>Ga0209258_100036_pt1 | contig 428859 bp, 359 predicted proteins | sample Araplaol_mTSA_r2_FD_184281 | JGI IMG/M metagenome (GOLD analysis project Ga0209258, IMG submission 184281) | Arabidopsis root microbial communities from North Carolina, USA - plate scrape CL_Col_mTSA_r2 (SPAdes) (version 2) | ecosystem: Host-associated > Plants > Roots > Endosphere | place...
TGAGAAATATTAGTATGAGACAATAGATGGCAGCGATGCTTACCTCAAATGGCCATCGGTACTGATGACGGAAAGCAAAGAAGACCCATCCAATAGTTAAAATCTGAAATAGGAGTGTCTTTCTCATATGTTGAATTCATTTTTATATCTTAGTAAAGAGAACTCCTGATTTATTACATAGTTTTTTTAATTAATTTCATCTGAGGGGTTGAATCGCATGCCAGTTCGGATGAATCTATAAAGGCTTTGATGTATAGCACCTAATTACCTGACTACTGTTGCCTCTAATTCAATTTTTAATGTTTCAAAAAGGCTTTTCACTTCCAACAAAGTAGTCGCTTGCTTAATGCCATGCTTAGCTATCCAATCCTGGAAAATATCGAAGCAGGCAAAAAGCTCTGCTGATGAAGTTGTATACAAATTTAACCGTACAATGTTTTTACACTCATACCCAGCCTCGCCAATGACTTTTTCAAGATTTTGCAGGGCCTGCACCAATTGCGTTTTCATGTCGGCGGTACTCGACTGTCCATCAGCATTCACCGCCGCTTGTCCCGAACAATAAAGTGTACCTTCTGCATGTTTTATTTCAACTGCTTGTACATAGCTGCGTTGATCCTGCCACTGCCAGGGATTGATAACTCTTTTTTCCATCTTATTTTGTTTTTTAGTTTGTGCCAATGCCGGTATGGTAGCTATACTTACTGCAAAGTTGAAAAGAATATAGCAATTCGGGCTGGACATACATCACAATTTCAACGTGATGTATGTCACACTAAGAAGAGAGTCTGCTAAGTGTTTCGCGGGAAATACCCAGGTAGGAGGCCAGGAGGGTTTTGTTTACACGCTGAATAAGTGAGGGATACTGCATTAATAACTGTTCATAACGCTCTTTGGCACTGGTAGTAAGCAAAGACAGTATTCGCTGTTGCGAGGCTATATAACCCCAATGCGATTTTATAAGGAAAAAGTGCTCCATTTTTGGATTACCGGCCAATAACTTTTTGTTATTTTCCGACGAAAGACAAAACACAGATGCATCTTCAAGGCAGTCTAAAGACATTGTAGCCTTAGTGTTGATAAAATAGGCCTTGTAATCGCTTACCCACCAATCTTCCATAGCAAAATGCAAAATATGCTCTTTATCATTAGCATCAGTATGGGATAGTTTTAACAATCCGGAAACCACAAAGTAAGAATAGTTAACAGGGTCGCCTTCTTGTATCAGAAACTGATGCTTCTTTACTTTTCTGAATGTAAAATGAGAGAGAACAAACTCAAATTCATCATCAGTTAGCGGTACTATTTTTTCTATATGTTCTCTTAATTTTGTTTGCATTACGTTGAGGATTTGTGAAATAGTGCGTACACCGATAGAATGGTTAATAGCTGATATTCATGCTTGTAATAAGATTTATTCCTGTCATTTCTCAAACACTTAAATAGATGTGTTTGAGAACAAAGTTATTGATTTTCACCATTATATTATGGGTGTTGAATTCATGCGTTTTTTTACTCCCATTTTTTTAAAATTCCAGGTGTTTTAACTATGATTGCGTAATTTTTCCTGTCTGCAATATTTGTTACATTTATTATGTTTTTTCGAGGTATATATATGATAAAAAGAATAATTATCCTTTGCTCTATTTTACTTCATCTTTAAGATCTTCCATGGCAACTGACCCTGATTCAGGATCTGTTGCCATAAAAATTTCTTTCATAGGTAATGGTCTATTAAAATTATTGAATCATATGTAGCATCAGTATAAATCTATACTGATAAACGATGATCCTATTTGAAGGCTTAGCACAGTTCCTCCTTTCCGTCATCGTACATTTTGTTAGGAAATCCTTACATCCTGTTATGCACAACAGTTGGTGACTGTATAACTTTGTTCTATAAAAAATCCTGAACAAATGAACCAAACAGATTTAGAAAAGAACAAGATGGTAATAGCCCGCTTTGATGAAGCATGTATTGAGAAAAACGATGAAGAAACATTAATTGAATTAGTAGCAGACAATGTCATTAATCACGCCGCTCCACAAGGGGCACCTAATGGAAAAGAAAGCTTTCATCATTTTCTTCACTTATTGCACTCCGGGCTGTCAGATATAAAAGTGAAAATATTACAACAGGTGGCCGAAGGCGACTTGGTTGTGAGCCGGAAAAGCATCAGTGGCGTGCATACAGGGACCTTTATAGGTGTGCCGCCAACCGGCAAGGCGGTCGACTTTGAAGCTATTGAAATCATTCGCCTGGAAAATGGAAGATACGCTGAACATTGGGTGCAAAGCAATCTGACAGAGTTGCTTTTGTCTCTTAAATTAAATTGAGGCCAATGCATTACCAACTTAATCGTACGGTACCGTCTCTGTTCAAAAAAAACTAACTTACAGGATGAAAAACGATCAGCCATTCCATATCCGGTCCATCAGTGAATTCCATCGCCGGAGAGGATTTCCACCGCCGGAACATCCGCTGGTAAGTGTGGTACAATTGGATTCCATAAATGCTGACTTCCTGAGGATTGCGCAAAATATGGTGTTTGACTTTTACTGCATTGCATTAAAACGCAATTTCAACCTGAAAATAAAGTATGGGCAGCAACGGTATGACTTTGACGAGGGGGTAATGTCTTTTATAGCGCCCGGGCAGGTGTTTGGAATGGAGCAGGATACAGCAGATATAGAAAACAAGGTTAGCGGATGGATGCTTTTATTCCATCCTGATTTTCTTTGGAAAACGGTTTTGGCAAAGAGCATAAAAAAATACATGTATTTTGACTATTCGGTAAATGAAGCTTTGTTTCTGTCTGAGAAAGAGGAGATCATTATTGTAGGAATTATGCAAAATATCCTGCAGGAATGCCATACCAATATGGATAAGTTCAGCCAGAGCATTATCATTGCCCAGATGGAGGTGTTACTGAACTATGCCGACAGGTTTTACAACCGGCAGTTTCTGACGCGTAAGATAACCAATCACCAAATTCTGGAGCAGTTGGAAGCAGTCTTACATGATTATTTTTCCAGTGGAAATCTGCTGCATGGTATACCAACTGTACAGGAAGTCGCCGATAAACTGTGCCTTTCCCGCAATTATTTGAGCTCATTGCTGAAAATAACCACGGGCAAAAATACTCAGCAGCACATACAAGACAAATTGCTTGAAATTGCAAAGGAACGGATTTCAACCACATCAGTATCTGTAAGTGAAATTGCCTATGAACTTGGCTTTGAGCATCCACAGTCCTTCAGCAGAATGTTCAAAGCCAAAACGGGATTGTCGCCACTGGCCTTCAGGGCCTCATTTAATTGAACCAAACGTGGTATAGCATTAGTCATAAGGGGGATGAAGGAATATTTTTATAATTATGATAAGTGCACCTTATTTCAATAAGGAGACTAAAGTATATCCATAGACTTTTATTCAAAATCCTGAAATTTTTTCACCTGTGTTTGAAAAAATGGCGTTTTGAAAATGACAACATTTCTTTAAATTTTCATCTGGCATAGGCCTTGTTGCTGGATTTTTCCGGAAACTTTAATTCTTGAACCATAAAAAATAAAGAGATGAAACGCTTTACTTTTATGATCTTGCTTCTGCTTGCAAGTAGTGGATGTAATGGGCAGGACAAGACAAAGAAATACAGTTACCATAAGACTGATTCCACAGCAGTAGGTCAACCTCAAGTATCATGGAGGGTTAATAAAGAAGTTGACAATAAAGGTAATATAATAAAATACGATTCCACTTATGTGTGGTCTTATTCAAATAAGGGCACATCTGAAAAAGTACGGGTCGATAGCGTGATGGCAATGTTCAGGAACCGTTTCGATACGCAATTCAGAAATGTGTTCCGGCAGAGCTTCGGAGATCCGGTGTGGAATGATAGTTTATTTTATAAAACATTTATTGATCCGGATTACTTTATGCATAAATGGAAGAATAACGAACTGAACATGAATAAATTTATGATGAAGATGGACTCTTCACGTAATGCTTTTTTAAAGGAGAATTATCCAGGGTTAGAATCTTCTGTGAAAAGAAAATAGCATCCTGAGGGATATCTAAAGGTGGCCACCTTACATTTGGTAGAGGTTGTTTTTGCTGTCATTTTTTCGGTAGTACAACAGATATAGAATATGAACAAATTAATGCTTCCAGTCGCAGAAATGTGTCTTTTGATCTTTGCATTAATTTTCCTGCTGAAAAGGTTGAAACAGCCTTATCAAATTGCTTACATTATCGCAGGTATCCTGCTTGGTCCACATGTACTTCATGTTTTTTCGGGGGCAGAGGAAACCGCTGCTGTTGGAGAATTGGGAATACTATTGCTGATGTTTTTCCTGGGTGTGGAGATTAATGTTCCCGGCAGGCAAAGCCAATTAATTAAGCCTTTGATCGCCCAGGGAGCAAAAATGTTATTGGGCTTTGGGTTTGCCCTTTTGGTGGGTTTCCTTAACGGTTGGTCATTGGCTATTATTGTGATGCTTTCTGCCTTATTCATATTTAATAGTACGGCTGTAGTGAGCGAGTATCTCAGGCAAAACGGTGAACTCAAAACGGATTTTGGTGCTACAATTCTAAATATTCTGATCGCCCAGGATATCTTGCTTGCCCCTGTGTTAACCCTATTTCAATTTTTAGGCAACAAGGAATTCAACCTGATAAAAATAATTGTTCCGTTGACCGTTTCAATTATAATTTTTTTAATACTGAGGATGTTACGTAATCGTAAGCGCCTGGGGGCCCTGGCTGTTAAATTTGCTGAGGATGTAGAGGAAGATCATGACTTCCAGGTATTTGCCGGGGCTGCAATTTGCCTGTCTTTTGGAATGTTGGCCGAACTTGCTGGTTTAAGCGGATCGATCGGTAGTTTTATTGCAGGAATGATTATTGGCCGGTTGCCCTTGTTTAGCTGGCTGGAGCACTCTCTGAAACCTCTTAAGGTGTTCTTCGTTTCTTTGTTTTTCGTCTCGGTGGGCCTGCAGTTGGACCTTAGTTATTTAAAAAGTAATTATGCCATAATCTTTGGAGGCACTTTCATAATCCTTTTCAGTAATTGTGTGATTTCTGCCCTGGTGTTCAGGCTGCTCCGTTATACCTGGAAGGACAGCCTTTATGGTGGAGCGCTATTATCTCAAATAGGAGAGTTCGGTATTTTAGCCCTGACAGTCGCACATGGATTAAGCGTAATAGAGAATAGTCTGTTTAAGACAGGGTTGGCTATTACTGCGCTTTCTTTGTTACTTTCCACGATCTGGATTTTCATGCTGAGAGAGTTGATAAATCGGCATGGGAAGAAGGGAATTAATACCCGAATGCAAAAGGTGGTATATTAATGAAAGAAATGCAGCTGGTCTACAAACTTATCTGAATGGGCCGTATTAATTGAATTGACAGGATTATAATAGCATAATATCAATTGAAGGACTGTCTGAATTCCAAAGGAGTTAGGTTGGTCTTTATTTTGAATAACCGGCTAAAAGACTGCGAATACTCAAACCCTAACAGGTAAGCTATTTCACTTATAGATAAATCCGTTGTAGATAATTTTTCCTTTGCTTTTTCAATCAGTTTATTGTGTATATGTTGCTGGGTGTTTTGCCCTGTTAATGTTGTAAGTAAGCTGCTTAAATAACTGGGGGATACATTTAACGCTTCAGCAAGGTATTGTACACTGGGCAATCCCTTTTCCATCAGATCATCACTGTTAAAATAGGTTGTAAGAATATTTTCGAGGCGGTCAAGAATTTTATGACTGGTTATTTTTCTTGTTAGAAACTGGCGATGATAAAATCTTTCCGAATAATACAGCAATAATTCAAGTTGGGCTATAATGATATTTTGACTGAATTTATCAATGTTTGAGCGATATTCCTGCTGAATGTTTTTAGTAATGCTTATAATTTGCTTTTCTTCTTTCGGAGAAAGATATAAGGCTTCATTTACTGAATAATTAAAGTATTCATACTGCTTTATTGTTTTGGCTAAAGACGTGTTCCACAAAAAATCCGGATGGATAAAGATTATCCATCCGGATGGTTTTAATTGCGCACCTTTCTCGAACTCTATACCGAAAATCTGGCCCGGCGCAATAAAAAACAGGATGCCTTCATTAAAATCATACTCCTGCTGGCCATATTTATATTTGACATTTGAGACCCTTTTCAGCGATATGGAATAAAAGTCATATACCAGGCTTATTGATTCATCAACCGGTACCTGCTTAATAGATTCTAAGTTTATCACACTGATTAATGGATGCTCTGGATTAGGAAGTCCTGCAAGCTGGTGATATTCGCTTATTGTTTTAATACGGTATGGTTGTGAATTTGCCATGCTACAATAATAATTATTTTTTGTTATATGCTTCAGCAAATTCTTTCGCAAAATCCTTGAGTTTCACTTTACCCATCTTTGGCTTGTTTTTGTGAAAATTCCGGAGTGGTGCACCGCTATGATTGACCGCCTGCATTTCCACCAATAATTCAGCAAGCTTCAGCGGTACTTTTGCCATCTTTAATCCCTGCAGCATTTGTTTGTCTGATAACAACACCCATTTTAAATAAGGCTTTCCAATAGCAGTACCGATAATTCGTGCAGCTTCGTTACAAGTCATTTCTTCACTTCCCACATAGCGTATTTTTTTGTACTCAGTAGTAGTCAATAATTCTTCAGCCACTGCATCTGCAATATCCAAAGGTGAAACAAAAACAATCCTATCATCACCGCCACAATTACCCATTAAAAGGCCTCTTCTTCCTCTCAGCAAAGCTGTCAGCCCGGCATAGCGAAGCGTTAGAAGTGCGCCCATGAGGCCTTTACCTTTTATAAGGTCCATAGAAGAATAAAAATTGCTGTAAAAGGCCGCTGGCCGCATGATGGTAATGGATACATCTGTAAGCTCATCAAAAATATCCTCCACATTTTCACCACTGATTAAATCTGCCGCCCAACCGCTTAAAAGTACTACACGTTTTATTTTTGTTTGCTTTAGTGCTTGTAAATAATTGTGGGCTATCCTACGCAGATATGCCGGTATATCCGGTTCTGTAAAAATCAAAGGTATCATACAATATACCGCATCGGCACCGGTAAATGTATTTATAAGGAAATCAACATCTTCTATAGAACCAATCGCTGCCGTTGCTCCCAACGCTTCAATAGCTTTTTGTTTATCAGCTTTACTGCTGATAACCGTAACTGAATGTCCTTTCCCAACTAACTCTTTTGTCAGTGGCTGACTAATGTTCCCTAAAGAACCTGTAATTGTAATTTTCATAGTAGCTTTTTGATGCTGCTAAATTCTGCAATAACAGGCAGGCGGCGATAACAAAATCTACTATTGTTGTAACCAAAATGAAGTTTATTTTAGTTGGAATTATATGGAAATCAGGCGGGTTTTCTGGTTGATATCTGATCCTCATTCACTTATACGAAGGAATTTCTCTCCTATTGTATTTACAAGCGCCTGTGGTTTTACATCCGTCATGCGCCAGCCATTTTTTGTGAAGCGAATGACCCCCATATGTTGGTCATTTAGTGTAATATCAAATTCGTTGCATACTCCTTTATGGCAGCTAGCCATCATAGGCACAGCGAAACCGAGGTATTCTTTCTCTTTGAACTCAAACTGCAAGGGAATTGTCTCAAACATTTTCGGATCATCCTCCAGTTCTTTGATAAATTCCTTTAACATCTTTATCAGGTTCTTTCGCTTTGCCGTTTCAGAGATATTCCATTTACCCTTATCTGCGCGTTGATGGGCAAGCTTTAGTTTTATTCCTACCATGCCTGTGCTGTAGTCATCGGCATTTAGTTTGTGCACAAATTGGTGAGCCAGGATGAACCAATGATACCCTGTACCTACGGGCACCCCTGATCCCTCAGGTGCCTTACCTGCCCTCCTTTTTGTTACAGAATAGGTTAGCTCCCATTTATCCGGAGTGATCTTTTTCTCTTTCCAGATACCTTTGTCGTAATACCATTTATGGCTACGTCCAACCTGCATGCCTGTATACTGCGTGCCATGGAAGGTCTTAAATTGATCATATCCGGTGCTATTCTTTGTTTTTGAGGATTTGGATCCTGATTTTTTAGGTGCTTTGGTGATAACAGCCATAAAGGGTAAAATTTGGTAATCAGATCAGGCAAATAGCCAATCATTAAGGTCAGCTACCTGCCTGACATTATTTCCTGTTATAGATCTGGTAAACAATTGAAGGAATTCCCTAAACAATGGCTTCAATTAATTACTGTTCTTCAGATGAGGCCGCGGATTCTTCCATATCGTCATCCTCTTCTTCTTCTTCTTCACTGTCAGCCATTGGATTCACTTCTGTTTCTGCTATTTCGGTAAGCAGTATATCTGTGTCCTCTTCTTCGCTGAGCGTCTTTTCCAATATCCTGGCTACCTGGTCATGCCCCAATGTGAGTGCCACCTGTACCAGGCTACCATATGAAGCGATCTCATAATGTTCCACTTTTTGTGCAGCAATGATCAAGCCTGCATCCCTGGTCATTGACCCTTCCTCGGTTTCTTTAATCACCTGCTCACTTTCTTTTATCAGGCCGGCCATTGCATCGCATTTTTTCCCTTCAGCTTCTACACCTGTGAGAGAGAACACTTTCTCCAGGCGGCTTACATGTTTTTGTGTCACAAACAGATGATCTTCAAAAGCGTTTTTAAGCTCTTCTGTGGTGGCAGCATCGTACATTTTTTTCAAGGCTTCTACCAGTTGTTGCTCTGCCCAATAGATGTCTTTCAGCAGGTTTTCAAATAGCTTTTCAAATGGCGTTTTTTCGCTGCTGTCGTTATCTTTCTTACTGTTGGTAGCTGTGGCCGCTGCCTTTTTCTTTATAGGAGCAGGCGTTATTGCCTGCTTTCTTGTTGCGGCTTTTTTAGTAGCTGTCGCCATAATTTTATTTTTAAATATTTTCAAAAGACATTACCGGTGGATAATTACCACCGGCAATGTGAATTAAATCCGCATAACGGCTTTACCTGTTTTTATGTGAAGCTTTGCCACCCATACGGGATATACGCGTGCGTTCTGCTTTGCTCATTGCTGCAAATCCTCTCTTGCTACCGCTGCGGGAAGACCCCCCACGGCTTGATGAACCACTGCGTGATGAAGAGCTGCTACCTCCCCGTGAAGAGCCACTGCGGCTGGAGCTGCCACCACGACCAGAGCTGCTGCTACGGGAAGATCCGCCACGGTTAGAGCTACTGCGGCTGCTGCGACGGTCATCATCATCAGAGGAACTGCGACCCCGGCCGCGATTGGACGTGCTGCCGCTGCGGGAAGATCCGCCACGATTAGAACTGCTGCTACTTCCCCGTGAAGAACCACTGCGGCTGGAGCTGCCACCACGACCGGAACTGCTACTGCGGGAAGATCCACCACGATTAGAACTGCTGCTGCGGCTGCGACGATCATCATCATCATCAGATGAACTGCGGCTCCGGCCGCGATTGGATGTGCTGCTGCGACGGGACCCACCACGGCCACCCCCATGTGATGCACGGCCGCCTTTGGCAGCTATACGGCGAACCTCATCACGGTCCATGCTGGCAAAGCCACGTTCGCTCCGGCCTGAACGCCTTCCGCATTCATCTTCGTCGTTCTCATCCTCGTCATCATAGTCTTCTTCATCCTCGTCATCATCATAATCATCCTCATCATCATAGTCATCCTCCTCTTCGTCTTCATCGTCATATTCGTCATCGTCATCATAGTCATCATCGTATGAACTACGATAGTTTCCCTCATCCTCTTCGTCATCGTCATCATAGTCGTTCTCGTAATCATCTTCTTCATCATAGTCATCATCATAATCATCCTCATTACTTCTGCCATGACGGCTCCTTTGTGACGCCCTGCCACCCATGCTTGAAATGCTGCGACGTTCTTCTCTGTTCATGGATGCAAATCCACGGCGGTTGCTGTTGTTTTGTGCCATTTTGTTTGATTTTTTTGATTAGAAAATAAATAAAATTATTTTTCTTCGTTCATGTTGCGCATACGCGCAGCAAGCGTTTCGTCCGGAGTTATGTTTGACATTGTTGCCTGGAATTTATTTTTAGCGCCACTCACTACTTTGCTATCACCGGCCATCATAGCCTCATAACCGTCTTTAGCAACATCTGCAGGATCAGCCAGGTTTCCATCTTTTACCATTTTGGTATTTTCAGCGCCCGCTTTGTTAAAGAAATCGGTATCAGTAGGGCCCGGTTGCAAGGCGGTAATGGTCACTCCCGTATCCTTCAGTTCATTCGACAGGGACATACTGGAATTGTATACGAAGGCTTTGGTTCCAGCGTATACGGCCATTAACGGGGAACTAATTTTGCTGACCATAGAAGCCAGTTGTAATATTTTTCCTTCGCCACGCTGAACCATATCCTTGAGAAATAGTTTAGTAAGCACAACCAATGATGCGACATTCAATTGTATAATATCCAATTCCTGTTGCAGATCTGTTTCTGTGAATTTTCCATATACACCTTGTCCTGCATCATTTACGAGAATGTTGACCTCTATTCCACGGGCACGCACTTCATTGTAGAGTTCCTCTGCAGCTCCCGGTTCAAAAAGGTTCTTCTCGATACAGGTAACGGATGGGCTGCCTTTCTTTTCAAATGCTGATGCTGCAGCATTCAGATCCGCTGAACTACGGCCGGCTATAACGAGCATATAGTGATCTTCTGCCAGGAGGTTTGCCAATTCATAACCTATTCCGCTGGTGGCGCCGGTTACAAGCGCTGTTTTAGTTTGATTATTCATAAATAATTAGTATTAATTGTGAACACTAGTGACTATTGCCAGGGATCAGGAACAACCTTTACACAGTTGTCTTCTTTTTCTTATAACGTGCGGACCATGTATTACGGCTGCTTTCATTTTGATCCGATATTTTAAATTTGGGAGTTCTCACCTGGATACCCTAATAGCACTCTGTTGTAGATTACATTGCTGTTATTATGATTTCGTATTTGACCTGATTAAAAATCCGTGCCGAATTTATAGGATGGTTAGCTGCAAAAAATGATCATGAGAATTTCAGTGAATCATTTTTAATGATCTCAACTTTATATTTTAAAAATCGTGGAAAGGGGATTAACACCTGTTTTCTTTTGCAATTAATTATTTAAAATGGGTTGTAAAGTTCTTTTCGGAAATAATATTGCAAAAGCGCATCGAGTAATGAAGTACGTCCTGATGAGATAGTAAAATTCAATAAGTTATTATTCGCATTATACAGATGCAAAAAACGAACAGGAAGCCATTGTAACAGGTAATAAAAATAGCTGGTGGGAACCCGGTGGTAAATGATGGTTCCTTCACAATGATGATTCAATAAAGGTAAAGAATGTTTTTACAGACAACCTACGTGTCGCCGGGCGTCACAACGTACGTATTGGTAGAGGAATGCATAGTCTTGTACAGCAGTAACCACAAAACGGGTCATGATAACCACGCTGAAGTATTCGGAGTATATGGCATAACTTTTGGCCGGGCACAACGGTCTGAACATTCAGGTTACTTCTCCATAATGTTAATTTAAAAGATGGTCCCGGAATTTATTGGGAGAAATACCCACTTCTTTTTTAAACAAACGTGAAAAGTATGTCAGGTTTTCAAAGCCCAGTGAAAACGAGATCTCAGAGATATTCATTTTGCCCTCTGTTAACAGGTTCTTCGCTTCAGAAATTAAATATAAATGGATCAGCTCCAACGCTGTCTTACCGGTTTCCTGTTTAAGCAGATCACTCAAATAACGCGAAGATACATTTAGCATTTCAGCCATATAGTTCACTGTAGGAAGGCCAAGTTCTTTTAATTTATTCTCCTGGAAATAAGAGGTAAGTATGGAATGGAATTTGGAAGCAACTACCCCCGTTATTTCGGCCCGGTTTATAAACTGCCTTTTATAAAAACGCTGTGCATATTTAAGCAAGGTGTCCAGGTGACTAAGTATAATCGTCTTACTGTAATCGTCGGTGTTGTTATGGCATTCCTTATCCATAATAGATACCAGGTTCCAGATAGTTTTTTCCTCGCTTGGTGAAAGATACAGGGCCTCGCTAACCTCATAATCAAAGTAGCCGTATTTTTTTATTTCATGATGCAGAGCGGTCCCTGATAAAAAGTCTTCATGTACAACAATATAAAAACTATCTCCTTGCAGCCTGATGTTTTTACAAGAAATGATTTGCCTTGGTCTGATAAAAAACATTTTCCCGCAATCGTGGTCATATTTTGTTTTGCCATAATAGACGCTGCCGGATTCAAAACTTTTAAAACCGATGATATAAAAGTCTGCAGAGAATTCTACATCACCACCATCGTAGTTATCTTTACCACCATATGAAATGCAGAATAAAGGATGCTCCGGAGGTTTTACTTTAAGAGCTTGATTGAAGTCGCTTATTTTTTCGAAATGGACCATTGATTGCGTTTTAAGAAAAGCAGAACCTGGCTAACCAGGTTCTGCAAATTTAGTTGTTTATTTTCCGTGGGCAGCAACAGAAACATCCTGCCATTTTTCCCAGGTTTTCATACGTTCATCATAAACGTGCTTGATCCACCCCAAACCTGCCTTACCTAAAATCAATCTTAAAGGAGGAGTTTCGGTATCAACCAGCTTCAGCACAGCATCTGCGGTAGCTGCCGGTATCCCCCAGTCTTCGTCCTTATTGGAGGCCTGAAGAAATGCTCTCACATCATCATAAAAGGGGAGTGGCTTGCTTTGCACGCCGGACGAAGTGCTGAAGTCGGTTAAATAACCGTTTGGCTCCAGGATAGTCACTTTAATCCCGAATCCGCTTACTTCGGCAGCCAATGATTCACTGATAGCTTCAACAGCAAATTTAGAGGCACTGTATATCCCCAATGTAGGAAATGCGACGATCCCCAATGCGCTCGAAACCTGGATGATGTGTCCGGATTTTTGCTTACGCATAACTGGTATAACAGCCTGGGTAATCCATAATAAACCAAATACATTGGTTTCCATCTGTGTCCGGATCTCCTGCTCCTCTAACTCTTCAATAGCACCTATATGTCCGTATCCTGCATTGTTGATTAATACATCAATGCTCCCAAAATGGGCCTTTGCTTTTGCTATAGCATCAAAGCAAGCCTTTTTATCCGTAACATCAAGTTTTAAAACCAGCAAAGTTGAAGGATATTTATTAGCCAGTTCGTTTAATGAATCTGAATTTCTTACAGCTACTATTACCTGATCGCCTCGTTTTAGAAATGCTTCAGCCCAAATCCGTCCTAATCCACGGGATGCGCCTGTTATAAAAATTGTCTTTGCCATTATCGTATGTTTTTATCGTTTTAATACGATAGCAAATCTCTACTAATTCCAGGCAGCTATTGTTATACAAAAGTAGGCAATAATGAAACATTTTTACGAAACGCTTACTGCTGCAGCATCTCCTGATAGAAGAGTACGGTTATATTCTTTAGACGCAGATCAACCTTTTACCGGTTCATTGGTCCTGTCTGCCCGTTTGTCCGCGCCGTTTTAACTCCTGTGCCTATAAATAGCCTGAGGTTATCTGGTAAATTGGGGTGGTTAAGAGAGAAAAAAGTATAAGTAATTGGTAAAATTAAACAAGTCCTGTGGCAACCTTTTATTAATTCATTTGATTAACTTTAAACGGTTTCCACGTGAGCTTGGCATGCTAAGCAACTTTTTTATGAAAACGGACTGTACCCTTAACCCATAAGCATCAGACCATCTTCTTTAAAGATTCAATTATTAATATCTGGCTAAAAATTCAACAACAGTCATTTTTTTATACCATTATGCAATCGTTTGCATAAATGCAGAATTAACAGATACAACTGCTATATCCACTTCAATAAATGATCTATAAACTGTTAAAAATAATAGCATGAAACGTTTGATGATTTTTATGATGATGCTCAATTACGGTATTGTAAATGCACAATCCGGAACACTGAAACATTTTCCCAAAGGCAGTACGCCGGAAGAGATCGGACAACGGGTGGCGGACCGTTTCCTTGCTACTCCCCATCCCAATTTTGGCCGGCATACACGGCCTTCCGTTATTACGTATCCGGAAGTATGTACCTGGTATGGTGCATTATTATTTGCCAGGGCAAGTCGTAATAAGCTCCTTACAGACAAACTGGCCAAACGTTTTGATCCGCTTTTTGGCGAAGAGGCGGCTTTGGTACCGCCTGCAGATCATGTAGACCATACAGTTTTCGGGGCAGTTCCTTTAGAGTTGTACCAACAACTGAAAGAACAGCACTATCTGGATATGGGAAAGACAATTGCAGATAAACAATGGGGAACACCTGAAGGGCCACACGTAAAGCCTGAATCTGTTATTTACGCTAACAAGGGACTTACCTGGCAGACCCGTTTGTGGATAGATGATATGTTTATGATCACAGCTGTACAGGCGCAGGCCTATCGTGCTACAGGTAATAAACAGTATATTGACCGTGCTGCCAGGGAAATGATTGTTTACCTGGACTCACTACAACAACCTAACGGGTTGTTTTATCATGCACCTGATGTTCCCTTTTTCTGGGGACGGGGCAATGGCTGGATGGCGGCTGGTATGAGCGAGTTATTACGCTCATTGCCATCAGATAACCCTGACCGGCCCCGCATTATGCAGGGATACAAAAAGATGATGGCTACATTACTTAAATGTCAGGCGGAAGATGGTATGTGGCGGCAACTGGTGGATGACGCTGCTTCATGGAAGGAAACTTCCGGTACAGGCATGTTTGCATTTGCTATGATCACCGGAGTAAAACAGGGATGGCTTGATGCTGCTACCTATGGACCTGCTGCACGTAAGGCATGGCTGGCATTGATAACCTATATTGATGAAAACGGGGATATACGGGAGGTATGCGAAGGCACCAATAAGAAAAATGACCGGCAGTATTACCTGGACCGTAAACGCATTACCGGTGATATGCATGGTCAGGCACCGGTACTATGGTGTGCAGCAGCATTATTACAATAAAATAGAAAACACGTATGAAAAAGCAAATGTTTGTTTACCTGATGCTGGCAGGTTCTCTCCTGATCTCAAAAGCTTTTGCTGCTGATACTACAGTAGTAACTAGTCCTGACGGACAAATCCGGTTCAGATTGTTTATCACTGATCATCAGCTGCAATATACAGTTACCTTCAGAAATGAACCGGTTATTGAAACATCTCGTATGGTCCTGTCAGTTGATAATAAAATACTCACAGATGAAGTAAAAACCGGTATAGTTAAACGCTATACGATCAATGAACGCTATCCCTGGATGGGCGTACATGCATGGGCCATTAATAACTATAAGGGTGCAAGCATTGCCCTGCAGCAGTCATCTGTGAATTATACATTGGAAGTACGGGTGTTCAATGATGGCATTGCTTTCCGGACAGTAGTGCCGGGTGTTACCGGCAAACTCCGTGTTCCTGATGAAGCAACGGTATTCAATATTCCGGCAGGTAGTGAGATCTGGTATCATGACCTGGTAATGCATTATGAAAGCGTTCACACAAAGAAGGAGATTTCAGCATTGCAGGCAGGAGAGTGGGTGGCACCGCCCGCCACTTTAAAATTACCACAGGGCATTTATGCTGCCATTACGGAGGCTAATCTTGTGAACTATAGTGGTATGGCACTGCAAGCAGATGGAAACCGTGGCCTGGTGCTGCGGCTGGCACATCACCAGCCGGTTTCGTATCCTTACAAATTACGTTACAGCGAAGAAGATGTTAACCGTTTGTCAAAACCAGCAGCTGTCAGTGGTACTATTACAACCCCCTGGCGGGTAGTAATGATTGGTGCAGATCTGAATGCCATGGTAAATAATGACATGGTGCATAATCTCTGTCCGCCTCCTGATCCCAAACTCTTCCCGCAGGGAGTATTAACAGATTGGATCAGGCCGGGGCGTGCTGTCTGGAAGTACCTGGACGGTGGGGGAGAGGGTACACCTGAAGTAATAAAGGACTTTTCAGCCAAAGCTGCCGCGCTGGGTTTTGAGCACAATATTCTCGAAGGCTTCTGGGAAAAATGGAGCGATGAACAGATCAGGGACGTAGTAAATGATGCTAAAAAGCAGCATGTAAGTATTTGGGTATGGAAGCATTCTAAATACCTGCGGGATAAAAATGTGCGCCTTGCTTTTTTTAAACGGTGTCACGACCTGGGCATAGCAGGAATAAAAATCGATTTTTTTGATCATGAAGCGAAAGAGGTGATAGACTTGTATACAGCTATTCTGCAGGAAACTGCCCGATATCATCTTTTAACAGATTTTCATGGCGCCAATAAGCCTACTGGTTTGGCCAGGACCTGGCCTAATGAACTGACAAGGGAAGCGGTAAAAGGCATGGAAGCCAGTAAGCTGGCAGACAGGGCCACACATGAAACAACGCTGCCTTTTACACGTTTACTGGCTGGTCCTGCAGAATATACGGTAGTCCATTTTGGAGAACGAAGGAAGAATACTACCTGGGCCCATCAGATAGCCAGCGCAGCTATCCTGAGTGCGCCATTGCTTACATATGCTGCACAGCCGCAGCATATCCTGGAGAATCCTGCCGCAGACATGATCCGGCATATTCCTGCCAACTGGGATGAAACTATTGTATTGCCGCAATCCGGAATAGGGCAGCTGGCGGCTTATGCCCGGCGCAAGGGAGATACCTGGTTCCTGGCTATCATGAATGGCACACAGCCACAAAAGTTAACGATCCCGCTGCATTTTCTGAAAGCGTTAAATTATAAGGCGTCTATTGTAAAGGATGATCCGGACAGCTCCGGGGCGGTAAGAACAGAGGATACTTCCTGTACACCGCAAGACATCATTTCTTTGCAACTGGCACCGGGTGGAGGATATGTAGCCCGTTATACTGTATATAACTTATCGGGGAAGAAGTAGATCTTCTTTGTCCGCAGACTAAATGGGAATAATCAAGCAGGATGATGCTTGATTATTCCCATTGTCCGGCAGTTATTTTATTCACTGTTAGCATTCAGCAGAAGGAGTAGTTCGCTGTTAAAATTGGCTGTTTTTCCTGCTAATGAAGAAAAAAAGGCCCCATCAAATTTTTCAATGATCTTTACAGCCTGCCGGGTGACTTTTATCCCTGTTTCAGTAAGCGTAATTGTCTTCGCCCGGGTATCTGTATGATGTTCATGCCGTTGTACCATTTTCTTTTGCTGCAAGGTCCTTATGACCGTAGAGGTGGTCATGGGATCTATTTTGCTATGTTGCGACAGGTCGATCTGTGTGACGCTGTCTTTTTGCTTGGACAACCATAATAAACTTGCCAGCAATACAAATTGTGAATGTGTAAGATTAATATCGTCCAGTGCTTTTTTAATCCCTCTTTGCCAGAGTGTTGTGACCTGCCAGAGTAAAAAACCGGGACTGTCTTCTGCTTCTTTTACACTAAAAGCCTTGTCGGGTTTCTTCATAATAATCAATATTTACTGGCTGATGCTATTTGCCTCTTCATATCAACAGGTAATGCGGTCACTATGTTTTGGGCCACGAGTTTAATCCAGAGAAAAGACAGCGGGCCTTTTACCGAAATAGTATTGGTGATCTTCAGTCCCTCTGCTGTTTCTTCAAAAACATGGTTATCATACATTTTGGCCCAAGGGAATTTTGTAACATCAAGAAAGCTCTTGTTCATTACAGCTTCGAGCAGTTCCACTTTTACTTTAGGACCTCCTTTAGGCTTTAACGTAAAGTGATTGCCTGGCTCAAACTTCCCTTCCATTTGGGCAAATTCGATGCCTTCATCCCATGTATGCCAGTTATTTACGTCAGCAAATAACTTCCACATTTGTTCTTTGGTTACAGCTGTAGTAACGATGGAGTGCGATCTTGTCCACATATTTATTGTTTTATAAGTGCAAATATAATAAGTACACTTATAATAAGCAAATAAAACACCTGCCATAAAAAGTGTTTGTAGATGAGACACGTAATCAGTAATAAACATATTTCATAATCTGATAAAAAAGTATAAGTAATTGGTAAAATTAAATAAGTTTTATAACCCCTTTTATTAATGCATTTTGATTAACTTTAAAACAGTTTCCACGTAGATAGAGCGTAGCATGCTAAGTATCCTTTTATGAAATATTGACTGTACCCAGACCCATAAGCGTTAGATCACCTTCTTTTAAAGATTCATTATTAAATACAAGATTCAATGATTCAATAACAGTCATTTTTACTGTACCAGTATGCAATCGTTTGCATCATCTGTTCCCGGTTCATTTATCAAATAAAATGTCCCTGACAAATCTATGTTGGGGTCAGGACCTTTTATTGTAACATTTTAAAAATTCCGTTATGAAAAATCTGATATGGGTGATTGTTATGCTGCACTGTTCAATTTTTTTCCCAGGCAGATCATATGCCCGTCAATCAGTAAATGAAACTGCTGTAGAACTAAAAGGAATTGTTACCAATGAGCAGGGAGAACCACTTCCCGGTGCTGTGGTAATGGTAAAAGGATCAATGAAAGGGACCACTACACACACTGATGGCAGGTTTAGTATTAGCATTGCGCCGCATTCTACGCTCAGGATATCTTTTACAGGATACCTGCATAAAGAAATAAGTATTGGGAATGAAAATCAGCCGAACCTGGTAATTCAATTACGGCTGGATAAAAAAAATTTAAATGAAGTGATAGTAGTAGGATATGGAACACAAAAGAAATCAGATGTAACAGGGTCTATTGTTTCTATAAAAGAGCAGGCACTAAAAGATGTGCCAGTAGCTAATTTAAGTCAGGCGTTACAGGGAAAGGGAGCAGGTATAGATGTGCAGAAGGATGGAGGTAACAGCAAGCCCGGTGCAAAACCTAAAATACTGATCAGAGGTACAAGATCTGTCAATGCGACCAACGACCCGTTGTTTATTGTAGATGGAGTTCCTTTTAACGGCGATATAAATGACCTTAACCCGGATGATGTAGTATCAGTAGAAATATTAAAAGATGCTTCCGCTACGGCCATATATGGCTCAAGAGGGGCTAATGGGGTCGTTCTCGTAAGCACCAGGAGAGGGCGGATAGGTAAACCCGTAATTACCTATAGTCCCTATGCAGGATTTGTTAAAAATATAGGAGAGTATGATGTAATGAATGGTCCGCGTTTCACCACATTTAAGAAATGGGCCCTCATCAATGAAACTCCGGGGAAATATACAGGATTGGATGATCCTTCTTTTTATACCAATGGCAGTTTTAGTCAGGAAGAAGTACAGGGGATTAAAACGGGACGTAGCACGGACTGGCAAAAACTGATCTATAAAACAGGATTGACAACCAATCATCAGCTGGGTGTTGCCGGTGGATCGGAAGCTACACAATACGCTGTATCCGGCGGATATTATAAGGAAACAGGTATTTATGGGAAACAGTCTTTTGAACGGTTTTCGGTGAAAGCCAGCATTGACCAGCAAGTAGGGAAATCAGTAAAGATTGGCATTAATGCACTGAATACTTATTCTATTACAAATGGAGAAAATGCGAACCCGATGGGACAGGTATTACGCGCTAATCCGCTGGTATCCCCATATGACAGTACCGGCGCATTGATGAATGCATATGTGCCCGGTACGGCCAGCCAGGTATGGAATCCATTAGCAGATCTTTTGCCGGGTGCAGTGGCAGAAACACGTAAAAGGTTCGGCACCTTTACTACTTTATATGCAGAAATTAATCTTGCTAAAGGGTTAAAATACAGGTTGAATGCCGGCGCCGAATTAAGAAGTGATGTGTATGGTAATTTCTATGCCAGCAAAACAACATACAATCAGGGTACTTTAAGTACATCCAGTAATAAAACCGCTTTTTCACTCAATTACACGCTCGAAAATTTACTGTTATACGAGAAGACCATTGCAGAAAAGCATAAGCTCAACTTTACAGGATTATATAGTTTGCAGGAATCACAATATCAATCCAACGAATTTAATAATAATACCATCCTGGCAGATTTCCTGCAATATTATAATCCACAGTATTCATCAAATCTTAATGGAAAGGGTACGTACGAAAAATGGGACATTCTCTCTTATATGGCGAGGATCAACTATAGTTATGATGAAAGGTATTTGCTTACATTAACGCTGCGTGCTGATGGTTCTTCCCGCCTGGCGCCGGGGAATAAATACCATGTGTTCCCGTCTGTATCAGCAGCATGGAACCTTTACAAAGATTTTAAATTAAGGGTAGGGTATGGTACTGTTGGTAATACTGCTATTTCTCCTTACCAGACATTAGGCGCTTTATCACCTCTTACCTATAATTACGGTACTACAAATGTAACCGGGGCCTACCCTACAAATGTGTCTAATCCTGCACTTACGTGGGAGTATACTTCTACCCTGAATGCAGGGATTGACTTCGGCCTTTGGGAGAATCGTGTGGCAGGGTCTGTAGATGTTTATAAACAGGCTACAAGATCTCTATTATTACCGCAAACATTACCGCCTACCTCCGGTATCCCCAATGCGATACTGACCAATGTAGGAAAGACATCGAACAAAGGGATAGAGTTACATCTCAGTACGGTAAATATTCAACATAAAGGGAACGGATTTGGCTGGACTACCGATCTGAATGTTTTTATCAACCGTGGAAAAATAACCCAGCTGGCGAATAATGTTAAACGTGATATCACCAACAACTGGTTTGTTGGACAGCCCATAGGCGCCATCTTCGATTATAAAAAGCAGGGTATCTGGCAAAATACGAAAGAAGATTCTTTACTGGCTAAAAGATATGGGCTGACGGTCAGTGGTTCCAGTTCTGTTATTGGTCAGATCAGGCAGGCAGATACCAATGGAGATTCTGTTATTAATGCAGATGACCGGGTAATTGTGGGATCTAATCAGCCGAAATGGGAGGGAGGGATCACTAACCGGTTTACCTTTAAAGGATTTGATTTGACGGTGGTAGCATTTGCAAGAATAGGGGGGACCATCGTTAGCAGAATGCACCAGAGCAGTAGTTTTATCAACACTTATCAAAGTAATTATAATAACCTGGACGTGGATTACTGGACGCCCGGGAGTGGCGAGAATTTTTATCCTAAACCTAACCATGCGAATACCAATACCCCAAACAGTGCCCTGCTGAGTTATTTTGATGGCAGTTACCTGAAGATCCGGAGTATTGGGCTGGGTTACACTTTGGAACCGGCAGTCGTGAAGCGGATAGGCATTGGCTCTTTGAGGATATATGCTACTGCACAGAACCCGTTTATTCTTTTTTCACCATACAGGAACAAGTATAAAGGGATAGATCCTGAAACGGCCATGGGGTCCGGTTCAGGTACAAGTAACCAGGGGTACCTGAATGTAGATACGCCGGGTACCTGGTCTATGATATTCGGTATCAACATGTCTTTATAATATGAATGATTAAACACCGCATTATGAAAAAAATAATCATTTTCCTGTTTGTAACAGCATTGTTTCCCGGTTGCGGAAAGAAATTAATCGAAACTCCTGCGTCCATTCTTACTCCGGAGTTTTTTAGGACCCCACAGGGTTTTGATGCCGGTTTGAATGCTGCTTATGCTGGTAACCGCTGGATATGGGGCCCACAGGATTTTTATACCCTGACAGTATGCGGAACAGATGAATTTAAAAAGGGTGTTGACGGTAATGCGGACCTTAATACCTATTCCAGCAATTACACGCCGGCAACCGGCAATGTAGCCAATGTGTGGAAATATTGTTATACCTATATTAATACCTGTAATGGTTTGGTGGATAATGCACCCGGAATAAGCGGGATGGATTCATTGCTTAAAAAGAGGATGGTGGGGGAAGCAAAGTTTCTGCGTGCGAATTATTATTTTATACTTGTACAGTTCTGGGGAGGTGTTACATTGAATAAAAACTTTCAGAGTACGCCTACTACATCTGCTACCCGTGCCCCACTGGCTGATGTGTACGATTTTATTATTGAAGATTTGAATGCCGCTATTGCAGTACTCCCCGCAAGCCCTCTTACTGCCGGTGTACAGCCTGGCAGAGCTACTGCGGCAGCAGCCATGCATCTGCTGGCAAAGGTGTACCTGGCAAGGGCGGGTTCTTCTGCAAAAAAAGCGGACGACTACAGCAATGCTTACACTACAGCCACAGCACTGATCAATAGCGCGGCCTCATCAGGATTAGGATTGTTACCTGATTTCGGAAAAGTATTCCAGGAAGGTAATGAGTCAAATATGGAAGTATTATGGACTATACAGCATACATCAAACCTGGCATATAATGGCTCTCCCAAGCAGGATAACCGGGATATGGATAACCTGTTATGCCATTTATGGGTGCCGCAGTATGAGAATCAACCTGGTATGCAGCGGGATGTTTTTTATGGACGCCCCTACATACGGGCTATCCCTACCCGTTGGTTAACAGATACCGTATTTGCAGAAAGAGTGAATGATACCCGGTATAATAAAACTTTTCAAACCACATGGATCTGTAATAGTCTGAAGTTAATACCCAACTGGCCCAATCCATTACCGCCAGGTGCTCCGGCCAGCGCACAACCAGGTCAGCCAAAATTTAAACAGGGAGATACTGCCATATTTATGCCCGGTTATGAAGTACCCGATGCGCAGATAAAAGCGACTCCCTACCAGATTATTCCTCCCAGTAAATATGCCCCCACATTAGCGCCTACATTAACCAAATATTTTGATACCAAACGTTCGGATATGAATTCGCCTTCTATCAGGCCAATCATTGTTTACCGGCTGGCGGATACTTACCTGGTGGCGGCAGAAGCTGCATTTATGGATGGAAGGCCTGCTGATGCGGTGCCTTATATCAATGCAGTCCGCAGGCGAGCGGCATATCCGTCCGGTAACCCGCAGGCTATGGAAATACAAGCATCAGACCTCAGCCTGGATTTTATCCTGGATGAACGTTCGCGCGAGTTATGCGGAGAATTAATGAGATGGCTGGACCTGGTAAGGACCGGGCAGTTACTTAACCGGGTTAGATTACATAATACGGATGGGCAGCGTAACATTCAGGATAAGCATATACTCCGGCCTATTCCCCAAACGCAGATAGATGCAACCACTACCGGACCTGTATATCCACAGAACCCGCTTTGGTAGCCATTTATTGCTGCGCTCCTTTGCTGATCATATTATTCTTTATACGGGTATTACCATCTATATCCAACGTGCCATTTACAGCAGTACTGATTACAAATCCGGTATTCTTTGCCGGAGAGGATGCCTGTATATGTAGATCGGGCGTTACTATATTCATTAGTAAAGGATCTGCTCCGTTGGTGGAAGCAGCATCTGTTCCGCTGGTAACCTGCCACGAATGAAAATCTGTGAGGGGCGTATCATTGGTACTGTTCCAGATCCATTGCGGAGTACCGGTGGTATAATAGAGGTTATTATCTATGATATTTCCGGACCCTGTATTTGTGTATTTGTGAACAAATATATCTACAGGTCTTGCATATACGATATTATTACGGATCACATTGTTAAAACACCGTTCAGTAAGACGGATCTCTCCTTCTATTTCACCGAAAGCCCCAATGGCACGATCATTCTGAAACAGGGTATTATTCACTACGTAGCAATCGTATGTGCCACCGGAAGTATAGTTCAGATAATCACCCATGTAAATGGCCGTCCGCCAGCAATTGGAAACAAAGTTATTTCTTACGATGGTAGTCTTTGTTGGATAGATATTGCTTTCGCTCACCAGCCCGATACCACGGTCGCTGTCACGCACTGTATTTCTTTCTATTACAATACCGGCCCCTCCGCAAACGTAGATAGCAATGGCGCCATAATTACCGGCTCCCCATATATCTGCGCTGTTGCTCATCGAAATGTTATACAGCTCGTTATCACTAATTACTCCATTGCGGGCGTAGTTAGTAGCCACATCACCTTTGGGGTTCAGCCCATCTCCACCAGCAACGATGATCCCTATGTTTTCAGTATGGTATATCTTATTATGGCTGATCGTAAAACTGTCAATATTCCCTGCCAGTGTAATATTCTCACTGGTCCCGGTTTGTGTATCATGTACGGAACAGCCGGTGATCATCAGGTTGGTAATGGCTATACTGCCATTGCCAATCACCAGTATAGCATGTCCGCTACGCCAGTCTTTCAGTGAAGCATTGCTTTTTATATTGTAAATATTGCAATTCTTTATGGTAATATGATGAGAGTCACCATTAATGGCAATACCCTCAGGGTCTGTATTGAAAGCAGAGGAAATCAGGTTACATATATCGAACCCTTCTATTGAAATATACCTGGCACCGCTGATAGTCACAAGTGCCTGCCAGCCAGCCACTAAAACGTTACTGCCATCTATCAGGGGCTTTTCACCGGGATATGCTTTCAGTGTAATCCAGTTGTCTGCTGCGCCTGAGCGGGGAAATTTGATCTGTTCATAATAAATACCCCCTCTGGCAATTACTGTATCCCCGGCCACCACCTTGCTCAGAGCCGTTGTAATGGACTGCAGAGGTGCTGCCAATGTACCTGCGTTGGCATTGTTGCCAGTTGGGGACACATAGTAAGTATGGTGTTTGGTGATACTGTTAACTTCCGTTGGCAGGCTGCTTTTGCTGCATGCTGCCACAACCATAGCTGCTAAAAATATTTTCATTATTTTGTTTTGTTTCATAGTTAAGTTAACTACACATGTTTTAGCAAATGGGTGAATCCGGAAGGGAAATAAATTTTGGGGCAATCGATTAGTTGCTCATTTACAGATAAATTTGGCATCAACCGGATGCTGAACCATCAGCGCAAATAATGTAAAAAAGGGAATAACCAAGCATCTTTTAAGCTTAGTTATTCCCTTTTAACTTTTTCCTCCTTCTGCAACTAATTTATATCCTTTCCTTCCTGCAAAGTTGTAATCATTTTATCCAGCCTGCTTTTATTGGGCTGATCCGGTGCCTGTGCCTGGGCTTTTTTTGCAAATACCAGGGCTTTCTTATAGTCGCCAATGGCAGAATATCCTCTTGCCATACCAGCATTGGTAAGAAACACATCGGGATGTTTATCATAATCCATTTTAAATATTTCAAACGCCTCTTTACCCTTTTTTTGACCAGCCAGCGTTCTTGCATAAGAATATAATTCGTTCATATCACCGAATGGCAAAGCTTTTCTCATCACTTCTGCAGCTTCATCACTACGGCCTAAATTATCCAGTACCATTGCTTTGGTACTCCAGGCCTGAAAGCTTTGACTGCCGCCGAAGTCAGCACCGGTGGCATTGTTGGCCCACAGTAATGCTTCATCCAGATTGGTTTTATTTTGTGCGCAGTATAGTGCAGCTTCGTTCCAGCTTTCCCAGACAAATCCTTTGTTACTGCGTAATTCGTTTCTGTATGATGCAAGCTGGGTATTGATTACATCGACTTCTATATTAAAAGGAATGATCAGTTTTTCCCATTGTAATGTAACAGTGGCTGCTGATGGCGATTGATTGGTAAACTCATATTTCAGCCATTCAACACTTTTATCCGCCTGTACTGGTTTTACCTTTACACGCAATGCATCTTCAGCAGGGTTATAATAATAACTTCCCCATGAAGAAGTATTTCTTGAAAAAATAAGTGTACACTCAGAGGGATCATACGCGATGAAGAAGCCATATTTACCTGCAGCTAAAGGCTGCCCTTCGATCTTTACATCTGTTGAAAATTCAATCACGGTGTTTTCATTGGCTCCTGCACGCCAGGGAGAAGCTTTGGATGTACCAAAGCCCAGATCAACAAAACCCACCGGGATCAGCTCACCCCAGATATGGCCTTCTCTGTTATTAACATGTGGCCGGCTATAATTAATTGCCACCTCTGTGATGCCTATCTGTTCACTAACGGCAGCTCTTCTATTGCCACCGCTTGGCAATGAAGTGAGTTGTGCCAGAAGCAGCCCAACAGAAGCAAATTGAACAATTGCTACAAGAATACAGGTAGTAATGAATGTTTTCATTTAAGTGGTGTTTTTAAGTGATAATGAAGCTTGTATTAGATTTTATCGGGTAATTTTCAGTGTCTTATTTGCACAAAGGGTAATGACTAACGATGATAATAATATTTTCATTCACCATAACATGGGATCTGCTCACAAAAATACATACATTATTGGATAACCCTTCAATATAAAGAACATGATAAAAAGGGGCTGGAGCAGGCTAAAGAAAGTGGCATATTGGCACTTTTGATGTTATTGCAGGAACCATAGGTGTAAAAAAAGAACCACATATAAGGAATTATCTATAAATGATATTACTTTTGTATTCCTTTGAAACATTCCCTGATCCTATTAAAAGAAATGTAGCATGAAAAAGCTCCTGTCTACCCTTATTCCTTTGATATGCGGCATTACAAGTGGCTATAGTCAGCAATTCTCGCCTATTGAACTGGCACAGCAGATTTTTGGAACTGATAGCGCATTTAATGTTACCGATTATATGACAGATGAATATGATGGTCATCCTAATGGTCAGGACCTTCCCAAAGGAACGAATAAAAAATTCCTGCTGCTTGCGCAAACGGATAGTATGGCTGTTGTGGCCATGTCATTAACAGATTCAACCGGTGAAGGAATTGATACCTATCTGCATTTTAGGAAGCAAAAGACCTGGAAGATGGCGGCATTCAGAACACTTGCATTAACAGGTATGATAGCAGGGGGAAGAGACGAACTGGAGAATATGACGGATGAACAAATTGACACGATCATAAAACTATCGCAAAAAGACAGATCAAGGGCTATATTCAGTTCGCGGGAAGAATATGAATATATGCTTGATAATGCAACATTGACGCTTGAATCAGATGATAATATCATTGAACACTTTAATGAAAACAGGAAGGCTTTCGAGATGTTAAAAGATTCATTGCTGAGAGCTATGCCTGCAATAAATTTTAACGATGAAAACCCTATAACAGTTCAGGAGAGATTTTTACCTGCTGCTAAAAAACTATGTATGTCTAACATTCATATAAACAGAGAAGGGTACATAGAATTTATAATTGGAGGGATGACGGATAATCTGGTGGGATATATGTATGTAAAGGACAAACATAATCTGCCTGAGATGACGCCGGATAATCTGATTATGATCCGTGAGATAGGGAATGGATGGTATTTGTATAAAACAACCTGATAAAAAGGCAACTGGCGGTAAACCAGCTGCTTTTTCATATTACCCGATTAATGGTTTCAGTCGTGTGCCTGTCAATCCAATGGATTCCATCAGCTTATCGTGGGGCAATGCGGCACAGTCCATCTGATGGACGATTTGTTAGGTAAGAGGCTGTTATGTAGATATTATAAACCTTTTATTAGATTAAAGTGTAATTATAAAGTTTATTTAAAGTAATTTTATTATGATTGCATCAACCGAATAAATCTGCCTCAGTATGAGAGTTGCACATATCATTATTTTTCATAAAGATCCAGGGGCGATTGAACGTTTAGTAAAGGTCTTGCAGCACCCAAACTTTGATTTTTATCTCCATCTCGACAAAAAAGTTGATATACAACCTTTTGCATATTTATCCGGATTGCCTAATACTCAATTTATTGTTGACAGGAAGACGGTCCGCTGGGGCGGTTTTAGCCAACTGGAAGCGCTCATAGCCTCACTTGAGCAAATATTCAGTGGAAATAAAAAGTATGATTTCATTAACCTGTTGAGCGGGCAGGATTATCCTATAAAACCGATCACTGAAATCAATGGTCTGTTATCGGATAACATCGGGAAATCTTTCATGATATCAGAAACCCCGCCATCCCCCTGGTGGGATGAGGCCATCTCCCGGATTACCGAATATCATCTTGCAGAATACGATTTCCGGGGAAAATACCGGTTAGAACTGGCGCTTTCAAAACTATTGCCGAAACGGGTGTTCCCGCTAACCTTACAGTTGTATGGAGGACCGTACGCTTCATACTGGATCTTAAGCTCCGATGCGGCCATGTATATTTATTACACATTACACCGGAATGAGCACATCCGGCAGTTCTTTAAGCATACCTGGGCGCCCGACGAATTTCTGATCCATACGTTACTGATGAATTCCCATCTTAAGGGAACGGTTATTAATGAGAATCATCATTATATGGACAGGTCTCAGGGTGGTTCCCGCCCGAAAATATTAACAAAGGATGATTTTGATTTACTTGAACGTTCCAATAAAATGTTTGCACGTAAATTTGACAGGATAGTAGACCCCGAGATACTGGATATGATAGATGAAAAAATTATATACAGAACAAATTATACTCATCTTAAAACGCCTGGCTGGCAAACTTAAATTATTGACTTGCAGACACAATGGAAATGGAAAATTGAGGCAAAAACCCCCTGGTTTCAGTGGGATCTGAAAGAACTGTGGCAATATAAAGATTTGCTCAATAGATTTGTCAGAAGAGACCTGATCGCCAGTTATCAGCAGACTGTTTTAGGCCCATTCTGGATTTTTTTACAGCCTGCATTAACTACCCTTGTTTATTGGGTAATATTCGGTAAAGTAGCCCGGATCTCTACCGATGGTATCCCGCCAATATTATTTTACCTGCCAGGCGTTATTATCTGGAGCTATTTTTCTGATTGCCTGAATGGAACAATGTATACCTTTTTACAAAATTCTGCATTATTCAGTAAAGTATATTTCCCCCGTTTGATTATTCCTCTTAGCGCTATTGTATCCCATACAGTACGAATGCTGGTGCAGTTACTGTTATTTACCGGCATTTATATCTTTTACCTGCTCTTTACTGAAGCCGTTAAACCTAACCTGTTTATCTTACTTCTGCCGTTCCTTATCATACTAACGGCAGCCTTCAGTTTAGGCGCCGGCCTGATTATCAGTGTTATGACGGCCAGGTACCGCGACCTCGACTATGCGCTGCAATTTGTGTTAAGACTGTTTATGTTTGCCAGTCCGGTGGTATATCCTACCTCCATCGTACCGGAACGATACAGGTTTGTCTTTTGGTTAAATCCACTGACTCCGATTATTGAAAGCTTCAGAACGGCTTTTTTTACTACTGGCCCTCTCCATTATAAGTATCTTTTACTAACGCTCTTTTCTGTTACGGTCATCCTTTGTACAGGCCTTACCTTGTTTAAAAAGAGAGAATTGAACGTAATGGACATTATTTAACATTAAAGCAACCTGCAATGACCAACATAATGATCAGGGCTGAAAATATATCTAAATACTATAATCTTGGCAGGCTGGGGTCTGGCAGGCTGAGAGAGGACTTTAAGAACTGGTGGGACCGTTCTGTGCTAAAGAGCGGGCAGGAGAAGGAAACGCGTAATCATATATGGGCATTAAAGGATGTCAGCTTTGAGGTGGCTGAAGGGGAGGTATTGGGTTTTATTGGCAATAACGGGGCGGGAAAATCAACTTTATTACGCATCATTTCACGTATAACGGCTCCTTCATCAGGTATTATCATGGGTAATGGCCGGGTGGCAAGTTTGCTGGAAGTAGGTACAGGTTTTCATGGAGAGCTGACAGGCAGGGAAAATATATATCTGAATGGTCACATCCTGGGGATGAAGAAAAAAGAAATAGCTGACAGGTTTGATGAAATTATAGACTTCTCCGGAGTAGAAAAATTTATCGATACCCCGGTGAAGAGATATTCCAGTGGTATGTATATGAGGCTGGCATTTGCGGTAGCAGCTCATATGAACCCGGAAATATTAATCGTGGATGAAGTGCTTGCAGTAGGGGATGCTGAATTTCAGCGTAAATGTATCGGGAAAATGAAGGAGGTGTCATCACAGAAAGGTAAAACTGTCCTTTTTGTGAGTCATAATATGCAGGCATTGCAGAGCCTTTGTCACCGTGTTATAGCATTGCACAAGGGCGGGATTATTGATTCCGGAGAACCGGAAACCGTGATAGGGCATTATTTAAAAAGAGAAAGAAAGATTAACAGTTACCAGGAATATGATGCAATACCTAATGCCCCGGGGAATGATTATATACGTATCAAAAAAGTTGAGCTACTGCCGGAATATGTCAATGATCAGGAGGTGATAGATATACGTACTCCCATTAATATTCATTTTGAATTCTGGTATTTGGGTACAGCATACAATAGTCTTATTGCCGGAGTGCATTTATTTAATATGAAAGGGGAATGTACTTTTGATGTTTGTTCGGAAGGGGCGATGTATACAAATGGCTTGATTGAAGGCAAATGCACAATTCCCGGTAATTTTTTGAATGACGGTTCCTATTATATATCACTGGTGTTTGTGAAAGATACTACCAATCCTTTATATCATTTTGAGGCCTGTTTAGCTTTCGATGTAGAAGATTACCGTAAGGATACTGCATGGTATGGTAAATGGCAGGGCGCTGTAAGACCAGCATTCCCGGTTACTTTAAGAACAAAAGAATAACATGCAAACGTTTACCCCTTATACAATTGAACATTTACAGTTAAAGCAGCTGGATGATGACCTGTTAAACCGGGCAGTTAATACTTACCTGGTATTATGGTCGGAGGAACTGCCGCTGGGGCATTTGTGGTGTAAGCCTGCAGACGGGCAGCATAACAGGGAACGGGTCAATAAAGTATTATGGCCTGTTTTGACCCATTACCTGCCTGTATCAGCTGAATGGGAGCATTTAATGGAAGAGGGTAACTACAGTGCTATATCCTTATTGTTGAGCCAAAGGAAAACTATACCGGAGAGCGATCTGCAACAAAGTATTTCCGTTGTTATTTGCACCAGGAACCGGCCATCTGCTATACAAAATTGTTTACTATCCCTTACGGAATGCGGGGATAATAATGTTGAAATTATAGTAATAGACAATGCTCCGGATAATGATCTTACAGCGTTGGCCGTAGCAAAGTTCCCGGCAGTAAAATATGTGCTGGAAAAAAGAAAGGGGCTGGACATTGCACGTAATACTGGGGCCAGGTACGCTTCTCACAATATTATTGCCTATACCGATGATGACGTGATAATACCATCTAACTGGATACAGAACATCAGGTCCTGTTTTAATGATCCGTTAACAATGGCCGTAACCGGACTGATCATACCTGCTGAATTAAAGACATATTCACAATTCGTTTTTGAACGCGACTGGAGCTTCAACAAAGGATATTTACCCAGGGTGTTCGATCACCGGTATTTCCTTGATAATGTGGAGACAGGAGTACCTGCCTGGGATGTTGGCGCCGGTGCAAATATGGCATTCAGAAAAGAAGCATTTCAACTGGCAGGTTTATTTGATGAAAGATTAGATGTAGGCGCTTCAGGTTGTAGCGGAGACTCGGAAATGTGGTACAGGGTCTTGGCTGAGGGGTGGAATTGCAACTACTACCCACATTTGTATGTGTATCACCAGCACCGGAATACAATGAAGGAACTTCATAGCCAGCTATACCACTATATGCGTGGACATATAAGTGCCTTGCTGGTCCAGTATGAAAATTACCGGCATGAAGGGAACCTTTACAGGATTCGTAAAGCCTTCCCGGCTTATTATTATTCCCGGATAAAAAGTTATTTATTCAGAGACAGAAACAGGGACAATTCAGGATTACTGAATGAAATAAAAGGTTGTATAGCCGGATGGAAATATTACAAGGCTAATCAACATCGCAAACGACATGATATTTATCCATTTCCTGAACAGTTGCTGCAAAAAGTGGTGGTGAATGCAGAAACAATCGTTTCTGTTGTTATTCCATGTTATAACTATGGCCGGTTTTTAAAACAGGCAATTGACAGCGTTTTCAGGCAAACATATCAAAACCTGGAAGTGATAGTGGTTGATGATGGCTCAGATGACGAAACAGCTGCTATTTGCCATGGATATGGCGACTGGATAAAATATGTAAGAGTAGAAAGAGTAGGGCTATCAGCAGCAAGGAATATCGGGGTACAGTTTTCTAAGGGAGATTTTGTTGTTTTCCTGGATGCTGATGACATTTTATATGAGTCTGCACTGGAACTCAATCTTTATTATTTTAAATTTTATGGTGATGTTGCTTTTGTTGCCGGTGCTCATAAGCGCATAGACGCGGATGGTATTGATTTACCCGTCGTTGTTAATGAAGCTAAGTATGAAAATAGTTACTGGGCTTTATTGCAGGGCAATTATATTGGGATGGAAAGTAGTATAATGTACAGGAGAGACCTGTTCTTCCATTTCCATTTTGATACTTCTTTGAAATCATGTGAGGATTACGATCTTAATTTACGTATTGCGCGGATATTCCCTGTATTCAGTCATACTAATGTGATAGCATATTATCGTATCCATTCCGGAAATATGTCACTCAATAAAAAAATAATGAAGCAAACAGCACTGGCTGTATTAAGGACACAGGAACGTTTATTATTGAATGAAAAAGAAAGACAAGCATATAAGGCGGGTCTGGAAAACTGGGAAAGCTTTTATGAATGATAAAAATCAAACTGCGCTGGTATGAGTGAGCGTATACCTTCATCACCTCCGTTAATTGCACCTGTAGATAACACGGTTAAGCGGCCGTTATGGTCTGTTATGATCCCAACGTATAATTGCAGTGCTTTTCTGAGACATACGCTGGAAAGTGTATTAGAACAGGACCCTGGTCCTGAAAAGATGCAGATAGAAGTAATAGATGATGCCAGTACAGATGCTGATATTGAACAACTGGTAGCCGAAATAGGTAAAGGGCGGATAGGTTTTTTCAGGCAACCCGTGAACCAGGGAAGTTTACGCAATTTTGAAACGTGTTTAAACCGCTCAAAGGGTGAATGGGTGCATATATTACATGGGGATGATGTAGTTGCCAAAGGCTTTTATGATGAAATAGAAAGGCTGTTCCTGGCCTATCCGGAGGCGGGCGCCGCTTACACCGGATTCTGGCATATTAATGAAGAAGGAGAGGAGCGTTATCCTAACGAGGTTATTTTGCAGGAAGCGGGTATAATAAACGATTGGTTAACGATCATCGCTCAGGGACAAAAGCTTCAGCCACCGGCAATTGTTGTAAAAAGAAGTGTGTATGAGAAATTAGGCGGCTTTTTTGGCGTGCATTATGGAGAGGACTGGGAAATGTGGGTTAGGATAGCGGCTCATTACCCGGTGGCCCATTCTCCGGAACGGCTTGCCCGGTACCGGATACACAATAATAATATTTCAAGCAGGTATTTTCTTTCCGGCCAGCATATAAAAGACATTGCTTTTGTTATTAAAACCATCCGGCAATATCTACCCCCGCATCAGAGAAAGAAATTGAATAATAATGCCAGAAGGAACTGGTCACATTATTTTGCGCGTACATCAGACATGGTGTATGGCGGTTACAAAGCGCCTGCTCAGGCGCTGGCACAGGCAAAAATGGCATTTAAGTTACATCGGAATAAAACCTCTCTTTTTTTCCTGCTAAAGACATGGCTGAAGGTTACTATCAGATATAAACAGTAAGCCGTAAAGTATAAGCAATTCCGGCATTTTCCTATGTCTTATAAAAGAAATACAAGGCAATTAAAGCCCTTGCTGGTGGCTGATGCCCAATTCCTGCCTATAAGCTCCTACCTGTGTTCCTATAAGCTGCTTATGAGGTTCCTATAAGCTAAGCATATAGGAACATAGGTAGAACCTTATAAGCAGAGGCCTGGCAGCTTATAAGCATATAGAACTTACACAAGTCCTTGAACCTCGCCATCCCGGCGTTTAATGGTAAACCAGGCAATCATGGCAGGTGTATTTGTGATTAAAAATTCCATTTCATGGTATATTTTACCTGATTCGTCGATAAATACTTCCTATTTAAAGATTCTTCTTGATAAGTAGGGGGTATTCTTATCAAGTAATCAATTAATTATGTATTTTTATCCTGCTTGTGAGAATGCAACCAACAAATGCAACCAACAACTTAGAGGACAGATAACTATTGTAACGAACAGTGATAATTTAGTATACCAAAGGGCCGTAATTGTAACTACAATTACCAGTAATCATTTAGAGTCAACCAAAAATTAAATCATGGAGATAAACAGGTGTACTGTTCTTACTCGGACGATTGTACTTCCTTAAGTATCCTGCTTAAATTTTTTTACCGTAAAAGAACCTTTCCGTTTGCGGCAGAACAAGTGATATAATATCAGTTGTTCCGGGCAAAAGACTGTATCCGTTTGGGCAATAACGGATGAGCAATATAGGGGGAGCATTGTATCGTATAGAAAATGGGATGTCATTAGCGTAAAATTTAACAGCTGCAAAACTGAGTTGTCAGATAAATCTATCTGATAGCAAGCAGGTACATTTTTCAGATCATGATATTTATGGTCAGCCAATTTTAATAGAACATTCGTATCACCTTGGAATTTTGTCATCAACTAAATCGTAACAAATGAGAGCAACTGTCTACACCGCCCTTCAAAAGGGAAAGATCTGTGCAAGTCTTATTCCTGCGGCAATCAGGAAATATAGTGAGAAAGATTATGTACCAATTGATTAAACGGTCAATAGATACATAAGGGTACATTCACAAGCGCATTATAAAAATCTCCTTACAGCAAACCTGGTTTTATTATCAGTGAACAAATGAATCCATACGGCAAGCCGTTCCGGATCTGGGATTCTTTTGTCTGGTATTAAACCGCATTACTATTATAAAACTACAGGTCATCACCATTGTGGAGATGACGGGGGGAATGCTTTTGTACAACAAGACGATAGGGCAATATTTTTATTCAACCAAAATCAACATGCATGAAACAATTCGCCTCACTGCTATTCGCATTGCAGGTGCTCATCAGCACTATGTCCTATGGGCAAACAAAGAACATCACCGGAAAGCTTACCGACGGGGGAGGAAGCCCTGTTCCATTTGCTACGATCCAGTTGAAAGGAACTTCAACAGGAACAGTATCTGATCCTGAAGGAAACTTTAACATTAAAGTGAAGGGAGGAGATGTACTGATTATTTCTGCAATCGGGTATATTAAAAAAGAAGTACCCGCTGCCGATAAAATATCAATAGTATTATCGACAGATGATAAAGCATTGAAAGAAGTTGTTGTAACAGGTGCGTACGACATGAAAAGGTCATCAAGAAGTACTTCATACAGCGCGCAGAATGTTGGTGGAGAACAATTGAACGTTATCCGCCAAACTGACCTGAATAATGGGTTGGCAGGTAAAGTAGCAGGTATACAGGTTAGGAGCCAGTCTTCTGCTATGCTGGGCACTACAGGTACTGTAAGACTTCGTGGAACCAGTGGCCTGGGAGGAGATCAGGACATTCTCTATGTTGTTGACGGTACCATTTTACCGAACTCCAATGACATAAATATGGACGATATCGAGAACGTTACTGTATTGCAGGGACCTGCTGCGGCTGCGCAGTTTGGAAGCCAGGGTGCAAACGGCGCTATCGTTATGACTACTAAAAAAAGCAAACGTGCAGATGGTGGAATTGGTGTTGACGTGAACATCGGTGGTACCGTTGATAAAGTTTATGTAGTGCCGCATTACCAAAACTCATATGCTGGTGGTAACTCTGCCGATCTTATCAAATATACATGGAAGGAAGGCCAACCTACAGAGTGGCAGGCGCTTAGCGGAAAGTATTATCCTAACTATTCCGATGATGCCAGTTGGGGACCTCGTATGGTAGGACAGGAATATATTCCCTGGTATGCATGGTATGGCGGAACAAAATATTCTTATAAAACAGCCTCCCTCACACCTCAGCCCAATAACACCAGGGATTTCTGGAATACAGGTACCACTCTGAATAACTCAATAAGTGTTTCAAAGTCAAGCAAGGATATCAACCTGCGCCTTTCTTATGGGAATATTTCCATAAAGGGCCTGATCCCCAGTTCAAGTCAGCAGAAAAATACGCTGAACTTTAACACTTCAATGGATATCAATGAACACTTTGTAGTTGCTGCAAGTATCAATTATATCAATACCAAAACGAACGGACAGTTTAATCAGGATTATGCCAACCAGTCTTCAGGCTCCTTTAACTCCTGGTTCCACAGGGACCTAGATATGGGTATCATGAGAGAATTGCAGGACCTGAAAACACCTTCCGGCATTTATGCCAGCTGGAACCATAACGATCCTACTACTTATAACTCTTCTGCCGATGAACTTACATTCCTGGGTGGTAATTATTGGTATAACTTTTACAACTATTTTAAACAGATCCAACCCGTAGTACAAAATGATCGGCTGTATGGAAATATATCATTAGCCTATAAGCCTACGAATGATATATCTATAAAAGGTACTTACCGTAAACAGCAGAATACTTACTGGTATGAATCAATCGTTTCATCTGCATTGCAAAGCAGCGCAACACAAACAGGCGTGAAGGCCGCTTATTCAACCGCAAATGCCTATGAAAACAGAAGTAATGTCGAATTCTCTGCAACATACACTAAAAAGATCGGCCAGTTCCAGGTAAATGCAACAGCAGGAAGTGATTTTTTCAAATATAAGGTTAAAGCAAATGGAGCCAGTACAGTAGATGGGCTTACCGTTGCAAACCTTTATTCCATCTCTAATTCCAAGAGTACACCCTCTCTCTTCAATGTAAGAGTTGCAGAAGCATATCGCGCGCTCTACGGAATGGGAAGTGTAGGATATAAAAACTATCTGTTTGCGGATTTTACACTGCGTAAAGACTGGTATTCCACACTGCCACCGAATAATAATTCCGTATTGTCAAAATCAGTCGGAGCCTCTTTTATATTCAGTGATTTAGTGAAACTACCCTTCTTAAGTTTTGGTAAACTGCGCGCATCATGGGGAGAAGTACCACAGGCGTTAGGCACTTCTACGACTACCTTCGGCGCTTACCGTTATCCAGGGTTTACTTATTCTCCAGGCACCTATCAATGGAACGGTAACATCAGCATGTACACACCAGATGCCCTGGTAGATTCAAGTATCCATGGTTCTGTTAAAACAATGAAAGAAATAGGATTAGAGCTGAGATTCCTGAATGACAGGGTAGGAACTTCTGTCACTTATTGGGATGGTACAGAGAACGATATTCCTACTTCCGTTACTATCAATGGAGCCAGTGGATTTACTTCCAAACTGACGAACACAGGAAAAATAACCAAAAAAGGTATTGACATCACATTGAATGGCAGACCTGTTTCAACAAAGAACTTCAAGTGGGAAGTTAATGCCAACTGGGCATACCTGTTGGAAAACAAGGTGGCAAAGATAGCTGCCGGCGTAACTTCCACTAATTCGGTTAGTACTATCTGGAGCACATCTACGCCTTATGTGCTGCATACGGAAGGTATGGAATGGGGCCAGCTTTACGGGAGCGGTATTAAGCGCATAAAGGGTAAACCTGTAATGAATGATGATGGTACCTATGCGAGTGAATATAAATATTTCGGAAGTGTATTGCCGAAATTTACAGGAGGTGTTCAGAATACTTTTCAGTATAAAAACTTCTTGCTGAATGTGAATATTGACTTTCAGTCAGGTGGTAAATTCTTTTCCTTGTCTGATATGTGGGGATCTTATTCCGGTCTTACTGCCAGAACTGCCGGCGTAAATGACAAGGGCAAATCTGTCCGTGATCCTGTTGATCAGGGCGGTGGCGTACACGTGAAAGGTGTAGATGCTGACGGAAAGGACAAAGACATGTATATAAGTTCACAGGCTTATTATCAGGGTCTGTACAATCACTCAACATTTGATGAATATGTATATGATCTGTCCTTTATAAAACTGCGTGAGGTTTCCCTTGGATACCAGATCCCTCTTAAAGGCAATACAAAAAAATACATCAGAGCTGCTACGCTTTCATTGGTTGTGAGAAATGCACTGCTGTTGTATGCACAAACAAAAGATCTGGATCCGGCAGAGGTTAGCTATATAAGTGGTGAAAAGGGCCAATTGCCAGGCACCCGTGGACTAGGCCTTAACCTGAAAGTAAGCTTCTAATTATTGCTGACGTAAAACTTAATTATCCATGAGACAACATATCAAGAATATAATAAAGGCAGTGCCGTTAGTGATGCTGGTGGCGTCCTGTAATAAACTAAGTGATTTCGGGAATACAAACATAGACCCGGGTGCAACTACTACTCCACTGGTAAGCGCTTTGCTGACCAATGTGGAAACTGGTCTTGGCGGCTATGCCGCTAATACGTCCGGTGGGCTTTTCTGTCAGTATTTCTCAGAAACGCAATATCCTGGAACAGGATTGTATGCCAGCTCCAGTTTACAAGCCTCTTTCGCAGGTAATTATTCCAATAGCCTGGAAGATTTGCAGAATATCATTGCTACCAATACCAGCAACAATGAGAGTGCAGCAGCAAGGATACTGAAGGTGTATATTTACTGGAATATTACAGACAGGTGGGGCGATCTTCCCTACAGCCAGGCTTTGAAGGGAAATGGTACGCCGATTTATGATACCCAGGAAGCCATTTACAAAGGCAATATCCAGGAACTGACGGATGCTATCGCACAATTTGATGCGGGCAAATCATTCATTACCGGTGATATTATTTATAACGGAAATGTAGATTCCTGGAAAAAGCTGGCCAATTCAATAAAGATGTTAATGGCCTTGCGTTTAACCAAAAGATATCCTTCTGCTTCGGATTATGCTGCCACGCAGTTTAAGGCTGCATTAGCAGATAATGCCGGATATATTACGCTGAACTCAGATAATTTTGCCCTTACTTATCCGGGCGATGGGTTTAAAAGTCCCTGGTATAGTTTGTATGATGGCAGAAAAGATGTTGGTGAAAGTGCAGGAATGGTAAGTTTATTGAACTCTTTCGCTGACGGCAGGCAGAATGCATATGGTAATTCTACCCTTGGTGTACCTTATGGATGGGCGCGTACAGATATTGAAAGCTGGGCGAATGCCAATACAGGATGGGCACGGATATTAGCAGACAGTTACCGGCCAGCCGCAAAAGGGGTAGTAGTGATATTAAGTGCAGCACAGGTGTACCTGGCCAGAGCAGAAGCAGCCGACAGAGGCTGGACAACAGAGACAGCACAGACACTCTATCAAACCGGTATTAACGCCTCTTTTGCACAATGGGGCCTCAGCGCACCGGCAGCTTCTTATTTCACACAATCAGGCGTTGCATTTACTACCGCACAGGGAACAGGCGGCAATCTTCAACAGATCGCCATGCAAAGATATATCGCCACCTACCCCGACGGCAGTGAAGGATGGGCCGAATGGAGAAGGACCGGATATCCCGTACTGACTCCTGCCGTTGCTGCCACCAATACTTCAAAGCAAATTCCAAGGAGATTTACGTATGCTTCCGCTGAGTATAGTACCAATGGTACTAACGTTGCTACGGCAGTGGCCAGGTTAACCGGAGGGGATTCCCAGGATTCTAAAGTATGGTGGGATCAATAATCCTTTTTATTTATCACTAAACGAAGAAAATGATGAAATATAAATACATTCATATAGCGGCTGTCTTTGTGCTGGGTACTTTATTACTCACATCCTGCCTGAAGGATAATGTTAAAGATCTGGGAACAGAAGGAGATACATTCATTAAGGTCCTGGAAGCGCCTGAAAACGCGCTGTATTTTACGCCTTTTACTACCGTTGATACAATAGACCTGTTCAGTGTGCGAAAAGACCCGAACAGTTCACAGAGCCTGAAAACGGGCACCGTCGTTAAGCTGACCAGTCTTCCGCAACTGATCGACGATTATAATACAACAAACAGCACCACTTTTGAGGCGTTGCCAGACAGTTTATTCACACTGGCAAATTCTTCTATTGTAGCAAACAGCACAGGATATGATGTGACATTCAGCTCAGGCAATTTTGCCAGAGAGTTCTCTATTGCACTGGATGGCTCAAAGTGGGATGTAACGCATAAATATGCACTGGCTTTCGCATTATCAGTGACAGGCACCGGCATCACAGCGTTGTCTAATCTTGATACTATCCTGGTATTTATGAGCGTAAAGAATAAATATGACGGTACATATAATTCAGCAGGATATTTTTATCATCCGGCTTCACCACGTGCACTCAGCGCTGTCAAAGATGTGAAAACTGCAGGACCTAATAGTGTAACTGTTTCACTGGGCGACTTAGGCGGTTCAGGATATATGGCACTTATCACAGTAGATCCGGCTACCAATGCTCTAACGATCACAGCCGCCGCGGGAGCTGGTGGAGCACCGTATACCATGTTCTCCGATGGATTGCCAAGTACGGACCCTGGTTATACAGCAGCATGGGGCAGTTCTGCGCTATGTAATAATACATATGATCCGGCAACCGGCACTTTTTATGTAAGATACGGATACCACGGAGGCACCGGATGGCGTATTACGGAGGAAATTATCAGCAAACAATAGTCTGGGAATTATAATACTATCCCGGATCCTATAGAGTGAACGCTGTTCCACAAAAGGTGGGGCAGCGTCTTTTTTTTACTTACACCAGATGTTTAGTACAATTATATAATTCGCAATCCCAAAGATTGTCTTTAATGGTAAAACGGGTAACAGACGTATTTTTAAGATGCTCTGTAATGGTGAGGGTAGGGGCCAGTTTGCGTAGCAGATGGCGTATAAAACTACCATGACTAACAATGAGGATATGTTTCCCTGCATGTTCTTCCAGTAAATCCTCAATAAAAGCAAGTCCCCTGTCACAAACGGCTGCTTCTGTTTCCATACCCAATTCCAGCTGCCGCCAATCCGGGCCCCATTTAACGATCCTTTCTTCTTCAGAAGTACCTTCCGTTAGTCCTCCGGATACTTCCCTTAAGCGTTCATCCTGGAAGAAATGGGTAATACCCAGTTGTGCAGCGATGATTTCACCGGTCTGGCGGGCACGGGATAAATGACTGGAATATACAAGGTCCCATTGTTCGTCGGAAAGGCGCAGGCCCAGTTTCTGTGCCTGAAGGATGCCTTCATCGTCAAGAGGGATATCAGTGCTTCCCTGCATTCTACCTTCTTTGTTCCATGCAGTACTTCCGTGACGGATAAGGGCAATACGTGTCATGGAGGCAAAGATAAGCAGCGGATGGGAGGATTTATAACCTAAAGCAGATCGGCTTCACTGATAAGGTTGTGTTTAAGGGCAAATACCACTACACCGGCGGTATTCCGGACATTCATTTTTTCAAGGATCCGGGTACGGTGGCCTTCTACGGTACGTTTACTGAGGAATATTTTATCGCCTATTTGCTGGGCTGTGAACTGCTGGCATATCAGGCGGATGATCTCTGTTTCCCGCTCTGTAAAAACAGGAACAACCTCTTTGGGAGGGTTGAAGCGACTTTTAACGATCATAGCGGCCAGCCTGGCGGAGGTCTGGCGGCAATAGAATATATTGTCCTGGTATACGCAGCTAATGGCTTCTATAATTTCCTGTTTATCTGCATTTTTCAGCAGGTAACCTTTGGCACCCGCTTCCAGCATTTCCACTATCAGCTCCTCTTCATCAAACATAGACAAGGCAATGATCCTGGCGCTGGCATTTTTCTGTAATAAAGCGCGGGTAGCGGTTATACCATCCATTAATGGCATTTTCAGGTCCGTCATGATCACATCTGCTTCTACGGTATCCAATAATTCAAGTAATTCCCGGCCATTGCCTGCCTGTCCGACAAGCGCAATATTAGGTTGCCTGGAAAGCATTAACGCTAGTCCATCACGGAAAATCTCATGATCGTCAGCGATCACTAATCGGATGTCGTGATTCATGTAAGTTTAATCTTGGGGTACGAAGTGGTTTCCAATAAATTATTGGCCGTAAATATACATTATTCAACGGGTATTTTAATGAAATAGTTAGTCCCCTGGCCAGGTGTGGAGTCTATAGATATGGAGCCATTGAGGATATCCGTGCGTATGGCCAGGCTTTTCATTCCCAGTCCGGCAGCTTCTGCTTTTACCTTTTTAACATCGAACCCAATCCCGTTTTCCTTTACCAGCACCAGGAAAAACCCGTTTTCCCTGCTCAGTACTATCTGCATCTTTGTGGCTTTTGCATGTTTCAGCGTATTATGTGTGATCTCCTGTATGATCCTGAAAACATGGATTTCCCTGTTGGGAGGGATGTTAATATTACCTGACGTACGAAAATGAATATCCAGTAATTGTTTATCAGATATTTGCCTGATAAACTCATGCAGGGCTTCCGTTAATCCTTTACGTTCAAGAGTGGCCGGCAAAAGGTTATGAGAGATCTGCCGCAGGCCCTGGATCACTTCATCAATATACTTTCCCGACTTGTCAATAATACGTTTATCCGGTTCGTCAGTAACATTGATACTATGGAGATTCAGTTTGATAGTAGAGAGGAGAGGGCCCACGCTATCATGGAGGTCGGTGGCCATCCGTTTACGTTCATTTTCCAGGATAGTGATTTCTGCCACTATCCTTTCCCTTTGCAGTTGTATATACCTGCGGTGGTACAGAATGATAGACACCACGAAAAATATAATGATGATAGCTATCAGCAATGAGATGAAGACAGTCGTATAGAATATTTTGTCGATCATGGGGTATTAGCGCTATCAGCTATGCATCAAAATGTTTATTAAAATAATATTCTTCTTTAACCGGAATGTAGAGTACGGCTATAGCATAGATCAAATTTACAAAAGCATTGATAGAATTAAACAATGAAACGATTTTTAAAAGTAACGCAGGACTGTTTGTATCCAAAAAGCAAGAGGCTTCATAAAGGATCTGGTAGATAAAAAAGGTGATAAACCCCAGGCAGATAAGGAAACGGGAGTTCTTGAGGAGATTCTTGTTGTCCCGTACGATCATAAAGTTGATCTCATTAATACTGAGTAGCACTACTATAAAGGCGTAGGCTACCCGGAAAACAGGACTAAATGTTTCTATTTTATTGAAAATCAGGTTTTCTGTTACCCATAGGGTACTGACGCCGCTTATCAGGGCAATAAACAAAACGCGCTTTTTTTTGAGGAAACCCCATACGTAGAACTGGTAAAAGATCACCATGGATTCTGCCAGTCCGTACAAATTGGACGGCACGGCATTACTTGCGTGCAGCACACGGATACAGATAAAGCTGATCGTTTCTGAGATAAAAGCCAGCGCCAGCAGTAAAAGAAAGGGCTGAAAGCTGGCAACAGTCCTGTTGAAGCGGATCAGCCCTATCAATAAGGGTATAAGAACAGTCTGGCTAACCAGGAAAGCACCTATTGTATTCATTTATTCTCGTGTATTTTGACACATCGGAGGACAGCGTTGGCCACTTTCCATTGCCTGGGCGTCGTTGCGGGCAGTAGCACTCGAAATACCCGGTACGCTCACAGCCCTGGCGCCGGGAATAAGGGTGGTAAGAATATCCCTGCCTTCAGCATCTGCCGGTAATAATACGAACCTTACCTGTCCTTTATCATCCCTGCCAAGGTAAATACGCAGGTTTTTAGCCCCTTTCGCATTCAACAGGGCCGCAATAGCGTCCCGGTTAAACATCTCCGCATCGGGGAGGTTAAAGGCGCTGTCCAGGTAATTGCCTGGTATCTGGCGGCGTAGTTCTTTTTTCGCCTGTTGAAAACCATTTTTCAGTTGTTCCGCTTCTTGTATGGAAATAACGTGCCGGCTTGCCTTTACCGGGTCCAGTGGAATTTTATAGTCCCGCTGTGGGGTACACTGTGTAAGGAACACAATAAGAAAAAGGGGTACAAAAACATTGCGGTTCATAATAAATGATTGTGGTTTTATTGTTGATGAATGTGCAAATTAGCTGATATGGCCGGTATGGTGCCGGGTACTATTGCTGAAAAAATAGCGTATTTATACCTGAAATTAATGAATGCTGATTACAGTACTGTGTCTTAGGCCGGGGCGACTATCAATAAAGATAAGGAAAAAGGATATATAGCAGGATGGTCCAGAAGAGGGATAAAAAATAATCATCTGGTACTGGCAGGGGCAAACAGGCCGACGTACTTTTGTGGGCTTTGAACAATGAAAAGGAAAACCAACTTTAGTCCGGAACAACAACTGAGAGACCTTGATTCCAGACTGGTATTGTCCCTGCAACGACTCAGTGATATGCTGAAGGCGATGCAATGGGAACAGGCCAGGCTTTTGGGTATCACTCCCCTGCAGTTACAGATCCTGCTTTTTACAGGATATCATTCGCCTGCCGTAAACAAGGCCGCTCACATCGCGGCTGAATTACAGGTAAGCCGCCCCACTATCAGCGATGCGGTTGGCTCGCTGGTAACAAAAGGGCTGCTGGAAATGCATAACGATAAACGCGACCGCCGCAGTTTTTCCCTGGCCCTTACTGAAACAGGAACGCAAATGCTGGAAAAGGCAGGGGAATATATGGGGCAGCTGGAAAATCTCCTGGACAATAAGTCCGATGGGGAAAAAAATCTCCTGTATCAGTCAGTCTATTCCATTATTGCCGGATTAATAACACCTGATAAAGGGGGTGTTCAAAGGATGTGCTATAACTGCGCACACTATAGCGGGAATAAGAAACGGCAGCATGAATGCCTGTTCCTGAAAAAACGTTTATTATCATCAGAGCTGCAACTGGATTGCATGTATCACTCTTCTCTATCTTAAGATCTTCCCCAGTTTTTCCAATCCATTTACGATCTCTCTTTCTTCCAGGGAAGCATAACCCACACGTATACCCATAGGGCCATGATATGATGCATCATAATAACGTGCAGGGTCCACAATATTTAAACCGCCTGCCTGTATCTTCTGTAACGTCCCTGCAGGAGTAGCGGCGAAAGGTAGTTCCAGCCAGATGGCCAGTCCACCGGAAGGCTTTGTAAAAGGAATAATACTGGCTGCCAGCTCCATCTTTTGCTGGTAAATGTTACGGCTATACTGCTGATGTCTTCTGAGATCTCCCGAAGCCAGCAGGTTTGCGATCGCCAGTTCCAGTATATTATGTTCCTGCTGATGGGTCAGTGAATAATAAGCCGCCAGGGAATGAATGAATGCGGCAGGACCGCAAACAAAACTCAACGGAAACTCATTACAGAGCGTACCTATATAAATTACATTACCGGCCTGTTGCATACTGGCCACAGGCAATATCCTTTCTTTACTGAAATGATGTTCATGATCATAATCATCTTCGATGATCATAAAATGATAGATTTCGCTTAATGCCAGTAACTGTTTACGGCGTTCGGACGAAAGCGTTACTGTGGTTGGGTATTGATGATGAGGAGTAATATACAATGCTTTCAATGCCTGTTTCCTGCATAGCTCTTCCAGGTGTTCGATACTGATCCCTGAATGGTCAACAGGAATATGATGCAATTGTGCTCCTGCCTGCGTAAAAGTATTCCAGGCCGGCTGATATCCAGGGTACTCAACAGCTACATGATCTCCCGGCCGTAATAAAGTCCGGGCTGTCAGATAAATGGTATCCTGGTGCCCGTGCGTAACACAAATATTCGCAGTGCTCATGGCAAGGCCCCGCTCATTATTTAATATAACATTGACTTCTGTTAATAATTGCTCATTACCCCGTTCAGTATTAAACTTGTAAAGCTGTTGGGTGGAATATTGTTGCAGCAAACGCCGGCATTCCCGGGTAATATCCGTAACAGGTATCAGCTTTACGTCCGGCAGCCCGTCGTCGAACGTAATTTCAAAATTGCCCCTGGTATGAGGATGCGTGATTTTAAAATCAAAAACAGGAAAATCAATATGGATAAGCGCAGGCTTTTCCAGCTGCTTTCCGGAAGGTATGGTATCACTTACCCTGGTCCCGCTCTTATATTGAGAGGATAGCCATCCCTGTGCGGTCAGTTGTTCGTACACCGTAATAATAGTATTGCGGTTCACTTTCAGCTGTTGGGCCAGGATACGGGTACCTGGCAGCAATACACCCGGAAGTAGTCTTCCCCGCTGTATTTCATTGATAATGTATGCTTTGATCTGCTGATATATTGGCTCTCTGCTGTTAAAGGACAACTGCAAATGCGCATGTCTGAAACTCTTCATTGTTGGCTCACGAGTATTATTTTATATACGTATAAATGCATTTTATGGTTGTATATCAGCCAATTATTACACAAACATGGGATGAAGTCTAAAATTTTATATTTTTACCATATGGATGCAGTAATGGTAGAAAAAGCGGCCAATGCTATAGCGGATAAGCACCGGTTATCTATACTGATGGCAGCAGCCCAACAAACAGCTATTCAATGTTGCGCAATAACTGAGTTAACCGGGTTATCGCAGCCAACAGTTTCCCATCATATAAAGATCCTGGTCGATAGCGGGGTACTTATCTATGATAAGACCGGCCGTACCGTACAACTGACCATCAATAAAGAGATGATGAAATATTTATCCGTCTTCTTTGGAAAATTGAGTTAATCCATTACCTTCGCATTAACCAGATGGTTAAATCAATTAGTTGTAATGGCACAAGATAGAAATACAGAGGAACTGATCATAGAAGCGGCCAAGAAGATATTTGTAAAACGCGGGCTGGCTGGCGCACGTATGCAGGACATTGCAGACGAAGCGGGGATCAATAAAGCCATGCTGCACTATTACTACCGTAGTAAGGACAAACTATTTGAGATCGTATTTAATGAGGCAATAGGTAAAGTGATAGGCCGCCTGGGTACAGTACTCAGCCAGCCAATGCCCATCCTGGAAAAAATACCGGCTATTGTGGAGAGTTATATAGATGGCGTGATGGAAGCACCTTATCTACCCATGTTTGTACTGAATGAAATCAACCAGCAGCCGGAGATGTTTTTGCAACGATTGAAAACACAGGGGAACTTCCCCAATATATTATTGTTTCTGAAAGAGATCGTAGAAGCTGGAAAACAGGGACAGATCAAAGAAGTAAGTCCCATTCAGCTGCTCCTCAATATCTTATCCCTCTGCGTTTTCCCCTTTGTGGCCCGGCCAATGGTACAGGGCATTTTACAACTGGATAGCGTGCAGTATAATATGATTATGGAAGACAGGAAAAAGGTGATAACAGAAGTAATTTTTGCATGGATTAAAGCTTAAATATTTTTTTGCCTGGCAATTAACCATATGGTTAGATTAAACAGTTAGCATTATGAGATATCTCGTTTGGATATGCCTGTTATGTAGTACACAGGCATTGGCGCAGGAACCGCTTACCCTGGACAAATGTTATGAACTGGCCACTAAGAACTATCCGCTCATCAAACAGCGGGAGTTAATTAATAAATCCGGGGCTTATTCTGTAGAAAATGCGGCGAAAGGGTACCTGCCACAGCTCTCTTTCTCCGGGCAGGCTACTTATCAGTCGGATGTCGTGCATTTTCCGCTACCCGGTCTCCCTCAATTAAGTAAGGACCAGTATAAGGTACAGGCGGAGATCAGCCAGACCCTGTATGATGGAGGCAGTATCCGTTATCAGAAGGAACTTAGCAAAGCTGCTACTGCTACCCAGCAGCAACAGCTGGAAGTAAACCTCTACGCTGTCAAAGAGAGGGTTAGCCAGTTATTCTTTGGTATCCTTTTATCAGAAGAACAACTGCGGCAGAATGAGCTGCGCAGGGCAGATATTGAAAGTGGTATCCATAAAATACAGGGAGCAGTAGATAATGGTACCGCGCTGAGAAGCAGTGCAGATGAACTGAAAGCCGAGTTGCTGAATGTGGCACAAACAGGGACCCAGCTAACAGCTACTAAAAACGGGTATATGCAGATGCTGGCCTTGTTCATCAATCAGCCTGTTACTACCTTAGTTAAACCTGCTGCAACAACTATCCCTGCAACAATCAACCGGCCGGAACTTGGTTTATATGCTCATCAGCAACAAACGTATGAGATCCAGGAAAAACAGTTGAAGTCGAACTACCTGCCTAAGATAAGTGCGTTTGTACAAGGTGGTTATGGACGACCTACTTATAATATTATCAACAACAGCTTTGGCGTATTCGGTATGGGCGGTCTACGTCTCAGCTGGACTTTGAACAGCTTGTATACACTCCATAACAATAAACAGACACTGCGTATCAACCGCCAGGACCTGGACGTGCAAAAGGAAACATTCCTGTTCAATACCCGCTTAACGCTGACACAGCAGCAGGTGAATGCACAACAATACGATGATATGATCTCTCAGGACCAGCAGATCATTGCTTTACGTACTTCTGTTAAGAACGCCGCCATGGCACAATTAGAGAACGGTGTCATTACCTCTCATGATTATATCAGCCAGGTGAATGCAGAGAACCTGGCCAGGCAAAACCTGGCATTACATGAAATTCAGTTGCTACAGGTACAATACAATAGTAAAAACACTTCCGGTAATTAATTGCATATGAAACACACATTATTTATTATGCTCCTGCTCCTGGCTTCCTGCTCCGGTAAAAAGGATGAAGGAGATGCCTCCGGTTACTTTGAAGCAGACGAAGTGATCGTATCTGCACAACAGAATGGACAACTGCTTTCCTTCACCGTGAAGGAAGGGGATACCTTACAGAAAGGAGCTGTAGTGGGACAGATTGATGTAACAGGTATCACCCTGCAGAAAGAACAGGTAAAAGCATCCATCATGGCCCTTGGTGAAAAAACAGCAGATGTGAAACCCCAGCTGCTGCTGGTGAAGAAACAACTGGCCGTACAGGAAGCACAGATGAAACAACTGCTGCATGAACAGCAAAGAACTATCAACCTCGTAAAAGCAGATGCTGCTACACCTAAACAACTGGATGATATCAATGCCCAGGTAGATCAGTTGCAGCAATCAATGAATGTTACAAGACAACAATTAACAGTCAGTGCTACGAACGTGGCTACTCAGAACCGCAGTGTGCTGAGTGAGAGAACACCGCTGGAAAAGGCCATGGCACAATATGATGACCAGATCAGGAAAGGAGTGATCGTCAATCCCCTTTCAGGTACCGTGCTGGCCCGTTATGCCCTGCAGGGAGAAATGACAGCTACCGGAAAAGCATTGTATAAAATAGCTGACCTGGACACACTGACATTGAAAGCCTATATCACAGGTGGGCAGCTGCCATTGATAAAGCTCGGGCAAACCGTACAGGTGACTACCGATACGAAAACATACAAAGGCGTAATTTACCAGGTAGCAGATAAATCGGAGTTCACACCTAAAAGTATCCAGACAAAGGACGATCGTGCCAACCTGGTATACGCCATTAAGATAAGAGTACCGAATGATGGTTATCTTAAAATAGGGATGTATGCTACAGCAAAGTTCTGATGCCGTCACACTGAATAATATTACTAAAACATACGGGGAAACAACAGCCGTAAAAGACCTGTCTTTCTCTGTAAAACGGGGTGAACTGTTTGGATTAATAGGTCCTGACGGAGCGGGTAAATCCACGATCTTCCGTATTCTCACCACTTTGTTACTGGCAGATTCAGGTGTGGCTGCAGTAAATGGATATGATGTAGTGAAAGATTACAGGGAGATCAGAAAACGTGTGGGATATATGCCCGGTAAATTCTCTTTATACCAGGATTTAACGGTGGAAGAAAACCTGCATTTCTTTGCTGCCTTATTTGGCACCAGTGTTACAGAGAATTATTCACTGATAAAGGACATCTATGAACAGATAGCCCCTTTCAAAAAGAGAAGGGCGGGTAAACTGTCTGGCGGGATGAAACAGAAACTGGCACTTTGCTGTGCGCTTATTCATCGCCCGGAGGTATTGTTCCTGGATGAGCCTACCACAGGGGTGGATGCGGTATCCAGAAAGGAATTCTGGGATATGCTGCAGCGTTTAAAACAACAGGGTATCGCTATCGTTGTATCTACTCCTTATATGGACGAAGCAGATCGCTGTGAGAGGATTGCCTTAATGCAAAACGGCCGTATCTTATCTATAGATACGCCCGCCGCTATTAAACAGGCTTATCCGGATGAGCTATATGCGGTGAAATCCGCAGACATGCACCAGCTGTTAAAGGACTTAAGACAATATGCCAGCTGCTATGCCTTTGGGGAATACCTGCACGTTTCAGGTATCAGTGAAAATGAATTGGCAGGTTACGTAAAGGGGCATACAGATGTTGTTATTAAAAAAGTAGCGCCTGGCATTGAAGATTGTTTTATCAGATTGTTACAAACACAAATCAGTTGACGCTGTTAAGAGTCCCTTGTTTCCTGTAATTGAAAGAATAAAGTATGAATGAAAAAGCGATCACCTGCAAAGGATTAACAAAACGTTTCGGTGATTTCATCGCCGTGGATAATATCTCCTTTGAAGTAAACACAGGCGAAATATTCGGTTTCCTCGGTGCCAATGGTGCCGGTAAGACCACCGCCATGCGTATGCTGTGCGGACTATCTTACCCTACTTCAGGAGAAGCTACCGTAGCAGGCTACGATGTATTCACCAGACAGGAATCCATCAAGCGGAACATCGGTTATATGAGCCAGAAATTCTCCTTATACGAGAACCTGACCGTAAAAGAGAACATCCGTTTCTATGGTGGTATCTACGGATTAACAAATGCGGAGTTAAAAGAAAAAGGAGAGGGGCTGATCAATAAACTTGGACTGCATAGTGAATCAAAGAAACTGGTGGGAGAACTGCCATTAGGATGGAAACAAAAGCTGGCTTTCTCCGTAGCTATCATCCATCAGCCTAAAATAGTTTTCCTGGATGAACCCACTGGTGGCGTAGACCCCGTTACCCGCAGGCAGTTCTGGGATTTAATATACGAAGCCGCGGACAGTGGTATTACCATCTTCGTCACTACGCATTACATGGATGAAGCCGAATATTGCAACCGTATTTCTATCATGGTAGATGGACGTATAGATGCACTGGATACTCCGGTGAACCTGAAACAGCAATACAAGGCAGAAACGATGGACGAAGTATTTTATGCATTGGCGAGAGGCGCTAAACGTTCCGCCGATTAAACTAACACTCATGAAACAATTCCTGGTATTTGTCAGAAAAGAATTTTATCATGTATTCAGAGACAGAAGAACATTGCTGATCCTGTTCGGGTTACCGGTCATGCAGATTTTGTTATTCGGTTATGCGCTGACAACAGAGGTGAAAAATGCAAAGATCATTGTAGTAGACCAGGCAAAGGATGCTGCTTCACAGCAACTGATCGCAAAGATCGACGCCAGTACCTACTTCGATATAGACCCCGGAGAAGATATAGAAGCTGCTTTTAAAAGAGGGAATATCAGGTGTGCGGTCGTTTTCCCTCCGGACTTCGAAAACGAAAGGCGCATGCAGATCATTGCAGATGCATCAGACCCTAATACCGCTAAAACATTAACCAACTACTTAACAGCTATCATACAGCCACCGTCAGCACAGCCTTACCAGATTATCCCGGTCACAAGGATGCTGTACAACCCTTCCCTGAACGGCTCCATGAACTTCGTTCCCGGTGTGATCGCCCTGGTACTGATGATCATCTGTACTACATTAACATCTGTTTCCATTGTCCGTGAAAAGGAGAACGGTACCATGGAAATCCTGCTGGTATCACCCTTTAACCCTGGCTACGTAGTACTGGCAAAGGCCGTTCCATACCTTGTATTATCATTAGCGGATTTCGTCCTGATCTTATTACTAAGTGTATTCGTATTAGACGTACCAATCAGAGGCAGCCTGTTATTATTGTTCATGGAAAGCTCGTTGTTCATCATCAGCTGCCTTTCCCTGGGCCTTTTAATCTCTTCTGTGACACAATCCCAGCAAACGGCTATGCTGATATCGATGATGGGAATGATGCTGCCTACGATCCTCTTTACTGGCTTTATCTTCCCCCTGGAAAATATGCCCCTGCCGTTGCGGATCATCTCTAACTTCATTCCATCTCGCTGGTACTATTTCATTGTAAAAGCGGTGATGTTAAAAGGACTGGGAATCGGGGCTGTATGGAAACAGACGCTGGTATTAGCCGGTATGACCATCACCCTGTTCACTATCAGTATTAAGCGTTTTAAAATCCGTTTGGGATGAGAACATTAAGATTTCTGTTGGAAAAAGAGTTTAAACAGATCTTCCGGGATAAAGGCTTGCTGCCAGTCATCTTTATCATGCCGGTGATCCAGCTGCTGATCATGCCACTGGCTGCGAACTTTGATGTAAAGAACATCAACCTGGCCGTCATAGACCACGATCATTCCAGTTACTCGCAACAATTGCTGGCTAAAATAGGTTCTTCAGGATATTTCCATATCACAGGCAATGCAGCATCTTTTCCAGAAGCAATGAAACAGATTGAAAGTGAAGAAGCGGACATCATTATAGAAATACCGGCAAATTTCGAAGAGCAGTTAATAAAAGAAGGTGCAGAACCTGTCTACCTGGCAGCAAATGCTATCAATGGTACCAAAGCAGGATTAGGCAGCTCTTATCTCAATACCATCTTAGCGGATTTTAACAGTGAGATAAGGATGAAGTTACTGCCACAGCAGGCAGATACGGGTATAGACATCCGTTCTTCAGATTGGTTCAATCCTTATCTGAATTACCGTATTTATATGGTGCCAGGCATATTGGTCATACTGGTAACGATGGTATGTGGTTTTGTTGCAGCATTGAATATTGTAAGAGAGAAAGAGGTAGGAACAATAGAACAGATCAATGTAACACCCGTAAAAAAATGGGAATTTATCATGGGAAAGATGATCCCTTTCTGGATAATCGGTATGATAGATTTTACGATAGGATTGCTGATAGCACGGTTGGTATATGGTATTATCCCTGTGGGGAACCTGTTCCTGTTATATGGTTTCCTGTCTGTTTACCTGGTAGCCATGCTGGGCTTTGGACTCTTGATATCCACTTACAGTGATACACAGTTACAGGCAATGTTTGTGGCTTTTTTCTTTATCATCATTTTTATCCTGATGAGCGGATTATTTATTTCTGTAGATAATATGCCCGTATGGGGTAAAGTAATAGCCAGGTTATCACCTGTCACCTATTTTATAGATGTGATGAGGATGATCGTTCTGAAAGGCAGCGGGTTCAGAGATATCAGAATACCCCTGCTGATAGAGATCGTATTTGCAGTAATACTGAATGGATGGGCAATATTGAACTACCGGAAAACGGCTTAACTCATTTTTTTAATTAACCGTCCGATAGTTTTGATACCATCTTCTACTGGTTTACTCCAGGGATTGCCATAGCTGATGCGCAGGCAGTTGCCATATCTTTCCTGTAACGAGAAGATACGGCCGGGAGCGAAAGATACTTTATGTTTTAATGCCTGATCGTATAGTTCAAACGTATTGATCTTTTGATTTAACTCTATCCACAATACAAAACCGCCTTGCGGACGGGTGATACAGATATCTTCCGGAAAGTAATCCGTTACCGCCTGTAAATGCCGTAAATACTGTGTGTGCAGGGCTTTCCGTGTATTGCGCAGATGATGTTCATAACGGTCGTTCTCTAAAAAGTGAGCAATAGCAGCTCCTGGTAAGGAAGCGCAGGAAATAGAGCGGGTACGTTTCAGTTGCAGCACTTTGTCTTTATACCTTCCGGGAAGTGTCCAGCCCACGCGGAATCCCGGTGCCAATGCTTTGGAGAAGGAATTACATAACAGTACCAGTCCGCTTTTATCAAAGGTTTTACATACTGATGGTCTTTCTTTCCCGAAATACATATCTCCGTATATATCATCTTCTATCAGCGGAACATCATATTTCTCCAGCAGTCGTACCAGTTCCTGTTTATGTGAATCGGGCATACAACCGCCTAATGGATTATTGAAGTTGGTCACGAATACACAGGCTTTGATCTTAAAGCGTGGAATGGCTTTGTCCAGGTATTCCAGGTCCACACCCGTAGCCGGGTGAGTAGGGACTTCCAGTACTTTCAGTCCCAGGCTTTCTGCCAGTTGCAGGGTACCGAAATACGCCGGACTTTCAATCGCGATAGTATCTCCCGGTTGTGTAGTGGCAGAGAGGCAGAGGTGCAGGGCATCGATACATCCTGATGTAGTGATCACATCTTCTTCGCTCACAGCACCACCCCACAGAATAGACATACGCGATATCTGCCTGCGCAGGTGTTCATTACCCTGGGTGGACTCATATCCAAGTCCGGCCCCATGCGTATTCCGCATGGCCTGTATCATAGCCTTGGATAACTTGGCGGTAGGTAGCAATGAAGCCAGTGGCACTGCAGAAGAGAATTTCAGTATTTCATTATTGGAAGCCTGCACAAACATTTTGGAGATCATATCATGCACGGTCACTTCTTCCGGTTTTTTAACCGCTTCACACTTCTGCGGCATCTCCGGCCTGCGACGTGCGCAAAAGATCACATAATAACCCGATTTGGGCCTGGATTCTATCAGTCCTTTCCCTTCCAGGTGATAATATGCCTGGAAGGCAGTACTCATGCTAACGCCCTGTTCCTCGCTCATGGTGCGTACAGAAGGGAGTTTATCTCCTGTCTTTAATACTTCCTTTGAAATCAGTAGTTCCAGCTTGTCAGCTATCTGAAGATAAAGATGTTCTCCTGTTTTTAGCATAAGTAAAAAATTATCTGATCTGGTCAAAAGTACAAAAAATGGATCTGTTTTTTGTAATTTAGTTGCATGGTGGAAACATATACCCATATCATTCCTTCTCCTGTTGGCCCTTTAACCCTGCGTGGTACTGCCACAGCTATCAATGTGATATCTTTTAAAGAGGGTGTTATCCCCGAACAGGGCCGGCTGCCTGATATTTTCCGTCTTTGTACAGAAGAGCTGGAAGCATATTTCGCCGGTAGTCTGCGCACCTTTACTTTCCCCATAGCACAAACAGGTACTGCGTTCCAACAAACTGTGTGGCAACAGCTAATAGCCATTCCCTATGCGCATACTATTTCTTATCTCACACTGGCAAAACGGATCAATAATCCAGGCAGTATCCGTGCTGTTGGTACTACCAATGGTAAGAACAACCTGGCCATTGTGGTGCCCTGTCACCGGGTGATTGGCAGTGATGGCTCTTTAACAGGTTATGCAGGTGGCCTGTGGAGAAAGAAATGGTTACTGGAACATGAGATGAAACATCAGTACGGCAGTAATCTGTTGTTCTGACATGTAAATCTGATCTGGTCGTAAATCAAAAAACTGAATCTGTTTTATCTCCGCTATTTGTGCCAATTTTACTGTCTTATTTTAAGTATATGAAAAAGGCATACGTAGCGTTAATAATAGTGAGTTTTTTCTGGGGAACCACTTACCTGGCATCCAGAATAGGTGTAAGGCATACACATGGTTTAATGCTGGCAGGTCTTCGCCAAAGCACTGCTGGTATTTTATTAACGGCTTTCTTTTTATTGAAAGGATATAAGCTGCCGGATAAAATTGTCTTGTCGCGTTTATTCGTAATAGGTGTAATGATGTTATGTCTCAGTAACGGGCTCATTACCTGGGCCATGCAATATATACCCAGTGGTTTATGTGCTATCATAGTGGCAACAGTACCTATCTGGATTACCATATTCAGTTACTTCCTGGTAGAGAAAAGCCGTTTGTCCCTCTTACTGCTGGCAGGTATGCTGATAGGTTTCCTCGGCGTAGGCGGGATCTTCTATGATTACCTGGCCAGTCTGATGAACCCTGAATTCCGGTTAGGCATTATCCTTACATTGATCGCCTGTGTTAGCTGGGCATTGGGTTCCGTACTCACTACCCGCTGGGCGCTGAAGGTCAACTTTTTATATGGCGCCGGCTTCCAGATGTTATTCAGCGGTATCGTGATGGTGATCACAGCATTGCTGATGGGGCATCCGTTCCCTTCCGGCGGAGAAGGCATTGAACTGTGGGGCAGCCTGCTCTACCTGATTTTTATAGGGTCCATATTAGGATACTCCGCTTACGTATTTGTGCTGAATAGCCTGCCGCCATCGCTGGCTTCCGTATATGCTTATATCAATCCGATAGTAGCAGTGGTGCTGGGATGGCTGGTCCTGAAAGAGCATATCAACTGGATCACCGTGATTTCCAGTCTGGTAACACTGACAGGGGTATATATTGTAAAACTGGCTGTAAGCCGTAATAAACAGATAGCATGAAAATCCTGACCTATTCTCCGGAGTATTTACCGGATTTCGAAAGACTTAATAAACACTGGATAAGGAAATACTTTACTCTGGAACCTGTGGACCTGGATGTACTGGAACATGCAGATGAATATATTATCAATACAGGAGGTACCATCATCTTTGCTGCCGTCGGTACCGATATAGCCGGCACCGTAGCCCTGAAAAAAATAGACGGGGAAACGGTGGAAATGACAAAGATGGCTGTAGATGAAGCCTTCCAGGGGCGGGGGATAGGAGCACAGCTGGCTACACATATTATAGGACTGGCATGGGAGATGGGATTCAAAAAAGTTATCCTGTACTCCAATACCAAACTGGTACCTGCTATTAAGTTGTACCAGCGCCTGGGTTTCAGGGAGATTCCCCTGGAAGCGGAAAGATATCAGCGGAGTAATATAAAAATGGAGATCTCAAGAGAAGAAGAGAACGTACATTATGCCGCCGCGGATGAATTATTAAAAATTGTGGAAGAAATTTTTCCACTCCTGCAACAAATGCCGGAATCCGCTGCAGCAGCGCGTCCGAAGAGGGGAAAGTGGAGTGCAAAAGAGATCATTGGGCATCTGATTGACTCAGGAATTAATAATAACACTCGTTTTATAAGATCACAACAAATATCTTTGCTGGAAATACCTGGATACGATCAGGATTTTTGGATAAAGGGACAAGCATGGCAGCATATGGGCTGGCACGATTTAATAAATCTATGGGCAGGGTTTAATCAGCACCTGTCGATCACTATACGAACTATACCAGCGACTAAGCTCCAGCATCAGTGTAAGATTAGTGATCGCGCTCCGGTGACATTATTGTTCCTGGTGACCGACTATGTAGTACATTTTAAACATCATCTTCAACAATTGAAAGTAATTACAAAAGATACGATTTAGATTTAGGTATGATGAACAAAGGTATTTACCGCCGTACATCTGGTTGACACCGTCTCCGGTTAATTCCGGAGGCGGTTATTTTTTTATATTTGTGGCATGGACATCAGACACAACCCCTGGACTATCCTCTCCAGTGATAAGAAATATGATAACAACTGGATCAGTGTTACCGAACATCAGGTGTTGAACCCGGCCGGCCGCCCTGGCATCTATGGTGTAGTACATTTCAAAAATGCGGCCGTTGGCGTAGTGGCCCTGGACGAAACGCATCATATTTACCTGGTAGGGCAATACCGTTTTCCCCTGGAACAGTTCAGCTGGGAAATCCCGGAAGGCGGCGGGCCGCTGGGAGAAGATACCCTGGATACTGCTAAAAGAGAATTACTGGAAGAAACCGGTCTGGTTGCCCAAAGCTGGCAGCCTATTGTCCGCATTCACCTTTCCAACTCCGTTTCTGATGAAGCCGGCGTGGTTTACCTGGCCCGTCAGCTGGAACAACGTACGGCCGAGCCGGAAGAGACCGAGCAGTTATTTATCAAAAAAGTGCCTTTTGATACAGCTTACCAGATGGTGAAGGACCATGAAATCACAGACTCCCTCTCTATTGCAGCTATCCAGAAGGTAAAACTGATGCTGCTGGAAGGAGAGATTTGATTTAGCATTATCTTTGCGCCAATGGAACAAAGAAGATTTAAGTCTGCCGGGGCCCGGCAGCATGCGCCAAGGCCGAAAGCATCATCAATGGTAATTGGCCGTCAGCCCGTAGTAGAGGCTATCAAATCGGGCAAAGCGATTGAGCGTATTTATATGTTACGTGGCGCCAGCGGAGATATTGTCCCGCTGATCCAGCAACTGGCTGCAGAGAATAATATCCCCATCAATAGTGTACCCGCAGAGAAACTCAATGGGTTAACTTCCTTTAATCACCAGGGCGTGATTGCCATCACTGGCCACATCAATTATCTCGATTTACAGGACGTGATCTCCCATGTAACCGACCAGGGACAAGTACCCCTGTTCCTGATCCTGGACAGTATCACGGACGTACGCAATATAGGGGCTATTGCCCGTAGTGCTGTTTGTTGCGGTGCACAGGCGATCATCATACCTGATAAAGGTATTGCAGCCCTTAATGAAGAAGCGATCAAATCATCAGCAGGGGCGCTGGAAAAGATTTCCGTATGCCGGGTAAACAGCCTGCTGAAAGCGATAGATACCCTGCACCTCAATGGTATCAAGGTGATTGCCAGTGAAATGGAAGCAGAAATGAAGTTGTATGATTGTCCGTTCCAGGAACCTGTAGCCATCATTATGGGTTCTGAGGATAAAGGGGTGTATCCCGCTTTGCTCAAAGCATCGGACCACCTTTTTCATATCCCTATGAGCGGCAACTTTGAATCTTTCAACGTATCTGTTGCTGCCGGTATTATCCTGTACGAGGCGATGAAGCAGAGAGGTATTTAAATCATTGCATACATGAAACTCATCGAATGTCCACGCGATGCTATGCAGGGCTGGCATAGCCCCATTAGTACGGAAGATAAAATCAGTTACCTCAACGCTTTGCTGAAGGTAGGTTTTGATACCCTCGACTGCGGCAGTTTTGTATCTCCTAAAGCCATCCCGCAGATGGCAGATACGGCTTTGGTGATCCCCCGTCTGAAACGGGATGCTTCCAGAAGTAAACTGCTGGCTATCGTGGCCAACCAGCGCGGGGCCGAAGAAGCAGTCGTATTCGATGAAATAGATTACCTGGGCTATCCTTTCTCTATCTCAGAAACATTCCAGCTAAGGAATACCAATAAAACGATCGCCGGTTCCCTGGAACTGGTAGACAGTCTCCAGGAATTGTGCATCAAAAACAGCAAACAGCTGGTGGTCTATATCTCTATGGGCTTCGGGAATCCTTACGGAGATCCTTATGATGAAGCAGTTGCCTTGCAATGGGTGGATGAACTGGTAAAGATGAACATCCATACTATTTCCCTCGCAGATACAGTGGGGGTGGCTACTCCTGATGTTATTACCCGCTTATTTGCCAGCCTGATACCTGCTTATCCTACCGTGGAATTTGGGGCGCATTTCCATTCTGCTCCCCATAACTGGGAGGAGAAGGTAGCTGCTGCTTATGAACAGGGATGCCGTCGCTTCGATAGTGCTATTAAAGGTATCGGTGGTTGCCCTATGGCTAAAGACGAGCTGGTGGGGAATCTGGCAACTGAAAACCTGCTGGACTATTGCGTAAGACAGCATGAAGCACTGAAACTGGACTTATCTGCTTTAGCGGCAGCCCAGCAGATAGCAGAACGTATTTTTATATGATGAACAACTTCCGCCTTACTTTTCCGGTAAGTCCCATTTCAACACCCATACAATATCCTGATCAACTATTACTGATGGGGTCTTGTTTTGCAGAAGAAATAGGGGCGCGACTGCAACAGTTCCACTTCGATGCACTGGTAAACCCTCATGGGATATTATATAATCCCATCAGCATCACCGAAGCTTTACAGCGTTACCTGGATGGTAAACAATATACTGCGGAAGACTTATTCCTGCACAATGACTTATGGCATAGCTGGGACCATCACAGCCGTTTCTCCGCTTTATCTCCTGAAGAAACACTGTCCAACATCAATACCGCTGCTGCCGCTGCGGCTGAAAGAATTGAGAAGGCCGACTGGCTGTTCATCACTTTCGGCTCTGCGCATGCTTATACATTAAAAGACAATAACCGGATGGTAGGCAACTGCCATAAAGTACCGGCATCTTCCTTCCATAAAAAACTCCTTTCTCCGCAAGACGTTATCACTGCTCTGGATAACATGATGCACCGCCTGTTCTTCAGGAATAAGAACATAAAGATCATGTTTACTGTCAGCCCTGTACGTTATGTCCGCGATGGGGTAGTGGAGAATAATTTAAGTAAGGCCGTATTGTTACAGGCTGTTCATCATCTTGTAAATAAATTTAACCGCTTGTTTTACTTCCCTGCCTACGAGCTGGTGCTGGATGATTTAAGGGATTACCGGTTTTATAAGGATGATCTGGTACATCCCAATGAGGCGGCTGTCAATTATGTATGGGAACATTTTATCAATAGCTGTTTATCGCCCGAAGGGCAAAAACTACTTCCCGCTATTGAAGACCTTCAGCGGGCAATGGCACACCGGCCTTTTAACCCAAAAAGCCCGCAGCATCAGCAGTTCCTGCAAGCGTATGCTAAAAAAACAAGGGTACTGCAGGAGCAGCACCCTTATCTGAAGCTGGAAAAAGAATCCGCTTATTTTAATCTTTATTGATCATATAGTCTTTGATATATATCACACCTATCGCAAAGCATAATAACGCGATCCCGATAGGATAAATCAAACCTGCCAGGTGATGGTTCGTTTCCGTAACCAGTAAGGTGGAAATAGTAGGCAATAATCCCCCGAAAACCCCATTACCGATATGATAAGGCAAAGACATGGAAGTATACCTGATCCTTGTAGGGAAAAGCTCTACCAGGAATGCGGCGATAGGGCCGTATACCATTGTCACAAAAAGCACCTGTATAAATACCAGTAATATCAGCAGGATCGCGTTCTTTGTACTTACTATCACTTCCTTTTTAGAATCCGCTTTTCCATCTATAGTAGTAATCGTTTCTAATTCTTTGGTCCCGTCACTGAACACCCTGGTTTTAATGGTGCGTTCAATATTCTGCATATCCTTATTCCGGGTGATGCTGTTCTCTATAGCATATTGTCCGGTGTTCTCCGTTTTTTTGCTGAGGTCCGCAATGTAATCCATGCCTGCATAAATAGGGTAGTAGCCCAGGGCGGCTATCAGCATCCCTGTCATCATGATCTTTTTACGGCCTATTTTATCAGATAACTTACCGAAGTAAATAAAGAATGGAGCACCCAGTAACAATGCAATGGCGATGATCACATTCGACTGTATAAACTCTATCCGCATGGTTTTTTGCAGGAAAGAAAGCGCGTAGAACTGACCGGTATACCAGATAACGCCCTGGCCCATTGCTGCACCGAACAGTGCCAGTAATACTAATTTTAAATTCTCTTTCTTACCGAAACTCTCTTTAATAGGATTTTTAGATGTTTGTCCGGATTCTTTCAATTGCGTAAACAAAGGAGATTCCTTTAAACGGATACGTATATAATAAGACATAATCACCAGAACGATAGATAACCAGAAAGGGATGCGCCATCCCCAGCTGTTAAAATCTTCCGGCGTCATGCTGGTACGTGTAATGAGTATCACGGCCAGGGAGATGAATAGCCCTAAAGTAGCCGTGGTTTGTATAAAGCTGGTATAATACCCGCGTTTATCATGTGGAGAATGTTCCGCCACATATGTTGCAGCGCCACCATATTCACCACCAAGTGCCAATCCCTGTAATAATCTTAGTATCAGCACAATAACGGGCGCTAAATAACCGATACTATGATAACCGGGAACCAGTCCGATGGCAAACGTAGACCCGCCCATGATCAGCAGGGTAAGCAGGAAAGTATGTTTACGGCCGGTAATATCTCCGAGGCGTCCGAAAACAATGGCTCCGAAAGGACGCACAATGAATCCCACAGCAAAAGTAGCCAGGGTGGCAATGTATGCCAGGCCGGGGTTACTGGGGGGAAAGAATTTTTCAGAGATAATAAATGCAAGGCTCCCGAAGATGTAAAAATCATACCATTCGATGAGCGTACCTGCGGAAGAAGCGAGGATTACCTGCCAGATGCTTTGTACTTTGTTGTCTTTCATATGTGGAAATTGGAAAAGTGGCATAATATAGTAAAAAACATATAAATATTATTAACTTTATTGAGAGGCATCACAACTCGGGACATTATGCGCATAAGACGGGCTTTATTTTGTTTGTTGATAGGATTTATCTTTCCTGCGCTGCTCCTGGCGCAGGTACGGCCTAAAATAGGCTTAACACTAAGTGGAGGAGGGGCGAAAGGACTGGCACATATCGGTATCCTGGAGGCATTGGACAGCGCTGGCCTGAAAATAGACTATATCACCGGTACCAGTATGGGCAGCATCGTTGGTGCATTGTATGCCATGGGATATTCCGGGGATAGTATTGCGCAGATGGCTAAAAAACTGGATTGGAATAATCTCTTCTCCAATCAGCCTGTACTTACAGATATCTCCTACGAAGAAAAACCGGAATACAACAAATACATTATTGAAATCCCTTTCGAATACGGAAAGCCTAAACTGGCTTCCGGTGTCATCTCCGGGGAACAGTTGTGGCTGGAACTGGCAAGGCTTTGCTGGCCCATGAAAAACCAGACCGACTTCTCAAAATTCAATATCCCTTTTAAATGTATAGCCACAGATGTGAGCACTGGTGATATCGTGACCCTGGATTCCGGGAATATCGTGACGGCTATCCGTGCCAGTATGGCTATTCCTTCCGTCTTTACTGCAGTTAAAATAGGGAATAAAAAGCTGGTAGATGGAGGGGTGGTACGCAACTTCCCGGTTGTTACCGCTAAAGAAATGGGCGCCGATATTGTGATAGGGTCCAATGTGGCGGGAGGATTGAGAAAAGCAGAACAACTGGTCACGCCATTAGATATCCTTTATCAGCTGGGGTTTTATAAAGATGCGGAAGACTTTCCTAAAGAAAAAGCGCAATGTGATATTTATATCCACCATAACCTGGAAAACTTTTCTGCCGCCAGTTTCAACAGTGTTGATTCTATCATTGAAACAGGAAGGCGCAAAGGGGCAGAGATGTATCCCGTTTTCAAGCACCTGGCCGATTCTCTGAACGCATTATATCCCATACCACCACCGGAGAAGAACAGGCTGCCTTTTACAACTGATATAGAACTGACTACTATCCATGTTACAGGGCTGGTACATTCTGATGAGAAATTTTTCAGGGGGAGATTAGGGTTGCAACCCGGAGGTTGTTATACGCCGGAACAGATCAAGGGATCTGTACTAAACGTATTCGGTACCCGTTTTTATAAGATGATTACATACGAGCTGCTTCCTGAAACAGATAACAGGAACAGCATGAACATCAATGTAGAAGAGAATCCGCTGACTTATGTAAAGTTCGCATTGCAGTATAACAGTTTTACAAATGCCAGCGCGATTGTCAATATTACCCAAAGGAATTTCATCGTACCTAACTCCCGTGCATTTCTTACCATTGCTATCAGTGAAAATCCCCGTCTGGAAGCAGCGTATTTCAAATATCTTGGCCCCAAGCGGAATTTCGGTTTGGGTTTAGGCGTTTATTATGAAGATAACGGGATGACCGTATATGAAAAATTTAATGCCAGGGACCAATACCATAGCAGATATATCAATACGGACATCCATATGCAATATACCTTCAGCAGTATTATGGCAATGGGCTTAGGCACCCGTTGGGAGTTCCTCAATGTCAATCCCAGGTATGCCGGAGATGAGGTAGTGCGTGGTAATGGTAATCAGCTGAACTCTTATTTTTATTTCGGGATGAATTCCCTCGACCGGAAAATATATCCGCGTAGTGGGATAGACCTGCATGCGGAAACCGGCTGGATTTATAATCAGCACCCCGGCTACCGTGTTTTCCATGATGGTGTTGAAGTGCCGGTAAGCACTTCAGATCTGTCTTTTAATGACTATCAGCGGGCTTTGATACAGGTGAAGTATAATTTCCTGCTCAGTTACAAGAGCTCCATACAATTTGCAGGAGGCAGTGGTATCAACTTCAACCATAAACAGGGGCCTATTAATGCTTTTATGATTGGTGGACTGAATAACGTGATGCGCAATCAGTTGCCGTTTATAGGACTTTTGGAAGGAGAAGTAGTTACTTCCAGTGCAGCTACCGTACAACTGGCCTGGCAATATGAATTGGCGCGTAATATCTTTGCTATTCCAAAGGTGGGGGGAGCATTGTATGACTTCTCCGGCAGTGTTACGGAGAAATATAAACACCTTACCGGCTATGGTTTAACAATGGGTTATTCCACTTTTATGGGACCTATTGAAGGCTCTGTGATGCATTCGGACCAGGATGGGCGATTGAGGGTGTATGTGAATATCGGGTTTAATTTTTAGTGCATTCTGTCGCCCCTGACTTCCAGTCCGGCGATGATCTCTGCTTCTGTTTTCAGCCATTCCGCCCAACGCGTCTTTACCCTGTCTTCAGGTAAATATTCATTTGCCAGGTCTATGAACAGCCGGTAATGCCCAGCTTCTGATATCATGAATTTACGATAGAACTCGCGGAGATAATCATCTTCCAGTCCTTCACTTAATAACCGGAACCGTTCACAGCTTCTTGCTTCTATCAGGGCAAAAATAAGCAGCCTGTCCAGTAATACAGACGCCGGATCACCGCCTTTATTCTGATGGAGCATTAAGGCATTTACATAAGCGTCTTTACGTTGTTTACCTAAGGTATATCCCCGTTTTTTCATTTCGGCCAGTACCTGCCGGAAATGTCCCCATTCTTCTGTAACAATAGGGGCCAGTTCCTCTACCAGCATACTTTTATCAGGATACCGCTGGATAAGGGAAATGCAGGAAGTAGCCGCTTTCTGTTCACAAAAAGCATGATCGGTCAGTACTTCTTCCAGGGAAATCTCTGCCAGGTTTACCCAGCGTGGATCAGTAGGTAACTGGAGGCCTAATATGGATACCTTACTCATTTCGCAAAGTTACTTAGCTTTGTGTGATGAAGGAAGATTTTCTTTTAAAGCATTTATCATCGCGTAAGGAACAACATGCGTTCCGTGAGTTAAAGATACCTGCTCCCGGAATGACGGACTTTTGTTCAAACGACTACCTGGGACTAGCCCGCAGTACTGCCATGCAGGAAGCAGTGCATGCCTTATTACAGGCAAGGCCGTTTATGCATGGCAGTACGGGCTCCCGTTTGCTGGCAGGTAATTATGTGTGGATAGAAGAGGCGGAGAGTATGCTGGCTGCCTTCCATCAGTCCCCCGCTGCATTGATTTACAATTCGGGGTATGATGCTAATATCGGGTTGTTTTCTTCCGTACCTCAGAAAGGGGATACTATTATTTATGATCAGTTGATCCATGCGTCTATCCGTGATGGTATCCGCTTATCCAAAGCCCAGGCATTTTCTTTTGCTCATAATGATGTGAAAGATCTGCAGAAGAAATTAAAACATGCAGAGGGGAATATCTTTGTGGCAGTAGAGTCTGTGTATTCTATGGATGGGGATATGGCGCCATTGGCAGATTTTTCTGCTCTTTGCGATACATTTAATGCGCATTTGATTGTGGACGAAGCACATGCTACCGGTGTAGTGGGCGGGAAAGGAGAGGGGCTGGTACAGCAGCTGAATTTAGAGTGCTTTGCACGGGTCCATACCTTTGGGAAAGCAGTGGGTTGCCATGGTGCCGTGGTGCTGGGGTCTGCTCATTTGCGTGACTATCTTATTAATTTCTCCAGGTCTTTTATTTATACAACTGCTTTGCCGCATACGGCTATCGCTGCTATTATGGCGAGTTACGACCTGTTCCCTTATATGAACAGTGCCCGCCGGCATTTATCTTCTTTAATCTCTCAATTCCAAAATGCGGGGTTGAACGTTTTGCCCAGTGAAACGCCTATACAGGTAGTGTTGGCCCCTGGTAATGAAGTGATCCGGCAGTTGGCTGCGAAGCTGCAGGAAGCTGATCTGGATGTAAGAGCGATCATGCATCCTACCGTTCCAAGAGGAAAAGAGCGTTTAAGAATTGTATTACATAGTTATAATACGGAAGAAGAGGTTGATCAGCTGATAGCTATACTACGTTCATAAAGAAGTGGCTGATATCCCCGCTTAATAATTCCGGTTGTTCCAACGCTGCAAAATGCCCGCCAACGGGCATTTCTGTCCACTGCCGGATGTTATATCCTTTTTCTATGTAAGATTTGGGAGGAGTAGGCAGTTCTTTAGGGAATTTAGCAAAAGCAACAGGTGTCTTAATAAAATCATCTTTCTTAAATATCAGCGGATAACTCCTGTTTTCTTTGTACATACGTATAGAAGAAGGTAAGGTTTGTGTAAGCCAGTACAAGGATATATTACCTAATATCTCATCTCTGCTGATAACACTTTTCTTATCCGTCCAGCTATGAAACTTTTCCAGTATCCAGGCACATAAAGCAGCAGGGGAATCATTTAACCCATAAGCCAATGTCTGGGGTTTAGTACTCTGTATGCTACTATATGCCGCTTCTTCAGCAGCCCATTTACCTGCATATTCCTTAAACTGCATCACCTCTTGTGTCTCACCTGATTCTGAGTAAGGCTGATAAGAACCGGGTATATAATTCAGATGTAGTCCTGTTACATGTTCCGGATGCCGCATCGTTAACCATGTACTTACTCCCGCTCCGATATCTCCTCCTTGCAGCCCATACTTTGTGTATCCTAGTCCGAGCATCAATTGATGCCACAGTTCTGCTACAAAAGCGCTGTTACAGCCTTTTTCAACAGGTTTACCTGAGAAGCCGAACCCGGGAATAGAAGGTATTACCAGGTCAAAATCTTTTAAGAGAGGGATCAGTTTCAGCATTTCTAAAAAGGAACCCGGCCATCCATGTGTGATCATCAGAGGTATGCCTGTCCTTTTAATATGTATGAAGTGGATCTTATATCCATCTATCTCTGCTATATAATTGGGATAGGCGTTAATAGCAGCTTCTGTATCCCGCCAGGAATATTCTTCAGACCAGTACTGGCATATCTCCCTGAGGTAATCCAGGTTAGTCCCGTATGTCCATTCAGCCCCGCTGATTTCATCAGGCCATCTTGTTTTATTGATCCTGAATTTCAGATCTTCCAGCTCTGATTCATGTATAGCAACGTTAAATTGGGTTATTTTCATGGTGTTACAAAAGTAGCCTAAAGTCTTGGGTTAGCTCATTATTATGTATATTAGCTGATCATCATTTTTCGCTATGAGACTCATTCCCTTCGCCATTACGGCCGCCATTACGATCGGATTTATTGTAACACTGGACAACAAATGGGGTTCACTCCCTCCCTTAGGCAGGCTCCTGAGCCCACAGGAAGGTTTCTGGCAAAATGCCACCCCCATCAGCAAAGACTATAACGAACAACTGGACCTCCCCGGCTTAAAAGGGAAAACGGAAGTCTGGCTGGATGACAGGATGGTGCCTCATATCTTCGCCGAAAACGAGGCAGATGCCTACTATGTAGAAGGATATATGCATGCCCGTGACCGCCTCTGGCAAATGGAACTGCAGGTCTTCGCTGCCTCCGGCCGCCTCTCCGAAATCCTGGGCAGCAAAATGCTGAACTACGACCGCATGCAACGCCGCAAAGGCATGATCTACGCTGCCGAAATGGCCCTCCGGGAAATGGAAGCAGACCCCGGCACCAAAACAGCTATCGAATCATATACAGCCGGCATCAACGCTTACATCAACAGCCTGAGCACTGCCGATCTGCCCATAGAATACAAACTACTCAACTATAAACCAGAACCCTGGATACCGCTCAACACCGGACTATTACTCAAACTAATGGCCCAGGACCTTGCCGGTGCTGCTAATGACCTGGAATATACAAACGCCCGTCGCTTATTCAGCAAATCCGACTTCGACCTCATGTACCCCGATTTCGGTGATAGCTTAGACCCTATCATTCCTGTGGGTACCCATTTCGATCCTGCTACCGTGAAAGCAATTCCACCACCGGACAGTATCATCCGGCTGGCAGGCAAGCTGCTTAACTTCAAAGAAGATAAGCCGGACCCGGATAACGGGAGTAACAACTGGGCTGTTGCCGGTTCTAAAACCCGTTCCGGTGCACCTATCCTTTGCAGCGATCCTCACTTAAACCTGAGCCTCCCTTCCCTCTGGTATGAAGTGCAGATCCATACACCATCAATGAATGTATATGGCGCTTCCCTGCCTGGCGCTCCCGGCGTGATCATCGGTTTCAATGACCATATCGCCTGGGGTGTTACCAATGGGGAAGAAGACGTGAAAGACTACTACCAGATGCAGTTCCGTAACGGCCATAAACAATACCTCTTCAATGGTCAGTACCGCGATGCTACCGAACGCATTGAAAAGATATCCATCCGCGACAGCAAACCTTATTACGATACAGTTGCTTACACCGTCTGGGGACCAGTCATCTTTGACAATACTTTCCCCGACACTACCGCCGGTGGCCAGTACCTTGCTATGCACTGGAAGGCGCTGGACCCGTCCAATGAGTTACGCACCTTCCTGATGCTCAATAAGGCCCATAATTACGACGATTACCTCGCTGCGCTCAAATATTACGAATGCCCGGCACAGAACTTTGTATTCGCCACTAAACAGGGCGATATCGCGATCTGGCATAACGGGCAGTATCCCCTCCGCTGGAAAGACCAGGGCAAGTTCATCATGCCCGGCGGCGACAGCACTTTTGCCTGGCAGGGATACATCCCCATGGACCAGAACCCGCATATACGCAATCCCGAGCGTGCTTTCGTCAGTTCTGCCAACCAGCATCCTACCGACAGCACCTATCCTTATAACTATATTGGCGACTACGACCTGTTCCGTGGTAAGCGTATCAATGAAGTCCTTTCTGCGGCTAACCAGATCACTGTCCAGGACATGATGCAGCTTCAGAACGACAACATGAACCTTTTTGCCCGGGCTGCGGTACCATTGCTCAAAAAACACCTTACAGCTGTTTCTTCTTCCCAACAACCATACTTCAAACTTCTTTCTGAATGGAACCTTCAAAACGCACCGGACAGCAAAGGAGCCACTATATTCTATATTTTCTGGGACCAGCTGATGGGCCTCATCTGGGAAGACGATCTTGGTACTAAAATGGCTCTGCAGATGCCCTGGGAGAAAACCACCCTTCTCTGGCTGCTCCGCGACTCGTCCATGCATTTTATCGACAACATCCAAACCCCTGAAAAAGAAACGCTATCCTCTTTAGTTAATCAGGCTTTCAAAATCACAACTGATAGTGTTCAGAAACTTGATTCTCAAAAAATACTGGAGTGGGGGCGTTATCGTGGTACAGATATCCGTCATCTTACCCGCAGCCTGCCTGCTTTCAGCGCTATGCACCTGCCTACCGGTGGCGGGCGGCATATTATCAATGCCACTAAACAAACGCATGGGCCTTCCTGGCGGATGGTTGTCCAGCTCTCCGACAAAACGGAAGCCTATGGCATCTATCCCGGCGGCCAGAGCGGAAATCCCGGCAGCCCGTTTTACGACAATGCGGTGCAGGACTGGGTACAGGGCAAATACTATCTCTTACATGTCTTCAACCCCACAGAACATGATGATCCTGCTATCAGGTTTAAAATGGTCTTTGGTAAATAAAAAAAGTCGCCATCAGGTACTCAAATGAAAAAGGTTGTATCATACTCGATACAACCTTTCTCTTTTTTAGTCAATGATTGGGAAAGCTATATTATTTAAGGCTCTATTTTCTCCGGCTTTGCCAACACCTGTTTTACCATTACTGTGTTGCCCTTATTCCTTCCGCTACCATCCGACCTACGCCCTCCAAAGCTGCCCAGGTTCACGCCAAAACCGCCTCCTACGCCTCCCATGCCGCCGCCCATACCTACACCTAATCCAACACCGCCCATTCTGGGACCGCGGGCATTATTACCCATGCCACCAGGAACATCCTCATTCACGGTAATGCTGTAAGCAACTGTCTGCGCATAAGCAGGTGTTAATCCAAGTTTTGACAATGGGATCACGAATTCCGCATTCAGTGTATCATTTCCAAGGGAAAGTGCCGCAATAATGCCAGTTCTATGTTGGGTTACATCTATAGTTCCATCTTCCAGTCCAATCATTCCTTTTATTTCAGCATTCCCCATATGCGGACGCAGTTGATCATAGACATCTTCAGGTATTTGACTGGACGGACGCCCATCTCCGCCATGCCGACGTTGTGCAAAAAGAATTTTCCCATCTATGAATGGATAGGTAACAGCAGTATTTATTTTCTTCTTCCCCTTTATATTAACCCCCACGCTTATACCCGCCCGCATAATGTTCACCTGGGTAGCATCGTTCATTGTGCTGACAGCCACATATAAGTTAGTGGCATCGTTGGATATCTCGTAAGCAAGCTGAGACTTTTCATCAAAATATTTCAGCGGCGTTTTCCATTCATTCAATATTCCGTCTGCAGTAACCGGCACTGCTGCCCAACTGTTGGAAGGAGTTTGTGCCTGTGCTAAAGATAGGAGTGACATAGCTGACAAGAGGAAGGCCATTCTTTTCATATAAATAGAATTAGAGTATTAGATGATCCGGAAGTAGCAAGATTAAAGCGGTATGTCGCTTAAAGAATGTTAAATCGGATCAATGATATAAAGGTGTCTTTGAAGCAGTAAAACATATCGACTACCCACATTTTGAAGAACCGCAATCTTTACAGGTTAAGCATCCTTCCTGGTATTGCAGATTGGTAGAATTACAATTCTGACACTTTTGCTTCTTTGCCTCTGTTCCATCCGGTATATATCTTTTAAGCGCACGGGCTACACCATTTTTCCATGTATTGATAGCTTCATCCAACTGCAGGCTGCTGATCAGCTCAACGACCTTTTCAATAGGCATACCATGCCTCAGGGTGCTTGAAATTAGCTTGGCGTAGTTCCAGTATTCCGGATTGAATTTATAGGATAAGCCTTCTATGGTTGTTTTATGTCCACGTTTATTCTTATACTGAAAGTCATAGCGCGATCCTCCATCTGCATCCCGGCTTTTAATAATGACACCGCTGTTCACCCATCTGGGGATGAGAATACCATCTTCATCATCAGCAAAACCAGTGAAAATTTCATAAGGCTTACCTTCAATCAACCCGATAAAAGCGATCCACTTGTCCTTGCTGTTTTGAAAACGGACAATTTCAGCCTCCAGCACTGGGGGGCGGGTTGTCGGGAATACAGACTGGGCCCCTGCGGATGGTGATTCAGTATTCGCGATCAGCACGCCGGAACGTGATCCGTCCCTGTATACAGTCACCCCTTTACATCCGGCTTTCCAGGCCGCTATGTATAATTGTCCTACAACATCTTCTGTAACTTCTGCAGGCATGTTAATCGTTACACTGATAGAGTGGTCCACCCATTGCTGAATATCTCCCTGCATCTGTACCTTTTTAAGGTAATCCACATCATTAGAGGTGGATTTATAATAAGGTGATTTTGCTACCAGGTCATCCAGCTCTTTCTGGGAATAATTTTTATTCAGATCATGACCATTCACTTCCATCCATTGCTTAAAGCGATGATGAAAAACTACATATTCTTCCCATGAATCTCCTACCTCGTCCACGAAATCAACACGGGCATCCTTATCATTCGGATTAACTTTTCTCCTTCTCTTATAAACAGGCATAAATACCGGCTCTATTCCGGAACTTGTTTGAGACATCAGGCTGGTTGTTCCGGTAGGGGCTATTGTCAGTAAGGCAATATTCCGCCTGCCATGCTCCAGCATTTCATAATAAAGCTGTGAATCTGCTTCTTTCAAACGAAGTATAAAGGGATTGTTTTTTTCACGGTCAGCGTCAAATATGGCAAAAGCGCCTCTTTCTTTAGCTGCTGTTACAGATGCCCTGTAAGCCTCAATAGCAAGGGTTTTATGTATCTGTACGGCAAAGGCAGATCCTTCATCACTGCCATAACGAAGCCCCATTGCGGCAAGCATATCTCCCTCGGCGGTAATGCCGATACCAGTCCTTCTGCCTTCATTTGCCTTAGTGCGGATATTTATCCATAAATGCTTTTCAGTACGTTTCACCTCCGCGTCCTCGGGGTCCTCTGCAATTTTTTGCAGGATCGCATCAATTTTTTCAAGTTCAAGGTCAATGATATCATCCATGATGCGTTGAGCGGAGTGAATATGTTTTTTGAATAATTCCCAATTGAAACTGGCTCTGTCAGTAAATGGTTTTTCAACATAGCTGAACAGGTTAATTGCCAGCAGACGGCAGGAATCATATGGACAAAGGGGTATTTCTCCGCAAGGATTGGTAGAAACTGTTTTATAGCCTAAATCGGCATAGCAGTCCGGCAGTGATTCACGAATAATGGTATCCCAGAATAGAATGCCCGGTTCAGCAGAGCTCCAGGCATTATGTACAATTTTTTTCCAGAGTACTGCGGGATCAATTTCTTTTTTGTAAAGAGGGGTTTTGCTATCAATAGGATATTGCTGCTGATAAGGTTGTCCGGCTTCCACAGCTTTCATGAACTCATCATCAATACGTACAGAGACATTGGCCCCTGTCACTTTGCCCTGCTCCATTTTTGCATCTATAAAATCTTCGGAATCCGGATGTTTTATGGCAATAGAAAGCATGAGTGCGCCTCTTCTCCCGTCTTGAGCAACCTCCCTGGTAGAATTGGAAAAACGCATCATAAAAGGGACAATACCCGTAGAGGTTAAGGCAGAATTTTTAACAGGTGAGCCTTTTGGACGTATATGGGATAGATCATGTCCTACACCTCCGCGTCTTTTCATTAATTGCACCTGTTCCTGGTCAGTTTTCATGATCCCACCGTAGGAGTCTGCATTGCCTTCACTACCAATCACAAAGCAATTAGAGAGGGAGGCAATTTGATAGGGATTGCCAATCCCTGTCATAGGGCTTCCCTGCGGAATAATATATTTAAAGTTCCGGATCAGCTCAAAAACCTCTTTTTCCGATAAAGGATTCGGGTAACGTTGTTCTATGCGTGCAATTTCAGATGAGATTCTACGATGCATTTCATCCGGCGTACTTTCATAAATAGTTCCATAAGAATCTTTTAGGGCATATTTATTTACCCAAACTCTCGCCGCCAGATCATCTCCTTTGAAATAATCAAGCGATTTCCGGTAAGCTTCATCGAAGGAATAAGTAGTGATCGCATTTGATTGGTCTGCAACTTTCATAGTTGAAATTTTAGATGAGAACAACGTTGATTATTTGTTGCAAATCTACATTTTTGGTAACATTTATTTTTATGATTAAAATCAGAGTTGCAAATTTATTTTCCTATATAATTGATTTTAAGTTATTTGTGTTATTTAAAAATGAAAATTGTTTACAAAAAAAATATAACACTGCATCTTTTCATTATAACAGATAAGTATTATGTAAGGACACGGACCTGGTATACACAAACTCCCGTCTTGTCTACACTCTCAAACAAATAACCTTTAAAATGGTACTTTCGCAATACCCGGCAGATGAAAGTACTCACCAATAAATACGGTCTTACTACAGTAGGAATTCATGTACTGATATGGAGCATATTATTGTTGTTACCATATATTGTCTCTACTCCTGCAAATGATTATAAGATCGGCCCCATCCCCGGATTGTTCTTTACGATCTCAGGCCTGATCCATATGGGCATTTTTTATAGCAATGCCTTCTTTCTTTATCCCAGGCTGATCAATAAATGGTGGCTATACATTCCCTCGGCTATCCTGCTGCTGATCATTTCATTCCGGTTAAAATACCACATACTTGCATACTGGTTCCCGGATGTATTAAAGGATGTTACTGCGTATAAGTTCATCTTTGGTCCTTCGGTAGGCGCATTGGTCATTAGTATCATCTACTGCAGGGTCGTCAATAGGATCAGGCAGGAGAAAGTACAGGCACAACGGCGTGCAGAACAGCTTTCTACAGAACTGAAATTCCTCCGGTCACAGATCAGCCCACATTTCCTGTTTAATGTTCTTACTAACCTGGTGTCACTGGCCAGGAAAAAATCAGATCAGTTGGAGTCCTCGCTGATTATGCTCTCAGACCTGATGCGTTATATGTTATATGATACTCAGGGAAAAAAAGTACCGCTTACAAAGGAGATTGAATACCTGCAAAGTTATATAGAACTGCAAAAGCTGCGCTTTGGCAGTGAAGTGGCTATTAATACTGTAATAGAGGTAGAAGGAAATTATACCATAGAACCCATGTTATTGATCCCCTTTGTGGAAAACGCATTCAAACATGGCATAACACAGATAAACATTCAATTATCTGTAAAGAACGGGTGGCTTACCTTTGATGTAACAAACAGGTTCGATCCTGAAAATGTGATAAGTAAAGACGAGAACTCCGGTATTGGATTAACGAATGTGAGGTCGCGCCTGGACTTACTATACAAAGACAGGCATACGTTGTTAATCAGAGAAGATGATCGCTTATTCCATGTTACTTTAACTTTGATGTTTACATGATACGTTGCATTGCCATAGATGATGAACTGCTGGTACGGGAACTGCTGGAAGATAACATCCGGCAGGTCCCGTTCCTGCAACTCATCAGCACATGTAAAAATGCAATGGAAGCGATAGCAGTGATGCAAAATGAACAGGTAGACCTCCTTTTCCTGGATATCCAGATGCCCCGGTTAAATGGATTGCAATTTTTAAGATCATTGCCGCAACCTCCGATGGTAATACTGGTGACTGCCTACGAACAATACGCCATGGAAGGATTCGAGCTACAGGTAGTGGACTATCTGCTGAAGCCCTTTAGTTTTGAGCGGTTTCTGAAAGCCTGTAACCATGCACGTGAATTGTTTCACTTACGGAATAAAGAGGCGCAGGACTTCTTTGTATATGTGGAATATGCACAGGTAAAGATCGAAGTAGCAGACATCACCTATATTGAAGGACTCAAAGACTATATCAAAATACACCTGTCATCCTCCGGCAAGCCTGTCCTCACACGAATGACCATCAAAGCAATGGAAGAAAAACTGCCGCCACCGGCTTTTATACGAACACATAAATCTTTTCTTGTTGCTGCCCATAAAATTACCGCCGTTAAAAGAGACCTGATCATGATCGGCAATCAGGAAATTCCTGTCAGCGAATTCTACAAAGAAAATGTGACGCGGATGCTCAATTTATCCAAAAAATAGCTCCCTGTTTGGTCGTATCAATTCCCCGTCTTATCTACTCTTCAGAAAATAAACTTTTATCTGCATGTAGCTTTGTACAGGTAATGAAAAAATATGCAGTACTGCCCCAGATATGACACTTTAAATCAAAACAAATAAATTATGGGACTCGCACTTATTATCATCATACGGATACTGTTTGCTGTTTGTATGATCTTTATTATCGGATATATTTTCGGGGGATTTTCAAAGAAACCCGTACTGGCCACCCTGAGTAAAATAGCTGCAATACTGGCCATCGTATTATTTATATCTGCAAATATCCTGCTGATGCGCTTTGCTTTCAGACATGGATATGAATGTCACAGATATCAGCAACAGGAGAATAACTGGCAGGGTCATTAATTATCTATGAAGAGGCTCGTTTCAATCGGCCCTGTATATTTAGCACTTACCCTATTCTTTCCAACGGGAAAAGAACAAGGGTAAGTGATGTTGTGAACGTGGCTCAGGAAAAACCGGATCAATTATTAGTGCACCTTTCCCTATGGAACTGATCTTCATGCTATAAAAGATCCTGTTTTTTACGGAGCTCCGGTGGTCATATTCATCATCTCCCCACATGATAATGAATGGGCTTCCCTGGATGTGGGAATGTGTGCACAAAATATTATGCTGGCCGCGAAATCCCTCGGACTGGATACCTGTCCTGTTGGCTTTGGAAAATATGTGGAAAAAACTAAGATTTTTCCAGGCTACATGTGCTGCCTTCCGAAGAGGTACAACTGGCTATCATTATGGGGTATGCGATGAATCACCCCAGGTGCATAAAAGGAGCCGGGACAACCGTTTATTTATTGATTAAAAATTGGTATGGAAAGATTTTTGATGGCAAAGTAGTTATAACCGGTAACAGTTTAGTGACAATTAAATTCTATTCATGTTGTAAAAATTAAAACAATGAAAAAGAATAATAAAGTTGCATTCACCGTGCTATCGCTGCTATTGATCATTTCGCTGCATCTTTTCAATTCCTGCGGTCCTTCCGTACACCTTACATCATCCTGGAATGACAAGAATGTGCAGCCTGTAAGGTTTTCAAAAATACTGGTAATGGCAATTGGCAGGGATCTGGAAAAGAGAAAATTGGGAGAAGACAAAATAAAGGAAGAATTGCAGAAAAATGGCTTTAATGCTGCAACAAGCATCGATGAGTTCGGGCCTGATTTTGCTAAAATGAATGATTCGGTCAACATGCGCCGGCTGTTACAGGGCAAGCAGTTCGATGGAATAATCACCGTTCGGGTACTGAACGTTAACGAGCATGACCGTTGGCAACCCGGTAATTTATATTACGGACCAATAGGTTTCTACCGTGGATTTTACGGGTATTATCACAGGGTATGGGGCTATTATGCTGAACCCGGCTATATGGTCACTGATGTGGAAGTATTGCTGGAAAGTAACCTTTATAAGGTAGATACAGGAGAACTTTTATGGTCGGGGCAATCAAAAGCCTTCAGCCGGAATCCTACTCCGAAAATGGCAGCAGATTATGCAAAAAATATTGTAAAGGATATGATCGCCAGACGGGTAATTATTCCCTGATGATAGCATACAAATGCCGGGTATAAGGCTTCCAGATCGTTAAAAGATTAAAAGAGTTATCTGCCGATATCCTCATTCCAGAGATCCGGATGTTCGAGAATAAATTGTTGCATTATCTCAATACATTCCCTGCTGTTTTCTACGATCACTTCCATATTGTTTGCTTTAAGCAGGCTTTCCGAGCCCATGAATGTTTGATTTTCACCAATCACGATCTTTGGGATACCGTATAGCAATATGGCGCCCGAACACATAGGACAGGGCGACAGTGTTGTATATAATGTACAATCTTTGTAAGTAGCAGCTGTAAGCCTGCCGGCATTTTCGAGCGCGTCCATTTCCGCATGAAGGATAACACTGTTTTTTTGTACCCTCCGGTTATGGCCACGGCCAATAATATTTCCATTATGTACCAGTACAGACCCTATAGGGATACCACCTTCATCAAGACCCTTTAAAGCCTCTTCTATGGCGGCCATCATAAAATTGTTCATAACATTAAATTTTAGTTTAGAATACAGGAGAAAGATGTTACTCGCTAATGTGAATCCGTTAGTGTATGAATATAGGATATAATCGGGAAAGATCCATTTTTGTACCTGAGATGGTAGTGTCTTAGTTTGAATATTATAACAGCATGCATTGGCATATGGTGTTAATGATAATACACTGCATCTGACTGTTTAGTTCTCCGGTTTAGCTTTGAGATATGGGTTCAGGATTTGTTTTTCAATTTAACTTCACCAGATATTCACGTCAGATAAGGTATTATCATTAACACCATATGGCGCGAAGATTAAACGGGGACACTACCCCCAAAATGGGGTAAAAAGAGGGGAATTGAACCTGGTTGGAAGCTAAATTTTTAGTACCTTAATAAGGCTTTGAATAAACCCTTTTATGGCAAAACAAGTTAGTATTTTTCGCATTTCAGGCAGATTAGGAAATCAGGTGTATTATTACCGGAAAAATAAAAAGAACCGGAAGCAATACTTAGTGCGCCGCGCTCCGGAGACAGTGAAGCAAAGTACTGCTACAAAAAAAGCAGCAACAGATTTTGGCATCGCCAGTAAAAGCAGTGCGTTGATTCGTAGTGCCCTGCATGAACATACCCAACACTGTTATGATAACACGCTCCATTATCGTTTGAATGCCATAATGGGAAAGATCTTACGTGCAGATGGCAGCCGGATGTTGACAGCTCCCAATATGCAATCGCTGAAGAATTTTCAGTTCAACAAGGGCGCCAGTATTGATCAATTGTTAAAAGTCATGCCTGTCATCGAAAGAAATGATCAGGATGATCTCAGTATATCATTTCCAGGTACTTTCTGTAATAACCGGAACACCACCCATCTATCTATAAAGGCAATTGGCTTATCCGTCAATTTCACAAAGCATACCACCCAACAGGTACTAAGCGAAGCTGTCATAATCAGGAGAGGAGAGATGCATTCTCCTGTTACCCTTAAGCTGAATAAGAACAATAGGAATAGTACGCTTATCCTCCTTGAAGTACAATCCTTTTATGAGGTGAACGGACAATTACTTCCATCTCAAAACAAGGCAGCATATGCCCTGGATGTAATAGCTGTAATACCTGCACAGGAACAGCCAAAAGAAGTGAAAAAGGAATATCAAAATAAAGCACCCAGGTTCTGGACAATCCCTCCATACCCTGCACCTGTCAAAATAAGGCCTGTTGGTGTTTATAATTCTCTCCCGGAAGGATAACATTATCCGTTCTTCACAGTTAAAATATGGATCTTGTATATGATGGAAGGATGTTTCCATCAGCATCGTTATGCAATAAACCATGTTTGCAGGCCTAATTGAAAGCCTTACCGGTTACTTTGCGAGTGCTCATCACTCCAAATGGTAATGATATCTTCCGTATTTTGTATAAAATATGCCTGATATAGTGAAGGGAGAACTATTTATGACCCCGCAATTGAATTTTAGTACAAATTTACCCATGCGAACCCCTTACTCCGGTATAGGTCCAACCTTCCCTCATGTCTCCTTCTACTCTAAGCCTACTTAACTCCTTGGATCATTAAAGATCTAACTATTAAATCCCCAACTTTTCAGCTTGATCCGAATTTGACTTGATCCGATTTTAACTTGATTCTCCGAAGTATCCGAGGCTATACAAACAGAACTCGACTAAAAAAGAAAAACCCGCGATTATCGCAGGTTTTATCTATTTAGTGTGACCCCAGGTATGGGAACCTCGGACCAAATTATTGATGATTTAACGGAGCTAGGCAATGTTGAATTCCAAATAAGTTAAAATAATATGAGAAAGGTTCGAGGTTATTCTTTAGGGTGGAAAACTCTCAATGGCACCAATTGAAAGTATATTTAATATATCGCTATATTAAGAAACGTAGAAGTACACATTTTTATCCGATAACGTGAACTAAGAATCAACCGTAGAATTTCTAACTTTTTACCCCTCACTGAATGAAACAATTTATATCTCTCATTATTGTATTGTGCATTTATTCCAGCCTTGCCAATGCCCAGAACTGGAATACTATTATTCTGGATACCAATCAGTTATGCGATCTGAGCGTCAAATAAATGTCATAATATTTCAAATTTTATATGGTGCAATTAAAAGCATTGATGTTGTACTTGGAGAGTTCGACCAAGAAATCTTTCAATTCCTCTGTGGTACAATTAAAAGTGGCAAAAAGTACTATGGAGCTTGAAGAAACATTTAAAATGTTCAATTTCTAAATTACCATCAATATTTTTTCTTCAGGTATACCTTTGGTTGCGAACGTGATATTATTATTTCTTATTGGGTTTCTTCTTCTGAAGGTTCATTTCATTCATGGCCAATTTTATAATAAGCATTGGGTCACATTCGATGAGTTCTGCCAATTTTGTTAAATCTTCCAGATTAAAACGTCCACTATTATTAACCCGTGTTGACATTCCATCGTAGCTGATTCCTAGATCTTTCCTTATAACAGTTACAGGAAGAACTATAAAGAGTTCATTTAACCCTTTAACGTCCCCGGATTCTACCATTGTTTTAAGTGCACCGTATCGTTTATCCTTTTCCACCATATTGCACAAAATACTTCGACATTTGCAGCTATAGGTTAATAAAGTATCATAATAGGTTTTAATAGTTTAATATCAAATCTTTTTAACCGTAAATCGACTTTTTAAATAAAAATATTGCTATATTAGCAGTGTAATTTTGATATTGCACTTCATAAAATATTGAAGCTGCTTTTCAATTCGTGTCCGGGAAACGTTGCAATTTCTGAAGGGACAACGAAGAGAGAAGGAAGCTCACGGTAAAGCGTGGGCTCTTCTTTGCTCGTGTCCCTGCCTTGCAACGGGCTCCCGGTACGACAGAGTTGAGACCCGCGCTTTTTGTTGCGGTATACTCTCCTTAAACCGCAAATTATGGTGAAATCAACAAAATAATTTAAATCTTTCTGGCTTAAGATGTTAGGTGGGATAGTGCTTTTTGCATTACCCATAAAAAAACTATACAATTAAAACTAGTAAAATAAGATCATTCAAAAATGATCTTACGATATGCCTATTACTATTTTCTGAAAATCAGCAAGTGAGTAGTGTCTTTTTTATAGAAACTGGTAAGGCGTCCTTCTTTTAGTCTAGGAGTAATCTTAATATACAGACAGAAATATCTATTTCAGTCTGTTTTAATGGATACCTACTTTTTTATATTTCATAACTATTAAAATATTCTCAAATGGGAAAAATAAAAAAAATGGAAGCAATTAAATCTATCATCGAGCCATTTTATTTGACTAATGAGATGGGCCAGGAGCATTTTAAAAATATAATATGTTTTTTTCGGAAGAATTATTCATTAGGGATGGTAAGAAGCTATATGCATTCCTATTTAGAAGATTGTGTTAATAAAAATGTCAGTAATAACTTTTTAGATTTAAGATTTCAAAGTGATATGTTACGACTAATGGAAGCATGTTATTTATTACCAGTTGAATCTTATGTTAAAGATGAGAGTGGAAAAGCAGATATCGTTGAAAGATATCTAGGTATTATGGCTCACGAAGTATCTTCACAACTTGCAGGTGCTCAGATGGCCATTGATAGCATAATAGGTAATCATGAAATGAGCGCATTTCATAATAGACCAGATATAGGATTCTATTTTACTTCTCTTAGAGCTATGATCAGTAATACAGATCATGTATTAAAGAACATGATTACTACCGTAAAGTTTAATTCTGGTAAACTGTTATTGGATATAGTAAAGACTTCCGTTCCTCTGGATTTATTCCTGGATGAATGTACTGTTTCAGCGCATATTTATAGTGAATCTTTAAATAAGAATCTTATTGTTAAGTCAAACGTTGCAAGTAAAAGTATAATCACAGATAAAGTTAAATTAAGTCAGATAATTCATAATCTATTACATAACGCCTTTGCGCATAGTGTTCCTTTTTCTGATGTTTTGCTTAGTTGCCATGTTGAAAAGGAAATTACTGTATTTTCTGTAACTAGTACAGCAATCGATTTGAGTGACAAAGACCTTGCTGATATTTTTTTGGAATATTATCAGGTTAAAAGCGGTAAGGCTGGTAGTGGCATTGGACTCTATTTATCCAAAGTTTACACAGACTTATTGAATGGATATATTAATGTTGTTAGCAAGGATCAGCTAATTACATTCACCATTTATATACCGTCATTGAATATTGATTGATGGGGAAGGATTAGGGGTTAAATATCAATCCCAATTTTAGATTTGTTCTTACATTGGCTTTTTTATACTTAATTTATCCTATATCAGTCTTTAGTTATCATGTTTTTTATCGCATAGTTATGAATCCTATTGTTTGACTTCTCTTACGATGGTTCTATTTTGTATTTAATTGCTAATACTATTAAGTAAATTATTATTTCTATGGTCGGCAGATCAACTAGCTACATTCCGCCTGTTCAAACAACAGAACAGATAAAGATGGAATTCATAGATATTGTTTCAGATTTTTTCTGGCAGTATCCTTTAGAAGAAGCCCAATCACGGATATGGATTTGGTATATAGATGCTGTTCAGAATCCAGAAGTAAATGCGGGTGATCTGGTGTTGTTTTTTGATAGTTTAAAACAATTATTAGGGGCTGTCTATACTTTCTCAAAAGAGGTGTTTAGCGATGCCCATAAATTATGAGTTTTATGAGTCGCATAGACAAGGAAGAGCTCAGAATATGGAGCAATGTAATTGAGTTTTTTGATCGGGCTAAAAAGGACGGTTACAAAGGTTTCACCATTAAAGGCTATGAACTTATTGATGGAGACTATATAGACGGTTGGGCCATTCGTATATATGGAGAGACAATACCTTTACATGTTCACTTTATTTATGTTGAACACGGGAAGGGGAAATTCAAGTCAAGAGATATAATTGTACCCATGCCTGCTATATCTTTTTGCGGACAATGGCTTGAAGACGGGGGCTTCTATTTTGAAAATACTTTTATAGTTGAGACAGGCTTTAGGCATTTAATTTTAAAAATAAAGAAAAAAGTAAAGGAGGTTATTCCACTTAGTCAGGGGGAGGTGCCTAGTATTTATCTGACTGGGAAATGGTTAATTAAACATGGATTTTGGGTGGGGTTTGTAGCAAAAGTAGCGGTGTATGACGATTACATAATAGTTAGTTCCATCCGTAATTCTCCACGCGATTATAATTCATTTATCAGGTGGCAAAAAGCACATGACAGAAGAGGCATTGAATACTTTCCTTTGTATTATCAATCGCTTACATACGAACAAAAAGAGAAATTATCAGGATGAAACGCGCATCAATTCGCAGACAGAAAGTGAGTAAATCTCAACAGAAAGAAAAAAAAATACCATCTAATGATATGGTATGGGATAATATTGATTTCGAACATAATTACAGGCAGATGATTATGGCAATTAAAACAAAACCATTTTTGATTCTGGCGGGTATTAGTGGTACTGGTAAGTCTAGGTTCACAAGAATGTTAAGTCATAAATGCTGTACAGATAAATTCAAGAAAATTGGTGGCGATCCAGGTAACTTTCTTTTGATTCAAGTCCAGGCTGACTGGCATGATGCTCACAACCTGTTGGGATATAAAAATAGTAAAGGACTATATGAAGTAACAGACTTTATTTTATTTTTAGTGAAGGCGTGGAAAAATGTTGATATACCATTTATTTTATGCCTCGACGAAATGAACTTGGCAAAAGTCGAACGGTATTTTGCCAGTTTTCTAAGCATTATTGAAAGTAGGAGATTTGAAGGGGCCAAATTGATTTCAGATGCATTTATCACTGCTGAAAACATCCTTCAGTATAGTAAGAAGGACAGGACCTTCTGGTCTCGATTGTGTATTAATACATATCCTCATTTACAACAACATTTTGCAAATGATGGAATCAAAATGCCGCCCAATTTAATTGTCATTGGCACTATGAATATAGATGAATCCGAAAGCATCAGTAAAAAAGTTTTAGATAGAGCAATGACATTTGATATGAGTGAAATTGATATGTACAAGGGATTAACCTTTAGAAGTAATGATTTTCAGTATCCGAAAGACTATCTACCAGCCCATTACTTACTTGGTGGGATGAATGATGGTTACGATGCATATCAGTTAAGTAAGGAAGATGGTGATACAGTTATAAATGTGTTAATTGAGATTGATTTTATCCTTGCTAATTCGAAATTTCGATTCGGATATCGCACTCGGAATGAGATTCTCATATATTGTTATTTTAATGGCTTACTTCCTGGAAAACCTGATAACTGGTTAGATATATGTATTGACGAAATGATTCTAATCAAGATATTGCCTAAACTAGAGGGTAAATTTGATAGATCCGAATTATTAACTAAACTGCTGGAAATTACTATTAAGTATCCAAATAGTCACCAGAAGTTATTAGAAATAAAAGCAAGCAGTTTAGATGGTGGTTTCGGATATGCCTCTTTCTTTGAATAGAAAGAAAATATCATTTTCGTTCTGTCCTTTCTCAAGTAAAAAAATGTTAGGGCCGTTTTTCGACGGAACGGTTAACAATTCTTATTAGACTTGCAGTATGCCTAAGAAATTCACATAAGACTTTTCTGGTGTCCCGAATCCATTGGCAGGTATTTACACTACCTGCCAATTTTTTTAATGCTTACTGGTTGATCTGTTTAGCTTGATATAAAAACTCCTTACGTATTTCTACGCATTTTATAAAATGCGTAGAAATACGCTTTTGAAATTCATTAACTTCGTATTAACCCGCGTATCGAAAAAAAAAGTTTTTCTTCACAAAATCAATATTATTCCACCGTATAACCTGTAGCTATGAAGCAGTTACCCCTCTGCTTATTATTATTCTTGGTCTTTATCAATAACGTAAATGCGCAGGATAGCCTTATCAGGTTACCAGACAGATATCTTGCCCAGGTTCAGCATAAATCACATCATGTAGAGGAACAGGTAAACAAACGTACTGAAAAGGCTTTGGACAGATTTGCCAAACAGGAGAAGAGGATGCAGGCCAAATTGTGGAAAGTAGATTCTGTGGCTGCAAAGAACATCTTTACCCGTTCTATTGATAAATTGAATGGGTTGAAGTCGGGCCTTAAAAATAAGATACCGGGTAATGTGCCTTTAGGTGACAACGCAGATCTGGACACTTTGCAAAACTCCCTGAAATTTCTGGATGGGTCTAAAGACTTGCTGGGTTCATCGAAAGATAAGCTTACCAGTGCTACTCAAAGTGTACAGGATTTACAGGGAAAGCTACAGCAGGCGGAAGAAATAAAAGCATATATCCGTGAAAGGAGACAGCAATTGAAAGATCAGCTGTCGCAATATACGGGGTTGGGTAAGGACCTGCAAAAGATGAATAAAGAGGCTTATTATTATGGGCAGCAGCTCAATGAATATAAATCTTTGCTCAAAGATAAAAAGAAGGCGGAAGCCAAAGCGGTAGAATTGTTAAAGAAAGTACCCGCCTATAATGAATTCATTCAGAAACATTCACAACTGGCCGGTTTGTTCAACCTTTCAGCTGCCAGTAATGCAGCGCAGAGCCTGGATGGTCTGCAAACCCGTTCACAGGTAGAACAACTGGTGCAGCAGCGGATTGGTGGTAGTCCTTCTGCGCAGGCAGCGGTGAGCCAGCAGATGGAACAGGCAAGGTCGCAGTTCAGCGAATTGAAAAGCAAGTTCCCTGAACTGGATAATGCACGTGATATGCCGGATTTTAAGCCCAATCCTATGAAGACGAAAAGCTTTTTACAACGTTTGGAGTTTGGGGGGAATGTGCAGTTCCTGAAATCAAGTAAATATTACCCTACTACCTCAGATATCGCGGGCCAGGTGGCTTATAAGTTCAATAAGAACGCAAGCGCTGGTGTAGGGATCTCTTATAAACTGGGTTTAGGTACCGGCTGGAATAATATCGCTATCAGTCACAAGGGAGTAGGTTTGAGAAGTTTTGTTGACTGGAAGCTAAAAGGGACCTTTTTTGTGAATGGAGGTTTTGAAGAAAATTATCTTTCTACATTCTCTCATATAGCGCAGTTAAAGAGCAGGAAAGGCTGGCAAAGTAGTGCATTAATAGGTATCAGTAAGAAGTATAAAATCAGTGTAAAGCTGAAAGGCAACATCATGGTACTGTATGATTTTTTAGCCCCCCGTCAGCTACCAAAGACTGACAATATCAAAGTGAGATTCGGTTACTCATTGTAACGAACTAAATAAATTTTAACAATTAAAACATTTACCCCATGAAATCAGTATTGATTTTTTTATCGCTGCTATGCGCGTCCCTGTATGTAAGTGCACAGAATTACCCGGATGTATTATCGTATTATAACAACGGTACACCCGTCAATGGAGTTAAAATAAAAACCAACCTCCCTTTTACCAATTCAAGCCAGATGCCTACGATCATTTTTGAGGGGTATTGCTACGGGTCAAATGAATCTATAAGCCTGATGTTGAGCTATTACATTTACAACAACATTTTTATAAAAACAAAGATATCTACTTCTGGATTGTCTAATCCAGCGGTCTATCTGGCAGGTGAAAATGGCAAAGTAGTCATTTTCATGGATAGCAAGTTGTATTTCGAACGGTTCCATATAAGGGCATTTGCATCAGGATTGAGTGCAGACGTTGCTGGCAACTACACTGGCTGGACAGCCGTAGATTCTACATTGTCCACAACAGCAGTAGCTACTACACTATTATCCTATCAAAACAGGTTTTCAGGGAATGTTTATCTGCCTGGAAATAGCATATGGAATGATACCGCTGTGGGAATAGGTACTACTTCTCCGGGTAGTTATCAACTGGCGGTAGAGGGTACAATGGGTGCCAGGAAGGTACAGGTAAAACAAACCAGTTGGGCGGATTTTGTATTTAAACCGGATTATCAGCTGTCTCCGCTAGAGGAATTGGAAAGTTATATAAACGCCAATCAGCATTTACCTGGTATTCCTTCAGAAGCTGAGGTACAAAAGGACGGTATTGATGTGGGCGAAATGAATAAAAAGCTATTGCAAAAAGTAGAAGAGCTTACTCTTTATATTATTGATATGAGAAAAGAAATAGATAAACTTAAAGGAAAAGGGAAATAATCATACTCCTGTCAGATATATTATTAACCTCATATCAACCAGTCATGAAATTTTATCATTTTATTGTATGCTTCCTTTTGCTGTCAACCAAGTTAATCGCCCAGGAAGCACCCAATTTTAATACAAGTGTTTCTGGCTCACAGAACGCAACAGCATCAGGAAAGGAAATAAATATTCCAGTTAATTATTTTACTGGTATCCCTAATATCAGTATTCCTATCTATAGTTATTCAAGAAGCGGCATAGGAAACAATGTATCTCTGGATTATTTCGCAGGAGGAGTTAAAATTGATGAACAATCGACGAGCGTGGGTTTAGGATGGCAATTAAGTACCGGAGGAGTAATAACAAGAGATGTAAGAGGACTACCGGATGATTGTCCAGGACGTGGATTTATGTTTACGAGTGAGGTTAAACCCCGCACTTCTCGTGGGGGGACAGTAACCGGCGTCTTCTCAACCGCAAATTACGGAAAAGATTCAATTGATAGTGAATTGGACATTTTTCAGTTTAATGTAGCTGGGAGAATGGGCAGTTTTGTTATTGGAAAGAATGGGAAAGTTATATTGATTCCTCAACAGAATATAAAAGTGACATGGAACACGGGGAGCATTGATGGTGTAACTTTAAGTAGTATTACCAATTTTACACTCATTTTTGAAGATGGCAGTCGCTACTTATTTAGTGTTCCTGAAATAACTATCCGGGATAAATATTCTGATTATGACGCTTACAAACCTTACGTTTCTTCCTGGTATCTTAAATCGGTTATCTCTCCATTTGCAGAAGACACAATTAATTATAGCTATACAGGGTTTCTGGTGGGCAGAAATATAAAAATGCCTTCAAGTAGATTTGATCATACCGGTGATGTTACCATAAATTACAGTTCAACTGATAATATAAGGATTAATACGAAGTATTTAACGCAAATCTCTTTCCCTTATAATGTTAATTTGAACTTTATATATGATTCAGTACAACGAGTTGACGCCCCAGGAGAATATGCTTTATCACGAATAGAGTTGCGTGATTCGGTATTAAGAATGGGTTATAAATTCGAATACCAATATTTTTCCAATAAGGGATTTACCTACCCATATAACAGCACAGATACTGGAATTTCAAAGCTTAAATTATATCGGCTATCACAGTATACGCAATTTCAAACCCTTAATCCATACGAATTTACCTATAATGGTTATAAAGTTCCCAAGATTGGTAATACTTCGCAGGATCATTGGGGCTATTTTAATAACAAGACAAACGTTGATTTAATACCTGCATTAGGTGCCTTGACAGGAGCTGATAGAGAACCTGATTCTGAATATGTCAAATCCGGGGTATTGACAGCTATTAAATATCCAGATGGGGCAAAAGCTTTATTTGAATATGAGGCAAATGATAGACATGCTTATTTTTACCAAGAATCAAAACGGGAAATAATAGGGGCAGCTCCGGATTATCCACAAACAAAAACATTTACGGTTACTAAATATTCGGGGGTAATGGCAGAAATTGACTGCTCCGTACAATTTGACTCCCACTGCCCAACTATTTACACGTTAAAAAATGCTTCAAATCAGATTATTGACCAGTTTCAGACTGGTGGACAGGCGGGTGGGACTTATAAGAGCTATAGCTTATCTGCAGGAACGTATATAATGTCTTGCGCTGCGGTTGGCAGCTGTGGATCCTTGAGTATCGGAGCTTGTTCTATTAACTGGTTGAATGAAGTACAAGATACAAGCTATTCCCTCATGGGAGGAGTCAGAGTGAAAAAAATCACTACACAGGATAGTTTAAATCAGGGGGGGCCTTTAATCAGGGAATTTAAATATAGGAATGAGGATAATTCCTCTTCGGGGTTTGCTTTTTATAAGCCTAAATACGATTATATTTTTACTGTATACTTGCGAAATGGTGATGGCCATAATCATGATTATACTGTTCGGGTGTCTTCCCCAATCAATAACATGGATTATGTTTGGGGTACATCTGTAGGCTATACCAGGGTAGAAGAAATTATGCAGAATAATGGAAAGGTAGTATATGAATATACAAGTTATAAAGATCTGAATTATTTCCCTGCTCCACCCCAATTCCCCTTTGCAGCCAAGCTTTTCCCCTCATGGGAACTTGGATTGGTGAAGAAAAAGTCTGTTGTAGATCAGGCTAATAATGTACTTAAAATAAATGAGAATAAATATAAGTTTACTATTATTAATTTTTCAGATACCGCTTATAAGTCGGGTAAATTTCTCTCAAATTATCAATCTTATTCAAATACAGGAGGATTTCTCGGAACAGGGTACGGCGTTGAATATTATTATCCTATAACTGGTCAGACGGTTCTCGATTCAAGTGTAGAGAAAATATTGTCAGGAACCGATACATTGCTCACAGCATCCAGCTTTACATATGATAGTTTATATAATCTGGCAAGTTCAAAGAACTATTTAAGTAACGATTTACAAAAGTATGCCCAAACAAATATTTATTACCCTTACAATTATACCATCACAGGCCCCGTAAAGCAGTTGAGGGACAGTGGTATAATTGTTCCTATAGCAGTTGAAAAATGGATAAAGACTCCAACCAGTGAGAACTTGCAGGATGTATCAATAACCGGTTTCGAAGTGATCAGTGGAACAAAGGTCAAACCCAAATATGTTTATAAGTTGTTATCAGGGAATCCCATACCCCTAAGTACAATAGGTGCTTTTACTATGAGTGTATTAAACAGGAATACTACCCTGATCCCTTTGCAGACTACGATAGATCTCTTTGATAGTAAATCTGTTCCATTGGAAACGACCAATAATCTTACAGGCAGTAAACAATCCGTTATATGGGATGATGAACACCAAACAGCCCTTGCTACTGTTACAAATGCAGCTTATGGTGAGATTGCCTATACCAGCTTTGAAGGCAGAACGAATGGCAACTGGTCAGTTCCAACTGGTGTTTTTGGATATTCTGATGCTATAACCGGGAAAAGGTCGTTTGTTCTGAATGGTACTATAAGTGCTACAGTTGCTGTAGGAAAGGAATACCTGGTTACTTACTGGAGCAAGACTACAGCGTTGAACGTAAATGGTACACCGGCACTTAAGCTTCTAACATACCGGGGATGGAGCTGTTATCAGCACATTTTACCTGCTACTACAAGTTCTATAAGCGTTATTGGAAGTAACATTACTATTGATGAATTACGGGCCTATCCTTCATCTGCCAGGATGACAACTCAGACTGTCGATCTTCTTGCTGGTACAACTAGCACATGCGGCGAATATAATAAGGTTACTTATTTTGAATACGATGATTTAGGCAGAAAACGATTGGTGAAAGATATAGAAGGAAATATTCTGGAAATGAACTGTTATGGACCTGCTGGTCAGAAAGTGAATTGTAACATCGTTTATAAGAATAATGAGGTCAGCAGGAAATTTATACAGAGTAATTGCACCGGGAGTACTACACCAGACACAATATTATATACAATTCCTGCTGGTACTTACTCTTCAACCAGAAGCCAATATGCGGCAGATAGTACGGCCATGAGTGATGTAATAACTAATGGACCAGCATACGCGAATGCAAATGGAAACTGTAATAGAATCTATGCAAAAATCAGCTATGAAAATGTGGATTTATATGGAACTCTGGATGTAGTTGTGAGATTTTACGCAAACCCTGCCTGTACAAACCCTAAATATGTCAATAACCTTGTAGTGACAGTTGGTCAGAACGACAACTGTTTTCCTGGTTCTCTTGGGGATGTAGTCAGAACAGTAAGTGGAACATCAGCTTCGATTATTATGAATGCAATTTATGACTATGGGTATACTGAATGTGATCCATCAGGTTCTCCATGCTGGAATTATCAATGTACCATTGATTACTACCTGAAACCGGGATCTTATATTATCCAATAGTTACTTAACCTGTAAAAGAATTGACCATGTTGTTATTTATAAGAATATCTGTTTTGATAACTATTTTATCTGGCTCTCATTACGCATCAGCACAAATTTTAAATACTAATGCAGATAGTATGATTATTAAGTCTGTGTTTCACTTGAAAAGGAGTCTAAACTTATCTGATATACAATCTGATTCCTGCCTGATTGTTTACAAAATCAGGAAACAAGCCATTGACAGTTTGAATAACCAGAATAGTATGCTGGAAAACAGAGGGTATGCACTAGAAGGTATCAATCAACTTTTTTATCTGCAAATGAAAACAATTCTAAATGAAAAACAATGGACTGAATTTATTCAGAACTCAATAAAAAGAAGGAATAGATTGGAAGAAAGAGTAAAAGAAAAGCAAATACCCATGAAAGAATTACCTGAAACTGAAATGGTTCAATAATCATGAAGGAGATATTATCTGGTCCATTTATTTACAATCAGTTTAAAATTGCACATCGTGAAAATCATATATAGAAATATAATAAGGAAATCACTGTTCCATCTGCTGATACTTATTCCATCCTTGGTAACTGCACAGCAGGGCAATGATACACTTAATTCAAAGTTCAACTTTAGCAGATCATGGCAGCCGGTTATTCCCATTAAAGACCCGGCTCAGGTAATCAGTTTAAGTAGAACAACTGCAGAAGTATTACAAAAGACTGGATTTTATGATGGCCTGGGTAGGTCCATTCAATCTGTAGAAAAGAAAATGTCGCCATTGGGAAATGACATTGTAGAAGTGGGTGTTTATGATTCAGTTGGCCGTCAGCAGTATGGCTACCTCCCTTATATTTCTCCAACGGCAACAGGAGATGGGAAAACTAATGCTTTTACTGAACAAACCAATTTTTATAGTTCAATGTTCAGCGGGGAATCGTCTCCCTTTACACAGGTGATATATGAATTTTCCCCATTAAACAGAACTATTAAATCATTGGCGCCTGGTAATAGTTGGATAGGAGCTGGCAGAGGTCCATCCATCCAATACCTTGTTAATTCATTATCCGATAGCGTACGGATATGGGAAATGGCTGCTGATAACAATACCCCTGTCACCACTAAGATTTATTCAGCAGGAGAATTATTCAAAAACGTGCAAACAGACGAAAATGGCGCTAAAAGTATTAGTTATATTGACAGACGGGGGAAAACAGTTTTGAGCAAAATACAGTTAAAATCCAATCCAGGTAATGGACATGTCGACTGGTTATGTTCATATAATGTTTACGATGACATGGGTAACCTGCGGTTTACGATTCCTCCATTGGGTGTAAAGAAAATTAACGGGAATTGGAGTATAAGTAGCATTATTAATTTATGTACTCAGTATAAATATGATGATAGGAATCGCCTGGTGACAAAAGAAGCACCGGATGAGGATTCTACCGAAAATGTTTATGATGTCAGAAACCGTCTTGTATTTTCTCGCGATGGTAATCTGAGGGGTCAGAATCTATGGGAGGTTACGTTTTATGATGACCAGAACCGTATAACGATGACTGGTTTGTATAATTCAAGTGCTACCCGGTTGCAATTGCAGGGAAGTATGAACACGGCAAGTACTACACAGACAATCACTTATACCGTTCCTGGTATTGCAGATCTTGCAACTGCTGTTAATAATACCAATAGTTATCAAGCTACTAATAGTGTCACCTGGTTAGATGGTTTTAACAGTGGAGATGGAGCAACAATCACTGCTGAGATAGTGTCTTCTTTAAATGGTGGAAATGTTTCGGTTACAGCTAATAACCCTTTGCCCACCATATCTGTAGGTTTGTTAACTCCTCTAAAGTATCGCTTTTATGACAACTACAACTTTAATGGAAATCAACCGGCCCTGACAGGCGATTTTACCAAACCTCAGTCGGGGGGGGATGCGAACGCTGAACCAGCAACTGCTACCAGTAATATGCTTCTGGGTATGCCAACAGGCAATAAGATAAGAGTAATTGGTACAGATCAATGGCTTACCACAACAATGTATTATAACGATAAGGGGCGATTAATACAAAGCATAGCTGATAACATAAGTGGTGGAAGTGATATAACAACTAATCTGTATAATTTTCAGGGAACTTTATTAAGTACATATTTACGACATAATAATAATCGTAGCGGTGTTAGTCCGCAAACTACTGTGCTTACCATAATGGGGCATGACAATGCCGGCCGGCTGGTTACTATCTCTAAACAGTTGAATGATGATGGTAATAATAAAATCATTTCACGAATCAGGTATAATGAATTAGGTAAGCCTAAATCAAAGATTTTAGGAGCTAACATAGATAGTTTAGAATTTGATTATAATATCCGGGGATGGCTTAAAAATATTAATAAAGGATATGCTGTAAATGGCACCACAGAAGGAAAGAACCATCATTTTGGAGAACAATTATTTTATGATAGTACTTATAGTACTCCGGCCCAGTATAATGGTAACCTTTCCGGTGTAAGATGGAGAGGCTATAATGACGCTACTTACCGCTCTTATCAGTATGCCTATGATCTGGCTAACCGTATGCTCAAAGCAGACTTCGCTGACTTAAATACAAGCAGTAGTTTAGACTTCAGTGTCAAGATGGGTGACGGCATTAATACAGACTCGGCATATGATGTTAATGGTAACATACTTAGTATGAACCAGAGAGGCGTTAAAGCCGGAGGAAGCACAATTATAGATAGTCTTCGTTATACGTATCAGGCAAATAGCAACAGATTACAAGGCGTTATAGACAAAGCCAATGACCCCTACTCCACTTTGGGTGACTTCAAAGAGGTAAATGGCAATAGTAACAATGATTACAGCTATGATGTGAATGGTAACTTAGTGAAAGATGACAACAAAGGAATTACCAGCATTACCTACAATTATCTGAACCTTCCTGAGTTGATCAAGGTACGTGGCAAGGGTACTGTAAAGTATATATATGATGCATCCGGCAATAAACTACGTGAAATTATAGTAGATAGTACGATTGCGTCTGTCAGGACTATTACAAAGGATTATATCAACGGTTTTGTATACCAGAATGATTCTTTACAATTTTTTAATCATGAAGAAGGCCGGGTACGAATGGTCTACAAGACAAATACTACTCCAACTAAAACGTATGATTATTTTGTCCCTGATCATCTTGGAAATATACGATCTGTACTTACAGAGCAGTCTGATTTCAGTATGTATGCAGCAACCATGGAGACAGAAAGTGCGGGAGAAGAGACTGCATTATTCAGTAATGTAGATGAAACAAGAACAGCAAAACCTGTTGGATACCCTCAGACAGATAGTACGCAAAGAAACTCTTTTGTAGCAAAATTAAATGCAAAAGCGGATGGAAAGAAAATAGGCCCTTCCCTGGTGCTGAGGGTAATGGCGGGAGATACTATCATTATCGGAGCGAATGCCTTTTATAAATCAGAGGGACCAGCAGAGAAAACTAAGGCCGCTCCTGTGGAGGATATGGTAGCTGCATTGGCCGGAGTATTTGGAGATGTTGCGGCAAGAGATGCAGCTCATAACCAGATGGGGGGAGCTGGTAATGGAACATTTACGGGTAATTTTTATAATAATGAATATCAGCATCTGAAGGAAAAAGATCCTGATGGGTATCATTCAGATAAGCCTAAGGCTTATTTAAACTTTGCATTGTTTGATGATCAGTTTAAAATGGTGGATGATAATAGCGGGGTAAGGCAGGTGAAAGGAGCGCCAGATGAATTACAAACATTGGCCGTTGACAAAATGGTGATGTCTAAAAGTGGATTTCTGTATGTATATACCAGTAATGAAACACCACAGGATGTATATTTTGACAACCTGATTGTGACCGACATTACAGGGCCCGTATTGGAAGAAACACATTATTACCCCTTCGGTTTGGTAATGGATGGTATTAGCAGCAGGGCTTTAGGAAAATTTGAGAATCGTTATTTATATCAGGGTAAAGAATTACAACGGGGTCAGTTTAATGATGGTACAGGGTTAGAGTGGTACAACTTTGGCGGCAGGTATTATGATCCCCAGTTAGGTAGATGGTTTTCCCTTGACCCGGCCAGCCAGGATTACAGTCCATATATGGCAATGGGAAACCGCCCCATGATTGTTGTAGATCCTGATGGCAGATTTTGGCATATTCTGATTGGTGGTGTAATAGGTGGAGCCGTTAATCTGACCATGATGGCTATGCATGGAAAAATCCATGATTTCCCGACTGGCCTAATGGCATTCGGTATTGGGTTTGCTGCTGGAGCAGTGACTGCTGCTACAGGAGGCGCTGTAGCCGGTATCCTTACTGGAGTAGGGGCAGAAGCCGGAGTATCTGGAGCTATTGCATTAGGCGCGGGAGGATTCTCAACAGGAGCGGTATCAGGAGCTGTAAGCGCAGGTGCTGGAGGTTTTATACAGGGAACAGGAAATGCAATGGTTTTTGGTGAAGCTTCATCATGGAAGGATGCTATTAATCAGGGAGCAAAAGAGGGATTAGCCGGAATGGCATTTGGGGCAGTAACAGGCGGTGTAACCAATGGAATCTTTGCTGATCTTAATGGCAGAAGCTTTTGGGATGGTAAGTTAATAAAGGTTGATATTAAGCCAGTTGAAACGATAGTAAAAACATATACATATGCAGAGAATTTGGATAGAGCTGACGTTAATCCTATTTTCAAACTTGGGCCTGCTAAAAGTGGAGTAGCCATTGAACAGCAATATTCAAAGACTGTCTATGCTGGATATACTAATACTCCATATGCTAAAACAATAGACTTTTCAAATGGGTCTGAAATTGTCAGTATGAAGACCTCAATGGCGGAATATCTTAATATTAAGAAAAATATATTGGAATTGGAGGATATTCAAGCTCCATTTAAAACATTACATATTGTTACTCCTGCAGGGCATATGCCAGCTAATTACACAGAAATTGTTAAATTTGCGAGTGAGCATAATATCATGGTAGTGCACGATTTTCTTCAATAATAAAATATGAGGTTTCAAATATCATTTACATCAGGAACATTCGAAAATTCAGGAAATGCTTTTTCATTTGTCTCAAAAGCTATTAATCACCGTTTGACAGTAGTGAGTTCGCCCATTTCGTTTCCAAATGGTGATTGGATTGAGAGTGAAGTTGAAGTAATAAAAGAGTTATCATTAAATAATGATAACTCTTTTACGGCGCATGACGGAATAGATATTGATCCTATAATGTATGGAAATAAAGCCAATAGATTCACTTTTGCGAGGCTGCAACCTTTTGACGTGGAACGTATTATTATAGAGTTTGTTGATGACTCATTCTTTGATTTAAATAAATTGTTGAATGAAGCTGCCTTATTAAAGTTTAATACTGCACAACTCTATGACTGGAATGTCGCCAGATGGCAAAGTGAAATGTTCCCAAGTAATTTCAAAGCTGAGAATAGGGACTATGAAAACAGAAAATTGATTTCTCATTCCATGTGGACGAAAAGATTCGGGTTAACAATTAATATCAGAGAAAATCCTGGGCGAGATGTTTTGACTCATAATATGCATATAATGGCAGCACCTGAAATGTGGTTTGGTCCAGGCTGTTGGGCGTTTTTTGAAATTGAAAATATCTTGAATTGTAAGGAAGTACTCAAAGTAAAGGAGATCTTACCCGGAGTTGTATATGTAAAGCTTTTTGAACCGAATACAGAAGATTATGAAACTCAGGAAATTCTTGCTAAGCAGAAAGATTTCAGGATCTGTAGCAGGATGGATGAAATAGAGGACTTCTTAAATAGTAGGTTGTCTTTCCCTCCAGCATATTAATGACAGTAGTAAATTCTATAATTGGTAGATTGATTATGACAACATGAATAAGTTTTATTCACTTAGAGACGAAAATAAAAGAGGTGCATTATATCTTACATCTGATGTGAAAATAAATGGATACAAATTTTTGCAAGGCGAGCAAAAGGTTGAAGCTTCAATATTTTTTCGAAAAAATATTGGTAAGGATTTATATGACTTGACAATGGGAGGCTAGGTAGGAGGATACCAGATTGCAAAATGATGTAGATGCAGCGGGGAATCGAGGCCATAGAAGTGAAAATAATTACAACGAACGGGCATCTCCTGGTCAACGATATAAAGAAGAGGATAAAAAACATTTCCCTTCAGATTATTAGTCTGGGTGGATAAATAAAATGGGAATGTATAAATTATCTTAGTATATGAAAGTACAAATAATTAATGGTTTTAAAACAATACTTTCTGATCTTGGTCGGCTTCTATTAATAGAATCGGACAAACTACAAAAATACATAGACTATGCAAAAGATAATGGTATAAACAGAATTGCGATGAATCGGTTTGATGGCTATCATTTAGATAATGTCGATTTTTTAAAAGAAAATAATTTTTTTACGGGTGTTACTATTGGAGACGAGGACATCAACATAGCAGCGGTTCACTATTTGAAAAATCTGACCTATCTATCTGTCATACCTGGGAAACAACCTGTGGATTTTACGAAGTTCCCGTGTTTAACGGAATGCTCAATAGACTGGAATAATAAGATAAGTGGACTTGATTTGGCAAATTCCCTTAAACGACTTACTATTTGGAAGTTCAAGCCTAAATCAAAAGATTTAGCGGATTTGTCTGGATGTAAGCATTTGGAATATTTGCACATTACCGAATCTAATATTGAATCCTGGACTGGTATCGAAGAGTTAAAGTCGCTTGAGTATTTGAAGGCATATTACCTGCGTAAAATAGATAACCTAAATGGTTTGGATACATTACCACATTTTAAGGTGTTAGAGCTGGGTAAGTGTCCAAATTTGAAAAATTATGAAAGTGATTTAAAAAGGCTAAAACATTTAGAAAAAATCATACTAAGTGACAGCGGAGACCTGTTGTCTCTTAAATTTATCAAGTCACATCCTAAATTAAAGTTTATCAGTTTTGTAGGGACTAATGTAATAGACGGAGATATGACACCTACGCTTGAGCTAGAATATGCGGGATATGACAATAAAAAACATTATTCACATAAAATGAAACCGTTAACAAGAAAAGTATAGACTCTTAATTCGGCTCAAATAAAAGAGAAGCCGTGCAATCTTGCATGGCTTCTCTTTTAGTGCGCCAGGCATGGCGATAGACTATATGGTGCAGGTCCCGAACCCACTATGCAGCAGGAAGGGATTTTTCTCATTTTAACAGTAAAAAAATACATATGGAAGAAATTATCAAAGGATTAACCTCAGATTTAGATAAGAATGTCTCACTTGATGAAAATCAATTTAGCAGTGTATTATCGACAATCGAAATCCAACTACCATCTGATTATATAGAATTTATGAGGGAAAGCAATGGCGGTGAAGGTGTTATTGGCGAAGATGGTTGGTTTGTTCGGTTTTGGCCCTTGGAAGAATTTAATAGAAGCTAATAATGATTATAAAGTTGGAAAGTTTGCTAATAGAACAGAAATTGAAGACTAATGGATCTGTCATTGGTCGTAAAGGCTCTGAACCAACTATATAAAAAATCACAGAGAACGAAATTCAGGATTTCATCGATTCGATGAAATCCTGAATTTGTTATATCATAGCATTTGTAATCAAGATTTTCTAAGCAGCATTTTGATACTCATTTGTTTCAAAAATATTCATTTCCCCACCTTGATTATATCTGCCATATTGTATTGCCTTTCCTTTCTCAGGGACTTCTATCACGATATCAACATCATGTTGAAAATCATTTACTCCACGGAACTTACCATCCTTTGTTACCTGGAAAACATAGATGAAGGATATTCCAGGATTGGCAGTTTTTAATCTTCTCAAATCATCAGGAGTTAATCCCATACGGGTAACACTATCCAAAAAAACATATTCATAAGAAGTAAGATTTGCCGGTAAGACTGATGCTACTGTTAAACGAGGGTGTTTCACTGCAACTAACTTATCGCGTAAAGTCCGGCTAAAACCCTCTTCCTTCGCTACAAATAATACATGGCCATGTTTACGAGCCAAGTGTCCGGCAAAACCAACACAAAGTGTTGACTTCCCATATTTAGGTCTACCTGATAGCATTGCGCTAAACCCTGGAGAAGGATCGCCAATAAATTCACCCCATTTACCATCCAGACCAATACTGTCAAATTGCATGTCAGCAAAATCCATACTATTCATAATCACAGGTAATTCTGACAGTCCATTTAGCGATTGGCAACTGCAACTACCTAATCCATTCAAAATGTTTTGTAAGCCATGAAGTGTTACATTTTCAATTTTCAATTTTTTCTCAGGTTTATCTGCAACAAAAGCATGTAAATTCTTTTTTATGCCTTGTATCTCCATTATATAAGGATCATTATCGTTGATTGCTCCTTTATCGTACGCTTTATCAATGTGCGTAAGCAAGGCTTTAGCTTTATCTTTAATGCCAGTTTTTTCATGCAAACCAATATAACGTTTGATAAAATTAACAGAAGGGAGTAGTTTTTCAGCAACCACAAATCTTTTGAGAGATTCCAGTGTATCCGATTTAAGGGTGAAAGTTATGGGGGCCTCCATATTGTTAAATGTTTTAATCATTCGGTTTTGAATATCTGTGATCTGTTCTGCCCACTGCGAAGTCTTACGAATACGTTTTTCAACAATAGCCTTTTGTAGAGTATTGATAAACCGTAGTAACTGATCCTTTGTTTGGACCTTACCATTTAGATTTACAAAACGCCTAATGAAACGGATCTCTTCGGGAATACGAGATACCATGACAGGTTCATCATCACTATCTTTTTGCACTTCCCTTATAATTTGTACCGGAGCCGTCTTTTTCTTCTTATTGTCTTTTTCAATGTTAGTGGTCGTGCTTATTTGCGATTTCTTATTCTTTACATTTTTATAAGGGACATTCAATTGAGCAAGATATAGGTCAACCGTTTTTTTAATTTTCTCACTTGAGTGGTAGGCCTCCCAACTTTTCCCTTCGTTAGTGATTCTCCACACAAAATCACGTGCTTGCCTGATGGGGGCAGAGAATGTAGAAAAGTCAACCTTCTTTATCTCATCAAAATAATTATCAATCGTAATCATTAATTGAAATTTTATGCTGCTAATAATAATAGTTCCAGTTCCAGGGCTTCTGCCTCCAATTCTAACATTGCAATCATTTTGTTAGATGTTGTATTCACTATTTCCTTTTGTGCCGCCTGTTCTGTCTGCTCGTTATAGGGAGGAGGTGGTTCAATAAGACGAGGCTTGATTATATGAGTTGTTGATTGTTCTATCAATCTAAATTGCGCATCGTTAACTGTAATTGAGATTCCATGCTTTTCTCCTAGAATTTTTACAAAGTCTTTTATTCGGTTAGCAGGTAAACTGGCACTCATGTTATTAGATACTTTCTGAAAGTTATTACCATCTACCAGTGCCAGTAGATCTTTATCAAGAAAAATATCACCTGCAGCAGAGCGGGAACCTGATACTATAACACGGTATTGGTCTCCTTTTTTGAAGAAGGCGATCCCATTGTTGGTTGTTAACTGGCCGCCATTAACAACTGATTGTATAATTGGTAGGGCTTTAATAATGGGAACGGCTACCTTATCCGACACTTCTTCGGTAGGATGCCAGGATTCAGGTAAAAGGATTCCTTTTTTTGTTTGCCTGTCACTGGTTGTATAGCTTATTAACTTCCCACTATTATTACCAGATGCCTGTAGTAAGTTCCCTGTAATAATATAACGAGTATTTCGATCTACATTTGTTTTCCTTATGTAGGCTTCCCAATTATTGAGTAAGGTTTCCATGTCTGGTTGTTCCGTATCTGTACTTGCTCCTATAATCCCCAATAATTCGGCAGACATAGACGCTGGTAATGCTATATACTTGGTAGAGGCTGCAATCGCAAATTTCAATTTTACCTGTGACGGTATAAATGGATTTTTCTTTTTATTGTCAATGACATATCCTAAAAATACAGCCGGTACCATTTCATTGCCTCCTCCATAACTAGTGAAAGGATATTGTAAACAACGGGATGGATAAAAGAATTTAAACAACCTGACCAGGTAATCCTTTTTATTACCGGCAATGGTATATACCATCTTTATCTTTGCTTCTTTGGCTATAGACAATTCTTTTCCCCGTTCCTTGATTGCTTCCAACCAAACAGCTGTACCCCGCTCAAGCTTTTGTATTTTCTTCTCACTGGGTATATCCTTCACCAACTGTTCATAATGAATTGCAACCTCCTCTAGTTCTTGATCCAATCGTTGCTGCCAGTCCTGGTTATATACGTTTATTAGCGTTTGTTGCAATACAATAGGTTCTCCTTCTTTTAAGGCATCAACCAATAGATTATTCAACTGTGATCTGCTAAACGGTTTTTTCAACACATTGGCTTTAACAGTTTCCAAAATACTATCATTACCAAATACACTATCACTGCCATTGCCCATGATCAATACACGAGCGCCAGTCGTTTCTGCTTCTAGGTTCATAGCTTCCACTTCTAGGTCATACTCGCCTACCTGTTTTATATACTCAACATAATCATTGTACCGCTGTGCTATTTCATTATAAAATTCAGCCTGCATTACGGTTGAGAGAACCGCCACTCGTCCACTTACCCGGTGTGCTGCATCTTCGCTATGGGAAGTGTCGCTGCTGCCGCTATCTTCACCCGAAAGCAACAAATGCAAAGGATCATCCAGTAATTTGTTTACCTCTGGGTTTTCGATCAGATATTCTTTTACTATTTTGTCTCCGTATTTATTTAAAAAATCAGGAACATCCAGAATTTTGGTGCTTTGTTTCTGATTGCTTGTTGTGTTGGCGTCTAATGATTTCAGTTTTTTTTGCAACATCATCATAAGCCGTTTTTCGGCAGGAATTGCAGAAGTAACATAATCGTAGATAGGTTTCAGTATCTGCCCGGTACGGTTAATGCGACCCCGTTTCTGCACTTCAGTGGATATATCCAGTTCCGCCTGCAATACGATCATCACGCGTTGGCGTACTTCGCTTGCTGGAACTTTAGCAGTAGAGATAGCATGAGCAGATGCCCCTGTGGAACCGGACTGATTAATCATCAGTACATCCACTTCATTATTGTTAAACCTGCGGAAGGCATCATTGGTATTTATTTTCTTACGGGAAAGCACCAATCCCATACCCGTTTGCCTGTTAAGTTGCAGTTCATATTTTCTGCCGGTCACCTCTGCCACAGTATAACCTTCTGCTTTCAGCTTTTGTACAATCACATCGATAGGTGAAATAGTAATACCTGTAGATACTGCTGTTATACGATCACTGATACGCTGATATTCCATGACAGCACTGTTACCTAGCTCTGAAAGGGAGAACTTCTTATAAATGGGTTGTCCCGTAACGTCCTTCTCTGTATATCTCAGTACGCCATCAAGTCCACGCCAGAGTACTTCTGAGAAATCTGCATTAATTGTATCTCCATCCGATACGAACAGACCTGTCTCCGTTTCTAGGGTCTCAATAAAACTTCCCATCGTACTTGCAAAAGCAATAACAGGTTTTTTCCCTTCTCTTAATCGCATAATTGCACGATCAGCTACGGCTTCTGCTTTCAGTGAAAAAAGCATTTGATTAATTACCTGGAATACTTTACTAAAATAGGGAAGGTTATCAACTCCTGCCTGAGATGTACCTCCACGCACAGCTATTTCTTTTCCTTCTATTGCTATTATCTTATCTATCTCTTCTACCTGTTTATCTACATATGTTTTCTGGAATGCGATAATATCTCTTAGAATTTCAGTAATGTTATCGCTAATAGCTCTGTGTTCTGCTGTCATTTCATCTAAACTAATGTAGTTCACTTCAACTCCTTCAAAACTACGCTCACGCCTGAGCATCTGACCTTCACTAACTAATTGCGCGCTTAATACTTCTTGCAAGGCAACCCCACCTTTAGTAATGGCTGCAATGAGTTCGTCCTTACTCATCGTACAATCGGAAATTGCCGTTTTCATCGCATAGATAGGCATATTATCCGCACGCTTAGCAAAGGTGGCAGAGAGGAAGATAACGCCTCGTGTTTCTGCTACGATACCTTGCATAAACATCCCTGTATTGGATGAGCCACTCGAATTATGAGCTTCATCCAGGATGAAAATGTTATCTACAGCGAGTGTACGCAGAAAAGCAGGTTTCTCAGGCTTTTTCTCCATACTATTAAACTGGCTATAGGTGGCTACTACAAAATCATAACTAGCAGGAAGCTTTCGACTGCTGATAATACTTTTCTGATGAGTAGGTTCAGGAGCCTGATATACTACATTGCCATCCTCGTCTTTTATGTCCGTTTTAGATTCCCTTCCATTCACGATAAAAGGAACTAAATGTCTGCTACCAATTGCAGCCAGGTCACGATATATATCGGAAAATAAATTGGCCTTCTCTGTTAGGAATACAGGCTTTAATCCCTGTTGGTTAGCGTACCTAATGATAGATGCTGCTACACGCCCCTTTCCGATTCCTGTTTGATCCCCGATTACCATTCCCTGCCTACGGGCTTCTATATTATAAATGGCTATTCCTACTGCATCTATTTGCTCTGCACTGAGTGCCTTACATAATTCGATTTTAGTCTTGTAACCCAATCTATGCCGGACAAAATTATCCATATCTCCACCAACTTCACCGCGGATACGATCCAAGGCGGACTGTGTTTCATAGGCCATACTATCCGGGACTTGTGTATCCAGTACCACGCAGGCTTGTGAAGCAGGAAAATAAGGAGCCTCTAGTGTACTGGCTTCGCTACCAAAGTTGATACCATGTTGCAGCAATTCTAAAATATGAGCAGCTTCAATCTCTATATTTTTCATACCCTGATTTTTTATAGAAGATATCTCAGTCTCCATTATTGAATGATGCCCCATTGCTATCCTCACACGGTTATACAGTTCATGAAAGGTAGATACCTCTATATCTAATATAGGGTTATGTAATGGAGCAACACCCTCTGCTTTGTGCTTTCTACCTGCAATCAGGATTAACCGGACATCAAAAGCAGTTCCTTGCCGACTGTAGAGTTTATGCCCATTAATGTTAATTACATCTTTCACATAAAAACGAGAATAGAGATAATTAAAGAATATTCGGTTTTTGCCAGCCTGGATACGCCCGTTTTGATCCCATTTTGTGTGGCCACCTATGATAATAGCAGATTTGCCATTCATTGTCATTGTATCTAAAGCGCGCAGCGCCATCACGTGTTCTAAACTGCTGATTTTATAGTCGTCAAAATAAACCGGTGGATCTATCGTTCCAAATGGTGGATTTGTCAAAACGGCACTGAAAGTATAGGATAGATCATGAAAAGGTTTTGTGGCATCCTTGTTCCATACATTTTTAAAGCCAAGCGTTTCCAGGTTAGCCCGACGTATAGTATCAATTTCATTTACTACCACACTGCTGTAGGTATCAGCTGCAATGGTAAGTAGTCCATTCCCCGCGCTTGGTTCAAAAGCAAGTCCCCCTTTCAATTGTAGTTTATCTAATTCGCAAAAAACACCCGCTAAATATGAGATAGGTGCAGGGGTAGAATACTGCTGTAGTAAGATGCTTTGACTGGTTCGGTGGCTGAGATTAACTTGTCGCCCATACAATTCCACGATCTTATCAAAGCGTTCCCTGATACTTCCTTTAATATGCGCATAATAACGGGCAGCAGATACAATAGCTAATTCAGTCAGTTCTTTTACTTCATTCTTGTCGGTAATGCCATTTTCTGCTGCCCATTTCTCAACGCTTTTCTTATTGTATGGTTTCTGGCTTTGATTTAATAGATTTCTCTTTACTCCTTGTAAAAATAACTGTCTATTAATGTCCATACAAATGACTTTATTCCTGTTTATGATTCACAGATGTAATCTCATCAACTAATATCTCACCAATTAAAGTACCTGCAAACGCACCAATCATTATAAGGGGTGCAGCATCTTTTTCGGCTGCCCTGGCATAAGAATAAAAAAGTAGAGAGGTTATAAGTGTTGTAGTTGATATGACTACCTTTTCAGTCCGTTCCATGTAACCGAGTATTTAATTGGAGCATCCACTAATGATGCAATAATAAAGAAGTAGCAGTACCTCCTAATATCAACAATCCCGCTGTAAGCAATCTGTTTTTCACCCGCGCCTTCTTAATCTGTTTATGAAGAATAAGGTTATCGGATATCAATATTTGTTGCTGCATAAGACTGCGATCATAATTTACTTGCAAGTAATTATTCCGTTGTATATGCTCTGCGATTACACTATCCCTATTAATTACCTGTTGTTCTAAAACTCCTGTAAGGGTTTGATATAAACTGTCTTTTTCTTCGGATGAATGAAGAAATGCTGTGGCTGTTTGGGCAATACTATCGCAATTAGATATGATTTCCGCTGTATCCGTAAGCTGGGAGGCAGTATTTATATGTTCTTTTAATGCGGTTACCAGTGCTGCATTATCATTATGAGAATGAACAAGAGCCGTTTTTGTAGAACTTACTTGCTGCTGCAATTCCTCATTTTTAGTTTGTAACACTTTTATACTTTGATCGTAAGCAACCGCCTTTTTTACTTCAAGTTTCATGTCATATACATACGGCAACGTTACTGTCGATGTCGCTATACTGACATTAGGATTATTGCAACTATTAAATAGCTTGTTTGTAGAAAAACAAGTAATTACGCCCAAGACAAAAAATACAACACGGGCTATATTTATCATTTTCACAACAATAGGTTTTTGTGTCAGGTTTGTTATTGTGTTCATTTGATATTTTTTAATCGGATTTTTTTAAACTTGTTTACGTTCCATACTATAACCAAAACAGCCGGCAGCCAACAGGCTAGCTATGCTAAAAAACATAAACTCAGGAACGTCTTTATTAAAGAATTGCTGACCAACCCAGCTTACTATTACGATAATCAGCAGTATGCATACAGTCAATTCACGGAGAGAGTATTCTCCATTTTTGTCTTTAAAAAGTGTTGCAATAAATTGTTTCATAATGATTGTGATTTAATAAGCCGGTGAAATAACATCGCAAGAACTGTAGCAGAAAGTGTTATCCCTGCAACAACGATTACCGGCTTTCTGATAAAAAAGAGGATACGATAGGAACAACGTGGGCGTTGCCCACGTTTGGCAAGTCTGCCTGTTCCAATAAAGTATAACAAAAGTTATTTCCGTATAACTTTTTATGTTGATTACACATGCTGATAAAAGCATTAAAATCACTTGCATTTGCAAAGACCTGGCAACCGGCAGAATAACCCGCAACATATTTAGTTGTACCATTTATCTCCGCCCTGTGAATATTAATGCCGAACATTCCTGTCTGTTCCTTTCCACTGTGATAGTCGAGACGGCCATCCTTATTGAAATCTCTTATTACTGTAACTGGAGCCTTTTGAATCAAAGCGCTATACAACCCACGGTGCAATCCCATAGCATAACAGTTATTGTATTGCGCTGGTTTCAAAATAGCAGTACCTGCAGTGTTAATAGGTTGTTTCAGGTAATGCATCCCTGGATCTGTAGTTATTGGGTAATTATGATACTGCCAATCAGTACCGTCCGCATAAAAAACATGCATTGTGTCATCAAACGCGTCTGGTATATTGGTATTGGCTCGAACGCCTACAATATTCAGTTCATATTTTCGTGTAAAAATTTTATAACCTTTTTGTAAAAGGGTTTGCTTAATTAGTTCTAGCATAATTCTAAGTATTGAAAAAGTAAAGAAGTATCTAACTTTTAGCTAATAGAATAGCTTAAGAAAGAATAGTAAATAACCGTTATCAATGATTAAACAGCCTTCAAGAAATTAGGCGTATAATTAGCTATCCAATCCAGCACGTCAAATCCAGGATTTGGAAAGCCATAAACATAGAGTCTGTCAGCTGCGATAATCTTTGCTAACTTGTGCCGTTCTGTAAGCAAAACCAGGGTATTAAACAGTGTTTCATTTTGACGAGGGGTACGACAATCAACACGATTACCCTCCTTGTCTAATCCCCCGACTAATGCAATTTCAATTGTACCGTCCTGCGCTTTGACTGATTTTAAACTTAGTAATATGCCAGCCTTAGTTATCAAATAATGATATTGTAATCTATCCAGTTCAGATAATAGCATATCGGGTTTAGTAGCTGTGTTATGAACGACTATGAATCGAACATACGAGGAATCATTTTTACGTTTTATGGAATGAATCTTTTTAAGCGGGGCATACTTATCCTTGCCGCGTTGCAGCCTTTTGTATTGAACTCTCATAAAATGTTGGGTTTAAAGGTGTTTAATAGAATCTGAATGAACTAAGAATTGTCGGCCATTATTGATGAATAAAACAAATTGCATTCGCCTGGCTATTTCTTGCCCTAATACCATCCGGGCTGGTACGGTAACGCTGGTACTGGCATTTACCCAAATCCTGGCTGGTGCAATAGTAATGATAGGAAGGCCTTCTATACCTGACAAGCTCCATTTAGTGCCGTCGTAAGTAAGTCCCATTGTCGCAAAGGATAAACGAAGCTGCTGTTTCTCCGCATCTGAGGGAAAGACGTTTAATAAACCATTTACCAGCGTTTGGCGTACACCATTAATACGATACTGTTTAAATGCCTCACTTACCTCACTGTAATCAGCACTGCTAGTAATATTTTTCAGCAGTGACAGTACTGTTTTAAAATCTTTCCGCAATGTGGCATTATATATTTTTTGCGCCAATAATGACATTGTGCTACCGTCTGTTCCTGTACTGACATTTTGGGTCAATACATTAAACAAGGTTTCACTGATTGTTGCTGGCATTTTCAGTTTTTTCAAGGCAGCTACGGTTTCTGAACCAAAGTCCCCATCTGCACCAAATTTGGGTAATGTTTTATTCCCATATTTTTTTATTAGAGCCTGTTGTAAGAGCTGGACGTTATCTCCTTTGCTACCTCTTTTTAGGGGAAACATATCTGTTGATGATTGTCCCTTTTTACCTCCTCTGATTGTAGAACCAGCTTTATTAATAATACTATCTGGTATATATGGCTGTGTATTGGAGGTTCCTGGTAATGGTGATAAACTGTCTACAAAAGAGCCTGAAGCTGTAATACTATCTGTAGGGCTTATTATACTATTTTTAAGCAGTGCTTCATCCAGGTTCGGACTATTCTTTTTCTTACGTTTTTGAATATATTGCCAGCCCAGATATCCTAATACACCAGTGGCTCCAATTGCCAATGCAGTCAGTACAATTGAACCTTTAGCTTTTACACGGGATTTTGTTTTACCATGTAACGGCACTTGTTTTCTGCCTTTTGACGGTATTTTTTTTGTTTTCATGCCTTAGGCTTTTTATAAATGATTTGCATATAAGGTGTATACTCCCAAAATTCAAGTTCTCCTTTCAGATCTGTAACAAGGTCACGTGCATACAGCATTTTATAAGCAACTCCAACTTGAATAAAAGCGTTCTGGGTAGGTATCTCACTAAATACAGCCTTGATGGCTGCTTCATCTGTCCCTGGTACAAATCCATAACTCTTATCGAAGGCTGCTTTTAACCTGGCAGCCCAGCTTTGATACTGCGTAATCGTTAAAGGTTGTATTGGTGATGAAACAGTGTATTGCTCTGGTTTAGCTGCAATAATTGCCAACATTTCATTGTATTCACTTAATTGTAATTCACTTTCCATATCTCGTAGCAGGGAACTGCTATACAACTTCTGGTAACTATCCATTGTCTGTCGAAATGCCTGACGAGAAGGTATACGACGAATGGTATCTCTCAGTGCTTCTGTATTAGTTCCCCACCATCCATCGTTGGCGAATGCCATCTTTATCTGCTTTGCCAATGTAGCGGTACTTCCATCCTGGTAAGTGAGCTTTTCTTCTGCATCTGCCCGTTTCTTGCTGGCCATCTTTCTTACAAGAATAATTGCACCACCTAATACAATAATACCTGTAAGTCCAAAGACCAGCTTTTCTTTAATAGTTAATCGCTCTGGATATGGATTGTACATTCTTTATAATAATTATAAGCCCAGGTATCTTTTTGCGAGTGCAGTTTTTACTGGATCGTTCTTCACAACATTAGCCAGTTGTTCTAATTCCTTAGGAGATAATTTACTGGCAAGAATAGTTAAGGCTTTAACCTTTTGTTCTGCATCAGTATCATTTTTTGCTTCGATTGTTAAAGTGAATTTGTGTTTGTTCATGATATATGTTTTAGTTTACAAAAGTTCCAGTACGGTATTTATTTTTTCGGGGTGTTCGAAAAAATGGCCTAAAATATTGATGACACTAATCATCTGGTGTTCATCTAATTTTTGTTGCAATTGTTCCAATAAGTCAAGCCTACCCCTTGTTTGACTATCAATCTGTTCATCCTTACTATAACTGGCCTGTCCTTCTGTTGTCTTTGGAGTATTATCTTCCAGTTTCATGTTGCTATCCTCCGGTCCTAGAAAACCAGCAAGAGCTTGGCCAACCAAGGAATCTTTAGGACTTTTACGTAAAACACCCATTAGTACGGATGCTCCTAAATCACCGAAATTTATCATCCGTCCCTTCTGAAGCTGTTCCAGTTCGAGTATACGGGTTTGTAGCTTTTCATGATATTCTTCTGCTTCTTCCAGGTTAGCAGTCGTTTCTTCTAGCTTCTCACGTAATCGGGCCATTTCATAATCTTTGTCACGTTCAGTTAACTTTTGTGCAATGATCTGATCGATTTCACCAAGTGTCGCTGATTGCCCATTTTGCCGTTTTCGATTAAAGGAAAAAGAATATTTTGTGTTACGATTATTGCCGCCGCCGTTATATACCAGAAAAGAAACATTCTGTGTAGCATCAGTAAGTTCCTGTTCGTAGTCATCAAACTCATTAATATCTCTTGTGCGGGGAACCACTTTAAAATTATCAACAATGATCTCAAATTCACGTGGCTTACCCTTATCGGCTTCACGCTGTAAGCTGCGACGCAGACCATCAATCCGGTTTTGATCAAACGTTTCTTCTACTACAGGCATAATTATTTATTTAGTAGGTATCGCCTGGATAAATCGGGCATGAATGGCTCTATCTCCTGCATAATTTTTCATCTCTATCCTGCCTGTGTGTTCATACTGCACTTCATTATTGTAGGTAATAGATATGTCATACAAACCATTTTGACTTAATACATACAACATATCTACCGGCTCAATCAACACCCACACTTCATTTGGCGCATCAAATGTTATCGTTCCTGCAGCCTCGATAATAAAGTGACGTAGGTATATGCTGTAATTTTCAGCATGTCCTAATTGAACCATCCGTTTTTTTACATAGTCCATTACAATTGCAGCATTCATATTTGAGGAGTATTATAATTAAACTGGTCATCCAGAATAACCCATAAATGAATAGAAAGCCGGTAAGTCAGGTTGCGCCCTACTGTTACACCCCATTGATCTACATAGGTTCCTTTGAATACCCGAGGGGCTACAATATCCAGCGTATCAGGCTCCTGAAATTGACCTTGGGCTACGGCATCGATAGTAATTGGTGTCCAATCGAAAAAACCAGCTTGCCAGTACCCAAAATTCAAATCAGTTGGTAGTAGGGTTTTCTGTTCTACTTTCACATAAGTGCTATAACAACAATCAAGACTACTATTAGCACGTAATGTCAGCAACCCGGCTGTAAAGTCTCGCATATTAGGCATGAATGCCCGGCAATAGAGAAAGCGAATAGACGTTTCAATTCCTACTACACGTATCACATCCCGTGGCAAAATGATTTGAAAGTTGATACGTTGCCCTTGTTTCCTTTTGACCAACACATTATAACAAAGGATTGTACTTTGTAACTTGTAAGACATATTAATCAATTTGGATGCAACTTAGGTATAGAGAAACACGATAAGGCTCAAACAATCCTCTGTTATCTGTACGATCTTTATACGTTATTTTCACTAGACCGTTTCCGGCTGGTAAGTCTGCAATCTCATACCAGCGTAAATTTGGAGAGAGATTAATACCTGACATTAGCAGTTTGCTTTCATAATTCTCTGGAACTATTTCTAATTTATTTACTTCGATACGTTGGCTACCCCTGTAATACATTAGGTCATCTTTATCACTGGTTAATAAAATTCCTTTGATATTGGTAATGTTCCTATCCAACTCAAAAGTCTGTGTAACTAATTGCTCTTCAATGGTAATCTGAATATCGAAGCGTTTTTTCACAATGTTCATATCTGCGGATATTATGGTTCTATTAAAATTGAAAGGCCGCCCCCATATCAACCATCTGAGTATTTATGGGCTGTTTTTCAACAACATTACCGGCGGCCTTTGGTTAACTGCATAGGAGGTCAACACTTATGGAGTGGTAATTGTACCATGAAGCGAGCAATAGATATAGGTGTTAACGGGAATGCCCTCCTGGGTACCTAATTCCACCGTCAATTCAATTAACACATCATCTGTGATCAACCTGGGATTAGATAGTTTGTAATAACCGATGGGAACAAAATGATAGCTCTGTGTTTTAAATACAGCTATACTCGTTTCTGGTATCAGCTGTTTCTTGTTGGCCTTTAGGTTAAATTCACCATTTACAATAGCAGGGAAACTTTCTAATCCTTTAAAGTCTGTCGCTACTATCTTATCCTTTGTTGCATCTGCTGCAGTACCAGCTAAGAGCATAATTCCGGAGACAAGCAGAGCCTGGTTTTTCGGAAGCTTTGCATTACTAATATTTCTTAAACCTACCTCCCGATCGTCCTGTGTTTCCCACATCTTAATGGTACGACTACTGACAGGTTTTATTGAATAAATCATAGTATCAGCAAGCCGTAAATCTCCACTTTTTAAACCAGCTTGTATGTAAGCTGGTAACTCGTTAAAATGCTTTTCCATTTCCGCACGAGAACCTTTAGAGGAAGGGGCAGGGCTAGTTAGCTTGTTAACTGCTTTCTGCCGGGCTATTGGGTTTTTCATGCGACGTAACGCACCAAGAAGTTCTTCTCCCTCCGCACCATCTAACCCAAACAATGCTCCCGCATTGTTATATTCTTCAGCAGCACCAAGGCCGCCTAATCCGTCTAATCCTAACATTCTATATTTTTTTTGTGATGAATAATTTCCAGCGGGTTGCCTGTTTCAGGAGCTTATATCTAAAAATTATACTCCGAAACATCTGCGTAGCCCATTCCGGTTAAATCTTCGTTTCCAATCCCTTCCATATCCTGTATAGCACCTATACCTGTTCCCTGCAGCCTTGCCATACCGGCATCTTCAATACGTTGCTCTATCTCATTCAATGCGCCCATATCACCATATAGTTCTGGATTGTCAGTAGCACCGGTCATCTGTCCATAATCGAAATATTGCAGTTCTCCAATAGTGCCGCTTACCGTATCCGTTTTCTTTTTGATTATTTTGTCGATATAGGTACGTTGAAGCATACTATCTTTAAAGGCTGTTATACGTTCCTTTGCACCATCCAATCCGTCTATACCACTTACTGTTTTGGAAAAAACATTTCCTCCAGCCATCATGCTTAAACCAAAGGAAGAGGCCAATGTATTACCAGCGTAGTGACCGAGTCCCGTAACGCCTAATCCAACCCAAAAGGAAGGCCTACCAATTAATGCACCTACAAGACCGCCGCCTATCACACCAACTAATAAATCCTTCCCTGTCTCCAACGCGGAATGCTTATAGTTCCCTTTTGTATCCAGCCGAGAGGATAACTGGTTCAGCATTGCCTTTTTATTGGCCGCTTTTTGATAACGATTATTTGTTCGTTTTGCCATTATATTAATATGTTTGATGATGATTAAAAGATTGAGAATAACGAAAAGGATATTATACCAGCATAATGGGAGCTTTTTTACCACCTGCTTGCTTTTTCTTCTTCCAATTTTTTGGTTTTCGTGATTGCCTTTTAGATTTTGGTGGCCCGTTTAATTGTTTGGTATGTGAAGGTTGTGCCGGGGCATGCGACATCATTTTAATACCTATACCAACAACTGCCACTCCTATACCTACCGGAAGAATCCATTTTTTATTATTCTCCCAGAAACCACTTGTTGTTTTTGCAGCTACCTTATTACTGGTATTAATAGCATTGGTAACCGAAGCCGCTGTTGTATCTATTGCCGTATCTGTTGAGGTATCAACATCTGTATCTGTAGACACAGATTGGGCTGTAGTTGTAGCAGAAGTGGAGGTAACAGTACTATCATCTGTAGTGGTAAATGTCGCTGCTGCTTCGGCAGTAGCTGGATTACTGGCAGCAGCCGGTGCCGCATTTTTTACAGCTGCAACATCTTTATCAGCGGTAGCTGCTACATCCTCTGAAAAATCCTCACTCCCTTCTGTCTTCTTTCCTTTAAAAACGTCACCGATCTTTTTAAGGCTGGCGGCAATGGCAGCTATTACACTTGATGCGGCTGCAACTGAAGCAATTGTCACGGGTTCTCCAAGTTCACCTAAAGCATAATATCCATCTGTGTCGCGTACATTTTCATCATAATAGATGTCGCCTAGCAGCTCTACAATGGGGGTGTGAATATTCATATTTTCAAGACCCTTATCAGGTTCTATTGCTCCAAGTCCAAGTAACCCATTTACTGCATGATCCTTATTTCCTTTGCCTTTCAAAATTGCTTTTTTCATATTATTAGGATTACCACCAGCATTATAAAATATGCTTTCTAACTTTTGCCTTGTTTTAACCAGGTGACCATAACGTTCCATATCCATGCCCTTTGTTTTTGCAGCATTGGGACTGAGATAGCTCCAGCGTAGACGGCTGCCAATCTTCCCGATATTGAGCTTCATCGCTACAAGTATACCATTGCGCAATGCGAGAGTAGCAGGGTTTACCTTGTTGGCGACATTCAGCAATTTCTTAAAGAACCCTTTTTTCTTCTTTCCTCCGCTGGCCGGTACGGCATTGGGGTTTGTCATAATATCTGTGGCAGCGTCCTGCTGTTTCTTTTTGCGCTTGCCAAATAGTCCCAATTCCCCAAATTCATCACCATCCAGGATCTGATCGTCTTTACTGCTATATGGCATTGGGCTACCCAACCCATTTAAATATTGCAAATCCATTTTTGTATCTTTTTTTTCAGAATAAGGAACCTCATAATTAAAATGGTCTGTTACGCAGTCTATCGTTATATATCGTCCGGCATCTGGTACTACCGGGTATATGTGCTGGAAGTAATCCTTTTGATACTTTGTTATTCTCAGGATGTGAGGAATGCCCAGGTTCGTTAGAATACTGGAAATAAAAGTGCTATAACAGTCGCAGTCCACTCCACTTTTCCTATCCCTCCAACTTCTAGCAGGAGAGCGTATTTGTTCATACCCATCCTTATCCTTCTTATAGGCAATGTGAGAATACACGAAGTGCCAGATGTTTTTACAGGTATCATATACACTAGCTCCTCTGAGTGCCAAAGCAATGCTACTGGTCTGATCGAGTGTGGCCGGAACGATCTTCTTGATAAAGGATATAGTATCACCTACTGTAGCATCTTTCCTGATAGTTTGCATTACCCCGGTTGCCGCTGGAAAAAGACGTTCATACTCTAATCCAGTCTGTATGTTTCTTTTTTTTGTTGCCTCCATACGTTATTTTTTTAACACGATGTCGGTTGAGCTATCATAAGGGATTCTACTCCATCCCAAATTGATAGTTGTAATAACCTGTGTTTTTAGTTTGACAGGCTCTTTGGCGTAAAGGGCCTTTACAATACTATAAGCACCACTTAGAATGCTTAATACAGGTACTTCTACCATCATACTGTCAATTACCACTTGTCCGTATGCCGGTACCTGAATATCCTTGTCAATCACCTGGCTACTACCTAATAGAGAATCCCCGTAAGTAATGCGTATGTATGGAAACTTAACTTTGAAAGACGCACGTGTTGGATTTTTTAGCAAAGCATCAACCCTGATAGTAAGTCCAGTCCAGGATAAACTGTGTAAATATGCTTTAGGGATTACTTCCAGTTGTATGCTTGCCCGTTTCATATTATAGAAGTAGCTGCCACCAGCTATTGCACCTCCAACTATAGTCGCCCCTGCTACTATTTTTCCAATACTCATTTGGATGATTTATTCTTTCTGTCCATATAATCTGAAATCATTTTATATCCAAGCCAGATGCCACCACCTACCAGGGCTTTAAATCCGTAATCTAAAAGGCCGTTCACATCGATATTTGCCAACAGCAAAGTACCGGTGAGTAGAACATTACTAAAATGACCGTTTTCTGTTCTCATGTTTTTTTTGTTTTTAGATTGTATTGCAAATATGCAGGTGTATCAAAACCCTACTTTACCACATCAGGTACAACCAGGTACGATCGGGTACAATCTGGTATAAATGGGTACAAACGTGTACAGATAAATGCCAGAAGTTTAATTGTTCAATGGGAAATCACGTGGTAAACCAATTTTATTTATGATAATTTCCACTTGTGATATAGAATAAAAATGTCCCTGACGTGGACCGATATCTTGAGCAAACGGTTTTATCCATTTCTTGATAGTTCGTTTACATACACCATAGACTAATGCCAGTTCAGCTATAGTATAAGCACGTAGTTGAAAATTTCCTGTCTGATTACTGGGAGTAGACATAAAATAGTATTTAGATATATTGATTGTAGGAAATAATCCGGTAGAGAAGCTGTAATAACTTATAGGCATTCATCTGCAACAGCTTCCTGCGACAATTACAGAAGCCGGGCTTACCTGGTTCTAGCTGATATTTGTAATAGAACTTTGCTAATACTTTATACTCATGCAGGTATCCTGTAATCTCTTTACGCTTCTGCCTAAGCTGTTCATGTAATGGTTTTGTAGCATTATATCCTTCTGCATAGTTTTTATGCAACCATATAGAAGGGAGGGGGAAATGGGCAGGTTTTACTTTCAGTTCGTAACGTGCCAGCAAGATACGCTCACAAAATTCTACAAACGATTCAGCAAGATTTATATCCAGATAATTACGAATAATAAGGGTTGCTTTGTCTTGCTCGTATTTACTAAAAGATCGTTCTGGCCAAAGAGTGGCATATGCAAGATGCCAGGCAGCAACACTCATGATTTCAATAGAGGGCAATGATAAATCCAAGTTTTCGGGTTTCATTTCAATGATGCGGCTCATATAGCTTTGTTTTCAGAACAAATGTGCATGAACTCTTTTACACGGATTCCCGATTAGGTACGATTGAGTACGATTTTGAACGATTTTGTGCAAATTGATGCGATTCACGGGACGAGATACAAATGAAAATCTAATGATTACAGAATGATTTCCTAATGCTTTCCATATGAATACGCTATAAAATTCCCTTGAAAATGTGTTGAGGTTAATTGGTTGGGTACCCGAAAGCACACTGCTAGGGTATGCAATATGGCTGAACTTCCATTTTAGAATGTAAAATTCACTAATAAATATTAAAATCCTATAATATCAATACCAGCAAAGGCTTCTAAAACATTTACGTTTATATAACGTCGTTAGTATTTAACACTTTTTTACAGATAATAAAACTGGATCAATTATAATTATTAGTATATTTATCAAGATTAATTGCCACAATAAATCCATTTCCCATGTTTCAGCTGAAATAAATGCCCAAGCATTACAGGTAAATCAGTTCTCCAACTATACGTAGCATAATCGTATAAGTACTACTCAAGTGTATCATAGTTTTTTACTTTTTTAAAAAGTGATTATGTTTTTCTATCTCTTAGGTTAACCAATTGGCATGGTATCAATTTATCCAGGTGGGTATAAATTGATTGAATTATTAACTACAGCATTTGTATTCAGTAAATACTGATATACAGGGAATCTCATGTCCAAAATTCACGGTTTCATTATGAAGACACACAGTAATGATCATCCAGTTACACCACACACAATTAAAGAGTTATCGGTAGCTTATAGGGTTAGTAGACCCGTTATAAGACAATGGTTACGGCCTTTTAAAGATGAAATAGGGCCCCGAATAGGGCATTATTATAATGTAGCACAAGTAAAAATCATCTTTGAGCATCTTGGTAAGCCGCACAATATGATCTGCGTTGTATTTTTTATATTTTATAGTGTAGGGTATAGAGTACAATTAGAACGTATTTTATACTGAGAGATAATCTATTTAGGAATTGGTTTAATACGAATATGCGAAAACCAGGTCTTATATAGGCTTGAAGATCATCTTTAATTATATAACGGGTACGATTTTTAACTTTTGTTTATAAAATCGTACTCGTTCGTACACATTTGTACCAGATAGTACCTATATGTACATAATCGTAGCTATTTGTACTCAATAGGGAAAATGATTTATTGATCTGTCCTACCTTGGAATTTAAATTTAAAATCCCATGTCAACAATTATAACTTTTAATGATTGGTTGAAAAAGCAACCAGCTAATCAAGAAAATGATCAAAGGCTTTTTCTTACAGAAGAAGAAGTAAAATCATTCCCACAATTCAAAGATGCTACTGCTGAAGAGATACAAAATATTATAATCACACTTCACGGGCTTGCCCTAATTACTTATGAGGTCTTTTGCAAAGAACTAAATACGGATAGGATAGCTCAAGCTGCCTGAATTTGGTAGATATTTGTTAAATTACTTTGTGCATTTACGTTAACCAAACATTACTAAAGCTGTATGCAAAATCTAAATATATTTACGAAATACGCTAAAGGCGCGCAATCTCTTGTTAAAGATGATTCAGAATGTGTTATATATACAAGAGTTTCAACAAAAGAACAGGCAGAAGGTAACCTCAGTCTTGAAACGCAAAAAAAGGCTTGCGACTTGTATGCTTCAAAGCAAAAGTATGATGTTCTAGCTTGTTTTGGGGGAACATACGAATCTGCTGCCAGCGATGAAAGAAAAGAGTTTAAGCGTATGATCGAATTTTGCAAGAAGCACAAAAAGAGCAATGTTAAAATTATTGTATACAGTCTTGATCGCTTTAGTCGGACAGGGGATAATGCAATCTGGCTTTCCCGAAAACTAAGAGATTTGGGAATACAGATTATTTCGGTTACACAACCTATAGATACTAAAAATCCTTCTGGAGTATTACAGCAGAACATATTGTTTTTATTTAGCCAGTATGATAATGACATAAGGAGGCTGAAAACCATTGAGGGAATGAGGGAAAGGTTATTGAGGGGGGAATGGCCTTGCCATGCTCCATTGGGATATGACCATATAACAGTAAATGGGGAGAGAAAAATCGTGATTAATGAAAAAGGTAAATTATTGCGCAAAGCCTTTTTATGGAAGGCTAACGAGGGTATAAGCATGGTCGAAATCTTAAAAAGATTGAATGTGCATGGATTAAAACTTACCAAACAGGCTATAAGCAAAGCATTAGTTAATCCTTTCTATTGCGGTATATTATCTCATTCTTTATTAAATGGGGTAGTTACAGAAGGGAAACATGAAAAACTCGTTGATAAAGAAATTTTTTTAATGGCAAACGAGGAGAAAAGTAGAGCGGTACATGGATTCAGACAAAATCCATTGAATGAGGAATTGCCATTAAAACTGTTTGTAAAATGTGAGCATTGTAATATTAGTTTAAGAGGTTATCTAACCAAACGGAAGAATCTCTATTATTATAAATGTGATAATGGAAGTAAGTGTTCTTGTCACATTAGTGCCAGAAAACTGCATGAAAGATTCAAGACAATTCTAAGCGAAGTGACACTTCCGGATAAATACATTGATCTTTTCCAGATACAATTAAGAAAAATGTTTATGACAGTTAATGCCGAAAGGGAGACAAATGCGAAACAATATAGAACCAAGTTAACGGAGGTGGAACAAAAAATTGAGAATCTGGAAGAGCGGTTTATAGAAGGAAAGATTAAGGAGGAGTTATATGAAAAGTTTGCCAGCAAGTTCAATTTGGAAAAGGAGGAATTGCAGCATCATTTGCAACCAACCCTAATTAACACCTCGAACCTAGAAAAATACATAGAATTGGCGACTAAACGTGTCACGGAACCCGCGATGCTATGGGCTTCCAGTGATTACCGAGAAAAGCAGAAATTGCAATTGATGATATTTCCGAAAGGAATCTATTATAACAAGGAAAAAGACCAACCTCGGACCACAAAAATAAACTCTTTATTCTCGCTGGTTGCCGAACTGACGGGCGTTTCAGACAAAAAAGAAACCCGACCTTTTGAGATAATTCTCAAGAAGTCGGGTTTGGTGATCCCGCTGGGACTCGGACCCAGGACCCATACATTAAAAGTGTATTGCTCTACCAACTGAGCTACGGAATCATTCCCTCTTTTTGTAATTGGGAGTGCAAAGATAGGAAATATTTTATCACTACCAAATCTTTGTAAAACTTTTTTAAATATACGTCCCGTTGTTACGTACCCGTTAATAAATCAGGACCTCAGAAACCTTAGCCCAGTAGCGCCTCCAGCCCCGCACCTGCCAGGATGATGTACCCATGAGTACATCCGGGAATAACGACAGCCCGGACCATAACACCAACGGTACGATTACTTAGGATACGTATGAATTAAAGCAGGGGGTAGCCCCAAAGGAAAAGAATAGGAGGAGGGGGAACCATAGAGTATAGATACACCTACCAGTAAAACCATTAAAATTGAATCCTCATTTCGCCTGAAAGATTACTAAGGAAGGAAGTTATTCACGAACTACACAACAAGAAAGAAAACGAAATGATCATTGAGGAAACTATCAACACTTAAGGAAATATAAAGAATTCAAGGTAATCCGGCAATAATCGTCAGTGATAATAAATCTTAAATAACTCTGTTTTAGTCTTAATGTCCAGCTTGAGGAAAATGTTTTTCATATGGTACTGAATAGTATTTAAGCTAAGATGTAGTTTTGCTGCAATTTCTTTATGAGATAAACCTTCAATTACCATCTCCGTGATTTCTTTTTCTTTTTTTGTTAGTTTTCCTTTAACAAAAGGCTTCTCATAAGTGTTACGGTATAACATATATCTGAATATCTGCTGACTAACCGCCGGTTGTCCATATTTCAGCATATTCATTATCTTATATTCTATGTTGCTGAAATTTTCTGCTTTTACAAGGTAGCCATCTGCTCCATTGTCAAAAGCTAATTTAATAATGTGTTTATTCTCTTCTTTGATAAGTAATACCACTAACATTTCAGGCTTTAATTCCTTGAAATTTTTTATTGCTTCCATTTTCTGCACATCATGTATGCCGAGTATTAAAAGGTCGGGGTTTATTGAAGGATTGTTGTATAAAATTCTGATAGCTGCAGTGGTGCCATTGGCGTTGAAACAAGTATAGAAATGTGTGTTTTGAGAGATGTGTAATATAAGATCATCGCTAAACTCGGTGTCTTCTTCAATTATACCAATCTGGTATTTGCGACTTAGATTAGTTAAAGACATAACTTGTTGTGAATTTTGGATCATTGGGAATAAAACTGGAACAAGTGGTGTATAATAAAGGTTTTAAACTACACTTTTATGTGGTAAATGATACCAATAATAGCGCGAATTTTATTCGGGAAGCAGATAAGCAAATATCAGTTAAATTTAAATGAAATTGAAAATGAAATATCAGAAATCCCCTTTAAAATGTTGTTTTAGCCATTAAGTACGAGGAAATGTTAATTATTAAAAGACAATAAATTTCATTGTTTGCATGAACAAAATAGAACAACATAATTATCTGTGAAAGCAAAGTAATAAAGTATATCGTTAATATGATGAATCCCGTTAATGACACAAATTCTTTTTAAACCTGAAGACACTTAACAGGTCCCGAACTTTCCATTAGCTATATCCATGCATTTATTTAGATAACCGGTTAAATGAAGAATGTCTTTAAACGATTAAGCGGAAGTGAGTTCTTAAGAAGAGCAGCTATTATAATTCTGATAGTTCTTTTTGGCCTTATTTTTTTTTACAAACGAATCTTTGTTGTAATACAGGCAGGGCATGCCGGTGTATTATATAGCATGTTCAGCGGAACAGACCTCACCAGAACTTATGGTGAAGGCCTTCATATGATCAGTCCTCTCAATAAAATGATCATCTATAATGTCAGAACGCAAAAAACTGATATCAGCCAGACTGTCTTAAGCAAAAACGGACTTAGTATCCATCTGGAATATGTAGTGCTGTTTAAGCCCGATCTTAATTTATTACCCCTGTTACATCAGCAGTTGGGAAGAGATTATCGGGACAAAGTGATTTTACCCTGCCTGAAATCAAATATCAGGAAGGAAATAGCGAAGCTTACACCTGAAGACATTTATATGATGGACAAAGGAGTGATAGAGAAAAATGAATCAGATAGCCTTAGCCGCATTCTCATTAAAGATCAGATCATCATTGAAGGATATTTTATATCAAGAATTGTTCTGCCCGATTCTGTGAATAGTGCGGTAGCGTCCGTATACAGCCGTCAGCAATTAAATGAGGAATATGATTACAGGCTTGCTGTAGAGGAGAAAGAGCGTGAACGTAAATCTATAGAGGCAGAAGGTTTAAAAAGCTTTATTACTATTTCAGGTGTTTCACCTGTACAGTGGAAAGCATTGGATGTAACCCAAAAGATAGCGACCTCACCTAATTCCAAGATGCTCATCATGGGTAATGGTGCAGGTGGTCTTCCTATTATCCTGGGAGATCAGTTTCTGGGAATGCCTGCTACAGGTAAAAAAATAAATACCACCGTTAACAAACCATAAATTTTTCACCAACAAAATAACATAATCATGTTAGAAAATCAACACACTGAAGTGGTTACTACTGATAAGGATGTTAGTTCAAGGGCTATCATTAAAAAGCATGTACTTATTTCAATGGGGGCAGGCGCTGTACCTATTCCATTACTCGATGTAGCCGGTATTACAGCTGCACAACTTTCAATGATCAGTAAACTGGCTAAATTACATGAAGTACAGTTTGCTGACGATCTCGGTAAGTCCCTGATTACATCTCTTATTGGTGGTTTAGGTAGCAAAGCGTTAGTGACCGGCGTTATTGGTAGCGCTATTAAACTTATCCCTGTTGTCGGATCGGCCATTGGCGCCATTACCTTCCCTGCCTTTGCCGGTGCTACTACCTACGCAATAGGAAAAGTGTTTGATAAACATTTCACAGAAGGTGGTACACTGCTCGATTTCAAACCTGCTGATGTAAAAGGATATTTTTCTGAAGAGCTGAACAAAGGTAAAGAGTTTGTCGGCACTATAAAAGACACAGTGAAAAAACCATTTACATCCAAAACGAAAACAACAGTTATCGAAAAAGACACTGAACCAGGTACATTATAATCAACCATATTATGGTTAGTCTTTTTCTCAGTCCTTTATTTATCGGATGGATATTTTTATCAGTGATTTGTGGAGTTGCCGGCTCAGGCAGACGTACAGGTTTCTGGGGATCATTCATTTTATCTATGGTGATCTCTCCTTTACTGGTACTCCTCATGCTTTTAATATTTCAACCGGTAAATAAAGGCAAATAATTTACATAAAATAATACCTGAAGCGATGCGTATTGATGGCGTGCAGCTTTTTATTTTCCCTCATGCCGGGGGAAGCGAAGTTTCCTATGTTCCTATAGAAAAGGAAATACGGTCATTTGCAGTAACTTCTGTTATTTGTTATGCCGGGCGTGGCAGAAGGGTAAACGAACCCTTTATTAAAGACATGGATACTATGGCCATGGATTGCATGGAAATGGTGAACAAAAAAAGGAACCGGCAATTGCCACTGATATTTCTTGGTCATAGCCTCGGCTCCCTGGTTGCCTTTGAAACCATGAAATGCATGCGGAATAATGACATCGCATTACCTGATCTGGCATTCTTCTCGGGCAGAAAAGCACCTGCTGTCAATACCGGAAGGAATAACAGGTCTCTCTTATCTGATACAGACCTTCTTGCCTGCCTTTCAGCGATGGGAGGGATTCCTGAATACTTTTTACAGTATCCCGATTTCCTCTCTTTTTATCTTCCTATCATCAGAAATGATCTTTCCCTGAACGATACTTACTGTTATAAATCTTCTCCGCAGTTTGATATTCCGTTTGTCATTATGAATGGTTCTGAAGATGAGAATATAGGCCCCGATCCTGTACTTTCCTGGAAACAACATACCTCTGCGGCCTGCTACCAGGAATGGTTAGATGGTAACCATTTCTATTTTTCAGATACAGCAGGTTTCTGCCAGACATTGTTTAAATACATCAGCATGTATTTTACCACAACACGTATACAACAAACGTCCCTTTTAAGTATTTAGCCTAAAATAATTATTTTGAAAACAATACCTCAGCCAGAATCCCCTGATAACCTAAGCAGCCTCCAGAAATCTTTTCTGATCATCAGGAACCTTGAAAGAAAACTGGAGGAAGAAAAAAAAAGAACCCCCTTATCTGAAGAAATAGCAGTAATAGGAATGGCCTGTCATTTACCCGGAGGAATTCATTCTGCGAACGATTTCTGGGAAGTATTGCTGGCTGGAGAGGATCTGATCGCTGATAACGGATTAACTGCACGGTGGCAGGATGTGCCCCCTTTGGATAATTGTATGCCACATGCAGGACTGCTGGACGATATTACCCTGTTTGACAATGAATATTTTCATATCTCACCTGCAGAAGCCAGGTATATTGACCCCCAGCACAGACAACTATTGATGGTGGCGGGAAAGGCTTTTGCAGATGCGGGCATAACCGCTGCATCCCTGAAAGGCTCTGATACCGGCGTCTTCACTGGTATCAGTGCGTTTGATTACAGTATGCATATCATGCAGCAGGAAGAGAAATACAGAATAGATCCTTACCTGGGAAGCGGGAACTCATTAAGTGGTGCCAGTGGCCGCATTTCCTATTTCTACGGTTTTCACGGTCCGTGTATGAGCATCGATACCGCTTGTTCTTCCTCGTTGGTGGCATTACATCAGGGTGCCGAAAGTCTGAAAAGGAATGAATGCAGGGTGGCGCTTGTGAGTGGGGTGAACCTGGTATTATCCCCTTATCTGCAGGCTAGTCTTACAGAGGCAGGGATGCTTTCGCCGGATGGCCGCTGTAAAGCTTTTGATGACAGTGCTAATGGATATGTGCGCTCAGAGGGCTGTTTATCCATTGTATTAAAAAGATTATCTGATGCCGTAAAGGACGGCAACCGTATTTATGCTTGTATTACAGGTTCCGCTGTTGCCCAGGATGGTGCCAGCGGCGGACTTACAGTCCCCGATCCTGGAAGTCAGGCCAGGGTAATCCGCCATGCATTACAGTCCGCAGGGATGCGACCGGACGAGATCTGCTTCGTGGAAGGCCATGGTACGGGTACCTCTCTCGGCGATCCGGTTGAGGCGGAAGGACTACGCCAGGTTTTTGGCAAACGTGCTGCAAATGAAAAACTGGCGCTGGGGTCCGTAAAAAGTAATGTAGGTCATTTGGAGGCTGCTGCTGGTTTAGCCGGACTGATGAAAGCTTGTCTCAGTATTTATAACAAAAAGCTGCCTTCGCATTTACACTTCCGGAAACCCAATCATCATATCGACTGGGATAACATGCCTTTTTATATCAACCAGGATATTCATTCCTTTGAAAATATTACTTCCCGCATCGCCGGCGGCGTTAGTTCATTTGGTTTTACCGGTACTATTGCGCACTGTATAGTTGCTGCCTGTGAGAATGTACCGTCACACACAAAGGTACAATTGCCCGCTCCTCATTTCCAGTTAAAGCCACACTGGCTGGGTAAAATGCCGGGTACCTCAGCTGCGGCCTGTTATAATATCCGGTGGAAAAAAACGGAGTTATTACACGGCGGAGGAGATATACAGTACGTATACATTAAAACAGATAATGGATCAACACATTATCAGCATGCTTTCCTTAAAGAGAAGGATAGCTTTTCACTGATGCCGGATCATTTAGAAAGTATTATTCCACAACAGAAATACTGCCTTGTTTATGATATCAGTGAATTACAGGATGATACCCCGTTAGAACACGCTTATCAGCGACTCGTCACCTTTTTGCAACAGATACTGTACCTGAAATGTGCGCCCCTGTCAGTTCTTTTTATTACCCGCCATGCATTCAGCATACCCGGCGATACCGCAGAGGTGGCGGCATTACAATACAGCCTTACTGCATTTATTAAATCAGCTTCCCTTGAATTGAACGGGCCTGTTATGCTTGTACTGGATACAGATAACCAGGTGCCGGATATGACGTTTATCAGTAAATATGTACAGCAGACCTATTACAGGGAAATAGCAGAAAGGACAGGAGAGAGATGGTATCCGGCTATTACCGTAACCGGACTTTCACAGGTTGAAGAGATCTCCTGCGACCCTGAAGGTACTTATCTGATTACAGGTGGCAGAGGGTCCCTGGGGGCCCATCTTGCAGAATGGATGGTCAGTAAGGGTGCTGGTACCGTGATCGTTGCTGGAAGAAGCGCGCATAAGAGTCCTGATAACGGCCGGATTATTTACAGACAGCTGGATATATCCAAAGAAGAAGAAGTGCTTGATTTGGGCAGCTGGCTGCGTAAAAACAGGAAGATATTGAAAGGCATTGTACATGCTGCGGGAACAAACAGCCGGCGTTTATTGAAAGAGATGTCCGTGAAGGATATAATGGATGTGGCCGGGCCCAAAATACAGGGATTACAACATATTTCCAATCACCTGCCGCTGGGACAGCTGGCATTCCTGGTCAGTTATTCCTCCATTGCCGCTGTATGGGGATCGGGCATGTTATCTCATTATGCTGCAGCAAATGCATGGATGGACGCTTTTACCCTTAAGTTAAGGAAACAGGGCATCCCGGCAAAGACAATCAACTGGGGCCCCTGGGAAGGCAGTAATATGATGCTGGAAACAAAAGATAGTATCAGCCTGCTGCAGGAATCCGGTATACCGGCTTTCAATGCCGGCGTTATCCGTAGAAACTATACTGCTCTGCTATCCCCTGCCAGCGCACAGCTGGTGTATGTACGGCTCAATAGCCAGCGCTTTATTTCAATGATGGAATTAAGAGGACCTCTTGCATTCTGGGAAAATCTGCGGCCTGCTGAAAAAGACACACTATCTGAGGCAAATAAGGATATAGACCTTTCGAGGATAGAGGATGATATGAAGAGAGTTCATTTCATAGAACAAGAACTGGGACGCATGGTGAAACAGATATTGGGAATGGCAGCAGAGGAAGATATTGATGCAACAAGAAGCTTCAGCGATATGGGGATGGACTCTATCCTGCTGGTTAAATATGTACAGTGTATCAATGATCACCTGGGCACAGCTGTCACCACAAACATGATTTTCAATTATCCGACAGTCAGCGTCTTATCAGGGTATATGAACAGCTTGTTCAGGAAAAAGGACATCACCCCGGTTGTAAAAGAAAACAGGTTGGATAACATGAGTGATGAAGACGTATTAAAGATGGTAAGTGAAGAAATGCAAAAATATTAGTATGGAAAATATAGAGCTGGTAAAAAAATTATACGAAAGACTGAAAATAGCAGAAGAACGTATAGACACACTGGAAAAAAAAGAGGATATGCCTGTTGCTATTGTAGGCATGTCTGGCCGTTTTCCTGGTGCGGAAAATATAACAACCTTCTGGGAGAACCTGTGTAATGGGAAAGATGCTGTTGCTGAAGTCCCTGCTGACCGCTGGAATGTTGAATGGTTTTATGATAAAAATCCTGATGCTCCGGGTAAATCATACTGTACAAAAGGTGCTTTTATTGCTGATGTGAAAGGTTTTGATGCGGCCTTTTTCAGGGTGAGCCCTGCAGAGGCGAAACAAATGTCCCCCCAGCAAAGAATATTGCTGGAAACAACCTGGCAGGCGCTGGAAGCGGCGAATATAAGACCGGGTGGCCTGATGGGTACGGATACTGCCGTTTTTCTCAGCGTATCTGATGACCATTATAAATATTTTGCAACCGGCGAGAATGGAATGGGTATTACACATTTCTCCATTACCGGTAATGCGCTCTCTACTGCCAGTGGCAGAATTGCTTACCAGTTAGGTCTTACCGGCACTAATATGGTGGTGGATACAGCCTGCTCATCTTCTCTTGTTGCGGTGGATCTGGGTATCCGGGAACTTCGTTCTGGTAAAACAAATATCGTGATCGCGGGAGGGATTAACCTGTTCCTGACACCTTTAGGTCATATTTCACTTTCCAGGACCAGGGCACTGTCTGCTGATGGCAGATGCAAAGCCTTTGATGCTGCTGCAGATGGATATGGCCGTGGGGAAGGGTGCGGGGTTGTAATATTGAAAAGATATGATGATGCGCTGAGAGATGGAGATCATATTATGGCCGTTATCCGTGGATCTGCTGTGAACCAGGATGGTGCCAGTAATGGTATGACTGCTCCCAATGGTCTTGCACAGGAACGGCTGTTAACAATGGCGCTTGGTAAGGCAAACATCAGTGCAGATAACGTATCATATATAGAAGCACATGGTACCGGTACCAAACTGGGAGACCCGATAGAAGCAGAGGCATTGCAGCATGTATATACCGGCGATAACAAAAGGAAATATCCGCTTTACATTGGAAGTGTAAAAACGAATATCGGGCATCTGGAATCGGCTGCGGGTATCGCGGCGCTGATAAAAACTACGCTCTGTCTGTATCACAAAAAAATTCCGGGTTCCTTACACTATAGTACACCTAATCCTGCTATTACCTGGAACGACCAGGTACAGGTGGTTACAGCTGTTACAGATATGCCGGACAATAGTTTCGCAGCTGTAAGTTCTTTTGGTTTCAGCGGCACTAATGTGCATATGGTACTGGCACCGGCTGCCAGAGAATACAATAACCAGCACGCAAGTGAATGTGCTGTTTTATTGCTTTCTGCGAAAACGCCGGGTGCATTAATGAAACAGGTAGCTGCATATATTGATTATCTCTCCGCTACAGATTTCGCATTCCCTGATATCGCTTATACCGCATTTCATTGCCGCGACCATTTTGAGGAACGTGTAGCTGTTATTGCGGAGAATAAGATCGCTGCACTGGAGCTTTTAAAGACAATGGCTGCTGAACGCCTGTTGGTATCACCTGGTATAAACAAGAATAGTCATCCTGCTTTATTTGAGGATGCTCAAAAATTCCTGCAGAACAAAACAACGGATACTTATTCAGGCACTGGTGTCGCCATTCCGGTTCCTGTATACCAGTTTAACCATGAAGAATTCTGGATAGATGATAACCTGTATCGTTCATTTGTAGACCCTTCAGGTGGTATCATCACTACTGTGCCCGCACAGGAAATGCACCCGGAAGATATTTCTGCGGGCATGTATGTAGACAGGATCATTGCTGAAATAACAGAAATGAATGTATTCAGTGATGAAGACGATTTTTTTAGTCTGGGTATGGATTCTATCATGATCATGCAATTGAGGGAGAGGTTACTGGAAGATAAAAAGATCAACATCGAGATTTCCTCATTTTACGACCGCCTGAATACCGGGGCTAAATTAAAAGAATATCTGCAGGCTGCAACTCCGGCTGTATTGTCAGGGAAGAGAACAGAAGAAGCAGCTTATGTACCGTACAAATTGCCGGAGATTCAGCAGGATGCCGTGAATGATAAAGAAGAGGCCCTGCAGGCGCTGATAAAGGATGTGGTAAAAAAGAGCAATGGTTCTAAACAGATTACGCAGGATTATCGCCGCTACTTTGCCAATAACAGAAATATCGCAGGTTTTAAACCCCGGTGGAAAGAAATGGTTTACCAACCGGTAGCTGAAAAGGGAGAGGGGGCTTATATATGGGATACGGAAGGGAATCGTTTCCTTGATTTTACCATGGGTTTTGGCGTACACCTGTTTGGATATAATCCACCCTTTGTTAATAAACATTTACAGGAAACGCTGGAGAATAAATTAGTACTGGGTGCTTTAAGTCCACAGGCTGGTAAGCTGGCTATGCGTATCTGCAACATCACCGGCAATGAACGTGTTGCATTCTACAACACAGGTACAGAGGCCGTGATGGTGGCTGTCAGGCTGGCAAGAGCAGTAACCCATAAAAACAGGATCGTGATTTTCTCAGGTTCCTATCATGGTACTTTCGACGGGATCCTTGCACGGCAGGGGAAAAGTATTTATGGAGAACCCCTGGCTCCGGGAGTGAGTAATTCTGTTGGTCAGGATGTGCTGGTATTGCGTTACGGTAATGAAGAAGATCTGGAAGTGATCCTTAACATGAAAGGGGAAATTGCAGCTGTATTAGTTGAACCTGTTCAAAGCCGGCGCCCTGATTTTTTCCCTGAAGCATTCCTTGAAAAACTATCGGATATCACTTCATCACATAATATAGCCCTGATATTTGATGAAGTAATTTCGGGGTTCAGGTTTGCGATAAATGGCATCCGCGCTTTTACAAAAGTGAGGTCTGATATTACTGTATATGGTAAGATCATTGGCGGTGGAATACCTATTGGTATTGTTGCTGGCTGCAAGCGCTTTATGGATGCTGTAGATGGTGGCTGCTGGTCATATGGGGATAACTCTTATCCGGAGGTTACAAACACATTTGTTGCAGGAACTTTCTGTCATCACCCGCTGGCAATGGAAGCTGGTATCCATGTGCTGGACCATCTGGAAACCAACCCCGGTATTTACTCCGGCCTGGAACAAACAACCGCTGGCATTTGTGATGAACTGAACCGGTTTTTTAAAAGTCAGGGTATTCCTGTCTCCATGGTACATTTCGGATCATTGTTCCGTTTTGTATTGAAAGGTAACAGTGAACTGCTTTTTTATAAACTGCTTACAAAAGGTATTTATATCTGGGAAGGCAGGAATTGTTATGTTTCAACAGCGCATACTACCGATGACATCAGGTACTTTATAGATACGGTTAAAGAATGCTGTACGGAGTTACTGAAAGAAGAACTGATCAATGCAGAGATAGAAGAAATACCTCAGGAAATAAAACTCTCCTCTGCACAACAAAACATCTGGTGGGCATGGCAGCTACAACCCGATGCTGCTATATTTAACCTTTCTGAAACATTATTGATAGAGGGGCCTTTCCTCCCCGGAAAGTTTGAGGAGGCATGCCGGCTGCTAACAGAGAAACATGAAATACTGCGGACCTCCTTTTATGAAAAGGATGGTATCCCCTGGCAGAAGCCGGTTCAGGGAAACCGTTTTTGTATTGAATACCTGGAGCTACCCGCTGATGAGGCGGCGGCAGAGAAAATGTTATTTGAAAAGAATAACCAGCCTTTTAAACCGGGAGATGAATGGCTATGGAGGGTATCTGTCAGCAAATGGAATAATGGAACGCATATCATTGCTGTTACTGTACATCATATCATCTGTGATGGATGGTCTATGGAGATTCTTTTTAATGACCTGATAGATGCATACAATAAACTGGCAGCCGGTGATACTTTCTCCAGTGTGAACAGCCTGCAATACCGCCACTATGTGGAAGAGGAACAGGATACCGTACAAAATGAAAATCTGAAATCATTCTGGCATAAACAGGTTGAAAATATCATACCCCTGTTTATCCCCGGCACTTCACAGCATATTACGGCAGCAGGAAATGGAGAAGAAACATTGCTGATTGAGGACAGGTTATATACAGGTATCAAACAACTGGCTGCTGATCTTAACCTGAGCGTATTTACTATAATAACGGCTGTTACCCAGCTGTTGTTATACAGCCATACAGGTGCAACAGACCTCGTTACAGGAACACCCGTTACCGGAAGAAGTAAGACCAGGTGGAATAAGCTGATAGGACATTTCCTGAACATACTGGTACTACGTGTTCATATAAACAGGGCAGAAACCTTTAGTCAGTTTCTTGTAAGACTGAAATCACAACTAATGGGAATGTTTGAAAAGCAGGACTATTCTTTTGAAGTATTAAAGAATGAATGCTGGGACCGCAAACAGGAATACCCCTTTTTTGAAATTGAAATATCCCTGCAAAACTTCCGGCTGAAACGCTATCATAATTCCAGGAAATTTAATGATCTGTCAGTCCGGTCTTTCGGCAGCTTATCTATAGATCCCCGGAAATATCCGATGGAATTCCGCTTTGATGAAGGACATGAAGATATCATTCTGAAAGTGCATTATGATACAACCCGTTATCCGGATACACTGGTAAAACAAATGCTGCACGACTGGCAACTACTGCTGGAACTGGTGCTTACCGGGCGGGATGAAACACTTGTTACATTAACCGGTAAGGTGAAAGAAGCCCGTCAGCAAAAAAACAAACAACTTCTTCATACACATCGCAGCGAAAACTTTATCAAATTAATTCATCCTAATAGCTAGTTCTGTATGGTATTTCAACGACCTCAATTCTCATTAAAAGATGTTAAACCAAAAGCGGTAGATCTTACGGTTGATATTGTAGAGAAGACTGCCGGGTTTCCGGTGATATATAAACCATCCATAGACGGAATTTCATTAAAGTCGTGGTTGTCCGATCATTTATCTGATGTGGAGAATGACCTTACTACATATGGTGCTGTTTTATTCCGTGGTTTTGATGTGCCGGACAGAGAAAATTTCCGCGAAGTAATGGAAGCTTTTGATGAAGAATTCCTGTCCTATAAAGACCGTTCCTCTCCACGTACAGAGGTAAAGGATAACTTATACACTTCTACCGAACATCCTGCCGATCAGGTGATCAACATGCATAATGAATTATCCTATTCACATACATGGCCGCTTAAAATTGCTTTTTATTGTGCAAAAGAGCCGTCTGAAAAAGGTGAAACGCCGATAGCAGACGTTCGTAAAGTATTAAAACGGTTACCGGATGAACTGGTAAATGCCTTTAAAGAAAAAGGGATACTGTACCGCCGGCTTTTGCAGGAAGGTGTGGGGTTATCATGGCGGGAGGTGTACCAGACAAGCGATCCCCTGGTGGTTGAACAGCATTGCAAAACATATGGAATGGCCTTCAACTGGCTGGAAGGCGACAAACTTGAGATCAAATGGCACAGGCCAGCCATTTGCCGTCATCCGGTTACAGGAGAGCATATCTGGTTCAACCATGGATATTTCTTCAACTTCATGGCATTGGCCCCTGAAATAAGGGCTGCTTTTTCCAGCAGTGATGAATTGCCGTTCAATACCTACTATGGCGATGGTACACCTGTTGAACCGGAATACCTGCAACTCATTTACCAGGCTTACCAGGACGAATGCCTGTACTTTCCCTGGAAAAGAAAGGATATACTCTTAATGGATAATATGCTGGTTGCCCACGGAAGAAATTCTTTCCGGGGAGAAAGAGAGATCAATGTTATCATGATGCAACCTATTAAGCAACAGGCTTAACAAAATTTATAATGACAAGCTTAACAGCACCTATAACATTACCCGTTACTGAAAGGCAAAAAGCATTCTTTAATAAAGATATACCACAACTGCCGGTTACTTTTTCCTGGATCATCCGCACAGATACTGCACCGGATATGCTGGTAATAGAAGAAAAGCTGAATGAACTCTTTCATGCAGAGGAAGCCCTCTTTGTTCGTTTTGTATACCAACCTAATATGGTATACCCGTTACAAAAAATGGCGCCACTGGATGGTAAACACTTTTGCTTCCTGCTGAAAAATCAGGAAAGGGATAGCGACTCTTTCTTTCGTCAATGCGCAGAACACATGCAACATTTAGGTGAATACTGTGTTTTTGCTGCAAGTAAACATCCTGATGCCGGATGTTATAATGCTTATCTGCAAATCCCATTCGGGGTAGTTGACTTTTATAGTATAGGGAAACTCTGTACTGCTATACAAATGATCTTTTCAGGTAAGCCCGTTAGCGCGCCTCTTATTTCATATCCCCAATACGTAAGCTGGCAGATCGAAACCCTGAAAAATACCCCGGTTGATATTGAAAGCTGGTTTTTACAACAATTATCTTTTCACACTGGAATTACACCGTTTTTGTTTGAAGTCAACAGTGATGAATACAGCTATAAAAATGCCTGTTTACATAAAGTTGATGCTTCTCTTCACACTGTTGCTGATCATTTAGGTGTAAATGTAAAAGACTGTTGTTATGCCATCTTCTCTATCCTGTTAAGTCATTTCACCAACCGCGATCTTGTCATTCCGGGTGTTTTACTGAACGGTCGTATATATGACGAACTGAATGATACGCTGGGCCTGATAGACCAGGTGATACCATTGCCGGTAATGCATGAAACGGATTTTAAAACACTGGTAAATAATATTTCCCAATTACAGGCAGAGAGACAGTCAGTGGCTGAATATTTCAGTAATGAATTCCTGCAGAATGTAACAGGGAACGTACAACCATATACTGTCCAGTATATTAAGATACCTGAAGGAGTAGTACACTTTTCAGACTGGCAGGTTATTCAACCCGGCGTTGCGTTACAACTTGATGTGCTTGATACAGGAACGGAACTGACTACCAGATGGTCCTACAATTCTTCCCGCTTCAGTATAAACGCGATAGAACAGCTGGACCTTGTACTGCAACGATTATTTGATGAAGTAACTACAGATATTAATCTGCTTACAAATGAATTTTATCCGGAGAAACAGGAAGTTCCATCCGATCCTGATTTTAGCTGCCTGTTTAAAACTGCCTGTAAGAAATATGATAAGGAGATAGCGTTGCATGATGGGAGTATTACCTACACATATGAGGCATTGGAACAAGTCACTACAAAGCTGGCGGCTTTACTTATTAAAGAGAAAGGCGTACGTCCGGGTGACCTTATTGCCATCAGCGAACCCAGAAGCGCCAATGTTATTATAGCCATCCTCGCTGTACTGAAAGCCGGCGCGGCTTTTCTTCCGGTAGACAGGTCACAGCCTGTTTCCCGTATACAATCTATTCTTGAAGATGCTGATCCGGTGTTGATATTATCCGAAGAGGATCATTTATTTCCGGACATTACCTGTTCGTTATCTGCACTGCTGAATGCAACGGATAATACCCCTGCTGTTGCTTTCCCGCTGATAAATGCTGACGATCTGGCTTACGTGATCTACACATCCGGTACTACAGGAAAACCTAAAGGTTGCATGGTGAGCCGGAGTAACCTTTCCCATTATCTTCACTGGTGCCTGAAAACATATACAAAAGATAAGACCTGCGGTAACTTCCCATGGTTCACTCCTTTGTCTTTCGACCTCACTATTACAGGTATTTTCCTTCCTTTAATAACAGGGAAAAAGATAGTTGTATTTGGAGAAGAAAAAGAGATAGATGTTATACTGAAAGACTGCTTTTCGGGGAAAGAAGGGATCGACTGCATTAAACTAACTCCTTCACATATCAATCTTTTAAATAACGTGGACCTTACTGACACCTCCATACAGGTAGTGATTACTGGTGGGGAACAATTGTTGCCTGCACAAGCTGCATTGTTGTTTAAACTTAATAAAGATATCTTACTCTTTAATGAATATGGGCCTACTGAAGCAACCGTTGGCTGCATCGTAAAGAATATAAAACCGGATGATCAACTGATTACTATTGGTCGCCCTATAGATGGTATAAATGCTTTTATTCTCAGTAATACGCTTAAGCCATTACTACCTGGATTGGCGGGAGAACTTTTCCTTACCGGTAATGGCATCACTAAAGGATATCTGCATAATAAAACCCTGACAGATGAAAAATTCATCACAATCCCGGCATATAACGACCAGGTTTTTTATAGAACGGGAGATCTTGCACGATTACTTCCTGATGGGGAATTTGCTTTCCTTGGGAGAATAGATCAACAGGTGAAAATCCGGGGATATCGCATAGAAACAGATGAAATTATACACCACTTAAATAATATAAAAGGCGTTATAAACGCACATGTGCTGGTGGAACAACATGCTGATAGTCCTGAGTTGGCTGCGTTTTTTGAAGGGGAGGCAGAGGTGGCTGAGATTACATCAGTACTTGAAAAGGTATTGCCTGTATACATGCTCCCACAGTACTATTACCGGGTACAGGAAATTCCCCTTACTGCTAATGGGAAAGTGGATGCAAAAAAATTATTGTCGCATGATTTAACTATTAAAGGAGAGGATAAAGTATATGAAGCTCCTGCGAATGTGATGGAAGAAAAGATTGCGGATATCTGGAAAGAATTGTTGCAGCTGGAACAGGTGGGACGTCATGATCATTTCTTCACTTCCGGTGGACAAAGTATCAAAGCCTCTGCATTAGTGGCCCGGTTAAATAAACATTTTCAGGCAGGATTTACGTTGAAAGATATCTTTGAATATCCGCTTCTTTCTCAACAGGCCATACGTGCGTCCAAAACAGATAATGCAGTTTTGATAGCTCCCGTTTTATTACCTGCGCAGGATGATTATGATCTTTCAGGCCAGCAGCTCAGGATCTGGACAGAACATCACGCTACCCGTTTATCCACTGCGTATAATATGCCTGTTGCTTACCAGGTGCAGGGCGATTTTTCCCTGCAAAGATTTGTAGCTGCTTTTGAGAAACTGATCGGCAGGTTCGAATCCCTGCGTACTACATTTGTTTGCGATAGTAAGGGCGTTCCTAAACAGGTTATTCATACAGACACAACTTTCTTTTATCAGTATGAAGAGGCTGCCGTAGATATAGAACAAACATGCAAACAACACGCACAAATACATATTCCATTGGATGTATTGCCCCTTTACCGGGTGGCCCTGTATAAAACAGCCGCAGATAAATGGCAGTTGGTGATGAACCTGCATCATATCATTGCAGACGGACTGTCCGAAGAGATCTTATTAGAGCTGCTGCTGAAAGAATACGGTCAGTTATCTGATGAAAACGCTACACTGGAATTCCAGTATAAAGAATATGCTGCCTGGCAAAATCAACAGGTTAATACAGATAGCCGTAACTATTGGTTGGATAAGTTCAAATCTCCATTACCGGCAGCTGCATTAGCCATTCCTGCACCGCCTGTCAGTGCTCAGAAAAATATGGCTGCCAGTTATAGTATAACACTGGGAGAGGTCCTGTCTGATAAACTCCATGCTTTCGCTACAGAGAAGAAAATTACCCTCTTCCCACTATTATTATCACTGGTAGATTTGTTGTTATACCGCTATGGTGGAGATAGAGACAGGGTTATAGCAGTACCGGCAGATAACCGTTTGCATGAGGTATTTATCCAACAGGTAGGTTTTTTCCTCAATACCCTGCTGCTGAGGAATGAGCTGGACCCCGGCATTTCTTTTTCTCAACTGACAGATAACTGGAATCTGCATCTTACAGAAGGCCAGCAACATAAACAATATCCTTACGAATTATTAGCAAAAGAACTGGTTATGCTTCATGGGATGCCGGGTACTGAGCTTTTCCATATACTGGTCAATTTCCAGGAGAGAGAACAGGGGGACCTGATAACAACCGGGGATATCAGTCTCGAAAAGCTGCATTATGATTATCAGACGCATGCTAAAGCCGGATTGGTATTCAACTTTTCTGAGCATAAAGGGAACCTCGAATTGACGGTCGACTTTAACCAGGACCTTTACACTGCTCATTTTATACGACAGATGCTGCGGCATTGCCTGCAACTGGCATCTGCGCTGATGGCACAACCCCATAACCCGGTGGGCAAAGTGCCTGCTCTTTCCAATGATGAAGTAGCACAGCTGCTTAATTGTGGCAAGGGTTCGCTGGTAAATATTCCGGTTGATCAGACAATTATTTCCCGGTTCTGTGATACGGCTACACAACATGGAGATCATCATGCTATTGTCCATCAGGGTAAGGCTGTTACCTACCAACGGCTGGCAGAGCAGGTTGCTGCTATGAGCACTGTATTAAAGGAGTATGGTATAGTACCCGGACAAATAGTTCCTGTACTGGCTGTGCGCAATGAACTTACTATTACTGCTATGCTGGCGGTAATGCATTGCGGGGCCGTTTACCTGCCCATCGATGCAAAGTCTCCGGAAGAAAGGATACTTTCTGTAATAAGACAATGCGAAGCCGTATTGGTACTAAACACCTCTGCACAGCAATTTGAACTGGCGGATACAGATATCCGCATACCTGCAATGGATGCAGATATCTCCGGACCTGCTGACATTACCGGACCTGCACCGGCTTATATGATCTTTACCTCCGGTTCTACCGGAAAGCCTAAAGGACTTACCATTTCACATACCGGGTTACTCAATACCATTGCTGCCCAGATCGAAGGATTCGGAGTAGAAGAAACAGATCATTGTTTATGGTTTTCGTCTCCGGCTTTTGATGCATCGCTCTCAGAAATATTCCTGGCACTGCTGTCGGGAGCAACTGTTTACACCGCAGATCCTGATGTGATCAACAATCAATATGTATTTATCAACTGGATGACTGAAAACAATATTTCAGTCGCAACCATTCCTCCGGCTTATCTGTGTGCCTTATCTGCAGATCTGCCCCAGTCATTAAGGGTACTCATTTCCGCAGGAGAAGCATTGCCGGAAAGGATGGGACTGGCATTAGCCAACAGGCATATGTTATTCAATGCATATGGCCCTTCTGAAAATGCTATATGCACCACTTTTACAAGGATTTACCGTGGGGATAGTATGATGCCAATAGGCATGCCTGTCGCAAATGTAAATGTAAAGGTGCTGGATGGGGATGATATGCCTGTTCCCGCCGGCGTGGCAGGAGAACTGCATATCGCGGGAATCGGACTTACCGGGGGGTATTATAGGAACGAAGAAGAAACGCAGCAACGTTTTTATATAAAAGACAATGAATGCTGGTACCGCACGGGCGATTTTGTAAGGTGGCTGCATGATGGCAGGCTGGTTTTTATTGGCAGAAAAGACGAACAGGTAAAAATTAATGGTAACAGGGTAGAACTGGAAGATATCAGGCATTGTATAACGGCTCATCATCTTGTAAAAGATGCATTGATAGTGTATGAAAAGGAGCGTTCGGTACTGGTGGCCTACATCGTTCCTGAAGATCCGGCCTGTGATGTAGAAATGATGACGTTACATGCAAGAGCTGCATTACCTGCTTATATGGTACCTGCTTTTTTTATAATAGTGCCGGTTATACCGCTTACCAGCAACGGTAAAAAAGACAGCAGCCGCTTACCATCGCCTTTTGAATCCCTTCAGCAGCCCACATCCTTCACGATGTCTGCCGGGGAAAAATTGATAGCGGATATCTACTCTTTACTATTGGGTATCCAGGCCAACAGGCTCACAAACTTCTTTGCGGCAGGTGGGGACAGCCTGCGGGCAATACAACTTATTTCTGCTATCTACAAACAATGTGAAAGATCAGTTACGCTGGGAGATCTGTACAAATATCCTGAAGTAAGGGCGCTGGCATTACAGCTGGACATTACCAGGGAAGATGAAATAAAAGAAACTCAGGATAATGAATGGATCAATGCTTCACCCATGCAGCAAAAGATCTGGGCAGACATGGAGATAACCGGGGCACAGCAATACCTGATGACCGGTGGCTTTGAATTAAATGGTCCGCTGGATGAGGCTCTTTTCAGACAAGCCCTTGACCGGGTACTGGATGAACAGGGTATGCTGAGGGCACGCTTCAGGATTTCCGGAGAAGGATTACAATTCAGATTATGCGCTCCGGATATCTCTCAGATATCATGCAGCGTAGAGCATGAAGAGCTGTCATCTGTTATGATGGATCCTGAAAAAGATCCTTTATGCCGTTTCCACCTGAAAAAATGTGAGGATGGCAGCCACATATTTTCATTCGTATTGCATCATCTCGTCGCCGATGCCTGGAGCATTAAAGTGATCATTACTGCTGTAATGGAATATTATGCAACAGGGAATACTACCGTAAAGAAAAATATCACGCCTTACAGTGTTTATACGAATAGCCTGCACCAGTTGAAACCGTTTAACGCAAACCGTTCAGCACTGGCAAAAGTATGTCTGATAAAAGAGAGAATAGAGAATACTGACATAGGGCCCGGTTATTTCAAGCAGGCATTCCACAAATATTCAGGTGAAAATATTGCTGCACTGGCAGGTATATACAAGGTATCCCCTTTGGCCCTGATAACAGGCTTACAGGCGTTGGCTTTTATGGAAGAACAACCTGTACTTACTATATTTGCCCCTCTTCACGGACGTTTTGAAACCCGCTGGCATAATACAGTTGGCCTTTTTATGAACGTTGTTCCTTTCAGTGTTTATAAGCACTTATATACAGACGTATCAGATCTGCTGGAGCATGTACAAACCCAGTACACCTTTTTCCTGAATGATACAGCACAATACATGGCTCAATGGGTCCCGTCTGCTTCAGAAGAAAATGGGGACCGTGGTATACTGGAAATCCATATAGATGATTTTGAAGCACATTACAGCGAAGAAACCATGGCATTACCGGGTATCATGATTCGTCCTGTAGAAGATAACCTGATGAGCCGGAAATTCAGCATGGAATTGCATATTAAATCGGGCAAAGCAGGTTTTTCTGCGGAATGTTTGTATGATCAGCGGAGCTATAGTAAAAAGTTTGTGGAGAAGGGTATAGGCAGGTTTGAACAGATATTGTCTGCACTCACGGACCAGCCTTCCCAAACTATAATGGCACTTGAAAATAAGTTGCACAACTCCGAAAAAGACAAGATGGAGTCTATACAATTAAACAGTCTCCGCGCATTTTTAAAAAAGAACTAAGCATATGAGTATCCACTGTATATCTCCTGTACAAAAAAAATATTTCAGGGATCAGGTACTGTTACACCAGGCCTTATTCAAAATAACGGCACCTGTTCCGCATGATCTTGCGGGCCGTTGGAAGCAGCTGGTAAGGAGCAATGGGATCCTGAGGTCCGTAAGCACTTTCACGAGTAATGTAAAAATCCCTTTCCAGGAAGTGACGGATAAGGACCAGACAACCGTAATAATAATTCCGGCCGAGGAATGGGACCATGAGAATATCATTCCTCAATGGCATGGTTTAATCGCTACAGGTAAAATCAGTCTCACTATTTTTAACAATAATGCAGGCCTGCCAGCTTATTTCGGTATTTCAGCCCCTTCTGTATGGCTGGATAGCTGGTCGCTGCGTTTCCTGGCACAACAGCTGCTAACAGCGCAGGCCCTGGAAGAAGAACCATTGCAGTTCATTCAATATGTTGAATGGTTAGAAAGTAACGGCAGGGAAAACGATGATCTTCCTGCAGGGTTAGAACTGGTACCTGAACATACGAACGGTACATTCACCTTACAGGAAGGAAAAGGAACGCCTGCCTGCTCGTCTTACTTTGCGATGGATTTACAGGCAGACAGGAAACTGTTGGATAAACTGGAACAGGTGGCTGCACAAAAGGGGCTTGCTCCTATAGATATCTGGTATTGGGCCTGGACGAACGTCACTAATATATATCTTAAGGAGGGGACAGGTTCGTCCGTATATATATCATCCGGCCGGCAGTTCGATGAATTCAAACAAATCCCCGGCCCATTTGCAAAAGGAATTTACAGCAACTTCAGAAAAGAACAGACATCAGATATATTTAAACTGAAAGCAAGAAAAGAACGCTTTGATGTATACCGCGAATATTTTGAAACAAGCGGGGATAGTGATAGCTGTAACTGTTGTTTCGAATACCTGCAACTGGGCCAGTTCCCCCAAGCCATACAGGGTGAGCTGCCTTTGTGCATTGATAGCATTTCCTGCCATGAACCTTTCATTCTTTCTTTTTTTGCAGAGGATACTGCTGATACTACAAGAATATTGCTACAGGCGGATAAAACAGCTATTTCAGCAGTTTCACTTGAATGGGTCGGTTATACGCTGTTAGCGTATGTAACGGACTTTATATCAGGAAGCACTCCGGCGAAATCTTTACTGCCGGATATTTTCTTAAAAGGCCCGGTAGTTCCCATCGATTTTATTCCGGTTACAACACTGTTCATCTCCGCTGCTGGTCATTATGCAGATAACATTGCCTTGCAATGGAACGAAGGGAGCATCACATACGGAAAATTGTACAGGCAGTCGAGACAACTTGCAGAAGTGCTCATGGTGCAGTATGGTATTAAACCGGGCGACAGGGTACTGATTAATATGTCTCGTACAGAGAGGCTGCTGGAAGTCATTTGGGCAGTAATGTTCACGGGAGCTACCTATATCCCTGTGGATAAACAATACCCCGAGGCAAGAGTGCAATATATTATGCAGCAATCCGAAGCAAAAATGGCTATTGCGGAGAATGCTGCCCTCTTATTTGATCAGGCAGCCTGCATAAAAATTACCCGGGAACTGCCTGTATGGCAACCGGATCAACCCGTATATATTTTATATACTTCGGGTACAACGGGCCGGCCTAAAGGTTGCGTCATTACCATGAGTAACCTGTTACATTATACAAACTGGGCAGGGGAATACTATTTTGCAAATAAGCCCTCAGGGATGATGCCGCTATTTACTCCCATAGCTTTTGATCTGACAGTCACTTCTTTTTTCTGTACACTGCTGAGAGGTGCTGCTTTATACATATGTGATGAAGAGGGAATAGTGGCAGCACACCTGAAGCTATCCTTCCGTAGTGCAGACAGCATCAAACTCACGCCCTCGCATATCCGCATGCTTCCCTACCTGGATATAAAAAATACCAGCATAAACACCTGCATTGTAGGGGGAGAGGCATTGACCAGGAACGACGTTGCAATTCTTCGCTCACTGAACCCGTCCATGAAGATCTATAATGAATACGGGCCAACAGAATGTACGGTAGGATGTATCGTATGGGATGTGCCTGAATCGTTCAACGATATACAGATAGGTAAGCCTATCAATAACACAAGCGCTTACATTTTAAATCAGCAGATGGAACTGTGTACACCCGGTATAGAAGGGGAGATCTGTATTGGCGGAAAAACAACAGGTGCAGGATATTTCAGGGATACTGCTAAAACCGCAGAACGGTTTGTAAACGGACTATACAAAACAGGTGATAAAGGATATTGGTTGCCAGATGGAAATATCTGTTGTACAGGGCGGAATGACGATATGATAAAAATCCGGGGATACCGTATAGAACCCGGTGAAATAGCCGCTGTTATAACCAGTATAGCGGGTGTCGGCGATGCATTTGTAATGCTCCGCAACAATGAACTGGCAGGATATTATACAGGAGAAGCGAAATTGTCGGATACAATAAAAGCAGCACTGAAAAAGCAATTGCCTGCTTATATGCATCCTGCAAACATTATTGCAATGAATCAATTTCCGGTAAATGCCAATGGCAAACTGGATGTAGCAGCATTGCCTTCTCCGGAAGAAATAAAGGTGGCTGTAGCTCCCCGTACACCACATGAAAGAATGCTGGCAGGGGTATGGGAGATTGTATTACAGCGGTCGCCGGTAGGGATACATGATCATTTCCTGGGTATAGGTGGAGATTCCATCAAAGCCATTCAGGTAGTAGCCAGGATGAGAGAAAAAGGATGGACGCTGCAGGTCGGCGATATCTTAAAATATCCCACCATCTCAGAACTGGTAAGCTATCTGAAAGAAACAGATCATATCCGTGAAGACGACATGGCAAAAGGCGGCGAAATACCTTTAACGCCACTGCAGATAAAATTCTTTATGGATAACGATGCAGATCTGCATTATTATAATCAGTCAATTTTATTAACTGCTTCAGAAAGGGTAGATGCTGCTAAACTGAAAGCAGTAATTACTGCCTTATGGCAGTCACATGCTGCACTGCGGACTGTCTTTACATTGTCAGGAAATCAGCGGATACAACAAATATTACCCGCTGCAACAGCACATGAAGGTTGTTTTATTGAACAACAGGAAACAGACCTGGAAGAACAAACCCAATACTGGCAACAACAGTTTAATCTTGAAAACGGACCTTTATTCAGGTGCTTGCTGTTACACGGAAAAGAGCATGACCTTATTTTCCTGATTGCGCATCACCTGATCATCGACGGTGTATCATGGCGCATTATTTTGGAACAGCTGGGCAGTATGTATGCACAGCCGGCACCGGAAAACAGGACGTCGTTCGCTTCCTATCTGAAATGGTCCGAGGCCTTAAGAAAGAAGGCAGACGCTCTTACCGTAACGGAAATGTCTTACTGGATGAACATGGAATTAGCTGCTGAAAAAGAGTGGCAGTCGTTTGGACCGGTGCAAAGAGTATTCGGGCAATACGATCATCTTAATGCTGGCTTATCCGCAGAAAAAACGAAGCAGTTACTTACACTGCCGCTGCATACCATGAAGGTGAGCGTACAGGAAATACTGCTTGCTGCGTTATCTGGCGTGTTATACAACTGGAGCGGCAGGGATGAAACTACTTTCTACCTGGAATCCCATGGCCGGAACAGCACAGAAGATGCTGCTTCCTATGCAGAAACGATCGGCTGGTTCACGATGAAGTATCCGGTCATATTGCCTTGCTCTCCTGATACGGATATCAGGAAATCTATTCAGCAAACAATTGCAGCACTGGAAAAAACACCCGGAAATGGCGAAGGATATCTTTGTCAGCGATACCTTGGCGGATTAAATACAGGTAAGGTGGAGCCCCTTTTTACATTCAATTACCTGGGACAACTGGATGATAGCAGGGATGGACAATTCCGCATCCACCCTTTATCCGGGTCACTGCAGAACGTAGGCGATAATATCTATATGCCTTCTGCGGCCTTCTTTACATTGATTGTTACCGGAGGTACTTTACAGGTGAACATATCATATCACAGGGAATTACTGCTAAAAGATTCCGCCCGGCAATTATTACAAAACTATATCAGCTCCCTCGGAAAGTTCATTGATGAATTAGCGGAAAATGACGGGACTTTCAAAAAGAAAATATCCGGCACTGAAGATCTGGGCCTTAATGAAAAAGAACTGGAAGAGATCCTTAATTCAATTTAAATATGCACAATATAAAAAGCATACAAATACTTACACCCCTGCAGGAGGGGCTATTGTTTCATGCCTTAGCTAAAACAGATAAACAGGCATATCTCGAACAGTATTGTTTTACCATGCCTGGTAACATAGATGTAAATCATTTCGGAAAATGCCTGGAAACAATCATTCAACGGCATGATGCTTTACGTGCACGGTTCGTGGCTGATAAAGGGACACGTCCATTACAGGTGATCCTGGATAAAGTGACCCCGGAATTAACTGTCCATCCGGCAGAAGAGTTTGAAACATTCCTGCTGCAGGACAGGGAACGATCTTTTGATCTGCTGTCTGATACTCTTATCAGAACGGCCATATTTCCCGCAGGGGATATAACCAAACTCGTTATTTCGTTTCATCATATCATACTTGATGGCTGGAGTTTTGCCATTGTAATGAATGAACTGATCTCCTTATACAATGGAAACACAGTATTGAATGAACCTGTTTCATTCACCAGCGTTATGGATTATCTCTCCAGGCAGGACCCTGAAGAGGTTACAAAGTACTGGCTTGAACACCTGGCCATTGAACAGGATTTTCACCCCCGCCCGCTTACCGAATCCTTTATGCAACCCTCCATCAATATGGAGCAGTTATCCCGGCAGCTTATATTCAGTGAAGCATTAACGCTGCAACTGAAACAGGCTGCTGCTGTATTACAGGTAAGTATCAACACTATTTTATATGGTATCTGGGGTATCCTGTTATCCCGTTATAGCAGGCAGAAAAAAGTAATTTCGGGTATCACCGTTTCCGGAAGGGAAATAGATATCAGCGATGCGGGTAGTATTGTAGGCATGTGTATTAACACCATACCGTTTTCTTTCCAGGTAGATGATAATGTATCACTGGATGAATATTTCAGCAATATTTCTTTCCGGTTTATCAGCAGTTTCCCTTATCAGTACTGTTCACTGGCAGATATCGGGCGTAAAGCAGGGATAGAAGGAGATCTGTTCGATCATATCGTTGCAATAGAGGATTATCCATTTGATGAATCCGGATTAAGAGACGGTAAAATATCCGGCACTGATGTATTTGACCGTACCAGTTACCCATTGTCTGTTCATATATCAGCTGCTGATAAGATCCTGTGGCGTATCTCTTTCAATGTGGACAGATATCCGGAAGCACTGATCGGACAGGTACTGGATCATCTGAATGTTATCGGGAGCCAGGTAGCTGAAGGCATTTCCAACAATAAAAGGTTGTCCGATATAAAGATCTGGGGAGATACGACCACCAATAATCTGATCCATAGTTTTAACGATACAGCCGGTTATTATCCCGCAGGAAAAACATTATTATCATTTTACTACGAACTCCTGGAACAACATTCAGCAGTAAGCATCGAAGATGAAGACCACCGGTTATCGATAGAGGATCTGGAAAATTATAGTAATGCGGTGCAGCATGCACTGGCAGAAATGGGGGTTAACCGGGGAGATACAGTAGCTATTTGTATTGACAGGTCGGTATGGCTGATAGTGGCTATCATGGGCATATTCAAACGTGCAGGTACCTATGTGCCTGTAGATATGAGAATGCCGGAAGACCGTATCGCCTACGTACTGCAGGATGCAGGAGTGAAGGCAGTAGTAGGATGGGGAGCACCTCTTGTAAAGACCGGTGCAGGTTATATAGATATACAGGCAGTTATAAGGGAAGAACATACTGATATCAGTCCAGTGATCATGCCTGTAGCCAAAGATCCTGCATATATCATTTATACCTCAGGGTCCACAGGTATGCCTAAAGGCGTAGTGGTAGAACATAGCGCTGTGGTGAACAGGGTCTACTGGATGCAAAAGGATTTTCCATTAAGTAAAGAGGACTGTATCCTGCAGAAAACGAACAGCAGTTTTGATGTATCCGTATGGGAGCTTTTCCATTGGTTATTTTCAGAATGTACTACCTTCTTCCTGGCACAGGGTAAGGAAAGTGATCCCTATGAGATCATCAGCACCATTAAGCAGCAGAAGGTGACGGTCATTCACTTTGTACCTTCTATGCTTGCCTTATTCACGGATATCATTATGCACGATCACCTGGCTGAAGATTGTACTTCGCTAAGGTTTGTATTTGCCAGTGGAGAAGCATTGCTTTATACGGCCATGCTTCAGTTCAATGAATGCCTGTACAAGCAGGAAGGCACTATCCTGGTGAACCTTTACGGCCCTACAGAGGCAACGGTGGATTGTACCGGCTTTACCTGTTCTCCATGGCCCGGACAATATAAATATATCCCTATCGGTACGCCTTTATTGAATACAAGGGCTTACATCTTTGATGAACAAATGGCTTTATTACCTCCCTGGATCGCTGGTGAATTATGTATTGCAGGTACCGGGGTAGCCGTAGGATATATCGGTAAAGAGCAACTGACGGCAGAGAAGTTTGTGCCCGATCCGTTTACAAAAAGAGAACGGATGTACAAAACAGGAGATCTGGCTATGTGGAATGATGTGGGAGAACTCATTTACCTGGGAAGAACAGATCAGCAGGTGAAGCTGAATGGACAAAGAATTGAACCGGGCGATATTGAGGCAAAACTATTATCGCTGGATGGTATCCGGGAAGCGGTGGTATTGCTGATGAAAAGAGAGCAGGGGGCATCCTTCCTCTATGCATTTTATACTGGCAGGGAAATACCTGCATTGACGATCAGAACGGAACTGGCCAGGCTGTTGCCTGCATATATGATTCCTTCAGGCTTCAAAAGGATAAAGGATATTCCCCGGTTAGGCAGCGGTAAAATAAACCGCAGGCAGCTGTCAGTCCTGCTGAAAGAACAGGAAGCCGGAGAACCATTGATCAGGCAATTGCAGGATGATCCGCACCTGATGGGTTTACTGGCGTTATGGGAACAGGTGATCGGCAAGCAGGTAGACCCCGCTAAAGACTTCTTTGCGAATGGAGGGCACAGCCTTACCGCCATCAGGATGATGGCTGCTATCAAAAGGAATTTCGGCATACAGATAAGTCTTCCAGATATACTGCAGTATCCGACCCTCGACAGGCTGGCTGCTCATATTAAAAAGCATCATCCTTCACAGGCTGCTGCTATCACTACGGTCCCTGCTCCGGATACGCTGGCGCTGATGCCTTCCCAGGAAAGCATCTATGTACTGGAAACTTTGCCCGATATCGGGTTCACCTATTATGTACCTGCCCTTGTTAGGCTGGAAGATAAGCCTGATGAACAGATGCTGATGCAGGCTACGGGTAAACTGCTGGAAAAATATACAGTACTTTGTACCCGGTTCACTGAAAAGAATGAAGGCATATTCCAGGAAATCCTCCCTGCCGGACAGGTGTATGAGGCATTCATCAGATCGGGTGGAATTAAAACCGTTTCATTGCCAGGGGAATCGCCTTTGGAAGCATTCGGAAAACAACGGGTACGCATTGATATCACACAGGCCCCGCTGTTCAGGTTGTACCTTCTGCAGCATAACAATGTACACTACCTGTTAATGGATATTCATCATCTTATTACGGATGAACACTCCAATACAGTATTCGTATCAGACCTGCTGCAATTGTATAAACAGATGCCCACACAGCTACCTGCCCTGCAATTCCATGATGTAGCCCTGTGGTACCATAATATTTATCTGAAAGGAGAACAGTATCAGCAGGATAAATCATGGTGGGGAAACTATCTGAAACAACTTCCTGCTTCTCCCATCCTGCCTGCAGTTAAAGACAATAACAATTCTCCTTTTGAGGGTACTGTATTGAACCCTGCATTGCCTCCTGCACTGGTACACAGGATCAGGTCCTTATCATCTACACTGGGTGTTACAGACTTTTCAGTGATCTTCTCTGCTTTCCATATTATACTGTCGGGGTACACAGAAAATAACAGCCTGTTATGCGGGGTGCCTTTTTCAAACAGGATGACGGATGAAATGCAGGATGTAACCGGGTTCATGGTAAGTACATTGCCATTTCATGTAAGAATAGATCCGGCACTTTCATTCAGTGAATATGTGCATCGTACAGGACGGCAACTGGCGGAAGTGATGGAGCATTCCTGGTATCCGCTGTCCCATTTGCTGCGCGATAAGAAGTTGTCCAGGTATGGGCACAAACATCCGCTGTTCAATATCTTCTTTAACTATGTGGTGGCAGACCCTGAAACAGCGAAATACGAAGATGTTAACCCGGCTCCTGAATCCGGTGCCCGCTTCGATCTGAGTATTGAAATAACAGAGCTGGGTAATACTTTTTCTATCTCGTTCATACATGCTGCTAACCTGGTAGATGCCGGATTGTCCGCGCACTTGTATAACGCTTTCTGTTCACTGATGATGTTGCCGGATATAACAGAGAGGGCAATTGCCGGCCTGCAGCTATTGGTCCCTCCAATGGGAACGGACAACGGAACAGTGGTACAAGACACTATTCCGGTAATGCAGGTACCGGCTGAGATAACAGAGAAAACAGCGCTTATATTTAAAGAGGTATTAGGACTGAGTACCATTTCTCCGGAAGACGATTTCTTCCTTTCCGGAGGACAAAGCTTATCTGCTATTAAACTTGTTAACAGGATAAAGGAGCTGTTCCGTATAAACATCAGTTTACATGATGTATTCAGGAACCCACAACTACATGCACTTGCATCATTTGTTGCATCCCAACAGAAAGACACTAAACAACTGATCCTTCACACAGGTGAGCAGCCTTATTACAGCTTATCTCCTTTACAACGCAGATTATGGTTTATTCAGCAGCGTGAGCCGGATAACATATCCTATAATATGACAACGGCCTTCAAAGTATCAATGGCACTTGAGCAGGACATACTGGAGGAATGTTTTGCCATACTGGTACAACGGCACGATCAGTTAAGGGCTTCCTTCCTGCTGCAGGAAGATGGGCCGGTTGTGCAGTTGGCCACCCCTGCGTCATATCTTACTTTCCTCAGTGGGGAAAGGTCCGTTGCAGAGATCATGGAACTGGCCAATGTATTCAGTAATACACCTTTCAGGCTGGATCAGGCTCCTTTGTTCCGTGTACTGATCATGGATGGTGATGCCGGCCATTTTTACCTCGTTATTAACCTGCATCATATCATTGCGGATGGCTGGTCTATATCGGTCATGCTGTCAGAGCTGTTAAGCCTTTATAAGTCAAAACTGGCAGCACAGCCTGCGACGCTCGTGCCACTTCCATTACGTTATGTAGATATTGCAAAGTGGATGTCCACACGGGATACCACTGTTTCTTCCCAATACTGGCTAAACAAAATTACTTCCGCTGTACAGTATTCAGTGTTTCCTTACATCGCAGAGTATGATACGAATGAAGGAGCTACGCTGCATCATGCATTGCCGGAAGAACTTTCTCTGAGGGTATTACAACTGGCTAAAGCTTTGAAGGTAACGGACTTTCAGCTGATGATGTTCAGTTTTGCATTGTTACAGACCAGCGTTTCGGGCAGTAATCATTTCATTATTGGCAGCTCTGTTTCAGGAAGAACACATACCAGTATGGAGTCTGTGATCGGGTTTTTTGTGAACATGCTGCCTGTATTGGTGAACATAGATAAACAACGGACTGTCCGGGATGCATTGTCACGTTTTTCGAATGGAATAAAAGAGGACATGGAGTATGTAGATCTCTCATTCGACGAGCTTTCTGCATTAGTGAGAAAGGAAAAAGGGATTAACCTGCCGGAATATATCAGTACCCGCTTTGTGTATAATAATTTCTCTGCAGAAGAGAATAGCATGGATGCCGAAGAAATTGAAGTGATAATGGATGGTAGCAAATTCGATCTCAGTTTTACGGTACAGCCATATAAAAAAGGCCTGTCACTGAATGTGGAATATAAAACAGGAAAGTATACAAAGGCGGTGATCATTGCTTATATCAAACAATGGGAGATGATGTTGGAACAGGTTTGCGAACATCCTGAAGAACAGATTGAACAATTATTATCACATAGCCTGGAAGATGCGGCAGTTAGATTGAAAGTAAAGTCACACGAATTATTAAAAAGCATGAAAAAATGAACCGGGATATTTTAAAATCATTAAAGAATACCGTTGCCCGCCCGGTTGAAAAGATGGCCGGTACATCCCAACGTATTATCCGGGGGAATGAAGAAGGAACAGCGTATGTATTGCTGTTCAATGATCAGGGGCTTCCGCTGAAAGACTGGGTAATGGACCATAAATCCCAGCTGGATGAGCTTTACCGGCAATATGGCGCTATCCTTTTCAGGGGATTTACAATTGCAGGCGATGCGGAGTTTCAGCAGATCTGCCAGTTATATGCTGTTAAAATGCTGGATTATTCAGAGCCTTCCACGCCAAGAACGAAGGTGAGTGATAAAGTGTACACCTCCACAGAATATCCTAAAGAACGATCTATTCCTTTCCATAATGAACATTCATATACGAATACATGTCCGGGTAAAATATGGTTCTATTGTAAGGAGTGTGCTGCTACGGGAGGAGAAACGCCTATTGCGGATGCCGGACTGGTATACCGGCTGATGCCTGCTGATATCAGGGAAAAGTTTGAAAAGACAGGTGTGATGTATGTGAGGAATTTTCATAAGGAAATAGATCTTAGCTGGGAGAAAGTATTTGGTACTTCAGATAAGGAAGAGGTAAAGAAATACTGTGAGAATAAAGGCATCTCTTTTAACTGGAAAGAGCAGAACGTATTACAGACCAGTTACACTGCGCAGGGTATAGCGGTGCATCCTGTTACCCATGAAAAGTTATGGTTTAACCAGGCGCATTTATTTAATCTCCTGAACCTGGATAAAGAAACACGCTCTTCTGTTATCAGTTTACTGGGAGAGGAGAATGTGCCTAGGAACAGCTTTCATGGGGATGGTACAGTGCTGAGCAAAGAAGTATATGATGTCATTACAGCGGTCTATGACAAAGCAAAGGTGGTATTTCCCTGGGAAAACGGGGATGTACTCCTGTTGGATAATATGCGTTTTGCGCACAGCAGAAGACCGTTTACGGGCAATCGCAGGGTACTGGTAGCCATGTCGGACCCTATTGAAGGTACCGTGAACCCGGTGGGTAATACCAGGAAGAATACGGCTGCTTATTTTACAAAAAAAGAACGGCCTCAAACCATACCATGGCTTCGTTACAGGTTGGCTGCGCTTTACAGGGTCCTTGCCATGGAAAAGCTGGATGAGGGTATCAGCGGACATATTTCTTTCAAAGTACCGGGCAGGGAAGATGCATTCTGGGTAAACCCGTTTGGACTATTCTTTGAAGAAGTAACGCCTGATAACCTTATTACGGTAGATAGTAAAGGAAATGTACTGGAAGGGGAGTATCCTGTGAACGTGGCGGGGTTCTGTATCCATGCTGCATTACATAAAGGCAGGCCGGATACGCATTGTATCGTACACACCCATTCGCCGGAAGCAACAGTATATGCCTCTCTTTCTCAACCGATACTGCCTGTGAACCAAACCAGCTGCATGTTCTTCGAAGATCATGCTTTATATGATGAATATAACGGTCCTGTGTTATCCCTCTCCGAAGGACAGAAACTGGTGGATGCTGCTGGTGACAATCATACACTGTTATTGCGCAATCATGGTGTACTCACAATGGCGGCTGAGCTGGAAACTGCGGCTATGCTGATGATCTCCGTAGAACAGGCATGTGCCATGAACCTGGCAGTGAAACGTGCAGGGAATATACAACCAGTAGATCCCGACGTGGCAAGACTTACCCGGCAATGGATTGCCAATCCGCTGGGAATGCAGATAGAATTTGATGCTTATATAAGGAAGGCGGAACGTTTTTATCCCGACCTGATTCAATATAAACCCCTTTAATTAACTGATATACACCATGACAACAGCTCCTGCTTACAGACTTTCCTCTCAACAACAATCCCTGCTTATTTCTGACAGAAATAAACAGCTATATAACAGATTGAGTTTTATACTTCCGGGTGATCATGCAATAGAAGATATACAACGGCATTTAACAACATTGCTGGACGGCTATGAAGTATTTAAACTATCCGTACATGAAAATGAACAGGGGGAATGTTTACAGTCTGTAGGTGTGCAGAGGGCATCATCGTTTTTAAAGGAAGCCACCGCTCTTCAGACAGATAGCAATGTAGGTATATATATTCAACTGTCAGATAACGGTACCAAAGTAACCATGCTCGCAAATCCGTTGTCGGCAGATCTCATCAGCCTCACTGTTTTGCAGCAACAGCTTATCAGTATGCTGGAAACGGGCACAGTTCCTGAAGAAGAAATAGGTTACCTGCAATATGCCGAATGGCAACATCAGTTACAGCAAACGGAAGATGCAACTGAAGCGGCTGCTTTCTGGAACCGGCAATATAAGCATGCACAACCTGTGCTTCATAACGAATTGAATATAGTAACTGAACAGACATCTGTTAAGGTCTGCAGGAAGGACCTGCCGGTAAACACAGATGACGAAAGCCTCTTTCTCGCCAGCTTTCTGCGTGTTATGGAGCTAATGACTGACAGTACATCTTTCACCATAGGGGTAGAATGTCACGGAAGGGAATTTGATGAATTGAATAGTACGATAGGACTGCTGAGCAAGGTACTGCCTTTTATGTATGAGCCATCAACAGATATAGTAGGGTCGGTAAAGGATACCCTGAAAAATATCCGGGCATTTCAGTTTTATCATCACCCCCGTCATTTATTTGATTACCAGTTCAGTTACATAAAACTCAATTATACAGCGGAAGGACAGCAATGGTTACTGGGCAGGAAATTAAAATGCCAGGTGATTAAAGATAACAGTAACGTCAGTTTATCTTTTTTATATGATCCTGCTTATTTCAGGAAAGAGGATATAGAGATGATGCAGGAATTGTATATCGCTGTACTATCCGACCTTATCACACATAAAGAAACTGGTCTGGACCTTTTCAGGCAATCCTTTGCCGGAAAAGTAAGCACAGCTGCTGTAACCGTAAAAAGCGACTTCCTGCATGTCATTGATGCATTCAGGGCGGCGGTCCAAAACAATCCGGAAGGAAAGGCGGTCTGCAGCCTGTCCGGCAGTTTTACCTACCGGGAAATGGATTATTATTCAGATGTGGCAGCTGCAAACCTTGTGCAGCAATACGGGATTACAAAAGGCGATTTTATAGGTGTAATGATGATGGAAGACGAATGGCTTCCTGTAGCGTTCATGGCTGTCATGAAAACAGGCGCTGCCTGTGTACCCGTAGATGCCGGTAATCCCGGGGCAAGGATACAACAGATCCTGTCGGATGTTCCACTGAAATGCATACTTGACAATGTACTCTTCGAACAGCTGTGCCAGGGCCAGGAACGTTTACCTGCAATGCATTTCAGCGGGGATGAGATCGTTTACATGATCTATACGTCCGGTACTACCGGTACTCCTAAAGGAGTGATGGTCAAAGGCAGTAACCTGCTCAATTATACAAACTGGCTGCAACATACTTTTCAGCTTGGGAAAGAAGACCAGAGTATTTTGCAGGCTTCCTATGCCTACGACCTTGGATACACCAGCCTGTGGGGATGTTTAGCCTCCGGAGCTGCTATCCACATCCTTCCTGCTGAAAAAAGACAGGATGCAGACTGGATGGTTGCTTATATCAATGAGGAGAAGATCACCTTCCTCAAACTGACACCTTCTGTTTGTTATTTACTTTTACAGGCGGAAAATGCAGCCACCTTAAAACACTCCTCCTTAAGATTAGTGTTTTCTGGAGGTGAAAAGATAGATATTGCCGGTATACAGCGCTTTACAAACATCAAACCGGATATACTGTTTGTAAATCATTATGGCCCTACCGAAACAACAATAGGTACACTTTATCAGCCTGTCAGCCTGCCGGTATTTACGGCTAAACCTGTAATAGGGAAACCAATCAGTGGTAATGAGGTTTTCATTATAAATGAAAAAGGCGATTTCTGTGTACCGGGAGAAAAAGGAGAATTGCTGATAGCCGGGAACGGATTGGCAACAGGTTATTACCAGCGGGAGAAACTGACCAGGGAAAAATTCAGGGAGATCTCCTTTAAAGAAAGGGCCATCCGGGTATACCACACAGGCGACCTGGGCTACTGGATGAGCGATGGGACCGTCTGCCTGGAAGGCCGGAAAGACAACCAGGTAAAGATCCACGGACACAGGGTGGAACTGGAAGAGGTGAGACGGGCATTGCAGTTCCCGGAAGAAAGAGAGATCTTCTTAAAACTCATACCATCCGGGTCATTTGGAGAAGAACTGGTTTGTTATTACCTGGCAGACAAGGAGGCCAATGTCCAGGAATGGCGGAAAATACTGCTGAAAGTATTACCCGAGTACATGATCCCTGCTTTCTTTGTAAAACTGGATACGCTGCCTGTCACCGCAAACGGGAAAGCAGACTTTTCAAAATTCCCTGACCCTTACCGGCAAACGGTGAAGCCGGCTAATGATGCCCTGAATGATACTGAAAAGACCATCATACAGGTATGGTCAGAGGTCCTTGGTCTCAGCATCGGTGCTGCCAGTGATTTTTTTGAATCAGGGGGCGATTCCATCAAGGCGATCCAGATAGTGTCCAAATTGAATAAGAAGGGCCTTAAATGCCAGTTGTCCGATATCTTTAACTATACCAGCGTAAGAGCATTAGCGGCGTATATAGTGCCTGAAAATGCGATAACTGTCATCCTGCCCCAGGAAAAAAAAAGTGACCGCTATCCTTTATTGCCTATGCAGGAGGCTATGTACTATCACTACAAAGCCTTTCCCGGCTCGGCAGCCAATCATATCATCCGGCATTTTCATATAGACGGTGAACTACGGCCTGCATTCCTTGAACAGGCTATTAATGGGGCCGTACAGCAATTTGATATCTTACGGCTCCGTTTTTTCAGTGATGAGGCACACCGTTTTTATTGCACCGTCAGCGATGATACATCATCTGTTACAGAGATTGTTCAAAACGGGGATATAGCAGCTACAAAAGCGAAGTGGCTGAAGGAGGGACTGGACCTGTCTGCTGGTCCTGTGATGAAAGCCCGGCTTTTCCTGCAGGAAGGAGGGGCGCAGCTGTTATGGTCCTATCACCATATCATTATGGATGGATGGTGTTTCCAGTTGATCGTACAGCAGATAATGGCCTGTTATGAAGCTTTATGTATGGGACAGGAATACCAATGGAAAAAGTACACCTCTTTCACTGATTACCTTGATTGGATAGACGGCAAAGACCCGCTCGTACAGAAAAGTTTCTGGACAAACTACCTGGAAGGATACGATACGCCGGCAACTATTCCTGCTACAGAAATGCAACAGGATGAATATGACCCGGCACAATATACACTCACGTTACCTGCTGCACTGACAGAAAAGATCGGCGATGTATGCGCTGCCCTGAAAATAACGCTCAGCACTTTTATGCAGGTGGCCTGGGGGATTGTACTGGGTAAATATAATAATACAGATGATGTTGTATACGGCGTAACCGTGTCCGGCAGACCCTATGAAATGGATGGCTTTGAAGAGCTATTAGGGCTTTTTATTAATACATTGCCTGTGCGTATCCGCTGGGAAGATCAGACTATTACAGCATTACTGGCCAGGACCCGGAATTTTATCTTTGATATTCAGCAACACCAGTACCTTTCACTGGCAGAGATACAATCCTGCTCCGCGCTTAAAAAGGATTTGCTGGATCATGTACTCGTATTTGAAAATTATCCGCTTGGGGCGGTAGCAGAGGCCATGGAGCATACCAATATTTCCATTGTTTCAGAAGAAGGTGCTGCTCAGGCGGGATACCCGCTTGCCATTGTCGTATATCCGGGAACAACCTGTATGGTCAGCTTTATGTATAACCGGAACAGGTATGCAGATGCTGCTATCAGGAAAACGGCGGAAGGACTGCTCCTGGTATTGCAACAGATGGCAGACGATCCGGGATCTATGGTGGCAGACATTGAGATAGTGCCGGAACACGAACGCCTCTCCTTATTCACTGCGGGTGAGCCATACGGTTCATTTGATCCTGAACACAATATCCTTGCTGCGATAGAAGATCAACCCCTGGCGAATATAGCGCTGGAAGATCAACACCGGAAAATCTCCTATGGCACCTTGCAACTACGTGCACAACAATTAGCCGCCTGGTTAATAACCGTGTATAATTTCAATAAGGGAGATCATATACTCATCTGCCTGCCTCCATCTATAGACCTCGTAATAACCATTCTGGCAGTATTGAAAACCGGAGCTACTTACATTCCGGTAGATGTTGAATATCCGGAAGACAGGAAACTATATATTGCGGAAGACAGTAACGCTAAAGCGGTCATCAGCCATTTGCCTTTCCCGGCAAAATTAACGACCATCCGGATCGAAGATGTTAAACCGGTCCCACGAATAATAGCGATGCCCGTTATCAGCGGGGAAGATATCGCTTATATCATTTATACTTCCGGTTCAACCGGTAAACCGAAAGGTTGCCAGATAAAACATAGTAACCTGCAACACTTGTTTTTACAACAGGAAAAGTGGTTGTCGTTCAATATCCAGGACAAATGGATCTTGTCGCACTCCGTAGCTTTCGATTTTTCCGTATGGGAAATATTCGGTGCGCTTGTAAATGGGGGTTCCTTATATATTCCCGACCGCGATCAGGTAAGAGATACTGGCATGTTTTACCAGTTATTAAAAGAAAAAAAGATCACCATTCTCAATCAAACGCCTTCTTCCTTTTACCAGTTAACAGATATTATGACAAACAGTCTGAACCTGCGAATGGTGATATTCGGAGGCGATATGCTGGACTTTACCAGACTGCGGAACTGGTTGCAGGTAACCGGACATGAAAAGGTACAACTGTTCAATTTATATGGGATCACTGAAACAACCGTGCATGCTACCTGGCACCGGATCTCAGAGGAGGAAATATTACAGGGCCGCTCTTATATCGGAAAACCTATCCCAGGTGTGGCCGTGTATATCATGAATAAAGAATTACAACTTTGTCCGGAAGGTGTTTTTGGTGAGATCTGTATTGGTGGAGATGGCGTATCTGCCGGTTATTACAACAATGAAGAACTGACCAGCGCGAAATTCATCATGCATCAGTACAGCGATACGGGTAAATTATATAAAAGCGGCGATCTTGGCAGATGGTTACCCGGTGGCCTGCTTGAATTTGGCGGAAGAAAAGATGATCAGGTTAAAGTGAGAGGCTACCGTATCGAACCGGGAGAAATTATATACAGGCTACAGGAACATGAGGAAATAAAACAAGCCTGTGTTATTCCTGTAAACATGATGGGCATAACATCCCTGGCTGCTTATATCATCTTTAAAGGAGCGGCTGTTGAAACAAGAGAACTCCGTTCATTCCTGGCGCTTACATTACCAGCCCATTTTATTCCTCAGTATTTTATTGCTCTTCAGGAATTCCCGCTTACTTCAAACGGGAAAATAGATAAACGGAAATTACCATTGCCTGTCATTCCTGTTACGGATACGATAGCAGGCAATGACGAAGTGGAAAATTATCTGATATCATTATGGACCGCGGAACTGGGACAGCCCGTTTCTCCAGCAACTCATTTTTTTGAAAGCGGTGGACATAGCCTCATTTCATTCCGGGTCATCAATGCCGTACAGAAAAAATTCAATATCACATTACCTGTAATACAGTTATATCAGGACCCCGTGCTGAAAGATTTTGCTGCTACTATCAGGCAATGCATGTCCGGTATGGACCAGATGGTGGAAGCAGATTATATCGTATTAAAAGAAGGAAATACAGATAAGACATTATTCTTTTTTCCTCCGGCCGTTGGTTATTCAATTGGTTTTGGTAAACTGGCAGAACAACTGGAAGGCTTCAGGGTGATTGGTATCAATTTCATAGAAGAGGATACGCTTGGCAAAATGGCCGCTATCGTGCAAACATTACAGCCTGCCGGACCGCTTGTTTTCTGTGGTTTCTCTGCAGGTGGAAGCCTGGGATACCATGTGGCGCAGACACTCGAAAAAGCAGGGCGGAAAGTGAGCGCTTTTATCTTCCTTGATTCAAGACGATTTATATCTCCCGACTACCTGGACGAGTCAATGGTACAACAAATTGCTACAGATTACCTGAATGATCCCCGTGCAAAAGCAATTGTCAGTTCTCCTGAAATGGCAGCCGTAATGCGCAGGCGCATTGAATCCTCTACAAGGTTCATTCATCAGTTAAAGGATAGTGGTACTGTTAATGGGGACATTTTCTATATCAGCTCTGAAGAGAACAGCCGTAACATAGCCCGCTGGGCGGCCTGGCAGGAGGTCACGAACGGAAAGGTAACGATGTATAAAGGACATGGCCCCCATGTATCCATGCTTGATAAGGAGTATTTACAGGAGAACCTGAAAGTGTACAGGGAAATATTGAAAGAAGTATTTGAAAAATGTTAAAGGAGTTGTATCTAAAATAAATAAAGGGCCTGAGAATCGTCTAAATGGCGATAAGCCTCCATCAGGTATCTGAACAAAAAGAGGTTGTATCCAAAAATAAATAAAGAGCCTGAGAATCGTCTAAATGGCGATAAGCCTCCATCAGATACCTGAACAAAAAGAGCCTGTATTGAGAGTACAGGCTCTTTTTTATTTCTCAATCATATAATCGTTTACAACCAACACATCCAACCCTGTTGTATAAAACATACCAATGGCGTCTTCCAGGGAATGAAGAATGGGTTTCCCCATAATATTCAAACTGGTATTCAGCACAATAGGTACACCGGTGATATCGTAAAACGATTTGATCAGTTTATAATAAGACGCATTCCATTCTTTCTTCACTGTCTGTAACCGGCCTGTATGATTCGCATGCACTACCGCAGGGACTTGCGTCTTTACTTCTTTTTTAAAGATAAGTGTGCGCTCCATATATGGCGTTTCCTCATAATTCTCGAAGTAGGTATCTCCGAATTCATGTAATATAGAAGGAGCAAATGGCCGGAATTCTTCCCGGAACTTCACCATTGAATTGATCTTGTTTTTCATATTGTCCGGCCTTGGATCTGCCAGGATACTGCGATTGCCGAGAGAGCGCGGCCCGAATTCGGCACGTCCCTGTACCCAGGCTACCAGTTTACCTGCTGCCAGTTTCGCGGCTGTTTCTTTATGTATACTAAGGGGTAAATGCCGGATATTGCTGATGTTCCCCAGTTGTAGCATCCGCTTAATAGTCTCTTCCTGTATAGCAGAACCAAGGTATGGTGTAAAGAAAGATTTACCTCCCAGTTTAATGGCCGGAATATCTTCTTTTATGGCCAGCATGGCCGCGCCTATGGAGTTACCATCATCGGCTGGTGCAGAAGGCACAAATAGTTTACTGAAACCTGTGCCGGAGGTGACCGTTCCGTTAAAGGAGGAATTTAAACCGCAACCGCCGCCGATCACAAGATTGGGTGATAGTTTAAGTGACTCTACATCCCGGAGCATTGCTGTCGTTAATTCAGAGAAACAGGTTTGCCCGGTAAAAGCCAGATCGGCAGCTGTCCACGGATCACTTTCGGGCACACGTTTAAATGCTTCCAGCTCCCGCACGATCTCTGTAATCCTTTCTACTGAAGGATAATGCAGGCGCAGATTTTCATAACGGCAAAGTTCTTTTATCAACTGATATGCCTCTGGGATCATCTTCCCATAAGGTGCCAGTCCCATTACTTTCCATTCCTCACCCGTAAACCAGTCAAAACCACATAAGGTGGTAATCATTTCATATAACCAGCCCAGGCTTTGCGGGCCTTTGTGCAGCCGTATTTCCTTCAGGTTATCGTTTTTATAATGATAAAGGGAAATGGAACCGCCTTCTCCGTAACCGTCAATGACCGCACAGGCAGCATCTTCATACGGACTGGTATAACATGCATATGCAGCATGAGTAAGATGATGGGAATAACTCCTGAAGCTGACAGTGCTCCCCGGAAAATTTTGTTGTATAGCCAGTAACATACCGGTACCGGCATTTTTCAGATATTGGTGTTGCAGCTTCAGAATAGTGTAAATGGACGCCTTCGGGAATATATACCTGGAAGGCAGTTGCAGCAAAGGATTTGTAAGGCTCTTTTCTGAAAAGAATCCCATTCTCTCCAGCCTGTCGAGGAGTTGCAGATAATCCTGGCTCCAGGAAGTGGCTACTACGAATGAGGCCCCTTGTTTACAATATTTCTTTAACGTACGTCCAATATCGAAATTGTCAGCAGGGCAGCTTAATCCCCGCTTATACTGTAACTTTCTTTCTGTTGCTTCTGCAAAGATGACCTCTCCCTGGTCATTCATAATGGCAATAGAGGAGTCATGGAATGTATTTGATAATCCGATGTAGTATTTTTCCATTATACATTATATTCATTTAAGAGAGCGGCAATTTCCTTATCGGAAATGTGACTGATTTCTTCCAGTAACGAATCATATACCGGTCGATTCAATGCTGAGAAAAGATAGTTTGATAATGAAATGATGCTGGGGTATTGAAAGAAATGTGATATCGGGACCGGGAACCCTAAGGCTGCAGTTAATTTATTCCTGAAGAGATTCAACATAATAGAATCGAAACCTGTTTCAAAATAAGGCCTGTCTGTGACCAGCGATTCTTCCGGCGTGAGCCCTAATACTTCTTTCGCTATTACCGATAATAGTAACAGCATACCTTCTTCATCTGCCGGTAATACAACAGCAGCCTGCCCGGGTGTTGATACTGCACACCAGTTATCGGGAAGATAAGGGTGTAACCATGCCGGCAATTGTTGCCGGGCTGTAATGCCGATAGCTGCATATACAGCCTCTCCTTCATGCATCATCGCCTCCATCGCTTTTATCGCTTCAGGGCCTTCAAAAGGATGAATACCCAGTTGCTCAAAATATGCAGAGAGCTCCGCTGCCATAGTAGAATGTTTCCATGGCCCCCAGCAGATACTGGTGCAGGGGAGTTGTTGCTGTTTCCGCAAATGTGCAAGACTGTTCAGGAAATAATTGGCCGCTGCATAGTTTGTTTGGCCCTGGTTCCCTAACAGCGATACTGATGATGAAAAGAGAACGAAGAAGTCTGGCTTCCATTGCTGGCTTAACTTGTGTAAGTCCCATGCTCCCTGCACTTTCCCTTCAAATACAGAAGAGAAACTTTCTGCGGTATGTGAAACAAGTAGTTTATCATTAATAACACCTGCGGTATGTATGATCCCTTTTATTTCCGGAATGCCGGCGGGTAAATGCCACAGATCATGCAGATAGATAATATAGCAGCCCCGTTTTTCCCATCCTGCTATCAGTGATTGCTGTTTCTCCTGTAAAGCGCTTCTGCCTGTGATCACAATATATGCCGCACCACGTTCTATCAGCCAGTTCACCATCTGTATGCCTAAACTGCCGAAACCTCCGGTAACAATATAGGTTTTATCTTTATGCACAGTTACCTTGCGGCTGGGTAACTGCCGTTGTTCAAGTACAGGAATAAAACATTTACCTTCTCTGAGGATGAGTTGTAAGCCTGTATCATGTTTAGGGATGAATGCAAATGCCTGCTCATATTCATGCTCATTCACATCAATAATACTGAGATCCAGGTGTTCCATTTCATGTTTCAGGGAAATGAAGAATCCCCATAACAGACTGCTGTGCATATTAACAGCCTGTTGCTGATGTACATTGTTTGTGATAATAAGGAATCTTGAACAGCCTGCCTCCCTTACCTTTTCCGTCAGGGATACTATCTGTAATAATTCCTGCTGATCGATGACGGATTGTGCTTCATCAAAGCGGTTAGCAATATAACATACTGTCATATCCTTCTCTATTACAGGCAACCCGGATATATGGGAGATAACGCCATCGGGCCAGCGTTCTGCCATCGCCTGCTGCTGATCGTACAAGACGAGCCACTTTTCTTGCATTGCCAGCTTCTCCGGATAAACCTGTTTATATACCAGCGCTGAGATATTCCCGGTTTCTTCCGTAATGCTTCCCTGGTTACTTGTAAACAGTGGCATCCAGTATTTCTTTTTCTGAAAGGGATACGGGGTAACAGGCAGATGCTGCAGATGATATCCATGCTCACCTTGTTTCCAGTTCACCTGCACACCTGTTCGCTGAATACATGCCAGGCTTTCGAGGAACTGGCTTACTGCAGATTTTCCCTTTCTCAATGAAGGGATCGCTTCCAAAGCCGTCACCCCTTTTATCAGGTTAGTCAGTACAGGCTGGGGACCTATTTCAACACATATCGTACAGCCTGATTGCTGTAAGGTCTCAATAGAGTCGTTATACCTCACAGCCTGTAGCATGTGTGTACTCCAGTAGCCGGGGTCATGCAATTGTGTATCGCTTAATACCTGACCGTTAATATTTGAAATAACCGGTATAAGCGGTTTCTTTCGCTGTATAGTCTTCGTTACCTGCAACAGCTTCTCTGCAGCTGTATTCATCAGCGGAGAATGAAAAGCATGTGATACATTCAATGGGATACAAATGATATCCTGCTTTTTTAATACCGCTAACTGGTCTGGTCTGCCGGAAACAACGGTTTGCTGTGGCGCATTTACACCTGCAATATACAGTTCAAGATGAAGCGACATGATCAGTTCCCTGGCTTTGGCTTCTGAAATATTCAGTGACATCATCCCGTTACCTGAAGGAAGCTCCTGCATCAGGCGGGCTCTTTCACTGATCAGTAGGATAGCCTCTTCTGTTGTAAGTGATCCTGCTACACAGGAAGCGGTAATTTCTCCTACACTATGACCCAATACAATGGCCGGAATAACACCAAAACTTTTATACAATACAGACAATGAATAGGATAAACAAAACATGGCCGGCTGTGTGTAGCGCGTTTGGTCTATCCTCTTTTCAGGATCTTCTTTTAAGATAATATCTGATAAGGAAATACCATTATTATACTTTGCATAAATACGGCTGCATTCATCTATTGCATGGCGGAAAACAGGATAGGTTTCGTATAACTCTTTCCCCATTCCTGTATATTGTGCACCCTGACCGGTAAACTGGAATCCAACCAGGTGTTTCACCTGTTTACGGTAATATATCTGCTCTTCCGTGAATGCAGCTGCTGAAGCAGCCAGTTTTTCTTTATCAGGAACAACACAATGCCAGTGATAGGAGAGTATATTATTCCTTCTGTTGATGTTATAGGTAATATCTCCTATAGACGCAGCCGTTTCCGGCAGGCATGCCCTTACCATCTCTTTCAATGCAGCCATAGAATGGGCAGAGAGCGTACACACATAATTCCCTCTTTCAGGAGAAGGGGGGACAGTCTGAGATGCACCCTCAATGATCATATGTGCATTCGTTCCACTAAATCCAAAAGAGCTGATACCTGCCATTCTTTTTTTATCAGCAGGCCAGTTGCTTGTTGTATCAACTACTTTCACTTCTCCTGTTTTCCAGGGAATAAGTGGATTAGGATGATGGAAATGAAGATTGGCAGGAATCTGCTGATGTTGTAGCGATAGCAGTATTTTTATCATCCCTGCAATACCTGCAGCAGATTCAAGGTGTCCTATATTGGATTTTAAACTACCTATCAGTAAAGGTTGTTTCCGGCTGCTGGTATTATAAGCCTGCTGTAAGGCCTGTATTTCCAATGGGTCACCGAGAGGGGTGCCCGTTCCATGTGTTTCAACATAATCTATTTCATGAGGATGAACGCCTGCATTCCGGATAGCCTTACTGAGCAACTGCTGCTGGGCAATCCCGTTGGGTGCGGTAAGGCCATTGCTTTTTCCATCCTGATTAATAACGGAACTCCTGATAACCCCAAGGATGGCATCACCGTTTTCTATAGCGCTGGCCAGTGGTTTCAGTACCACCATGGCACATCCTTCACCGCGGCCATACCCGTCAGCTGCAGCATCAAATGTTTTACATCTGCCATCAGCAGCCAGCGCCTGTATGGCTGTGAGGGCTACAGAAGGCTCCGGCGATAACATCAGATTCACGCCTCCTGCAATGGCCATGGAACAATCTCCGGATTGCAGGCTTTTGCAGGCATAATGAATGGCCACCAGGGAAGATGAACAGGCCGTATTAACCACCATGGCAGGGCCATTCAGGTCAAAGAAATAAGACACTCTTCCTGCAGCGGCGCTTGTAATAGTGCCTGTGAGTGAATACGGATCAATTTTTCCCTGGTCATCAGAATAGATATGTGCGCGTATATAATCACTGTGACTAAGTCCTGCAAAAACACCTGTATCAGTATTATGTACAGCAGGAAGGGGATATCCTGCATCATGTAATGCAAGAAAAGAAGTCTCCAGCAACAACCTTTGTTGTGGGTCCAGTGCATGGGCTTCTTTAGGTGAGATACCAAAGAATTCAGCATCAAATAACCCGGGATCGCGTAAGAAACTACCGGCTGGAATTTTATATTTATCCGCATTCCATCTGTCAGCAGGCACGGTTGTCACCGTATCAGTCCCTTTCATAAGCAATTCCCACAGCTGTTCCGGGTCCTCTGCACCACCCGGGAATTTGCCCGCCATCCCTATAATAGCTACCGGCTCGAATGTTGTTTGCAGGGTGGGGGTAGCCGGTATTGCAGCAACCTGGTTAACACTGTCAAGATAAGCTGCCAGCTGGTGAACAGTCGGATATTCAAATACAACAGTAGGGCTCAGGCTAAGTTGTGTGATATGATTGATCCTGTTGATCAGCTCCGTACTTTTCAGAGAATCAAATCCCTGGTCAACAAGCGGCTGGTCGTTCTGTATATCCGTAATACCAAATAATGCAGTGATCTCCTGCATGATCAGCTGTAAGTATTGTGGAGCAGGTGTAAGCTCAGGTGTTTTCGTAGCAAGATATTCGGCGGCCAGTTTTCTCCTTTGCAATTTTCCACTCGTTGTTTTAGGAATACGGTTTACCGGTACTACATCTTTCACAACAAGTCCAAAATGTTTCATGATGATCTTCCTGGCCTGTTCAGCGATGACCGCGAACTTTTCATCAACAGACCTGCACTGAACAAAAATGATAAGGTCTTCCCCTTTGGTACCGTTAGGTACAGATACGGCTATTGTTTTTGTAAGGGCGAATATCTTTCCGTTTTCAGCTTCCAGTACTCTTTCCAGGTCAAAAGGATAGTAGTTCAGTCCATTGATGATGATCATCTCTTTTTGTCTGCCGGCAATATAAAGGGTACCCTCATGCATAAAACCTGTATCCCCGGTATTCAGCCATCCTTCCGGTAATAACGCATCATCTGTCAACTGGTAATAACCGGAAGTAACGTTCGCGCCTCTTAACTGTACGTTCCCAGTTTCCCTGTCGGCCAGCAACCGGTTATCTGTATCACAGATCCTGATTTGATTGTGACTGGTTGCCTTTCCGCAGGATACAAGCACAAGTGCATTTTCTGATTCTTCCGGCACAAATTCCACTTTTCCCTGCAGGCTTAATCTGTTTACACAAACAGATTTCACGGGTGTACCCAACGCATGGGAGCTAACCAGTAAGGTAGCTTCTGCCAGTCCATAAGCAGGTGTAATTACATGTTTAGCAAATTTATAGGGGATAAGTGCATCGGTAAACTGAAAGATTAAATCGCGGGAGATATTTTCTGCTCCGTTGAATATTATTTTAAGACAGCTTAGGTCCCACTCAATATTGTTGTTCTTTTGTTCAAAATCCTGGAGGAAATATTTATACCCGAAATTGGGGGAATAGCTGATATTGGCCCTGTGCTGATGAACTTTACTCATCCATATCATCGGGTTCCGGATGAACAGTGATGTAGGTATCTGAACAAGGTTCAGTCCACCCATCAGTGCTGTTAACAGGCAGCCTACCAGTCCCATGTCATGTGTAAGCGGCAGCCATGAAATGATGGTATCTCCTTTATTCGCATTTGCAGTATTCAGAATGTCATCCGTATTGGTCAATACATTCTTATGAGAAATGATGACTCCTTTCGGAGAACCTGTAGACCCGGAGGAGAATTGCAGGTAGGCAATTTCCCCGGCGCATATATTAACAGCTGTGGCTTTTATTCCGGCAGGCGGTAGCAATACGAAGGGCTGGATATTTTCCCACCATTCCCGATCAGCCTGAAAGAATTGCGCAAGCCTGGGAAAGGTATCATCATCCGTATACAGGAAAGGACGTTTCATGATCTGCCATGCATTCCTGACCTTTTGTTTATGTTCATACTGCGTACCTGTAGACAATGGTACGGCAATAATACCACCAAGCAGGCAGGCGAGGAAACAGGTAATATATCTTTTATTATCGTCGGTCTGTATAATTAATTCATCCCCTTTACAAACACCTTTTTCTGTGAAATAAGCCAGCAGGCTTTTGGCATCCAGTACCAGCTGCTCGTGTGTAAGATGTTCTTCTTCTACAGTGCCTTTTACAAAGATTATTTTTCGTTGAGATAAATCTGTACGGTTTAGTAAAACAGTATTTATATCCGGGAATTGAATAAAGTTGAGGTGCATATAATACGTCCGTTATTGTGAGATGATCTTTCCGTATTCCATTTCTATTACCCGGTCGAATTGTTCTGTATATTTATCATCATGAGAAACCATAATGATCGTTTTACCTTTGTTACGCAGGGAGGGAAGTACCTGGGTATAAAAGAACTGTTTGAAGCCGGGGTCCTGATCTGCGGTTACTTCATCCAGTATCATGATGGGTTTATCTTCCAGTAAGGTACAGATCAGTGCCAGCCTTTTCCGCTGACCGGTAGATAATCTCACATTACTGAAATTCTGTCCGTTGAAATGAGTTTTGTGAGACAATCCCATCAGGTCAATATATTCATTTACTTTATCAGGGTCCAGGTCGGGAATACCATATATCCTGGGGAATAAATGAAAATCGGTAAAGATGGTAGAGAACCAGTAACGGTAATCATCGGGATTATATAATTGAAGGTTTCTTCCGTTCAGAAGGGTTTTTCCTGAACCCGGATGGTAAAGATTTGTGAGTACTTTCAGAAAGGTAGACTTACCACTGCCGTTACCACCTACAATACATATCAGTTCGCCTTTTCTTAAATTGAAGTTAATAGGCCCTAATGTAAAAGAAGCCAGTTTCTCTTCATCCATATATTCATAAATCACATTTTCCAGTTGAATTTCTTCAAATGGCGGAAGGGTAGGATAGTAGGTGCTTACATTAGCCGGGCTGAATGAGGAAATTTTATTTTCAAGGTTGTCGATATTCTGTGTAGCATGAATTGCCTTGATGAATAATGGAATGGTAGTAACAATATTTTCCAGGGGACCAATAATAAACAGGATCGCCGCAGTGAGTCTTGTAAGGGTGCCTGTATATAATATTTCGAACTGAGGGAGCAGGAATATGATAGAGGCCAGCAGTAAATAAAAAACCATTTCAGAGAACATATACCCCACAGCAAACCTTAACCCACTGCTTATCTTGGCCGCTTTCCCTTTATCGGCCGTTTGCGTAATATCATTATATAACTGTTCGTTTTTAAGATGGTTGATCTTGATTTCTTTAAAACCTTCTACCATATTTTCTATATGATCATAAAAGGCAGATTCATTTTCATTAGCAGCCCTGAGTTCCTGGTTAATCTCATTTTGTCTTCTGAAATAATAAGAAATGGCCAGCACAAGGATGAGGATAGTAGCAACAAATGCAGTAAGCGACAGGAATGCAATATAGATCAACGCAAAAAATACCAGTACAGAAGCCTGGAACGCATTGATAATAACTGCAGCAGATTGGGAGATGAAATTAGTATCGCTGGATACCCTGGTAAAGATTTCATCTTTGCCGATAGACTCCATAGGAGACAGTTCACAACGCCTTAATTTTTCCAGTATCCGAAGCCGCAGATTATAGACGGCATTTTCTACTATTTCAACAGATTTTCTAAGGATATACCTTTTGGTGATATAGAATATAGTCAGCGCTATTGCAAACATCAGCAGGTACTTTATTTGTACCGAACCTTTTTCTGCAGAGTTGGAGGCGGCATTCAATACAGATAACAATACTGCATTGACTATACCTGATATTACCGTATAAAAGATGATCGTTCTTTTAGGGATATCCGAATGTTGAAGAACCATGCTTAGGTATAGCCTATATCCGGTTAAATGGGTTGTGTCATTATTTTTCTGATGGGACATGTCTTTTAAATAACAGCTAAAATACAATCTGACGGAGGACCCAATACCACATATTCCTGTAGTCTTTTATTTGCTGAGTATTTGTTTAAACTTTTCTTTGCCTTTGCTGTTAACTAGTTACCATTTAAAATCCACATCGCATTCATTCTTCACTTAAAAAAACATACTTATGGATGGTTTCATTGGCGAAATCAGAGCATTTGGTTTTGACTTTACGCCCAGCGGCTGGTTAGCATGTGACGGCACTACTTATGGTATATCTAATTACCAGGCTCTTTTTGCAATTATCGGCATTCAATTCGGAGGTAATGGTACTACGAACTTTAAAGTCCCTGATCTCCGGGGAGTTGTATTAACAGGCGTTAATCCGGCTGTTTCCGGTTTTAACGTACCCGGAGACTTTGGAGGCAGTGCAAATGTAGGGCTGACGATTAATACAATGCCGGCGCATAATCACAACATTCAGGCTGTTACCCGTTCCAGCCTCCAACAAACAACAGCTGCAATCTCGCAACCCGGAAGTAATGCGTATCTGTCCAATGCTTTTTCTTCTGGTCTCTCCCAGGGTATTGTGGTGTATTCGAATACGCAGACCAATGGTACAATACTGAATCCGCAGTCAATAACGGCAGCAGGAGGAGGGATACCACACCCGAATATGTCGCCTTATCTGGCAGTAACATATTCCATTTGTGTGGAGGGCATATTTCCTCCACGTCAATAATATCTGAATTTCTTAACCTTATCTTATTTATATCATATGGATAATTATTTAGGAGAAATCCGTCTCTTCAGTTTTGGTAATATTCCCAGGGGATGGTTAGCATGCAGCGGACAGATTTTAGCTATCAATCAGAATGCGGCACTGTTTGCATTACTGGGCGTATATTATGGCGGAGATGGCAGGGTAACTTTTGCCTTGCCTAATTTAAATGGAAGGGCAATGCTGGGGCAAGGCACCAGTTCTTACGGAACAAGCTATCCTATTGGTAGTATGGCAGGTACAGAGAGTGTAACACTGAACGCTACCAACCTGCCTGTTCACAATCACCTGGTGCTGGCGAATATTTCATACGACCTTGGTAGTCCGTCCACTAATTTTTTCGCTAATTCAAACACTCCTACCAATGTTGCAGTTAAAAACAAGGCTACCGTTAATCTGTATGCACCGGCAGGCTCCCCCCTTGTTCCGCTTGCACCTGCCATTACACCTTCCGGAGGTAACATACCACATGAGAACAGGATGCCATTCCTTGTTATGAACTATTGTATTGCAACTACCGGCATCTTTCCTTCCAGGCAGTAAAATCATTTATACAAAAATGTTTAATTAATTCATATGGATAATTACCTTGGAGAAATAAGAATCTTTGCGGGCACTTATGCCCCTGTTGGCTGGGCGTTTTGTAACGGTGCATTGATAAGCATCAGCCAGGAATCTGCACTTTTTGCATTAGTCGGCACTACTTATGGTGGAGACGGGGTAACCACCTTTGGGCTACCGGACCTTCGCGTTAGAATACCTCTTAGTCAGGGACAACTTTCCGGCGGGCAAAATTATTTTATGGGAGAAAGCGCTGGCGTGGAAAATGTTACACTTTTGCAAAGTAATATGCCTTCACATACGCATTCGCTCATAGCAACCGATATCGCGGCTACCACCGGTGATCCCACCAATAATCTGCTGGCTCAGACAAACGGTGATAACAGCACTGTACAACCGCCTTATCCGGATGTAAAACTGTATACTACATTACCACTGCCATCAGGCCCTACCACTCCCAATGCAACACTCGATCCTAATGCGCTAAGCCCTTCAGGGGGAACTCAGCCACATGACAATATGATGCCGTATGTGTGTGTTAACTACATCATTGCACTCACTGGTATCTTTCCATCTTTCCAGTAATAATAATAAGTCTTCATCAGGTACCCGAATAAAAAGGGGTTGTATCAAAAGTATGATACAACCCCTTTCCTGCAATAAACCCGAGAAAACATTAATCAACTATTTCAGAGCCGAAATCAGTTCCTCCACCTCCGTTTCCAGGGGTGATAACATGTACAGATTGTTTGTTTTTCATACAATTTATTTTAGGAGTGATGAAGAATTGGAAAAATTATATCCTTTGGTATGTAATTCAGAAAGTACAGTACTGGCAATTACACCTTGCGTGGCACGTATAATATCATGAACGTCCATTCCGTCATAATCACTGACATATGCGTCCCTGGATAAATAATGTTTAAAACCTATAGCATATTTTTCGGACGTTACCACTTCCCTAATAAAACTACTATGTTTCGTAGTACGGGATACGTAGTCCGGAGAATACATTCCCTTATCATACCGCCATAGTACTTCCGGAGGCATTATTCCTTCCATCATATGCCTCAGCAGACTTCTTTTATATCCTCCACGGACAAATAACCGGGACGGAACATCCATCAGGCATTCCAGTACACGCTTATCAAAAAGCGGTACCGCAGATTGCATCCCATATCTTTCATTCCGTTTGGCAAGCATAGCAGGGAACAGGCCGGTCCTGCCATTCCGGATCTTATTGCACATAAAGGAAGTAATATCCTTTACGCTGTTAAAATCAAGGTCCTCTTTATATTTGCTGAAAAAATCCTCCTGCAGCCAGGTACCTGCTGCTGTAACTGTATGCTCTTTCTTCCCTTTCAGCGCTTTATACCAGGCAGTATGTACGGTGTATTCTCTTGCAATGATTTCCCTTATACCTTTTCCTTCTGTCCGCGAAAAACCTTTCATCAGTTTCCATGCATCTATGATACGTCCTTTGCTGATCATACGGTGAATAACGGGATTCCCTTTCCAGGATATCCAATGGTCCCCGCCATATCCTGTATAAAGCATACCTATATTTTTATCCCTTGCTGCTTCAAGGATGGCATAGTCCATGTAATAAAAAACATTCGGGAATGTTTCATCATTTTCAAAGGCAGTTACAATATTATCAAACGGGCCATATTCCTTAGCAGTTACATAGGTCTGTATCAGGTTAGGACAATGTTTACCAATGATGTCAATATATTTCTTTTCATCCTCTTCTCCATTAGGATGGCCATCAGGCAATACGGATGAAAAAGCGTATAATGGTTTATTCATGCGTGCCAGCAATCCTGAAAGTATACATGTGATGGCGGAAGAGTCTAATCCGCCGCTTAAGGTTATACCTACCGGCTTATCCGTAACCATCCTGTTCCTCACGGCATCTGATACCAGTTCTCTCAGACAGTCTGTCCACTCTTCATCCTTCCTGAAGTTATATTTCCCTCCAGCAGGATACCAGTATTTTTTAATGGAGATAGCATTATCTTTTAATACCAGCGTATTTCCACTGCATAAGGCAAATATATCTGCATCATACGTTCCGGAAGGATCTGACTGACGGAAATAGTATTCCATCAGGCTGATTTCATTAAACTGGTAAGGCGCAGGCTTTATAGCGGCGATACCTTTTTGCTCGCTGCAGAAAATAAAAATATCCGGAGAATCGTAATAATATAAAGATCTGAAACCAATATGGTCGGTTGCGATAAAACATTTTTGTGCCGCAATATCCCATATACAAAAGGCGTATTCTCCTTCCAGGTGTAGCACACATTGTTCCCCCCATTTAAGATAAGCATGCCATAACAATACAATATCCGCCAGGTCCTTCGCAGTACCGGTCTGTTTCAGAATATATTCCCTGTTATCAATGCGTATATCTGCAGAAATGACAAGTTCTTCTGTCACCAATGGCATCTTTTGTTGCCGTTCAGCTGCTACCATTGCCAGTTTACAATGCCCTATCACAACATGTGCGTCCTGCCATATATCCATTCCGTCGGTAGCCCGGTGTGCTAATGATGTAGCGATACGGTCAATGGTGCTCTGCTCTGCCGGCTTCTTCTTTTTATGTATGATACCGAAAATGGCGCTCATGGTATTGGCGTTTAATACAATCATAACAACAGATTGTTTTAAATGTTTAGCGATTATTCGTAAATAATAATATTTCGGATTAAGCGCTGAGTTTGATATTATTTGTATACTTTAGATTTATTCAGTAACCTTAAAAGATAACTCCACTTCAATGAAAACAAAAGCAGATAAGAAAGATCTCTTTGATCGTTCCCCCATTCTTTTTGATGTTGATAAAGCTGCTGTTGAGGCCATTGTACAGCAGGCCGTTAATGTAGAACTGTTTACGATCCCACTGTACATGACTACCTTATATTCCATACAGGGAGTTCATAGTATTACAGGAAAAAAAAGTAATCTTTATCAGGGGCGGTTATGGCCGGGATTAGCACCTGTATTTAAGCCAGGGACCGGACCATCTTTAAATAACATACCGGAAAACGAGAAGGCTTTCAATACAATCTTCAGTGTTTTTATTGAAGAGATGCTTCACCTGCAACTTGCCTCAAATGTTGCTACCGCACTGGGTGTTGTTCCTAAGTTTACTGAATTGTCACCGGTTTCCGGTAATTATGCATGGACATGTTACAGTCCAACCAGTACGGTTATCCCGGGCATTGTTGATTTTCAGGATTGTAAACCTGAATCAAATGGTGTGAATTATGCGGATATGAGAGTAAAGCTTGATGAACTTAACCTGAGCCAGAACGACCTGTTCCTGGCTATTGAAGCACCTGAAGAAGAAGCGAAAGCCCGTATTAAAGAAACAGAATTACGGAAATATTTTCCTATTGCGCCTTTTCATAACTGGAAAAAAGGAGATCCCTTGCCGATGTTCGGAAGTATTGGCCAGATGTACCAATGTCTTTGGGATTACCTCGATATCACTTATAAAGATGAGGAAGGGAATGTCACTACACTTTGGGAAAAGATGTATGCGCCGGCATCTATTCAGCAGGACATATTTAACACCGTATCATCAAGTCATCCATATAAAGAATTCCAGGAACTGGAGACCACCATATCCGGATGGTTACCGGAAAAAGCCAAAGAACTCGTATTTAAACTTATTTGTGCTATAACCGACCAGGGAGAAGGAGCAGGGATCAGGAAAAACCTGCGTACCTCCACCGGTTTACAGGCAGTTAGTCCGGTTAACCAGGCGTCAGATGCAGCCCTTAAAGCGGATTATCCGTCTTATACTGATACCGGAAATCCGGCGCCGTCTTCACATGCGTATGCCCGTTATGATAATGGCGCACAAGACCATTATGAACGGTTTGAAGAGATCCGCGATGATCTTAAAACAGGTAAGATCGTTACCTGGCCTACCTGGCATACCCAGGTAAGGAAAGGCCCTGATAAATGGACGGCAGCAGATCTGATGGGGCCTGATTACGACAAAAACAAATATGCCCTGCCACCGGCAGCGGATATTGCCGGTGCATTAAACCGTCTTAACAACCCGTTATCTGCGGATGGAAAAAAACCGGACAGCACAAAGCGTGCTGACAATTACAAACAGTTTTGTGAAATTGCTACGGGTGCCATTGCTGGTATTACAACCGTACTTGATCAATATTGGCAAAACACTTCGGTAGGATTCCCTTATCCGTCCATGGGTGGTTCCGGCGACCGCCTGATGATGTGCTGGGCTGTCTTTGGCCAGCTTCCGGATCTTTCTGTAGGTGTGCAGCCACGTCAGCCCAATACTTTGTATCATGCCTGCCAGAGCCTGAACCTTAATGCAAATGCTCCTGTTGATAATACCTGTGCTTCTGCAGAGGTTTATCATAACTGCAGGGGCTCAAATTCCTGCAAAGCCGAAGGTGGTTGTGGATTTGTACAACTTGTTGGCCAGTCGAAATCATGCAGTCAGAGTGTGAAGGTAGCACAGGTACAAAGTGGTTGCGGGTTACCGACACCATACAGCGCTCCTGGCGATAACATGTGCAAAAGCTTCGGCGGTTGTGCTGTGCCTATTTCCGCATCACAGATCTATCCTCAGTTTACTGATCAGCAGGGACAACCTGCAACAGTTGGTTATATGGAGCTGAATGATTTTACCGGCAAGGGCCATGCAACGACTAAAATACCGGGCAGTGTTCGATTTGAAGAAGGTAACTTTGTTTATGACATTGCCTGGGATGCCTATACGGCGGTATTAAAAAACAGGGACCCTGAAGCGAAGGAACCGGTTAAACCGAAACCAAGTGACATCAGACTGGTATTCCCACCCTCTACCTGATAACTATGACGAATACGATAAAGAACAAACGCCTGGGCCTTCCAAATCTTGGCCTGGGCGTTGGCTTACGAAGCAAGCACTATGCCCACCTGATGCAAAACGATCCGGTCATTGACTGGTTCGAGATCATCAGTGAAAACTATATGAACAATTTTGGCTATGCCCGGCATGTACTGGAACATGTTGCCGGATTAAGGCCGGTTGTAATGCATGGCGTATCCATGTCTATAGGCAGTACAGATCCCATGGACCTGCATTATCTGAAACAGCTGAAAGAACTGGCAGACCTGGTAAAACCTGTGTGGATATCAGATCACTTATGTTGGACAGGTGTGGCTCATTTAAACACACATGACCTGCTGCCCATGCCTTTGACCCTGGAAAGCCTGCAACATGTAACAGAACGTGTTAACCGCGTTCAGGATATCCTGCAACGGCCATTGATATTGGAAAACCCTTCCACTTATATGGAGTTTCAAAGCTCCTGCCTGTACGAATGGGAATTTATGACAGAACTGGTGAACAAAACAGGTTGTGGTTTATTGCTGGATGTAAATAATGTTTTTGTATCTGGGCATAACCATCATTTCGATCCTGAATTTTATATCCGTAATATACCACACCATGCAGTAGTACAGATACATATTGCAGGCCCTACGGATTGCGATCAATACTACCTGGATACACATGATCAGCCGGTTCCTACACCCGTATGGCATTTGTATCATCTTGCGCAGCAACTGACCGGCGGTGTATCAACCCTGTTGGAATGGGATGCGAACATCCCCGAATATGATGTGCTGATTGCGGAAGTACACAAAGCCAGACAGGTACTACTTGGTAACTTCCCGGAAGTACCGGTTTATCGTACTCCCCATGCCAATGCGGTCTCTAATCCGCTTGACCACCAAATGCAGACAGTCCATGAGTGAGTTGGTGAAAGTTCAGAAATGGTTAACATCTATTATTATCAGGCCTGGAAAATTGCCCGATAAGATACGGATGGCCGATCAGTTCTACGATCTTGATCATACGGAAGTGATCAGTGAGGGGACAGGAATGTCATCCGGACAAAGAATAGAGATATATGCGAAAGGATATGTACTGCGTTTAATGGAATGTATGACCGCAGAATACAGCATACTTTCGCATCTGCTTGGTGAAAATCTGTTCAACACTTTTGTACGGTCCTATCTGGCAGAAATACCGCCTTCTTCTCCCGATCTGTATGATCTTGGTCAGCACTTTCCAGCCTTCCTCAAAGCCTCTCAATCCCGGAATATAGTGAATGATGGCCCTACGATGTTTGACCTTCCGGTTGACCTTGCATTGCTGGAGCGCGCACTGGCAGAAGTCTCCAGACGTAAAGGCCTGGAGGGGGCCGCAAAAGAAGAAGACCCGTTGCTTTATTTGTTCGATACAGCATCGCTGAGCACTTCGCCCTGCCTGGTATTATTGCAGCTACATTTTCCCTTAACGGAATTTGTAAGAGCTGTACAACGCGGAGAAAATGCGCAGACGCCTGTTATAAAAGAAACCTTTACAGCCATCAGCAGGAAGAATTATATAGTTCACCTGAATGATCTTGAACCATGGCAATGGCAATTTTTGAAAGCCTTGCAAACCCACAATAATTATCTTGTTGCTATCAGGCTTGCCGCTGAAAATTGCGGAATAGCCCAGGATACCTTAATGGCCGATCTGCTGTTGTGGACACCTGTAGCGTTACATGCAGGATATATTTATCAAGCCCGTAAATAATCCGGCCTTCATGAAAATAGCTATGCTGAGCAAGTAATATGTTCATTCAGTGGTATGTGAATTTAACTTGTAAAAGGATGGAAAAATGTGATATATTAGCTTAAACCCACTGTAAATATGACCAAAAGACTCATACTGCTTTCATGCATATTCCCATTGGTTGTCAACGCACAGACACCAGACAAAGCATGGATCGTAAAATCTAACCAGTATACACAACAGCTGATAGATCTTGATAAGAAATATTCTCCGGAATATGGTTCTTCCCAGGGACTTGCTGCTTATGATACGCTTGTCACCGTTCCTACGCTTGCCAACTTACTGGCGGAAAGAAAAGATGAAGAAGCCCTGGCCCAAAAATACGCTGCCCTGGTCCCCACGGAAAAGGATATAGCTGTAAAACAGGACCTCAACATTCTTATCACCCATTTGAAACTGGGCTTCCGTCAACAGGACTTCCACCAACAAAGACAGGTGCCTTTCCTGAACGCCGCTTCATTCGTTTACGGCGGACTGGAATCATTACTGGACGATCAGACGCCCGTAGAAAGAAGGGCAGCTGCTGTAGTGCGTATAAAGAAATATGCGGGTCTGGATGGTAAATTAAAACCTCTCACTACCATCTATAAAGAACGTGTAGAACTACAGATGAAGAAGGGGGCGAACATGGTATACCCTTCCAAACAGCAAATGGAGGTGGATTTATCGAGGAACGCCAGTATCATCGAAGGAATAGCCGACTTATGCAGGAAATACCAGCTAACGGGCTGGGAAGGGCCTTACTCTGTACTTAAAAAGCAACTGGAAGACTACGACCAATGGACAAAAGAACATGTGCTTGTTAAAGCCCGTGCAGATTTCAGACTTGTTCCCGAAGAATATGCCCTGCAACTGGAAGAGTATGGCATCGGCATCCCCCCGGCACAACTGGCCCAGATGGCACATAAAGCCTTCACGGACGTACAGGCCCAGATGAAGCCTATTGCAGAGAAGATAGCGAAACAACATAACTGGAGCTTTACCGATTACCGGGCGGTGATAAAAGAACTGAAAAAAGACCAGGTCCATGGCGATTCTATCATCCCTCTTTACGAACAACACTTAAAAGATATAGAAGGGATCATCCGCGATCGTCAGCTGGTAACCTTACCCGATCGTCCTGCTATTATACGCCTGGCTACTGCTGCTGAAACAGCACGTACTCCGGCTCCCCATATGGTACCGCCGCCATTCCTGAATAACACAGGCCAGAGAGGGGTATTCGTACTGCCATTGAACATGCCTCCACCTCCGGGAGAAAAGATGGCGAACAAATACGACGACTTCACCTTCGACGCTGCTTCCTGGACTATCATCGCGCATGAAGCACGTCCGGGTCATGAATTGCAGTTCGATAAGATGGTAGAGGAGGGGGTTTCCCAGGCTCGTTCTTTATACGCTTTCAATTCAACGAACGCTGAGGGATGGGGCTTATACTCCGAATACATCACCCGTCCATATATGCCGCTGGAAGGACAACTGGTATCCCTGGATTACCTGCTGTTAAGAGCGGCACGTGCCTTCCTGGACCCGGAATTACAGGCAGGTAAGATCACTCAGAAAGACGTCATAAAAGTATTAACGGAAGATGTGGTACAATCACAGGCGATGGCTCAGCAGGAAATGGAGCGTTACAGCATCCAGGCTCCGGGACAGGCAAACAGCTACTTCTATGGATTTACAAAAATGATCGATTTGAGGAAAGATACCGAGCAGGCGCTGGGAAAGAAATTCAATGCATTACGTTTCCACGACTTTATCCTCTCACAGGGGTTACTTCCGCCTGCATTAATCAGAGATGCAGTAATGAAGGATTTTGTTCCACAGGAAAAGAAACTATAAGACAAAGAGCCTGTATTGTAAGTTCGATACAGGCTCTCTTTGTTCAGGTACCTGATGGAGACTTATCGCCATTTAGACGATTCTCAGACCCTTTATTTATTTTTACTACAACCTCTTTGCAATATTATAAACGGCGGTCTTCTTCTTTAATCGCCAGGTCATTAATACTTGCATACCTTTTCCGCATCAGTCCATTTTCATCAAACTCCCAGTTTTCATTACCATAAGCACGGAACCATTGCCCTTCTTTATTATGATACTCATATTCGAATCTCACTGCAATACGGTTATCCATGAATGCCCACAGTTCTTTCTTTAATTTATAATCCAGTTCCTTCTGCCATTTACCTGTTAAGAACCTGACCACTTCTTCCCGTCCATTCACAAACTCGGACCTGTTACGCCATTCTGTATCGATGGTATAAGCCAGAGAAACGCGTTGAGGGTCCTGACTGTTCCAGGCATCTTCTGCCAGCTGAACTTTCTTAATCGCAGTTTCAAGCGTAAATGGTGGTAACGGTAGTTTTTGTTCCATGATGATTATTTGTGCAAAGGTACAACTCGTGTATATTGTTGAATGGTACAATTTACCGGTTGTATGGAATTAATCGCTTTCTCTGCAACATCTGCAGAAATAGTATCATGCAATAACAACCTGTTGCTTTTAATCAATGATAAGATCGCGGTTATCTTATCCTGGTATTCCTTACTGGTTACTCCTACTTTTTTAAGCGCTTCAATACCTTGTCGTACATAGACAGGATTTCGCAGATGTCCCACCATATCACCTAACTTCTCACTTAAATAAAAAGGTTCTTTAGCTGCGCTGAAATAACTATATACATAAGGCCATTGAGGATCCCCGCCGCTGGTAGTATAAATACAAAATATCACATTTGATAATTCGCGCTTACAATCTTTCTCACACACCTGTGCCAGTACCATGGCTTCCGCAGGGTCAGCCTGACTGATAGCCCATAACGCTGCCGCACGTACTTCATCTTTGTAATCATTCTGAGCAATAGTACATAATGCAGGGTATATACTATTGGTACAACACTGCGCATGTGCCGGAAAAAATATAATAAGCATTAATAGAATAAGAGTAAGCGCTTTCATGGTTTAAATAATTACTGCAAGATTAGAGGAACTCTGCCGGATAATTAAACGAAAGTGACAAAACAGCAATTCTGTGTTATAGAAATAGCACAGTGTTTGTAATACATAGGAAAACAGAAATGATATGGCTACCTCAACTGCAAAAGGCAAAAGGAAATGGTCAGCTCATGTAATGGAAACAAGCGATGCGCTGGACCTGAAGGCTAAAATATTCAAATCCAAAGATCCTGGAAGGATCGCAGCCTCTTTGAAAAGATCGGCGGAAAGGAGCAAACGCAGGAAGGGTACTCCTTTCCAGTCTGCTATGTCCATGTTGAATTTCTACATTAACAGGGCGGGGAAGAACCTGACCAAAGCGCAAAAGGCACCATTGGAAAAAGCAAAAAATAAACTAAGGATATTATTTCATAGAAAACCTGTAATAACATGACTTATCACGATCTTAAAAAATGCATAGATGCCTGTTTAAACTGTGCCGCGCTTTGTAATCATTGCGCCTCTTCCTGTACGCAGGAAGAAGATGTAAAGATGATGGCTAAATGTATCCAGCTGGATATGGAATGTGCTGCCGTTTGTTACGCCGCCGCACAGTTGATGAGCCTGGGAAGTGACCGTTCGAAGGCATTTTGTCAAATTTGTGCTGATATCTGTAAAGCTTGTGCAGATGAGTGTGGCCGGCATGATAATAAGCATTGTAAAGAATGCGCGGAAGCTTGCCGTCAGTGTGCAGAGGCTTGTACTCAAATGGCTGCATAAAAAAGTAGTATGATCACCCTACAGCATGGGTGATCATACTATTTAAAGTAGTTACATTCTGAATAGCATCCCCGATCGTGTTGTTGAAATAAACATACACATCTTTCCCTTCTGCTAACCATTGCTCCACTTTCCATGCATACTCTTGTAATACAGCATCCGTATATCCTCCTTTATAGTCTCCTTCCTGTCCATGAAACCGCAGATACACGAAAGAAGCCTTTTTATTCAGCGACATATTATATGATGCAGGCATATCGTGCAGCACTACACTTATATGATACTGGTCAACCAAAGAAAATGTCTCTTCTGTATACCAGGAGGGATGCCTGAATTCTATGGCCGTTTGCCACCCATGTCCCTGCACCTGCTTGAAGATCTTCTCCAACTGCTGCACCTTACCAGCAGTAACACTGGGAGGCAGCTGTATCAATAAACTGCCTTTCTTGCTTCCCACCTCATCAATCACCTGCATAAACCTGTCAATATTTTCCATATCAGGAGTAAATCCTTTCCCATGTGTGACTTCTTTCCACAGTTTAAACGTAAACGTAAAATCGTCCGGTACCTCATTCGCCCATTTCTTTACGGTCGAACCCATTGGGACCTTATAAAAGGAGCTGTTTACCTCTATACTGTTAAATAGTGATGCGTAGTAGGTCAGCCGGCTTTTATCCCGGAATTCGGGCGGAAAAGCCTGTTTATTGGGTACAGGAAGTACCAGTCCGCTGGTGCCTGATCTGAACTGTTTCATATCTATGAGTAATCAAAAACTCCTCCGCTTATTGCAGATATTAGTTGATATGTCCAACCAATACCCGGATTAATGCAACTATGGCAGAATTCGTTTTTATAATTTTGACTTTGAAGAGATTAAACTATAATTATAAACGTATAGCATATGGAGAGGCACCTGTCATTAAGCCCCGAAAATCATTCCCTGTTACTTATAGATTATCAGTATTTACAGTTGCTCACCATACGTTCTCATGCTACTGCTGCAGTAATTAGTCATGTAATAGCTCTTTCTAAAGCCAGCAGGATATTTGGCTCTCCTGCATTACTAACGACTGCCTTTGCGGAACAACAGGACCTTATCGGGGACATCGCACGATTGTTCCCCGAACAGGTCCCGCTGGACAGAAATACTATGAATGCCATGGAAGACCCCTTTGTGGTGGAATGGATAGAAAGAAGTGGAAATAAGAAAGTGGTGATGGCCGGATTATGGACGGAGGTCTGCCTGCAGTTATCTGCGTTAAAAGCCCTGGAAGCAGGGTATGAAGTATATATCATTACAGATGCTTCCGGTGGCGCTTCTCTGGAAGAGCATCAGAAAGCAATAGCATGTATGGTTGAAGCAGGTGCAAGACCGCTGACCACGAGGTCTTATATCAACGAATTACAGCGTAACTGGGATAAGGAAGATACAACAGGAGCACTGACAAAGCTGTTAGAAGAATATGATGCTTTGGGAACAGGCTTTCGCTGGGGAGGACAGCTACGCAGTTACTTATTCTCCCGGAAACACGAGGGGTGTTATTATTAAAGATTTGGCCGTTGATTTACGGCCAAATCTGATGATTTACGCTTCTTTTTTAGGCTCATCCTCATCTCTCTCCACCGTAATCGTACATTCCCCGAGTAAAGCCGCCGCGGCGCCTATAGCTGCAAAGACAGGGGCTAATAATGCACCTACCACACCAAAAGTTAAAGGAAAAGACATGATCTCTTTCCCCGCTTTATCCGTAATAGTGATTTTCCTGACATTACCTTCTGCTATCAGCTCTTTTACTCTCTTGAGAAGGTTTTCTCCATGTGTGATGAAAGATTCTTTTGTGTTCATAAGTAATGTTATTGTGTATAAGGAATCTGTTTCAGGTTTAACAAATTACTGCGAAAATATACAAATAGTACCGTTTAAAGAACATACTGCCAAACAAACAACTCTATAAGAGGATGTAAGTAGTATTAAACGAACACTATCCTACGCTTATCCTTCGCTTTTAAGCGAAGGATAAGCGTAGGATAGTGTTATTCAGTTGCCTTTCAGATAGTCTTTAAGAGCCGTCTGATAAACGGTTTTCCCTTTGGGTACGGGGTATGCCGCCTTTTTAACCGGGTCGTTGTTAATATCCCGGGCATAGCTGACAGCAGCCGCAAACCGCTCTCTGTACTGCAACTGTAATTCGGTGGGCTTTACTTTACTCATATCCGGGTACTTGCTTACAAAAAGTTCCCCTCCCCGGACCCTGTAAACGATCTGTTTTCTGATTGAGCCCCTTTTACCTGCCCATGGAGTAAAAGCGGGATTGTAACATCTTGCCATAATTTTTTTTATTTGAAATGTAACAATTATCCTTATTCAATATTTTATTTTCTATGCGAAGAACCTACAAAAAGCTTGTGAAGAAGCTAGAATTTCAATATGAACGAATGCTGCTAAGAATGAGATTATGATTTTTATTTATAGGTCTGGGAAGGTTGGTTTATAGTAATGGGGTTTTCAGGTGCAAAAGGATGGCAGGGGATGGGGAGGTTGAAAGTTCGAATCCCTCCAACCCACACTTTCCAGATTGGGAAGGATTAAGCTAATTTTGCCTGATCCTTCTCTTTTTTGCTAGATATTGCGTAAGCCCCCCGAACAAGTACACGTTTTCGGCAAGGAGAGAAGTAACTATGTAAGCTCTGTATCCCAACAACGAAAGATGGTGGACGATCTCAATTAAACGAAGCCCTGAACTCCAATGGACTTTGGTTCGTTTTACTCTTGGCCAGCAAGTTATAATAAAACCCCACCGGCCGCATAAATTTGATAGAGACGTCGGCCGGCAGTGTTTTCAAAATCGCCTCAGCCATAAAATGAAACTTTAGAATACCGACACCCTCATCTGTGTGCGCCCCGATGCTGCTCAAATGTACCAGTTTTTTAACACCTGACCTTTCCACCGCCAATTTGTATGTGCCGACTAATTCCCTGATAGCCTGGTAGGGGCCATAAGTCTTGTCAAACATTCTGTCTCGGGCGGCTGGCTCCATAAGGTATACGATATCGGCCCCATGGAAGGTTCTGACCAGAAAATCAAGATCATTCACGGAGCCAATAGCGGCTTTCGCGCCTAATGCTTCGATCTCTTTTTTTCGTTCTGCTCTACTACTGATAACGGTTACCGAATGGTGCTTTTGCACCAACTCTTTTGCCAGCGGTTTACTGATATTGCCCAATGAGCCGGTTAATACGATATTCATTTCGGTAATTTTTATACCGCAAAGCTCATGGAGAAACAGGTACTTTATGTGGTCAAAACGCCTTTTCCCTTTGCCAAAACGCCTCAACCTATCCGCTCCCCATGGGAAACGGCTCACGTTTTTCACGAAAAATCGACGTAAACGTCCAGCGAACCGCTTAGAGGTCGGAGGGTAACACGGGCAAAACTGAAGGTCATTACCATTGGAAAAATAATAATGACCTACAGCTACCATCGCTTTCGTAAATAAAAATTAAGGTTTAATTATATGTCCCGTGTTTGCCCCAAAAACGCTTTTACGAAACATAAACTCAAGTTGTTTCATCGTTGTTGGAATTTCTCCCGGGAAGTAAGGGAAGTATTGAGGAGAATTCTCGATAACTGTTGGGCTTACTGCATTAATACGAATACCATTTTCCAGTTCAATTGCTGCTGCACGAACAAATCCCTCAACTGCTCCATTGGCAGCCGATGCATTGGCAAAGTTAATTTGTGGTTCTTCTGTCAAAGCTCCGGTGATTAAGGTAAATGAACCTTTTGGATTGATATAGTGCTGCCCTATAAGAACTAAATTAATTTGCCCCATCATTTTTCCTTCAACGCCTTTTCTGAATTCCTTGTCGGTCAATTTACTCCATGGTCCAACATAGGTTGGTCCGGCGGTTGAAATAAGTGCATCAAAAGAGCCTACTGCTTTGAAAAAATTTTCTATTGCTTCTGGCGAAGTAATGTCAACTTGAAAGTCTCCTCCTTTAGAAGCTACTCTTATAATTTCATGTTCGTTTTCAAATGCATTTGACAAGTGCATTCCCATAGTACCTGTTGCACCTACGATGATAATTTTCATTTGTTTCAATTTTAATTAATTATTTCAACAAAGATATTTCAAGACGTAAGCTATAGGATAGGACAAGAATGAAGTTGAATAGGACTTATTTTAAATTGTGTCTGTATGTACGTTTCAAGGGTTTTATTTGTAAAATCTTTTAGCTCAAAGAGCTGTATTATATATGACCTGTTATTAAAACAAGAAAGCTCCGAAACTTGAGAATTTCGGAGCTTTTAACATTTTTTGTATAGTTTGGATAAGCTGTATTTTATTTTTTTCTTCCAACAAATCGAATTACAGAGCCTTTTCCAATATGATATTTACCTTCTTTTAAAATAATTTCTTTTTCTTCTAATAGTAACGTGTCATAATTTTCAAAATCGGCTGCTATTTCTACTATAGAAAATAACATATCAATATCTGTTGGACCTCCAACTTTTGGGTCAAGTTCGTTATACGATAAGTGTGATTTGCTAAAAGCCTCGAAAATAATAATTCCTCCTGGTTTGAGATATTCATTTAATTTCTTGTGTAAAAATGATTTCTTTTCGGCTGCAAAATGGGCATAGATTAATCCAATAGCATCGAATGATTCTTTTTTGAAATTGAGTTGCTCAAGGTCACCAACAATATATTCCAGGGTGACATTGTTCTCTTTTGCAAGTTCCAGTGCCTTTGATTTACCTTCTTCGCTTAAATCAAATGAAGTTACTTCCCAATCTAATTGTGCAGCAAAAACTCCATTACGTCCTTCGCCATCAGCGGGCATTAATATAGATCCCGATTCAAATTTTTGAAGCCATTCATTGAAAAACAGATTAGGTTCTTTGCCGTAAGCAAATCCGTTTTCTTTATACCGCTTCTCCCACATATTCCTATAATCATTATCCCACGATTTATTCATAATTGTTTCTGTTAAAATTGTTCTAAAATCATTTTCTTACTTGCGGACATACCTGCTGCTGTTCCCATTGCAATTGAATTTGCGACTGAACGCATACGTGTTGTATTATCGCCACAGGCAAAAACACCATCGATAGTAGTTTCTTGTAAAGGATTCACTTTGAGATAGCCTTCGACATTTAATTCACATCCCAAAGATTCTGGAATTTTGCAATGTTGTTCAAATGAGTTGCGAGAATACATTGCATTCACTTCAGCTTTTGTACCGTCTTTAAAAATGATGTTTTGTATATACCCATTACTGTGTTCTAATTTTTTAATTTCTTTTTCTATTATTTTTATATTATGATTTTCTAGTTTTTTAACTTGTTCTGCAATCAATGTTGATTTGCCGTTAGTGTACAGTGTTAAATCATTTGTCCAATTGGAAATAAGCTTTGCTAATTCATTGCCATTTTCACCATTGCCTAGTATTCCGGTTTTTTTATTTCGCACTTCATATCCATGACAATAAGGACAATGCAACATCGATATACCCCAACAATCTGAAAAACCTTCAATGTTGGGTATTTCATCTTTTATACCCGTTGCAAAAATTAACTTGTCTGCCCGGAATGTTTCGCCTGATGTTACTTGTATTTCAAAGCCCTTAGCTGTTTTTGTCCCATTAGTTGCCAAACCATCAAAAAAGGCTACTGAATTGTACTTTTTCACTTGCTGTCTGGCAAGAGCTGCTATTTCTGTTGGTGTTTTTCCATCTTGGGTAAGAAAGTTATGCGAATATGGTGTTTGAACATTACATGGTTTTCCGCTATCAATAATTAAAACTTCTTTCAAGGCTCTACCTAAAGCCATGCTGGCCGCAAGTCCTGAATAACTGCCTCCAATTATTATTACATCGAATTTTTTATTATTTTCCATTTTATCGTTTTTTGAAATTCTTTGTTATAGGAAATGGTAATGTGAGTGCCACTATTGCAAATCCGCTTTTGCTTAATGAATTTACGTCCAGGTAGTATTGTTGATGGTTCCATGACAGCTAAAACAAGAGGAACTATTTGGAGCATATTGGAAAATGCAATTCCAAAACCAAGTGCCGGCTGCAAAACAAAGATTGGAGTAATTAGTGTAATCCGTGTAATAACAATAGCTGGAAATAATTTTGCGATATTGGGATCTCAATAATGGTATGGTGGAAAAGCTTCCCTTTGGGAAATAGGCTAGCCACTGACCCACAAAAAGAACACCTCATGGCTTGTGATCCTGACAAAAAAGATTTATTGTATATGTAAAGTAATCTATGGCAACTGTTGCATCAGTACCTACCAGAATGGTTTTTATGATGCTCATTCCAGGCTATTTTTTGTCAATTTTATTTGAAAGTTGACGCATCATAAAATCTACAAAAGGGACTCCTGCAAAAACCACCCATGGGACTAGTATAAGCGTAAGGAATAAAGTTTTTATATACAATGGTAATTCGAGTGACGATTTACTTAATAGATAGAGAAATAGTGTAATGGAAGGATAAATTACAACCCATATCTTAAAAACGGCAATTACTTTCATTTTTGTTTTCATACTGATTAACTTTTTTTGAATATTTATTTTATTCAGCAAAAGTAATGTCCGAAACAATCACTAAGATAGGACAAGAATAAAGTTAGATAGGACTTATTTGAAATTGTATCTGAACACTTCTGGGGAATATTCAGTATGCTTTTAAAAAACCTTATGAAATAAAAAATATCATCGTAACCAGGTAATTTGCTATTTGGTTAACCCGCAAAGGAATACTGTCTGTGAATCCTTGAAACTAATCCTGCACATCCATCAAGGTTTCGTTCCCATTGCCTATCGTATTCGCCTCCTTTCATTTCCCAACAGGAATGAATAAAAGGTTCTAATTCCGTGCAGGGTTTTGTATCGTTGTACTCCATTGGCGTATTGATGTCAGTTTAGTTATTATTTGGGACTGTCACCACTAAATGAGTCCCTGAACATTTTCCAGCCGTCTAAAGTCTTCTTCCATAATACCAAATATTTTCCTTCACTCATTAAATTACCTTTCGCGTCAAAGACACGTCCAATCCCTTCTTCTGTTACGTATTCATTCCCATCGCCATACACTGCCGTGGTGATAAACCTGCCACTTCTAAGTCCATCGTTGTAACTTGATCTAAAAAACTTAAGTATCGCATCCCGGCCGCACATTATAGGAGCATTTGCTCCCATGAGGCAGGCATCTTTTGCATAACGGTTGAGAAAAATGGAGGAATCATTTTTTGTGAACGAGGTAAAATATATCGCATTACTTGCAGCAATAGCTTTTTTAGCTTCCTTCAGGTTTGATTGAGCACTAGATAAGAAATGGGCAAGTATCATGAAGACTACGAGTAGAGATTTTCTGTAATTTTTCATTTTGCTTAATTTTAAAATAAAACTTTAATACTTTCCTATTATACCGGCTAACTTCTATTGCATATTCCAACGAATAAAACATACCCCAGCCTTTGTTAATGCATTTTCTATCCTTTATTCAATAAAGGTAATATAGGAGTGTCATTTTTCCCTGATTGTAATAATAATTCCTCCAGGACCAGTTTAAAGAATCGGATCCCGAATAATAGTTGATAAATCATCGGCAAACAGGTTCGAACTTCTTACCCGGTAGCCCGCAGGAATTTTATAAACCTCGCGCTTAATGCGGGGCTTTGTTTTTAGCGATTTTTCCCTCCCATGCATGATACATGAGGTGATTAAAAAACTATCGTCAGTGTAGGACGTTTGTTAAAGTTAGCGTTATTGCTGGCACAGAAAATTCTGCCATTATAATAATCTTCTGTCTGTAACTGCATCATGAAACCATAATTGCCGGTGGTATACATATCTCGTACCATTTGAGTGACATCGATGTTTACCAGATCCAAAAATGGAGAATCTGTATGTGGGATCAACACCTGACCGGAAGTGGTGGTGGCTGGTTGATTAAACCAGGTTGTAGCAGTTGGCACCCAACTGTTAGTAACCCTGCGGATATAAAATGCGTTATTTGAACCGGTGTTTGCATTTACAAGATCACCGTTTTGAGGAGCAGGATCGGAGTAAAGCGTGAGGTAGGCTGCTGTTGGAGGGGTGTTACCTCCGCAACATGGAAGTGAGGAGAAACGGAGTAAGGTTCTTTCAATGACAGGATCACCACCAATTGTCCATGCAATAGCGTTCAGTGCGGGAGCAGGGTAGATGGAATAATCATTGCCATTAAGGTAACCGAGGCCCATTTCGGCATTGAAAGAGACTAATGGACGGGCGTTTGCACCTGCTTCGTTTCTTAATACTATCGTGTGGTGTCCTTTGGTGGTAGTTGTTGAAGTAGGAGTAACATCTTTTTTACAACCTGTTGTGATCAGGCAAAGGAAAATGGCAGTTACAGCCAGTGTGTTTAAAAGTTTCATAAAGGGCTTATTTGATTAGGGTGTTAAATGAAATTTTTTCAGGACAATGTATCTATACAAGGTAATGGGTTTGGAAATCGGTGCAATATTAGGGAGAGTGAATGCAATAGGAATGCATGGAACTGTTGCAATGCCATATAATATGTAAAAGCGCCGCATTTCTGATAGCTTCCTCAGGGTTCGAAATACTGTGAATGTATCGGCATCTGATAAGTGAGGAGTATTTGTTAGTGCTCTATACAGATTTATTGATAATCTAATCATAAATACTACTTTTCAACTCATATCCAACTCCTAATAATCAGCGATTATTAAATCATTCATAGGGAGTGTTTCAGTTTGATATTATGACAGCCTGCATTGGCAGATGTTGTATAGAATAAATGCACCTTATCTGACGTGAATATTAGGTGAAGTTTAAACTGAAAAACAAATCCTGAACCCATATTTTAAAGCTACATCAGAGAACTAAAGAGTCAGATGCAGTGTATTTATTCTATACAACATCTTGCGAGAAGATTAAACTGAGACACTACCCATTTATATTTAATTGCGAATTGTAAAAAAATCTGGTTAAATTAGGCATTAATACGCGTTTTTAGGGAACAACTCATTTGCATTAAGGGCCTGGAAGCCCTAAAAACTTTATAACCGTTAAAAGGCGAATATTTCATAGCATAGCCCTTTCAATTTACCTGTTTTCATATCATCTAATTCAGAGTCACCTACTTTCAAATTCCCTATGGCACATTTTGCGCAGACGTTAACTAAATAGAGATCTGTACTCTAATATACTCACATTAAACCTCCGTTTTATGATTACACAAAAAAGAAAGCTCCTCTTGTCCAACATCAACAAAATCGGTAGTATCATCACGCTTACCGAGGCCCTTGAAATGATGCACAAATACCAAAACCAGGTACCCGATGGTGTAGGTTCTGTTTTGTATAACAGGGAACTGCTTGACAAGCTATTAACCGTTCCCGGGTGCTTAGGCATCCGATTGGTAAATGCCATACATGAAGGGTATCATTCCCTTGTTTTGATGGCCGTAGACAGCCACAATAAGAATATCCTGCAATATAATACTGAAGAGGCTCCAATAGCAGGCAAGGGCGGTATTACGCCTTATTATAACCCATGGGAAAGCAGTATCCCGGTATCTAATCAAACTGGCGAATTAATTAGTGAAGCAGTGGCTAACAAGATGATTAAAGAGTACCAGGATCTGAAACCGGGTACTATCAAGTCAAATTTATATGGCAGGGAGTTAATTGAAACATTACTGAGTGCACCTGGCTGTAAAGGACTTCGTTTGTTCAATGGTATTGCTGAAGACGGAGATCACAAATTTGTGTTAGTACCCGTAGATGAGATGCATAATGCAATAGGCAAATGCCAGGTAACCACAACTGCAGGCATGTTTTTCTTTGATCCTCCTATTGGAGATGGTGGCCATGCCTGCCCTCCTTATTGTTAACCGTTTAATTGTCTGTTTCCATAACATTAATCAGAGCCGTTCCATATCAGGGATGGCTCTGATACGAGATTATCCTAAGAAGCTATAAAGAAGAAATAAGCTCAAAAACGTTTTAATATGACACTGGAAAAAACCAGATGGCTGGTGCAGGAATTTGAAAATTGTACTCTTCCTAAAGAAGAGTGGACGCACGTGAGTCATTTTATCATGGCCTTCTGGTATTGTGTAAAATTCCCATTACCACAAGCTGTTCAAAAAATAAGAAGCGGTATTATGAAATACAATGTAAGTATCGGAGGAAAAAATACAGATATATCGGGCTATCACGAAACGATTACTTTATTCTACATAACCCAGGTTGCAAACTACCTGGTTACTGCGGATATCATTACCCCAACAGATGAAACCATTATGGCTTTCTTGCAGCAGCCATTTCTTGCAAAAGATTATATCCTTAGATTTTATAGCAGGGAACTGCTCATGAGTAAGGAAGCACGGCAGTACTGGGTGTCTCCGGATAAAATGGGTATGCATATCAATAGCCTGCTAAAGCATTGATTCTTAGCCGGCTATTTTTTTGAAACTATCCTCTGTGTATAAATGTAAATATTTGAAAATGAAATGGTTATGATTGCTTGTAAGTTCGAGCCCTTTCTTCATGTAAACTAAGACACGATTTGGCTGGTTATTGTAATGGATATCACACCATCATTATACCCCGACAAGAAAATCCAAATAATATTTGTGCAACTCAAAAGTTGCAAGTATATTTGCAACCTGAGGGTTGCTTAATTAATAATCAAGAATGAAACAAGATATATTCCAGGCTATATCAGACCCAACACGCAGGGCTATTTTAACGTTAATCGCTATCCAGGCATTAACACCAAATGCAATGGCGGAAAAATTTGATATGACCCGCCAGGCAGTATCAAAACATATTAAAGTATTGCACGAATGCGAATTGATTAAACCTGAGCAGCGCGGCAGGGAGATCTATTATCACTTTAATGCCAAAAAGATGCAGGAGTTTGACCATTGGCTAGCCCAGTTCAGGCAAAACTGGGATACTCAATTTAATCAACTTGACGAACTATTATCAACAATTAATGAACAGAAAAAATGAACAACGACTTGCTATTTGATTTTACCGTTGACAAGGCAGCGAAAACAATATTCATAACCAGGGAATTTAAGGCCGGACAATCTTTGGTATGGGATGCTTTTACCAAAGCAGAATTACTGGACCAATGGGGAGCACCAGCTCCTATGCGTGCCAAAACCAGGTATATGGATTTCAAAGTTGGCGGGCGAAGATTCTATGCAATGATAAGCCCCGACGGACAAGAGCGTTGGTCGGTTCAGGAATATACTTCCATTACCCCGAAAACCAATTTCAAAATGTATAATTCGTTTGCAGACGAAAACGAAAACCGGGAATTGCCGGGTTCTGAATGGGATTACACTTTCAGCGAAGAAAATGGAAGGACTAAAGTGTTCATTACCATTTTTAATGAATCGTTTGAACGAATGGAGAAATTATTGGAGGGCTTCAGGATAGGCTTTACCATGACATTAACAAACCTGGAAAACCTGTTATCCGCCTTATCGGAAAAACAATAAAAGGGAAATTTACAATCACATTTAAAATAAAAATTATGAGAGCAATTAGCCCCTGGATTAACTTCAACGGAAATGCTGAAGAAGCATTCACTTTTTACAAATCAGTTTTTGGTGGTGAATTCACAAAGATCATTCGCTTCGGCGACCTGTCAAGCGCTGATTTCCCGCTGGCAGAAAGTGAAGCAAATAAGATAATGACCATTGCTTTGCCCATTGGCAAGCACAATGTGTTAATGGCTAATGACGTTCCCGAATTTATGGGGCGGGTAAACGAGAACGAAAACAGGTCAAAAATAGTAGTGAGCGCTGAAAGCCGCGAAGAAGCAGACAAAATATTTAACGGACTATCAGCAGGCGGAGACATTGAAGGGCCCATTGGCGACAGTCCCTGGGGTACATACGCGGGAATGTTCAGAGACAAATATGGTATTGAATGGATTGTGGAATTTGATCCGAATTATATCGGGTAAATCTAACCGAAATATGGTTAAAACAGCATAGGAACAGATTGAAGACAGGCTTATCCTCCGTTTATCCTCCGTCTTTGAACGGAAGATAAACGGAGGATAAGCCTGTCTCTATACTATCTCATTCCTTTTCCCTGTGAAGATCCATATAATCTTTAATAGCTGTATGGTAAACCGATCTACCCTTTTGATGCTTATAAGCCGCTTTTTTAGCCGGATCATGTATGATCCCGAGGGCAAATCTGACTGCATCTCTAAATAAGTCATTTAATCCCAGTTGCAGTTCACTGGATATCATATTGCTCATATCAGGATACTTAATAGAGTTATTAAATTTTGCCATGGTTTTTTTTATGAAATTTAGCAGGTTTCCATTATACGAAAACAGAAAACTGGTTGATCACACAGAAAAAACTGGTTGAACATACTGAAAGTATGCATGAACGGAGTTTATTCATTGTCATATATACAGTTTTTTAATGGATTAGCGGGCTCTCATCCTTAGATAAATATCTGTTTAGCAATGCCTGCATTGTAAGATAAATACGAAGGATAGTTACTGTGATCAGCCTGGATGGAGACGGCAATATGTACCGTTGCCATTTTATCAAAGAAAAGATTGGAAATATTTATGAGGTGAATTTTAGATCAACGTTGTTTCAAAGGGTATGTACTAATGCAACCTGCGAATGTCATATCGGGTATGTACATATGGAGGAGTTAAATTTGTATGAGGTGTATCAGGGGCGAGAGCTGGAGAGGATTGTATCGCCTCCAGCCGCCTATGTATTTCACCCTGTTAATGATCAGATCTGAATTATTCAAAATCAGGCCTTTACTTCCTTATTTTATTAATAATAAATGTGGCATAAAATATTCCTGGTATAATTACAGCGGTAAATAATGAAACACGGTTTTCGAAACCAGAAGAAAATAATCTTTTAATATCGAAACGATATAGGATTAGGAAAAAAAACTGATACCCCATGAAAAGATAAAATTTTCTAAAATCGCTACTATTCATAAGATGAATTAAGAAGTAAGAATTGTGTTCCGTAATAATAACCTCACACTTATAAATAACTATTCTTATTAAATACGTAGATGTTGTCTAATCGGGGGGTAACAGTGATATTAATCCTTATTTAAATACTTTGAAAGCTAACGGCGTATATGTTAACGTCGGCTTGTCGATAAAGCGCTGGGAGGTTAGCTCTTTTTCATTGGCAATAGGCAATAAGGTAATTGCCGGTTCCTACCACCCGCATGCAGGTGAGTGAGATCGCTTATCAGTTGGGATTCGAATATCCCCAATCATTTAACAAGTTGTTTAAGAACAAAACGAATATGTCGCCCATGGAGTATCGGTCTGGTTTTAAATAAGATAGTATTAAGGATCGTCAGGAACTAACAATTGTTTCTAAATTCTTTTGGTGTCATACCGGAATGTTTGTGGAACATACGGACAAAATATGACGGATTTTAGAAATTGAGTCTTTCACTGATTTCTGCAATAGATAAACTAGTGAAGCTTAGTAAATTTTTAGACTCCTGGGTTGTTTTATTTAATATGTATTTTTTTGCCGTTGATCCCAATACCTCTTTCGCTATTTTATTCAGGTAGTTGGTTGTGATAAATAGCTTATCCGCGTAAAATGAAAGATCACGTTTTGTCATAAAATTAGCATCCACCGGTGTCCTGGTCATTTTCGTTCATGCTGACTATTGCTACACCCTGGTCCATCAGTCCCTGTGAAGATTCATTCACCTGAGTCAGGTAAGCGGATTTCTCTTCTTTCCTTAGATTGAGCCAGGCTTATACCCGGATTTACAGTCAGTTTAAAATATCCCATTTGTATTGGCTGCTTTTAGGTTAGGAGCCACCCATGGTGCAGCATTATCCGGCGTACCAACAAGTTGCAGAACTTCCCAATGTTCAATAGCTTTGCCCTCATCGTTCATTTTAAAAATATCGGCACCAGCAATACCTGTATCGTTAGGGTCATCATTAAAAATGTTGCGAAAGTTAGAGTGAACCCATACAAAATTGTCTACAGCTATAATGCGCTGCCCTACCCAACTTGCAGTAGGGTGCTCCTCAATAACCTGTTTAAAGAATTTCGCCAAACCTGCTGCTCCGGTTTCGAGTAATGGGTCGTGCTGAATATATCCGGGGTCTATAAATTTTGCCACGGCTTCATCGGGCCGCTTTTGGTTAATCATCACTTCGTGAAGATTAATGATATTGTTCAAATTACGAACTGCTTTACTGTCGTTGGGGTTTACTAGTTTTTCCATTTTGTATTTTTATTGTTCACTATCAAGAAATATGTACAAGGATTTTATTTTTCCATCTTCAAAGAAAACAATGTCTGTACCCGTTGCTACCGGAGGAGCACCTTGTGGACCAACCCCCCAAACCAATTTGCCTACATTGTTATTGATGGCAATGGGTTTTAACTGGTTGATAGAAAAAATAGGTGGGAAATTACCTAATAGCGTACTAACTTTGCGATTTACAGCATCATAACCAGTTAGTTTTTCGCCTACTTCAAACAGTGAAATATCCTTTGCATAAACGCTTTCAATCGCCTTCGTTCTAAGCACTTCATCACGTTGGTTCCAGATTTGGTTTAAATGCTGCACCAATAATTGTTCTAATTTATTTTCCATTTTTTTTGCTTAATTGTTTTTAAGATGAATTTAATAACCAATGGTAAATTGTTTTCCTATGAATTGTTGATTTTCTATTTCATCAACCAATGCAATAGCATAATCTTCAAATGAAATGTTACTTGCTCCATTTTCGTCTGTAACCAGATTAGTAGTTCCTAATCTAAATTTGCCTGTGCGCTCGCCTGCTTGTATCATTGCAGCAGGATTAAAATAAGTCCAGTTTTTCAGCCCCGAATTTTCATACAGCCTCTGCACCTCACCATGTGCAAAAATCGAAGGTTTATAATCTTCTGGAATGTTGCTCATAATGTCAGCATTATCCAACATTCTCAAACCTGGTGCAATCTCGTTATTAGTGCCTCCTCCTACGGCAATAATTCTGGTTTCCGGTTGTTTTTTTAAAGCATTAATAAGATTTTGATGTGCTTTTTTAAACTGTTCAGGCGTTAGCCCTGCATAAAGCGATATTGCAGATACAACAACATCTTTACCATCTATTAATGAGGGCACTTCTGCCTCGTTAAGTAAGTCGCCTTTAACTACAGTTAAATTTGGATGCTTCAATTCCAGGGCTTCCGGTTTGCGTTGCACGGCTGTTACTTCATATCCTTTATTTAGCGCTTCTTTTAATATTCGCTGGCCAATATTACCAGTTCCCCCAATTAATAGAACTTTCATGATGTTTATTTTTTTATTATATTGATGCAAAGGTATATTTGTGCTATAGAAACAACAAGTACTAACTAAAAAGTAAGTGTAACGTGAATGCAAAAAAGGAAAACTCGACCAACAACTTTAATAATAAAGTTCTCACTAACTGCCCCATGTCCTATACGATCGAAATGATTGGTGGCCGATGGAAAACTATCATTCTTTTTGAGCTTAGAAATGAGCCGTTGAGATTTGGGCAATTAAGGAAAATATTACCATTGATTACCGAAAAAATGTTGGCACAACAACTGAAACAGTTAGAAACTGATGGCTTGGTTGTGCGGGAGGCAAAGGAGATTGTTCCACCGCACGTAGAGTATCATTTATCTGAAAGTGGTAAAACTTTGCTACCAATTTTGACGTCTATGGCTGAATGGGGACAAATTCATAATCCATTGGCAAAGGAATGCTAGGTGTTTCAATAATTTTCTTTGTACTTCCTTTATTGGGGGCAATTACAGCTGTCAGGTTAACGATTATTTTGGAGGAATGGTAACATGTTTATATCTCTTAAGTAACTCTATTTAGTCAAATTATAGTTCTTTACATATTATAGTCGAAACTTTGCACGGAAGGGGGTTTTGCATACATTTGCATCATCCCAAAAGAAAAGCCCAAACAGTAGAAACCGAACGGGCTTTACTAAAAAACAAAAATATGAGTCGAAAATAAACAATTTCCGACTTGTAGAGAGTCGGTTGTTACAATTTCTTCTCAGCTTCACAATTTACTTTAAGAGCAAGACAAAAGACGGAACAGCAAATGCAGCTTCATATTTGAAGGGGTTAATGATTAGTCGACGACGTAATTGCCAGGTGATGGCACAGGAGCTTCAGAATACCAGCCAGCAATGCTTACATCACTTTATAACCATTGGAAAATGGTGTTATTCAAAGTTGATGGATAGGATAACATTAGATTTCTGGCATCTTTTACAACAGAGTGGACTGGAAGACGATACCTGTTTAATAATTGATGAAAGTGGTAATCCTAAAAAAGGAAAACTCTCTGCAGGGGTGAAAAGACAATACTGCGGACAAATTGGTAAAACAGAGAACTGCCAGGTGGGTGTGTTTGGTGCTTTATATGGAGGCAGTTTGGTTAACCTTGTACAAGCCAGATTGTCTTTAGGATCGGAGTCGACCAAGATTGATCTAGCGAAGGAAATCATTGATCACGTCGTGTTATTTTTAAAGGTAAAGGTAAAATGGGTTTGTTTTGATGCCTTCTATGGCCGTGATGCAAATCTATTATGCAATCTGATCAAGATAGGCTTGCCGTTTGTCGCTGATGTTCCTGACAGTCATAAAGTTTGGCTGGAAGCATTTCAAATGAGAGTCCCAGTCAGTGTCCCCGGAAAAAGAGGACCAAAAAGTGTTTACGCACGACCAAACAGAGAATCTATATCAATCCGGAGATACATGTTCGGATTGAAAAAGAAGGATTGGACCTGGATGAAGGTACGCCATCAAAACAAAGGGAAGAAGCTTTTTGCCTGGTTCCATTGCAGAGAGATTTATATATTCAATCCGTTAACAGATAAACGTCAGTTACTGCAATTATTAATTAGAAAGGATATTGACGGCACCATTAAATATAGTCTGTGCTACAAACCTGGAGCATCCATGAAAGAGTTAGCTTATATGCAGTGCAAGCGGTTCTTTATAGAGAAATCATTTAGAGAAGGTAAAAAGGAATTAGGTCTAAATGAGTATCAAACCCGAAGCGCTCAAAGCTGGCATAAGCACATGGCTATGGTTATGTTAGGGCAACTGTTTATGAACACTCAAAAGCTTCTTTGTTATGACCAAAAGGTGTGGGTAACAACACAAGATATTATCTTATTGATAAGATCAGTTCTCAAATTGACATTGAGATCAATCCGAAATATCATGGATGATATTCTTGCGAAACAGCCACCAGATCATGGAAAACTAAAGAAATTATTATTTATTCGAATCTGATCAAATCAAGTTATGTAGTAATTGATTTTAGAAACATGACTAAAGAACAAATTGCAACCGCTATGACGTATATTACAACGAAATTTAAATATAGCTTGTCAAGGCTTATAACAATAGGTGCCCATTAAAACAATAATATGCCAAGTAGTTTTATTAGGTTTGAAAAACAAGGATTCTGGATTAAAGATCCGATAATGGAGATTGCAGCAGCGTATTTATATGTATGTATAGATACAGCTGAAGAAACAGAAGACTGGTTCATCGAAATGAAAGATATTATCAGGATGAATGCACTTGGTTTTTATGCGAGTTATATGCACTTTGATTTTGATGAGTATCTGATTAATGATGATAGGAAAAATAAGTTCCTTAATATTATTGATAAGACAATAGCATTTTTACAGTCTAAACCACCTGAATTAGATTTGCAAGAATTGAATGCATTTATACCTGATGAGGATGTTAAAGATGCCTGGAGAGGGAGAACTGTGACTTCCCGTATTCTGAATGTAATAGAATATCTAAGAATATTGATTACTCAATCATTGGAAGCTGATGATATGATGCCAGATTTTTGATGAAGTCTAAAGCCTCTTTGCAGGCGTTTGATAAAAAATTGGCTGTCACTTTTATAAGTGGCAGCCAATTTTTTATGGCTTTCCTGTAATATATCCACTCTCAATTAGTTATAGCAGAAATGACTTCTTAATAGCATACTTTATATATTTGTAATATTGCACGCTGAATACGTTATCTGACTAATTGATTTTCTATGAAATATGTCTATTTGTTTGTTTTTCTTATAGTTACATCATGTGGAAATAATATCCAACTATTGACGGTGGGTGAATAAATAACGGTATCAAATGAGATTAATATTTTTAGTTTTTATTTCTTGCATAGTTATCTCTTGCCGCCAGGTTGTTATGGAGAAAGATATATTGAGGAAGGATGGCTGAGATAAACAATCAATAATAATGGGTATATATTTATACAAAAAACATTATCAAAATAACCTAATAATAAATACAAATATCAGAAAATGAGACTAACGTTTTTATTTTTTATTTCTTGCATAGTTATTTCTTGTCACCAGGTTGTCATGGAAAAGGATGTATTGAGGAAGGATGGAAAGGTTATTCTTAGGGAGACAAAGAGGGCTTTTACTGGGGATGTTATTTCTAAATTTCAAGGTGGTAATGTGTCCAGTAAATTTAGTTACGAGAATGGTGCCTTATTAGGGAAATGGTATACAAAAGGGTTTGAAGGAGAGATTATACAGGAGGGGGAGTATATAAGTTGTGATAATGATCTCTTGGCTGTAATAAAAAAAGAAACAGGTAAAGATTTTTGTCTATTATCCTTATGGAAAGAAGATACCAATACTTTTGTTACACTGGATATCGAATGTTCAAAAGTGTTGCCAGATTCTTTCTTTTTGTACATTAATAATAAATATTTGAAAAGGTATGATAAAAGAAAATCAGAAATAAGAGTTCTGAATGGGGACTCTATCCTTGTTACTAAGACTTATGAGCATTGATAAAAAAGGCAATTCATTCTTACATTGCTCAAGAAAAAACTGTATATAGAAGAATGAAATGACAAATAAGGTCCTATTATTGGGAATATGTACCTGCTAATATTTAATTCTTAAGGTATTTTGATATATAATAGAGAGCATCTCATTTATTTTTGACGCCTCATTCCTTTTATTATAATGGAAAGATTTTCTTCATTTGATATTTGTACATAAATAATATCGCGCCAGGCGCAACAACAGATGTAACTGGTTTGAAGAAACTTACCTCATTAGTCAAGATTAATGGTACTGCGCTTGGTTTTAATTTGTCTAAAACATATTTTTGGATGTTATATGGAACGGAAGTGATGTGTTAGATCATCAGACACCAGGAAAGTCTGACGATGAAAATGTCTCAGGATGGCATCTTCTAAATCCTATCGATCCAAAAGATAATTAATAAACATTGATGTATGCTTAATAATACCTATGTAAGAATATTCATGGTCTTGTTTGTAATAGGTATATTTTTTTTGCTTCATTTTCAAGACAGTAGTTATAATGTCTATAGATGTCAAACAAAAAATATGGCTATAAAAGGCGTTGTAGATTATGTTTCAGGAAGGTCATCTTACATGAGTGCGCATGTTGACAATATTAAAAACGGATTCAGTTTAAATATTGCCAAAGTAGTATATAGAAAGGGATTCTCTGAATATCATTTTTACGAGATTGGGGATTCTATCATCAAGAAGGCAAATTCAAAGGAAATCATAGTTAAAAGAGGGGATAGTATTGGAATTTATATCCTGGATTGTGATGATTAATTGAAGAGCGTTTAATTTATAACAGGCCCGATCTACGTAGATCGGGCTTGTTATTTTAAAGGGTTATTGAGGCATATTAGTTATTAGATTCTTGTTTCCTTTATTAATCCTGATTATGTTAAACCACAAGCGAAGCCTAAACCTAAAACTAAATCAAATGCTAAAAAACATGAATAGATCTTATTTAATGCTTGTATTTACTTTTCTAATTACGTCTTGTGGACATACGGTGAAAAAGATAAAAGTAACTTCTTTAAGTAACGAAGTTACTTCTGTTAATGTACCATATCAGGGATATTTAGATTCTACAAAGAAGATATATAATATAGATACATTACATTTCAAAGATTTTCTTAGTAAGAATTATCATTTTGATCCAACTTTTGGGGCATCTATAAAAACTGTTACTAGCACAAAAGAGAGAAATAATAATAAAGGTCGACAGAGTACTATATCTTTTGTTTTTAAAGATCATACTATAGAAGTTGTTACCCATTTTTTTAAAAATGAGGATTCAGTGACGACCAATTTTTATCTGGACAATGCGGAATTTAGGATAATAAAGGATGAGGACGGAGTCCTTTTACATTCGGGGTTTGATCTTGATTATGGAGAAGACCCTTTAATATGGCAGTATGTAATTGAAAGTAAAGGATATTTCTATCTGGAAGGAACCGCAAAGGGAGCTAGTGGAAAATTTGCGGATGTATTATATGGAGTTGTTTTTGATATTTCAAATCGACAGGTATTTCTATTACAGACATATGTGTATCCCGGGAGATTTCTCTTTAAAAGGTTTAATAACAAATTAGATTTTTTGGTGTCACAGCCTATTGATAATGAGGAAGGTGGCTTTGATAGCGTTCATGTTGAGATTAAAGAACTAAATTAACTCTGTTCAGTCAAATTTAAAGTTCTTTACATAACATAGTCGAAACTTTGTACAGAAGCGAGAATTATCTAAATTTGTAAGGACCAAAAAACAAAGCCCATCAGTAGAAACCGAACGGGCTTTAACATTAATATAAAAAAATATGAGTCGAAAATAGAACAATTCCGGCTCATAGAAAACCGGTTGTTACAATTTCTTTTCAGCTTCACATTTTACTTTAAGAATCAAACAAAAAATGGTTCCATCAATGCACTTTTATACTTAAAAGGGCTAATGATGTGTCACCGCCGTAACTGTCAGGTAATGGCAGAAGAATTACAAGAAGGCGACCAGCAAAGGTTACATCATTTTATTACGATTGGGAAGTGGTGTTATGCTCAACTCATGAATAAGGTGACGGTTGATTTTTGGCAATACTTAAAGCAACAGGGCTTAGAAGATGATACTTGCCTAATCATAGATGAAAGCGGCAATCCCAAAAAAGGTAAGCATTCAGCAGGTGTTCGACGACAATATTGTGGTCAGCTGGGAAAAACAGATAATTGTCAGGTAGGCGTATTTGGTGCGCTGTGTGGTGGTTCTTTAGTAAACCTGGTGCAAGGCAGATTATCAATGAAAGGTGAAGCGACTAAAATTGATCTTGCTTATCAGATCATTGATCATGTTACAAGTACACTAAAGATTGGGGTAAAATGGGTATGCTTTGATGCTTTTTATGGCCGTGATGCCCATCTGCTGGGGAGTTTAATCAAAATGGGGTTGTCATTTGTGGCAGACGTTCCAGACAGACTTCACATCTGGTTAGAACCTTTTCAGATGAGGATCCCAGTTAGAAAACCAGGAAGCAGTGGCCGGCCAAATGTATTAGCCAAACCGAACCGGGAATCCATATCCATACATAATTATGTGAACACATTAAAAAAGAAAGACTGGCAGTGGATCAAGGTCCGCCATCAGCATAAAGGTTGCCGCTTATTTGCATGGTTTCATTCCAGGGAAGTATATATCTTTAATCCGGTGACACAAAGGAGACAACTCATTCATTTGCTGATCAGGAAAGATACAGATGATACCATAAAATATAGTTTTTGTTATCATCCTGCAGCGACGCTAAAACAACTGGCATACATGCAATGTAAACGCTACTTTATAGAGAAAGCGTTCAGAGAAGAGAAGAAAGAATTGGGACTTAATCAATATCAAGTCCGAAGTGAACAAAGCTGGCATAAACATATGGCCATGGTAATGTTAGCACAACTTTTTATAAACACCCAAAAGCTGCATTATTACAATGACGAGAGGTTATGGTTTACAACACAAGACATTATTTTATTGATAAGATCTATTTTCAAAATCACATTAAGAACTGTAACCGATCTGATAATGGATATCCTTGCAAAGCAGCCACCAGATTACTCAAAACTTAAGAAATTATTATTTATTCGAATCTGACAAAGTCAAGGTAAGATACTTTTTCCATTTGTCTAGGAAAAAAAATCCCTGAATTGTTTGTTAAACAACTCAGGGATGAATCTATAATAAGGTGATACTAGCCTTTTTCGTTATGGCTCATCTTACCAACATACTTACCTGTAATGGTATGTTTGCTGTATTTAAGATTGTAACTTACTCCATAACCATCGTCTGTCTTTTTAACAGTAACGACGCCACTCACCAGCTTATCTAATATAGCTCCTGATTGCGGATACGCTACACCATTTTTATAAGTATATCCTAGATATACGGCTGCGTATTTGAAGTTTTTAACAGGATTGTATCCTACAGAGTCTGCACTGGAGTAGGTGTAAGTCTGGCCATCAGACAGAATCATTGAGTCGAGGTGAATATATACCTGACTGGCAGTACCTGTAAAAGTACTCGTTACGGCATCTGAAAATATAAATCCATTTGAATATTCACTTCCGAGTGTAGTAAGTATGGTGGTATCACCCTTGCCTTCACCCATAGTGAATGAACTTACTGTACCGAGTGTTGCTTTGTCATTGTTTTTTTTGCATGCAACTAAAAGCAAGGTTGCTGAAAGCAAACCAAGTCCTAATTTTTTCATAGGTAATTTGTTGTTTGAATTGTTATTTACGGTTTTCTGATATGGTATAAAATATTTGGCCGGTTAACTATAATTATAGTTTTTTTCTGATTGCGATGCAAATGTACGAAAAATTTATAATCTGTATGCTACTGTATAGTAATTTAAATTTTGATATTTGGAGTTTATTTTGTTAATATCCGGGCTGGCATCTCCATTTCTAAATGCTTCATTATTAAATAACTTTGGAAAAATTAAGCAGTCGCTTTAAATATAAAAGTATGAAGGAGGCCTCTTAAATCTTTTTAAGCATTGGTTGGACTTTCTGAAGAAAAGCTGTAAAATCTTCTCTATCTGTGATTTTGCTCCCTCTTGAAAATCCACAATTTGCCATTGCTAGTCGTAAATAGTTAATAAAAGTAGTATTATGCTCTTCATTGAGAAAATGGCTATCTACCTGTGGTATCTTTGTGATTTCTATTGAATACATTTCTCCTCCGCTGATATTATCCTTATGAAGATAATCAGCAGACACACCGAGTTCATGAAAAAAGTCATTATCTTCCCTATCATCCAGTTCAGATAGCAAATCACTTATTGTTATTATTTGGATTGGATCGCCACCTTCCCAGGGAATTTCAGGATGTAGGTCATAATCCCAGGTAAAATTGCAGGATCCTACAATTTTATAAAACAACTTCAGGGACAGCGGAACATAGCCAACAGGTTTTACCGAAGCATCCAACTTCTCCAGAAGACATTCAACGTTAAGTAATGGCTTAAGAATAGGATGTTCAAAATCATACTTTACCTGTTGATTAAAGCAGTAATTAATATTTGTCAACTCTTTATAAATGATCTCAAGATTGTAAGATACACGGTTAAAGGTCTCTGTGAGAACTGCTTCAACTATAGGATAGAATGCAGGGTTAAATGCATTAAGACCTAGTTTTTCAATTTCTTCATATACATGTAGCGTATCACCTTGTAGATATTTTTCAAGTAAATTCATATAGAATGAGATTAAATTTCTTGGGATGAAAAATTTAAACAAGGTAAATATACATGAATTTGCGCCTTCGAAAATATCTATGGAAGTTATTGCTATCTCCGTATTTATACATTTCCTTATCACTCTATCTTCAAACTCTTCACCGGGTTCCCCAGCGCCGCCTTTATCGTTTGTAAAACGATCAGTACTCCGGTTATCACCGCCAGTAATATAAGTGTAAGCACAAAGGGTGTGGCTGTAATATCCACCCTGTACACGTAATCATCCAGCCATCTTTTCATGATCAGATAAGCTACCGGACAGGCAACAATACCCGCCACTGCAATCACCAGCATAAACTCCTTCACAAACAATGTGACAATACTGCTGATGGAAGCTCCCAGTACTTTCCGGATACCGATCTCCTTGGTACGTTTCTGAATGCTTAAAGAGATCATTCCCATCACACCCAAAAGCACGATTACGAAGGAGAGGAGCGTAGCTGTATAAGCAGCCTGTTTAAGCTGTATTTCTGTCTTATACATCCTGGCAAGGCGGTCGTCCATGAATTTATATTCAAAAGGAGTACCAGGCATCAATGCCGCCCATTTCTTCTGTACGGCGGCAATAGAGCTGGTGCCTTTGAGTTTAAAGGAGAAATACCGGAAGATAGTATTGAGTTTTGGATGTATGATAAGCATAGGCTGTACCGCCTGCTGCATAGTAGTAAAATGAAAATCCTTAATTACTCCGGCTACAGTAAATACCATTCCCGAAGATTTATCCTTCAGCTGTCTGCCCACTGCCTCTGCAGGATTAGCAAACCCCAATGCTTTCGACATGGTGGTATTGATCACCACCTTGCTGCTGTCAACAGGCTCATTGAAAAACCGGCCGCTCTCCATAGGGATACCATAGGTATCTGCATAATAGGCATCTGTAGTCAGGAGATAAGAAGCGATAGAAGTATTAGCATCAGCTTCTGCCCGGTGAACACTCATATTGCCTGAGTTGGCCCCATCAGGGACTTCATATGATAAGGTTACATTTCTTACTTCCGGCATATCTGCAAACTGATTACGTATTCCCCGCATACGGTTAACACCTGCCGGTGTCCAGTCTCTCGGTACCTGTGCAGCAACAACATATTCTTTATTATACCCAAGATCTTTACTAAAGAATAACTGTACCTGTTTAGTAATAATAAAAGCGCCTATCAGTACAATAGCAGCTGTAAAGAATTGAAAGGCTACCAACGATTTTCGTAACAATACATTTTCTTTCACGGTCTTTAATCTTCCTTTCAGAGAATCTACAGATTTTAAAGAAGATAAGACAAAGGCGGGATACAGCCCTGCTGCTAATCCGGTTAACAGGATCAGCAACAATGGAAAAGCAATATAGTATAAAGGAAAAGAAGCAGGGAGCTTCTTATCCAGCATCTGCCCGAAAGCAGGACGGGCCAGCTGATAAATTGCAAATGCCAGCAATGCAGAAAAGCAAACCAGTATCGTGGATTCTATCAGGAACTGCCATATCAGCTGACGTCTTAATCCTCCTAATACCTTGCGCATGCCTATTTCCTTCATCCGGGAAGAAGAACGGCTCACAGACATATTGATGAAGTTGATCACCGCCATTAACAGGATAAATAAAGCAATGGCAGAAAGTGTATACAACATTCGCTTTGCGAGGTTATTATCTTTTTCAAGATAATAACTCTTCAAAGGAAAAAGATTAACATGCAGGTTTTCCTGTATCTCCTGAGATGTATTTGTTTTTAATAAAGTAGCAATAGATTTATCCAGACTGGCAGGTGTAATACCATTCTGCAACTCTACATAACCTACAACAAACCGGTTGTTCCAGTTATCTATATTCCTTCCAAAAAAAGAAAGTGCACTGAGGGGAAGATAAAAACAATTTGCATTATCATCATTCAAACTGGATACTGAATTCTCTCCTGGTTTCTTTATCACTGCTGTCACCAGGAAGTCGTGTTTGGAACCAGCAAAATTTTCAAGCGTAATCGCTTTCCCAATCACATCCGTAACACCGAAATATTTTTTAGCCAGTTCATCTGTGAGGACTAAAGAAAAAGGATCATTCAGGGCGGTGCTTACATCACCATACAACACTTTAAATCCATACATATTGAGGAAGGTACTGTCGCCCACCTGTAACCCCTGACGAAAGCTCTTTTCACCCACTGTAGCATTGGTAGTAATACCATCAAAACGATAGTAATTCTTTACCAGCGATGGATATTGTTCTTTTAATGCTTTAGGCAACGCACCGATAGTCGCCAGATCATACCCCATATTAGGGTCTTTCCATTTGCTCTGGATTATATAATGATTGCCGGCATTTTTCAGATGGGCATTCACCTGCAATTCACTCCACACATAAGTCATGATCAGCATCGTAAAAGCAATACCTGTTGCCAGCCCGATGATATTCAATAGAGAATAGAAACGGCTCTTAATGATATTCCGCCAGGCGATCAAAATGTAGTTCTTCAGCATGAAGGTTGTGGATTTTGGAAAGGAGGGCATCAAACAAAATGCCGCATTTTTATTGATTGATAATGAACTTGTTATAATATTATAAAAACAGGAAATTGTCCGCTTATGATACAGCAGTTGTTCGGTTATGAGCAGGTATTTAAGACGTACTGCCGTATACGTAATAGATGGTTTTTGTCCATTTTATAGTGCATAAATCATTTTAGCAAAACAAAAAAAATAAAATATTGAGAATGGGTTCTACTTTTAGATTGTATTTAACCCGTATAAATTCCATTAGTCAAATTGATTGTTATCTTATGTAACCTTTAACACCATTTTTATTCATGTAAACCCGAAAATGTAAAAACACCACCATGTTTTAAAGGAAACTTATTGCCCTCAAAACAATTCCACAATCCTAAAAACCATCTGACCATGTCCAGTAGTGTCCATTTCACTAAAGGTAAAGGCATACGCCTCTACACGCCCCAGAATGAAGAGTACATCGATGCCGTATCCGGTACATTTAACCTCGCATTGGGTTATAGTCACCCGGAATTAGTAGACGTACTCAAAACACAGGTCGAAGACCTTATCCATGTCTCATCTTCCTTCACAGGAGAACTTGCTCAAAACGTATTAGACAGTATCCTCGATCATGCACCGGAACACATTACAGACGGCTGGATGCGGGATATTATCGGTTCCACTGCCAATGAAGGCGCCGTTAAAATTGCCAACAAGTACAACGGTAAAAATGAAGTGATCAGCCTGTCCCTGTCTCATCACGGACAAACCCTTTTCGCTACCAGTATTTCCGGCAATGCTTTCCGCCGTAAGTCTTTCTCCAACACCATCTCCACACAGAATGGCATCGTTCCTGCTCCCTATTGTTACCGCTGCCCGTATTCCGCTAAAGGAGCGCCTGGGTGTGGATTTCTATGTGCCGAGGCCATCCACGATTATGTACAGTATTCCAGCTCCGGTAATGTCTCCTGCCTCATCATTGAACCTATCCTGGGCAATGGTGGCAATATCATTCCGCCTGAAGGTTATTTCGAAAGGATCAGACAGATTTGTGATGAACTGGATATCGTGCTTATCGCTGATGAAGTACAGACAGGCATTGGCAGAACAGGCCATATGTTTGCCAGTGAGTATTACGATATACAACCAGACATCATCACGCTTGCCAAAGGACTGGGCGGTATCGGTATCCCCGCAGCTGCTATCCTGTACCGTGCTGAATATGCCGTGCTGGAAAAATTCGAACACTCTTATACATCAGGTGGCAACCTGTTATCGCTGGCTGCCACGCAGAAAACGATGGAAGTCGTTTCCCGCGAAGGGTTCCTGGAAGAGGTCCGCACAAACGGGAAAGTCCTGGGTGAACTGTTGAATACCCTGAAAGAAGACTACGGACATATCATCGGCGATGTACGTGGTATCGGCTATATGTGGGGACTAGAGATCGTTGATAAGGACGGTGCTCCTGATGTAGATTTATCTAACAGGATCATCGATCTGGCACTCACTGATCATAAAATGATTGTAAGAGGATCGCGTTATGGCTTTGGCAACGTCGTAAAAGTAAGACCCTCTCTCACCGCTACCCTGGAAGATATAGAAGAGATCTATCTCCGTTTGGACAAATTATTCAGTCAGTTATAAACTTACCTCCATGAAAGCAATCGTATATAATAACCCCTGGGATATCAGGATAGAAGACAAGGAAGAACCGGCTATCATTTTACCGGATGAAGTTATCGTGGAAATACGTGCTACCGGTATATGCGGTACAGACCTCAGCATTATTTCGGGAGAATACCTCGCCAGGCCGCAGGTCATCATCGGACATGAATCTGCTGGTGTGATAGTAGAAAAAGGGAAAGGCGTTGATAACTGTAACATAGGCGACCGTGTAATCATAGACCCTACTTACTACTGCGGTTATTGCGATAACTGTCGCAAAGGATTACGCAATCATTGCCTGCTGAAATCCACTACAGAAGCAGGGGTGTCTATAGATGGTACCTTCACCCGCTACTTCAAAACGACTCAACGCTTCATTTATGGTTTACATGATAACATTCCCTTTGAACAGGGGGCGATGTCTGAACCATTAAGTTGCGTATTAACAGCTGTAAAGAAACTGGCGGTGAACCCTTTCATGCGTACAGCCATACTTGGTGGCGGGCCTATCGGCCTGCTGTTCTACATGGCGTTGAAACAACATGGTATCGGGGAAGGCGTGATCTATGAAACATCAAAGAACAGGATAAAACTGATAGAACAAAACAACGTACTGTCTAAAGGCTGGCAGGTAGCGCCGGAATTTATTCCGCAGAAAAACCAGTACGACCTGATCATCGATACAACAGGTAGTTTATTGGAAAAATCCATAATGGCTATTGCCGATGGTGGAAAGATTTCACTGATGGGATTACGTAATAACCAGCAGACCATCAACCCCCGCGAGATAGCAGACAGAAGTATCTCTATCATCGGTTCCATCGATTCCCAGGATACTTTTAAACATGCGGTAGACCTCATCAACAGCGGCAGATTGGAACTGGAAAAGATCATCACCAATGGCTACAGCCTGAATGAATTTACCACTGCGGTAAAAGATCTTGGTTGTGATGTGGACGGCAAACAACGTAACAATAATATCTCCAGTCTTAAATCTTTTATCTCAATAACATGAAATACATCATCTTCGACATAGACGGTACTTTAACAGATACCACGGAAATAGACGATCTGTGTTTTACACAGGCAATAGAAGATACGTTTGGCTTCTATGACTTTGAAACAAACTACGGACATTATAAAAATACCACTGATTCAGGTATCATAGATCAGCTGTTCCGTGAAAGACTGGGCCGCTCTTATAACTCAGAAGAACAGCACAAATTCATTCTGCATTTTTGTAACTTACTGGAACAGGCATATCGAAGCAAGCCTGACTGTATCCGTGAAATCAGCAAGGCTGGCAAGACCATCGAACTCCTTTGTCAGCAGGAACATCTCAGTATAGGACTGGCAACAGGAGGCTGGCGCGAATCCGCTTTATTCAAATTACGTTGCGCCGGCATCAATATTGATGGATGTACAGCGGCCTCTTTTGCGCAGGACGCCATGGCCCGTCAAGATATTATCGGCCATACTATCCGCAGGATGAATGCAAAACATCACCGGGAACAGGAGCTGTCTGATATCGTGTATATAGGCGATGGCAATTGGGATTACCTGGCTGCTACTGAATTAGGTATCTGCTTCATCGGTATAGAAAATAAAAGGCTCGCACATCTGAATGATATCATAAAAATTGCTGATTATGCTGATTTACATCAGCATATCGGCCTGATGCAACACATTGATTAAAACAGATTATATGTTCCCTCTGACCATTGATACAAAACGGTCTTACCGTATTGCTACCAGTATCTTTTTCTTTATAGCAGGCCTGACTTATTCAAGTTGGGCCTGCCGTATTCACGATATAAAAGCACATTTCGGCCTTAACAATGCTGAACTGGGCAGCGTATTATTCTCCCTTCCCGTAGGACTGATGATCAGCTTACCCATCTCGGGCTGGATGGTCACCCGCTTCGGCAGCAGGAAAGTCCTCATCACCGCAGGGCTCTTTTTCCCTTTTATGCTTTGTATGATAGGCCTTACCACACAAATCTGGCAACTGGTCATCGTCCTGTTTCTGTTCGGCTTCATGAACAACGTATTCGAAATAGCCATGAATACCCAGGCTGTAGGCATAGAATCCTTATATAAGCGTTCTATTATGGCTTCCTTTCATGGACTCTGGAGCCTGGCAGGATTTGCCGGCATCGGTATAGGAACGCTGGCAATCGCCTTAAAATGGCCAATACATGTACATTATCTCATCATCGGGACCATATGCTGGACACTGGTATTGATTTGCTGGAAAAACTTATTGCCGGAAGATGAAGTCTCAGATTCCCAGCCTCTCTTCGCAAAACCAGACGGTCATATCTTAAAACTGGGATTAATAGCCTTTGCCAGCCTCGTAACAGAAGGGACTATGTTCGACTGGAGCGGGGTATATTTTCAGAAGATCATCAACGTTCCCGAATCACTGACTACCGTAGGGTACATCGCCTTCATGGGTACCATGGCGGGAGGCCGCTTTGCTGCTGATAACATCGTTACCCGTTTTGGCGCAAAACATGTATTGCAATGCAGTGGTATCATCAGTACCAGCGGACTCCTACTGGCTATAATATTCCCTAACATATACACGGCTACACTGGGCTTCCTGCTGGTGGGGATCGGCGTCTCTTCCGTAGTACCATTGGTACTGGCACTGGCCGGCAAATCCAAAACACTGCCTCCGGGAGTGGCCATCGCGGCCGTATCCACGGTCGGCTTCCTGGGTTTCTTATTAGGTCCGCCATTAATAGGCTTTATTGCAGAAGCATTTGACCTTCGCTGGTCATTTGCATTGATATCCATTCTCGGTTTCGGTACAACATTACTGGCATCTGAAATTAAAAAGGAATAATCCACCAACTTATTTTTTATCTTTGCTCCGTGAAAAAGACAGGAGTCTACATATTATTGTTGATTTTCATCTTACACAATACCGCTTTAGACCAGATTTTAAAACTGCCGGTATTAGTGGCGCATTTCCATGAACACCAGCAATTGAATGGAGATATCAGTTTCATGGATTTCCTGTGTATGCATTACTGGGGCAAAGACGTGAGAGATAAAGATTATGAAAGGGATATGCAGTTGCCCTATAAAACAGTAGATACCCATACCATCACACACTCTTTCATCCCCCTCGTAAAAACGACAGATATAAAATTTAACGATATCCAGCCGGAAGAGATCGCATATCCTCTCCTGAAGAATAATTACATGCCAGACCCGGCATTATCTGCCCTTTTCAGACCTCCCCAGGCTTAAGCTTCTACATATGTTTTAATTGCGGTCATAGAACAAATGGCCGTGCATTTTCATTTGAAATAACGAGAAGGTTATGCTAAATAAGATCATTGGCTTTTCTGTAAAGAATAAGCTGATAATAGGACTATTTGTATTAGCACTGATAGGATGGGGAGCATTTGAAGTAACCCGGCTGCCAATAGACGCAGTCCCCGATATTACCGACAACCAGGTACAGGTCATCACCGTATCTCCTGCTCTCGGAGCGCCTGATGTGGAACGGCTCATCACGTTTCCTATAGAACAATCCTGTAGCAACATCCCCGGATTAAAACAGATCAGGAGTTTCTCCCGTTTCGGATTGTCCCTGGTCACCATCGTATTCAATGATGGTACAGATGTTTACTGGGCCAGGCAACAAATCAGCGAACGCCTGCAAGGGGTGCAGGTCCCGCAGGGGATCGGTTCTCCGGAAATGGCGCCTGTTACCACAGGATTAGGGGAAATATACCAATACGTAGTGAGGCCATTGCCAGGCTACGAAGGGAAATATGGCCCCATGGAACTGCGTACTATACAGGACTGGATAGTACGCCGCCAGCTGTTAGGTACGCCCGGAGTGGCAGATGTGAGTAGCTTCGGGGGAGAATTAAAACAATATGAAATAGCCGTAAAGCCGGAACAGTTGAAGGCCAGCCATGTTACGATCGCGGACGTGTTCGATGCCCTCGAAAGGAATAACCAGAATACCGGCGGTGCCTACATAGAAAAAGGCCCTACCGTATTATATATCCGTAGCGAAGGCTTAACAACAGGCATAGAAGATATAGAAAAAGTAGTCGTAAAAACACTCGATAATGGCATGCCCATACTCATCCGCGATATTGCGGAAGTACATTATGGTGCAGCTATCCGTTATGGTGCTATGTGCTATAACGACAAAGGAGAAGTGGCAGGGGCCGTTGTCATGATGCTGAAAGGGGAAAACTCTTCTGCTGTTATCAAACGCGTAAAAGCGAAAGTGGCGGAAATACAAAAATCCTTACCGGAAGGCGTAGTCATAGAGCCATTCCTGGACCGTACCAAAATGGTGAACAATGCCATCAGCACCGTAGAGACGAACCTGATGGAAGGGGCTTTGATCGTCGTCTTTGTACTGGTATTCTTCCTGGGGAATCTCAGGGCAGGATTAATTGTTTCTTCCGTTATCCCCCTCTCCATGTTATTCGCTGTCATTCTGATGAATAAATTTGGAGTAGGCGGTAATTTAATGAGCTTGGGGGCAATAGATTTCGGATTAATAGTAGATGGTACCGTGATAGTAGTGGAAGCGATCCTGCACCGCTTCTCTCACTCCAAAAAAGGATGGCTTACACAACAGATGATGGATGAGGAAGTTAATACTTCTACAGGTACCATGATCAAATCTGCTGTATTCAGCCAGATCATCATCCTCATCGTATATTTCCCTATCCTCTCCCTGCAGGGTATTGAAGGGAAAATGTTCAAACCAATGGCCTTTACAGTGGCCTTTGCTATCCTGGGCGCTTTTATCCTGTCCATCACCTATGTGCCGATGATGAGCGCATTATGCCTGAATAAAAAGATCAGCCACAAACGCGGACTGGCAGATAAAATGATGGCCTGGTTAGAAAGACGTTATCAACCGGCATTAAAAAGAATGCTGCAACTACCTAAGACCATCATCGCTGTTACACTGTTATTATTTGTAATAGCTGTATTCATATTAGGAAGGATGGGCGGTGAATTCATTCCTCAGTTGGAAGAAGGTGATTTCGCGGTGGAGACGCGCCTGTTAACAGGTAGCAATCTCCATACGACCATCAATGCTACACAACAGGCTGCAGGTATCCTGCTCAGAAAATTCCCCGAAGTACAAAAGGTTGTCACCAAAATAGGAAGTGCAGAAATTCCTACAGATCCGATGCCGCTGGAAGCCAGTGATATGATGGTCATTCTGAAAGATAAAAAGGAATGGACTTCCGCACATTCTTTCGATGAACTGGCCGGTAAAATGACGAAAGAGTTATCCGTCATACCCGGTATTAATGTTGGTTTCCAGTTCCCCGTACAGATGCGTTTTAATGAACTGATGACAGGGGCCAGGCAGGACATCGTATGTAAGATCTTTGGGGAAGACCTGGACTCATTGGCTTTATACGCCCACAAACTGGGTGAATTAATAAAAACGGTCAACGGTACCATCAATATGTATGTAGAAACTGTGACAGGCATGCCCCAGGTAGTGATCCACTACGATCGTGACGCTATGGCTAAATACGGCCTGAACGTAAGCGATATCAACCGTGTGGTAAATACGGCTTTCGCAGGACAAAGTGCCGGCCTGGTATACGAAGGTGAAAAGCGTTTTGATATGGTCGTACGCCTGGCAGGTGAATCCCGTAAAAGCATATCAGATATCCGCAACCTGCTGGTCCCTACCCGGCAGGGCCTGCAAATCCCCCTGGAACAGGTGGCTGCTGTAACAGAAACAGAAGGCCCAAACCAGATACAAAGGGAAAATACCCGCCGCAGAATTATCGTGGGCTTCAATGTCAGCGGGCGAGATGTACAATCCATCGTCACAGAGCTACAGCAAAAGGTTACACAGCAGTTAAAACTGCCTGCAGGATACTCCATCGTATATGGCGGTTCCTTTGAGAACTTAACCGCTGCAAAACAACGCTTATCTATTGTAGTGCCTGTGGCGCTGCTCATGATATTTTTACTGTTATACTTTGCCTTCGGATCAGTAAAACAGGGATTATTGATCTATACCGCTATCCCGCTGTCTGCCATAGGAGGCATCCTTGCCTTATGGATCAGGGACCTGCCATTCAGTATCTCTGCCGGTGTAGGTTTCATTGCTTTATTCGGCGTTGCGGTGCTCAATGGTATCTTATTGGTCTCCGAGTTTAACAGGCTGAAAAAAGAAGGCTGGGACGATATCAGGAAAATAGTGATACACGCTACAAAAACAAAACTCAGGGCCGTATTAATGACCGCCCTGGTACCATCCCTGGGCTTTATCCCGATGGCGGTAAGTACCGGGGCAGGAGCAGAGGTACAAAAACCTTTAGCTACCGTAGTGATCGGGGGATTGATCGTTTCCACCATGCTTACCCTCTTCGTATTACCTGTATTATATATTCTTTTTGAAAAAGGGTTCAGGTTCTTTAAACCCGCTGTTATGCTGTTGATACTGATCTTACCTGCAACACTAAAAGCACAGGATAAAGTCTCATTGCAGCAATCTTTAGATATGGCGATGAAAAACAACCTGCAGCTAAAAGCTTCCAGGCTGGGTGAACAGTATTACCGGTCACTGAAAAAGAGTAATCTTGATATTGATAAAACATCCGTGGTGGCTGAATACGGTAAGATCAACAGCATAGCTAACGATAACCGCTTCAGCATTTCACAGGGTATCCAGTTCCCTGCTGTATACAAACACCAGCGGAGTATCAACAATACCAATATCTCTATCAGTGAACGACTCACAAAGCTCAGGGAGAACGACCTGAAAGCTGCGGTGAAACAATCCTTTTATGCATTGCTGGTGATGCAGCAGAAAGAACATTTGTTAAAGGAGGCAGATAGTATCTACACAACTTTCCTGCAAAAGGCAGCACTGAAATACAAAGCAGGCGATGTAGATGCACTGGAAAAGGCCACCGCAGAAAACCAACGGTTGCAGATTGCTAACCAGCTGACTTTACTGCAAACGGATTATGAACAGGAATTAAGCCGTTTCCAGGTATTCTTAAATGCACCGGGAGCAATACCGGCTAATGACAGCATTCTTTACCTGTTACCTGCCATTCCCGACACAGTTGAACATGCACCCTTAATTGAATTACAACAACAGGAGTTACTCCGCAGTACCCAGGAATACAAACTGGAAAAAAGCAGGTTACTTCCTTCGTTTAATCTTGGGTATAACAACACCAGTATTATCGGTTATCAGCGCATAGGTACAGCAGAAAAGTACTATGGGGGAGGGGACCGCTTCTCTTCTGTGAATGTAGGCATTGGTATCCCTTTGTTTGCTACTGCACAACGCTCCAGGATCAGAGCATCCAATATGCTTATTCAGCAACACCGGCAGGAAATGGAAGCTAGCCGTCAGCAATTGAATACCGAATTACAGAATGCCGTACGTACTTATACCCGCAACAGGCAACTGATTGATACCTATAATGCGACTATCCTGAAAAATGCAGCAGTGATCATCAACGGCGTTACCAAACGCCTGACCAGTGGCGAAATAGGCTACCTGGAATGGGTGATCCTGGTAAACCAGGCACTGGAATTACGCAGTAATTACTTTGCGGTGGCAGATCAGCTGAATCAATCTGCTTTTACAATAGAGAAACTGAGTGGTATTAACTAATTCAAAAATGAAGATCATGCGGAACATAATCATATTGACAGGTATCATTTGCCTGTTTTCCTGCAAAGAGAAAAAGCCTGCACCGGCCATACAACAAACGGTCGTGCAGACGAACAGCATTGAACTAACCCCTGCGCAGATAAAAAACGCAGGCATAAAGATAGAAAAGGCCACAACAAGAGACATGCATACTATACTCAAAGTAAATGGTATGATAGATGTACCACCACAAAACATTGTGTCTGTCAGCATTCCTTTAGGTGGTTATTTAAAGAGCATGCAACTGCTGCCGGGAATGCAGGTAAGCAAAGGCCAGGTGCTGGCCGTACTGGAAGATCCCCAGTACATCCAGCTACAACAGGATTACCTCGTTGCTAAAAGCAGACTAGCTTACCTGGAATCAGATTATATCAGGCAAAAGGGCCTGAACGAAGCACAGGCAAACAGCGATAAATTGTTTCAGCAGGTAAAGAGTGAGTTTGAAAGCCAGAAAGTAATACTCAGATCATTAGGGGAGAAATTACAATTGATCAGTATTAGTCCTGATAAACTGAATGAAAGCAATATCTCCCGCAGTATCAGCATTCATGCGCCTATCAGCGGATTTGTAACAAAGGTGAACGTGAACATTGGTAAATATGTAAGTCCTGTTGATGTATTATTCGAACTGATCAACCCTTCGGATCTGCATCTTAGTCTTACCGTATTCGAAAAGGATGTCATCAATCTGCAACCACAGCAGAAGGTCATCTGTTATGCGAATAACAATGAAAAGTATACGGCCAGGATTCATCTCATCACCAGGAATATCAACGAAAACCATAGCAGCGAAGTACATTGCCATTTCGATAAATATGATAAACGTTTATTACCCGGTATGTTCATGAATGCAGAGATCGAACTGAACAATGCTCATGTAAGGGCTGTTCCCGAAGACGCCGTAGTGAAATGGGAAAATAAGAATTACATTTTCTTCGCTGAAGGGTCCGGTAAATTTGAAATGACACCGGTAGAAACAGGCAGTAGTAATGATGGTTATACAGAGATAAAGACAGCTATTCCGGATAAGGATATTGTTACAGCCAATGCGTATGCCTTGCTGATGAAAATGAAGAATGGGGGAGAGGAAGAATAAACAAAATGAGGCTGACTAAAAAGGGTACTCCCTCTTGGATAGGTGATAGCGATGAAACTGTTTTTACACAATTCTCAGTGCCTTCAATTTACTTTTAGTCAGCCTCATTGTTTTATTGCAAACACAATTTTCATAAAAAACTAGCCTGTTACTGTTGAAGTACACCTCTTTTCACATGTTGTGCAATATTCTTCAATTGATGGATATGCCTTTGTGTATGTACAACAATAAAATGATTCCATTCCATCCTCGTCAATTCCCCAGATCCGGGAAAAACGAATTCCAGGCAGATAACATGTTGATCCTGTTTCTTAATATTTTCTCCCACTTCATTTAATGTTAATGTCAGGCTTTTTAACAATAAATTTTTATCATGTGGCTGATCAGAGGGAATAATGAACTCGGGCGACTTAAATTTCTCATTGAAATTCAAAAACAGGTCTCTTATCATTTGGACCTTTTCTCCGGGATCTCTGTCAGTAGACGCTACAACACCCTGTAACACCAGCGATACGCCGGATACGGATTTATAGATATGTTCGCCTACCTGTCCGGCAGTCCAGCTACCTTCAAAAGGGACCATATTTATTTCGGTTTCGCTGAATGAAGATAAAGTCTTTATCAGCTCAGCAGCAGTATTTTCAAACTGATTATATAATTCCATAACGCTCACAATTTTTAATAAACCAAATGTCTATACTAAAATGGACAATCCAGGGGCGTATTCACGACTTCCTTAGGGGGGATTTAGGACATTATTTTTATTACATTTGCCCTGCTTTTAAATAAATCGTTTATGAGAAAAACCCTTTTATTCGTTTTCGTACTTAGTTTTTGTATTGGTAACCTGCATGCTCAACTTCAATCTCCTGTTATGAAATGGTTTAATGAACCCGGCAAATGGACCGGCAACGCAAAAAAACTGGATGTAACCGTAGACCCTGCCACCGATTACTGGCGTGTAACACATTATGGCTTTATCCGTGACAACGGCCCCTTTTATTTCCAGGAACAGGAAGGCGATTTTGAAGCCAGTGTAAAGATCTCCGGACATTACCAGGAACTCTTCCACCAGGCTGGATTAATGGTAAGGATTGATAATAAGAACTGGATCAAAACCGGGATTGAATATGTAGATGGCGTACAGAATGTAAGTGCAGTAGTAACAAGAGAAGTATCTGACTGGTCCGTAGTACCTCGTCATGATAGCCCGGAGTCTGTTTGGCTTAAATTATTAAGAAAAGGAGACTTTGTTGAGATAAAATATTCTTTTGATGGAGTAAAATATGATATGCTGCGACTGGCATACTTCCCTCCAAATGTAAAAGCGCAGATAGGCGTAGTCGCTGCTGCTCCCGGTAAAAAAAGTTTTCCTGTAGTGTTTGAAAACTTCGAAGTAAAACCTGTTGAGAAAAAATAAACATCCGGTACCAACTGGAATCCATTAACACATAGCAGTATTTAATAAACTCCGTAGCAGTCTCCTTGAATGGCATAAGGGGACTACTACGGAGTATTCGAAACTTCTGAAATTGCACAAGCCAGGGGCCCTATAAATGAATATAGGGGACGACCAGCAGTTCTCCCGAACACTTCTGGCCATTCCCCCTATCAATTGCAGGTTAAATATTTTAAACAGATGCTGCTTTAATAATCACATCCACCACTTCTGCAGGCTTTGTCATGAACAAAGTATGCCCACCGGTCATTTCTGTAACAATACAACCCGCGCGTTTATACATGGTACGCTCCAGTGCAGGATTAATAGTGCCATCATCCGTAGGGAAAATAGCAAAAGAAGGTTTGCTCTTCCAGGCTGCCTGTGTAACCGGCGTTACAAAAGACTTCACCGTTAAAGGGATCTGAGAATCATACATAAATTCAGACTTCTCAGCAGACTGCCCCACCGCAAATGTTGAATTAAACAATGCCTTATCAAGATAGACATTGCCTTTTTCATCCGGCGCCAGGATACCATTCACTTCCAGTATCGCTTCAGACTGCACCAGCGCGAGTGTGGATTCTCCTGCTTCCGGAACGAAAGCCGCTACATACACCAGGCTGGCTACATTAGGATGTACACCTGCTTCTGTAATAACTGTACCACCCCAGGAATGACCTACCAGTACAACCGGGCCTTTCTGCCTGTCAATAGCTGCTACTGTAGCGGCTACGTCTTCTTCCAGCGTAGTGGTCGGGTTCTGTACAAGTGTAACATTATACCCTTTTGCCTTCAGGATCTTATATGCTGGCTCCCAGCCGGAAGCATCCGCAAATGCGCCATGTACGATAACAATGTTCCTGGTCATAATTTTTATTTTAAGTATTTCCTTAACTCTGCTGCTGCATGAACAAATACCGATTTGGATTGAGGTGTTTCTGCCAGAGGATTTAACAAACCGAAATCATGAATGGCACCGTTATAACGCACAGTGGTCACTGTTACGCCTGCTTCATCTAGCTTGCGGCCATATGCTTCACCGCCGTCCCGGAGAATATCTGCTTCTGCTACATGTATTGATGCCGGAGGAAGACCCTTTAATTGTTCCAGGGTAGCATTAATAGGAGAGGCATAGATCTCGGCACGTTGTTTAGGGTCCGTTGTATAGTTATCATACATCCATTTCATCAATGGGGTTGTCAGGAACCTGTCTTTCCCAAAACGTTTATAGGAATCATGCTCAAAATCAGCATCTACGATAGGCCAAAGCAGTACCTGTAATTTAATTTCAGGACCTTTATTCTCTTTTGCCTTAAGCGCCGTTACGGCCGTCATGTTACCGCCAACACTGTTCCCTACTACTGCCAGTCTTTTGCCATCCACATTAATCTCCGCACCATGTTCTGCCACCCATTTGGTAGCAGCAAAGATCTCATTCACCGCCTGTGGGTACTTCGCTTCCGGAGAAGGCGTGTAGTTAACAAATACGCCTACTGCGCCGGATAATACAGTAAGATCGCGTACCATACGTTTGTGCGTAGGGAAATCTCCTAATACCCAGCCACCGCCATGGATGAAAATAAACACAGGTAACACTTCGTTATTCCCTGCAGGACGAACAATATCCAGTTTGATAGTGAATCCATCCGCTGTGATAGTCTTCTCAGAAAAATCTACACCTGAATAATCTACTTTCACAGAGTTCTGTGCACCTACCAATACTTCCCTGGCTGCTGCCGGAGATAATGATTCCAGTGGGGCTCCGCCACCACTGTTAAGCGCGGCTAAAAACTTTTTTGTGTCTGCGGACAATGCCGGATCTTCTGCTACAGGTGGAATGATGATCTCACCTGTTTGTTGATGTTGCCTCATGATCTTGGGTTTTATTTGTACGTACCAGTTGTCAAAGCCCGTACCATTCATCTAATTAATTGTTAGTCATATGATTAGTAGGAATGCCAGATAAAATTAATTAACGGTATATCGTAATTTTATGATAGGTTTACGCCCCGTCATTTGCCGGAACAATGTAACTTTGCATACAATGACAAAAGAAAACCTTTGGGAGAGTTTGCAGGAAAAAGAGAAGGAGCAGGCAGTATTGCTCTCCTTCAGCAATGACCTTTCCGCTGCCCGTGATAAAGAAGAACTGTCAAGGATCATACACGAACGCCTGAGTGAGTTGTTCGTATACGATGATTTCATTATTTGCACTGTAGATGAAGCACAAAAAATACACAAAACATTCTTCCACTTCTTCCGGGAGCAACCTAAAGATTATGAACTCTATAACCGTGTCATCAGCGAAAGTTACCCCGTAGAGGATGGCTTTTATGACCGGGTTCTGGCATCAAAAGAAATTATAAGATTTGACCTGACTAAAATGGAATTGCCGCAATACATCCAGTACCATTATAATGACGGTATCCGCGAAGTAATTGCCATCACCTTACGCAACCAGAAAAGAAAAGTAGGTGCGTTTTTTCTCTTACTGAAAAATCCGGATACCTTCACCCCTCAGGCGCTCCGTTTATTACAGGGATTATCCTACCAGCTGGCTATCACCATTGCTAATATCATCGCCAATGAACAGATAGAGAAACAACTGAATGAGATCCGGCATTATAAACAACAATTAGAAGAAGAAAACCTCTATTTGCAGGAAGAAAGAAATGAAGGATATAACTTCTCGGAAATAATAGGTGCAGGTACGGAAATGCAGAAGGTCTTCCGCCTCATATCACAGGTGGCCCCTTCAGATGCTACCGTGCTGCTGATGGGAGAAACGGGTACAGGTAAGGAACTGATAGCACACGCTATCCATAATGGTTCTGCACATAAAGATAAACTGATGGTAAAGGTGAATTGTGCCACTTTACCACCCAATCTCATAGAAAGTGAACTGTTCGGTCATGAAAAAGGGAGCTTCACCGGCGCTACAGAACGCCGGATAGGTAAGTTTGAACTCGCCAACAACAGTACGCTTTTTCTGGATGAAGTAGGAGAGCTCCCTATGGAACTACAGTCTAAATTATTGAGGGTATTACAGGAAAAGGAGATAGAACGTATAGGGGGAAGAGGCAGCATAAAAATAAACGTGCGTGTCATCGCAGCTACCAACCGTAATCTTCAGAAAGAAGTGGATGCCGGCAGGTTCAGAAGCGATCTCTTTTACCGGCTGAATGTTTTCCCTGTTACTTTACCTCCCCTGCGCAACCGCAAGGAAGATATCCCCGTCCTCACGAATCACTTTGTTGCCCGTTATGCAAGAAACGCCGGCAAAAAGATCAATACGGTATCGCCTAAAGTAATGGAAAGCCTGCTGGCTTACTCCTGGCCGGGAAATGTAAGGGAACTGGAACACCTGGTGGAAAGGAGCGTACTGTTTACCACTGGTACTATTATCAGGCAAATGTACCTTCCTGCGGGTAACCAGAAAGAAGTGAATGCCGGGGAGTTTACAATAGTCCCGTTGGATGAAATGGAACGTACTTACATCCTGAAAGTATTAAAGGTATGTAAAGGGCGTATTTCAGGCCCTTTTGGGGCAGCCGGTAAACTGGGGCTGCCATCTACCACCCTGATATCCAAAATGCAGAAACTGGGCATTAAAAAGGAGCATTTTCACGATCCTTTGTGATACTCAGGGTCCAGCTGATGATTATACTCAGGATGTTTGGTAAGGAACTTCGCTACAAAAGGACAATACACCATCACCGGCTTCTTATGCTGTCTGGCATAATCAAATGCAGCTATCGCCAGGGTACTGGCAATGCCCTTTCCTTCCATCGCTTTGGGTACGGTCGTATGCATCAGCGCGATGTCCTTTTTATAGAACCGGTAGGTCAGTGAGGCTTTTTCACCATCCAGCTCAATCTCAAATTGCTGTTGCTGCTCATTATTAACAACTTCCATAACCATAATTTATACATACCCCTGTTTAATACCTAACTTCTTCATTTTTGAATAAAGGGTAGTAGGAGGCAAATTTAATATTTCCGCAGCACCACCCGGACCGAAAACTTTTCCATTACAGGTCTTCAATACCTTCATGATATGCTCCCTTTCAATTTCTTCCATCGTTTTGATACGGCTCTCATCCTCATAAACACTCGTCATTTCCGGCATCTCTATCCTGTTGATCTCATTCCCTGTAGCCATCAGCACGTTCCTTTCTATCAGGTGTTCCAGCTCCCTTACATTCCCCGGCCAGGAATACTGTAATAACTGCTTCATGGCCTGTTCGGAGATACTGTCCACCCGTTTTCCGGCTTTCTGTGCATATTTCTGCAGAAAATAAACTGCCAGTTCTTCAATGTCTTCTTTATGCTTGCGCAAAGGCGGCAGTTCTATCGGGAATATATTTAACCGGTAATAGAGATCTAAACGGAAACGCCCTTCTGCTACTTCTTTTTCCAGGTTACGGTTAGTTGCGGCTATCACCCGCACATCTATCTTCAGCGTCTGATTACCGCCCAGCCGTTCTATTTCCTTTTCCTGTAATACCCTTAATAATTTGGCCTGTGATTCCAGGGGTAGTTCGCCTATTTCATCCAGGAAGATAGTACTTCTGTGGGCTTGTTCAAATTTGCCGGTGCGCTTGCTGTTAGCACCTGTAAACGCACCTTTCTCATGCCCGAACAATTCCGATTCTATCAGAGACGCAGGCAGGGCTGCGCAGTTAATAGTTACAATAGGCGTGTTCCTGCGTCCTGAAAGATGATGAATGGCATGTGCAATTTTTTCTTTGCCGGTGCCGCTTTCCCCCAATATCAGCACCGAACTTTCTGAAGGCGCTACCACATAGATCTTTTCCAGCACATCCTTCAGCCCGATGATGCCTTCAGTATTGGGGAGTACCTCCGGAATACCATCCGGTTGTTTATTTTCAAGTGTATACCTGTAACGGGCAATGTCCAGCATCACCAGCAGGTCCCTTTCCCGGAAAGGCTTTACCATAAAGCCATACGGTTGGGTTTCCTTTACGGCTGCCAGTATACTCTCATTCGTATTGGCAGAGATATACAGGAATGGTATTTTCTTTTCACGCAGGTACCATGCAAGATCAATGCCTGTCTCTTCACCTTTCAATATGATGTCCAGTAATACACAGTCAGGCTTTTTAGAGGCTATCAACAGTTTAGCTGCATCCACAGAAGAGGCGATTCCACACACATTATAGCCCGCTTTTACCAGCATTATCCTGAGATCCATTGCTACTATAAACTCATCTTCTACGATCAGTATTTTTTCTTTCATATACTAACTGATGATTATTAAAAACAATCTCTTTTTTTAATCCGTTATCATTTTTATATTGATTGTTCACTTAACCCGTGCATCAGGCTCATTCCGAAAGAGTCAGTATTTTCCAGCTCGAAGCCGGCGGGTGATCCTATGCCATTGTCCGATATGTTTAACTGGTAGGTAGTATCATACAGTTTTTTCAACGATATGATCACTTCCCCTGTATTATTGCCAGGGAAGGCATATTTTAATAGCATTACTGATCGCTTCATTCAATATCAGCCTCAGCGGAACGGCCTTGGCTACATCCATTTCTACCTGTTCTATATGTAAGGTAAATACGGTCCTGCTTTGCATGTGAAAGCATTCCTGAATGAAAACCACTGCTGCGAACAACAGTGGCTTTAAGAATATACTATTCTAAATGTGCCCTGAGCATCCAGGCCATCTTTTCGTGAGTCTCCATTAAACCGGTAATGTAATCGCTGGTACCTGCATCATGCAGTGCGGTCACATAGTTATTGATATTCTCGCGAAGGTGGATGAGAATGCTTTCATGATCTGCCAGTAATTCCTTAATAAATCCGGCGCTGTTATTCTTTTCCCTGGATTGTTCGGAAAGATGTGTCAGCTCCAGGTATTCTTTTAAAGAAGCAGGTGCATAGTGCCCCAGACTTCTGATCCTTTCAGCAACATCATCTACGATCTGTTCCAGTTGTCCGTACTGTTCTTCAAAAAATTTATGCTTGGACAGGAAATCTATACCTACTACATTCCAGTGTGCTTTGCGTGTCTTGGTATACAGTACAAATTCATCTGCCAGGATTTTGCTCAGTGATTGCACTACTGCAGCAAGGTATTCCTGCTTAATACCGATTTTTGCTTCCATTTTTGTTTATATTTTAATTGTTAAGTGATGCTAACGCAGAAAAAACGAATAATTGAATACTGATAAGTTCGAAGGGATCTATATTCAATAAAGATGCCATGCAGTTAATATATTGATTATTAACTTTTTATATAGATTTCTAATAAAACTTTATTTACGATATATCGTTAATTTGCGAACAATACCCGAAATGTAGATAATACCTCATTCCTGCCCGGCATAATTTTTAGACTAAATTTGCCGTACTAATAATATAAGAACATGCCTGAATTACCGGATTTACAAGTTTTCAGTAATAACCTCAATAAGAAACTGGCCAGGAAAACAATAGACCATATTACCATTTCCAAGGCAAAGAATATAGTCGCTAACGCGGCTACTTTCAGAAAAGCGTTTGAACAGCAGAAGTTGTATAAAGTATACCGGGAAGGTAAAGAACTTCGTTTTGAATTCAAAAACGGGAATATACTGGGAATGCATCTGATGTTACATGGACAATTACACCTGTTCAAAGATGATAACGATGCCAAACATACCATTGCCGAATTACACTTTACAGATGGTACCGGTCTTGCATTGACCGACTTCCAGCGTATGGCTGCCCTCGCGGTAAATCCTCCGAAGAGTGAGGCGCCGGATGCGATGTCGGAAGACCTCACCGCTGCTTACCTGGAAGAGAAAATGTCCGCTACCCGTACCCCTGTCAAAAAATTATTGCTGGATCAGCATATTATCCGCGGTATAGGTAATGCCTATGCTGATGAGATCCTCTGGCATGCACGCCTTTCCCCGTTCTCCATCAGTAATAAAATCCCGCCTGCAAAAATTAAAAAGCTGGCGCGTTCGATCTACGCTGTATTATCAGATGCAATAGAGAAAATCCAGAAGAAAAACCCGGATATTATTAGTGGAGAGATAAGGGACTTTATGGAGATCCACAATCCCCATCTGGAAAAAAGCCCTACCGGAGCAGAGATACAACAACAAACTATTGGTGGCAGGAAAACCTATTTCACAGATGAACAGGAATTATTTGAATAGAAAATAATTATTTGCAGATCTATAAACCATTTATACGAATGAACTTATTTAACCCAAACCTCATCCTGGAAAATGAGGTGGTCCTGTTAAGACCGTCTTCTCTGGATGATCTTGCCGGATTAAGTCCCATTGCTGATCCTGATATCTGGAAACATATTTCCCGGAAAGTGGCTAACACAGATGAGCTGAGATCATCCCTGCAACAAGCTATAGAAGAAAGAGAGCAGGGCCTGAGAATGCAGTTCACGATCATTGAAAAAGAAGGCGGACGTCTGATCGGTAACACCTGCTTTTGTAATATTGGTCCTGTACCTAAAAAGGTAGAGATAGGCTGGACGTGGTTCGGAAAAGATTTCCAGGGAAAGGGATATAATAAACATGTAAAATTCCTGATGCTGCAATATATCTTTGAAAAGGAACAATTCGAAAGAGTAGAATTCCGTACCCGCGGAGTAAACCTTCAGTCACAGAAAGCGTTATCAAAGATAGGCGCTACAAAAGAAGTGATACTCAGAAATAGCCTGATAGAAAATGGTGTTTATTTCGATGTGATTTATTACAGTATTCTTAACAAAAAATGGCCGGCGATAAAAGAAACTATATTTAAAGTAATGCCTGTACCTTCGTAAGGATCTTCTTTAAATCAATTCCTTTACCCAATACACCTTTTAAAATATCTCCGGTCTCTGCAATCCTTTCTTTCATATTAAAGATGTTAAAATCGGACATTTTAAGCCCTTTCTTTACTTCGCTCCAATCAAGCGGCGCAGAGGCTGTAGCCCCTGGTTTGGGGCGTAACGAATAAGGGGCGGCGATCGTCTGTATCTGCCTGTTCTGCAGGAAATCAAGATAGATCAATCCCTTTCTCTTAGCCGGACTTCTCTCTATGCTGGTCGTTTTGGGCAATTGTTTATTCACGATCCCCACAATCAGTTCTGCCAGCATACGGGATTGATCATAACTATACTTTGCCCCCAGAGGCAGTAAAATATGCATACCCGTAGAACCGGATGTCTTTACATAAGAAGTAGCATCCACACTATCCAGTACATCTTTAACGACTAACGCAGTTTCAATGATCTGGTCAAAGGAGTTCTTATCCGGATCAAGATCGATGACACACCAGTCGGGGTTATCCGGCTTTTGCACCCGGCTGTGCCAGGGATGCATTTCTATACATCCAAGATTGGCCATATACAACAAAGAGGCTTCATCTTTACATACAAGAAAATGTTTAGTCTCTCCGTCAGATTCACTCACATAAGAGAACGTCTCTATCCAGTCTGCTACTTTTCCTTCTACATCTTTCTGATAAAAGTTTAATCCGTCAATCCCGTTTGGATACCGGTTTAATGACTGAGGTCTGTCTGCAAGATAGGGGAGGATGAATGGAGCAATATCCGCATAATAATTCAGCATATCCCTTTTGGTGATCTTTTCTTTAGGCCAGTATATTTTATCGAGATTCGTAAACTTTAATTGTTTCCTGTTAATAGTAAGAGAGATTTCCTTCTGGCCTTCCGGAAGCAGTTCCCCCGGCGATGAAGGTTCGCTTTTCTTTGCAGGCGCTTTCATAGCTGCTTTTTTAACAGGTTTACTTGTCTTATTGTTTGTCGGGCCTTCTTCAGATGTCGCGCTTTTTTTAACAGTTACTTTTTCTGCACGCTTACTTTCCTTCTTCTCCTTTGGTGCTTTTACTATTTTCTCATTCTTTTCATTCTCTGCCTGCTTATCCTCTCTTAATCCTAAAAAGACAGGTTGGCGTAAAATCCCATCTGAAGTTATTTCTGCAAACTTCACTTCACAAACCAGCGCTGGCCGTAACCAGGTAACCGGCATATTCGTCTTGGGCTTCTTCTTAAAAGGGCTATCATCTGTAATTAAATCCTGGAATTTATCATAGAGTTCTTTAAGGCTTTGTTCATTAAATCCTCCGCCGGTATGCCCGATATAAGTAAGCGTATTCCCTTCATATTTCCCGAGGATCACTGCACCAAAATGTTTGCGGCTATTCCGTCCTTGCGTATAACCACATATTATGGCTTCCATTTTCTGGTTGTTCTTGATCTTTAACCAGCTTTGTGACCGGGTATTAACAGCATAAGTACTATCTGCCCTTTTTGCCATCACACCTTCCAACCCTCTGCTGGTAGCAAGATGGAAGAAATCAGTTCCTTTACCAGTAATATGATCACTGAAATAAATCACGCCGTTATCCGCAGGAAGTATACTGAGTAACAGTTGTTTCCTTTCTGTTAATGACAGATCAGTATAATCTCTCCCATTATACCACAGTAAATCGAACACATAGTATACTAATTTTGCCTGCTTCCCGTTTTTCAGATAATTCTGCAATGCCTGAAAATCAGGATTACCGGTATCATCGATTGCAACGATCTCCCCGTCTACTACTGCTTTTACTTTCCAGTCTTTCAGCGCATCTACGATCACAGGGAATTTAGTATTAAATGAGATCAGTTTCCGGGATAACAGGTCTGCTTTTCCATTAGATAGATAACCGATGGCCCTGTATCCGTCCCACTTGATCTCATATATCCAGTCATCATTATCAAAAGGCTTATCTGTCAGCGTTGCTAACATAGGCTTTACAGCCTCCGGCATTTTAGCGCGTTTCCCTTTTTTAAGCAGATCATTCACAAGCGAAGCTGTATCATCAGCATCTTCAATATCATCCGAAGGGCCTTTTACCGCCGTCTTATTACCCGCAGCCTTTTTAGTACCAGCTACTGCCTTCTTACTACGTGCGGCTTCTTTCGTATCAGCTACTGCCTTCTTACTACGTGCAGCTTCTTTAGTATCAGCTACAGCCTTCTTACTGCGCGCAGCTTCTTTCGTATCAGCTATCGCCTTTTCACTACCAGCAGACTTTTTTGTATCAGCTACTGCCTTCTTACCTGCTGTTGCCTTTGCTGCGGCCTTGCTCACGGTCGCCTTTCTTCCACTCACCCACACATTTCCTGAAGTTGCTGCTACTTTCTCCACTGTCTTCCCCGAAATCACCGACTTATCCTTTTTAGTAATATCCTCGGTAGATGCATATTTATCCTTTACTTTCATCAGCAACCAGCTATTCTCACCACGGCCTGAAGCTTTCACCAGTGCCCAGGTTCCTTTCAGCTTCTTCCCATGCAAAGTGAATTTCAGCTTCCCGCTGAAAAGCTGATGTAACAAATCTTTCTCCTGTGCTTTTTTATCTGAAGAAGTAATATTATCTGAAGCAGAAGTATAAGTCCCCTCATCCCACACGATCACTGTCCCAGCACCATAATTCCCTTCAGGGATCGTTCCTTCAAAATTCCTGTAATCATAAGGATGATCTTCCACCATCATTGCCAGGCGTTTAACAGAAGGATCAGTAGAAGGTCCTTTAGGCACCGCCCAGCTCTTGAGTACGCCGCGCATTTCCAGCCGGAAATCATAATGTAAATGTGAAGCATGATGCTTCTGCACCACAAAGCGTAGATCATTATCCTTACTCTTACCCCCTTTAGGTTCAGGTGTTTCAGTAAAAGACCGCTTTTGTTTATATTTTACAAGCGTCATGACAGTACATTTATTACAACCGTGTAAATTTCATGCCGCAATCAGCTAAAACGAAAAAGGCCACCAGAAATGGTAGCCTTTTCTCACTTGACAATCTTAAATATACTATTGAGTAAGAACACTTATTAATTTATCCTTCAGTTCATTACCCTTTAAATTGCGGGCAACGATATTTCCTGCAGGATCTATCAGCACATTCTGTGGTACTGAAGTCACATCATATAATCCGGCTACCTCATTCTTCATATATTTCAGGTCACTTACCTGCAACCAACTGGTACCATCCTGTTGAATCGCTTCCAGCCAGCTATCCTTACGTTCTTCCAATCCAATGCCGATTACTGTAAAATTCTTTCCTTTGAACTGCTTGAACGTCTCTTTCATTTCCACGTTATTTGCCCTGGAAGTAGGAGACCAGCTGGCCCAGAAAACAAGCAGCACATACTTACCTTTGAAAGAAGACAGCGACACTTTACTACCTTCTGTATCTTTCTGCGTAAAATCAGGCGCTGTAGTACCTACTGCTGTAGTCTTGAACTGATTCAATTTTTTCAGAAAAAGCTTCCCTCTTACAGATTGCTGCGTACGATCGCTCAATGCCGAGTAAGCAGGTTCCACATCCTGATAGTCAATGAAATGGCCGGCATATTCTTCCAATACGTCCAGGCTGATATACATGTCACGATATGTCAGCACAAACTCTTTCATCATTTTCCTCTTCTCGTCCATGGCAGCACGGAAGCGGTCCATGTAGTTCCTGCGTGCAGCAGTATCTTTCTTCGCATTGCTGGAAGAGCCTTCCAGTGTTAAAGCATTTAACTTGGCTTCAACAGGTGCCATATAAGCCTGGTACACCTTGTAATCTTCCTGGGACTTAGACCCGCTTGATTCAAAATTAACAATGTCCTCATTAGATGTTAACCAGATTGTTGCACCAGGTTCAACATACAAACGCGCAATGTTGTTGCCGTCAAAAAAACTTTTTGGTTCTCCGTCTTTACTTACAGAAAAGATAGCACATACAGGATAATTAGTGTAGTGCACCATTTCGAAAGTTCCATTGTTAATGTCTGCAGAGTCATATACAGCCTTACCATCCACACTGTAACCGATGTAAACCTTAGCAGGTGCTTTCAGACTACCTAACTTTCCCTTGATAGTGAAAGGTACCTGTGCAATAGCGGACAAAGACATACAACATACCGCCAGAACCGTTAAACTTCTTTTAATCATTCTATTTACTCTTTAGAAAAACTATTGTTCACTGTTCGAAAAATAATCCCTTTGTATATAAGACAACTTTTAATAGGCGATATGCGTACAAGCTTTAAAAAAAAATCTAACATATAGGTTTTGGCTGTTTAATACTCATAAATATTAGTGATATAAGAAATGTGGCAACAGTGTGGTCTAAAGCAGGTTAGCGTGAAAAACTACTCAATTCGCCATTTTGCTACTTAAAGAGATAAATGACTGAGAATCTGATACTTAATTTTTTTTGCTTAAAATAAATGGCAATAACCTCTCTTATATAGAAAATATTTTATGTAATTATTTAAATAAATGTTAAATTGTATGAAGAAGACAGATTATTAATATACAATTAGAATCTATGAAAAAACTATTACTATCCCTGGTTGTCATCGCTGTCGCATGTACGCTCTTTTCATTTACTATTTTACAGAACAAACCTGCTACACCAACTGTTACTGAAATCGGTTATCAGAAAGATGGCGCTTATCTTTATACTTTTTATGCAGATCTGTCAAAGGCTTCCCCGAATCCAATCACTTACATGCAGGTGCAGAAAGTTACCAATGGTAAAGTGCTGACATTGGATGATTTCTCCGGTACTGTACTTTTCCAGAAATCCCAGAAATTTACTATCAACAATAAAGTGACCGTTTCATTTTATGATGGAGATAAATTGATCTCTAAAGACCTGAAAGGATTAATAGAAGGCGAAATTTTACCTTAACCATTTACAACTAGTTCCGGATGGGCAACATCGATGGATATTAATAGAAGGGAAACTTTACCTTAACCATTTACCAATATTCTGAACAATAAGATATAAAAGAAGCGGGAGCCTCCACAGGGGCTCCCGCTTCTTTTTATAATGGACGCTGGTGGTCTATAAAAACCACAATTTTTATATTTTTACCAAATAAAAATTACTTAAGAGTGATTTTTATTTGGTATATTTGAAAATATTCATCTACAAGTGAAGTCCATACTAGTTAACCTAACTAAATTATCAGGAGTAAAAGCATCTATATATACAATTGTAACAGAAGATAGTAAAATTTCGTTCTGGGACTGCTTTGTTAACGAATACAGGAAAGACTATATTGAAGATTTGAGCAATATTGCAGGAAGACTTATAAGTATTGGCAATAAGGTGGGTGCTCTTAGTCAATATTTTAAATTAGATGAAGGTCTGGAATGGAATGACTTGGTTTGTGCATTATATGACTTGCCGGATAAACATCTTAGATTATACTGCATTCGGCTGAGTGAAGAGATGATAATTATAGGAAATGGAGGTCCCAAAGGAGTGCGGACATGGCAGGAAGATGCAAAACTAAGCAAGGAAGTACACGAAATGATGCATTATTCCAGAATTATCCGGAAAAAACTAGCGGATGGTAGTTTAAAAATCTCTTCAGATGGATTAAAGTTTGAAGGGAATTTAATGCTTACACGTTAAAAAATATTTTATGTTAAACTTTGATGAAATAAACGAAAATTATTCCAGCCCTTTAACGGAAGAGTTGCTAAACAGTATAACAACAGAAGAGCAGGAGAGAATAGATTATAAAATGATGTTGGCTGCTAAAATCTATGCAGCACTCAAATCCAAAGGATGGAAGAGCCTTGATTTAGCCCGTGCATTAGAATTAAAAAGCCCCTCCCTTATTTCTAAATGGCTAAGTGGTACTCACAATTTCACAGTGGATACCCTCGTTGACATTCAACGTGTATTGGGAATCAATTTAGTGAATGCACAGATTGAACCAGTATCAACTTTAAATGTGAACTTAACGGTAAACGTTGAACCATCCTGTTTGGAAACAAGCAGTTATAAACACTTGCAAAGGGTAATTGATGATGCAGGAGGTATACAGGCTACAACTGTTACTACAGAGTAATAACGAATTTACTGAGATTAAGATATGCAGGAAATACTACAAAGGCGACAATACAAAATTCATGGAATTGAATTGATCTCATTTTCAATTCAACCACAATCCCCTGGTGAACAATCAAAAGAGGTATTCAAATTTAACATCCAACAAGAACAAAGAACAAACGCAGAGAAAAAAATAATCATCATTTTCACCTCTATTAACATAAGGAATTTTGAGGATCGGGATACGCTGGCCAGCTTACGTGTGGCATGTGGATTTGAATTTAATGCCTTTGATGATGTTTTCAAAAAAGAGAAGGACGAATCCTATTTAATCCCTCATGAACTTAATATTATTATCAATAGAATTTCAATAGCAACAACCAGAGGGATTTTGTTTAATCAACTAAGGGGTACCTATTTACAAAACTCAATCTTACCTATACTGTACTTCGAATAACGAAGATCTTAGAATCCCTTCTGATATATCTGCCTTATTACATGTCCCGAAATTAAAAAATCCAAAGTGGAGTTCTCTCAACATAGGGAACTCCGGTAATGCCTTAGTTTGATTACAGCATCTTCGTGTCAGCTATTATGATCAATTAAAACAGTACCTTATCTGACAGCAAATAACATTCAAACTGAGACACTACCGGAACTTTGAAACTAAAAATCAGTAGCGGTGGCCAGAGATCTCAATCTTTCCGTATCCTTCTTCACGGCATCGATCTTCACATCTATCAGGTTATAAGCATCTGCACCTAAGAACAGATGTACCGGCGGATTAGGCTCTTCTGCAATCTTTATCAGCAGTTCCGCTGCCTTTTCAGGATCTCCCGGCTGATTGCCATCAATCTCATTCTGATGCTGGGCCTGTGAATCCCTGGCTGTCTGATAAACATCCAGCTGTTTGGCGGATAAAAGAAGAGAATCCTGAGATAAGAAGTCCGTACGGAAATAACCGGGATATACTACTGTTCCATACACATTAAAAGGCAATACCTCCGCAGCAAAAGACTCTGTCAAACCTGCCACTGCAAATTTTGAAGAAATGTAACTGGACCATCCGGGGAAATTCCCGATGAATCCGCCTACAGAAGAAATATTATATACCCTGCCGGACATTTGTGCACGTAGTTGTGGCATCACACTACGGATCACATTCAACAAACCAAATACGTTGATATCAAAATTCTTCCGCACTTCCGCATCACTCATTTCTTCAACAGCACCCAGTTGTCCATAACCGGCATTATTCACCACTACGTCAATCGTACCGAATTTCGCCAGCGTATCAGCAATCGCTTTCTGTACGCTTTGCTCATTCGTCAGACTCACTTCCAGCGGAAGAAAATTATCTGAAGCAGCTGCACCCACTGCTTTGATTAACGCATCAGCAGTCCTTGAAGTAGCGGCTACTTTATATCCTGTTGCAAGGAGTTTCTTTGTGATTGCAAGTCCCAGACCTTTGGATGCGCCTGTAACTAACCATACTTTGTTGCTCATAATGTTTAAGTATTATGATACAAAGGTAGGTGCTCTTAAAGCCCGGGGCGTTACACAAACCAAACGGAAAGTTGTAAAAATCAAACAATAGACATTCTGAACGACTTCGGCGTGATCTGTGCGTTCTTTTTAAAGAAGTTAATAAAATGGGGGAGTTCTTCAAATCCCAGGCACCAGGCAATCTCTGAAATATTCCAGTCGGTATGCTTCAATAATGCCCTGGCTTCCTGGAGTATCCTTTCTGCAATCAGCTGGGAAGTCGTTTTACCGGTCACTTCTTTTAAAGACCGGTTTAAATGATTCACATGTACCGCCAGCTGACTGGCAAAATCTGTAGGGGAACGAAAAGCTATCTGCTGCACAGGGGACTCTATAGGAAATTGTCTTTCAAGCAGTTCTGTAAACAGGGAAGCCACCCTTGTAGAAGCATTGGAACTTGTATAGAGGGCAGAAGTAGCCGGTTGCATCTTCTGGGCGCTATGTACCAGTTCAAACACAAGGTTCCTTAATACATCATATTTATAGGTATAATCCGAGTTGATCTCCACGAACATCCTTTCAAAAATATCCCTGATATGCTCAGATTGCTCCACCGGCAGATCGAAAATAGGATTCCCGCCGGGTTTAAACACCGGGTAATCCTTCAGATTCCCGAACTGGTTAAAGAAAGCTTCTGTAAAAATGCAGAAAGCGCCTGACTGTGTATCTTCCAGTTGTTCCCAGCTATAAGGAATATGCGGATTGGCAAACAGTAAAGCCCGTTCTTTGATTTCCACTATCTTATCAGCATAATGGATCCTCGTCTTCCCGATGATCAGGCTTATTTTAAAGAAATCCTTACGGCTGTAAGGTAACGGTCTTCCCGTATGCGGGGCAAAATCCTCAAGCCTGAATACATTGAAATGCCCCATCTCTTTTTGTAGGTTATCCGGCATCCAGTTCATCTTGGATTGGTAAAACTCCTCGATAGATTGCATTTTCTCCATGCGATAAAGTTACAAAAATCAAACAGGTTGCATTACATCATCTTCGTACCAGCTGTTATTGGTCGATCAATAACAGCTGGCAATCTACGTTGTCATAACATTCGAATTGACTAAACAGTCAGATGCAATAAATCAATAACATCACTACCTGCAAAATGCCAATAAGAACGTAATTTGCAGCCTATGTCAGTAGCAATGGATATTATCCGGGCCTTAGACCCGTCAGGATTGGAGCGTTTTAAGATAAACCTGGATACACCTGTTCCAAAGGAGAAAATAGGAGAGGTATGGACGATAAAGGTAGTGCCGCACGAAAAAGCGGAAGTCAGCAGGAAGGAATTCAATAAGCTGTTTGATAATAACAGGGCGTCAAAATCCTGGGTAGTAGAAAGCAAACCGGAAGCAATCGCGGTATTACAGGAAGTATACCAGCAGTTTGCAGATAAATTAACCACACCTTTCAGCGAAAAGCAACTGAATATAGAAGATTTACCCGCCGTCGGGCGTTATACTATCCTGATTCATATCGCGGATGTATGGGAGTAACTATCTGTGCTCCGTGTCTGAAGCATACCTGAAGCATAGATGCGCCGTATCTGCGCCGTATTAACCGCGCACTTTGCCGTATAGGGGGTATTTTAAATAGAGGTTTATATACAACTGTTTCGGCAGGTTCCAGATATTCCTTTACCAGCTTCTCTCTCACCACTTCCGCAGAAAGCCCTTCTTTCAGCCATAAAATGGCCTTCCCGGTCATTTCCCTGTACAATGGATATTCTTTTTCAGGAAGCTGCCTGTACACGAAAGAGGCAATCCCCGCTGCTATCTTTAATCGCATCGAACTATCCCTGAAACCTTTAAAAGCGCGGTCTTTTTTAATCCTTTTACCGGTAATAGAGCTTTGCATCCGCACATAGTAATGCCCGTCCTGTAGTTGATATACAGTAAGACCATCTCTTGTACCCGTAAAAGGGGGAGGAGCCCCTAACCACTTTGCCATCTTTAACAGATTTATTTCTCTAAATTAAGCATAATACCTGGCATAGATTTGCGCTGACCGCGCATTTTTAAAGACGGAAAAGCAAGGCAGCATCCTTTATGAAGGAACAAGAGATCAGAATAAGAATAAAACGACGCCCCCGGTAAAAGCAGTCAGTAAAAGGGTCAGGCGGTTAGCTTTAATAAGCTGATCTCCCGAAGGATAAATTTTCAGGCAGATATACCTTGCGGTAAGATAAGAGAGGGAAGATACGCAAAGCACCAGTAAAAATAACCTCAGATAAGTAGCAACAGGCACAGACAATCCAATCCCTGTGCCTAATGCTACATAGGCTGCCAGGCATAACGGGCACTTCGGAATAAGCACCAGTACGATCCCCGGTAATAACCAGCGTTTAGAAGACGGCTGTTTGATATGACAGCAATTGTTCATCAGTGACAACAGGAAGAATGTACAGGAGCGGCTTCATATTTATCATGATGTTTCATCCAGGTGCCCATATCTCCTTCTTCATTCCTGCCCTTCGGCATCAGATCGAGAATACTGTAGGTACCGATCACCTGTTCCGCTCCTCTTGCATAAGTAGAATAAGTATGATAAATCGTACCATCCTCATCTTTATAAAAAGTACTGACACCAGGTAATTCTTCTCCTGCCCAGTCTATTGTGTCGTAATTATAATTCACCTTGTCGGCCTTGTTAAAAGATACATGATAATCAAAATTAAAATCACTTTCGTTGGATGATACCCAGTTGAAGGTCCATCCCATTCTCTTTTTAAAAGCAAGTATCTCAGGTAATGTTGCCCTGGATACAACAACTACAGATACGTCATGATGTTCCAGATGAGGTAATGTGCCATCAAGATGATCTGCCATAAAGGAACAACCAGGACATCCTTCTTTCCATCCTGGTCCCAGCATAAAATGCTGCAGGAACAACTGGCTGTTACCCTTAAAAAGATCAGATAGGGACTGCTTGCCTTCCGTCGTATCAAAAATGTATTCTTTCTCTACTTTCACTCTGGGTAACTGCTGACGCAGTTGACTTAACTCATCCCTCAGATGAGTAAGTTCTTTCTCTTTAGCAAGGAGTTGCTTACGTGCAACAATCCAGTTTTCCTCAGAAACAACAGGCGTGTTTATCATAACAGGTGTTTTCATAAAGTTCCGATAGAATAGCAAATAAAATGCAGGGTATATGGGACATTATAAGGGGGTAGTTGGGACAATATGATATTTGATGGGGAAATAAGAATATGCCCCTTTAAAGTATCCGTTAAGGCAGTTGGAACAATATGATATTGATGGAGAAATAAGAATATGCTCTTTGAGGCTGACTAAAGAAGGTTCTCCCTTTCGGGCAGGTGGTGGAGATGAAACTGCTTTTACGCAGTTCTCAGCGCCTTCACTTTATTTTTTAGTCAGTCTCGGACAATATGATTTGATGGCCTGAAAGTTGATGCCTCTTATCAACCATGAAGGATTGTATACTAACTATCAATGGAGGCTCATCCAGCATCAAGTTTGCCTTGTACAGATCACAGGATAGACTGCTGCACGGACAAATAGAACGTATCGGTATTGCAGGTACAACACTTAGCTGGAATAAAACAGAGCGCATAAGCATAACCGCAAAAGACCTTACCGCCGCTGCGGAATACCTGAGGACATGGCTGGAAAAACAGGATGCCTTTACCGCTGTAAAAGCCATAGGACATAGGGTAGTATACGGTTTACAACGTACCGGACCAGAAAGGATCACTCCCCGGTTATTGGAGGAATTAAAGAAAAGTAGCCTGTTAGACCCTGAACATATGCCTGGCGAAATCAGGCTGATCGAAGTCTTTATGAAACTGGATCTTCCCCAGATCGCCTGCTTCGATACCTCCTTTCATACAGATATGCCTGCCATTGCAAAGTTATTACCCATTCCAAAGAAATATAACCTGCAACGATACGGTTTTCACGGCCTCTCATACGCTTACTTAATGCAGGAACTAGGCAAAGATGCCGGTGATAGGACCATCCTTGCACATTTGGGCAACGGCGCCAGCCTCGCTGCTATAAAAGAGGGGAAAAGTGTGGACACCACTATGGGATTTACTCCCACATCTGGTCTCCCCATGAGTACCCGTACCGGCGACCTCGACCCGGGTGTTGCATGGTACCTGATGAATAACGAAGAATTAACACCAAAACAATTCAATCATCTCATCAACCATGAATCGGGCCTGTTAGGGATCTCTGGTATCAGTGCCGATATGCGGGAATTAAGTAAACATACAGAAGGAAAAGAAGCGATTGAATTCTTCTGCTACCAGACAAGAAAATGGATAGGTGCGTACGCTGCTGTTTTAGGAGGACTGGATACATTAGTATTCGCAGGTGGAATAGGCGAGAACGCTGCAGCAGTAAGAGAAATGATCTGCGAAAATCTGGAGTTCCTGGGAATAAAATTAGATAAAAATAAAAACGCAAATAACGAACGACTCATATCCTCCGGTAAAACGAATGTCTATGTCATTCATACGAACGAAGAGTTAATGATAGCAAAAATGGTTGCCGATTTCTCATTTGAAGATCAATGAATTTTTATGGAAACAAAAGATATACAACAAGTCAATCAATTATCCAGTGAGACACTCAACAGGATGCACGCCTACTGGCGGGCTGCAAACTATTTGTCCGTAGGACAAATATACCTGATGGATAATCCCCTGCTTAAAAAACCCTTAACGCTGGAACATATCAAACCCCGGCTCTTGGGTCACTGGGGTACTACTCCCGGTCTGAACTTTATCTATGTTCACCTCAACCGTATCATCAATCAGTATGATCTTAACATGATCTACGTTGCCGGTCCGGGCCACGGTGGCCCTGGCATGGTAGCCAATACCTACCTGGAAGGTACTTACAGTGAACTTTACCCCAACATCTCCGCAGATGAACAGGGTATGAAAAAACTCTTCAAACAGTTCTCCTTCCCCGGTGGTATCCCCAGTCATGCTGCACCTGAAACACCTGGCTCCATCAATGAAGGTGGTGAACTCGGCTACTCCTTACTACATGCCTATGGTGCCGTCTTCGATAACCCCGGTCTGATTGCTGCCTGCGTAATAGGGGATGGAGAAGCAGAAACCGGCTCTCTCGCCGCCAGCTGGCACTCCAATAAATTCCTGAACCCCATACACGATGGTGCTGTACTGCCCATCCTGCACCTCAATGGCTATAAAATAGCCAGCGCAACTGTTTTAGCCCGCATTCCAAGAGAAGAGCTGGAACAACTCTTTTACGGATACGGTTACAAACCTTATTTCGTGGAAGGAGAAGATCCCCAACTGGTACACCGGCAAATGGCAAACACTTTAGACGCTGTCATCAGCGAAATAAGAACTATCCAGGAATCTGCCCGCAGCAACGGCTTTACAGAACGTCCCCAATGGCCTGTGATCATCATGGCTACACCCAAAGGATGGACAGGCCCCAGGGAAGTGGACGGATTGAAAATAGAAGGCACCTGGCGGGCACACCAGGTTCCACTGGCAGAATTAAGAGAGAAACCGGAACATGTGAAGATGCTGGAAGAATGGATGAAGAGTTACAAACCGGAAGAACTCTTTGATGAAAACGGGACTTTCAATGAAGATCTCGCTGCATTGGCACCTACAGGTAAACGTCGTATGGGTGCTAACCCCAACGCCAACGGTGGGCTCCTCATGCAGGAACTGGACATGCCCGAATTCAGGAAATATGCTGTAGACGTGCCTGAGCCGGGAAAAATCACCAGAGAAGGTACCGTAATCATGGGGGCGTTCGTAAGAGACGTCATGAAACTTAACTGGAAAAAACGCAACTTCCGGGTCTTTGGCCCGGACGAAACAGCTTCCAACCGCCTCACTCATCTCTTCGACCTCACCGGAAGGACTTTCACTGGCGAAATTGAAGAAACAGACCAACATCTCTCCCCCGATGGCCGTGTGATGGAAGTCCTCAGTGAAAACCTCTGCCAGGGATGGCTGGAAGGCTATCTGCTTACCGGCAGGCACGGGCTCTTCTCCTGTTACGAGGCATTCGTCCACATCGTGGATTCTATGTTCAATCAGCACGCTAAATGGCTGAAAGCTGCGAATGCGATATCCTGGCGGGCGCCGGTATCTTCACTCAACTACCTGCTTACCTCGCATGTATGGCGTCAGGATCATAACGGCAACAGCCACCAGGACCCCGGCTTCCTCGATATCGTTGTTAACAAAACAGCTGAGATCGTACGGATCTACCTGCCTCCAGATGCCAACACATTGTTATCCGTTACAGACCATTGCCTACGCAGCCGCAACTACATCAACGTAATAGTCGCGGGCAAACAGCCCGAACTGCAATGGCTGGACATGGACGCTGCTGTGAAACACTGTTCCTCCGGATTAGGCATCTGGGAATGGGCCAGTAATGACGCCGGTCAGGAACCGGATGTAGTCATGGCCTGCGCGGGAGATGTGCCTACCCTGGAAACAATTGCGGCGGTAGAACTGCTCCGTCAGCAATTCCCCGAACTGAAAGTACGCGTCATCAACGTCGTAGACCTGATGACCCTGCAGCCTAAGACCCAACATCCGCATGGCCTCAGCGACAAAGAATTTGATGCGCTCTTCACAAAAGACAAACCTGTCATCTTTGCCTTTCATGGCTTCCCATTGCTGATCCACCGTCTTACTTACCGCAGAACAAATCATGATAACTTTCACGTAAAAGGCTATATAGGCGAAGGTACTACTACCACACCTTTTGATATGGTAGTATTAAATGAACTGGACAGGTTCCACCTGGTAGGTGAAGTGATAGACCGTGTTCCTGGTCTTGGCTCCCGGGGGGCCTACACTAAACAATATATCCGCAATAAACTGCTGGATCACAGAGCATATGTCACCACCTATGGGGAAGATATGCCCGAGATCCGTAACTGGCAATGGAAACAGCCCAAAGGGTAATATTTATAAGGAGGTATCAAAAATAAATCCAGGCTTGAGGATCGCTTAAACGGCTATTTGTCTTCATCAGGTACCCGAATAGGGGCAGCCTGTATCATACTTTTGATACAGGCTGCCCCTTCAATGATGCGAAGCTCCATCAATAAAGAATTAAGAAATAATATTCAGCAATTACGAATAGCGGCAGTCGGCGAAAGTAGTAGTGCCTCAGTTTAATCTTCGCACCAGATGGTGCCAATGATAAATACCTTATCTGACGTGATATCAGGTGAAGTTAAATTGAAAACAAATCCTGGACCCATATTCCAAAGCTAATTCAGGGAACTAAACAGTCAGATGCCGTGTATTTATCATTGACACCATCTGCCAGATCATACCAACTCCCGTTTTTTGTGAAATGTTCAGTAATTTTAAGAGGTAAGCACCGCAAAACAACCTCCTGACAAATTTGATGATGCATTCAATATATGATAGTTGTCCAGTTGTTTTTAGATAGGTGTTTCACCGCCTAAAAGGCCATTTTTACTCATTTAACGACTCTTTTTGCCTGTCCGGCTACTAAAAACCGTCCCGCTTTTTGCGAAAAGTACCTTTAACGGAGGGATACAAATATGGTTTTCGGAATGTAAGGCTTTGTTAAAATTTATTGTAATATGGGTCGCACAGCGCTTTTTCTTTTGATCATTTTGAGTGCATGTCATAGTAAAAAAACAGATGCAAATAAGCGTAACGGTGCTCCGCCAACTGCTGATATAATGATCGCCAGGCCACAATCCGTCAGCAATATCGTAGAAGCCAATGGTACCGTTGTTGCCAATGAATTCGTACAGTTACACCCGGAAACCAGCGGACGCATCACTTATCTGAATGTCCCTGAAGGAGTGTTCGTAAACCAGGGAACTATCATCGCGCGTATCAATGATGCCGACTTACAGGCGCAGCTGAGCAAATCAAAAGTACAGCTGGAACTGGCCGTTAAAACAGAAGAACGCCTGAGAAAATTGTTAGCCATCAATGGTATCAATCAGGCAGATTACGACTCCGCGCTTAACCAGGTACAAAGTATCAAAGCAGATATCGCTTACTACCAGGCGCTCATCGATAAAACCGTGGTAAAGGCGCCCTTCCCGGGTACCGTAGGCTTACGACTGGTAAGTATAGGGGCATACGTTACGCCCACAGATATAATCGCCTCTATTCAGCAGTTAAACACACTGAAAATAGACTTCACACTCCCCGAATCATACGGGGCGCTTGTACATAAAGGTAATGTGGTCACCATAGAAACGGATACGGAAGACACTATAAGACAGGAGGCGACCATCATCGCTGTAGAACCACAGGCCAACACTACTACCCGCAATCTCAAAGTGCGGGCTACCTTGCAGAATGCGAAAGCACATCCAGGCAGTTTCGTAAAAGTATATGTAGATGCCGGTGAAAATAAACATGCTATCATGTTGCCCAGCAATGTACTCATCCCTAATGATCAGAACAATCAGGTGGTGATACTGAAGAATGGCAAAGCAAAATTCGTAAGCGTGGAAACCGGTATCAGGCAGGCTTCCAATGTGGAAATTACAAAGGGTATCAGTGAAGGGGATTCCGTATTGATTACCGGGGTATTATTTGCAAGACCCGACGCTGTTATTAAAGTACTAAGTGTTAAGAACTAGGAGATGAATATATCGGAGTTGTCGCTTAAAAGACCGGTGCTTGCAACGGTAATGAACCTGGCTTTAATCCTTTTTGGTGTAGTGGGATTCACCTTTCTTGCCGTAAGGGATTATCCCGCTATCGATCCGCCTATCATCACCGTTTCCACTTCTTATACCGGTGCAAATGCCGATATTATAGAAAGCCAGATCACTGAACCTCTGGAGAAACAAATTAATGGTATTCCCGGTATCAGGACCATCACCTCTTCCAGTTCCCTGGGAGCCAGCACCATCACGGTAGAGTTCAACCTGGGTATAGATCTGGAAGCGGCTGCCAGTGATGTGCGCGATAAAGTGAGCCAGGCTACCCGTAACTTACCACAGGATATTGACGCGCCTCCGGTAGTAACAAAAGCAGATGCCAACGCAGACTTCATTGTGATCATGGCAGTGCAAAGCCGCACCAAAAGCCTGCTGCAACTAAGTGATTACACAGAGAACGTATTACAACAGCAGTTTCAGACCATCAACAACGTAAGCTCTATCAATATCCTCGGCCAGAAACGCTACTCCATGCGCATATGGCTGAACCCCGATAAAATGAGTACGTACAATGTGGCTTTCACAGATATCCGTACCTCTCTCAATAATGAAAACGTAGACCTGCCACCCGGTAAAATATACGGTAACAACACCGAGTTGACCATCCGTACACTGGGCCGCCTTACTACCGAAAAACAATTCAACGACCTCATAATAAGAGAAGATAGCAGCGGGATCGTGCGCCTCTCCGATGTAGCCAGAATAGAGCTCGGTCCGGAACAATACGAGCAAAACTGGAAATATAATGGCGTAAACGCAGTAGGGTTAGCCATCATCCCGCAACCCGGCGCTAACAATATCCAGATAGCGAACGACTTTAACAAGCGCTTAAAAGAAATAGAAAAGTCCAATAAAGATGATATCCAGTTCCGTGTACTGGTCGATAATACACGCAACATCCGCCTCTCTTTGAAAGAAGTACAGGAAACACTATTGATCGCCTTTGGTCTGGTAGTTCTCGTTATCTTCCTGTTCTTCCGTAACTGGCTCATTGCAATAAGACCATTAATAGATATCCCGATATCTCTCGTGGCCACCTTCTTCGTGATGTACATAGCGGGGTTCACCATAAATATCCTCACATTATTGGGTATCGTACTGGCAACAGGGTTAGTGGTAGATGATGGTATTGTAGTCACGGAAAATATCTTCAGAAAGATAGAAGAAGGGATGTCTATCAAAGAAGCGGCACTGGAGGGTAGTAAAGAGATATTCTTTGCGGTTATCTCTACCTCTGTCACCTTAGCCGTAGTGTTCCTGCCGGTGATCTTCCTGCAGGGCTTCGTAGGCCGGCTGTTCCGTGAGTTCGGGGTAGTGCTGGCTGCTGCCGTACTGATATCAGCCTTTGTATCACTCACTATCACACCTGTACTGAACGTAGTGCTCAATAGGAAAAATGCAGAACATGGCTGGTTCTATAAGAAAACAGAACCTTTCTTCGTAGGCATGGAAAACGGTTACAAACGTCTGCTGGAAAAATTCATGAAACTACGCTGGACGGCATGGCTGATCATCGCGGCCTGTGGCATATTGATTGCACTCACGATGGGTGGATTAAGGAGTGAGATCGCTCCGCTGGAAGACAGGAACAGCATCCGTTTTAACATCACCGCTGCTGAAGGTACCAGCTTCGGTCGCATGCAGTCCATCACCGATAAAGTGTCCGACTATCTCTACGATTCTGTCCCCGAACGCGATTTTGTGTTCAGCAGAACGCCCAGCGGCGCGGCGGGTGCAGTGAACGCTGCCCAGCCAAGGATCGGCCTCGTAGATCCTGAATTCCGCGATCGTAACCAGAATGATATCGCGGCAGACCTGCAAAAGAAACTGAGCCGCTTTAACGAGGCCAGGATCTTCGCTATCCAGGAGCAAACCATTTCCGTAGGCTCCGGTTCCAAATCATCAGTACCGGTACAATTCGTATTACAAAACCTCGATCTCAATAAACTAAAAGAAGTCATTCCTAAATTCCTCGAAGAAGCACGTAATGATAAGACGTTCTCTAACGTGGATGTAGACCTGAAATTCAATAAACCTGAAGTACAACTGTCTGTAGACAGGACAAAGGTAAAAGACCTGGGCCTTTCTACTGCCGATGTAATAGGTGCGGCACAATCTGCTTTCAGTGGGGGCAGACTGGCATATTTCATCATGAACGGTTACCAGTACCAGGTAATAGGGCAGGTGGAACGCAAAGACCGTAGCAAACCTTCCGACATAGAAAAGCTTTATGTAAGAAGCAGCAATGGCAGCAATATCCCGCTGGATGCCGTAGTCCATTTACAGGAAAGCAGCAGCCCTTCTATCCTGTATCACTACAACAGGTATAAGTCCGCTACTATTTCTGCTTCCTTGTCGCCCGGCAACACTATCGGCGATGGTATCAATGCCATGCAGTCTATTGCGGCAAAAGTACTGGACCCTACTTTCCATACCTCTCTTGCTGGTTCTTCGAGAGACTATGCAGAAAGTTCTTCCAATACGGCTTTTGCATTCGGTCTGGCGCTTGTGCTGATTTACCTGATCCTGGCTGCACAATTCGAAAGTTTCATCGATCCGCTAACGATCATGCTCACCGTGCCATTGGCATTGGCAGGGGCTTTGCTCAGCCTCTGGGTATTCGGGCAAACACTGAATATCTTCTCTGAAATAGGTATGATCATGCTCATAGGACTGGTAACCAAAAACGGTATCCTGATAGTGGAATTCGCAAATCAGAAAAGAGAGGCAGGTATGGACAGGGTGGAAGCAGTCATTGAAGCGGCGCAACAGCGGTTACGCCCTATCTTAATGACCAGCCTCGCCACTTCACTGGGGGCATTACCGATTGCATTAAGTCTGGGAGCAGCAGCTGCCAGCCGCGTTCCATTAGGTATCGTGGTAGTAGGAGGGATCTTATTCTCTCTGATCCTTACCCTGCTGGTCATTCCTGCAGTATATACATTCATCTCCGGCAAACATAAACATGATCATAAGTAGGCTGAAATATATATTACTACTGTTCCCATCTCTGGCGATGGCACAGCAAAAGCTGGATTTACCAACAGCTATCAACCTGGCATTAAAGAACAGCCTGGATATCCAGCTGTCGAAGAATAACCTGGAAGCAAATACGATCTACAACAACTATGGTGTAGCAGGTGGATTGCCTCTCATCACGGCTTCGGGTACACAAACGTCGCAAAGCACAGATGTGAATCAGCGCCTGAATACCGGTGTTAAAATACAGCGCAGTGGTACTACTACCAACACATTGAACTCCGGCCTGGGTGCCAGTGTGCTGGTGTTTAACGGGCGCAGGGTAGTGGCTACCAAACAACGCCTGGCCAGCCTGGAAAAACTCAGCCAGCGTGAACTGGATTCCATGATCATCAATGTAGTGGCTAACGTACAACTTAAATACTTCGATATCATTCGTCAGCAGAGTTATGCCAATACCCTGCAGACATCTATCGCTGTATCACAGCAAAAGTTAGACATCGTAAAAGCAAAGAGAGAACTGGGATTATCCAATGATGCAGACCTCTTCCAGGCACAGGTAGATATCAATACGCAGAATCAAACCTTACAGGCACAACAACTGATCATTGACCAGGATAAAACGGATTTACTCCGTCTCCTTACCTTGAAAACAGATTCGAGTATCCAGGTCAGTGATACAATTATCATCGATAAGCATATTTCCCTGGATAGCGTATTGGCGAACATGGAAACAAAGAACCCGCGTTTACTCGCTGCAGATTTACAGATACGTATCAACGAATTAAGAGAAAGGGAAACTGCTGCACAGCGTTATCCTTCTTTAACACTGAACACAGGCTTCAATTACAACCGTACAGAAGCTGGGGCGGGCAACGTACTGTTCAACCAGAATTACGGACCTTATATAGGGGCCGGCCTGGTAATCCCTATCTTCAACGGAACCGTTTACCGCAGGCAATCACAGGTGGCGGCTATCAACACAAAAAATGCAAAGATCGAAAGGGATATCTATACAAGGGATTATACCGCCAGCGTCATCAAACTCTGGCAGTCATATACCAACAACCTGCAACAGATAGAGACTTCCGGTAATAATTACGAGCTCTCTTCCAAACTCCTCAACCTGGTATTACAACGTTTCCAGTTAGGACAGGCTACTATTGTAGATGTAAAAACAGCCCAGCAGAGTTTCGAGAACGCGGGTTATATACTGGTGAATTTGTCCTATGCTGCAAAGGCTTCAGAGATTCAACTGAAGTTATTAGCCAATACATTAGATTATTAAATAATTTGTAGTTCCTGAACGTTAAGCATCAAAATCATTGAAGACCAACAAGATGTTTACCGGTACTCTTAAAAATAATATTATCTACATCTTCAATTGTCAGCACATTTTCGAGAGAAGCAAATTGCATAGGCAGCGGAGAAAATAACCATACACCTCCCTGAGGTACAACACCATAGGCAGCAGTACCTACTTCAATTTTATAATATTTCTTGGTCTCCAGGAACGCAAATCCATGCTCAAGCAATATCTCCGGACTGATCGGTCTCATGTATACGGTTTTTTGTAAATATAACGATTGTTTCATATAAATGCTCCTTTTAGGGCGGGCAGATCAGTAAACTCCATTGAACCTTAATACGTAGATAATTGTTAAACAACAGGGGACAATCAATTTTACCTACACCACAATGCAGAATTTTTTTAAAATTATTCTGGAAGATATTCAGGCAGGATACTGGACGCTGAATTTTCCGGATTATTCCACTTATATCAGCGCTGGCTTTAAAGCCAGACTGGGATATGAAGAACATGAATTACCGGATACCATGGAGGCCTGGCAATCATTAATTCATGTAAATGATTATAAAGATCATTTCAGATTAATAGAAGAGCACCTGCAAAACAAAGGCAAAACTCCTTACTCCACCGAAATACGTTATTATCATAAAAATGGCAGTATCATCTGGACTGTCACCACCGGTCGTACCCTGGAATGGGACGAGGCAGGGAACCCTGTCCGGATGGCTGGCGGTATCATCGATATTACCCAGAGAAAACAAACCGAAGAACATCTGGAAGTAATATTTGAATACTCTACAGACGCTCATTTATTATTTGGGAAAAAAGGGATCATAGATTGTAATAAGGCTGCACTGAAACTGCTGGGCTTCGAATCTAAACAGGCATTGCTGGAAATGAATCCGCATCCTGCTATCTTTTCTCCTGAATATCAGCCGGATGGGCGGCTGTCTATGGAAAAAGCAGTTGAGATGGACAGGCTGGCCTTTCAAAAGGGACTACATCGTTTTGAATGGATGCATAAGCGTCTTACAGGTGAGGAGATCATGGTAGAAGTGACCCTCAACCCCGTATTCATCGATAATGAAAAAGTACTGCTGGTTGTCTGGCACGATATCACCGAACAGAAGCTGGCAGAAAATAAACTCCGCCGCAGTGAACTTATGTTGAATGAGACCCAGCAGCTTACACATAGCGGCAGCTGGGAACAGGACCTCGTCTCCGGTCGCAATTACTGGTCAAAAGAAGCCTGTGAAATATTCGGACTGGATTCCCAGGAAGAAGGGCCGCAAACTGCCGAATTTGACAGCATGATTCACCCGGACGATCGTGAATTTTATCTGAACGCTATCAGAGATGCGCTCCGGGAAGGAAAAACCTCTAACCTCGACGTTCGTATCATACTAAAAGACGGTACCATCAAACATATTCACGCAATTGGCAAACCACAATATAATGCGCAGGGAAGAGTCATAAAATTGCATGGGGCCATTATGGATATCACTGAATGGAAGGATGCCAAGGAAGCTTTAATTAAAGCTAAAGTCCAGGCGGAACAGGCTGCCATTGCAAAATCACAGTTCCTGTCCACCATGAGCCACGAGATAAGGACGCCCATGAATGCTGTCATAGGGTTTACCCATTTGCTGATGCAGGACCCCCGGGACGACCAGAAAGAATATCTCAAAACCTTAAAGTTCTCCGCAGAAAACCTGCTGGTACTCATTAATGATATTCTTGACTTCAGTAAGATAGAAGCCGGTAAGATAGAGTTTGAAGAAGTAGACTTCAGTGTAAGGGATCTAATCAGCAATATCAAACATGCTACCATGCAAAAGGCCACTGAAAAAAACATTCAGTTGAAACTCATGGTCGACGAGGATATTCCGGAAATAGTGACCGGAGATCCCGTAAGACTCGGCCAGATCCTTACAAATCTGGTCAGCAATGCCGTAAAATTCACCAGCAAAGGAAGAGTTACCATCTGTACCACACTGGTATCCAACGACAGCAGCAAAACAACGATAAACTTTGAGGTCAGGGACACCGGCATCGGCATTCCAAAAGATAAACAGGAATCCATTTTCGAAAGTTTCACACAAGCAAGTTCAGATACGACCCGCAAATACGGAGGTACCGGCCTTGGACTTACAATCACCCGCCGCCTGTTGGAATTACAGGGTAGTGAGATCCACCTGAAAAGTGTAGAAGGAGAGGGTTCTGTCTTCTCTTTCGACCTTGGCTTCGGAAGCACCACCAGGAAAATCGGCAAATCAAAGACCTTTCACAAAATGCTCAACGAAAGCTTAAAGGGTACCCGTGTACTGATTGCAGAAGACAACCAGATCAATGTTGTCCTGGCAAAGGAATTCTTCCGGCGCTGGGATGTCGATTGCGACGTGGCCGAAAACGGGATTATCGCCCTGCAGCTGGTGAAAACAAACGACTACGACCTCGTACTCATGGACTTACAAATGCCTGAAATGGACGGCTATGAAACTACCGAACAAATCCGTAAACTAAGTGGTACCAGGTTTAAAGACCTGCCCATCATCGCTCTCACCGCTTCCGCCATGCTCAATATCCAGGACAAGGCCTTCGTTATTGGTATGAACGACTATATCAGCAAACCTTTCAATCCGGATGAACTATACAGTAAGATAAAACAGTATAGCAGGCATTTCAATAACTAATATTGAAGTAATATTGCAGGATATTAGGGTTATATGGATAAAAGCATCAATAAATACATTAGTGAAACAGGCTTTTGCAGCCGCAGGGAGGCAGATAAATACATAGAGCAGGGCCGCGTTACCATTAATGATAATATCGCTTCTAAAGGGAACCGTGTTGAAGAGGGCGATGTGGTGGAAGTAGACGGGGAACCACTTAAAAAGAAGAAAGCGACTGTCTTAGTTGCCCTTAACAAACCTAAAGGCATCACCTGTACCACTGATACGAAAGATAAGACCAATATTATCGACTACGTCAATTTCTCCTCCCGTATCTTCCCCATCGGACGACTCGATAAACTCTCCGAAGGATTGATTTTTCTTACCAACGACGGAGACATCGTTAATAAAATATTACGCGCTGGTAATCAGCACGAAAAGGAATACTACGTTGTGGTGGATAAACCTATTACCCTGGAATTTATCAAGGCTATGCGCAACGGTGTGCGTATCATGGGTACCACCACCCAAAAATGTTTTGTACACCAGGAAGGCAGCGACCGGTTCCGGATCATCCTTACCCAGGGACTCAACCGGCAGATCCGCCGTATGTGTGAAGCGCTCGGATACAATGTGAGAAGCCTGAAACGTATCCGTATCATGAACATGACATTGAAAGACCTGGCTCCGGGTAAATGGCGGTATTTTACCAAAGAAGAGACCACCACCATCAATGAAATGGTCGCCAACAGCAGCAAGACAGCCAAAGGGAATAACGATAACGACGGAATGGATGAATAGAAGATATTTCATGAAAATGAATACCGGCCTTCTCGCCGGTTCCATGCTGCCGGGAACAGTCAGAAAACTGTTCAGCAACAAAACAGCAGAGATCACGGTTCATCCCCAAACTATTACCGGAGAGATCTCTCCCAATATTTACGGCCAGTTCATTGAACACCTGGGAAGAGCTATTTACGGAGGTATCTGTGATGAAAAAGGCTTCCGGAAAGATGTATTAAGCAAAGTACAGGCATTACATACACCCCTGATGCGTTATCCTGGTGGTACCGTTACAAAGATCTATCACTGGAAAGACGGCATAGGCCAGAACAGGCCCGTACGTAAGAATCTTATCTGGGGTGGGAACGATAACAACCATTTTGGTACGGATGAATTCATGGAATACTGCCGCCTGATAGGCGCTGATCCCTTCCTCACCGTCAACATGTCTACAGGTACTGCAGAAGAAGCTGCCGACTGGGTAGAATACTGCAACGGTACAGATACCCACTATGCCGCCTTAAGGAAGCAAAACGGTCATGAACAACCTTATAATGTAAGATACTGGGGCCTCGGTAATGAAGAAGCGGCTAAAGAAGATGCCGGTACGCTACAGGACCCGCAGGACTACATAAAAAAAGCCTGGTATTATGCCAAGCTGATGAAGCTGCAGGACCCCGGCATTGCGCTGATCATGGCAGGGGATAAGGAAAACTGGAATAAACAGGTCTTGCAGGAACTCCATCCTATCTGTGATTACATCTCCCTCCACCTCTACGCCGGTACTAAACCCGGCGATCCTGCATCGCTGTTTTCTTCCATCGCAGAAATGGAGGCGAATATCCGCGCTACTGCTGCACAAATCAAAGCATACACGCCTGAAAAAGTAGAGAATTTCAGCAAATGGTACCGCTTCCCCAGTCGTCAGCAGCCAGTAAAGATCGCATTGGATGAATGGGGTATCTGGGAAGCAGGGGGAGAAGGTGCCTATGGCCTGGAAATGAAGTACAACTGGAACCATGCACTGGGAGTAGCCACTTTCCTGAATATCTTCCAGCGGAATGCCGATGTGATCGGACTGGCTACCTGGGCGCAAACAGTGAACGTACTGGCCCCCATTATGACAGATGCCACTTCCTCCGTTTGTCAGACCATCTTTTACCCCATGGAACTCTACAGAAGGCTTTGCGGAAACAGGAGCATCGCTAATGAAATGAGCGATCCGAACAATGCACTGGATATCGCCACGTCTATCAACGATAAAACAGGCATGATCACCATCGCTATCGTAAACAGGGACAGTAAAAATGCCATAGACGTAAAAATCAATGCAAAGGTCACAGGCAGCTGGACTGCCCACGAACTGAATGCACCGTCCATAGATGCTGTAAACACATTAAAGGGCCCAAACGTAGTGGATTATAAGCAACGGAGGGTAACAGCCGGGAACTATACCATCGCTGCCCACAGTATCGCCATCTTACAGGCTGGCATATAACTGCAGCTTATGCTCTAACTGTTCCATATCTCTCTGCATCACTTTAATCTTGTCCAGCAGGTATTTGATGATATCAATACCTTCTGTATTGATGCCCAGCTCTGCATGCCAGCGGGTATAAATCTCCAGGTCGGACAGCTGTTCGGATTCTATATAGCTGCCGCCCTCAACAATGGTTACTGCTATCAGTCCTTCATCTGCCAGAGCGCTGATAAAAGAACTGTCTATATTATGTACGCTGCAATACTGACTGATAGCTATTAATTCTGTTTGCATAGAGCGTGGATTTTAAGATTAAGATTTCGATAATTCCCTGAATAATTCTTTCTGTTTTTCAGTGAGGTTAGTCGGTATCTTCACATTATATGTGATGATAAGGTCTCCAAACTCACCATCTTTTTTATACACAGGAAATCCTTTGCTTTTCAATCTTACTTTCGTTCCGTTCTGTGTCTCCGGCTTCACCTTCAGCTTCACTTTAGCGTCCAGTGTATCTATCATTACTTCTCCACCCAATACCGCTGTATAAAGATCAATTTCAACAGTTGTGTACAGGTCATTATCCAGTCGCTTGAACACAGGGTCTTCCGCAATCACAAAAGTAATATACAGGTCGCCGTTAGGTCCTCCATTAGCACCCGGTGCACCATGTCCTTTTAATTTAATGACCTGTCCGTTTGCAATACCGGCAGGAATAGTGATCCTCACCTGTTTGCCATTAACGGTCAATGTCTGCTGATGGGTCTTATATGCATCCCGCAGGCTCAGGTGTAACTCTGCATTAAAGTCCTGGCCACGGTACTTGCGTTTGCTGCCACCACCGCCGCTGCGCTGACCAAAAAGGGATTCAAAGAAATCTGAGAAATGTTCGTCCCCGAAGTCGCCAGAGAAACCACCGCCCTGCTGCCTGGAACCGCCAGAGAAACCACCAAAACCTCCCTGAGACTTTGCCTGCTCATACTGGTCGGCATGTTTCCAGTTCTCTCCGTATTCATCATATTTCTTACGCTTCTCCGGATCGCTCAGTACTTCATTCGCCTCATTCACCTGCTGAAATTTGGTATTCGCTTCCTTGTCGTTCGGGTTAATGTCCGGATGATATTTCCTGGCCAGTTTACGGTAAGCCTTTTTAATATCTGCTTCTGAAGCCTTTTTATCAACCCCCAGAATCTTATAATAGTCAATAAAAGCCATATGTGATTTTTATACTCCCTGCAAAATTACAAAAACTAATCTTCTTCAGGGGGGCCTATCTCAGCAACACGACCTATTTGCCCATCCTCAAGACGTACCTTTATACCCCGTGAATGAAACGGGGAGGAGGTTAAAAGGTCCTTAACGATACCATAAGTGATCTTTCCGCTACGCTGATCTTTTTTAAGGATAATGCCCACTTCCAAGCCCGGGTATATATCCTTCCTGTTCTGACCTTCCATAAAATAAAATTAAGCTCCAAAGCTAATTATTTTTGTTCAGGATGGCATAATGTGACACTCTTTTTTGAATTCAGAGAAGTTAATACCGGTGCTGTTCTTGAAGAATTTGCTAAAGTGTGCAATGTCTGAAAAACCCAGTTGCCATGCTACCTCTTTCATACATACATCAGAGTAGGCCGCCTGCCTCTTTGCTTCCAGTATGATCCGCTGACGGATATGATGACTGGCAGGATAACCGGTGATCTTCTTTACAATTTCATTCAGGTAATTAGGAGTAACCGACAGTAATCTGGCATAATCTGCTACCTTTTTCTGCTTACGGAAATTCTTTTCCAGGGATGATTTAAATTTTTCTGCCAGTTCAATGTTTCTGGATTGCATCGTAGTTTTCAGTACAGTAGGAAATTGCCTTGTCAGGTAAATGAGGAAGATCTTAAAATAACGCCTGATTATTTCTGCTTTGAACGGGTAGCGGTTCCCGCATTCCTTCCTCATCTTCTGCGTAATCTCATATATTTCGGCAGAGATATCATTCCCAATGCGGATATTGGTTGATTTTGAGAAGGTCTCAAAAAAGCCTGAATGATACATCGGATCAAACTCATGCTCATTCTTAAACAGGAAGTTCTCTGTAAAAAGAAAGATATAGCCTTCCATATCATGTGCTCCTTTCAACTGGTGTACCTGCCCGGGGATGATACAGAATACGCTGTTTACGGCAAGTGCATATTCTTTCAGGTCCACATTCACACTACCGGTCCCTTTGGTGATCCAGATCAGTTCTACATAGTCCTGCATATGTGGCATCTCATTGTGCAGTCTTACATTTTCTGCTGTCCCGCAAAATTCCATGATCATAAATGGTAGTTCAGTTGGCTGATTTTCACATTTTAATAAAGGGAAGAATTCAGGATACTTCATATGCTAACGGTTTGGCCATGCAATGACGAAATCCGTGCCTGAATATAATGTGTTGTTGGACAGTGGTTTAACGGCATTTGCGGTATGTGAAAAAAACGATATTTCGCGGTTTTACTATTTTCTTAACGATATTTCGTTATTCCTTCGTGCCGGGATAATGTTGCCGCTTAATCCCCAGTTTTTTCATTTTAGACTCCAGGGTAGTAGGAGGAATACCCAATGCCTGTGCGGCTCCTTTTGCCCCGCTTACCCTGCCATTACATCTTGACAGTACATAGAGGATGTACTCTTTTTCATGCTCTGCCCAGGTTTTAATGGCAAACCCTGTTTCTGCCCGGATATGGGGAGATGCCGTCAGCTGCAGGTCCTGTATGTAGTTACCCTTGCATAAAATGGCATTCCTTTCAATCACATGCTCCAGCTCGCGGATATTCCCCGGCCAGTCATAAGCTGATAATTGCTGTAACACTTCAGGACTGATCCCTCTGAATACCTTTCCCAGTTTAGTCCCCATTTCCTGCAGAAAATGTTCGGCCAGCAGGGGAATATCTTCTTTTCTTTCCCGCAGGGGAGGGATATATATAGGAAATACGTTCAGGCGGAAATAGAGATCTGCCCGGAACCTGCCTGCCGCTACTTCCTTATCCAGTTCACGGTTGGTGGCCGCTATGATCCGCACATTCACCTTAATCACTTTATTGCTGCCCAGGCGTTCTATCTCCTTCTCCTGCAGGGTACGTAGCAGTTTTGCTTGTAATTCAAGCGGTAGTTCCCCTATTTCATCCAGGAAGAGGGTACTGCCATCTGCAGCTTCAAATTTACCAATGCGTTTCTCAATGGCACCGGTGAAAGCCCCTTTCTCATGACCAAACAGCTCCGACTCGATCAGTTGCGGAGGCAGGGCAGCACAATTCAGCTTTACCAGTGTTTTAGCGAAACGGGGCGACCGGCGATGGATAGCCTGTGCAATCAGCTCTTTCCCTGTTCCAGTCTCTCCCAGTAAAAGCACAGAAGTATCCGTCCTGCTTACCATGCTGATATTATCAAACACTTCAAGCAGTGGTTTACTTCTACCGATCATTTCTTCAAAAGGATAGCTTTCAGATGCAGACGAGGGAATTAATTCATTGTTTAGCTTCTCCTGTAGCAGAATATAAGAGACCTGTATAGCAATAGGATCGGCCAGCTTTTCAAATATTTCAGGAGAAGGGAAATGATTCTCCTGGAAAGATTCCATTGCCAGATAACCTGTTAATACATTATTTACTTGTAAGGGGATAATACAGGCACTCTTAAAACCACTTTCTTTATGTAACAACGACAATGGAAAACGGGAGAACAAATTAACCTGATGATGTTGGATGGTAAATGGTTTGGACTGGGTTAGTGCGCCTTCGCAGATGAACGTATTCTTAAACAGATTCTGTTTTACGAGGGGATGCATATTCTCTGTAAAGCAGGAGTAGTGGATATATCCCTCAGAATACACGACAATATAATAAGAATCAAAACTGATAATTTTCCGTAACTCTTTTTTAGTATTATTCATGAACTGTTTCCTGTTAATAACAGGCGTAACTGCATTGTTGACATTATTTGGTTGATCCTTTCCTGACGGTTCATTTCTTGTTCTTTTCATGGTTTGTATATAAAAAATAGTGCATCCTCAATGCAGGTCTGAACTGTTTTACAGGATCATAACTATAAGTTTCGGAGTACGTGTTGGCAAAACACCCGTGAAAATAATCAAAAAATCCAGCCCCGGATATTCACTAAATAGCGGGAAAGGAATTAGTGAATTCACTTCATTCAGTGAATTGGTGCTGAGTAATATTTGTACAAGATATTGATAGTCAAATAATTAAATGGATGGTATGTATTTTGCCTCTTAGGAGACAAAAATCTGAAACCCATGAAAATGCCTTGTTCTTTGGCCAAGCCAGTTAGCGTTTTATAGACCCACTAATTACACAACTATTAATTACCTCATTATGACAAGTATGATCCGGTATTCCTGTAAACGGCAACCAGGTGGCAGATCCTGGTTTGCAACACAACACACAACCCATAATATGCCCTCTTTTGAATTAAATGCGATCGAATGTGAAGAACATCTTTTACAGCTGAACAACGATGCGCCGCATCGTGATAACTGCTTTAAAATAGTATGGATCACTGCAGGTTCAGGTACCTGTCAGGTAGATCTGGAACAGATGGACTTAACACCTCATCTTGTATATTGTATCACACCGGGCCAGTTATATCACTTTAGGGCCAACGAAGATGTAAGAGGATATGTGGTTACCTTTTCCCCCGATTTTTTATTGATGCCGGATGATACGGCCTCCCTCATCTTTCATGCAAACTCCCTGCAAAAAAATGCTTACGTCAGGGTCATAAAAGTAAACGAAGAAATGCAGAATGAGATGCTGGACATGCTGCAGAAAATGTTGAAAGAATATTATAACTTTTTCCTGTTAAGATCGGAAATCCTGCGTGGCCTGCTAAAGGTCTTCCTGATCTATTTAACACGGCAGTACGAACCTTCCACTACTAGTACGGTGAAGCCAAAGACAACAGAACTTGTCAATAAGTTTTTTGCAATCCTGGAAAAGAAATATATGACCCATAAGCAGGTGTCGGTATATGCAGAAGAATTATGTATCACTCCAAACCATTTAAACGAAATAGTAAAAAAGGCTTCGGGGTTTCCTGCCAGTCATCACATCCGCCAGCGTGTACTGCTGGAAGCAAAAAGACAGGCAGCTTATTCAGGGGCCAGTATGAAAGAGATTGCTTATAACCTGGGCTTTGAAGATATCTCTCACTTCAGCAAATTCTTTAAAAATCTATCGGGATTAAACTTTACTAACTATAAAAAATCTACCATGCAATATGCAAGGTATTAAGATAGTTCTTTTGACTTTGCACAGGATCACAGCAGGGAACCGGAAGCCCCATCACTGATCACCCCAAAAGAGGAGTTATTTACTGCTCTTTTTTTGCAGGGCCCGTTCCCATTCCTGCATAGCAAGTTCTACGGTATCTCCGGTGCCGATAATTCCATATTCCTTATCAGCTCCAAGTATACAATAGTACTTATCCTCATCTTTAAAGATATACGGACGGAAGTTTTTCACTGTATCCGGTATTCCGGATGCAGTGAAATCAATCTGAATAATTTCTTTCTCTATTGACATGATAAATTGTTTTATAGTGGAAGAATTTATCTGAAAACGATCTTCGGATTTTTATTCCGGTTTCTGTAAATGATCAATATAATTTATTACTGAAGCCCTTCCGGGTTTAATAACAGCCCAACATTTATACCCCATTTTTTTATGGGATACTGCTGTTTTCATAAGATCAAATATTTGTAAATAAAATCGGGAAAATCATGCCAGTAGCATTTCTTCAAAGACACTTATTCAATCGAGAACAGCATACCTCAAATGGGGAACATTCTGCTCAGTTGTGTAACAGGTGTAACATCTTTTTATATATTCAAACAAGGGTAATTGGAATCTTACGGCGGCTGGAGAAGCGCTTGTACAAACACTCTTCATGCGATTCATTATAAATCAGCGGGTTATTTGGATTGCTTATTGTAAAATGAAAAGCAGCATAGATATCAGGTTTAGATTGAAAGGCCAGCACAGCTATAATGACCCAGCACAAATTTTTTAAAGGCCATTATCTATCGAAAATAATTACCATTGAAAATTACGAGTAATATGAACTTAGAACAGCACGGATCGCGGCTGAAAATTTTTACGTGGCATACTCATGGAAGTTATCTCTATTATCTGTCACAGGGCAAATTTGATATTTATATTCCTGTTAGTAAACAGCAAACTCCTGGATATTACGGAAGAGGAAAAACGTTCCCCTTTGGAACAAATGTACATGAGGTGCCGGTAGAATTAGTGAAAGAGATGACCTTCGATTGTATTCTGTATCAATCAACAAAAGATTATCTCGTAGATCAGTATGAGATCCTTTCACCCGCACAACGCAAGTTGCCCCGCATTTATCTTGAACATAATACGCCTTCCAAGAGCCCGGTATCTACAAAGCATGTAGTGAATGACCGGCGTATATGCCTGGTACACGTAACACATTATAACCGCCTGATGTGGGATAATAACCGCACACCCACTACCGTCATTGAACATGGCGTGGCTATGACAGATGAGAAGTATACCGGTGAACTTGAACGAGGTATCACAACAATTAATCATCTTCCGCAACGGGGGCGTACGTTAGGTTGGGATATTTTCAGGCAGGTAAGGAATATTGTGCCCGTAGACCTGGCGGGTATGGGAAATGATGACGAGGGTGTTGGTGAAGTACTGCATCCGCAACTGCCCGCATTTCGTGGCCGTTACCGTTTTTATTTTCACCCCGTAAGGCATACAAGTCTTGCACTGGCTGTATGTGAGGCGATGATGCAGGGAATGCCGGTAATAGGACTGGCTACCACAGAGCTTGTCACCGTTATTGAGAATGGGAAGAACGGGTTCATCCATACAGATGTTACCTATCTCATAGAAAAAATGAAGTTACTGCTGGATAATTCTGCACTCGCTATGCAAATAGGCCGGGAGGCACAGCAAACAGCCATGAAACGCTTTGGGATCTCCCGCTTCATTGCCGACTGGGAGCGTTTGTTCCATACCGTATGCAGCGGGCAAATGACCGAAATTCTATATAACGAACAATTGTTTGGCAGACCCGCAGAAATCTGATTTCAGAGATGTAAAATACTTTAACAATGACTGCGAGAATAGCCTTTATAAGTGAGCACGCCTCTCCGCTTGCAGCGCTGGGGGGAACTGATGCTGGCGGACAAAACGTCTATGTATGTGAACTGGCCAAACAGCTTGCTGCTAACGGATATGCAGTAGATGTTTTCACAAGGCGCGACAGTAAAGAGGTAAAACGCTGCGTCAGATGGTCCGCAAATATCAGGATCATTAATATAGATGCAGGTCCGCCTGGAATTATACCCAAAGAATCTTTATTGCCATACATGACTGCGTTCAGAGAGAATATGGTGTCCTTTATGGCAGAAGAACAGATCCGTTATGATCTTATACACGCTAATTTCTTTATGTCTGCACTGGTAGCAATGGAACTAAAGACTCTCCTCAATATTCCATTTGTAGTTACCTTCCATGCACTTGGTCATATCCGTCGTATCCACCAGGGGGAAAATGACCATTTTCCTGCTGAAAGAATAGCCATAGAAGAAGAGGTAATACGGACCGCCGACAGGATCATCGCGGAGTGCCCGCAGGACAGGGACGACCTTATTAACTACTACAATGCGCCCGATGACAGGATCACGATCATTCCATGCGGCGTAAACACCGAAGAAGTATACCCGGTAGATAAACTGCTGGCCCGCACTATACTAAAGTTGCCGGCGAATGATAAGATATTATTACAGCTGGGCAGGATGGTACCACGTAAAGGCGTAGACAATGTGATAAGGGCACTGGCACTTTTAAAAAACCGCAAGGTACAGTTACTGATAGTAGGAGGAGATGAAAACACAACAGTAGAAATGGACCGACTGAAACGCATCGCAAGAAAAACAGGCGTTGAACTGAGAGTAACATTTGCCGGACAAAAAAGCCGTACTGAATTAAAATACTATTACGCAGCTGCAGATATCTTTATTACCACGCCCTGGTATGAACCATTCGGGATTACCCCGCTGGAAGCTATGGCATGCGGTACGCCGGTGATAGGAAGTAATGTAGGGGGTATAAAATATAGTGTGGCCGATGGCAAAACAGGATTGCTGGTACCTCCGCAGGACCCTGAGAAATTATGCAGGGCTATCAGTACGTTATTGCATTCACCATTCCTGATGAAGGAAATGAGTGAGAATGCCATCCGCCGCATTAACACTTTATTTACCTGGAAACTGGTAGCACAGAAAATGCAGGAAGTATACGAGATGATCTTACATTCAAATGTAACCGGAAAGCAACAGCTGAGTTATGAAAAAAGCAGTATTTATTGATAAGGATGGTACCCTCATCAGGGACATCGCTTATAATGTCGATCCTGACAAAATAGAACTCGAACCTTATGCAGAAACTGCATTACGGTTATTATCCCAACAGGATTACGTTTTTATTATTATTTCCAATCAGGCCGGTATTGCAAGAGGATATTTCAAAGAAAAGGATCTGCAGGGCGTCACTAATAAGGTAAAGTCATTATTGTCTCCGGCAGGGATCAAACTGGATGGCTTCTTTTATTGCCCGCATCATCCGGAAGGAGTAATCCCTGAATATGCCGTTAACTGCTCCTGCCGCAAACCGGAACCTGGTATGATATTACAGGCAGCAGATATCTTTGATATAGATCTTTCAAAATCATGGATGATAGGAGATATACTGAATGACGTGGAAGCGGGGAACAGGGCCGGATGCCGGTCCCTGCTCATCAATAATGGTCATGAAACCAGGTGGGAGCTTAATGAATACAGGTTGCCGGAATATGCCGCTTCAGATCTGCTGGATGCTGCTGAATTCATTATTAGTCACCAATGAAAAAAGGAAAGCATGGACAGCCTATATCAACAATTTATAAAAGCATTTACACATCCTTCTGTGCTTGTGATAGGGGATCTGATCATAGATACTTATCTGATGGGGGATAGTACCCGCTTATCACCCGAAGCACCTGTTCCTGTAGTAAATATAAGCTCCCAGACATCTGTGTTGGGAGGAGGCGCCAACACTGCTGCTAATCTTAAACACCTGGGTGCCCGTGTTACTTTCGCCGGCGTTTGCGGGAACGATCCTGCGGCAAAACAAGCCGCCGGTTTACTGGAAAGTGCGGACATTATCAATAAATTAATTCCTTGTGATGCGAGAAGTACCATCGTTAAAACAAGGATCATTGCCGGCCACCAGATGCTGACACGGTATGATGAAGGTACGGAACTGCCCATCAACGGGGACTGTGAAGCAAAACTGATTGCGTTACTGCAGGAAGAATTCCCCTTGCATGATGCCATCGTGATAGCAGATTATAATAAAGGCATCATTACGCCGGCTATTATTGCAACACTGGAAAAACTCAATCAGCAATACCGGAAATTCATCGCAGTAGATTCAAAAAGGCTCGGACAATTTAAGCCTGTCCGTCCTTCTCTTGTAAAACCTAATTACAGCGAAATACTGCAATTACTGGAACTTCCCCTGTCTGCTGGTTCCCGTAAAGAACAACTGCAGGGACTGGGTGCTGAGATACATGCCGCTACAGGGGCTGCCATTACCGCAGTTACACTGGACCATGAAGGGGCATTAATCTTCTTTGAGGACCAGCTGGAATGTAACATCGGAGCAAAACCTGTACATATGCCGAATGTAGTGGGAGCAGGGGATACCTACATCAGCGCCTTTACACTGGGCCTTCTGGCAGGTGCCGGTATTACCATTGCCGCTGAACTGGCGGGTGCCGCTGCAGCGATCGCTATAGGTAAAAACAACACGGCATTCTGCAAACATGCGGAACTCATTGCCTGGTTCTCCATGAATGAAAAATATATCAGCAGCCTCGAACAACTGCATGACCTCTGTAACATGTACCGTGCACAAGGTAAAAAGATCGTTTTTACAAACGGCTGTTTCGATATCCTGCACAGCGGGCATGTAAGTTATCTGAACCGGGCGGCAGCACTGGGGCATGTACTGATAGTGGGTATCAATACAGATGATAGCATCAGGCGTTTAAAAGGCCCTGAGAGGCCCATTAATCAACTTCGCGACCGCATGCAGGTGCTGGCTGGATTAAGCGCTGTTCACCACGTTATACCGTTCGGAAATGATAAAGACGATACGCCGGAAGAAGTGATCCTTGCCGTGCGTCCGGATGTTTTTACAAAGGGCGGTGATTACAGCCTGGCGTCATTACCGGAAGCGGCTACCGTAGAACGCCTCGGAGGCGAGATCGTACTATTACCGCTGGTGCCTGGCAGATCTACTTCTCTTATCATCAGACAGATCAATACAAAACCCCTTTTAAAAGTGGCGGAACTATGAACCAGGGCTGGTATGCGTGCAAACGGATTTTGTGCATCAGGCCAGACAATATGGGTGATCTGCTGATGAGTGGCCCGGCTATCCGTGCGCTGAAATCTACGTTCAATTGCCATATTACAGTGTTAACATCCTCCATGGGTGCGCCTGTAACATACAATATGCCGGAGGTGGATGATACGATCATCTTTGATGCTCCCTGGGTACAGACAGAAAAGACAACCTCCAGCTTCGAAGACACCATCGCCGTTTTGAAAAAAGGCCGGTTTGATGCGGCCGTTATCTTTACCGTCTATAGTCAGAACCCCCTGCCATCCGTAATGCTGGCTTACCTGGCGGGTATCCCGTTAAGACTGGCATACTGCCGCGAAAATCCTTATCATTTACTTACCCACTGGGTCCCCGACCAGGAACCATATGATTTTATCCGCCACCAGGTACGCCGGGACCTTGATCTGGTAACATTTACCGGCGCTTATACTGAGGATGAAAATCTGCGGATTATCGTGCACGAAAACCTCTGGCCTGCTGTCAGTAAGAAACTGGTAGAGGCGGGCGCAAATCTCAATAGACCACTTATTATTTTACATCCCGAAGTCTCAGAAGTAAAACGCCAATATTCAATAGAACAATGGGTCAGTGCTGCCCAAAGATTATCCGAAGATTATCAACTGGTCATTACAGGTAAAAAAGAAACGGATGGAATAACCGGTGCTGTTTCTTTATGCGGACAACTTAGCCTGGAAGAATTAATCGTACTGATAAAGCATGCCTCTTTATTACTATCGGTAAATACAGGTACCATCCACATAGCCGCTGCTACAGCTACGCCGGTAGTGGTATTATATGCATTGACCAATCCCCAGCACACGCCATGGAATGTGAAAAGTAAAGTATTATACTTTGATGTGCCTGAACACCTGTGCAGCAAAAATGAAGTAATAAAATACGTGAGGAAATCGTGGAGCAAAGCTCCCACCGCAACCCCCGAAAATATTATTGCTGCTACAACAGAACTACTCGGTTGTTTCGAGCATCCGCATTCCCTGCCTTAACACCGTCTCATAATCCTGCCGCTTTGCCCAGTCGATCGTATAATGTAGCGATTTGTTCAGTGGTGCCCATCTGCCGGGTTCCCCATCCATACTGATAATAACACTCGGCGTTTCCAGTGCGGCTGCTATATGGGAAACCCCTGTACAATTAGACAATAAGGCACGTGCCTGTTTGATCAATATCGCCAGGCTGCCTGCGGTGGTTTTCCCTGCCGTATTAAATGCCTCATGGACCATCAGTGAAGCTACCTCTTCGGTAAGTGCCAGCTCTTCTTTACTGCCTGTGAGTACAATTTTCCAGCCTTTCTCTGCAAAGCTGCCGGCCATAGGGGCAAACAATTCCGGTGGCCATTGCCGCCAGCTTCCACGGGAGCCCGGATGTACGCAAATATATTCCTTCTCCCCATAAGGGAAATCCAGTTCCTCAAAATCCCGCATATCCTGTGTGGTAATGGGGAACTCAAGATGATTACCCTGCGCAGGTATATTAAGGTGTTTCATTAACAGCAGGTGACGCTCTATTTCAGATACATTTCCCGGATATTCTACAAAAAACGCAGCATCCGGACAACCATCTTCTTTCCGCCAGAACCCTCCCGTATAACGCCCATTCATCAAAGCCACCATCGGATTTACAATAGAACCGTTCCCCTGCATCTGTAATACAAGGTCAAATTGCTGCTCTTGCATTTTAAGGAGGAATAAAGGTATTTCGGTGGGATCAAATTGTTGCTCCGGTAAACCGGGATAACCCGGAAAATGGATGAATGCATCAAAGTAAGCAGAAAACCGTTTCACAAAGGAAGCTGCCCAGGGTAATCCCAGCAGTGTGATGTGTGCTAGTGGAAACGCAGTACGCAATGCCCGCATAGCAGGGATGACACATAACATATCTCCCAGCTGAAGCGCACGGAAAATGGCTATTTTGTTAATTTGCTGCATGTGTTCGTTTTATTACAGAAACCACACCCTGTATTTTAACGCTCCATATAAGCTCCAGTAGGTAGCTACAAATGGGATCGCTACAGAGGTCATCACCATTTCCCAGATATGAGGCCAGCGATGGGTGGTATAAGTCAACCTTTTTATGATAAACATGGATAACAGGAAGATCCATACCATCATTGCCACGAAAGCAGCTACCGGCAGATGATAGGCGCTAAAAAGCAGGGCCATCAGCACGGCTGCTATCATGATATAATAATTCCACGCCGGGCGTTGCTGTATCTTCTGCCGGTATAACCGGGGGAATTTTTTATACAATAAAGCATTAAACACATTCTTCTTTTGTTCCCTGATACTTACTCCCCAGGATGCTTTGCGTACCGGATGAACGACCACCGCTTCCGGCAAATGCCTGATAGGGATACGCCATTGCATCAGCCGGAATTCCAGATCGCTGTCTTCTCTCCATGCTGCTGCAAAACGTTCATCAAAACCACGCACCCTTTCCAGGGCTTTGCGGGTGCACACACAATTGGCGGTTACAAATGCAGCCTTTTCCAGTTGCGCCGTATTGCGCTCGAAGTCTGTGGGCTTTGAAGATAACGGTACAATAATTTTACCGGTATATGCTATCTCCTGCTCCAGCTGCCAGGCATCCCATATGTTTTGTAACCAGTAATTATCTGGTACGCAATCATCATCGGTAAAGGCGATCAATGGCGCGCTGGCTGCACGCCAGCCGGCATTCCTGGCTGCTGCGGGCCCTTTTTTTTCCGACAGGGCAATGTATTTGATCTGTATAGGATACGTTTCTGCCCATACCGTTACAATATATTTCGCCAGTTCATCAGGGCCATCACTTACTACGATCACTTCATAATCTTTGGGATCACAATACTGTTCCACCAGTGCATGCAAACAGCGCATCAGTAACTCCGGCCGTTTATAAGTAGGAATAACAACTGAGAGTTTCATACTCTTATTTTTGAATCAGAAATGAACCTATTACCAGTGCATCGAAAGGAGAAGACCAGAAACATTCAATGGCATCGCGCGGAGAACATACGATAGGCTTCCCCAATGTATTGAAAGAGGTATTAATGAGAATGGGTACACCTGTTTTTTGGTAGAAAGCATTCAACAGATCATAATACCTTTCGTGCTGTTCCCTGTTTACCGTTTGTATGCGTGCGGTTCCATCCACATGAGTGACTGCAGGTATTTTACTTTTCTTGTCTTCTTTCACATCATATACAAACAACATGAAGGGGGAATGCTTGGCGCCTTCGAACCATTCACCTGCAAACTCCTCCATCACTACCGGTGCAACAGGGCGGAAATCTTCCCTGTCTTTTACCTCATTCAATTTTGCCTGCATATCAGCAGACAAAGGAGAGGCAAGAATAGAACGGCTTCCCAATGCCCGGGGGCCAAACTCCATTCTTCCCTGGAACCAGCCAATGATCTTATCCTCTGCCAGTAATGCGGCTGTTTCTTCTGCTACATTTTCCAGTTTGCGATAAGGTGTTTTTGTCCATTTCAGGAAAGCTTCGATCTCATTATCTGTATATTCGGGGCCCCAGTAGGCGTGGTCCATCTTAAACGTTTTTTCACTACTGCTCCGCAGCCATGCATCTGTCCACAAGGCTGCACCTAAAGCGGTACCGGCGTCTCCGGATGCCGGTTGTACCCATATGTTTTTAAAGATCCCCGCATCTCTTATGCGGGCATTTAACACACAGTTCAATGCTACACCTCCTGCAAAGCAAAGATTTTCCGCCCCCGTTTCTTTTTGTAACCAGCTGCTGAGTTCCAGCACAGATTCCTGTAATACGGCCTGTAAAGAATGTGCAATATTGAAATGATGCGTGGTGAAGTCATCTCCCTTTTTCCTGGCAGGGCCTAATAACTCGGTCATCCGTTCATCATTGATACTGTATTGCCCGTTATCCGTCAGATGGATCATGGACCTGAATGCGTTTACAAATACGGGTTTACCATAAGAAGCCAGCGCCATTACTTTATATTCATCGGAAGAGTGCAGAAAGCCCAGGTGAGTAGTTACTTTTTCATACAGTAATCCGAGTGAATGCGGCATGTTCACCTGGCTGATCCTTTCCAGGTGGTTCCCGTTGCCCATACTGAATGTGGTAGTGGCCCTTTCGCCTCTGCCATCCATCGTAAGCACGGCTGCACTACTATATGGTGAAGGAAGGAATGCGCTGGCCGCATGAGAAAGATGATGGTCTGTAAAATGCCATTGTACATCGTCTATACTTGCATTGCGGAAACGTTTCTGCAGGTGATGGGGATAACCGTCTCTCAGTTGTGCAGGCGCGTTAATGATAGAGGAAAGGAATAACGGGTCCCAGGGAGAGGTCCACTTGGAAGGCATCTGGTGCCTGTCTCCGTGTAATGGGATATCAATTTCATTTTTAACAGCATCCTCCGGTGCCAGCAACTGATAAGGATCAAAGGAATACGCAAAATGATCTATGTCGTTCAGATGAATACCGGCTACCTGTAAACAATAATCTATTGCATGAAAAGGTAATTCATATGCAGAAAAGGGAATAGGACGTTTGCCATGTTTAATATGTGTAAAGCGTTCGTCTTCGGCAGCAGCGATAAGTTGTCCATCTTTTACCAGGCAGGCTGCTGAATCATGAAAGGCAGCGTTAATTCCAAGAGTATACATTTGCAATGGGTTTTACTGAAAAACTGGCATCAAAGATTACACCATCCCATAAAAAAAGGGCCACAAGCATAGTTACTTATAGCCCTTTTTATTACCAAACATTTACAAACCGCCTTTGCCGGAAGGGTCCCATTCCACATTATCTGCTTCCTCGTCCGTTAAATTATTTTCTTCAAGATCTTGTTCATCAAGCACAGGTGTACCATCTTCTTCTACATCTGAAGTATCATTATCTTCACTGTTTTCACTGTCTTCAGTGTTTGTCGGATCTTTCTTTTCTATCTGTGAAGAGATATGGTCCTGTTGATTCACGTCTGTATTATTGTCTGAAGTTTTCCCCGTTGTTTGAGTGCCGGGTTGTTCTTTTGTACTTTGCATAACCCAAATTTAAAAGTGTGATCATTTATTTTACATAAATATTAGGACAAATAATAAGCCATTGACAAATTGGTCTGCCTGATTGGGAGAAGCCATTTTTTAGAGGATGTTTATACCCACTTCTATGGATGAATGACAACATATTTAAATGTATTGCTTAAATTGTGCTCATGATGATGAGGGATGTTATTATTGCCGGTGGGGGACTGGCAGGGCTTACCAGCGCCATCCACCTGTCCCGTAAGGGGTTACATGTAACTATTATAGAAAAACACCCCTATCCCAGACATAAAGTTTGCGGAGAGTACATCTCCAATGAAGTATTGCCTTACCTGAGAAAGTTAGGGGCAGACCCCGCTGTGCTGGAACCTGCGCGGATCGACCGTGTCAGTATTTCGGCCGTTACCAGTAAAATGGTGGAAACCATACTACCCATGGGGGGCTTTGGTATCAGCCGGTATACCTTCGATCAGTTCCTGATGCAGCAGGCCGTCAGCAATGGTTGCGAACTGCTGACAGATACGGTAACGGATATTCTTTTTGAAGATAACAGCTTCAGCGTCACTACCGCAGAGAACGGCTTGTTAAAAGCCCGCTTCGTACTGGGCGCCTATGGCAAACGTGCCATACTGGATCAGCAACTGAAAAGATCGTTTTTACAGGAACGCTCTCCCTGGCTGGCAGTGAAGGGACATTATAAAGGCAGTTTCCCCGATGGGCTCGTGGCCTTGCATAACTTCAGCGGTGGCTACTGCGGCGTTTCTAAAGTAGAAAACGACATTATCAACATTTGCTACCTGGTGAACTATAACACCTTCAAACAATATAAAAACATAGATACACACCGCGAACAGGTAATGCAACGCAACAAACACCTGAAACAGGTCTTTGAGAACAGTGAACCAATATTCGATCGGCCACTGACCATCAGCCAGGTATCCTTTGCTGCAAAGGAGAAAGTGGACCGGCACATTTTAATGACAGGCGATACCGCCGGCCTGATACATCCGCTTTGCGGAAACGGAATGGCCATGGCCATTCATAGTGCTAAAATAGCATCCGAAGAAGTGCTCCGGTTCTTCTCCGAAAATTCTCCTTCACGTAATACGCTGGAAAATAACTATATTAAAAACTGGAATAATGCTTTTGGAAAGAGAATTGCCGCCGGTAAACTGTTATCTGCCCTGTTCAGAAAACACCGGCTTTCAACAGCTGTCATGAAAGGATTAGTACTGTTTCCCATGTTGTTACCAGGCATCATCCGGCAAACACACGGGAAAGAATTAAACGTAACCGACTGATGTTTATGAACACCCGGCAAAGGACCCTGGCACCCGAGATCATGGACGACTTTCTGCTGGAAGGGGATGCATTAAAGGACAACCTCGACGAGATTGCAAAGATCAACCGTTTTCTGGGTGGGAATAAAGTGACTTTAAACGGAGTAAATACCCTGCTGCGGCAGGTAACTCCGGGGCGCACCATTACCATCGCAGATATTGGCTGTGGCAATGGGGATATGCTGAGAGAACTATCTGATTACGGAAAAAAACACAAGCTGCAACTGAAACTATTGGGCATTGATGCAAATAACTTTACAATCAGTTACGCTACCGCCTTATCCGCAAACTATCCGGATATCAGTTACGAATGTATAAATGTCATGGACGGATCGTTTGAGAATATCTCCTGTGATATCCTCTTGTGCACCCTCACCCTGCATCATTTTAAAACCGGAGAGATCATACAGTTAATGAACAGTTTCCGCCGCAAAGCCAGGATAGGTATCGTGATTAACGACCTGCAACGCAGCGCATTGGCTTACCGGTTGTTCCAGCTGGTATGTATAATATGCCGGTTGGGAAAGATTTCAGCGGAAGATGGGCTCACCTCCATTCTCAGGGGCTTTAAAAGAAAGGAGATCGTTGAATTGTCGGAAAAACTAAATATCGTACATTATACCCTCAGATGGAAATGGGCTTTCCGTTACCAGTGGATAATTTCAAATTTATGAGCGTTAAAATACAAGCTGTCGCGAAAGCCTTACCGCAGTATTCAAGAAATACGGAAGAGATTATACCTTTCCTCGACCTCTGGTTAGCCGGCCAGGAAGACCGCTTCATCCGCAAAGTGAAGAAGATTTTTGAAAATGCTGCTGTTGATAAGCGTTATTCGATCATGAGCCCTGAAGAAGTGTTTAACAGCACTTCCTTTGAAGAGAAAAATGACATTTACGTAAGAGAAGTGACCATCCTGGGCAGAAAATGCCTCAAAGATGCCCTGGAAAAAGCAGGCCTGCTGCCCCAGGACCTCGACTATATCATTACCGTAAGCTGCACCGGGATCATGATCCCTTCCATGGATGCTTACCTGATCAATGAGATGCAGTTACGCCAGGATATCGTTCGCCTGCCTGTTACAGAAATGGGCTGCGCTGCCGGCATATCAGGTATGATCTACGCCAAAAAGTTCCTGGAAGCCAATCCTGGTAAGCGTGCAGCCGTAATTGCAGTAGAATCGCCTACCGCTACTTTCCAGATGGACGATTTTTCTATGGCTAATATTGTAAGTGCTGCTATCTTTGGGGATGGAGCGGCCTGCGTAATATTGTCTTCCTTTGAGGAAGATAAAGGGCCCGAGATCATTGCTGAAGAGATGTACCACTTCTTTGACGCCATACATATGATGGGTTTTAAACTCACTAATACGGGCTTACAGATGGTGCTGGACGTGGAAGTGCCGGAACGTATCGCGGCTCATTTCCCCGATATTGTACACCCTTTCCTGGCAAAAAATGGTACTTCCATAGAAGAGGTCAATCACCTGATCTTCCATCCCGGGGGTAAAAAGATCATACAAACCGTAGAAGAACTGTTTGGAGGGTTAGGTAAAAATATAGATGATACCAAAGAAGTGTTGCGCTTATATGGTAATATGTCCAGCGCTACCGTACTGTACGTGCTGGAACTTATGATGGATAAGGGGATCCCCGCGGGTGACAAAGGGCTGATGCTGAGTTTTGGCCCGGGCTTTTCTGCACAGAGAATCTTATTACAATGGTAAAGGAATTTGCAACCCATCAGTACTGGGCGGTCGTACTGGGAGGGAGTAGTGGACTGGGACTGGCCGCTGTTCGTAAACTGGCAGAACATGGGATGAACATCTGTATCGTTCACCGCGATCCGCGTATAGATATGGAAAAGATCAATGCGGCTTTTGAGGCGGTGAGAGCCACGGGTGTCCGGCTGATCTCTTTTAATGCAGATGCCATCAACCCCGAAAAACGGGCAGAGATCCTGCTACAGCTGAAAGAACAGATGAACGGGAATGGAAAGGTGCGTTGCCTGCTGCACAGCATAGCAAGGGGTAACCTCAAGGCAATGGTTTCAGAGAACGGGCCTTTGCTGGGTATAGAGGACTTCCGCCTCACTATGGAAGGTATGGCCTTCAGCCTGTACGAATGGACCCGGGGGCTGGCAGACAGTGATTTATTTGCACCGGATGCCCGGATTATTTCCTTTACCAGTGAGGGCAGCAGCAAAGCATGGAAGCACTATGCAGCAGTATCGGCTGCCAAATCCGCCCTGGAAGCCATTACGAGGAATATAGCGCTGGAATATGCAGTCCGGGGGCTGCGGGCAAATTGCATACAGGCGGGAATAACAAATACCCGTTCTTTGCAGATGATACCAGGAAGTGAACAATTGATCAGTTATGATAAAACAAGGAACCCTTTTCAACGTTTAACCACACCGGAAGATGTCGCCAATGTAGTGTATCTCTTATGTAAAGATGAAGCTGCATGGATCAATGGCGCTATTATTCCCGTTGATGGAGGGTCACATATCAGTTAGTATTATTAAAATACCTCTTATTTTTGCTAAAGGAGCATCACATATCAGCTTATACATGACTATAGAAGAAATTTTGCAATGCTTGCCTTATGGACCCGATTTTCTGTTTGTAGACGGACTGGACCACATCGATCATAACAGTGTCAGAGGTCACTACACTTTCAATGCAGAAATGGATTGTTATAAAGGGCATTTTAAAAAATATCCCGTTACGCCAGGCGTGTTGCTTACAGAAACAATGGCACAGATAGGATTGGTTTGCCTGGGTATCTATATCACAGCTGATATAGAGTCCTGCAGGGGAAGATCGTTCGCACTTACTTCCTCAGAAGTAGCGTTCAGACTCCCTGTTTTCCCGGGAGAAAAAGTGACGGTCATTTCCGAAAAAGTATATTTCCGTTTTGGTAAACTGAAATGTAAAGTAACATTACAGAACAAAGAAGGAAAAGAGGTATGTAGCGGTACCATTTCCGGTATGATCCTTAAAACCGATGCGTAAACGGGTTGTCATAACAGGATTAGGTGTAGCTGCTCCCAACGGGGTAGGTATCCCTGCATTCAGAGGGGCGATACAGGCTGGCCTCTCCGGTATCCGCCATGATCCCCAACTCGAAGCGTTACAGTTCTCCTGCCAGATCAACGGCAAACCCGATGTGCCTGAAAGCCTGCAACTGGCTTACCTGGACCCCCTGGAACTACGCAATTTCAACAGCAACGGTATCCTCTACGGCCTCATTGCCGGTATAGATGCCTGGAAAGACGCTCAGCTACCTGTTAATTCCGGTGGCCCCGACTGGGACAGTGGTACTATCTTTGGTGCCGGTTCTGCCGGTGTAGATAAACTGCGGGAGGCCATCTATAAAGTAGATGACCTGCAGGTACGTCGGCTGGGCAGCACTGTAGTACCACAGACCATGGCCAGCGGTATCAGCGCCTGGCTGGGTGGAAAACTGGGGCTGGGCAACCAGGTCACGACCAACTCCTCTGCTTGTACTACCGGTGCAGAAAGCCTGCTGATGGCGTATGAACGCATCGTATCCGGACAGGCAACCCGCATGCTTGCGGGTAGTACCAGCGATAGCGGACCTTATATATGGGGCGGCTTCGATGCCCTCAAAGTATGCAGCTTCAAACACAACGATAATCCTGCCGCAGGCTCACGCCCTATGAGCGCTACTGCCAGCGGCTTCGTACCCGGCAGCGGTGCTGGCGCCCTGCTCCTGGAATCGCTGGACAGCGCCCTGGAAAGAGGCGTGCCCATTTATGCAGAAGTGCTGGGTGGCCATGTCAATTCCGGCGGACAGCGGGGCGATGGTACTATGACAGCGCCTAACAGCATCGCTGTGCAACGTTGTATTACCGGTGCCTTACAACATGCCGGTGTTAATGCCCATGAAATTGATGCGATTAATGGTCACCTGACTGCCACCGGTAAAGATGCATTGGAAATAGAAAACTGGAGTATGGCATTGGGCCGTAAAGGAAAAGATTTTCCTTATATCAATGCATTAAAATGTATGATCGGTCACTGCCTGAGCGCTTCGGGAAGCATAGAACTGGTAGCGGCGGTGTTGCAGTTAAAAGAAGACTTCCTGTTCCCGAATATCAATTGCGAAGACTTTCATCCTGCTATCAGCGCTATTGTTGATGAAGAAAAAATACCGAGGCAGTTGCAGCATAAAGAATTAAATTTGATCGCCAAAGCCAGTTTTGGATTTGGCGATGTCAATGCCTGTATCATTTTAAAGAAATATAAATAGGATGAATAAAGAAACGTTAATCGCTGCAATCAAAGATATCGTAAAGCCTTATACGAAAGATGAAGAGGCGCTGAATAATCTCAGCGAAAACACTGACTTTGTAACAGACCTTAAGATCAATTCTGCTAACCTCGTAGATATCATCCTCGACGTTGAAGAGAAATTCAACATCGTTATTGATAATGATTCTATGGAACGGATGCTGACTGTAAAAGCTGCTATGGAGATCATCGAAACAAAACTCGCAGGACAATCATCAGAATAAAACCTACCGGGCAATGATGGGGAATAGAACTACCGGACAATCATCAGGAATAAGACCTACCGGACAATGATCAGGAATAGAACCTACTGAACAATCATCAGAAAAAACCTACCGGACAATGATCGGGAATAGAACCTACCGGGCAATCATCAGAATAAAACTACCGGACAATGATCGGGAATGATATTATCGATCTTGAATTAGCAGCACAGCAAAGCAATTGGCAACGCCCCGGTTATCTGGATAAAATATTTACCGGTGAAGAACGATCAATGATCACAAACGCTGAAAATCCTACGTTAATGGTATGGCAGCTCTGGAGCCGGAAAGAAGCTGTTTACAAGATCATAAACCGGTTGACTCATATAAGAACTTACGCTCCTCTTACATTTCAGTGCACAGAAAACTTCGTTACTCACAAAGGCACATTATATCCCTTTAAAAGCTATCTGACAGGCAACTGTATTCATACCATCGCAGTAGAAAGACCGGCGTTATTTGGAGCCCTGGAAGTCTATACAGGGAAAAGGGAAGAATGGAACATCAGCAAAGATGAATACGGGATTCCTTTTTTAGAGGGTAAGCCGGTATCTGTTAGTCATCACGGGCGTTATGCCGCCATGATAGTGTATGATGAAAACCGTTCACCCGGTAATTTATAACGATAACAATTCCGGCAACTCACTCATATTATAAAACACTTTTGCACCCTCTTTTTCCAGCTCTTTAGCATTAAAAGGTTTCGCATAACCATAAGGTGTAAATCCTCCTCTCACTGCTGCCGTGATCCCTGCTTTACTATCTTCCACTACCGCACAAACAGAAGGATCAAATCCCATATTTTTTGCCGCATACAAGAATATCCCCGGATCGGGTTTCCAGCTGCCAATATCATAGCCACTAAAAATCCTGTTCTCAAAATAACCTATCAGACCTGCCACGGTGAGATTCAGTTTTATCTTCTCTACGGGCCCGCTGGAAGCCACGCAGAAAGGGATCTTCAATCCGTCCAGCAGTGTTTTTACTCCCGGTACGGCCTTCATTTCTTTCTTAAATATCTCATAGGTCCTGGCCCTGAAATCCTGTTCCAGGTTCTCCGGAAAGGGGCGGGTGGCACGTCGCTGTAAGGCCCTGATAGCCTCCCTCAGCCTGATCCCGCTAAATTCTTCAACAGCCTCTGTCAGGTCCATGCTTACTCCATATTCAGCTGTCATCTCCAGCAACACCCTGTTGTTAATTACCTCACTATCTACTAATACGCCATCACAATCGAAAATGATACATTCCATATATTAAGCTTCTTCTTTGACATGTCTTATCAGCCAGGTAATCACTAAACCCAGGAAGGCTATGATGGCAAATGCCCAGCGTAATCCTGCTGCTTCTGCCAAAAATCCTACCACGGGAGGGACTATTAAAAAACCAAGATATCCCACTGTAGATACAGCTGCTATCGCGGATCCGCTGCTCATATTTTTAGACCTCCCCGCCATACTGAATACCAGTGGTACTACACAGGATGTACCCAGTCCTATCATCATAAATCCTATTCCCGCAGAAACGGGGAAAGGCAGTGCTGCTGCCAGCAGCATCCCGCAAAATATAAATAAGCCACTGAATTTTATAATAACAGGGATCCCCAGTCTGTTAACGAGTTTATCGCCGCTGAACCTTCCACAGGCCATGGCAATCATAAAGGCAACATACCCTACGGTAGAGATAGCGTGTACCGCCTTCCCGAAATAGATCCCGCTCCAGTCGTACATCGTACCCTCACAAGCCATTACTGCAAAAGAGATAAACCCGAACTTTAACAGGTGTTTATCCGGTAATATCAGGCGTTTGCCTCCACCGCCCGTAGAAGGGGGCTGATGTAAGGTGGTAGGGAAGTAGAGAATACCTAAGATGATCATGGAGGTACCTGCAAAAAGCAGATGCCAGTAAGTGGGGAAATGCATATAGACCATTAGTAGCCCCAGTAGTGCCCCTGCAAAACCGGCCAGGCTCCATACCCCGTGAAAAGTAGTAATGATAGACCTGGTAAAGAGCGCCTGCACACCCACAGATTGTGCGTTCATAGAGATATTCATCAGGTTGCGGGAGGAGCCGAAGCAGAACAATACGATCACCAGTTGCCAGCTCCTGGTCACAAAACCCAGCAGGCATAACATCAGGTTAAACACCATAGCACCCACCATCATGATATTACGGCTACTGAACTTCCTTAAAAGCATACCGGTAACCGGCAGGGTGAGGATCAGCCCCAATGGTAAAGCAAACAGGACAAACCCCAGTTGTGCTTCATTGAGTGCTAATTTTCGCTGGATATCAGGAATCCTTGAAGCCCAGGAAGAATATCCGAACCCGGAAATAAAGAAAAATAATGTAATCGCTATTCGTACCGCCCTCGGAGAATCCATATATTATACGCTGATCCGCGGGTAAAGGTAGAAATATAAAATACAAAAGAGGAATGGAGCGTACTAAAAGCCTGCGTTTATAACAAAACAGAGTAGGCTTTGAAATCCTTAAATGAAACAAGGTTGTATCAGAAGTGTGATACAACCTTGTTTCAATTAGGTACCTGGTGAGGACTTATCGCCATTTAGATGCATCTAAGACCTTTTATTTATTTTTGATAGATCCCCGTTGTATAGTATTTTAAATTAGTTGTTTAATCCTTAAAAAGTATCCTCTACACGCCCTACACGGCCATCCTCGGCAATTCCTTCTACGATCACCCTGAAATGCCTGGTGAAGTCATTATTATAAAAAGCGATCTTTGCCGTATGAGAGGCAGAATCCACATTCACACTTGGATTCCAGTAAAGCGTCAGTCGTTTATCTGCCAGTGCATGTACTTCCTTCCTTACGGAATAATCAGGTGAATAAAACTCTTTCAGGATACTATATCCACCTTTCTTATACAACTCAAAACCTTTCACAGCCGGATCATTACTATCCCCGCCTTTCTTGGTATAAATGGCAATTGCTCCACCGGAACCACCACCAACACCACCCATAAAAGGAGGACGGAATACTTTGATCAGCGCAATATCATTGATATTCAGACTGCTGATCATATCTTTTTGTGTCGGCATCTCATTCAGATACAATGTGGGTGTACCTCCTCTCCAGGATAAGGTCGGGTTGTTATAATCCCCGGTTATCTGCAAACCAGCTACCTTCGATTGTAAATACTGAAATACGTTAAAAGAAGTAGGCGTTTCCTTGGTCAGGTCAAATGTGTACCCATCGCCGCCGGCAAACATGCCGGAAGCATATTTCTTATCAATGGTCTCCTCCGGAGCAATACGTCTTTCCTTGATATTCACTTCTTTCAGCATGATCGTTCTGTTGCTGATAGCCTTATTCACCCGGTTACTTTCATTTGCCGCATTCAGGAAGTTGGTCAGCACGCTTTTATCCAGCGGAGGTGGTACCCGGAAAGGATAGGGTGATTTAAGTGTTACATAGTTATCAAAGAAATGAGAATTGAATTTTACGTTTACCGCTTTCGATTTGTCTTTGTCACTGCCTTTATAATATACGTCCAGCGTATCCATGAACTGTAAATTATCTACACTGAATTCCCCCATCTGGTTAGTTGTGGCAGAGGTAAATGCGGTTGTGCTATCCAGCGGATGTTTCAGGATCATAGAAACCTTTCCGTTGGAAAGCGGGGCACGGCCTTCCACATACGCAGTACCTTTTATGGAAATCCCCTGTTCATAAGGGAAGCGGATCTGGGGTAAATCATTATTGATGATCTTTTCCCAGCTGAACCTTCTCCATCCGTTGGTCATCATCACCAGGTCCAGCGCATCTGTTGCCAGTTTACTCGTGTCGGAGAAATACCAGGCCGGATTATAAATATATCCTTTCAGATCAGATGTGAGCAGGAGATTGGAATAAATATTATTCTCATCGGGATCTTTCATTACCAGGTCTGCATCAGTCACGGAAATAGATAAACTTGTTTTTAAAGTATCCGGTATTTCTATTTCAATCTTATTCTTGGATCTTTCATCCGTATTGATATAAGGATTTTTCAGATTGATAACCAATTGATCATTCTTCTTAACAAATACCAGTCGTTCAGACAACGGTTTTCCATCGGCGCTGAATAACGTCAGCTGTAAAATGCCACTGGGAATGCTGGTGGTAGGAATAAAGCCGCTTATCCTGCCGTCAGAGACTTTCAATGAGGCCCTGTATACAAGCTGTTGCTGCATTTGTGCTACTAAGAATAAGCGATCATAGGCAGTATCTTCGATATTGGCCGGTGACGCCTGGTAGAAAATGCGTGTACCCCTGTTGTATACTTTCAGTACGGCCCCGGTATTTTTAGCCACCGGCAGCATCACATCCTTCTCCTGGCCATTCGCGCTTTTTACGATGGCATGGTAGGTTTCCCCCGGAAGCGCTGTCAGTTCAAATGACCCCATCCCATCATGTAGTGTCTTTACGGTGGCAATGGTTTTGCCTTTATTGGTCTGTACATTTCCGCTTACCGCAATAGGGTAACCATTCTGATCAACTGCCTTAAAAGCTACCTGTGCAGGTACATTTTCCAGCAGGTCGCCCCCTTCAGGGAAGAACTGCACGGCGAAATCGCGGGGCAGCACACTGTCCTTACCGGTAGCAGGCGTACGGTTCCTGGCATCAAATACTTCGATGTTCCTGTAGTACAGGAAAGCAGGGTCGAAGTTCAGCATCCAGGCGGTATATGCCCTGATCTGGTACTGACCGGGTTTCTGGTTTTCAGGTAATTCGATATCGCCGGCAGCGCCGGCACCACCTGCCATGATACGTTTCTTCACGATAACGGTACCGCTTTTGTCCAGCAGTTCTACGTAAAGATTACTGGCGCCAAGAGAGGGCAGGCCCTGTACCATGATATATGCTTTGAACCAGATCGTTTCGCCGGAAGCGTAGTAATCCTTGTCAAGGTGCAGGTATACTTTTTCCTGTGGGAAGCGTTTACTGAAAAGGTCCAGCGCGGCGGTCACCTTTTCTGGCCATTCTGTAGGAAGATAAGCAGCGCTGGTTAATATTCCCAGCAGCATTACCGGTAAGATCCACTTTAAACGGGATAACTTTTTAACTCGTGAAGATTCCATGCGGAATTTATTATTTAGTACAAAATTATGTCAAAATATATGCTAAGATAGAATAAGCAGGTGATTTTATACAGGAGCGGTAGCCCATAGATACGCTTCATTTGCGTATTATTGTATCTAAATTGGATATTTTAAGACAATTTTAAGACAACTTATGTTCGAAAGAATAGACCAGTTTGTAGCGAGGGATATACAACTTACACCGGAAGAACTGGAAATATTCCACTCCCTGCTGCAATATAAAAAGGTGAAAAAGAAAAGTTTCCTGCTGAAAGAAGGGGAGATCTGTGACTTTGAAGCATATATATTAAAGGGATGTATCCGTACGTATTACGTCAATAAAGAAGGGGTAGAAACCATATTGTTATTTGCGGTGGAAGACTGGTGGGTGAGTGATTTGTCCAGTTTCTCAGAAAGAAAGCCTTCTTTACAGTTCATCGAAACACTGGAAGATTGTGAAGTACTGCTCATCAACTACGAAGATAAAGCGAAGCTTTTTCAGGAAGTACCGAAGTTTGAAAGGTTGTTCAGACATATGGTACAGCGCTCCCTGGGCGTGCTGCAACAACGTTTCTATGCCAATGTTTCCCAGACGGCAGAAGAGAGATACCTGGCATTTATAGAGAAGTACCCGCATATCGTACAGCGGGTCCCTCAGCATCAGATTGCCAGGTATATCGGGGTATCTCCTGAATTCTTAAGTAAAGTAAAAAGCTTCATGTATAAGAAGCTTTAGTTTTTGAAGATCAGCTTCGTCGCTTGTTCGATCTCATCTCCACTAACAGTATGTCCCATATTCGGATATACTTTTACGGTGATAGCTGCATGCATTTGCTGCAATACTTTCTCCGTGTCCAGCACTCTGTCCACCGGTACATGTGGATCAGGATTACTGGTGCCGATAAATACGGGCGTTCCGCCGAAGTCTCCGGTATAGTTCTCCTGATAAATCTTATCCCCGATCAATCCACCTGTAAACGCAACTACTCCGCCATATTTCTGCGCATTCCTGGTCACAAATTCCAGTGTTAAACATGCGCCCTGAGAAAATCCAAGGAAGTATATATTCTCAGGCAAAATACCCTGAGCAATAACGTCTGCTGTTATCTCTTTTATCACAGATAAAGCAGATGATAAATAAGGCTCATTCTGGGCCGGAGGCGCCATAAAAGAGTAAGGGTACCAGGTACCACCGGATGCCTGTGGTGCTATCAGTGCAAAATCTTTCACCGGCAGGTAACTGGCCAGGGAGAGAATATCTTCCGCACTGGCACCACGTCCATGAATCATGATCATCACTTTGGATGCTTCACTTATTTTCCGTCCTGCTGTAACTATCTTCTTGGTATGCATTTTATTCATTTGTTTGTTTCTGCCATATATCAGCATATGTATCCGGATGCTTTTTAAACTGAGCATGTACATAGGCACATAACGGTATCACCATCAGGTGATGTTCGCGGGCATAAGCCACCATCGCTTCCAGCAATTTCACGGCAAGGCCGTGTCCTTCTGCCTGTGGCATAATTTCCGTATGATAAGCGGTCAGGTTTTTATCATTCACGCCAATCACCATTTCACCCACCTGTTCGCCATTCTGCATCAGGTAAAAAGCACCGTGATTTTTTTGATTTAATCTTAAAACTACTTCTTCCATAAAATTAATTTGCAAGGGTATGTCAACGCTAAGCTGTTATTACCTGACCAATATCCTCTTAAACCATCACAAAGTTATCTTTACAACCACCGGCTCATCGATTATCTGGGCATAAGGGAACTTTCATTCTTTATAGCCACCGGCTCATCGATTACCTGGGCATAAGGGAGCTTTCATTCTTTATAGCCACCGGCTCATTGGTTACCTGGGTATAAAGGAACTTCCATTCTTTATAGCCACCGGCTCATTGATTAGCTGAGTATAAAGGAGCTTTCATTCTTTATAGCCACCATTCATCGATCCTGAGCAGAAAGGAAAAACTCCTTTGTGCCCGGGTGATGAGCAATATTCTTTTTCACGACGTTAATTGAATATTTTGCTGGTCTAATACAAATTTGATTTCGTTGTTCAACAATCCGCTGCCACCACCATAATGCCGCCGTATAATCACTGACGGATTAATTGCAGAGAGTTGTGCCTTCAGCCGGGCTTCTTCCTCCGGTGTTATCCCGGCACATAACAATACGATGTGGAAAGAAGTTTTGGCAAAAGCAGCCAGCATTTCTTCCTCTGTATTGGTGGTAATACCGTACCACCCCGCAGGAGCATTCAACAGCCTGTTCATGACCAGCATGATTTCCGGATTACGGCCCAGCGCCAGTATGTTCAGTTGATCGATTTGCATATTCTTTAATCTAACAAAGTGGTAAATTCAGCCAGTGGCTTGCGGCTGCGTGGTGCCAGCTCTCTTGATTTATACGGCTCTTCCAGTTTCTCTGCATCCGCCAGGTAACCCAATGCAATGATACATACCGGCTCTTCATTCTCGGGAAGGGACAGCTTTTCTGAGATCTGCTGTTTACTGAATCCTGCCATCACGTGACTGTAAATATCCATGCTGGATGCCTGCAATAATATAAAGGAATTAGCCATCCCTATATCATGTAGATAATAAGCGTTCTTCTGTTGTGTATCCGGTAATTCCCTGATCCCGATCCCCGCTATCAGTACCGCTGCATTTTTAGCCCATGGCTGATTACCCGGAGCCAGTGTTGACAGCAGTTTCTCGAATCCTTCTGTACCCTTATGAGCATAAACATAACGCCATGGCTGGGAGTTATTGGCACTGGCAGCCCATGAACCAGCTTCCAGTATCGTTTGTATATCCTTTTCTGATATCGCCTTTTCTGCAAAAGAGCGGGCGCTCCAGCGGTGCTTAATCAAATCTATTACCTGGTGTTTCGTTTCAGCAAACTTAATCGACATCATTTCGTTTTTATAATAATGAAAAATTGGGTTTTAATTAAAGCATTGGTACATCTATGATCAACAATTCAGCATTGTCATCTGTTGCCACTATACTTATATTCTCTGTCCCCGTAATGCCTATACCATCCCGTGTACCTACGGATTGCCCATCTATTGTAAATGAACCACTTAATACAAACACATATACGCCATTCCCCTCTTTTTTAACCCTGTAATCCATCTCTTTTCCCTTATCGAACAGCCCCATATTGAACCATGCATCCTGGTAGATCCAGGTACCGGCATCCTCTTTATCAGGTGAAATGATCTGTTGCAGCTGATTTTTCTTACCTGCAATATTCAGCGATATCTGATCGTACCTGGGTGTTACGTTCAACTGATTGGGATATAGCCATATCTGTAAAAAAGACACCGGTCTGTCCTTATTGGCATTATACTCACTATGGAACACGCCCGTACCAGTACTCATTACCTGTATATCTCCCTCGCGGATGATCTCGGTATTTCCCAGGTTATCCTTATGCTCCAGGTCCCCTTCCAGCGGAATGCTGATAATCTCCATATTGTCATGCGGATGGGCGTCAAAACCTCTTCCTCCGGCTACCTTATCATCGTTAAACACACGCAGGGCGCCGAATTGCATCCTTTCAGGGTTATAATAGCCTGCAAAACTGAAAGTATGATGGCTGCTCAACCACCCATGATCTGCATGTCCTCTTGTATCTGCTTTATGTAAAATGTAATTTGCCATACCTTACTTTCTTGTTACAACAAATATCGTATAAAACAGTGAGTAAAACCATTAACATAGCTTAAGAAATTGGGGGGGAGGAAGAATATCAGGTTGGATAGGAAAAATCATTAAATCTGTAAAAGCAGAACATTATATGTCTAAAGTTATTGATGAAGAGATGCATGACTATTTTAGGCAACTGAAAAATATCAACCTCCCCGAATACAATAATGAACTTGCCGATGCAGAAGCTGAATTTGAAAAAGGTAACTATATTACTCACGAGCAACTATTAAAGACAATTAAGGGATGGTAAATCCTCATTTCGAGGTAGTTGGGACAAAGCAGGCAGAAAAGCAATGTACACTCATATAAGCAAAGATTCCACTCAAAATGCCAAAAAAGTACCGGAAGATCTCACAACCACAGTATACAAAGCAGCAGGTAATCCGGAATTGCACGGACCTGATAAATACAAAATAGATAATGATGGTAGTTACCGTGCCTTTGAAAAGCACCGTTATCGTATATCTTATCGTTTCTCTAAAAATATAATACGTGTACTAAGGGTTCGTCATACCACTATGGATCCTAAGCATTATTAATAATTATTTTCTATACACAACAGCATATATAAACCGGCCATAATAAAATCTCTCGTCTATTTTCTGATATTGATACTGACGGAAGATGGCATCCATATCGTTTAGTTTCACGGCTTCTACCTTTGCAACCACTTTAAAGAAGAGATACATTGTTTTGAGCAGGAGCTGCTGGTGTAATTGTTTGGGATTATCAATAAAATCTGCAAACAACCAATCCCCTCCGGGCTTCATGTACGTATGTAATTTCTCAAAAACAGCAGCTGCTCTGGTAGGAGAGAAGTTATCAAAGAGGAAAGGAGTGAGGATGATATCATATTGATGAGAGGAGGTAAATTCTTCAATAGGTTGATGTACAAATTGTATGTTATTATGCTGTACTCTTTTTTTAGAGAGTGTCAGCATGTTTTCGGAGATCTCTACATAAGTGATCTCCAGACCGGAAGGCGGCAGCTTTTTAAGTATCCAGCCGGTTCCCCCACCCACAATCAGCACGGTAGCATTTGGTTTAATATGGGATAAAAGATATACCTGCGCATTGATAATAGAACGTTGGAAGATTGTCCTGCTAAGGAAATCGTAATACCTGGCTATTGTATCGTAGTTGTTTTTCATTAATGATCCGACAAGGACACCTGTACTGGTTTACCTTTTCTCCCCGAAGCTAATAAAAGAAAAGGTAAAGAAAGAAGGAAAACAAGTCCAATCAGCAGATAAGCATCATCAAAGCTCATCAGGGTGGATTGTTTGGTTATATTCATATCTATCAATTTCAAAGCTTTTCCTTTTGCTTCCAGTAATCCTGCGCCTTTACCGATAAATAAGTTGGTATAGTCGGCCAGTCTTTTTACTGCCACGGGATTGTCCGTAGTAATATTGGCTACCAGGTCGGAACGATGTACTGCATTCCGTTGAGTAAGGTAGGTATTCACAATGGCCAGTCCGAAAGAACCTCCCAATTGCCGCATCATATTATTCAGCGCAGCCCCCTGAGGGATGTCCTTTGGTTCCAGCGAAGAGACGGCCAGGGAAGCCAGTGGTACTGTAATGACAGCCAGTCCTATTGCTCTCCATATCAGTGATACGGTGATATCTGATGCATTGGCATCCAGGCTCAATCCCGACATCTGCCAGCTAAACAACATAAATAGCAGCATACCGGTAGTAATCATCACCAGGGGAGAAATACCGCGTTGCAGTAATCTGGCCGATATGATAAGGCCTCCGATAGCCAGCAATGCACCTGGTAACAACAGTAACCCTGTTTGAGAAGGCGTGAAGTTAAGTAGTCGTTGGGAAAACACGGGCGTGAGGAATACAGAGCTGAATAGCCCTATGCCAGATACAAAGGTGAGTATTGCCGCCACACTCAGGTTCCTGCTCTTTAACACTTTTAAATTGACGACCGGTGTTTTTGTTCTCAGTTCCCACCAGATGAACAGCAATAGTCCAAAGAAAGCTGTCACGGAAAGGACAACGATGTAGTTAGCATCGAACCAGTCATCTACTTCACCTCTTTCCAGTACTGTTTGTAAAGAACCCACCCCTGTCGCCAGCAGGAAAATCCCCAGCCAGTCTATTTTTCCGGCCGTTTGTTTAATCAATGGTTCATGTAATAATGAGTAACATACAGATGCCGCAGTGATACCAATGGGAATGTTGATATAAAATATCCATGGCCATGAATAGAACTCAGTGATATAGCCACCTAAAGTAGGCCCTATTGTTGGGCCGATGAACACACCAATCCCGAACAACGCGCTGGCCACATTCAGTTTCTCTTTAGGGAACAGTTCATACACAATTGCCTGAGATACGGACAACAAAGCGCCGCCACCTATACCCTGCAAAAAGCGGAAAGCGATCAGCATCCAGATATTGCTGGCTTGTCCGCACATAAAAGAGAAGAAGGTAAAGGCGATGATAGAGCCGATATAATAATTACGTCTTCCCAGCCTGGTGGTCAGGAAACCGGTAATGGGGATGATGATCACATTGGCAATAGCATAGGATGTAATGACCCAGGAAGTATCTTCCAGGGTCGATCCGAGATTACCGCTCATGTGCGATAATGCCACGTTAACGATAGAGGTGTCTATCAGTTCCATTATAGCAGCAGCAATAACGGTAACCAGCAATATTGTTCTGTTCATGGTTAGAAACTTAAAGCCCTTTATTATACCGAATGGTATAATAAAGGGCAAATCTTTTATCTGGTTGTATTCATTGCATTTAATGCATCTGAAGGAGAGGAGAGATATAATTTGTAGAAGTCATTTGTGCCAGCCACACGGATCTCGTAGTTATCTGTTGCTAATGATTGCAATAATTCATCTGCAACTACTTTAGGAGGGATACCATTTTCACCGCCTATTTCAGTAGAGAAAGTTGTATTTACAAGAGGAGGCATTAATTCGAATACTTTCACATTGCTGGCCTGATAAGTAAATCTGAGTGCCTGTGTATAGGAATGGAGGGCAGCTTTGCTGGCGCTGTAACCAGGAAGAACAATACCGGGAGTGAAAGCTACGATAGAAGAAACATTGACGATAGCCGCTTCTGGTTGCTTACTTAATAAGGGTAATAATTTTTCATTCAGATAAACGATGGAGAAGAAATTGGTCTGCATTTCTTCTTTGGCTTTCTTTGCAGCATCTGCATTATCTTCCAGTTTATACACGTAAGAAAACCCTGCGTTGTTAATTACTATATTCAGCTTGGGAAACTGTGTGTTCAGCGTCTGTACAAGTTTATCAATATCCTGTTCACTGGCCACATCAGAAACGATCGGTGTTACATTTTTTAATTGAGCAGCAGCTTTTTCCAGTCTTTCCGCATTTCTGCCGGTAATGATCACATGATTACCCTGTTCAGATAAAGATTTAGCTATTTCAAAGCCTATACCCAGGCTACCGCCAGTAATAAGAACGGTATTGTTTGTTGTTTTCATTTTGTTTGTTTTTATATTATACCGATTGGTATATTTATAATTAAAAAAAGAGTTATAGATCGAGGATCATTTTTTCTACTGATTGTAACACCAGTTTCCGGTAGTTCAGTTTACCCGTTGCCTGTACAAGCAGGATAGCGCCTTCTATGGTGGCTATCATTGTCAGTGCCCACTGATCGGGGTTTGCCGGCATTTTGAATTCTTTGTTCTCAGCCCCTTCTTTCAGAAAAGCGACCACTTTGTTTTTCCAGTTGACAATTGCGTCACCTACTTTTGCTCTCAGCAGCGGATGTGTGTCATCTGCTTCTGTAGCAGTATTCAATAGCGGGCATCCTCCTACAGGGAAAGGCAGTTTCATGAAGTTCTCATACACATTGGCATACACCAGTAATTTACCTTTGATAGTCTTTTCTTTCTCCATCTCCTGGTGAAGAATAGCGATCACCTTCTTATGATTATAATCAAAGGATGCTAATGCTACTTCATCTTTATTGGCGAAGTTGCCATAGATGCTACCCTTCGTTAAGCCGGTAGCCTCGGTCATATCTGTCAGAGAAGTACCCGCATACCCCTTAGTATTAAAGATGGGAGCGGTTTTCTCCACAATGTATTGCCTGGTTCTTTCTGCTTTGCTCATATCAATCACTTAAGACGATGTAAAAATATACCAATTGGTATTATTTGCAAAATATTATTTAGGATAATGTTCAATTACGGACAGTTTCCGTACCAAAGCCGGACATTATCTGGCAATATAAGTATCTTTATTAATTGATTATCAATTAGATAGTAAAAGTGCCCCTTTTTTAGCATACTACTTCTTAAATTATCCGCTATGTTCCGGAACTATCTAAAAACGGCCTTTCGTAACCTGACCAGGAATAAATTATTCTCCGGATTGAATATTATAGGGTTGGCTACAGGAATGGCCTGTAGTATCCTCATTTTTTTATGGGTGCAGGACGAGCGGTACTATGACCGGTTCAATACCAACGCTAATCATATCTATCGCATTACATCACACATAGAGGACCTGAATATGGCGATCACGCCTATTCCAATGGGTATAACAGCGAAGAAGGAAATTCCTGCTGTTAAAATGGGCGTAGGAAAAGCAGGTAAACAGTAGGCATGACCGTAATGATAATTTCGTATTTCTATCAGTTGGTGGGTGTTCCTCTTTGCTGGTATGATTGCTATTCTGATCGCTTTCCTTTCTGTTAGCTACCAGTCAGTAAAGGCAGCGTTGTCAAATCCGGTGGAGAGTTTGAGGACGGAGTAAATATTTTTTTTGAATTTAATTTTCTCTTATATTCGCTGAACGATTTAAAAATATTGAAGCAGCCCTGGTGAATTATCATCATGCTGCTTTTTTTTATGTTAACTCTCATTCGTTTTATCTCCTGTTGAACATAACTCGTTTTATTTTTTAATCATTTAACTAATTAAATGAAAGAGGAACTTATGTCCCGTATACAGGGGAATAAATACGATAAGATCGTCAAAGAGAATATAGCATCTCTATTGCCTGTTATTATCAAAAATATGTTAGATCTGGATATTTCTGATACTGAGGAAATCGCCGGTGAAGTGCAGTATACAAAAGAAAGGAAACCGGATGTATTAAAGAAAGTCACAGACCAAAATAACAATACGTTCGTACTTCATTTAGAATGGCAAACTCATAATGAGAAAGACATGGTTTATCGCATGGCAGAGTATGCGGTGATGTTGCAACGTAAATACCGAATGCCAGTAAAGCAATACGTTATTTTTATTGGTAAAGGCCGCGTTACAATGTCTACAAATATTGACCTCGAGAATTTTAAATTCTGGTATCGTATTCTTTCACTGAAAGATTTTGATTACAAATTTTTTCTAAAATCAGATGATCCTGCAACAAAAGTATTTGCAATTTTAGCTAATTTTGAAAGGGATGGAGAAGACAAAGCAATAGCAGATATTTTACATGAAGTAAAGACATCCACTGATGGAAAATTTCAACTAAGCCACTTCTATAACCAACTGGAAGTTTTAGCAAAACTTCGTAATGATAATATTAATCTTAAATTAAATGACATGATATTACGGGACGTACTTTTAGCGAATGAGAATTTCATCAGGAAGTTGGAATCAGAATATCTTTACCAGATAGGGAAAGTAGAAGGTGTGACAAAAGGGAAAGCAGAAGGGAAAGTAGAAGGGAAAGCAGAAGGGAAAGCAGAAGGGAAAGTAGAAATACAAAAGCAAATAGTGGAAAAAATGAGGGAACTTGGATTAGCCGCAGAGCTCATTACTATGGTAACAAATATTCCTGTAGAAGAAGTAAAGAAGATGTAAGTATCACATCTATTTCCTGAAATGTTATAATCGGAATGTTGATCTTAAATTAAATGACATGATATTATTGGAAACACTTTTATCGAGTGAGGACTTCCTCAGAAAGGTGGAATCAGAATATCTTTACCAGATAGGGAAAGAGGAAGGTGTGACAGAAGGAAAATTAGAAGGAAAAGCAGAAGGAAAAATAGAAGTCCAAAAGCAGATAGTGGAAAAAATGAAGGAATTTGGATTAGCCGCTGAGCTCATTACCCTGATAACAAATATTCCTGTAGAAGAAGTAAGGAAAATATAAGTATCATATCTATTTTCTGAAACGTTATAATTAGAATGTTAATCTTAAATTAAATGCAATGATTACAATTGAAACAATTTTAGGGGATGAGGAGTTCCTCAGAAGAATATTTTTCTCTTACATCAGATCGAAAGAAGTAGGTCAGGAAAAAGGAGAAGTGAAAGGAAAAGCAAAAGGGAAAGCAGAAAGCCAAAAACGGACAGCGAAAAGAATGAAGGAGCTTGGGCTGGCAACTGACCTGATTACGCAGGTAACAAATCTCCCTGTTAAAGAAATAGAGAAAATGTAAGTAGGTAATATTTATCCCGTGATACTTCATAATTAGCATGTTAATCTTAAATTAAGTACAATGATATCAATAGACACAATTTTTGAGGATAAGGATTTTGTTAAAAAAGTAATAATATCGCATAGAAGAGCGAGAGCAATAGGTGCAGCGAAAGGGAAAGCCGAGGGAGAGGTAGAAGGTAAAACAGCCTCTCAAATACAAATGATGAGAAAAATGAAGGAACTTGGGCTCGCAACTGAGTTAATTGCCCGGGTAATAGATTGGCCTATTTACGAAATGGATGATCTTAGTATTTATCAGCTACAAGGTAAAGTATACAAGAGTAAGTTATGAACAGGAAGAAAACAGGATTATCCTCCGTTAATCCTCCGTTAATTAACGGAGGATTAACGGAGGATAATCCTGTTCGTAAGCTATTCAGATATAATCTTCATCAAGGTTGCAATCTTTTATCCCCCTATAAAGGATAGAATATTTTATATTTGACCCGGTTTGAAGATATTTACACTCATATTATCTATTTACGTACTGCTGATGGCAGTCATTCCTTGCTGCGCTTTCGATAAGTGTACTGCAGAACAGGAAATGAATGCCGGCAGTCATAAAGAACCACAGGGAAGCTGTTCTCCTTTTTACAGCTGCCATAGCTGCTCCATCCCCGTAATCCTCGAAAAACCATTACAGATGGCTGCCGTTGAAAGCAGCAGCGAACCACATTATGCGGCTTATCAGCCGGCTACTCTTCCAAGCTTTAGCTTTTCCTGCTGGAACCCTCCAAGGAACTGATCCCAACATCACAGGAATCATCTATTACTAAAATTAAATCAGTTGCATGCTCGATAAGATCATCAGCTTTTCCATACGGAATAAGCTGGTCATAGCATTGTTTACACTGGTACTGATCGTATGGGGAGTCTTCAGCCTGAGAGGACTGCCTATTGATGCAGTGCCGGATATTACCAATAACCAGGTACAGATCATTACTACCGCACCTTCACAGGCGGCACAGGATATTGAACGACTGGTTACTTTCCCGGTAGAACAGTCCGTGGCTACTATCCCGGAGATTACAGAAGTACGTTCCTTTTCACGCTTTGGCCTTAGCGTGGTCACCGTCGTGTTTGAAGATAAAACAGATGTGTACTGGGCCAGACAACAGGTGAGCGAACGCCTGGCGGCTATCAGGGAACAGATCCCCGCAGGAGTGGGGACCCCTGAACTGGCCCCCCTTACTACCGGACTGGGAGAGATTTACCAGTATGTAATACATACCAAACCCGGCTATGAAAAGAAATATTCTGCCATGGACCTGCGTACTATACAGGACTGGATCGTTCGCAGACAGTTACTGGGCGTACCTGGAGTCGCGGACGTAAGTAGTTTGGGAGGATACCTCAAACAATATGAAATAGCACTGGACCCGGAGAAACTCCGTAGCATGAACCTGGGTATCAGCGATGTATTTACGGCCCTGGAGAAAAACAACCAGAACACAGGCGGTGCCTATATTGATAAAAGACCGAATGCCTACTTCATCAGGAGTGAAGGGCTGATCAGTAAACTGGACGATATCAGTAACATCGTGGTCAAAAACAATCGCAATGGTATCCCCGTACTGATTGCCAATATTGGAAAAGTGAGCTTCGGACATGCCATCCGTTATGGGGCGATGACACGGAATACCGAAGGTGAAAGGGTAGGGGCTATCGTAATGATGCTGAAAGGGGCGAATTCCTCCGCTGTTATTGCAGATGTAAAAAAACGCATCATACAGATAGAAAAGACATTACCCGAAGGGGTACTGATAGAACCCTTCCTGGATCGTACCAAACTGGTAAATAATGCGATAGAGACCGTCACCCGCAACCTTGCAGAAGGGGCATTGATCGTCATTTTTGTACTTGTACTGTTGCTGGGCAACTTCCGGGCAGGTCTGATAGTGGCTTCAGTAATCCCGCTGGCAATGTTGTTTGCGGTTTGCATGATGCGGCTGTTCAATGTATCGGGCAACCTCATGAGCCTGGGGGCCATAGATTTCGGATTAATAGTAGATGGGGCGGTGATTATTGTGGAAGCTACAATGCATCACCTGGGTCTGCGTAATACCGGCAACAAACTTACCCAAAAAGAAATGGATGAGGAAGTATATCAGTCGGCCAGCCGTATCCGTACTTCCGCAGCCTTCGGGGAAATCATTATATTGATCGTTTATCTCCCCATTTTAGCCCTCGCGGGCATAGAAGGTAAAATGTTCCGTCCAATGGCTCAAACAGTGGCATTTGCCATCGCAGGTGCCTTTATTTTGTCACTTACCTATGTACCAATGGTCAGCGCTTTGTTTCTGGATAAAAACATCTCTGCGAAACGTACCTTCTCCGATAAGATCATGGATTTCTTTTACAGGGCATATAACCCGTTGATCCGCTTTGCTCTGCGTTTCAAAAAGAGTGTCGTGATATCGGCCATGCTGCTGCTGGGCCTTAGCCTGCTGTTATTCAACAGGCTGGGTGCAGAATTCATCCCTTCTTTAGATGAAGGGGATTTTGCCATAGAAATGCGCGTATTGAAAGGCAGCAGTATGTCTGAAACAATTGCCGCTGCGGATAAGTCTGCCGGTATTATCTTAAAAAACTTTCCTGACGAAGTAAAAGAAGTGGTGGGCAAAATCGGAAGCAGTGAAATTCCCACGGACCCTATGCCGGCGGAAGCCTGCGATCTGATAGTGGTACTGAAAAATAAAGCTACTGCTACTCCTGAACTGGCAGAAAGGATGTCTGCTGCGCTGGAAGAAATACCCGGCGTTACCTTCGGGTTCCAGCAGCCGATACAGATGCGCTTCAATGAACTGATGACCGGCGTCCGCCAGGATGTAGTGATAAAGATCTACGGCGAAGACCTCGACCTGTTAGCTGCTTATGCACAAAAAGCAGGGGCAGTGGCGGGAAGGATCAAAGGTGCAAAAGACCTCTACGTAGAACAGGTAACAGGACTGCCACAAATCGTCATCAACTACAAACGCGACCTGATAGCCCGCTTCGGATTAAATATAGAAGACATCAATGATGTCATCAACACTGCATTTGCAGGTAAAAGCGCGGGTGTCGTATATGAAGGTGAAAAACGTTTCGAGCTTGTCGTGCGACTGGATAAGGAAAACCGCCAATACCTGGAAGATGTAAAAGGAGTATACATCACCGCACCTGATGGTGTACAGGTGCCCATCACAGAGCTGGCAGACATAGAACTGAAAGTAGGCCCTAACCAGATACAGCGAGACGATGCCAAACGCCGTATCACCGTCGGCTTTAATGTCCGTGGCCGGGATGTGGAAAGTATCGTTAGTGAACTACAGCAGAAAATAACAGAAAAAGTAAAAATGTCACCCGGATATTACATCACCTACGGTGGCGCTTTCGAAAACCTGCAACAGGCAAGGGCACGTTTAAAAGTAGCCGTTCCGGTAGCACTGTTACTTATCTTCGTGTTACTCTACTTTACCTTCGGCTCTGTTAAACAGGGACTGCTTATCTACACAGCTATCCCGCTTTCTGCTATTGGCGGCATCATCGCGCTATGGCTAAGGGATATGCCTTTTAGTATCTCTGCTGCTGTAGGGTTCATTGCTTTATTCGGAGTAGCCGTATTAAACGGCATCGTATTAATAGCTGAATTCAACCGTCTGAAAAAAGAAGGGCTTACCAGCCTGAAAGAGATCGTCCTGCAGGGAACGCGTACCCGTTTACGCCCTGTAATCATGACGGCCACCGTAGCTTCACTGGGATTCCTGCCAATGGCTTTGTCGCACGGCAGTGGGGCAGAAGTACAGAAACCGCTGGCCACTGTTGTCATCGGAGGATTGCTCACAGCTACTATCCTTACTTTACTGGTATTGCCCTGTCTTTATGTGTTATCTGAAATGATTAAACCAACAAAAAATGAAACGCCTCATATACAGTAGTTTATTTTTTATCCTTATTGCCTGCGGGAGTAAAACCCCCAATGCCGAAACGCCTCATAAAGAAGGGGCTTCTTCTATCGTTGAATTAACATCCGCCCAATATATCAATGCGGGTATAACGACCGGTAAGATCGCATTGAAACAGATCAGCAGTAATATCAAAGCCAATGGGAAACTGGATGTGCCTCCGCAAAGCCTGATTACCATTGCGGCTCCTTTTGGGGCATTTATTAAAAATACAGAACTGTTACAAGGCTCTCTGATAAAAAAGGGCGGGATTGTTGCTACGTTGCAACACCCGGACCTGATCCAGCTGCAACAGGATTACCTGGAGAATAAAAGCCAGGAAGAATACCTGCAGGCGGATTATGAACGGGAAACATTACTGGCAAAAGAAAATGTGAACGCAAAAAAAGTGTATGAACAAGCAAAGGCAAACTATTTCTCTTTAATGGCAAAGATCAATGGCCTTAAAGAAAAATTAAAACTGCTGAATATTGATATGAAAGCATTGGATGCAGGAAAAATACAAAGCGTTATTTCCCTGTATAGCCCTATCACAGGCTATGTTACAGAAGTGAATACGAACGTAGGCGCTTTTGTAAACCCCAGCGATAAGCTGTTTGAAATCGTGAATACAGAACACCTGCATGCTGAATTAACCGTTTTTGAAAGAGACCTGCCTAAACTGAAAGAAGGACAACGGGTGCGTTTCACTCTGGCGAATGAAAGCAAACAGCGTACAGCAACAGTACACCTGGTAGGCCGGCAGATCAGTGATGAACGTACGGTACAGGTACATTGCCACCTCGATAGTGAAGATAAACAGCTGCTGCCCGGTATGTACCTGACAGCCTGGATAGAAACAGGCAATGCTATGGTAGATGCTTTGCCTGATGAAGCCATTGTACAGTTCGGGGATAAACCTTACATTTTTATTGAGAAAGGACAATATCAATATGAAATGATAGCTGTGGAAAAAGGTAACAGTGAACTGGGATTCACAGAAGTTATATTACCGCAGGACTTTAATAAATTAAATACAAAGGTGGTTTTGAAAGGCGCATATGCCTTATATTCGAAGATGAAAAATAGTGAAGAAGGGGAAGAACATTAAATGATGGAAATGGAACAAAAGCATAATAATTGTAATCACGATCATGAACATGAACATAAGCCTGGCCATACGCATGATCATGAACACGGAGGTTGGTTCGGTAAAAATACTGAAATCATTTTTAGTCTGATCTGCGGCGGTTTGCTGGCAACAGGGTTCGCTTTGTCATTCATCATTGATGTTCACTGGGTCCCGTTTGCATTTTATATAGGGGCTTATTTCTTTGGTGGTTTCTATACCGCCAAAGAAGCCATTGAAAATATCAGATCAGGTACTTTTGATATCGATTCTTTAATGCTGGTGGCCGCGGTAGGTGCTGCCATCTTAGGCGACTGGGCCGAAGGTGCGTTGTTACTGTTCCTCTTCAGCCTGGGACATTCGCTGGAACACTATGCAATGAACAAGGCGCGTAAATCAATATCAGCCCTGGCTGAACTGGCACCTAAAACAGCCTGGCTGAAAGACGGGAAAGAAGTAGGGATAGAACAGTTAAAACCGGGAGATACCATCGTCGTAAAACCTAACACTAAAATCCCGGCAGATGGAGAAGTAGTACAAGGTAGCAGCAGTGTGAACCAGGCGCCTATCACCGGAGAAAGTATGCCTGTGGAAAAACAGGTAAGGAGTAATGTATTTGCGGGATCTATCAACGGTAACGGTTCCCTGGAAATAAAAGTGTCAAAGCCTGCTTCGGATTCTACTATCTCAAGATTAATAAAACTTGTTAACGAAGGGCAGCAACAAAAATCGCCTACTCAACGGTTTACCGATAAACTGCAAAAGGTTTTTGTGCCGGCCGTATTGATATTCGTCGTGCTGTTATGCTTTGCATTTTTAGTGATAGATGAAACCTTCAGTCACAGCTTTTACCGCGCAATGTCTGTGCTGGTAGCTGCCAGTCCATGCGCATTGGCCATAGCCACCCCCAGCGCCGTATTAAGTGGTGTGGCCCGGGCGGCCAGAGAGGGGGTGCTGATAAAAGGCGGCAGACCGTTAGAAGACCTTGGCACACTCACGGCCCTGGCATTCGATAAAACAGGTACGCTTACTGCAGGAAAGCCCCGGATGACTAACATCATCCCGGCAGAAGGAATAAGGGAGGAGGACTTACTGGAAGCTATTGTAGCTGTAGAATCGTTGAGTGATCATCCGCTGGCGAAGGCACTGGTAACAGACGGCACAGAAAAACTGAAAGGTAAAGCTCTCGTTAAAGCGGAGGAACTGGAAGCTATACAGGGTAAAGGAGTGAAAGCAACCTGGCAGAACAGTACTATTTATATCGGCAACCGTTTGATGTTTGAAAGCACTATAACGGCTGCATTAAATGATCGGGTTACTTTATTGGAAAGCGAAGGGCATACTTCCATGATAGTAAAGAGAGATGATCAGTTTTTAGGGATCGTTACAATGATGGATACACCCAGAGAAGAAGCAAAGGAAGTGTTGCAGCATTTAAAAGAAGTCGGTATCCGGAAGATGGTCATGTTATCAGGGGATAGCCAGCAGGTGGCAGATGCGATTGCGAAGGCAATTGGTCTTACAGATGCCTGGGGAAACCTGTTACCCGAACAGAAAGTCGCTGCTATTAAAGAGCTGATCGCTTCCGAAGGGAAAGTTGCCATGGTGGGGGATGGGGTGAATGATGCGCCTGCGATGGCGAACAGTACCGTAGGCATTGCTATGGGCGCGGCGGGTTCAGACGTAGCCCTGGAAACCGCGGACATTGCCCTGATGGGCGACAGGCTGGATAAACTGCCTTTCGCCATCGCACTCAGCCGCAAGGCTAATGGCATCATCAAACAGAACCTGTTTATCAGCCTGGGTATGGTCGTGGTCTTAATCCCGCTTACCCTGCTGGGCATAGCTAGTATCGGTCCGGCAGTAATAGGGCATGAGGGGTCTACTATTATAGTGGTATTCAATGCTTTACGCTTGTTGGTGTATAAGCATAAATGATCATAATGATACTATGGTTTGCAAAATGGTCTCTTTTTTGTTATATTTGCGTTGTAGGTATCAAATTAATACTTTATGAAGGCAAAAATCAGTAAACTCGGACTTGCATTTCTCCGCAACAGTAAAGCTGCTAATGCTTTATCAAATGCGGTGGATAATAACAGTGACCGGATTTCAAACGGGGAGCCGGTGAAATTCAAGGCTGCACTGGACAATACAAATAAAATTACTGAATTCACTGTGCGCAAGGTAAACGTTTCTCTACCCTGATATAATACATGAATATTGCAATCGGTGCATTCCTGATAACATTGCTTTTTATACCCGCCATTTCCTTCAGGTTAGCCCTTAATAACCATCGCCAATTAAAGGAATTATTAGGTGCACTTTCCATCACAGACACTATCTGGCTTTTTATATTAGTACCCATCTGTACGCATCTTGTATTGCTGCCGGTTATCTATTTGTTAGGCATACAGGTAAAATACGATCTCATCCTGAATATCATCTATTCCAACCGCGATTTTCATATCAGTAATAAAATACTGGGATGGGATATCGTCATATTCCTGTCGTATGTACTCTTTGCCTTTGGGGTAGCATTCCTGGTAAGCTGGCATATCGTTAAAAATGAATGGCTGAGTAATAAGATCATCTCCCTGCTGGGTGCAGGAAATGAATGGTACGAACTATTCGATGGTAAGTATGCGGATAAAAACTTTGATGTGATCCTTTTGCATGTGGTAACTACATCCAAGGAAGCGACATTGATCTATTCAGGGTATCTGGAGAACTACTATTTCCAGACAAAATCTACCGAACTGGATTATATCGTACTTACCCAGGTAATGAGAAGGGACTTGCGCAGCAGGGCCGTTTCTGATCAGCAGGGAGCAGGTACTGAGAGGTCCAGTTTCTATGCTAATGAACCCGGCGATCCTATCCGTTTACCCGGAGATCTCGTGATCATCCCTGCCAGAGAGATCCTCAACATCAATGTCACTTACCTGGAAATGGAAGGCGGTACAATTGAAGGCGTAGAATAATATTTAAACTATGCATATGAAAAGGATATTGCTCCCGGGTTTATTATCTTTTATCACTATCACCACCTTTGCCCAGGCAGATTTTCATACTGCTATCGGAAATAAAGTACCTTCTTTTTCTTTCAATTTCTAAAGAAAAAAAGAATTCACATTCCGAGTCCTCCCCGCCCTGGACCGTAGTATCTTCAACAAATTTGCAACAGAAGGTATCCCCAGGAATGTATTGATTGATCCCATCGGAAAAATCATTTATCAGTCCATAGGATATGGTCCGGAAGAATTTGATCAACTGGTAGCCCTGATAGATCAGCAGTTAAAGAAATAACTAGAATCCTTCCTTTTGCAAATAATATAAGGTAGCTGCATGGCTGTTACTGCTTTCGCAACTCATAAATAATCTCCCCGGAGTAATATAATCCAGGCCTTCTGTCTGCCAGTCGGACTGATTTCCGATATTAAACCGTTTCGCTGTGCCAGTGAAAAAGTTATCAGCGGTATAACCATTCAGTAACCAGACAAAGGACTGTATCTTCTTATTCATATAGCCCAGTAACGCCACTTCTTTTGTGTCAGGATTATACGCCGCTGCAGTAACCTTCCCCTGTGAATTAAATGATGTAAAAGGAGAGACTGCGTAAGTGCCAGGTACGGCAGGCATTTTATAACAACGGGTTTTCAGATCACCGGCATCCTTGGTGAAAATATACAGACTGTCATGTATAACCAGCAATGATTCGCAATCAAAATTACTATTATCATTGGCCGTGAAATCTGTCTGGTCAGTATAAGAGAAATGAATCGCTTCCGCATTCACACTACTGCTGTTAATGAGATCTGATTTTTTTATCCGTAAAATCTTCAGGTCTGTTCTGTTTCCATTGTTATTCCCGAAATCTCCGATGTAAATGTATAAAGCATCGGCGGTTATATCTTCCCAATCGGTATTTGCGTAATTAGCGATCGTTACAGTTTGCAATACAGCGCCGGTAGTGGTATCAATCCTGTAAATATTATTGGGATTACCACTGTCTCCGAAACTCCATAACTGACCATCTGTATAACACAATCCTGATGATTCTTTCAATACTGTGGGTAAGACCGCTTTTACACCTGTTATAAGTGTAGTGTCAGGATGAGTAATATTTTTGAGCGTAGTAATTGTCGTGCTTTTCTTACAGGAAACGCTGGCTACGACCAGGTAAATGATAATGAAATGCCGGATAGTATTCATAGATTAAAATAATAATTGGGTAACTAAAAAACGGTTAACTGTGAAGTTTATTATCAATGTGTATTGCTAAAACTTAGATGCTGTGTTTATGACAAACATTATTAACTTCCTTAGAAGTTCCATGTTTATAGCAAACTTATTAACTCCCTTAGAAGCTCCGTGTTGCAGGACCCATAACAGACTCTGTTAGAATCCCCTGAATTTGCTATAGGAGGACGCTTAACGGAGGCTGTTACGGCCTGCAACATAGAGCTAACGGAGCTTTTCATTCAGTCCGCAGAAATATTAATGCTGATTGCCTGTACCATCTAACTGGTAACAACCTAAGTCTTTACCCGGAGCTGTAATCCCGCTGGAACCAAAGTTCGCATCAACAGGTACATTTGAGATCGGAGTGAATGACTGGTAGCCTTTGCCAACAGCTGGTGAAGTAGCCTGTAAATGGAAATTATAGCCATCTACAGAAGCCTGTGTCTGATAATTCGTATTAGGCAGCGGATAGTTTACGAACAAAGGATCGTTTTTACTAACCAGTGAAGTACCATCGTACTGCATGCCAAAGGTATAGGAAGCTCCCAGGAAAGCAGCCATATCAGGAACATCTGAGGCCTGTGGATGAGTCACCACTGCCTGCGCAATATTCGTAGGTAAGAACTGGTTAGCCAGTGTTACATTATCTGCATAATAAAAGTTGTGACCATACATTGTCTGGGCAATCGGATCTCCTGTGTGCGGGCCTGTTGTATCAGCCAGGTAAACTTTGGCCGTTACATTATTACCACCTGCGATCCTTACTCCAAAGCGGCAGTTAACGATCAGGTTATTATATACCAGTGCTCTTGAGTTGTTCTCTACTTCTACAGAACCACCTCTTGCTCCGAATGTACCTGCATTCCTGTAGCCGTCATTCACATATGTATTGTTGTACATAGCGATCATACACTGTGGCTGAATACCTCCGTCATTGGAAGATTTAGTACCATTGGTAGCTCCGCCTATAATCAGGTTGTACGCCATATTACCCTGTGTACCACCTTTTGCGTTGAAGCCATCTCCTCCTGTACCACCGCATTTCTCCAGGGTATTACGCATGATATTAACATGGCCGCCATAGAAACGTACGGCGTCATCCGGTGTACCATAAATCCAGGAATCTTCCAGGATAAAGTTACCATTAGGATTGCCAAAGTAAATGCAATACTGATCTCCTACAGAAGGTCCTGTAAAAGGAATAGACTGTATGCCTGCTCCGGCGAAATCAAGATGCGTCCACTTGATTACCAGCAACGGACAGGTTTTATCACAATAGATACCTGACCATCCACCTGCATAAGCAGAGTCTGAAGTTGCTGTAGATGAACCGGTAGTTTTTGTTCTTGATGGATCTGTAATTGTTACCGGGGCATCTTTGGTTCCCAGACTAACAAACGTCCCTTTTACAACGATAGTAGCTGCATTGTTTACTTTAACAGTTACACCCTTCTGGATCAACAGCGTATCCCCGGCGTTTACAGTTACATCACCATTGATCGTGTAGGTTGCACCGGTCAGCATCGTACCCTTGATAGCGCCTGATAAAGGTGTGGAAGCGCTTACTGCCTGTCCTACCTGTATCTGTCCAACAGAAACGTTAGAAGAATCCGACTTTGAACAGGATGTTAATGCAATTGCAAATGCCAGTAAAGCATAGATACTGCCAATTTTAATTTGTTGCATGTGTATTTATTTTGTTTTTAAAAATTGAATCTGAACCCCAAAGAATATGAAGCGTAAAATTTATCGTATTGTACCGTTACATAATCCGGACTTTCCTGGAATGGAAGTTTGTATTTACCATTGTAACTAGTGTTGTTCTGTTTGATAACTAAATGGAAAGGCGTATTGAGAATGTTATTCACTTTTGCATAAATGATGAAGTGATGCCCCCATTCCTTTTGTGCCGAAAAATCGAGGTTCACTGTAGGTTTCTCCCAATTGTTAAGCCCTCTGTACAGGGAAAGCGTATTGATCCTTTCACCGGTATACACCATTGCCAGCTGCGCATCTATCTTGTTTTTGGTACTCTTGTAAAGCAGGGAGAAATTACCTATATGAGCGCTCTGTCCCTGTAAGGGCCTTCTCTCATCCACCTTTGCATTAATGGCTTCACCTGAAGCAGACTGATAATAAAAGAATTTTGTAGAGTTGATGACAGAATGTGTGTAAGTATAGTTACCGGATACCCCAAAGTTGCTGAAATACTTCCTGAACACTACCTCAAATCCAAAGTTATTGGCGTTCCCGAAGTTGTTGGGAGAAAGTATGATACCTCCAAAACCATTCTGCGTAAAAGCATACTCGATGGGATTACTGATAAATTTATAGAATGCCCCAACCATGAACTGATCAAGCCCTTTAGGGAACATCTCATAACGCAGATCGATATTATCAATAACAGTATGCTGCAGATGCGGATTACCCTGCGTCTCATAATTGTCATTGGAACTCCCACGCTCAGGGAATGCAATGAGGTCTGCATAAGCAGGACGGAAAATAGACCTGAAATAGGAGAACCGTACGGCTCTTCTTGCATCAAGGGAATATTTACCCTGAAGACTGGGTAATACATCGAGGTAACTGATATCGGCCGACTTTCCATCTACCGTTACCGGCAAAGACGATACATAGTTCTGATGCGTATTCTCTACTCTTACACCACCTAATAATTCAATACGGTTATTCACATTATACTTCAGGTCCACATAGGCAGCACCTACATTCTCTTTGAAATTATAAATACCAGGATTGCCGGCAGCATTCCCTAAAGCAGCATTGGCCGGTACGAATGTAAACTTCGATGCCGGTATGGATACATACAGCTGGGTATTTGAATTGGAATCACTTACAGGTGTAAGTTTATACGCATTGTCGTAGTTATCCCTTTCTTTATGACGGTACATGCCTCCAAGCCCAAAGAGACTTTTGGTACCTGCTTTGTAATGAAGATGAAGATAACCTGCAAGGTCTTTATCTGTATTATGGATCCATTCGCGGGATTCATTTCCCACTATGGCTGGTGAAATCGTAAATGTACCATCGTTGGTGTTGGGGTTTACTGCCTGTGCAGTGGAGTATTGTGCATTATCAGGCACCTCTCTTTTTGCCTGTGAAGCCACCAGCGACCAGTCTGTTGTCAGCCGGTCCGTTAATGTGTTCTTACCCTGTAATGTAATATTGAAAATGTTTTGCAGGTCTGTTCTTATTTCCTGCCGCTGATAAATAGAGTAAGAACCTACATAATTATAAGCAGTGGAATAGCCACCCAACAGTGAATCGCTGGTTATTTTTACCCGCTGTTCATTTAACTGCAGATAAGTGGCAAACAGACTGATACTGTTACCTGCGTTGAAGGTATAATCAATCTTTGTTTCAAGTCCGGAACGGTCCGTACGTGAGTTGTACTGGCGGGCAAATATATCAGAGAAGGCTGGTTGCTGCTGATGGCCGGCATCAGCAGCTGGAGGCACTGTAGGGCTTTGCAATAGTGAATTTGAATTGCTTCCCCTGTATGCGTTCTGATAACTGCCGGAGAAAATAATACCTAATTTATTATCAAAAAAACGGTTGCCCAATGTAAGATTAACATTCTTATTCACAGGCGCTTTACGGGTAGTTGTCATTACATTCTGATAAGGGAATGCTGATATGGGAGCATATATACCAGGCCCTGTGATTTCAGAAGGCGATTTACTACTTACATGAGATCTTGAATAAGAAACAAAATCCCTGTTTAGCATAATCTGGCTATAACCTGTACCTATGTTACCTTCCAGCTTAAATCTATCGGGTGCGTTTTTCATTACAAGATTGATCACCCCTCCAGCTGCATCAGCTTCCATATCAGGTGTCAGGGATTTGATCACCTCTATTCTGTCGAGTAATTCTGCAGGGAAAATGTCCAGTGGAACAAACCTGTTCCTGTTATCCGGACTAGGGATTTTTACGCCGTTCACAAGAGTGGTATTATACCTTTTATCCATGCCTCTTATAATGGCATACTGACCATCACCAGAACTGCCGCGTTCAATAGAAACACCGGAGATACGCTGCATCACATTGGCTACCGTAATATCAGGCGATATCGCAATAGCATGTGCAGAAACAATGTTTACAATGTTGTTGGCTGTTTGCTCCCTTCTTTTCGCATATTCATCGGAACCTTCATTTTTCCCCGATTTAATTACAACGTCCGACAGGTTATAAATGCCTGAAGAAAGATATATATTGATATTGCTGGACCCATTATCAGTTACTTCAATACTGGTATCTGAAGCAGCATAGCCAACATAGGATATAGATAGCCTGTAATGTCCTGCCTTAAGCGATTTGAAACTAAAGCTGCCATCCAGGGATGACTGTACTTTTTTACCTGAAGGTTGCAGTATAATAGCTGCACCTATCAGTTGTTCTTTTGTATTTTTATCAAAAATATGTCCTTTGATATCCCCCGCAACAAGTGTCTGACAAAAAAGTAATAACGTAAATAATTGGATATAGAAGAAAGAGCGTCCCTTCATGTTAGCTGTAGATTTGGTGGAACAATACTACGAAGGGGGCATATTAAATTTTAGTGCTATGAAGGAATTAATGTAAGCGTAATCTTTCCTTAACGCATTGGTAACGTCAACTACAGAAAGAATTCAGAATTGGGTATTTATTAAAAATACTTAAGGCGGTTTTAATTTGGTTTTAATAATAAATCCAGAAAGAATTCAGAATTGGAGGTCTCTTTCTTCGGGGAATTAAACTAAACGGCTTGAGCCCGTATACCGGACTCAAGCCGCTGAGGGTACCTCAATTTGAAACCCTCCTTTTTTATCCCCGTACAAAATCAATTATTTCAGTATCTCTCTCAGCGCTGGTTCCAGGTCCAGTGGTTTTCTGTGTAACAGATTCTCCAATGCAGGGTCTGAAAAATCCAGTTCACCGGTGGAAATTGTTTCTGCTATACTGTTCAGCAATCCTATTACATGTTCCGGTAAACCAGCCTGTTTCAGGGCAACTGTCTGGTCATCCAGCGTTATGGGCGTATAGTTTAAAGTCTTGCCGGTGATTTTGCTGATGATACCAGCTATTTCAGGCAATGAATAAGTTTTACCTGATGAGATCTCATATATCTTGTTCTTATGTGCGGAAGGATCGGCTGCTACATTCGCCAATGCTTCTGCCATCTCTTTACGGGATGCAAAGGAGGCTTTGGCAGTACCACCGGCAAAGTACCAGTTACCGCTTGTCAGCGCATCGCCAGCCAGCAGGGTAATTACATCTGTATAAAAGGTATTGCGTAATACCGTGTAAGGAATACCTGAACTTTTCAGGAAAGCTTCCGTATGAAAGTGATCAATACCGGGAGTAAATTTGGACGTAAGGGAAGTACGGAGCATACTGGTATAAATGATATGCTTTACACCACTCTCTTTAGCAGCATTAATGGCATTCTTATGCTGTGTGGTCCTGTCTTCCAGGGAACCTGAAGATACCAGTACCAAGGTGTCCACACCTTTAAATGCTTCCACCATGGCAGGGTAATCGAAATAATCACCTTTGCGCAGTTGTACGCTAAGATCTTTCGCTTTGGTAGTATCTCTTACTAAAGCGGCAATAGTATCTGCAGATTGTTTTTTGAGCAGGAAATCGATAGTAAGTTTTCCTAAATGGCCGGTTGCCCCTGTTACAAGAATCATAATAATTATTTATTTAGTGACTATATAAGTATCTTTACATACCCAACGGTAGTAAGTTACTTTTGGTAAGTCAAAGGTATTAAGTTGTTGAATATCAAACAATAAGGTACTTTGAGGTATGCCAATTACTTTGGGGTAAGTAATATTGAAGATCAACTGATTAACATGGAAAATATTTTTAAAAATCGTAACAGAGATACCAATTGCCCGGTAAGAACTGTATTGGACCGTATAGGTGATAAATGGGCCGTATTGGTGATCATGACCTTAGGAGAAGAAGGTACCATGCGTTTTAACCAGCTGCATGAAAATATTGGAGATATCTCTCAGAAAATGCTGACGGTGACATTGAAAAAACTGCAGGAAGACGGGTTGGTATCCCGCAGGATGTACCAGGAAATTCCCCCAAGGGTAGAGTATACTTTAACGGATACGGGCGTAACGTTGGTGCCATTGCTGAGTGCTTTGGCCGAATGGGCAAATGCCAATATGAAAGTGATTAAAAAGTCGCGCAGTGCATATGCCGGAATAAGTAATTAAGGGGTCACTAAAAGCAGCAACCCCTTATATCTTATTTACATTCTCCATCCGGAGTACAAACATCTCCTTCTATTGTTTCAAATGCTGCTGCAGGGTTTTCCTTACGCCATTCAGCAAAGGACTTATCTAATACTTCCAGGAATATTTCAGATGCCTGCGCCCCTGAAACAGCATATTTACGGTCAAATATAAAGAAAGGGACTCCTCTGATGCCCAATGTCTGCGCTTCATGAATATCTGCATGTACTTCTTCCGCATAGGCGTCGCTGGCCAGGACTTCCTTTACACTTGCCTCATCCAAACCAATTTCCTTACCTAATTGCGTCAGTACCGCATGGTCCCCGAAATCCTTGCTTTCCGTAAAATAGGACCTGAACAAACGTTCTTCTGCTTCATCTCCCAGGTTATTCTTCTTAGCAAGATGAATCAAGCGGTGCGCATCAAAGGAGTTAGCTACTACAGCATGGGCAGGATTAAACGTAATCCCCTCTGCTGCGGCCATTTCTGATACCTGAACATTCATCTGCATGGCCTGTTCATAAGGAATACCTTTTCTTTCGGATAAATACTGGTACAGGTCTTTGCCATGCCCCGATTCTATGGTAGGGTCCAGCTGAAAACTCCGCCATTCCAGTTCTATTCCGGCAGCATCAGTAAATTTACTCATAGCGCCCTCAAATTTGCGCTTACCTATATAACAGAACGGACACATTACATCCGACCAGATCTCTACTTTCATTTTCATAATTGCAAATTTCGGCAACATACTTTACTTTTGGAAGTGCTTTCCAATAGGATAGTACTTTCTTCGAGGAAACTAACAGAGATTGTTATGAGCAAGAAAATAGAAGCAGCAGAAATGACTGAAGACTGCGTAGGCAAGCTGAGAGCCATTCATGATACCCTGGACCTCCTTAACGGCAAATGGAAAATAGCCATAATCGGCTCACTGAGTTTTGGCAAAAGACGCTTTATGGAGCTGCAACGCGAAGTGGAAGGCGTTGGCTCTAAAATGCTCTCCAAAGAACTCAGAGACCTAGAAATGAATGAGTTGGTGAAGAGAACGGTATATGATACCAAACCGGTGGCAGTAGAGTACGAACTCACCCCTTATGGTAAAACCCTGGAAGATATAATAGGAGAATTAGCCAAATGGGGGCTGAAACACCGGAAGCGTATCATGCACTCCGAAAATTAACGGTACCGTTCAAAGAAAGCCTTTTCCAGTTGCTCCCTGTGATCAGGATGGGCTATTTCTATCAGTGCCTTGCCGCGTTGTTTCAGGTTTTTACCAAACAGGTTGGTAATACCGTATTCAGTGATCACCCAGTGTACATGCCCGCGGGTAGTGACTACACCGGCTCCTTCTTTCAGGAAGGGAACGATCCTGGAAACCCCTTTACTGGTCACTGAAGGCAGTGCGATGATAGGTTTACCGCCCTCAGACAAGGATGCACCTCTCATAAAGTCCATTTGTCCGCCAATACCGGAATATTGATAAGTGCCAATGGAATCCGCGCAAACCTGCCCGGTAAGATCTATTTCAATTGCACTGTTAATAGCAGTAGCCTTAGGGTTCTGACGGATAACGCTCGTATCATTTACATAACCGATATCCATTACCCTGATAGCAGGATTATCATGCACAAAATCGTACAGTTTACGGGTGCCTGCCATAAAAGCGGTAACTGAACGTCCTGTATTTACTTTCTTCTGCGTATTATTGATCACGCCACTTTCTAACAAAGGAATCACTCCATCAGACAACATCTCTGTATGTAACCCAAGATTTTTAAGATGACTTAAATTCTTTAATACCTGGTCGGGGATACTACCTATACCCAACTGTAAAGTGGCACCGTCTTCCACCAGGGAAGCCACATTGCGGCCTATCTGAGCCGTTACCTCTGTACATTTGGAATAATCCAGCTCAGGCAATGCAGCAGATTGCCACACCGCAGCATGGATCCTGGACATATGGATAAAACCTTCTCCATGTGTCCTGGGCATCAGGGGGTTCACCTGTGCAATCACATACTTAGCCATTTCCACGGCTGACCGGGCAATATCCACAGACGTTCCCAGGGAACAATAACCATGTTCATCGGGAGGAGAGACTGATATCAACGCTACATCTACCGGAAGTATATTCTTCCTGAACAATTGAGGTATCTGGCTAAGGAAGATGGGGACATAATCGCCATCATGACTATTTGCCACTGAACGTGTAGCCTCCGAAACAAATAAAGAATTTACGAAGAAACTTTTGCGGTAAAGTGGGTTGTCAAAATCAACATTTCCAAGCGTAGTAATACTTACTAATTCTACATCGTGTAATGATGCATGCCTGTGCTGAAGTTCCTGTAACAGGTATTGTGGAGTAGCTGCGCTTCCATGAACAAATACCCGGTTGCCGGATTCTACGCATTTTACGGCTTCTGCTGCTGAAATATAATTTGCATTGTACATAGTACAAAATTATGCGGCAGGTAAATAAAGGAATATGATGGGGATCAGGTTAAAAGATGATCTTAGTTGAAGATAGATAATTGCAGTGGTTTGATCTTTACGGCCGGCGGAGTGGTTTGACTGATATAATACACTTCCGTTTCTTCATGCCTGGAAGCAACAATGATTTTAGTATCGCCGGCATGTTGCTTAAACAGGTTCAGTACCAGCTCGGGATTATTATTATCCTTAGAGAGATGAGATAATAACAGATGGCTCATATAAGCAGGCTTATGTGTCCTGAACAACTCCAGTGCCTGTGTATTGGATAAATGCCCATGCCCGCCACGGATACGCTTTTTCAGATAGTATGGGTAACGTCCCTGTTCCAGCATCTGTTCATCATAATTGGCCTCTAAAAATGCCGCATGGCATTGCTGGAAATGTTTGATGAGATGTTCACAGGGAGCTCCTATATCCGTAAACACCCCGATCTTTATTTCATCACAGGCCACTATAAAACTATGAGGCTCTGCTGCATCATGGAATTTAGGGAAGGCCGTCACGAAAATATTCCCTATCTGAACAGGGACATACGCCTGAAAGGACAACACATGTTGTTCATTCAGGGTAAGTCCGCCATTCAGCAAAGTATCATTAGTAATATAAACCGGTAACTGGTATTTTTTGGATATCACCTGTACACCTTTGATATGGTCCGTATGTTCATGAGAGATAAAGATCGCCTTTATCTTGTCCATACTTAACCCCAGGCGACGCATGCGCTTCTCCGTTTCCTTGCAGGAAATGCCGGCATCAACAAGGATAGCTTCCCTGTCATTCCCGATATAATAGCAATTCCCATTGCTTCCCGAATTCAATGATGTGATGAAAAGTGACATGTGGCCACAAAGTAAACTAAATTTTTTAGTATTACTTCACAATCCATTCATGAATCCCTGAAGCATTTTCTACAGGCAGTTGTATTTCCAGTTTTAAAGCCGTTGTTTTCACTGGTTCAAACTGTACGGAATTGTATTTGTCTTTCGCTATTTCGTAAGGAGTGGTGTTCACAACAGGTACCCACTCATTATCTTTCAGGTAAAGGATCTTCCAGCTAAGTGGTATTCTGCATCCGCCAAACGGCCCGTCATCATACCAGTATACCTGTGAAGAAGAGACGGTATACTCCTGATCGAAAGTATACTGTACCCATTCCAGTGAATTCTTTTTAGGCCACCAATGCATATAAAGGGCACTGTTGTCTTTTGAATCTACCGGTTCGTACTGGTCGTTCAGCGCCATATACATCCGCTTATTAGGTACAGAAGCGGTGATAGTAGCTTTTGAAGCAATGCTGGGTGCAGGCTTTGGCCTGGCGGCAGATGCCTCATAAGGGATCCATACGGTCATTTCACTGGCGCCGCGGTTAGCCCACGCATAATAGGGGATAGCCGTCACCGTCTGTACGGAATTGATCAGCTCATCGCTGTTCAACTGCCTGCTGGCGGAAGCGCCCTGCATTTGCAATATGGTAACGCCATTCAGCATATCCGGTTTATATACGGCATTGATCACTGCATTTTTATCCACCACAATATTCTGCACGGTTGCATCTTTGTTATCTGGTCCTTCCAGGCAATACATGATAGGGCCACGTTCCAGTGCAAAGCGGTTCTTATCTTCCTGCACATTGCTGTTGGCCAGTACTTTCTGTACTTCCATCGGGAAATCAATACCGATCTTGTCTCCGGCTTTCCAGGTCCGCTGTAATACGGCATATCCTTTTACAAGTTGATACTTCACCGGTTTACCGTTTAAGGTAATGACCACCGGGGTAGTAATACTGTCTTTATCATGATAAAGATCTCCTGGTACAGGCTCACCTTTAGCCCATTCAGGTATCCTGATATGCAACGCAAAGGCTGCTGTTTTGGCCGGGTTAACGGTGATAGCTACCGCTCCGTTCCAGGGATAATCTGTTTTTTGCGTTAAGCTAATCTTAGCAGCCGGTAACTGAATGCTGGCAGTACTGCCTACAAACAGGTTCACGTACAGGTTATTCTTATCCTGCGCATAAATATAGCCAGGCATAGACGGCAGGAAACGTGTCATATTGGAAATACAGCAGGCGCATCCAAACCAGGCACTACGCTGGTGCTGTCCCATAGACGCCAGTGGGTTCGGATAGAAAAAGCGGTCACCGCTAAGGGAAACTCCGGACAGCAGACCATTATACAGGGTCCGTTCCAGGATATCTATATATTTGGCATCTCCATGCAGCAGGAACATCCTGCTGTTCCAGTAAACATTTGCAATAGCTGCGCATGTTTCTGCATAGGCAGACATATTAGGCAGTTCATAATCCTTTCCAAAAGCTTCCCCGTTGCCGGTTGCACCGATACCACCGGTGATATAGAGCTTCTTGTCCACCACATTGTCCCAGATATCATCTATGGCATGCAGGTATTTCTGATCGCCGGTCAGCGCTGCTACATCGGCCATACCGGTGTACATATAAGTGGCTCTTACAGCATGCCCAACGGCCTCGTGCTGATCGGTTACTTTTTTATACGACTGATTATATTCTCCGCTGTTAGGTGTGCCCGGGCCACGTACGTCCAGGAAAAACTTGGCCAGGTCCAGGTATTCCTTTTTACCGGTAACGCGGTACATTTTGGTGAGGCCTGTTTCTACGATCTGATGGCCGGGGAATTTCTCTTCTTTGCCAAATCCAAAGGTCTTCACCAGTAAATCCGCATTTTTGATAGCGATATCCAGCAGGTTGCGTTTACCGGTAGCCTGGTAATGTGCCACTGCGGCTTCAAAAAGATGGCCTGAATTATACAGCTCATGGCTCAGGTCCTCTTCCATTTCCCAGCGTTTGCTGCCCATCCAGGGATGAGGGGTAGAAGAGTTCACAGTACGAAAAGTATACAGATACCCGTCTTTTTCCTGTGCAGCGCCAATGATAGCGATCAGTGTATCCAGGTACTTTTCCAGTTCGGGGTTCTTCTTCATTTGCAGACCATAAGATGCCCCTTCTATCACTTTATAGAGATCAGTATCATCAAAGGTATATTCCGTCATTTTATCGCCCGGAATAGTGTGTGCCGCTCTTTTAAAATTATCAATACGTCCTGTTTTCCGGCATTGTTCCAGGGTATATGGAATGGTCACATCGGCATTCACCCTTATTTTAGGCGCCCAGAAATTATCTGACACATGTACTTGTGTAAAAGCTACAGGCTGAATAGGATAATCCTTTTTAAGCTGGGCGCTTGCGCAGGTCCCTGCCAGTAAAAAAGCAATCAATATTTGTTTCATGGTTGTAAATTATCCATAGTTAGCTTAAATGATAGAATAAATATTGATCGGATTTGGTCATATCTTAGCAAGATGAATGATTCGGGACACCGGTACTTTATAATACATAAGCCTTTTGAGATGGTTTCCCAGTTTATCAGTCCTGATAAAGTGCGGCTCCTGGGCGATCTTGATTTCGATTTTCCTGAAGGAACACACGCTATCGGCCGTCTGGATAACCATTCTGAGGGATTGCTCATCCTCACTACCAACAAAAAGGTGACAAAATTGTTATTTCAGGGAGAGGTACCACATAAACGAACTTACCTGGTGATGGTAAAAGGAGTGGTAACTCCTGAAGAACTGTTACAATTGCAAACCGGTATCACGATTGTCATCGCTGGCGGAGCGGATTATCTCACTACTCCCTGTCATGCAGCGATCGTGGAAAAGCCTGCCGGACTATTTCACCGGCCACAGGCATTCAGGGAGATGTTACCGCATACCTGGCTTGAAATTACGCTGACAGAAGGAAAGTTCCACCAGGTCCGTAAAATGGTGATGGCCATCGGGCATCGTTGTCAGCGCCTGATCCGTACCTCTATTGAAGATCTTGAACTGGGAGACCTTGCGCCAGGTCATGTCCGTGAAATTGAAGAACACTTGTTTTTCGAACAGTTAAAGATCAGGTACAGCGCGAATATAACTGCATAAAAGAGCAATATCGCATCAGTTTGCTGTTGATATTCTTGGTATTTTGCCTTCTTCCTAATCATGCAATAAAGAGAGATATTATGTTTAAACCATTATGGTCTATGGTACTCTGTGTATTACTGCACGCCGCAGTCAATGCACAGGAGCGCTACGGAATTATTCCCTATCCGCAGCAACTGGTACCCCAACAGGGCGAGTTTGTAATTACCGCGAACACAAAATTAGCAGCACCGGCTATGTTCCGTAATGAAGCAGCGCAGTTACAGGCGCTGATCGTACAGGGGCTGGGCAAGGCATTACCCATAGCTGCCAAAGGCAGTATTGTATTCAGGCAGGATAATCAGCTGGAAGGGGAAGAAGACTATAAACTGAATATCAGTACCACACAGGTGCTGATCTCCGCTAAAACAGCTACCGGTGCTTTCCGTGCCGTAGAAACGATCCGTCAGCTGATGCCACCGTCCATTGAAGGCGTAAAAACCGGTAAACAGACAAAGATCTCTATTCCTGCTGCAGATATCACCGATCATCCTGTATACGCCTGGCGTGGTATGCACCTGGACGTTTCCAGGCATTTCTTCTCCGTGTCTTACCTGAAGAAATTCATAGACCTGCTGGCATTGTATAAAATGAATAAACTCCATCTCCATCTTACCGATGATCAGGGCTGGCGTATTGAAATAAAAAAATACCCGTTGCTGACACAACAAGGGGCCTGGCGCGAATTCAATAACCAGGATTCTATCTGTATGAAGAAGGCAAAGACTAATCCGGATATGGAAATGGATAAATCCCATATCATTCACAGGAATGGTAAAACATTATACGGTGGTTTTTATACACAGGTACAGATGAAAGACGTAATTGCGTATGCGGCTGCACGTCATATCGAGATCATCCCTGAAATAGATATGCCGGGACATATGATGGCGGCTATCAACGCTTATCCTTACCTGAGCTGTACTGGCGGCGTGGCATGGGGTAAATCCTTTACCACACCTATCTGTCCTTGTAATGAGACTACCTTCACTTTTGCGGAAGATGTATTCACAGAAATAGCGGCTTTATTCCCTTCTCAGTATATTCACTTAGGTGCGGATGAAGTAGAGAAAACCAGTTGGGAGAAAGCGCCTAACTGCGAAGCAGTGATGAAAGCGAATAACCTGCAAACAGTAGAAGAATTACAGAGTTATTTCGTAAAGCGTATGGAGAAGTTCTTCAACTCCAAAGGTAAAAAGCTGATAGGCTGGGACGAGATCCTGGAAGGTGGTATCAGCCCTACCGCTGTATTAATGTACTGGCGCAGCTGGGTACCTGATGCTCCTGTAAAGGCTGCAAAGAATGGCAACTACGTGATTATGACTCCCGGTAACCCGTTATACTTCGACGGTATCCCTGATCGCAATTCCATTTCGAATGTGTATCACTTCGAACCAGTACCTAAAGCACTTACGGCTGAAGAAGCTAAATATATCATCGGTGCGCAGGCCAACATCTGGACAGAATGGATCCCTAATGAGAAACGTGCCGACTTCATGTTCATGCCTCGTATGACTGCCCTCGCTGAAGTGCTGTGGACACACCGCCCGGACTACGACGGTTATCTCCGGCGTCTTAACACCCAATACAAGCGCCTGGACAAACTGAATGTGCATTACCGCATGCCAGACCTGGAAGGATTCACGGAAGACAATGTCTTCGTTGATAAGACTGTCTTAAACATTGTGAAGCCAATGGCAGATATGACTATCCGTTATACTACAGATGGCACTACACCTGACGTACACTCTGCTGAATTCCCGGCTAATTATATTATCCCTGGCACAGTGACTATTAAGCTGGCAGGATTTAGCCCTTCTGGTAACCGCAGTGATATCTACACGCTCAATTATCGTAAACAATCTTACTTCAAACCAGTGGATGTTTCCGGTTTACAGCAAGGCTTACAGCTGGATTACTACTATGGCGAATACAAGAGTGTTACCAAACTAAAAGAGAAAGCAGATAGCATTATCCATGTACATAACGCGATCATGCCGGATAGCTTAGGTCATGGTGGCCAATCTTTCGGTGCAAAAATAACCGGCTATATAGATGTACCATCTACAGCTATTTACAGCTTCTTCCTCACCGCAGATGACGGCGCTAACCTCTATATCGGAAATGAAAAAGTGATTGACAATGATGGCTGGCATGCACCACTGCAAAAGAGTGGACAGATAGCTTTACAGGCAGGTTTGCACCCTTTCGAAATCAAGTTCGTTGAAGGCGGTGGTGGTTACACGCTTAAATTGGAATACCGCGTTAATGGTGGTAAAATACAACCCATCCCGGATGAGTGGCTGCAAAGCGTAAAATAGAAAAGTGAAAAATAATAAAGACCGCCTCAGTAATGCTGGGGCGGTCTTTTTATTAGATAAAGGAAAATAAAATCTAATTACCAAGCGTCATGCCACTAGATTCGTTTATTGTTACTATACAAATCTTTCAGAATCTGCTTATAGGAATTAATAGTAATGAAGTGTATAATAATTAGGCCGGTTGTTTTATCTTTTTCCGAACGGACGTAGTCTTAGTCTTGTTTGTATTTTTTTTGTCTTGCTTTGTTTTATACTCACGGATATATTGGCTAATTGCTCCTTTTTCCTTCTGGGTTAGAGGTTTAGAATCCACTACGAAATCAACATCTAAAGGCTCTCTTATCAGTCCCATATTTTATGATTTAAAGTATTTATCAATTAATTTTTTAGCTGCCTCAGAATTAATAATCATAAGGCTTCCTCCAAAATGGTGTGCTCCAAGTGACTGTACGTAATGATCAATCAATTTTGATTTTGCATGAAAGGAAACGAAACCCTCAAAACCTCGTTGAAAAGAAAGCCTGCAGGCATATGCAAGGAGGTTTCCCGGAACACCTAAATAAACTTTGCTTTTACCTTTATTAAAGGGCGCACTTTCTATTAGATGCATATACACATGATCCTCTTGTATTGTTAAACTTACCAGTCCTTGAATAATATTGGAATTATTTTGAATCGTCAGTTTATAAACTTCTCTTTCGGTCTGGTTTAATTCCCGTTTCCAGTCAAAGTGCCAGCCATTTTTCTTTATTACCGATTTTAGATCACTTTTGGTAAGATACGAAATTTCTGTGGGAAAACTATCCCCAGTTATCACATTTTCGATAGAACGAGTGAGTTTATCTACCTCAAAATCAAGGTATTGAATGTTTTTCTTCTTCACAATGCAAATTTATGAAAAATAGGGTATTCTCTTATCGTCTCACTCTGACAGTTATAGTTGATTTAAACCAGGAAGCTAACGAGCAACCACGAAAGCCCTACAGCCACAGCAAATCCATAGAAGAAATCGCCAGATAAATGAACCCGATAGGCATTATAAAGATTTTACTCCGCCTTGATTGCATTTCCGTCATTTCTTACTGATGATTTTAATGATTCAGCCCCCCGTTACCGGATATTAGCAACGACCCGGTAAATAAAGCTGCAAGAGGAGGAATGAAAAAGAGGGTATTTTATTATTAACTTAGGATCCGAAAACCGGTCTTCATGAAAAAATTACTGCTGGTCCTGATATGTCTACTGCCTGCAATCAGCAGCATAGGACAGCATCTCCTAAAAGGAATTGTAAGAGGTGAGGACAGCATCCCTATTACAAGTGTCTCCATCACCAACAAAACTTCCGGAGTTATCACTACCAGCGATACTACCGGACACTATTCCATCCCTGCCAGAACAGGAGACACCATCTTCTTCAGAACATTAGGTTATTTGCAATCTGCTTATGTAATGGCCGCCGGCAAAACAACCCATCATCATATCATGGTAAGGCAGTCGATTCAATTACAGGCAGTTAGGATAGCAGGCAGCAATTACAAAAGAGACTCCATACGTTTTCATGAAGAATATAAAGAGAGTTTTAATTTCAGAAGACCAAGATGGTACGAGGTATATGGAATAACAACGGTAAATATCAATCAACTCTATCACGCTCTTTCCATCAAAAAGAACAAAAAGAAATCCAGGTTTAAAAAGCAACTGATCAACTACGAACACGATGAATTCGTTAGTTATAAATACTCGCGGGAAATTGTAAACAAGCTCACCAATCTGAACGGAGATACGCTTTCTTTATTCATGGAGCAATACCATCCTACCTACGATTTTATGAAAGATGCCACTGATTACGACCTTTACGAATTTATAAAGAAAAGCTACAATGATTACCTCAGTAAGAATAAGTAAACTGGAAGAAACCCACTGGCTGCAGGTAAAAGATATCTATGAGAAAGGTATTGCCTCCGGCAATGCTACCTTTCAGTCAACAGCCCCTACATGGGAAGAGTGGGACAGGGGCCATGTCAAAAGCTGTCGTTTGATTGCTTTGAAAGATGATAGTATCCTGGGTTGGGCAGCCCTCAGTCTGGTATCTGCAAGGGCAGTATATGCGGGTGTTGCAGAGATCAGTATCTATATTCATCCCCAAGCTCAGGGGCAGGGGATAGGCAGCCAATTACTGGCAACATTGATAAAAGAGAGCGAGCAACAGCACTTCTGGACCTTACAGGCAGGTATCTTCCCGGAGAACACCGCCAGTATCCGTCTGCATGAAAAACACGGTTTCCGGCTGGTAGGACGCAGGGAAAGGATAGGGCAAATGAACGGAATCTGGAGGGATACAGTGTTGATGGAAAGAAGAAGCAACGCCATATTTCAATAAATTGGGGTAATTTTGCGCTTTATCAATAGTAGTATGAAGGATTATAAGAAACATTTTGTGGTGCCGGCACCACCTGAAGATATATATAAAGCACTGACAAACCCGGCTACCATCCAGCTGTGGACTGGCGAACCTGCAGAGATGTCTGACGTAGCAGGTTCTGAATTTTCCCTGTGGAGTGAAAGCATTACCGGTATGAACCTGGAGTTCGAGAATGACAGGAAGATCGTGCAGGAATGGTATTTCGGAGAACAGGAAGAAGCATCTATCGTTACTATCATCCTGCATCCCAGCAAAAAAGGAACAGATGCGGAACTGAGGCATACCAACATCCCTGATGAAGCATATGACGATATCGTAGAAGGATGGAACGATGCTTATTTTGGTGCTTTGGTAGATTTTTACTCCTGATGAAAGCTGCCGGTCTTACCGAAATAAAGAAAGAACTAAATGCGGTGCCTCCTGCCCAATTGGTAGAGTTATGCCTGCGGCTGGCAAAATTCAAGAAAGATAATAAAGAACTGCTTTCTTATCTGCTGTTCGAATCACATAACCTGCAAGGCTATATTGAAGCGGTGAAAGAGAACATGGATACTGAGTTCGCCGCAGAACCAGGCAGAGGCCATGTTTATTACATCAAGAAGCACTTAAGGAAAATACTCCGTAATACGAATAAACAGATCAAATATACTGGCTCTAAGCAGGCCGAAATAGAACTGTTATTGTATTTCTGTACCAAAGTAAAAGAAGCAGGAATTAAGGTAAATGATAGCCTGGCATTGGCTAACCTTTACCAGCAGCAAATTAAAAAGATCGAAAAAGCGATCTCTGTGCAACACGAAGATCTGCAATACGATTACCTCCGGCAACTGGAGAAATTATAAAGCCCGCAACCTTGCCACATATCCGCCATCTTCTTTCATATCGATCTTAACCTTTTCCCCTGCCTTTATTTTTCTGGTAACCTTCGTCAGATGTGTTGGCTGTTCTCCTGCATCTTGTGCATCCTGCCAGATCTCCATTTCATAATTCCCTGCAGATAAAAAATCCAGGTTCACGGTCAGTACCCTTTTAGATTCATTGGTCATAGCACCTATGAACCAGTCTTTTCCGCTTCGTTTAGCTAATGCAATATATTCACCGGGATAACCATCCAGTACCTTAATATCATCCCATACAGTAGGCACAACCTGTAGAAAGTCGGCTCCCGGTTGCCCTGTCACATGTTCAGGATCATCACAGAACACAGTAAAAGGACTCTCATAGATCACAAATTTGGATAGCTCTGCACAGCGGGTATTCATGACCAGTGTAGGTGTCTGCCGTTTAAAGTCTTTTTTGGTTACATTTAGAAAACCACCGGGTGTATAGTCCATTTGCCCTGCCAGCATACGTGTAAAGGGTAATGTTACATTGTGCCGGGGCTGAATTTTCTCAGAGAATTTGGAATATTCTTCGCCCATCACACCCTCCCGGGTGATCATATTAGGATAAGTACGGATAATGCCATCTGGTTTATAAGCCCCATGGAAATCTACCATCAGATGATGCCTGGCTGCCGCTTTAATGATATCATGATACCAGTTCACCATCTCCTGATCATCTCTATCCATAAAATCTATTTTCACTCCCGCAATTCCCCATTTCTCATATAAAGGAAAGGCTGCCTCAAAGTTATTATTACTGTTTACGTCTGTATTATACAACCACACCCAGCAACGTACATTTTTCTCTTTTGCATATCGCAGTATGTCAGCCATATCGAGCTGCGGGGCTGTTTTAGTAATGTCTGCTTCCGGCTTATCAAATGTGCCGTACCATTGCCAGTCTATCAGCATATATGGCCATCCCATCTGTGAAGCGAAGTCTATATATCTTTTGATAGTAGGCATATCCACTTTCACTTCACCGCTCCACCAGTGGTCCCAGGCGCTCATACCTGGTTTGATCCATGATGGGTCTTCAATCGCACAGGGCTCATTCAGGTTCTGAATGAGTTCAGAGACGATCAGATCTCCTGGTTTTTCAGCCAGCATTACCACCCGCCAGGGAGTAAGCAGGGTATCTGAAAAACGGACTTTTACGCCTTCTTCAGGTTCTCCTGGTAAGGGAGCCAGTTTGGTCGTTAAGCCAATTGATTTACCTAAATAAAAACCCGGATAATTATTGATATTCGCTTCTGTAACAGCTGCATAACTGTTCCTGTTCAGTTCTATCAACATTGGCAAGGCTGCAATGGTATGCTCCGTCACAGAATCAAGGGGACGTGCATTGAATAATCCTTCCTGCGAAGTAGAATAGCCGCCATATTCCGCCATCCATACTTTTGCGTCATTGGCAAACCTGAACCCGGTGATTTCTTTTGTTATCTCCCGGTTACCTGTTTTCCTGCTTCTGTATAGCTTGTACCGGAATGCGATACCATCGTTATAAGCCCTGAAAAAGAGGTCCATCCGGCGCATGAGCCCTTCTTTTTCTCTAAGTCTTATCTCGATCTCACGATAATTATTATTAATGCTGGCATGTTTGGATTTTACTACCGGTGTCCACGTCTCGTTTACTGAACGGGTGATCGTATCAAGTACTACCATACCGGCCCCCATTGCCGGTTCATGCTTAAACTCAAAACCCAGTGAAGAAGGGGATATCAGCAGAGTAGCATCCTTGTTGACACTATACTCCAAAACACCTGTTGTACTTACATGAATAGTAATCCTGCTATCCGGAGAACTTATTGAAATATCCTGAGCAAATACACGACAATTAACAATGCAAAGAAGGAATAACAGTCCTTTCATAGTGGAAATATTTATTAAATGTACATCTGACACAATATACAAAAAATAAGGCATCTTAAAAGCAATGGGAAAAAAGAGTTATCTCTGATGATGATATGGTACTCTTATATGACTACCCGTCCCCACCAGGTACCCAAACGAAAAGAGAGAAGGTATCAAAAATAAAATCCAGACTTGAGGATTGCTTAAACGGCTATCTGTCTCCTGTAGGTTCTCCGAATAAGAAAAGCCTGTATCATACTTTTGATACAGGCTTTTCTTATTCAAATATTTATATCACATATCAGAGCCTGTAGGATACTGTTACTGACAGCTGAGTAGGTGGAATGGGATTGATACTGTAGTTCTCGTGTACATAATAGCTATAAGTATTTGTAATGTTTGATACTTTAGCCAGCACACCAAAATGTTTATAGTTGTAGCCTGCGTTCAGATCTATCGTAATAAATCCATCTACAGGGATCTGTCTGTTGTAAGTATACGACTGCTCAATTGTATTGTTCCATCCACCGATACGTTTTCCAATGTAATAAGCACCTGCTCCTACTTTCAGCCCTTTTAACCTGCGGTCTGAAAACGTATAAAAAGCGGTGAGATTGGCAGTATGTGCAGGGGTATTGACAAGACGTTCTCCTACAACATAATTGCCTTTCTTATTTTCGTTTTTTGTGTAGCGCATATTATTATAACTATACCCGCCAATGATGTCCAGGCCTTTAAACGGGTGGCCCGATACATCTACTTCTACGCCATCGCTGGTAGTTTGTTGGTTTGTTGATTCCTTCACGTTGGTATTGGAGTTTGCAGTACCGTCTGCTTTGATCAAAGCCATTTGTGTAAAATTATTATTCACGATCCGGTAAGCCGTTACATTGGCAGATAATGCGCCTTTGAAGAAATCATTTTTAATACCCAGTTCAAACTGACTAATGATAGATGGCTCCAATGCATTGTTATAGATGTCTACTCCGGTATTAGGAGTGAACGAATTGGCATAGCTGGCAAATACAGCCATTGTATTTACCGGCTTGTATACCAGGCCTATGCGGGGAGAAAAAGCTTTATCCGTATTAGGTACCGATTTCCCGATACTATCATTTTTGGTGTAGTAAGTAGTGGAAGTAGCCTGTGCTTCCACGAAAGACCACCTGATACCTGCCAGTACTTTCACCTTTTCGCTGATGGAGATGAGATCCTGCACATAAGCGCCAAAGCGGTTAGTAGGTATGGTTGCAAGTGAGCTGTCTCTATAAGCAGGAATGCCGGTACGTTGTGTAAATTTGTTGGGATCGAACAGGTTCAGCGTATCGTATGTGGTAGGCTGAATATAGGTGTAAGTTTTGTTCAGGTAGTGGTCTGCATCAGCCCCTACCAGTAAAGTGTGTGCAATTTTTCCTGTATTAAACTTCCCGCTAAGGTTTACCTGGGCTACATAATAATCTTCCACAGATTTGGTCTTATTCAATGGCCTTGTCCAGTCGCCATTGGCTTTAAACTGAATACGTTCCGTAGAATAATAATCCCTGCTGTATTTCTGGTAAGAAGCAGATCCATTCAGGCTCCAGTTTTCATTGAAGCGATGTCTTATGGTTGCGGTAGCCGTAGTTTGCTGTGTTTTCGCATATTGCCAGGATGTACCAAAAAATGCAGAGCGGGATACATCCGGGATCTTATTATTATCTATAGACCCAATACCAAAGTCCGGAGTGAATTTATGATACAGGTAATCACCTTCCAGTACTATTTCTGTTTTATCACTCACCTTATATAACAAAGATGGGTTGATGTAATATCTGTCTGAATGTACCACATCACGGTAACTGTTTGCTTTTTCGTAGGTGCCGTTTAACCGGTAGGCCAGTTTGGTATTAACAGGGCCATAAATATCAAAGGCGGGTTTATATAATCCATAACTACCCACCCTCATGGATATTTCTCCACCGGTATAGAATTTTGGTTGTTTGGTAACCATATTTAAAATACCGCCGGGAGAAACATTGCCATATAAGATGGCAGCACTTCCTTTTAATACTTCCACTCTTTCCAGCCCGCTTACTTCCGGCATAGCCCCACTATTTACACGGGCTCCATTCTTAAACATATTGGTATTTGAAAAGGCATACCCACGTGAAGAGAAGTTCTCCTGTGTGCTACCTCTTTCGGTGGCCATGTAAACGCCATTTATATTTTTGATCACGTCACTCAGGCGCAGGGCTTGCTGGTCTTTGATCACCTGTTCATCTACAATGGCAATACCCTGAGGCAGGTCCATTACCGGTACGGCCATCTTTCCTACAGCTACTATTTTATGATTGATACCTTTCTGTGCATTCACTACCACTTCTCCAAGCTGAGATGTTTTTTCGGACAGGACAACGTTTACAGGAACGGTCGTATCTCCAATTACCTCAATTTGCTGTTCCTGCGTTTTTATACCAACATGTGAAACCCTCAATACATATTCACCGGCAGGTACTCCCTGAATAAGATAGGTACCATCTTCTGATGTGATAACTCCCTTTTTCAGTGAAGGAATACTCACATTAGCAAAAGCAATTGCTTTATCATCGGTGGTACTTACTTTCCCTTTTACGATTCCGGTATTTTGTGCCCACAGCGTAACAGGGAATACTATGCAAATCAATACAGCCAGTAACAGTCTCATGACAGAAATATGTAAATTGTTGATTACAGTAATAATTGTGCAAAAGAAGCACAAGGGGGCCATTTATTGTACACGGATCGGGAAATCTATTTACGCAATCGGGAATTAATTGCTTTCCGGATAAGAGTACCCGGAATTAAAAACGCCTTGTAATCTGATGATTACAAGGCGTTTTTAATATACAATTGATTGATATTCTGTATTATATGGCTATTCTTGTGCTGGAAAGGATATAAATTCCCCTAAAGCCGTTAGCCGTCTGCCATATGTATTACTGGATCAGCAGCTTCTTTGTAAAGTTTTTATCTCCAATAACATATTTCACTACATATACACCTTTTGGCAACTGCTGTAAATCCAGCAATACTTCGGATTGTGCTTTCGTGGTATACACCTGTTTACCATTCAGGTCATACACGAACAAATGCCCGTTGGCAGTATTCCCGGATATCAATACTTTCGCATGTCCGTCAACAGCCGGGTTGGGCAGTATTTTCATATCCGGTTGCACTATTTCTTTGGCAACAGCCACTGCCAGGGCGGCAGGTAAAGCGGACGATAATACCAGGGTACCATAGTCAGCCGTACTCTGGTAATTATTAATCGTGCCGGCCCATACGGCCTGGCCATCCCTTGCTCCACCATTATCATCATCGTCATAACCTGCATCAAATCCCAACGTCAGACCAGCAGCAGGAGTAAGGCTCAATTGTGCCCATGGGATACTGATTTCTACCGTATAACCACCGGAAATGGCTGCATAGGCATGTTGTACACCTGTAACCGCTGTCTTACTGAAAAGCGTACTGCTGTTATATGCCTGAATGAACTGGTTATCCTTTCCATCAAAACTACTCAGCTTGTTATTATTGGCATCGATGAATACTTCCACAGCATCATTATCCCAGGAGTCAGGAGAATCACTGTATAATGAAGCGTCCAGTACTTTCACACCAACGTACAGGTTCGTATTATCCCATAATACACCAAAAGTGGCGGTATTATCAGGGGTGCCGGTCGTGGTTTTGGCAATGGACCTGGAAAGGTTCCAGCTGCTCTCATTCAGGTTACCATCCACGGTAATCGTCCCTGCGGGATAAGCGGTTATGGTATTCGGATTGCTCACTGTACCAACAGTCACCTGTACCTGGTCGGCAGCCGTTAAAGTACCATCGCTGACAGTCAGCTGGAATACATACGTACTGCCATTCGTCAATCCTGTGATAACCGGATTGGCAACAGTTGTACTGCTGAACGCCACAGCAGGACCGCTGACTTTCGTCCAGCTGTAGGTCACTGCATTACCTTCCGGATCACTACCGGAGCCCTGTAAGGTTACAGACGTAGTATTCGCTGCCAGTGTCTGGTCAGTACCGGCATTTACAACAGGGGGCTGATTAGCCGCACCATTGCAGGTAGTCAGGTATACGGTGCCAAATACGGCAGGGTTCTGGAAAGCGGTTGTATTGGTTGCAAAAGAGGCAATCTGTGCATCGCGGGTACCACCGTTGTCATCATCATCGATCTGTACGTCCAGTCCTAATGATTTCCCGATAGAAGGGGAGACGCCGATAGTAGACCACGGAATAGCTACTTCCAGGTTATACCCCGTAGCAGTAGCATATTGTTTAAAGTTGATACCGGTAGTTCTGTTAACGGAATTGCCGCCCACATGAACGGTATTATCACTCCAGCGGAAGCCCAGCTGGAAATCATTGATACCATCATACGCAGTACCTTTGCTGTTATCTCCATCGATAAATATTTCCACTGCGTCATCTTCCCACCAGCTATCACCGGAGTCTGCATATTTAGTGGCATCATTTACTTCTACCAGTAAATAGAGATTCGTATTATCATACAATGCACGCCATTTACCCGCATAGTCAGCAGGCAGGGCACCCAGTATTACATTACTGATATTCTTCACCGGCGCAATCGCCCACACACCGTCAATCGCCTGATCGATAACAGGGGCGGTGCCTGATACCTGTGCGATCACGGGTGCCACACAAGGCGGGTTATCATTATCTGCAATAGTTATCACGGCAGTAGTATCACCACCAAGATTATACGTACTGTCTTTTATTAGAGAGATCCGTAATGTCTCAGGACCTTCGAAAGCGACATCATCTACCGGAGTAATACTGATGGTAGCAGAAGGATTTGCTGGTGTAAGGGTAATGGTGCCATTTAAAAGAGGACTTGCTGTATAATCATTACCGGAAGCCGTACCACTCACCGTATATTTCACCTGGATAGTTTGTGAAAGGGAAGAGGTACTGATCGTGAACACACCGGCAGCGCCACCTTCCGCCGCCGCAGGCGTAGTAGCTGTTACATTTACCCCAGGTTGTATCGTCACTTTACGTGTAGCCGTAAAGTTACCACTGGCGGTAGTGACGGTAATGATAGCAGTACCATAACCCATCGCAGTAACTTTACCACTCGCATCTACAGTGGCAACTGCGGTATTGGAGCTGCTCCAGGTAACATTCTTATTTGTAGCGTCCACAGGTAATATATCAGCAGAAAGCTGGAGTATTTGTCCTGTGGTAAGTGTAGTATCATTTGCAGGTTTGATACTTACGCCCGAAGCAGGGATATTAATATTCTGGATGATGAGCTGGAAGCTATTGTTTTTATTGATATAAGCACCAGACTCCGCATTCGTTACGGTTAAATTATTAAACGTGGCCGTTTGTGAACCTGCCTGCACATAGAGGCCAAATCCTCCGTATACGTCCGCAGGTACATCGCGTACTACAGGATCAAGACCGGTACCATCAATTGTGGTATTGTTAAATACCAGGTGATGAATGCCATTCCCGTATATCTGAATAGCATCGCGCTGGGAACGTAGAATGGTATTGTTATCAAACTGCATATTGAAGATCCCGCTGCCACCTGCATAAAACTCTATAGCACCGCGCTTCTGGTCCCACAGATCATAACTGGTACCACAACCGGACATGGTATTTTCATACACTTTAATCACATCTCCGGGATACTCGAATGTAAACCCCGGGAAGTCGTTGGTAAAGCGGATTGCAGATCCTGCTACACCATCTTTGATCAGGTTATGATGTATCTCATGGCCGGTACCTCCGAACAATGCTATACTACCAGCACGCCAGTTATCTTCAATCGTATTGTATCTGAAGATATTATTCCGGCAAGTCTGATTGTTACCGGCAGCATTGGCAGGCCATACAGCTAAACCATCATCTCCGTTATTACGGATACTGGATTGCTCTACAACAGAATTGGAAGTGCCCTGGCAGAAATTTACACCATCCGCATAGTTATTCCTGATACGGCATTTAGATATCACGAGGCCTGTAGTCACATCAATAGGATATGGGGGATCGTAACCGGCTATCCAGAACCCGCATTCAAAATGTTCTACCCATATATCATGAATGCGTGATCCTGCTCCGTAAGTACCCATAAAACCTTTGTAGGTTTTATACATTTCTCCTGGCAAGCGGGGATTGGCCTCATCATATTTCAGGCGGTCATTGTTGATCGTATTCAACGAGAAATCAGAGATCTCCACATTGCTGGCACGGGCCATAATGCCACCATAGAATTGTTTATCGGTAGAGAAATATACCTGTGTATACCAGATGCCTGCTCCCTGTATTTTCATGTTGCTAACATTCAGTGGCAGCTTATCGCTCAACAGGAACCTGCCTGCGGGAATATATACATTTTTACCCTGGGCAGCAGCTGCGGCGATACAGGCATTGAAAGCAGCAAAGTCGTCGGTCTGGTCATCTGCTACAGCACCGTAAGCTGTAACGGACAAATAATTGGCAGGTTGTGGTAGTGCAGTGGGTACCGGTTCCAGTTCAATAAAGTCCACCCCATAAGTAATGGCATCGCCATTATCTTTTTTGATAGCAACAGTAGCGCCGGTATTAATGGGATTATCCAGTTTGAAGTGTACTTCATCAAAACGCATGAATGTTTTGCCGCCAGGCGTCTGTACAGGATCTGCCTGCGGGAAGTACTGATACGCCCAATAAGAACTAAGGGCAATCGTCTTTACTTTAATGCCATTGACATACAATCCCAGGGAGCCGGTCAAGCCAGCGCCTGTATTGTCATCAGGCATAGTGAAGCGCAGGTTTACGCCTTGTGCAGATTGTGTGGCCGTCCATTCGATACTGGCATTATTAGCGGCCAGACTTACATACTTCTGATCAGAAGCTTCCGATGCGATGTCTGTTTGAATGAATTGTGGTGATTGTTGTATGGCGGCACCGCCGCTTAAAGTGCCATTGTCGGCTTCATAACGGACATAAGGCAGCTGATAAGCACCCCGTGGCAGTCCATCGCTTTGTGCATATGCATTGGTAAATAAGAATAACAGCAGTATCCAGCCGGGGAATTTGGGCAGGACCGGGGGAAAAGAGTGGGTCTTTCTCATTGTTGAAGGGTATTTAAAATGGATAACAATTGCTGATGGCACTGCATCAGTATTTAACGTGGAAAAGTTTCATTCGTGGAAATATCAAAGGAAATGAAGAACTGCTTATCAGGCAATTAATATAGGGGAAATATAGAAAACAGATAGCCAATAAAGGATTCAATCTGCTGAATAATAAGGTTATATGAACTTTGTAAATATAGACGGGTTATGAGACATTCAGGACTAATATTTATATGTTATCACATAAACGTGTTAACAGGAAATAAAAAAATGTTTGATATGTTTGCGGCCTGATGTAGGCTTTATACCCGTGAAATATTAGAACCCTGTAGTCTTGCTACGATAATTCTGTATCAATAATCAAAGGGATATAATTTAAAAATCACATTAACGCGCGCCGGGCCTGCAGTCTTGTATTGTAATAATACCTGCCATTTCATTCCCGGAAAAGTGAATTAATCTGGCATACGGTAATAACCGGAATGCTGCTGGTAAGCTGCTCAACAACCGTTTGCAACAACTGACTGAAAATGTAGCAGATAGTCACGTCTTATGTTGGTTTACAAAAAGACTAAAGGTTATGTATAAATTGAACTTAAAGGATTTATTGCCATATTTTGAATTGTCAGAAAAATTTTGGAATGAAAGAGAGATTAATTCAATTAACAATACATTGCCTTTTAGAGAATTTATAAAGGAGAAGGATAGAATGATGTGGCAGGTTGTTAATATTTACATGCGAAATTTGAAACCACATGAAAACTATCCTGAGTTATATTACGAAGATGTTAATCTGGCTATTCAATCTGAAAATTTGTATTTGCTCGAAGTTCTAATAATGGCAAGATTTATAATATCAAATTTGGAATTTGAAAAAACGGATTTACCAATATTAAATTTCGTAACAGGCTATTTAAAAAAAACAGTGAATAAATCACACACGTGGTTTGCAAAATATCTGTTTGAGCAAATTTTAGATACGGCTGATAATGGTTATGAGGGTTATGTCGACATAATTCAAAGCTTATCAGAATTAAATAAGGAGCCATCATGGTATACAGATTTTAGAGATCAAATAATTAAGCTAGTATATCGTGCACCGGTTAATAATGAAGTATTATCTGCTACAATGAGACTAAGAGGATATTTGCCAGAAGATATAAAGACTGATATAGACGAATATGTTAAAGATAAATACTAATAATAGAATAATAGGTACTTTATTATTTGATTTCAACTTGAAATAGTTTCGTTTTGTTTGTGCAATTCCAAGGTACTAAATGAAATCCAAGCAAATTATGTAGACAAAATGAAAACATATACTTTTAAAAAACAAATTAAAAACAGAGGATGTTACGTTGAAATTCTTTTTGATATCATTTATGAAGAAAGTGTTAGTGATGAATTAATTGTGGAGTATAAAGCATCGCCGGAATGGGAGCAGATATGTAGAGCAGGGATTCTTATATTCTATGATTATTTTAAGAGAGTGCGGACTGGCCGTATAGAAATTACTATTTATGAGATTAACTGGTTACAGGTAGACACAAATAACTTAATAGTATTATTTGCATCAGTATGTGCTCTCCTGGAAGATTTAAATATTGGAATCATGGATTTGAAATTTGATACAATAAACGAGGGATTTTTCTTTCCGGAAATAAGGAAGATAGATGATTTGTAGTTTTTATGTATATAGAAATTGAAAATAAAGGTTTATGGTAATTATTGCTGAATGTTTTTTGGGGTGTTTTGATTTATTAACCATCATCAGTATCTAAAGAAATTTGAAATCGACAATCTTCACAGCATGGAAAACGAAATCCGTAGTATTGAAGCAGAATTTGTGATAAAGCAAAAGGCTATGTGCGAACGATATGGAGCATCATATTTAGCTTCTCCTTTTGATAAATTAATTGGTGTTGCTATTGAAACATTTAATGGAAAGGAATTGATGCCTATAAACGGGTTAAGACATTCTATAGAGGCCGAACAATCCGCAAATTGGTATATTTGGGCTGGGGGAAATTTTTCTGAAGCAGATGATTTTTTTAAGCCGATGCATATTAGTCATTTATTAGAATTGTGTCCTCAGGCGTTGCTTTATTTAGGATTAGCTCCCGGATGGCGTTTCCTGTTTGATAATAAGCAATATGAGGATGTTTGGTATGACAAGAAATTACTTAATATTTGATATGACACTGCATTTTTGCATACTTATAAAATAACCCAACCCAGTCTATGACCGGTTGGCTAAATACATCTTATCCGACATGAATATCTGTGAAGTTAAATTGAAAAAAAATTCTGAACCCATATTCCAAGGATAAATCAAGGAATTAAACAATCAGATGCAGTGTATTTATCCTTAACAACATCTGGCAAACCATAATATTCAAACTAAGACATTACCGTTGCTTGGTTAAATGAAAAACATGGATTACCGTTGTTCCTCCTGCTTCTCAAAAAATAATTTCAGACCGATTATAAGTACTTCGAATTCATATATTAAAGAGTAATTTAGTGTTGTGAAAACCGAATGATATAAGTGAAAGAAAGATGCTGGATATCAATATATTAAGAAAGAACCTATGAAACATTCTTATTTATCATTGCTGCTCCTGTTTGGTCTGATACTCTATAGCTGCCATTCAGTGAAGAAGAATAATGAATCTCTGATAGACTCCGTATCTGCTCCGGCAGTAGATAACACTGACAAGATAACTGAAACGCCATTGGATTCAGACACTTCTATCGCTGTAGATAGCTTTCCCGGATTTCTAAAAAGAAAATATCCATTTGATGTTGTAAAGGATCAGATAATCCATGCAGAACCCGTTATTAAAACGGATGTACTGGATGATAAGACAATTAAAGTAACAACAATTCAGGTCAAAGATCTGAAAATAGAATATACCTATATCCATTTTAAAAGTAGTGATTCTGCAATTGCTGAAATAAAAGTTAATAATGAGAAAAAGACTTTTGTAAATGAAAATGGTAAGGAGACAAGAGATTTCGGTGATCTTGATCTCACGCAGGGATTGGATATTTATACTATCTCAGGAGAACAATACTTATTGATATCCGGAAGTCCAATAGATGCACAATCCTGGTACAGCGATATTGTGTATGGGCTGTTGGTGAAAGTTTCAGGAGATAAGCCTGTCATGCTTATATCAACATTTTCTTATCCTGAAGATAAATATGTGACAGGCGATTTTTATTTTAAACAGGATAAGAGTACAGGCAAATTATACTATCTGGCAATCTCACCTTCAGAATTTGATGATTACGGTAAATTGAAAAGGATTTCTGCCACCGTTGAAGAATTAAATCCATAAGCAATCAATGAAATATTATATTTTTATTTGGTCTCCAATGTTTATAGCGGGTTAACAAAATGTATACCTATATGAAGAAACTATACCTCATACTAATATTTCTATTCTCTGCCTGTAAATGCTACCCGCAATTGTATGTGGGGAAAGGCAGCACTGTAAGTATTAAGATGCTTAATGAATACTTCTGCATATACTTTTATTCTGAAGGATGTTTGATACATGGTGAGTATAACTGTAATGTAATAAGAGAGAATGATTCTGTGATTATATTGAGGAGTAATTCGCCTGTTAATGCAGACTATTTCTTTGACAGATGGAAATGGAAAAGCAACACACTTACTTCTCTGGATGAGAAGCATCATATCATATTACATCCGAAACCTCCCCGCTGTGATACCAGCAAAGTATACGAAACTGCTGATGTAATGCCGGAATATCCCGGAGGAGAGCAAGAAATTGGTAAATTCATCATACAGCATTTCAAATACAAATATCAAGATGGAGGAGAAACACAAATGACTTTCATGACAGAGTTCATTGTAGATCGCACAGGTAAGGTGATAAATGTCAGAATGCTGAACAGATTGACAAATCCCGGCAAAGAAATGTTAAGAGTGATCAATAGTATGCCATCCTGGAAACCTGGTTCCTGCGAAGGAACAAATGTAGCCGTTAGAATGTTCATGCCAATCAGATTCTAGTATATAGTGCGAAAGGAAATAGTGACCAAGTGCATCCTCTTGGTATTTTCATACCTGAATAACCTGATGATAATAAAAATACCTCAGGCTCAAATGTTTTACTCAAACTCATTTCACGACTGCTATAGCACTGCTGCATAAGGAATTAATTTAGTGTTTAAACCTATAATTGTTGAGCATATTTCTGTTTCCCCATTATTAATACTTAAATAAATCGTATGAGAACTAAATTCATGTATGTAGCTGCATGCTGTATTGCCATGCCCCTGCTGTTTGGCGCCTGCTCCAAACAGATGAAAAATGATCCGTTATCCCTTAAAAGCTCCATTGCTGCAGCAGCTCCAGATCCCGATGGGGCAGCCTTACACAAATTCCTGAGGCAGAACGGCCCCGCATTTGAAACATTTACCATCAGCACACAAGATCCGAGCGTAATTAAAACGAAATCAGGTACCACTTATACGATCTCAAGGAACTCTTTAACAAGACCTGATGGCAGCCCGGTAACCGGTAACGTACTGATTTCCATCAAAGAGATCAGCACCCCTGCCAATATGATTTTTGCCGACAGACAAACCGGCACTAACAAAGGAGATGCCCTGGTATCTTACGGAGAATTCTTTGTGCGCGCTGAGCAAGGCACTATCCCATTGAAACTAAGAGCAGACAGTGCCATCAAAGTACAGATCCCTGCCAAGGTGGACTTCAAACAAATCCCAATGTGGGACGGAGATACCACCGTAACTGTTTCAACTTCCGGTTATGACTACATTAATCAGTTTGTCACCGTCACTACCCAGGTGAGCGCCAATAAAGGAATAGACTGGCAGCAGGTCACTACTCCCGGTTCCGCCTATGCATTGTTTGACGGTACCACCAGTACACTTAATTTTCGCCTGGATAGCCTGATTAAATGGAGAAACTGTGATGCATTAGCCAGCAATCCAGGGCCTAAAACAACTGTACTGGCTTATTTTAATACTAACTATAATCCTGCAACAGGTACCAGCTATGGCGGAGAAGAACCTTCTATGCTATATTTCAAACCCGTAGGTCAGAATACGATCATTAAGTTTTACAATACCATCTTTACACCACCAGCAGGCTTTGAAGGATTCCTGAGTTATCAGAATACTATTCCTGTTGGTCAGCAGGGGACCTTCTTGGCTATTTCTTCTATTGGAGGTGTATTTTATGCGGAGAAGAAGTTTGTGACGATAGCGGCACCGGTAGGGGCCCTGAACTATACCACTGTTAGTTTTAATCCTGCTCCTGTTTCAGCAACTGCATTAGTAGCGCTGATTAACAGTATGAATTGATCATAGCTTTATAAAAGAACAGGGTTAAGGATGCGATAGTATCCTTAGCCCTGTTCTTTAAGTTACTTTATCAGCATCACCGACCCTTTCACAATTTCCGTTGATCCATCAGAGTACTCTACATTTGCAAAGTAGATATAAGGCCCTACAGCTGCATCTGTTCCTTTCCATCCATAACTCCTGTCATTGGCCGGAATATTACTTGTTTCGAACATCTTATTCCCCCAGCGGTTAAATACGATGAAGCTCTTGATATTCTTGATATCCCTGCTGCCGATAATATAAAACACATCATTGATTCCATCTCCATTAGGTGTAAATGCAGACGGTATTACAAAACGGGTAGTGGTAAACATCTGTAAAGCAATATCCGCTGTATCAGTACAAAAATATTCATTCTGCACTTCTACCAGGTATTTTATAGAAGTAGAGACCGTTGCTGTAGGATTAGGACAATTACCACATGATAAGCCTTCAATAGGCATCCAGGTATATATCTTGCCGGTGCCTCCAGCAATTACAGGCGATAATTTCACAGTGGCCCCCGGCCTGTTAACCACTTGCACAGATGGCTCAAAATTAACCGTGAAAGGAAGGTCATCCGCATTATCCGTATCATTATCATACAGCGTTTCTTTCACTATATGCTTGTCATTTACTACTGCATATAGCTGGCCTGTAGCAGGAGATCCAACAATATGGGTATAATCCTTACAAACAGCATCCGCTGTTAACACTGTAGCAAACACCGGCTTTAACAGATGAGCCGTATCAGTTAACGGATCTCCATCATAAAAAGCCACCGGCAATGCTTTATAAATGCTATCATACCCGTTAGCGGTACAGATTTTAAAGGAGACGATAGAATGTGTATTATCATAACATTTCACATCTGTAATCTCTATCGTGTAATCTGGCGGTACTAACTTAATAATACCTGCAGGCTTTAATACGCAACCATACAAACTGGTAAGTGTTACCGGTACAATAGCGCTGTCCAGCATTTTAATAGCAGGTATCAGACAATCTGTACAACTCAGGGTATATGCGTCCGCTGTATCCCATGCCATGCTCACAGGATCAAATGCATTCGTCTGGAAAGTAATGGGGAATGTTGAGCCTCTGTACACAACTGTATCAGCAGGAACTACAGCCGCAGAAGGGAAGACATATACACCCACATTCGTATTATTCGTGGTGTTCGTTTCCGCCCATGCAGCAGTATTGTTCACTGCTGCAAAGAAGCTCCCGTTTGAACTGTTCTTAATGGTTTGTGAGAACGTCTCACAAGATCCTGAACTATATGCGTCTGTTATAATGGTAGTATCCAGTTGCTGTGAAGAAGCATCATAAAAATTCAGGGACAGCCCTTGTGGGATATTCCCTTTAGCATAACTGTTACAGATGTTATACGTGAGATAGATACTATCACCTTTCGCACATTCCGTTGTCAGTACTTTTACTGTATAATCATCTACCGTAGCAGTATGTATCGTCACAAAAGCACTATCATAACAATTATTATCGGTGAATATTTTCACCTGTTGTACAAACAGGGTATCTTTCCTGTATGGAGCGATAAAGTTAGCAGAAGTACAGTGGTCGCAATCTACATGAGATATAGGCGACCATTCGCCGTCCAGCATATTCCCATTTGCGGTGGGAGTCAATGGTACGATCTGATCAGGCACCAGGTATAAATCGGACGGAGAGAACTGTACCTTGAATTTAAAACTTACAGTAGAGGCATAATTATTACCGTAGTTGCTTTCTATCAACGTATCTAAAGGATTAGGTAATACATAAGGACTGGAAGTGCCATCATCATTAAACACAGCTACCAATGTATCCAATCCCGCACTGCCTGCATTCAGAATATACGACTCCAGATAGGAAGCACATTTTCCTTTGATATCATAAGGCAGTAAATAAGAAGCTCCCAGCTTGGTAGCACTGCCCGTTCTTGGATCGCGGTTGTAAAAACTGACCGGCGTATTCTTTGGAATGGTTTTATATCCGAAGTTATTAAAGAACAAAGAGATCTTCAACTGGTTCTGATTATAACATTCTACTTTCGTGACATACACCACTCCATCGGCAGTAGGATCATCCACGACGATATTCACAGGATTGGTAGTATCAAAACAACTGCCGTTATCAGCAATCAGGCGTACCTGGTAAGTACCAGGTGTTTTGAATATGTATGTCAGGTCTGTACTGGTACTTACCACCTGTTGCGCCATACCGGTATTACTGCTCATCAGCCAGCGGTAGTTACTGGCATTCATAGAACGGTTCGTAAAGAGTACACTGTCCAGTTCTATCCCTTGTTTTGAAGCGATCTTTCTTTTATCAGGATAAAATCTTGATACCACACCACAACTTACGACCAGCATATCCTGTGTCATTGTATAACAACCTGGTGCAGTGTATGCCTTCAGTGTGATTTTATAATCCTTCTTCGCAGTTACCTGGTAACTGAAATTTGTAGTAGTAGCAATGACCACATCATCTACCAGCCACTCGTAATTAGTAGCGCCGGTAGAAGTATTGGTAAAGTTAATGATGTCATTTATAAAGGGATAATCGATATCTTTTGTAAAAGAAGCTACAGCCGCAGAAACACATGGTGGTGTACACACGGTACTGCCTATCATTCCTGTAAGACTGCTTGCTATAAAATTGCGCATACGGGTGCCTTGTCCGTCTGTAAAAGAAAGGATACAACCAACGCCACCACCATAGTCCATGAAATTATCCGGAAGGTCCGGTACATCTGTTGCAAATCCGGAGAGCGTATCTGTACTGCAGGAGTTTTCCGGGCTGCTGCAGGCAAAGCCGCCGGCAATAGATCTGTCCGGAGGTGTATCGCACACCATATCCCCATCCGTGGTACAATCATCGTTTTTACAATCCTGTGCGGCAAAGGTGTGGATCAGACTGAGATAGTGCCCCATTTCATGTGCAAGAAGATCGACACCTAGTCCAGATACCACCACTTCTCCACCTGCACTGGCATAGCCTGCCATTTTCAACCGTGTCCAGGTCCCGCACTCAAACGACTGCATAAACTCCGACTTGATATCTGATACTACCCATATGTTGATGTAACGTGCAGGGTCCCATGTTCCCAATGCTGTAAGATCGCCACCTTCCATATCTGCATCAAAATCAGTCAGGTATGATTTGGTGCGCAGAATGCCCGTCGTTAATCCACCGGAAGGGTCCGTTTTTGCCAGGCAGAAGCTGATCTGTGTGTCAGACCTGCCACCTGCAAAGGCGCCGGTTTTACCGTACGCCTGGTTTAACATGTCCAGTGCATTCGTCACATCAAGGTCCGTAATGGTAGTGGGATCATTCATAATGATATGAAACACAACGGGCAGCGTATAAACAGCTGCTCTCGCAGCCTGTTGCCGCACCGCTTTATTCATGTTAATTTCCTTTTTTACAAAGGTGGCATCCTGCCTCCAGGTCTTCAGCATCACGTCCGTTCCACAGGAACGGGGATGTCCGGCCTCCCAGATGGAAGCCCTGGAAAGTTGCCCCGTTTGACGTGGCAGTGGCATTTGTGCATCCGCAATGTTATAAATAACAAGGAGATATGACAACGTTAGTAATCGAAGGTTCTTTAGGGACATAGGTATAGTGTGGTGTACTTGGTTCTTCTTAGTTTAAGTAAAGTTATAATATGATTGTTACATTCTCACCAATGTTTTATTTTATGATATAAAATATTATTTTTAGTCAAAATGCTGACGATGGACCTGGAACTACAGAAGCAAGACTTACTCTCAAGATGGAAGCGTGCATTTAGCGAAATTGAGCACATCCAGCAATACAAGGATAAAATACAGACTGAAAGATATATTCCCGGTTTCAGATACGATCTGAAAGACTATGGCACCCCTCTTTTCCTCAAACCAGAAGAAAAACTCTTTCCCGAAGCACGTTCCCGCGAGATCAGTGATTATCATTTTTATGGGTTTGCTGCGAATGGATTACCCTGTTACACTTCTTTTGGTCAACGGATAAGTAAAGTAAACTGGGAAGGTTATTACAGCTATAGCGATAATGTGGTGGAGTATATAGAGTTCTGTATGGAAACCGGTATTCCTTCTGCTATCAAACGCTTCATCTACCATAACGGAGAAAAAATAATCTATCAGTCCCTGGCAGTAAACAGCAGGGGAAATATCCCTGTTTACAAAGGGGTACCTGCAGAACAGATTATTGCAGGTATGATTGAAGATCAGCATTCGCTGTTTTGTACAATAGAAAAATACACAACAGAAAATGGAAAGGTCCTGAAGACGGATTGTGTCGCGATTGTGCCAGGTACAGGAGAATACAGGTATGAAGAGATTTACAGGTATGATGATACAGGTAAGCTGGATGAAATACGCACCGTATATGAAAATGGGAAAACATCACTGGCTTATGTACAGTTGAATAATGTTATCAATATAAACCAGTTATCCGACGAAGTTTCTGAAAGCATGGCACAGGCTATCATTGACACGCTGCTGGAAGCTAAAATTGAAGTGCCGGTATCACTACTGGAAATTAACTATAAGTTCATAACGGAATACATGCCATTACTGACTCCCCGTTCTCTCGCCTTTACAAATGCGATTTCGGAGCAACATATGGATGAAGACATTTTCGATCTTATCTTTTTATCAACAGAAGTATCACATGCTTATTTACACCTGAATGCGGGCAAATTTGAACGTATGTTCCGTCAGTTCATCCAGATCATTGAACGGGAAGAAAAGTGGGATATGGGCACTGCAATGCTCAGGAAAGTGGCTTATCTGTTAACCACGGGTAAAATGAACAACCGTATTCCTGTCAGTGATGAATTTGCAGCTTATGCGATTGACTGGGAATCAGATATGGAGGAGTTCGAAGATATCCTCGGAGAATGTGGTGTAGCCAGTTCTGTTATTGCCTCCTGGAAGGACAGGGGATGGTTGTGATCATCATCAGGAGAGAAAATACTGGGAAAGTATTTCTTCCATCATAGCAGGCGTTAATGGTTTACTTCTGAAACCTGCTATAGCCGGGTTGTTAGCGGCACGTTTCTTATCATCCGGATTCAGCGAAGTGGTCAGCATCACCACTACTACCTTGCCTCTTTCTTCCTCTTTCAGTTTCGAATATTCATCCAGGAATTCCCAGCCATTAAGTCCGGGCATATTGATATCCAGCAGAATTAATTCAGGTTCAAGGGAGGCTGCATTGGCGCATTGCTTAAGATAATTCAGAGCATCGGCCCCATTCCAGGCTACCTGTACATGTTTGGCACAATCTAATTTTTTGATGACCATCTGATTGATAAAGTTAGTAGCTTCATCATCTTCCACAAGCAGGATAGAGTTTAGTTTCTTCATATGACCTATGCTGAAATAGTAAAATAAAATTGGCTGCCTTTCCCGGGGGCCGATTCCACCCAGATTTTTCCATTATGCAGTGTTACGATTTTCTTGCAATGTGCAAGACCAATACCTGTACCTTCATACAACTGTTTACTATGTAGCCGCTGAAAGATCTCAAATATTTTTTCTTTATACCGGTCTTCCATTCCTATGCCATTATCGCAAAAGGAGAAAAGCCATCCGGAGTCAATTTTGCAGGCTGCAATATGGATTCTGGGCGATTGATCCGGTTTTTTAAACTTGATAGCATTACTGAGCAGGTTCTGGAACAATAGTTTCAGTTCTACAGGATACGCATTTAATACCGGAAGGTCCTTTACCGTCACTCTTGCCTTACTTTCTTTTATAGCCTTGTGCAGGTCGGCTTTTACAATTTCTATCAGTTCATTACAGTCTACCTTTTCGGGGACCCTTTCCCTCCCTATACGGGAATGATCGAGCAGGGCGATAATCAGTTGGCTCATGCGGTTAGACGATTCCGTAATGAACCGCAGGTATTTGTCGGCCTTCTCATCCAGCTGACCGGTGTATTCCTCTATAAATATTTCAACAATACTGGTAATGGAACGTAATGGCTCCTGCAGATCATGAGAAGCAATGTAAGTGAATTGCTCCAGCTCCAGATTCCTGAGTTCCAGTTGTTCAATGTATAAACGTTTGTTTTCTTCTGCCAGCCTTTTCTCTGTCAGATCACGTGTGATCTTTATAAATCCGTTGATATTACCGTCATCGTTATGTATAGCAGTAATAGTAACAGTACCCCAGAAAGTGGAGCCGTCTTTACGTAAGCGCCACCCACTGTGCTTCACACGCCCCTCTTTCATGGCAATGGAGATCAGCTTTTCGGGTAAATATTCTTCCCTGTCTTTTTCTGTGTAAAATATTCTGAAGTTCCTGCCAAGTATTTCGCTGGCAGTATAGCCTTTAATGACTTCAGCGCCTTTGTTCCAGTTGAGGATATTGCCTTCGGTGTCCAGCATTATTATGGCATAATCATTTACTTCTGCCACCGTATTATTATAACGTTGTTGGGATGTTAACAGTTGTTGTTCCGCCGCTTTTAGTGAGCGTTCCACCTCCTCCAGTTTTCTACAGAGAATGTGAACCCCGGCAGCCAGTTCCATATCATTGGTGACCAGTTGCTCTTCCGTGTTGACATACTGCTGTACTATTTTCAATAGCTCCTTAGGGCTGTTCATATCCCCGTATTCCATACACCGCTGTTTAATTTTCAATACCAGGCGGTAAAACAAAAAACGGTTACAACCACGATGGGTTGTAACCGGGCATTCTGAAATTACCACTCTTCTGGGGGGATGCTTAAATCAAAAAGTTTACAAAACTGCAAAACGAAATATATTCTCTTCTTTGCAATAAGTATAGGTATAAACATATCACGATTGTTCGTTTCCTTACATGAAAACAAGGCAGTCACAATTATTTTATTGTTCTAATTTGCTGATTATAAATGCTTATTGTCCCTTGTCTCTCTTTTGTCCCAGTTTGCTGATATAACTACTTATTTCTGTTGTTTCTATCGTTCTAGTTTGCTGATATTATAGTTATTGCCCCTTGTATCTCTACTAATTTGCTGATAAAAATACTTATCTCCCTTGTCTCTATTGTTCTAATTTGCTGATATTATAATTATTGTCCCTTATATCTCTAATAATTTGCAGATAATAAATTACTTATCTCCCTTGCTCTATTCTTCTAATTTACTAATAAAAAATACTTATATCGTTTGTTTCTATCGTTCTAATTTACTAACTATAAATATTTATTGCCCTTTGTGTTTTTTTTGTCTATACTTTAACAGATATAGATAAATTCTAATAACCAATGTACATACGTAAGACTATATCCTCCGGATTTTAAAAAGTGAAAAAAAGTAGAGATTTTTTTTGAGATATTTGTCCGATGGAATTAGCACAACCCGATCCTGAGATCTTCAAACAACTGGTTACCATGAAAATGCCTTTTGGCAAGTATAAGGATGTACTGCTCTGCGACCTGCCGGTGTCTTACCTGGAATGGTTTCAGCGAAAGGGTATGCCCCAGGGGAAACTGGGTATGTTATTGAATACGATCTATGAGATCAAAATAAATGGGCTGACTGGCTTGCTGACTCCTTTAAAAGGGAAATAAAGCAGATAAAAGATGTGATCCCTGGTTCGCTCAGGTGAATCCGGCCTTTTAAGGAAAATGAAACCAATAAAGGAGTGATTTCCCTGATTAGCTCCGGCGAATCCGATCTTTAAAGGAAATGAAACCAATAAAAGGGGCGATTCCCCTGATTAGCTCTGGCGAATCCGATCTTTAAGGGAAATGAAACCAATAAAGGGTGTGATTCCCCTGGTTCGCTCCCGCGAATCCGATCTTTAAAGGGAAATGAAACCAATAAAGGTGTGATTCCCCTGGTTCGCTCTGATGAATCCGATCTTTAAAGGAAATGAAACCAATAAAAGGGGCGATTCCCCTGATTAGCTCTGGCGAATCCGATCTTTAAAGGGAAATAGAGCAAACTCTTCCTTATTACTAATTATTGTTACTGAATTTGACTCCGTCAGGAGCGAATGTGTTTGTAGCAAATCTTATATACAACAAAGCCAGACTCCGTTAAAGTCCCGTAACAATTTAACGGGGAGTTCTAACGGAGTCTGGCTTTGATAACTTATGGTATAAACATGCCTCCTGACGGAGTTTTTAATTATCAGTTTACTTCTCTGAACAGCACAATACCATTATGCCCGCCAAACCCGAAGGTATTGCTCATGGCCACACGTACTTTCTTTTCTATAGCTTTTCCTAATACGATAGGCATCGTAGCCGGAATCGCCTTATCCAGTTCAGTTGTATTAATAGTAGGAGGTATAATGCCGGTTTTGATACTTAGTACGGCAGCAATCGCTTCTATTGCACCGGCAGCACCTAACAGGTGACCTGTCATGGATTTGGTAGCACTGATAGACAAATGCTTAGGATCTTCGCCGAATAATTTGGTAATAGCCGCTATCTCGCTGAGATCGCCTACCGGAGTAGAAGTAGCATGACCATTCAGATAATCAACATCTTCCGGTTTCAGTCCTGCTTCACCTAACGCATTCTGCATCGCCCTTAAAGCACCAAGTCCTTCCGGATGAGTGGCTGTCATATGATAAGCATCAGCTGTCATGGAAGCGCCTACTACTTCAGCATAAATATGTGCGCCTCTAGCAATAGCATGTTCGTATTCTTCCAGTACCAGCGCACCAGCACCTTCTCCCATAATAAAACCATCCCTGCTCACATCAAATGGTCTGGAAGCAGTAGCGGGATCATCATTCCTGGAAGACATGGCCTTCATCGCACAAAAACCGCCAATAGAAGCCTCTGTTACAGGTGCTTCTGATCCACCGGTGATGATCACTTTTGCTTTTCCCAGACGGATATAGTTCAATGCGTCCATGATGGCCGTATTGGAAGTAGCACAGGCAGAAACCGTGGTATAATTGATCCCCATCAGTCCAAAGCGGATGGAGATCATACCGGAAGCCATATTGGTAATGAACTTAGGTACGAAGAAAGGATTGAAGCGGGGATTGAATCCCCCTAATGTATATTCTTTTACCTGTTCTTCGAAGGTTTGCATGCCACCCTGGCCAGAGCCCCATATCACCCCTGTATCGAAAGGGTCCATTGTGGAGAAATCCAGTTTAGCATCATCAACAGCCTGTTGAGCTGCGATCAGTGCATATTGTGTGAACGGATCGGTTTTGCGGATATCGTTTCTGTCCAGCCATAAGGTTGGATCATAATCTTTTAATTCACAGGCAAATTGTGTTCTGAAACGTTCAGGATTAAACCTGGTGATACGGGCAGACCCACTCATACCGGTTATAAGATTATTCCAGTAGTCAGCGACATTGTTGCCTATCGGAGTAAGTGCACCTAAACCGGTTATTACCGCTCGTTTTAACGTGTATGCTTCCATTGATTATATATAATATTTATAAAAGGTCGTTTAATAATTGACTACTCATTTTTTCAAATATTCCTTTTCCCATTACCCTGGCTAAAAGCAGGGAGGATAGCATATTGGATACCACCAGTAAAGCCCGGTCGTATGCATCTCCTTCAAAATGAAAAAGTTGCTTTTTGCGCCCGTTTTCCAGGCATAAAGTGATCCATTCCAGCACATCCTTACTCATATGCTGCACTTCCTCCTGCATTGCTGCCGGCAAAGTTTCATAATCGGGGGAAAGGGAACCCATCAGGCATATATAACCTTTCTGGCTTCGTTGATAAAACGTATCAAAGAAGAGTCGCATCTGTTCGTTTTCCGGAAAAGTAGCCCAATATAGCTTATTGATTGCCAATTTTTCTATTTCCTGGTGAATAACAGCAATTCCCAGGTCGGCTTTTGATGGAAAATAGTAATGTATAGCAGCATTCCTGATCGCCAGAGGTTCAGAAATATCCTTATAACTGAAAGCATTAAACCCCCTGGTCCTGATCAGGCGGTCGGCCAGCTCGATAATTCTTTCTTTTGTATCCTGCATATATAGGAGGCAAAGTTACTTACTTATAGGTAAGTAGGCAAATTAAATTCCATTAGGTAGTGTCTCAGTTTGATCACAACATCTGCCAATCTATGCTGTCCAACTGAGGCACAACCTTCCATTGGCACCTTTCTTGAGCATGGTAGAAAAAAGATCGTCCATGTCAAATACTACCAAAGAACTGGTAAAATCATTGAAGGAATTACTGGCCGGAGGGAATGCACATGCCACCTTCGAGGATGCAATAAAAGGACTGCCTGCAGAATTACGCGGCGTAGTGCCGGAAGGGATGCCGTATAGTATCTGGCAACTGGTAAATCATATCCGTATTACCCAGTGGGATATCCTGGAGTTTTCCCGTGATCCCAAACATAAATCACCCTCCTGGCCGGAAGGATACTGGCCAAAGGACCCAGAGCCGCCGGATGAAGCTGCCTGGAAGCATACAGTCGATCAGATTAAAAAGGACAATAAAGCATTTATTCATTTACTGGAAGCGCCGGATGCAGATCTGTTCGCGCCTTTTCCTCATGGAGATGGTCAGCATTTACTAAGAGAAGCCTTACTGATAGGGGACCATACCAGTTATCATACCGGGGAGATCATTGTGATAAGAAGATTGTTAGGAGCCTGGCAATAATAAAAAACAGGCTGATACGTCCTGGTGTTTATAGCAAACAAATAGAACAATAAAAAACAGATGCCTGAGTTTTAATCTTCGCGGCGGGTGTTGTTACTGATAAATACACCTTATATGACGTGAATCTTAGGTAAGTTAACTGAAAAACAAATCCTAAGCCCATATTCTAAAGCTAAATCAGGGAACTAACAGTCAGATGCAGTGTATTTATCAGTAACAGCATCTGCCAGTGCAGACTGTCATAATATTCAAACTGCTGTATATACTTGGAAAAGCCCCACTAAAGTGTCAAACTTTAGTGGGGCTTTTCCAAGTATATACAACCTCTTTTATTCTGGTAGAGACTTAGACGTTTCCCGGCCCCTTTATTTTGGATACAACCTAGTAGATAGATTATTGCTACCAGGAAGCTCTAACGGAGCCTTTTAATGTTTTGACAGCCCCTGTTTTAATCAGCTGCATAACCACACACAATCCACGAACCACTTCTTCTCATCAAAGAAATTAGAGACTGGCTTAAAACCGGTCTGTATCGCCAGTGTTTCTGTTTCAGCCAGGCTATATTTCTGGGAGATCTCCATATAAATGGGTTCATGTACGGCGAAGTCGAAAGTATGTGTACCAATATGTACCTGCTGATTTTCCAGGCTTACCAGATAGCTTTTACAAGCGCCTGTTCCCGGATCATAAGTAGGGTAGTGGTCGAATTTACTGATGTCAAAATCTGCTCCTAATTCGTTGTTTATTCTATGCAACAGATTCAGATTAAAGCTGCGGGTAATACCTTCCGAATCATTATATGCATTCAGTATTATCTGCGGATGTTTCTTTAAATCAAAACCTGTTAACAGGATATCTCCCGGTTGCAGGTAATTACGCAGCTGTCTGCAGAATTTCTTCGTTTCAGCAGGTGTAAAATTGCCGATATTACCGCCCATACACAACACCAGCTTACTTCTGGAAGAAAGTATATTCGCCTGATGCAGCATCTCGAAATATTCGCCATTTAATCCGTGTAATTGCAGGGAAGGTAATTTCTCCGGCAATGATCTTTCCAGTTGCTGGATAACGTTGCCGGATATATCAACAGGGTAATAAGTGAAATCGGGGTCAGTCCGTAACAACTGTTCTAACAGGTGTATCGATTTGGTTGCATCACCGGCACCCAGCTCCACCACATCAAACTGTCGGCCGTAAGACAGCACAACCTGAATGATCTCAGCAGACTGCTCACGTAATATCTCCATCTCGCAATTAGTTGGATAATATTCATGGCAATTCATGATCTGCTGAAAGAGCGCATCTCCTTTTGCATCATAAAAGTATTTTGAATCGAGATACTTGTTGGTAGCTGTAAGGCCGCGCAGTACATCCTGGTAAAAGGCTTCCTGCGGGTCCTGTAGTGCTGCAACACGTTTACATAATAATGGATTCATTACGGTGGTGGTTGCCATAACAATTTTGTGTTAGATGAATAAGTTTTGTTTTGCCAGCCTGATACCGGTAAACTGCCATCTTAAAGAAGGATGGAAAAAGTTCCGGTAGGTGATACGGCTGTGATTGGGAGGAGTGACCTCTGAACCACCCCGCAGTACCATCTGGCTAATCATAAATTTGCCATTATATTCTCCGATAGCACCGGGCGCTTTTGTAAAGCCAGGATAAGGCAGGTATGCGCTTTCCGTCCATTCCCATCGTTGACCCCACGACAGCCTGGGCGCTGCAGCTTCCCATTCGAATTCTGTTGGAAGACGCATTCCTTTCCAGGAGGCATAGGCAGCTGCTTCATAGTAGCTGATATGACAAACAGGCGTCTCCGGTGTAATGGAGTGTAAGCCCTGCCAGGTATAATGCTGCCATTGGCCATCCAGGTAATGCCAGTACAGGGGGGCTTTTACCTGGTTTGTTTTTACCCAGTCCCAGCCTTCTGCATGCCAGTGACGGAAGTCGCTGTAACCACCTGCTTCCATGAAAGCAAGGTATTCAGCATTGGTCACCAGTTGTGTGCTGATCGCATAATCCTGCAGGTATACATTGTGCCTGGACAACTCATTATCAAAACAGAATCCTTCTCCTTCATGGCCTATCTGGTAAATACCTGCCGGCATGATCAGGAAATCTTCCTGCTTGTTTTCAATCGCTTTTACACTTGCTTTGCCTTTATCGTAGGCAGGTAATAAAGGATTATGCCCAAGAATGTACTTGATATCCGTATATAATAATTCCTGGTGTTGTTCTTCGTGATTCAATCCTAATACGATCAGTGTTTCCAGCTCTTTCGAAACAGGGTTATCCAGTAAAAGACGCATGGCTCTATCTACATATTCGCGATAGCGCATTACATCTTCAACCGCCGGCCGGCTAAGGTTACCCCGGTCTGTTCGTACTACACGGGTACCTACAGATTCATAATAACTGTTGAATACAAAGTTGTAATCGGGATCGAATTCTGTATAACCCGGAAGATGCGGTTTTAACAGGAAAGTTTCAAAGAACCAGGTGGTATGTCCCAGGTGCCATTTCGGCGGACTCACATCCACTACAGGCTGTACTACGTAATCTTCCGTTTTTAGAGGGGCGCATATATCGATAGAGCGCTTCCTCACTGTTTCAAAGTTATTTTTCAGTTGCATATACCTGGTGGTTAGTGATGCACTAAATAGTTTTTAAGATCTGATATTGATGTGATATTCAATGTTGCAGCCTGTTGCCTGCGCATCATTAAGGCATATGTATTGTTAAACCCGATGGGCGCCAGCCACCTGATATTGAATTTACGGGAGAACTCTTCAGCTACATAATCATATACTTTCCGGTTATCGGTGATGAGCGAATCTATAGTGGGCTGACTGGCCTGTAACAAGACCAACAGGCCGGTGCCGGTATATTCCGGATAAAGATCTATCTGACCGTTGGTAAGGGCCTCAAAAGCGATCTTTGTGCCCCCCAGGCCTGTTTTTGTGATAGCCTCTATGTCAGTATATCCATTCACAAGCATCTTGTACATGTTTGCCAGTATATATCCATCTCCGAATATTTTAGCCCCTATACGGATACTTCCTTTAGTGCCATGTTTTTCCGGTTGCCATAAGTGATTGGCTACCAGGAAATCTTTCGCTACCACGGCCGGGTCCTGTTTCAGGTAATCTACCCGGTAGTTGAGCTCTGTCATGATACTATCATTAATTATACCAGACAATTTATTCAGCACACTTGTCAGTTCAGGATACTTATCGAGTGTTTCCTGCCGTATGATGGGAGCGGCATAATAAGGGGGAAAGATATGTTTATCATCTTTCAGTACGATGAGATCGTAGGCCTTTACCCGTCCGTCAGTGCTGCTTCCGCTGATGGCGTCCAGTTTCTTTTCATACACAGCTTTGTACATGATCATATCGCTGATAACGACGGTCCTGATATTTAACCCATAGGTTTTTTTCAATCCCAGGTTGCCGTCTTTTCTACCCATGAATTCCGGTGTAAAGCCTGCCAGCAGCTTGCTCCCGAATGCTGCAGGTAGTAAATAGAAAGCCGATAATCCAACAAACAGAAATGGTAAAATGTACAAGCTTTTTTTCGCTTTACGCAGGTCCTGCTTTTGGAGCAGTGACAATAGCCAGTCGAAAATGATTGCCAATAAGGCGGCCGGGATTGCTCCTGCCAGTATCATATTGGTATTGTTCAGTGCTATGCCCCCGAAAATGAATTCGCCAAGGCCACCCGCAGCGATGTACGCTGCCAATGTGGCTACACCTACATTGATGACGGTAGCAGTACGGATGCCTGCCAGTAATACCGGCATAGCAAGCGGAAGTTGTACTTTGTAAAGGAGCTGGCGCTTGCTCATACCCATGCCTATGGCAGCGTCTGTTACAACAGGGTTTACCTGTTGAATACCTGTGTAGGTATTGCGGATAATAGGTAACAATGCGTAGAGAAACAGTGCAACAATGGCGGGCTGTGCACCTATGCCAAGCAGTGGAATCATAAAACCGAGCAGGGCAATGCTGGGGATGGTCTGCAATATACCGGCTATACCGAGTATGGTACCTGCCAGCTTTTGCCTGCGGGTAATGAGGATACCTGATGGTACACCGATCAGTACTGCCAGGAGTAATGAGATAAATGTAAGGCCGATATGCTGCAGTGTTTGTTCCAGCAACTTGCCTGATTGCTGTTGTACAAAGTCAAAGAAGCCCATGCTTATATTGTTTTACTGCATCCATCAATGCGTTTGTGTTTATGGAAGCTATTCTATCTTCAAATTGCACATTGACGGTATTGTCTTTTGTGGTTTGTTCCAGTGCATCCCAGCAGGAGTTATTCCCGTTGAGGGTTGCAGGACCTGGCAGTATTGTGTTATTTAACCACTGACGGATGGTGGTCAGTTTTAATGCTTTTAATTCCAGCAGTAAGCGTTGTTCTTCAAAAAAGGAACGTACAAAATCGTTGCCAGGAGAGAATAATAATTCCGCAGGTGTGCCTACCTGCTGTACAATACCTTTATCCATCAGGCAGATGTAAGTACCCAGTTCAAATGCTTCCTGTACATCATGCGTAACAATGATCACCGTTTTGCTGTGCAGTTCATCCAGTTGACGGAATTCTTTTCTTACACTCGCCCTTGTTACCGGGTCTAATGCCCCGAATGGTTCATCCATCAGTAATACCGGCGGATCTGCGGCCAATGCACGTGCCAGGCCTACGCGCTGCTGCTGCCCGCCGCTCAGCTGATGAGGATAGACATGGAGGTATTCATCCACTGATAAATGCAGCTTTTTCATGAGGGCAACAGTTCTGTCAGCGATCTTTTTTTTATCCCAGTTGGACAGCTCCGGAACAATGGCGATATTTTCTGCCACTGTGTAGTGCGGAAATAGTCCGTTGTCCTGTAGCACATACCCTATGCTTCTGCGTAAGGTTTCAGGTTGCTGGGTGGTAACGGACGTACCATTCACATAAATGGTACCGCTGCTGGGATCTGTCAGGCGGTTGATCATTCTTAATGTTGTGGTTTTTCCACTGCCACTGGTACCCAGCAATACCATGGTTTCACCCTTATTTACCGTAAAAGATACATTACTGACTACGGTCTTTCCGTTACCGAACGACTTACTTACATTATCAAGTTGTATCATAGGCAAACTTTTGGGTATTTATATACTCAGGTTGTTACCCGGAAGTAAATTAATAACTTAATCTGCTATAGTGGCAAATAAGTTATTCAGAGATTCTGTATAAAGTGGATGTGCAAAAATCATTTCTCTTAGCTGGGTGGCAGTGAAGCCGGCCATAATAGCCATCTGAAGTACAGACATAACGTCTCCTCCTTCTTCACATAAGATGGCTGCACCCAGTATTTTATCTGTGTCTGCATCTACAATGGCTTTCATAAAGCCCTGGGTATGGCCGGTTTCTATGGCTCTCGCTACCTTTTCCATGCTTAGGCACGCTACCTTTATGTTGAAGCCTTTATCCCGGGCTTCCTTTTCTGTTAAACCAATTCGCCCCAACTGAGGGTCTGTGAACATACAATAAGGAACAGGCCTCCCTTTAATGGAAGCTTCTTTTTTGTCCACAAGAATTTTAAGCAGGACCAGGTGATCATTGTACGCGATATGTGTGAATGCAGGCCCGCCTTTTACATCTCCGAAAGCGTAAATACCCGGGACGCCTGTTTCCAGTTTATCATTCACTTTGATATATCCCTTATCGTCTGTGCTGACGCCTGTTTTATCCAGTTGCAGCGCTTTTGTCTGTGGATCTCTTCCCGTGGCGACCAACAGGTGAGAGCCGGTGATGATATGTGATTGTCCGCCGGAAGTTAGTTCCATGCGTACAACGTCATTGCCTGCCTGCTCTATCTTTTTTACGGTTGCACTGGTATATACGGTGATACCGCCTGCTTCCATGATCTTTTTCACTTCGGCGGCAACGTCGTCATCTTCTCTTGATAATAGTTGTGGTTGGGTTTCGATGATTGTCACCTGACTGCCGAAACGGCGGAACATTTGCCCGAATTCCAGCGCAATATAGCTGCCACCTATTATCAGCAGATGGGAGGGGAGTGTTTTATTATCCAGTAGGGTTGTGCTGGTAAGATATGGAATCGTGTGGATCCCTGTTATTTCCGGGATTTTAGGCAAAGTACCGGTGTTGATCAGAATATAATCTGCGCTGATCTCTTCCTGGCTGCCGTCTTTTAAATTTACAGACAGCGTTTTATCACCGGTAAAAACAGCTTCTCCGTATAGAATCGTCAGTCCTTCCGTTTTTTGTAATCCTTTTTCTGCGCCGGACCTGAAGCTGTTAACCACGTCATTTTTACGTTCTATGATCTTTTCGAGGTTTACTTTGTAATCGCTGACAGTAATGCCCCAATCCTGGCTATGAGAGATGGTATATGCTGTTTTGGCACAGGCGATCATTGATTTGGTAGGAGTACAGCCATCATTCACACAGGTCCCTCCGATAAATCTTTTCTCCACCAGGGCTGTTTTCCAGCCGGCTTTTGCCAGTTTTTTAGCAAGGGGAGTCCCGCCCTGGCCGGAGCCAATGACAATCGCATCAAATTTTTTCATGCTTAATAATTTATTTGGTTACCTCTACACCTTTCCAGAAAGCGATGCGGTCTTTTATTTCGGCTGCCGCTGCTTTGGGGTCGGGGTAGTACCAGGCCGCGTCTTTGTTTACTTTACCATCTATTGTAATATTGTAATAAGATGCTTCTCCTTTCCAGGGGCAATGAGTATGGGTACTGGAGGGAGTCAGTAGAGACATGTTTACTGCTTCTTGTGGAAAATAATGATTATTCTCGACCACAACTGTTTTATCGCTTTCCGCTATTACTTCCTGATGCCAGATTGCTTTCATTTTGTTGTAGTTTAATAAGTTATAGTATGGACCAAATATTATACCAGCAGAGTATTTTTAGTGAATTTAAACAATTAAAGGATTAATTGTTGCAAGGGGAATGGTTGAGATATAAAAAAGCTGCCTGGAAGGGCTGGCGTCTTTTAGAACTAATATGGACGCATAAGCCATATCTGGAATAAAAGAGAGAAGTGGGGCAAAAATGTAGAGGGTAACAACATCAACCGTATAAACTGTAATGATCGATTGCTTTGGGAGAAAGCAACTGATAAGTAGTTTAAAGCTTTTCTATTACTTTAACAGGTAATTCCATAATATCTGAAATCAGACTTAAGTCAAGTCCTCTTTCTTTCATTTTTAAGGCTATTTTCTTTTTAGTTTCCTTTACACCTATCTTTTCGCTTTTTTTTATACCTTTCTTTATGCCTTTCTTTATACCCTTTTTTATACCTTCGGCTTCACCTATCTCTTTTCCTCTGATATAAAGGAAATCTTTTTCTTCTTTAAAAAAACTTGCTACTGATATCATGTCTGTATATTTTATATCTAGAATTACGTAATTGTAATAAAAGCTGCGACTGATACAATAGTTTACAGCTTTTCTATTACTTTAAGGGGTAGTTCCATAATATCTGAAATCAGACTTAACTCAAGTCCTCTTTCTTTCATTTTTAAGGCCATTTTCTTTATACTTATCTTTACTCCTTTTTTTATACCCTTTTTTATACCTTCGGCTTCACCTATCTCTTTTCCTCTGATGTAAAGGAAATCTTTTTCTTCTTTGAAAAAACTTGCTACTGATATCATGTCTGTATATTTTATATCTAGAATTACGTAATTGTAATAAAAGCCAACTGATACAGTAGTTTACAGCTTTTCTATTACTTTAATAGGTAATTCCATAATATCTGAAATCAGACTTAAGTCAAGTCCTCTTTCTTTCATTTTTAAGGCTGTTTTCTTTTTAGTTTCCCTTACTCCTTTTTTTTCACCTTCGGCTTCCCCTATTTCTTTTCCTCTGATATAAAGGAAATCTTTTTCTTCTTTGAAAAAACTTGCTACGGATATCATGTCTGCATATTTTACATCTAAATTACGTAATTGTAATAGAACCCGCAACTGATGTAAATATTTATTTTCTGAGAGTTCCCCTTCCGCTGTAACCTTTACGCCATGCAGGATAGCTTCTATTACTTTTTCAGGTGTATCATTTCCAAAATTCCCTAAGATTGCAAGGATTTTTTCTTCCGGTCTTTCGGACCGCAGGAATATTTTATAATCTATCTGTTGGGGAGAAACGATGTCATACCTGAACTTAAAATCCTCTTCATCAATGCTGGAAAGCATTGTAAGCCTACCCTTACCTACAAACAAAACATACTGCTTTACAGGCAAGCGGTATTTACGCTGTAACATTACACGGTATTCCACCATGCGGTAGACCATATCTTTTTCATTCTGAGATTGTAACTCTACGTGCAGGATATAAGTACGATTATTCGGATCGGTTACCTTTCTAAGCACATCCGGTTTTCTCTCTTTTGTATGCTGCAGATCATGAGAAAGCTCTTCTGACTTAACAATAGTAAGACCCAGGATATTCTTTATAATACCCGGCAATGCATATTTCATATTCTCCTTAAAAATCTTATCATACTTATTAGCATGACTACCCTCTATTACCATATCTGGAAATTGACAATTATAAAATGATAAAGGAAGGGGGGAATGTAAAGGCTTAACAAAAACTGATCAAATGTAATAAAATTATTTGCACGATTAAAATACTTTTATTTACTTTGTGTCTCAAAGTGAAATGTATCAATTGGCTGCCGCCAATTTTTTTATAACTACATACTTTGTAGTACAAAGTACTTTAATTCCCTATTTTATGAGAATTGTCAAAGCCCTGCTTAAAGACACTGTATACAAATACGGACTGATCATGCTAGCCCTGTCGCTGGTCATTTTCTGTATCCCCGAATGTATCAGCATAGATAATGATAAGCTGATAGCCTGGTTCTTTGGCAACTTTATCCTTACCATCACCTATTTCTGCCTGCTGATGGGAGGAGGCCGTCTGAAAAGGAATAAAGGACGGGGGACAAGAGGAATATTCATGGTATTATTACTCATCAGCGCATACGCATTAAACAGGGTCATGAACGTTTTTGAATCTTCCACTGACTGGCTCTCTGTTTTGTTAATCAGCAGTTGTATGAATTGCCTGGTATTCCCTTACAGAGGTATGCTACCAGCATGGGCGCGGCATCTTCAAAGTTTTATCTTTGGTATCTCCCTGTGCTGCTTCGCTTACCTGTCCTTTTACCTGATACCGCTGTATGTGTTCGGGGCCTTCCTGTTTTTTTTATTGGGCATCTCCCTGCATGCTTTTGTAGCCGTGTTGTTTGTTATCTACATTATTGCCCTGGCAAGGAAAATCCGTTGTTTCCTGATCAGCTTCTGGTTGGGGATTGTTACTGCCATTGTTATCGTGATAGTTTACTGTGCAATATGGTTATACACAGTAAATACAATGAACGTCCTTACTTACAAAACATCTACAACCGGGTTACCAACCTGGGTAACCGTGGCACAACAGGCTCCGCACCATTTTATAGCGCAAAGAATTCTTAAATCGGAACTAGTGTATAGCACTCCCGCTGAATGGGGAGATAATTTTTTGTGGAGAACACCTTCCAGATCGTTTGATCAGCAAAAAGAACACGATCCACTGGTTATGACTGCTGCCTTTTTTGGTGGTAAATCTAAACTGAATGAAGAAGATCGTATCAATGTGCTGAAAGCTATGTATGATTCCCGTTATCAGGCGGAAGAACGCTTATGGTCCGGTAATGATTTGTATACCTCTCATGTGAATACAGCGGCACGTATATGGCCCCGCTTACACATGGCTTATACTGAAAAGACAGTCACCGTTACAAATGACCGTACTGAAACATGGCGCTCGCAGGAAGAAGCTATCTACACATTCCACCTGCCGGAAGGCGCCGTTGTAAGCTCGCTCTCCCTGTGGATCGATAACAAAGAAGAGAAAGGCATATTAACGACTAAAGCCAAAGCAGATAGTGCATATAAAAGGATAGTAGGGTATGAAAGCAGGGACCCGTCTGTTGTTCACTGGCAGGAAGGGAACAGGGTAACTATACGCGTATTTCCCGTAGAACACGGTAAAAGCCGGCAGTTTAAAATAGGTATCACTGCTCCACTTACAAAAGATGGGGGCCAGCTGGTATATAAGAATATTTATTTTGATGGTCCTGCTACACGTTATGCCCGCGAAGATATAACGATCGGCTTTGAAACACCTCCCGTAGATTTATATAGTCCGGGACAGTTCGAAACAGATAAACAAAAACTGGAAAGACATGGGGGATATACACCCGATTGGCAAATGACTTTCAAAGATGAAGGCATCACACCCAATATTTTTGGTGCTAACGGAAAATTGTATAGCATCAACTCTTATAAGAAAGAGTTAACAGCTGCTGATATCCGTAATATTTATTTTGATATAAATAGCGCCTGGACGAAACAGGAGTTTGAAGACATGTATACCTTATTTAAAAATGAAAAGAAATGGGTATATCATGATGGGCAGGTGATTGCATTAACTGATAAAAATAAATCAACACTATTTCCGGCATTACAGGATAATAATTTTTCCCTGTTCCCGCTTCATATGATTAATGATGTATCAACGGCATTGTTAATTACCAAAGCGACAGAAGCTTCTCCCAATATCACAGATCTTCAAGGAGAGTTTGTAGACAAGCTGAAAGGATTCTTATCTCAGCATCAGAAAATAATGCTTTATAACCTCGGCGGGGAACTATCCCCCTACATGCGTTCTCTAAAAGAATTCCGGTCGTTCCGTTATGAACAGGGAGATGCAGCAGCACTAAAAGAACTGGCAGATCATCATCAGTTCCCGGCAGACATAGAGAATGAACAACGGGTAGTTGTAGAACCGGCAGGGATCACTATCACCAGGGGAGAAGGGACTTGTGTATCTTCGGCCCCGGACCATCTGCAGCGCTTATTTGCTTACAATCACATCATGCAGCAGACGGGTTCCCGGATATTATATGATCTTCCTGATGGAGATTCACTGGTAGAAGAAGCCAGGGCTGCCTATATCGTTACACCTTTCTCCAGCCTGGTGGTGCTGGAAAAGAAAGAAGACTATGACCGGTTCAATATTAAAGACAGTGAGGATAGTTTAAAGAATGCTTCTCTCCAATCTAAAGGAGCAGTGCCCGAACCTCATGAATGGGCGCTGATCATTGTTGCATTACTGGTATTTGTGTATGTGAAATTAAAGAAGTAAGATATGAGATTACTCCGGTTATGGCCTTTGCTGATAGTGGGTATTTATATTGTAGTTATCATAGTAGGGTTAAACAATTATATCCAATGGTCTTCTGCCGGTTTTATACTGGGATTGATCGCTTTGCCGGTAACCGCTTCTTTTAACAGGAATGCTAAAGGCAGCCAGCGTTTCTTTTGGGCATCGTTGTTGTTGTTTGTGTTGTTTATGCTGATACCGGCAAAGACGTTTTTATATTCATCTATCGCCGCAGCCGGATTATTCTTTACAGAGATATTTTATGGACGTATTAACCTGTTACCACAACTGGTGCTGATATGTATGTCTTCATGGGCCGATACGATTGCAGATCTGTTTAGTTTCCCTATACGTTTACAACTGACCCGATGTGCGGGGACATTATTAAATTTTACAGATGCACATGTGAACGTACAGGGAAACATGATTAATGAGTTTTCTGTAGACCCTGCCTGTATGGGTTTACAGATGATCATCACCTCTTTATTATGTGGAATGATCCTGCTGGGGGTTTATCAGAAGAAGTTCAGGAAGATATTAAAAGGGTGGCAGGTAATCAGTATACTATCTTTAATCATTCTGCTGAATATCATCGCTAACCTTTTTCGTATTGTATGCCTGGTTCATTTTCGTGTTTTTCCTGATACTTTTGCGCATGAGATGATAGGAATTATTTGTCTGGGTGTGTATGTGATCTTCCCGGTAATGATAATGAGCAAATGGAGTGTGCAACGGTATGGTATAGTAAATAAAAATCTGAGAGGGACCTATTATATCCGTTCAGCCAGTGGGATATTCCTGCAGCATGTGTTACTGGCGGTATGTCTTCTAATTGGAATGGAACGTACGGGAATTGACAACCAGATAGCTCCATGTATTCCACCGGTGGAGGGGTATCATGCCTTGTCATTACCAGGCAATGTGATTAAACTGGAGAACGGCCATTCATTGGTGTATATCAAACATATTCCCGGATGTTATTATATGGAACATCATCCAATGATATGCTGGAAAGGTAGTGGATATGAGTTTCAGCAGGTACAGGAAAGACTGGTGGATGGGAGAATGGTATATACTGCTCTTTTGCAGCAGGGGAATGATAAATTATATACTGCCTGGTGGTATGAGAACGGGCAACAGCGTACTACAAGCCAATTTCAGTGGAGATGGGACGTTTTTAAGGGGGGACATCCTTACTCACTGGTGAATGTAACAGCTACCAATCAGGAACAACTGGAAGAGGAAATAGGGAAGATAAGACATCTTAAGCTTTTGAGTTTGTTGTTGTAATTACCTGAAGAGGCTTTGATTAGCTTTTGAACAGGATTATCCTTCGCTTATCCTACGTTAAAAAGCGTAGGATAAGCGAAGGATAATCCTGTTCAGTACCTATCGCGAACCTGTTCAGAACCTGTTCAGAACCTATTCAGTACTTTAATTAGAACCTATTACGAACCTGTTCGGAACCCGATCAGAAACTTTTATCAGAACTGTTCAGAACCGAATCAGTACCGTCAGGCTCTGATCCCAGGATAAAACGTATCAGATACATTTATTATCGGGTCATTATTTTTCCTGAAAAGCATTACCTTAGGTATATATTCCCACGTATGAACCTGGATCTGCTGACTGACGATCTCCTGTTACGGCTGTTAAAGGCCTCCGACGATAATGCATTCCGCACATTATATGAACGGTACTGGAAAAGACTGTTCGCCATGGCTTGTTACAAGTTAAAGAATAAAGAAGCGGCAGAAGAGATTGTACAGAATATATTTGTCAGCCTGTGGGAGAAAAGAGCCTCCCTGCAGATAGAAAAGCTGGAACAGTACCTTTTTACGGCAGTAAAATATAAGGTGATAAATTATGTGGATGCGATGATGGTAAGGCAGGCCAGTCAGAAGAACTTACCAGGTATTACCTCAGATGAATCTACAGAAGCTACGATCCTCATTAATGACCTGCATCATGCTATCCGGCAGGCCCTGGCACAATTACCTCCAAAAACAAGGGAGGTCTTCACCCTCAGCCGGTTTGAGAAATATTCTGTAAAGGAAATAGCCCATCATATGAATCTTACGGAAAAAGCAGTAGAATATCATATTACACAATCCCTTAAATTAATGCGTATCAGCCTGAAAGACTTTATGATAATAAGCGTTCCTGCTATTATTACTCTCCTGAAACAGTAGTTATTTATGTCCTTCAGGGTATTCTGCCAGGCCTTCCAATCTATTATTCCCTCCATTTGCGACGTTACTTGCTCTGTCATAACCGGAGCCATAAACATGCTGGTACCCGGAGCGAAAGCAATCCTTTCCGCAGCCGCCGGGTAGTTTACGTCCACGCCCAATCCTCTTCCTTTACTGAAATAGCAGTTATCCCCCTTTTATTCATCCCCTTAAAAAAACTTTATTTTCTTTTTAGGGGTTTCCTTCCCTGAACTGACTACCTCTATATAACCTTTCTTCCATGGATCGTAATGAATTTCACCTTTTCCTGAAAAAGTATGCGGAGAACAAATGTACTCCGGAAGAAATGGAATTGATAGACCACTGGTATGAGCTGATCGGAGATGATACAGAGCTGTCTTCCATGCAGGAAGAAGAATGGCAGGAAACTGAAGAAAGGATATGGGAGAAGATCCACGAAGATACACGTAAGCCGGTCCGGAGGATAGTGCCTCTTTACCGCTGGGCAGCAGTAATTGCCGCTGTACTAACAGGTGCGGCCTTTTTCTTTACCGGCAGGGATGCTGATCAGCGTTATGTGAATGCAGGAGATGGTAACTACAAAGAAGCGATCAATAAAACGGCTGCCAGTTGTACCTTAAAGATGGAAGACGGTACGGTGATTACACTATTCCCCGGCGCATCTGTGAAATACCCTGTACATTTTACCGGTACTAAAAGAGACGTATTCCTCAAAGGAAAAGCATTCTTTGATGTAGGGAAAGATGCAGGCAGGCCATTTTTTGTATATAGCAGCAAACTGGTGACACATGTATTAGGTACCAGTTTTATGATCTCCCCTGCACAGAATGATGAGGTGGAAGTATCAGTGCGAAGTGGCCGTGTAGAAGTATATGAAGATAAAATTATAAAGCCTGATGCCAGTACCGGTGTTATCCTGACGCCTAATCAGAAAGTGATATACCGGCAGGCGGAGAGCAGCTTTGAAACTACCCTGGTAGCGTCCCCTCAGCCTGTAATACAAAAGACAGACAGTACGTCTATGATCTTTAATGATGAATCATTACGCGTAGTAATGGCATCGCTGGAAAGCTACTATGGAGTAGAGATTGTGGTAGAGAACGAACATTTATATAACTGCCCTTTTACGGGCGGTCTTACACAGGATGATCTATATGCCAAACTGGACGTGATCTGCCAGGCTGTAGGAGCAAGATATGAGATAAAAGGGACCAGGATACTATTGAGAGGTAAAGGATGTTTCTAAAGAGATAATTTCACGGATACAAATAACACGTTATGAACACCACACTACTGTCGGGGTAAAGCCCGTAACTTCCTGTATAAAAAAACCGGCAATGGTTGCAACATTACCGGTCTTCATTCCTATACAGGAAAGATTTCACCGCCAACGCATTATTAACGATTAAATCCATGTAAAAATATGAAAAAAAAGCAACTTATTGCTTTAATGCTGATTGCAATGAAAGTAACTGCTGTGCAACTCGCGTTCGTCATTCTCTTTATCTCTACCGTACATGCCACCGCACAGGGGATGCTGGACAAAACTATTTCTATCAATGCCGATAAAAAAGAGTTGAAGAAGATCATTGCTGATATACAGGGGCAGACAGGCATCCGTTTTATTTTCAGTGCTACAGCTATTCAATCAGAACGTACCGTCAGCCTGTGCGTTAAAGACCAGAAACTGGGGGCTTTCCTTCAGCAGATCTTTATTCCGCTGCATATAGGTTATAAAGTAGTGAATGATCAGCTGTTGCTGTATAACACAGATAATGTGCAATTGGATAGAGAGGTAAGTATAACCGGTACTGTAAAGAGCAATAAGGGGGAGTTGCTGCCGGGGGTTACCATTCAGCTCAGAAATACCGGTTCTTCTGCATTAACAAATGCAGAAGGCCGGTTCGAGCTGAAAAGAGTGGCGGCAGGCAGCTATACGCTGGCCGTTTCTTATATAGGCTATATTTCGAAAGAACTGCCGGTAGTAGTGGGAGATGCTCCTCTAAACATCAATGTGGAACTAACAGAAGACGTTCTGCAATTGCAAGGCGTAGTGGTAACCGGTGGCAACCCTAAAAAGAAGATAGAGTCCAGCGTAGCCATTACAACAGTGAGCAATAAAGATATTGAGGCCCGGGCGCCCCTCAACAGCACGGACCTGCTGAAGGCGATACCCGGACTCACAGTGGAAAGCACCGGCGGCGATGGCCCCGGTAACGTATGGGTAAGAGGATTTCCCCAACAAGGAGGTTACATCTTCCTGGGTATTATGGAAGACGGGCTGCCGGTCATACCTACCGGTTACAACTCCATCCCTTCGGCAGATCAGTACTACAAAACAGACCTCACCGTGAAGAATGTGGAGGCGATCAGAGGCGGTAATGCGGCTATCCTGATGGCGAACACGCCAGGTGCTGTCGTGAATAACCTGAGTTATACCGGTGGGGACCATGCTTATGGAAAAGTGAAGTTCACCAGTGGTTTATCCCAGGATTTATACCGGGTGGATGCTAACGTGGGTGGAAAAATCAGTGAGAATGTGAAGTATAATGTGGGTGGATTTTACAGAACGGACAGAGGCATTGTTTCTCCGGGATACACTGCTAACCAGGGCGGACAGATCAAAGGTAATATGACCTTCGGGTTCAAAAATAAGAAAGGGTTTATCCGTTTATATGGTAAATACCTGAACGATAAAGTACAGTGGATGCTGCCCGGCTATTATGCCTATGATGGTTCCGGCAAACCCCGTGCTGTAGATGGTTATGATCTTTTCAACCAGTCACTGGCTACCATAGATACCAAATGGAGCTATACCGACCCTTCCGGTAAAACATATAACTACGACCTGTCAGATGGTATCCATACCAAACTGGGATATGGCGGTTTTCAGTTTAATTACATGACAGACAACGGCTGGCAGATTAATAACAGCTTCCGTTATCAGACTGCAAAGACTAACTATACCGTAGGTATTCCTATCGGTGCCAGCAACTATTCTTCAGGCAACTATTACTATACCGACGGTACTGCTGCTAATGTTAAAACCGGTCAGAAAATTGTTACCGCAGTAGCATTAGCGCAGCAGAACCAGGATAAACAGATCGTAGATTATCTTGATTTCAGAAAAAAGATAAATGCGCATCAGTTCACCCTGGGTGCAGGTATTTACCAGTATAATGTAAATAATGGTCCTAATAATACCTTCCTGTTTTTCCAGGAATTGAAAGAACATCCACGTCGCTTATTGTCTGGCAGTGCTACCGGAAATGGTATGATACCTTTGTCTACCGCTACAGTTATTGGTGATACCCGTACATTATCTGCTTATGTGAGCGATGAGATTACACTCAATGAACAATGGCGGCTGGATATAGGCTTCAGGGCTGATAATGATCATATCACCGGCAAAAGACCTTACTATGGTGTAAAAGCCGATGGCAGCGGAGATCCGTCCGTAGCAGCTACTACCACTATTGCAGGGTACACTGCTTACACAGAGAACAATACCAACTGGGCTGCATCAGTAGGATTAAACTATAAGATCAATGAAGCGGTGGCTATGTTTGGCCGCGCTACAAAAGCGTATAATAGTCCTAACGTAAATGATTATAATGCTACTACTTTTAATCCTGCATCTATTAAGAAAAGACCCGTTTACCTGGGAGAGCTGGGTGTGAAATATGCACAGGGTAATGTATCCCTCTTTGCTTCTGCGAGCTATTCCGCTATCAAAAATGTATCCCTGACTATCGCAGTGCCTACTACTACAGCAGGCTTACAGAATATTCTTGCATTCGGTTCTACACGTACATACAGTGCAGAGTTTGAATTGTCTTATCGCCCGGTTAAACAATTGGGACTCAGATTAACAGGTACTTTACAAGACTCAAAATATACTGACTATAACGCTTCAACCAACACCAATCCCTCCGTGCTGGCAGAGATGGGCGACACTACTTACAGCTTTACAGGAAAAAGAACAGAAAGAGTACCGGTGCTCAACACGGAACTTTCTGCTACCTATGATCTCAAACGTTTTAACATTAACCTTTCTGCCAACTATATCGGTAGCAGGTTCACTTCTCCTTCTGATAGTTATAAACTGCCTGCCTATGTAGTAATGCGTGGTGGAATCGGGTATGATATCACAAAGAAGATCGCCGTAAGAGGATGGGTAGATAACCTGTTAAACTCAAAAGTACTGACGGAAGGTGATGTAAGAGGTGACCAGTTCCGTAATTTCTCTACTGTAACAAAAGGCGCTGTAATGGCGGGAAGAACAATTCTCCCCCGTAGCTTCTGGGCGTCGGTTTCTTATGAATTCTAAAAACCCATTAAAGATGAAAAAACAAGGTCTGATGATCTTCATGATCACGTTAACTCAGGCAGCTTTCGGTCAAACCGGTTATGAGACGAAAGCAAAAGAGCTGGTAGCAAAAATGACGCTGGAAGAAAAAGCGTCCTTATGTTCGGGCAGGGATTTCTGGAGTACCAAGCCAATAGACCGGCTGGAGATCCCTTCCGTTTTTATGACAGACGGGCCACATGGCCTGCGAAAAGCAGTAGGGGCCGATTTCTCGAACAGCGTTCCTGCTACCTGTTTCCCTACTGCGGCCGGACTCGCCTCTTCCTGGAACCCCGGGCTGCTGCATGAAATGGGCATCGCCCTGGGGGAAGAATGCCAGGCGAACAATGTACAATTCCTTTTGGGACCGGGCGTAAATATGAAACGTTCTCCGCTGGGGGGCAGGAACTTTGAATATTTCTCCGAAGACCCTATACTGGCAGGTAAGATGGCGGCTGCACTGATCAATGGCCTGCAAAGCCAGGGCGTAGGCGCTTCACTGAAACATTTCGCTGCCAACAACCAGGAATTTGAACGGCTGAGCAACAACTCAGTTATAGACGAAAGAACATTACATGAGATCTATCTGCCTGCTTTTGAAATAGCCGTGAAAGAGGCGCAACCCTGGACTGTCATGTGTTCTTACAATAAATTAAACGGAACCTATGCTTCTGAAAACAGCCTGCTGCTGGATAGTATTCTCAGGAAACAATGGGGCTTTCAAGGGTTTGTAGTAAGCGACTGGGGGGCAGTAAACAACCGCGTAGCGGGTATTAATGCCGGTCTGGACCTCGAAATGCCGGGTAACGGCGGACTGAATGATAAAAAGATCGTAGATGCCGTGAACAACGGACAGATAAGCAAAGAAAGACTGGACGAAGTAGTGACGCAAATTGTAGCACAATTACTGAAAACGCATGATCTGCATAAAGAAGGCGCTACTTATGATAAAGACAAACATCATGAACTGGCCAGGAAAGTAAGCAGCGAATGTGCAGTACTACTCAAAAACAGTAATAATATCCTGCCACTGGATAAATCAAAAAAGATCGCACTGATAGGCAACTTTGCAAAAATGCCCCGTTATCAGGGGGCTGGCAGCTCGCAGGTAAACCCTACACGCATCGCGAATGTTTATGACGCATTGAGTAAAACGGCTACGGTTAGTTTTGCGCCGGGATATACCGCTGATGCATCTACTAATGCCAAACTAATCGCAGAGGCGCAGGAACAGGCTAAAAACAGCCAAATAGCGGTAGTTGTGGCAGGCTTGCCTGATACGTATGAAAGTGAAGGCTTCGATCGCAGTAACATGGATATGCCGGAAGCCTTTAATACACTCATAGATGCCGTTGCTAAAGTGCAGCCGAATGTGGTGGTGGTGCTGATGAACGGATCGGCTGTGGCTATGCCATGGGCCGGTAAAGTAAAAGGGATTATCGAATGCTGGCTGGGCGGACAGGCAGGGGGAGAGGCACTGGCAGATATAATAACCGGTAAGGTAAATCCTTCCGGGAAATTATCAGAATCCTTTGCCGTAAAACTGGAAGACACACCTTCCTATCTGAATTTCCCAGGCAGGAATGGAACAACTATCTATGGGGAAGGGATCTTCATCGGTTATCGTTACTATGATAAAAAGAAAGTAGCGCCACTGTTCCCTTTTGGCTTTGGATTGAGCTACACCACTTTTGCCTATACAGGCATGGACATCAGCAAAAGCGCCGCCAGTGATACGGATCATGTGAAAGTAAGCGTGAAGGTAAAAAACACGGGGAAGGTAGCCGGAAAAGAAGTTGTGCAGCTGTATGTTCAGGATGAGAACAAAACGGTCGTACGGCCGGAAAAAGAACTGAAACATTTTGCTAAAGTATCGCTGCAACCCGGAGAAGAAACGACCGTCTCCTTTGAATTAAGCTACCGCGATTTTGCGTATTACAGTGAAAAGGTACACAGCTGGCAAACCAGCAATGGGAAATACAATATCCTTGCAGGGGGCTCTTCTGCCGACCTGCCGTTGCATCAGTCGCTGGATATTACAGCTACCAATGTACTGTATGCCCCTTTAACGCGCAATTCCCTGCTGAAAGAATTTGCACAGCATCCTAAAGGAAAAGTGGTATATGCTAAACTGATGGAAAGCATGGGCAGCATGTTCGGGGGTGGCAATAGTACAGAGAAACTGACCCCTGCGCAGGAAGAAGCAAAGAAGAAAATGCAGACAATGATGATGGCCATATTGAATGAAATGCCGGTAAGTAAACTGGTATCAATGGGAGGGGGGAAATTTACGGACCAGATGCTGGATGCAATGCTGCTGCAGGTACAATAAGGGATTAACTGTGATAATTAGCGCCTGTATCAAAGTATGATACAGGCGCTAATTATTTGGATACCTGATGAAGGCTTCCCCTCATTTAGGCGATCCTCAGACCCACTTTATTTATTTTGGATATAGTCTCTTTTAATACTTATCCATAATAGTTTATAGTATAATATAGATTGATTTTACTTAAATTAGTTTTATATAGTATTTTAAATTAATTAATATTATGTAAAAATAACTACATGAAAAAGACACGACTTTTGTTAACCCCCATTGCCCTGATCCTCTTATGTTTTACAGCTTGTAAAAAGGAATCTACCCAAAAAGAAGCTCAACCTGCTTCTGCTGCGGCATCTTCAACCCCTGTCAATAGTGCCGGTTTGAAGTCCGGTAGTAACTGGACTGGCATATTGCTCAGATCAGACGGGGCCTATTCCGGTGGAGATTTTGTTTTTAGCTCTATCATAGCCAAAACAGGAAGTTTTGTTGATGGAGAGCCTGTTGCCCAGATAGACATCAGCACCCTTCCTCCAGGGGCAGGTAATCTTCAGATAGAAGGGCCTACATTCAGCTTTTCTCTGGCTACTCTTATTGGTGGGGCAGACATAAATTTTTATAATGATTTTAATAAGTACAGAACGGCCTGGGGGAATGCTCTGAAAGGAACCGGTCCTACCCCGTTATTGAGTAGTTATGTTAAGAGTACTTATGGTACAGGAGGTACTGTAAATGTTATTAGTGGTGTTGTTGTAAGAAGTTCAAATTCTTCAACTACTTATGCTATTGCTCCCGCTGATTATAAGCCTCTGCTTCCCAATCATTATGGTCAGGATTCAATCATATTGGGTTATGTTGATAAAGCTCCCTATACTATTTATTTTAATGGATATACAGTCGATGGATATGTATCCTCAGTCGATGTATATAATGGCAGTACAAAATTAAGCGTAGCTAGAATCAATATAGAGGGAAACCGCCAGGCAGATGGCACTGGTTTTCATGTAGCTGGAGACATTCATCTTACTAATTCAACATATCTTATTGTTGATGACGATATCGATGGGTTTTAGTACTGGATAAGCAAGTGAAAACGAAAGGAACGCTTCATTATTTACCGGTTAAATTCATATTTTCGGTACGGGTGATTTATGAATATCAGAACACGATGATGTAGTATTACCCGAACGGCCGGAGATGCGACCAATATCGGCGGTCATTTAAAAAGGAATGGCCCGCATTACGCGGGCCATTCCTGTATTCAGAGGGGGAAGAAAGTATTGATTTTTATCTGGCTCCTTTGTACGTGAACTTCTCATTAAAGTAAGTCCTTGGTGAACCATTCTGTGTCATGATATAACTTACTTCGAAATAGAGGATTTGACCACCAGTACCAAAAGTGATTTTATTGATACCGGTAGGGTCCAGTTCTGCAGAACGTTTACTGGCGCCGGACAATTGTCCGTACTCGTTTGTAACACTTGTGATATTCCCACTGGCATCAAAGAAGAAAATAGGACTGAACGAACCGTAATAGTTACCGGCAGCTCCATTATGAATAGGATGTCCGTAGTTTTTGGCAACATTCGGGTCCCATAAAGCGATCGAATTACCGGAGTAGGTGATCAGGTTCATATCAAGCGGATAATATCCTGTAATAGCTGCATTTGCCTGATCCGTCATTGTGCCGCTCATGGTATAGATACCATCATACACATTACGAACCGCAAAGGAGAAAAGAGCCGTACCGTAATTCCCGCTGATCTCACCTGTGGAAACCGATGCTATTTTTAATGGCAACGCATAATTGACATTGAAATTGAAATCGCTGTTATTGATGATGGCTGCTTTCAGCTGTAATACCTGTGTACCCTTTTTAATCACAGCAGTTCTGGCTATGTGATATATAGTTTCAGGAGGCGCTACATATTTCGTGCCCTGGTCTTTATTATATATCCGTAATGCTGCTGTATCTACTTCAAGTGTTACGGTTATATCGGACGGCGCCATATTAGCGCCTGAATAACTTAAGTTGACATTGAAGGTGGCTGAATCGCCGGTTACAAGGCTACCCAGATCACTTGAAAATCTTGGGTATACAGCACCTGCCGGAGATGCATTGGTACCTGTGTTGGCAAATTCTATGACGTTGTTAGACTGTGCAGGGTCCATCGCAAGATGGTCTTTTAAACAGGAAGTAAACACTACCATTACAGCCAGCAAGGGCAATGCGTTCTTTATTATATGTTTCATGATTTTCCCCATTTATTATTTATTGTAAAGCCCAGAAGATAAAGGATGAGAATGGATTGATACCTTTAGGCATGTTGGTGCCGTTGTTAGATGATTCTGTGAGCGGGTACAGCAGCCTGGTAGGGAGCCTGTCCGGACGGGTACTGATAGATTGCGTAGAGGCAAAGGTCAGATTAGCGTCTGTAGAACCATTTACAATAGCAGGATAATGTGTTCTGCGGTATTCATTCCATGCTTCATCTCCGTTAATTACATTCAGCGCCAGATATTTCTGGGTGATGATGGCTTCTATCTGTTCTTCCATAGAAGTAGCCAGATCAAAGTGAACGAGGTAACTGGCAGGATTATTTTCCAGGTAGCTGTTATAATCTGATTGAGGGTCCCAGTTACTGTTATAAGTGCCATCGGGTTTTTTATAGAGGTATTGGTAGGAAGCCAGTACACCATTGTCAAACAGTGTTTTTGCATTGCCTGTAATAGTACCTCTCACTACGCCTTCTGCCTGCAGTAAATAGCTTTCTGCAGCCAGCATAATGGGTTCTCCGGCATTTGGCCCTTTCAGGATGCCTATGCTTTTACCGGCAGAGGTGCTGCCTCTGTCGGCTTCGTCCTTATTGGCACCAGACAACCATGCACTGCCTGCAGGAGAGGCGGGTACGCTGCTGCTTTCATTTCCAAGCTGGTTAGATGCCGTACCGGGGAAACCAAAGTAGCTGGCATCTCCGCGGTAATCGGTTAGTTTGTATCCGTTATAGAAATCCAGTATGAACTTGCTGGGTATCCATACTTTGCTACCTGCAGAACCTGTATAGGTGTAAACCCAGGTGTTCCATGAAGGGTTCTGCTTTCCGTTATCCCTGGTATAACCTGGGTTTACAATAGCATCTGTGGTAAGGAAACCTGCCGGATCAAAAGTGGTGTTGGTAAATGCTACCTTGCTTCCTCCACGGATGATCAGGCGCAGTTTAATCGTATTGGCAAACTGGATCCATTTGGTCATATCACCATTGAACATGGGATCGGAAGTACTCAGCACTTTCACATTACTGGTGCTGTTGTTCTTTTCATCGTTCATGGTCCTTTTGATTTTAGCGATCGCAGAATCCAGTTGAACAGCCAGGTCTTTGTAAATATCTTCTGCCTTATCATAGGCAGGCGTCAGGTTGTTAATCCCTTTTAATGCTTGTGAGTAAGGAACATCGTTATAGGTGTCTACCAGCATCTGGAAATTAAAGGCCTTCATGATCCTGGCACTGCCATTAAAATAACCATAGTCTGGTATGGTATCCGTTTGTGTGATTACATACTGAAAGTCGTTCAGCACATCGTATGAGCTGGTCCATAAATTAACGAATGAGTAGTTACTGTAATCATATGTAACAAAAGCTCCAAGCGCGCCGTAACCACCTGCGTTGGCCATATAGCCTACCAGTTGGGAACCATAGGCATTATAAGTGCTCATGGTGGCGGCGGTAGATACCAATGCCTGCGGCAATACTGTTTCCGGCGTACCAGAAGTAGCGGTATTAGGATTTTGATTGATGTCGAGATATTTTTTACAGGAGCTGCCCAGTACAACCAGCCCTGTAGCTATAATAAGTATTGATTTTTTCATTTGTCGAGTTTTTAAAATGTCAGTGACAGCGTAGCGCCATAAAAGCGGGAAGGAGGTGTTTGTCCCAGGCCGGTAAGACCGATACCATTATTATCGTTACCAGCATCGCTATATTCCGGATCAGTATAATAGTTCGATTTGGCGAGCCATACGAACAGGTTACGTCCCTGTACACTGATCGTAGCGTTTTTGATCACTCTTGTTTTGCTTAATATGGAAGATGGGATATCGTAGGAAAGAGAGATCTCTCTTAATTTCCAGAAATCGCCCGAAGTAACATAGTTAGATGCTACTGTCCTGTTTTCGTCGTTGGTCCAGAAGCCTGAGTTACCATTACCATCAGGTACTGTGATGTTCGTGTTTTTGATATAAGTTCCAGGCTTGGCGGGGTCTTCATATACAGAGTTCGGGAATACGAAGCGGGTGCGGTTGAAGGCTGCCGTTCTGTATCCTGTACCTGACCAGTCCAGCTCAGGTCCCATGTTGTTGTAGATTTTGTAGCCACCACGGTATTCAAATAAAACAGCCAGGCGGAAATGTTTGAAGCGTGCGCCGAGGTCCAGGCTAAGACGGTCTGTAGCCACAGCATTCCCCAGTATTTTGATCGTATCGTCCAGGAGAGGAGTACCTGTGGTACGGTCTACGATCACATGTCCGTCTTTATCGCGGGAGTAGTCCTTACCCATGATTACCGGGAAGGGCTGGCCTGCTACTGCATAAGAACCTGTTCCTGTGGAATAGGCAGACAGTGACAGGCGTGGTAGATCGGCGCTGATGTTATTTACTTTGTTGTTAAGATGTGTATAGTTACCACCTACTGTAATGTCCAGATCGTTGGTTTTAACAGGCGTAAAATGCATGGCTACTTCAAGGCCACTGCTGCTTGTTTGCCCGGTGTTCACCCGGTAGGATGAAAAGCCGGTAGCATTTGAAACGCTGGTGTTTACGGTCTGGTTGGCCGTTTTGGTACTATACCAGGTTACTGTAGATATGATACGGTCGTTGAACATATTCAGATCAAAACCTACTTCATATCCTTTGGTAATTTCGGGTTTCAGGTCGTTTGCGACCAGTGTGTTGTTTACGGTATAACCTGCTACGCCATTAAATGGATAACCATTGGCCTGGCTGAAGGTCTGTTGCAGGTAATAAGCACCAAAGTCGGTGGATGTACCCAGGTTCACCTGACCCACTTTAGACCATCCGCCTCTGAGTTTCAGGTAAGTAATGGTACGGCTGTCTTTTAATGCTTCAAAAGCATCGCTGGCCACAAAGGAGAGGTCTACGGAAGGGTAGAAGAAAGACCGGTTGTTGGCAGCAAGGATAGATACCCAGTCTTTACGGCCGGTACCATGCAGGAACAATATGTTCTTGTAACCGATACGTAAATCGCCGTATACACCCATCTGGCGGGTCATATAGTTGGCTTCCCCGGCAGTTGGATTAGAAGTACTGTTACCAACGTTAAAGAGATTGGGTATTATTAAACCGCTGGCGCCTATGTTTATGAATTTAGACTGGTCCTGGCGCCATTGTCCGCCAGCGATCAGGTTAAGATTAAAGTCGCCGAATGATCGGTGTACCTGGGTGAATGCATCCGTCAGCAGTTCTGTGGTAAATCCGCTTTCGTCAGCAACGGTAGCAGAGATATCTGTTTTGGAAGCGCTTGTTATTTCTGCATAAGTGGTATAGTTAAAGGCACCTACGGTAGCTTTGGAAGATGAATTCCTGGCAGAGATACCCTGGCGTGCCGTGAAATCCAGCCATTCCAGCGGAGAGAATTTTATTTCCAGGTTACCTACCAGATAATCGTTCCTTTGTTTAGAGCGGTTGTTGTCTACTGTGAAATAAGGGTTCTGGTACCAGGGATTATAGAAACCATTCGGGTTAGCGAATTTATCTGTACGCCAGTTCTTATATTTTGTGACATCCACGTTCTGTGGCATATTCAGCAGGTTGCTGAAAATGCTTGCCGTAGCCGGTGTAATATCGTACCTGTTCTGGGTATAGGAGATGCTGAAAGTTGTATTGATGTACTGGCCGGTTTTATGTGTTCCGTTGGCCCGGAGAACGGTACGGTTGTATTTATCTTTAGGTGTTGTCCCTGAGATGCCGGCATATTGACCGGAAAGATAAAAGGTTGATTTATCATCTCCTGTAGACACGGAAAAATCAGTCTGGTTAGTCACCCCTTTGTTCCAGAAATTATTATGTGTATTGTTACCGATATAATAAGCAGAGTCCTGGCTGCCATCTTCCAACGGAACCCCTAATGGTACTTTGGAACCATTGAAGACAGGACCATATGACTGGTTCTCCAGGTTAGAGAATAATGGCTGGCCATTTACATCAAAACCATATGCGCTACCACCTGCACCAAAGTTATACTGAAGTTTAGGGAAGAATGCGATTGATTCAACAGTAGTGGTGTGAGATGCTTTTACCTGTGTGAGACCTTTTTTTCCTTTTTTGGTAGTAACAACAACCGCACCATTGGAAGCCTGGGAGCCATACAGTGCAGCAGCGCCGGCACCATTCAGTACTACCAGTTCATCCACATCTTCCGGATTCAGGTTACCTAAAACGGTATTAGGCACTATCACGTTATCGAGAACGATCAATGCCTGGTTATTACCTGTTAAAGAGCGTTGTCCTCTTAATATTAACCTGTAGTTGGGGTTTACACCGCTGCTGGTAGCATTGATCTGTAAACCGGCCACTTTACCCTGTAGTCCACCGGCAACGTTCACTGCTTTACCGGCAATGAGGCTTTCTGTTTTAATCACGGTGTTGGCAGTACCTATCTCCCTGCGTTTGGATTTGATACCACCCGCTGTAACGATGATCTCTTCCAGTTGGGAAGTACCGACCTTCAGGATTACTCTGAGAGGCGTTTCGGCGGATTCAATCTTTATATCCTGTGTTTCATAGCCCACTATCCGGATCACGAGTGTTTTCCCAACGGTGGTATTCAGTTCAAAATGTCCGTTAGCATCCGTAACAGTACCTGTGTTAGTACCTTTAATCTGAATGTTAGCACCGGGTATGGGTGTGCCATCTGGCCCCACTACAGTACCGGAGATGTGCGGATCGGGAAACTTTTTTTTGATGATTACCACGTTATCAACAATGGTATAGGTAAAGGGCTGTTCTTCAAAACAAATGTTCAATACAGCTTCTACGTTTACGTTCCTGACTTCAAGGTTTACGTTCCTGGTTTTTTCAATATCCTCCCGGGAGTACAGGAAGGAATAGCCTGTTTGTTTCTCTATTTCTTTAAATGTTTTTTGCAGCGAAACATTTTTTAAAGAGAGTGTTACAGTTTGAAGTTTACCGGCACTTGCAGGCAGGCTGAGTGCAAGTGATAGGACCATTAAAGAGCATAGGGTACCAAGCCTGTGTTGGCACCAGACAGTGAAAGACATAGATTTTGAATTTGGTTGATGAATGAATTTTCAGAACACGACGATTTAGATTACCTGTTGAACCGGGGATGCGACCAACACCCCTCATGTCCCCCACACAGGATTAAGATTAATTGTTGTTACATTAACGATATTGGTTTAGGTGAATAATAATTTATCAGTTGTGCTTGGTTTATATTACCGGGTTACAATAATTTTTCTTCCATCGATTCTAAAATGCAGGCGTCCTGTTAGTTCAAGCATAGTTAATAACTTCGAAATGGGTACTGTCCTGGGTATACTACCCATAAAATGTTGAGAAACTTCACTCTGATATACTATTTCCGCATCATACCATCTGTTTACCTGCCTCATTACAGCAGGGATATCAGCATCATTAAAAGAGAACATGCCATTTTTCCAGGCAACTACTGATGCTGTATCACTATCGTTTACGATCTCAATTTTCCCATTGGGCAATAACTGTTCCTGTTGCCCGGGCATCAGCAGCTGGTCGTTATTACCGCGACTTACCTTTACGGCTCCTTCCAGCAGGGTAGTGGTGATGGAAGGCTCATCCTTATAGGCATTTATGTTAAAGCGTGTACCTAACACCGTTATCTGTACACCATTGACGGATACTTCAAAGGGCATATTCTCATCTCTTGCTATTTCCATATACACTTCTCCTGTAACAGCCACCTTGCGTCTGCTGCCGGTGAAGGCAGTAGGGTAGGTGATGGAAGACGCCGCGTTCAGCCATATATTGCTCCCGTCTGGCAGGCGAAGCCGGTATTGTCCACCCCGGGGGGTGGTTAATGTATTCATACCGGACACCGTTTCCTGGTCCTGCTGCAGGTACTGCAATTGTCCGCTATGCTGGTTTATAGTGGTATTACCCTGTTTCATGGCCCTGGAGCCGGTGCTGTCCAGCATAATAACAGATCCGTCTGTAAGGGTCAGCATTGCTTTATCAGTCCCTGGAACGATCTCTTCATCTATTTTTCCTTTCCCTGGTATGAAAGTATTGTTAGTTTCTCTGAAAGTATAGATAGTTACAGATATAAGAAGGAGGATGGCGGCTGCAGCAGCTGTTGTGTAACGTAATTTCCGGCTGATGAATGGTTTATGATGCATCCGTCCGGTTGCAGTAATTTTATCAAACAATGCTTTCGCTCTGACGGGATCTGACAGTCCGCTTATTTTCCCTTCCAGGAATCCGTTATCGATTATTTGTTCCAGTTCAGGTTCGTAATCAGGAGATTGAAGCATCTCAAAAAGTCTGGCTTTTTCAGGCTCGCTGATGGAATCTGTCAGGTATTTTTCAAGTAAGCTTCTAAACGTAAATTCCATATTATCGGATAAATTGGCTGATAATCAATTCCTGGACTATTTTTGCTACCTGTATATAACTAAAGACGCAAAAAATCGCCCGAGGTATTGGTCGGGTGGGTAAAAAAAGTGATTATTTTTTTATGGCGATCAGAATGAGCCACCAGAGCAGGGTTGGTTTATCGGAATGGATAGATAACTGGTTCCTGATGGATTGAAGGGCTTTGGTCATATGACCTTTTATGGTTGATATGGAGATATCCAGTTCCCGGGATATTTGTTCCTGAGATAATCCTTCCAGCCTGCTCATTTTATAAACGCGCTGCTGTTGCACGGGTAATTTCTCTATTGCTTCATCTATTAATGTCTGGAACTCTTTAATGTTGAGTTGCTGATCGGGTGCCAGTACTTCTTCGGTCAGTTCATCGCTCAGATATTCATAAAAAGGCGCATGTACGATCTTTTTCCGTAGGGTGCTGATGATCTCGTTTCTGGCTATAATAAAGAGGTAGGAGTCGAATTTGCGTATGGCGGTGAGTTGCTGACGGCTATTCCACAACTTCACAAAAACCTCCTGTACGGCATCTTCTGCGTATAAGGGAGACTTCAGGTAAGTCAGGGCCATAGAGTATATCCTGTCCCAGTAATGGTCAAAAACCAACTTAAAGGCAACTCCGTCATTTTGAGCGATCCGGAGTAGTAGTTTATGCTCATTTTCAATATTATATACAGGAGGATTGTTCACGGATACCAGTCAGTTCGTTATTTGTATAAATTTAACTAAAATCATCAAACCATCAACCTGAGATATATCATCTGAACAAGGCATAATATAGAATGCGGGTAACTTAAAAGAAACCCGCTTCGTTTACGATAAAATCTAAATCGTAATTTATTAGTATCAAATCGCACAGAATCAGTGCAAAGAGTATAATGTTTAATGGTACATATATATAGACGCAGAAAATAATCAGAGGTACTGGTTGGGGTAAAATTATTTTAACAGGTTGGGATTTCATCTCCATATTGCTTCATTAAGCCCGGTGATGGGAGGTGGGCCTTAATGAAGTTATCCTTGATTTCATCTTAATCCACGGAATTGATGAAGTTGTTAAACATCCTGATGTATTCCTGTTGCAGTTTACTGTCAGTATCTGTAAAGAAATAGCCATGAAAGTCTCTGTCCAGTTTATGTTCGGTAGTTCCTTTCAGCTTTGTATGCCGGGAGTCTGCAACGGCTATCAGTTTATTTTTGTAGAATACGAGTACGGTGCGGTAGGCCGGGGAGGGATCCTCTACAGTACTTTCGTAGTTGGCATATTCCAGGAAGGGTTCGTTAAAGCCTGTTGCCTGTAGCTGGAACTGTTTGATGAAAGGCTGCATATCAGGCAGTGTTCTGCCGGGATGCCGCTGTAAATATTCGCTGAGGGCAGTTTCTATAACAGAGCCGGCTTTGATTTTACCAGCCGGCATATATCCGTAAAAGAGACCTGTTCTGGCGCCTTCTTTATTCTGCCCGGTCATTTCCAGTTGAATGTCTTCCAGTGTTTCACCTACAGGTTTCCCTTTTATCAGTAGTTTTTGTCCTTTTTTGAGCAGCAGGCTTTTATCCTGCACCGGGGTGATCTCGGTTTCAATACCTACCATTACCCAGTTGCCTTTAGGCATACCGGCGTTCAGCAATACGTTGTCGTACATGGTGGCTATCCGCCGGCCATTGATGGTATCCAGTAAGGTGACGGTACCGCTGAGCCTTTCTGCGATCACTTTCTCGGGTAAGGCTTTTTGCTTGAATGTTGTAACGTTCTTTACGGTAACAACCGTGTCAGTATCATTGTGTATAGGCGCTTTCGTGTTTTCAACGCATCCTGCCAGGACAAGTGCCATTGAAAAATGGAATAGTTTGGGCATGGCTGATAGAGTATGGATGTAAATGTAAGTGGAAAAAGTGGATAGCCAATATATCTGTACTATCCGCTAACTTTGTGTTTCAATCGATAGCAATGGAATTATTCATAAAAAATATGGTCTGTAACCGCTGCATTCTGGTGGTACAGCAGGAACTGGAGAAACTGGACATAGGTTTTACACATATGGACCTGGGAGAAGTGAGCCTTTCTTCAATGCCTTCGCCCGAGAAACTGAAAGTACTGGGAGAACGCCTGCATGGGCTTGGATTTGAGTTGCTGGACGATAAAAAAGCAGCGCTGGTGGAGAAGCTAAAGACTACTATTATACGCCTCATCCATGATAAAGATAATGCCGCTCTGAATACGAAGCTGTCTGTAGTATTACAGGAAGCACTGGACACCGATTACCATTATCTGTCTGCTATTTTTTCCAGTATGGAAGGGCTGACTATTGAGAAATATGTCATCCTGCAACGTATAGAAAGAGTGAAGGAATTACTGCAGTATGATGAAATGAACCTCAGTGAAATAGCTGATAGTCTGGGTTATAGCAGTGTACAGCATCTGTCGCAGCAGTTTAAGAAAGTTACAGGATTAACGCCCAGCGGGTATCGTCAGTTAAAGGGGAATGACCGTAAGCCCCTGGACATGGTATAGGCGTTGCAAAAAGGCGCAGCTATAATTATATACATTTTATCTCCTATTGTATAACAACCCTTCTTCGCAGCCATCCTAACTTTGTAGTATGGCTGCAAATACAAAACATATAATAAAAGAAACGTTCCCTGTACTGGAAATGAGCTGTGCCGCCTGTGCAGTGAGTGTAGAATCTATGCTCTCTTCTGTACCGGGAGTAGAAGGCGCTGCTGTTAATTTTGCGAATCAGACAGCGCTGGTAACATTTGATGATCATGCGGTTACTCCCGAAGTGCTGAGAGCCAGTGTGAGGAGTGTGGGATATGACCTCGTCATTGATACAGAGAACAGGGAAGAAGTGCAGGAAGCCGCACAGCGGAATCAATATAATGCACTGAAGAAAAGAACAATGGCGTCTTTGATATTGTCTGCACCTGTAGTGATGATAGGGATGTTTTTTATGGATATCCCTTATGCCAACTGGATCATGTTTTCGTTGTCTACACCGGTGGTATTTTATATAGGCCGCAACTTTTTTATCAATGCATTTAAACAGGCGCGTCATGGCAAAGCAAATATGGATACACTGGTAGCGTTGAGTACCGGTGTAGCCTGGTTGTTCAGTGTGTTTAATACGTTGTACCCGGAATACTGGCATCAGCGTGGGTTACACGCACATGTGTATTATGAGGCCGCAGCAGTGGTGATTGCATTTATTTCCCTGGGTAAGATGCTGGAAGAAAAAGCGAAGTCGAACACTTCTTCAGCATTGAAAAAACTGATAGGGCTGCAACCCAGGATGGTAACGGTAGTATCTAAAGGAGAAGTACCTCTTAACCAGGTGATGGTGGGAGATGTGATCCTGGTGAAACCGGGAGAACGTATAGCTGTTGACGGACAGTTAACAGGAGGGTCTTCATATGTAGATGAAAGTATGATCAGCGGAGAGCCTGTACCGGTGCTGAAAGAAGCAGGAGCAGCTGTATTTGCCGGAACGATCAATCAGAAGGGAAGTTTCCGGTTTAAAGCAGAAAAAGTAGGAGGAGATACGGTGCTGGCGCAGATCATTAAAATGGTGCAGGAAGCACAGGGCAGTAAGGCGCCCGTGCAACAGCTGGTAGATAAAATTGCAGGCATCTTTGTGCCGGTAGTGATAGGTATCGCAATATTGACTTTTGGGATATGGCTAATAGCTGATCATTCATTTACGCATGGGTTGCTGGCAGCTGTAACGGTACTGGTAATTGCCTGTCCGTGTGCATTAGGATTGGCTACGCCTACTGCTATAATGGTAGGTGTAGGGAAAGGAGCGGATAACAATATCCTGATAAGGGATGCAGAGAGCCTGGAATTAGCGCATAAAGTAAATGCACTGGTATTGGATAAAACAGGTACGATCACGGAAGGAAAACCCGAAGTGACAGATGTATACTTTTTACCCGGAGCAAATTTAGACGTGTTGATGGCAATGGAGGAGCAATCCGAACATCCGCTGGCAGGTGCGGTAGTAAAATATTTAGCGTTGAAGGGTATTACCGGTAAGGATAAGCTGGCATTGGATAAAATAGAGAGTATAACCGGTAAAGGGATCAGCGCAACATACCATGGTGAAGCTTACCTGGCAGGTAATGCAGGACTGCTGGAAGATTATCACATTTATCCGGAAGATAGTCTGCTGGCAAAGATCTCAGCATGGCAGGGCCAGGCTAAAACAGTGATCCTCTTTGCAGCAGGTAAAGAAGTAGCAGGTATTATTGCTATTGCAGATAAGATCAAAGAGACTTCTGCAAAGGCGATACATGCTTTGCAGGAACAAGGGATTACGGTGTATATGCTTACAGGAGATAATACGCAAACAGCAACAGCGGTAGCAGCTGCAGCAGGCATCAGCAATTATAAAGCAGGGGTATTGCCGGGAGATAAGGCCGCATTTGTGAAAGCATTGCAAGAGCAGGGCAGGATAGTAGGCATGGTCGGGGATGGGATCAATGATAGCCAGGCGCTGGCACAGGCAGATGTAAGTATTGCCATGGGCAAAGGATCGGACATAGCAATGGATGTAGCAAAGATGACCCTGATCACATCAGACCTGAACAGTATTCCCAAAGCGTTGAACTTATCCCGTAAAACGGTAAGGACGATCAGGCAGAATCTCTTCTGGGCATTTATTTATAACCTGATAGGGATCCCGCTGGCAGCAGGTGTACTGTACCCGGTAAATGGTTTCCTGTTGGACCCCATGATTGCCGGTGCTGCGATGGCGCTCAGTTCAGTTTCTGTAGTCAGTAACAGTTTAAGATTAAAATTTTCCTCATTATAAAAAACAAAACAATGGAAATATTACAATTCAAAACGAATATCAAATGTGGAGGATGTGTAGCCAAGGTAACACCTTCACTGAATACAACAGCGGGAACAAATGGCTGGAAGGTGGATACAGATACTCCGGAGAAGATATTAACGGTTTCTTCTGATAAAGGACTTGTTGCAGAGGATGTGATCAAAGCTGTGGCAGAGGCTGGTTTCGTGGCAACAAAATTGTGAGTAACTATAATAAATAAAGATTAGGTTACGTTAATGGTAGTGGACAGTAAACCACCCAGAACAATTATCTGGAAGAATCACAGACAGTAAACCCAGGAAATATGTTTAATCCAATAACCTGGAAGATTTTCAAATTACGACAACCTGCCTTCATGCTGCTACATACATGTATGATGGCAGGCGTTGTTGTATTGTACAGTAGTTGTGCATCGAATAACCGTGGATATCAGAATCCACCTCCGCGTATGGGAGCAGAATACCGTTTTGAAGATGGGTTACGCAAAGAAAAACATCCTCAGTATCTTTTTGACAAGAAAACGAGAAAAGACCTGGCAAGGATGGGATTACCAGCAGGGAGGTCCAATGTGGCAACTTCTGCCGCGGTACCCTCTTCCTCTTTTTCCAAAACTTCTCCTGTTACGGACAGTATCCACAGAGACACTACTTTTAAGGTATTACCCCAGTAATTCTCATTTGTTCATTTAGGTATGAATTACTTACATTAGAGACACTACTTTTAAGGTATTACCCCGGTAATTCTCATTTGTTCATTTAGGTATGAATTACTTACATTTGTAAGAATTTTAAAATATCCTGTATGATCAAGACCATTTACATCACCTGCCTGCTGCTTGCAGTCCTCTTAGGGGCCAGCAGTAATTCACAGGCACAATTGAAAAGGTTCAGCATTGGCCCTTATGTAGAAGCCGGATTCCCTGTCGGAGATCTGGGCGATACACATAATACCGGTATCGGTGCAGGCTTAAATGCAGATATTAAACTGATCGCTGGTTTCGGCGTTACCGGTTCCGTTGGATACATGCGTTTCCCCGGTAAAACGGGTGTTGCTGTCAGCGATGGCCAGGGTGGTACTATCAACACTGATTACTCTGCCCTGCAGGCTATTCCTGTAAGAGTAGGGGTGAAGTACAAATTCCCTTTCCCTTTACTGTATGTGAAGGTAGAAGGTGGTGTTGCCAACAGAGTAGGTAAAAACAATGATGGCGCACCGGTTATTTTTGCTCCCGGTATCGGTATCCGTTTCTTAGGACTGGATGTTGAAGCTAAGTATGAAGGCTGGTATAAAGACGGTACCGCTGGATTCTTCGGACTGAAAGCCGGTTACAATTTCTAAACTCGATACTGTCACATTTTTATACAAATGAAAAGTCCCGGACAATTGTCCGGGACTTTTTACTGTCCACATGATTTCCGATCATTATTTTTTGTTTCTTAGTCCTTTGCCTTCAGCGCATGCGCTTTAGGGGTTTTGGACGTATCAGTAGGTTGTGGAGTGGTAGTGTCCTTACTGAATGAAACGATATTTTTTCCTAAAACATTTGCTGTATCCTTTTTTAAGGCAGCAGTGTCTCTGATAGCTTTCATGGCAGCGGTATCTCCCATAGCTGCATTCAGATGGCTGGCGAAGCTGGAAGTATCATTTACCATAGCAGTATCCCCTTTAAAGGCAGCAGTGTCTGATTTAAACGATGTAGCAGTATCCGCAACCCTGAAAGCAGCGGTATCCGCTTTAAAGACGAAGCTCGCCGTATCTTTCAGTAATGCTGTATCACGCACAAAACTGGCTGTGTCGCGTACAAAGCTGGCAGTGTCATTCTTCATACTGTAAAAGCTGGCGGTGTCTCTCCTGGTAGTGAGTGTGTCTGTAGCCTTCATTTCTTTTGCAAATCCCGTTGACAGTACGAATGCCCCGAAGCCGGCCATCAGGCCAAACTTTAATAATTGCTTCTTCATGGTTTTTCAATTTTAACTGGTTAATAAAAAATCAATAAATTATGGTACAGACTATCTTACTAAAACCTTGCTTAAATACTCTAAAGAAATGTTAAAAGGCATACCTTTATAATTAAGTCATTGATTTTAAGATATTTGGAAAAGTGTCTTTTTTGAGTAAATTTGAGCATTATTCGCATTTCTACTTGAAGGAGTAAGTAAGAAAGGCAAACAGTATGTAGAACAGCAGATACACAACCGGGGATGTGATTCCCGGATCAACCAGAAAAACTCTTAATGAAATGTTAATGCATTATGTAGCATAGATAAAATAGTATCAACTTATCTTTAAATGTTCGCTTATTTTTAGCTCGTTGTCATTTATGCAAAAAACAAAACGGTGAATGTATTGTAGAAGAGCTGATAGCTTGAGCACCAGATTCCAGATAATAGAGTCGTATTCCTAACACGTAGATCATTTATTTTTCCTTTATGAGCCACACTTCATTTTTTAGAAAGCAAAGCTTTCTGGTTATCCTTTTATGCCTGTTTGCAGGGGTAGCGATTGCACAGCGAACTGTTACCGGTAAGGTAACAGATGCCGGAGATGGCAGTGGTCTGCCAGGCGTGAATGTTACTGTACCCGGCACCAGCGTGGGTGTGACTACAGATGGCAGCGGGCATTTTAAGCTTACCGTGCCTGATGCCGGTAAAGCACTTTCCTTTTCCTTCCTGGGTTACCAGGTGCAGACCGTTACTATTGGTGAGCAGGCAGTGATCAACGTATCGTTGCAGGCTACTTCCAAAGGACTGGGAGAAGTAGTGGTAGTAGGTTATGGTGTACAGAACCGCCGGGATGTTACCGGTACTATCTCCACTATCAAAGGGTCTGATATTAAAAACCTGCCTGTGAGCGATGCCGCCCAGGCGATACAGGGTAAAGTGAGTGGTGTGGATATCGTTCGTTCGGACGGATCTCCCGGAACAGAACCTTCTATCCGTATCCGTGGTACCGGTACGATCAATAATGCAGATCCGCTGGTAATCATCGACGGGGTACCTGCAACAGGATTAAGTGATGTGAGCCCTAATGACATCGCTTCCATGGAAATCCTGAAAGATGCCTCTTCTTCAGCGATCTATGGTACCCGTGCTGCAAATGGGGTGATCATCATTACCACTAAAAAAGGCGGTTATGGTGAAAAACTGAAGACTTCTTTTAATATATATAAAGGTGTGTCCAATGTACGCCGTTATATTCCTTTACTGACGGCACCTCAACTGGTGCAGCTGAAACTGGAACGTTACAGCAATGATGGTACTGCCATCGACGCTCCCTGGCAGGACCCTTACTACGCGGTACAGCGTACAGACTGGCAAAGGGCTTTATTGCGTTCCGGCCAGACTACCAATGCTGACGTAAGCCTGCGTGGTGGTAATGCTACTTCCAATTACCTGTTCAGCGGTGGTTATTATGATGAAAAGGGGTTGATCCAGAATACTTATTTCAAACGTTATAGTGTACGTATCAACTCTGAACACAGGATCGGGAAACGTGTGAAAGTAGGAGAGAACTTACAGCTGACCTACAGGCAGCAGGAAGGTTTTGATACTTATTCGTCACAGACGGGCCTGATTTTCAGTGCACTGCGTTTCAATCCGGCTATTCCTGTGATGAATGCAGATGGTACTTATGGTAGTTCCAAGGCGGCAAGTAGCCAGTTGGGAGATATCAATAACCCTGTTTTCACTGCACAGACATCAGACGGTTATAATAAGAACTACAGGATGCTGGCTAGTGTATACGGGGAAGTGCAGATCCTGGACGGTCTTGTGTTACGTGCTAATTATGCCTATGATGGTACGATTAACAATCAATATGGATTTTCTCCTAAAGTACTGGACCAGACCCGTGTCTCTGACCACGCCTCACTTTATCAGCGTAATGAAACAGATGGTTCTGAACTGGCGGAAGTATTCCTGACCTGGAATAAAACATTTGCTAAAAATCACCAGGTAACCCTTACCGGTGGTTATTCACAGCAGACTACCAACGGTAATTATTTCCGTGCCGAACGCTGGGGCTATAATGATGAAACTACTCCTCAACGTGTGTTGGATAATGGTACCGATATTCATGATGCATCCGGTAACTATAATGCCGCAACAGGTATTGCTTCGGGCTTCATGCGTGCTTTTTATGGTTATAAAGGTAAATACCTGCTGACGGCCACTTTCCGTGCAGATGGTTCTTCCAAGTTCCCTAAAGACAATCGCTGGGGTTATTTCCCTGCGTTCTCTGCAGGCTGGAGGATCTCTGACGAATCCTTCTTTAAAGACAATGTTTCTTTCGTGAATAATCTGAAAGTTACAGGTGGCTGGGGCGTATTGGGTAATCAGCGTGTAGCGGATTTCCAATACCTGGCGCTTATCAAAAAGGACCAGGATCAGCGATATGCTTTCGGGGATAATACCGTTACCGGTATCTGGAATACAGCGCTGGCCAACCCTGATATCACCTGGGAGAAAGCAGAAATGACCAATATCAGTATGGAAGCAGGTTTATTCCAGAACAAACTGAATACTACCATCACTTACTTCAATAAGAACACCAAGGATATGCTGGTGCCTGCGCCTTTAATGGACGAACATGGCGCCGCTGTAGTTCCGGACCGTAATATTGGTCAACTGAATAACAAAGGATGGGAAATAGAAGTGAGTTACCTGGGAGGTAAAGGTGAATTCCGTTATAATGTAGCCGCAAATGTTTCTCTTATAAAAAATAAGGTCACCAAGCTTTACGAGCCGGGTACTTTTATTGGCTCTACTACATATGGACGGCAAAATCAGGAGATCTCCCGCACTTATGTGGGTCAGTCTATTGCTTCTTTCTATGGCTGGAAAACGAATGGTATTTACCAGAACCAGGCAGCTATTGATAATGATCCCAATATCAAGAATGATCCTAACAAGGCGAATATCCAGCCCGGCGATGTGCGTTTCGTAGATGTTAGTGGCGATGGTATTGTAGATGATAAAGACCGTACCTACCTGGGTAATCCAAATCCTAAAGTAACATTTGGCATACAGGCAGGTGCTTCTTATAAAGGATTTGATCTGAATTTGTCTTTTGCAGGCGTATCAGGAGTAAAACTGTATAATGCCGACAGAATGCAGGGTCTGGACCCTACCTATCCTTATAATATGTATGCAGAAGCGATGCAGCGCTGGCATGGTGAAGGGACCAGCAACAGTATGCCCCGCATGACGAATTTTAGTCTCAATCAGAATTACCGTACTTCCGATCGTTTTGTAGAAAGTGGTAATTATTTGTCGCTCCGTAATGCAACACTTGGATATACCATTCCTTCCAGGGTATGGGGCCGTTCCGGCGTGTCTGATGTGCGGGTGTATGCAACCGGCCAGAATATATTTGTTATTACAAAATACAAGGGCCTGAATCCTGAACTGGGTTATCCTGTTTCCGGCGATGGTAACAGGCAGCGTGGTGTAGACGTAGCTACTTATCCACAGGCAAGGAGTTTTGTTTTCGGTGCAACACTTAATTTTTAACCTGCTTAATGATGATGATTATGAAACGTATGAAATATATATTGCTGATAGGTGCGGTTGCGGTCTTTACTAACGCGTGTAAAAAAGTGCTGGACGTAGAGGCAAAAGGAAGTTATACAAGCGGCAACTATTGGCGTAACGAAAGCGATGCCGTGGATGGTATCTCGGGTATCTATACTCTTTTTCTGAAAGAAGATTATATCGGCTTCGTTGAATATACTTATGATAACTGTTCGGACGACCAGTATCATGCAGGAGATCATCCTGAAGATGATCTGATAGAGAAATTTGCTTTCGATGCTTCTAATCCTTCTTTAAAACTGCCATGGAAATGGAAGTATGAAACGATTAACCGGGCAGACAATGCATTAATCTATATTCCTAAGATCACAGCGATTGATCCGGACGTTAAGAACCGTTGCCTGGGTGAGGCATATTTCCTCCGTGCATTTGCTTACTGGCGATTGACATTGGTTTATGGCGAAGTACCACTGGTGTCTGAAGCGGATGTGCTGGCAGGGAATTACAACAATCCAAAATCTTCAGTGGATTCTGTGCGTGCACAGATAGAGTCTGACCTGTTAAAGGCAGCAGACCTGCTTCCTGAAGCGTATAGCCCCGGCCGTGCAAATAAAGGCTCTGCCTGGGGAATGCTGGCCAAATTATATCTTTATGAGGATAATTTTGATAAGGCAATTGAGTTTGGCACAAAGGTAACCACCAATGCCAATTATGCAATGGCACCTACTTATGCTGCCAACTTCATTGCAGCTACCAGCAATAACAGCGAAATGCTGCTGAATGTACAAACTACAGATGGCTGGGGATATTCCGACTTCACTACCTACCACGGGCCACGTGCCTGGGGTGGCTGGAACTTCTTCCAACCTGTAAAAGGGCTGGTAGATGAATTCGAAGCAGGTGATCCCCGTAAGGATGTATGTATTATGAAACCAGGGGATAAGATCGACATAGGAACAGAAATTGCGACCTATACGGCGGACCTGTCAACAACCGGTTATCATTACGGTAAGTTCACCAACTGGAAAAGCTCCGGCGGATTGAACTATTCACTGAAAAGCCCGCTGTTACGCAGTGCGGATATTTACCTGGTGGTAGCAGAAGCTAAAATCCGTAAGTCAGGCGCTGGTGCCGGTGATGCAGAGATCAATGCGGTACGTAAACGTGCTTCTGCCAGTCTTACTCCGGTAAGTGGTGCTGGGATGCCTGCCTTAATGCACGAAAGAAGGGTAGAGCTGTGTGGAGAAAATGAACGTCACCAGGACCTTATGCGCTGGGATAAAGACGGGCTTGTAAATATTGTTACGATGTATGCTCAACCCAAGCTGGGTTCTGACGGACAGGCAATAGAGGGCGGGCGTGCGTTCACCAAGCCAAGGAACTATTATTTCCCACTGCCTCAGTCGGAAATAGACAGGAGTAAAGGTATACTGATACAGAATCCGGAATATACCAAGTAATTAAAAAATAGTATCTTGTATTGCAGTCAGCCGGATATTCCGGCTGACTTTTTTTTATACTTTATATATATGAAACCATTAGAACTGCCTGTTAATATCAGGGTACCCCGGATGGACGAAGTGTCTTCAGATCCTATAATGATAATGAGAATGAAAGCGCGGGAATCTGCAAAGATCGTAGAAGGATATGCTTTCAGAGGAAATGATATAGACGAAGGTGAACCTTATACGATCTTCAGTGAGATCAATATTGATAATTCAAGATTATGGGACCTGTTTGAACGATTGGCAGAGGTGCTATGTTATCCCAGGATGAAGTTGTTGTATAAACATATAGATGAAGATCAGTCTAATACTGAGTATGTGGACACGAAGGAGATCATGACGAAGCTGGCGAAATATAAGACGGAGTTAACGCAGGACGGGTTCCTGGAATTCGGGCTTTTTCATAAGGATGAAAATGCGTTGATCATACTATATGTTAAGAAAGGGAAATTTATTCAGCACTGGGGAGTGGATACGGCATTGTTTGAAAGTGTGATGAGAGAGTTTTCGCTGGAGCATATTCCTGATTTAAATTATGTGGACCAATATCCGCTCATGACGGAGTCGTTAAAGCAGCATCATCCTGATGTGCTGGATACGTCTGAGGTGATTGAATATCTTAAGTCATCATTTTAACCGCAGTTATAAAAAAAGCCCGCTGTGTATTACCAGCGGGCTTTTTTATGCCCTTAAAGGGGGAGTTCCACTGAGGGGCTGCTGCAGTGGTATAGGGTAATTTACCTGGTATAACCATAAAATCATATCATCATGAAAAAGGAAAGTTCAAAGAAATTGCAACTCGTTAAGATTAAGATTGCTGCGTTAACTGAGGCTGCTGCTGTAAAGAGCCATGTTCATCCAACCACGACAGTTTTCCATACTTTTGATTGCAGAAAAGGCTGATTTTTTTATAACCATAAACTTACACAATTATGAAAAAGGAGAGTTCAAAGAAACTGAACCTGAGCAAAATCAAGATTGCTAGTCTGAGCCAGACTACCACATCAAAGAAACTGGCGGCGCCAACAACAACAGTGTGGACGTCCAGGTTTACGAATTGCTAGAGATCATCTAAACCGTTTTATCGCATTCTGGTCCTGCCGGTGTTACCGGCGGGACTTTTTTTTATTTTAGGTTATAGGTGTCAGATATACATTAAAAATAGCTGTAAGTATTGTGTATGTTAAATTCTGTCTGTACCTTGCTGGCGGGTTAATTCCGCTGTTATGATAAAAATTACATCCTTCGCTTATCTGTTATTATTTAGCTGTATGTCGTTTGCACAGACGATCACCGTGCAGGTTTTATCTCCCAAAGCCGTTGTTCAGCCAACGATGTGGGGGATCTTTTTTGAGGATATCAATTTTTCTGCAGATGGGGGGTTATATGCGGAACTTGTAAAGAACAGGTCTTTTGAGTTTACGCAACCGCTGATGGGGTGGAAGCAGGCTGATAAAAAGGGTAAGGTACTGATCGTGAACCGCGCGGATAATAAGGCAAACCCCCGCTATGCACATGTTAGCGGAGAAGTAAACCTGGTAAATGAGGGTTTCAGAGGCATGGGGCTTACACAGAACGCGCAATATAATTTTTCGGTATGGGCACGGGGGAATACCGGGATCAATGTGACATTGATGAATGAGAAAGGAGAAGACATCGGGCATGGCAATGTGGTTGTTGCCGGTGCGGAGTGGAAGAAATATACCTTATCCCTTATGGCTGCCCAAACAGTGGCAAAGGGCGCTTTAGGTATATCGTTTTCAGGGGACGCAGATGTGGATATGATCTCCCTGTTCCCGGCCAATACCTGGAAGCAGCGCCCCGGTGGTTTGAGGGCAGACCTGGTACAGTTGCTGGCAGACCTTCACCCTGGGTTTGTACGTTTCCCCGGAGGATGTATCGTAGAAGGGCGCGATCTGGCGAACCGTTATCAATGGAAGAATACGGTAGGGAAGGTGGAAGACCGTACGCTGATCGTGAACCGCTGGAATACGGAGTTCAGCAACAGGGCTCCGGGGGATTACTTCCAGAGTTATGGGCTGGGGTTCTTTGAGTATTTCCAGCTGGCGGAAGATATAGGGGCTTCCCCATTGCCTATTTTGAATTGTGGGATGGCTTGTCAGTATAATACAGGAGAAGTGGCAGAGGATGTAGACAATTATATCCAGGATGCGCTTGACCTGATAGAATTTGCGAATGGGACCGTGGATACCCGTTGGGGGAAATTAAGGGCAGAAATGGGGCATCCTGCGCCTTTTAACCTGAAGATGATGGGAGTGGGGAATGAACAGTGGGATAGTCAGTATGTATCCCGGTACAAACGCTTTGAAAAGGTGCTGAAGGGGAAGTATCCGGAGATTAAGTTAGTATCCAGTGTAGGTCCTTCTCCTGATGGGGACCGTTTTGATTACTTATGGACAGAGATGAAAGCGGCACATGCAGACCTGGTGGATGAGCATTATTATATGTCGCCCGACTGGTTCCTGCAAAATGCCCGCAGATATGATCATTACGACCGTAATGCGCCTAAGATCTTTGCAGGGGAATATGCCGCGCATGTGAAGGACAAGGAAAAGGATGGCCCGGAAACACGTAATACCTGGGGAAGCGCCCTGGCAGAAGCTGCGTTTATGACCGGACTGGAAAGGAATGCGGATGTGGTGCAGATGGCCTCTTATGCCCCTTTACTGGCGCATGTGGATGCCTGGCAATGGCGCCCGGACCTGATATGGTTTGATAACCTGCGGTCTGTAGGTACGCCTAATTACTATGTACAGAAGCTGTTTGCGAATAACAGGGGCGTACAGACCGTTCCTGTACTAAGCAACGGGCATACGCTGGCAGGGGAAGACAGCCTGTATGCCAGTGCAACGATTGATGCTGCCAGTCATAAGGTGTTCCTGAAAGTGGTGAATGTATCCGGTAAGCCGGTGACTTATACTATCAGGCCGGAAGGAACAAGAGGTTATAATATAGAGGTGATGCAGGTATTGACCGCTTCCGATAAAGCGGATTTTAATACACTGGATAATCCGGGAGTGGTAAAACCTGTGGAGATCAGGAAAGCTGTGGATAAAAAGGGTAAAGTAGTGCTGGCCCCTAATTCCCTGAATCTGATTGTGATGAGTTATTCGTTGTAGGTGCGGGGTTAATATTGATCAGTTGTCAGCCCGGTGCATTACTGATTATCGTTCTTTCGGTATTGACTCATTTTTATTTTGGTGTATTTTCTGATAGTGCCTCAGTTTGATTATTATGTTTGCCAGCTGTTATAATGATAAATACACTGCATCTGACTGTTTAGTTCCCTGATGTAGCCCTGGAATATGGGTGCAGGATTTGTTTTTCAATTTAACTTCACCTGATATTCACGTCAGATAAGGTGTATTTATCATTATAACAGCTGGCGCGAAGATTAAACTGAGATACTACCTATTTTCTATTGTTTTGAGTTTGTATCTTTAGATATGGCAAAGGAGAATAACCCCAAAAACGATATAAATCAAATAGCTAAAAGCATAGTAGATACTGCAATGGAAGCCAAATTGACTAAAAGAGTGATGAAGATTGAATACATCGCTAAATTACCTGGATAAATATTTTTCTCTTGATTAATTACGCGTTTATCTCTTTGAATTGTTTTATTAATTCCCACAAAGCAAGCCAAACAACTGCAAATCCTCCAATAATTGTATAGGCTAATTCAGAATCTTCCAAGCTTAAGGGATCATTTATTATCTTATTCCTGACTATTGTGTGGAAAACAAGGCTAAAACCGCTCATAATAGAAGCTACGGAGAAAAAGTTGGCAAATACGTTAACTAAGGAATCCCTGGTAAGTTTACCTTTCCAGATTGAATTAATAATATAAACAATGGTAACAAACCCTGAAATACACATGATCCAATGGGCTTGAAAGAAATTTGCATTCTCCAAAAGAAATATAATTGAGGTTAGTAGTAATAATTTCGTGAGACTATAAGTTTTCTATATGGTCTGGTCATTATGAGATAGGACCTTTTTTTCTCGTTGGTATTCTGCCAATCCTGTAATACCTGCTCCAAATAAACTTCCTATCACAAGTCCTGCTATTGTTCCTATTCCAGGCAATAACACAGATCCTACAGCAGCTCCACCAGCAAGGCCGGAAAGGCTTGCTGTAACTACTTTGGGAACACTTACCTTAGTATCTGTATTCTCTACATGTACTTTGGTATCAACTATATCTGTTTTAACATATGACATACTAGTACGAATTTAAGCTTTAATTATATTCAAAACTTTATTTTTATTTAACTTGATTTGATCAGATTCGAATAAATAATAATTTCTTTAGTTTTCTATAATCTGGTGGCTGTTTTGCAAGAATATCAGCCATGATATTTCGGATTGATCTCAATGTCAATTTGAGAACTGATCTTATCAATAAGATAATATCTTGTGTTGTTACCCACACCTTTTCGTCATAACAAAGAAGCTTTTGAGTGTTCATAAACAGTTGCCCTAATATAACCACAGCCATATGCCTATGCCAGCTTTGAGCGCTTCGGGTTTGATACTCATTTAGACTAATTCCTTTTTACCTTCTCTAAATGATTTTTCTATAAAGAACCGCTTGCACTGCATATAAGCTAACTCTTACATTGATGCTCCAGGTTTGTAACACAGGGTTTGGATGCTAATGAAAAGTAAATTTACCCGTATGCATTTTGAGCAATTCGGATTTGACAATCCTAAGGTGGTATTATTAGGATTTTGCAAAAGTAAAGGGTAGCTTTTGAAATTATAAAGGTTAGCTTTATTTTTTTTATACCCCATATACCTCACGATTACTACAAGTATAGCCCGATAAATCAGAAGGTATCGCCTCAATTTAGTCTGTTTTTGATTCTTGGATTTCTGGCTAGCACTACCTATTACATCCGTTTTTACACCAGAGAAATATCATATCTGGACATACTGTTGCTTGATGTATGAAGCTTCTGCCGTTTGATAGGAGTCTTTTATTTGAGTTGGCTTTTAGCGATTAGAGCATCTGTAACTGTTTCTATGAGCGTTCTATCTTGCTTACTTAACTTTTCTATTTTTGTTAACAATAATGCGAGGTCTCTTGTTATTGAGTCTTTTGAGATGGGATCTCTTTCTGCAATACCCGCGAGATAATCTAATGATACATTAATAGCCAAAGCAATTTTTGCCGTGACCTCAAGGGGTGGTTGTACTATGCCTCTTTCATATTTTCCTACAAGGTCTCTGGTCGCTCCAATGCGCTTCCCCAATTGCTCCTGGGTCCAGCCCATTTCGTCCCTTGCTAAAGCAATTTTTTCACCTATTGTCATTTTACATGCATTTGAAAAATGAATTTACAATTAAATGTGAAGTATGTTTGAATTTGCAAGGATCTGAAAAAATAAGGATCATCTTCTATTGGTAAATGACAATCTTATGACTTAAAATAAGCTTAATAAGCTCTTTAAACTGATCTTTTTAAGCTTATTTTTCTTATATTCGTATAAACAATAACGTTATGAAGATACAAACACGATTAGGCAAAATGCATTACAAAAATGTACAGAGCCAGCGACTGGCCTGGACTAACTACATTCAGGTACCCTGGCTTAACTTATCAGGGCAATGGTTGCAAAAAGCGGGTTTCTCTGTTGGCGAACCAATTGTTATTACCGTTTTGAAAAACAAATTGATTATTTCAAAAATTAAAACTGAAACAAATGACAACGCAAAAAAGGAACGATGTGAACAACATGACAAAAACAAAAATGTACGACGTAAGATACATGGAGCAGAAGGTGTTTCATGATCATAAGATTCCTTCTCTGCATCTTTTCAGTACATGGCTTAGGAATGCATTAATGGTTTGTTAGCAGGTATTCCCAGTACCTGTACCCAATAATTACAATCTCAATTATTTATTTAAAATTCATGTGAACTCTTATGGGGTAAGGATATACGTTTGTTAACTATTTTTAAAAATCATGCTTTTATGAAAAATATATATGCTGACACTTCTGTTATTGGAGGATGTTTTGATAATGAATTTAAAGGACACAGCCTCTCATTGTTTGATGCATTTAAGACAGGCAGGCTGAAACTACTTCTTTCGGATATGACCTTGCAGGAGCTGGAACCTGCAAGGGAAGAAATAAGGAATAAAATATTTGAGATCCCATTTGTTAACATTATAGAAGTAATAACTACTGATGAAGTAAATGAATTGGCATCAGAATATATTTATTCAGGAGCATTACCCAGGAAAAGTTATGATGATGCTGTTCATATTGCCCTGGCAACATTCAATAAAGCGGATGCAATTGCCAGTTGGAACTTTAAACACATTGGAAATTTTGACAGCATAAAAATGTGTAATCATGTAAATACGCTATATGGTTACAAACAAATAGAGATGATGACACCTTCTTTAATTTTAAAAACCATCCAATATGAAAGAATCAAAACTGTATGATGCCGTTGCAGAAGTTAGAAAGCACAGGAAGATGTTTGGTATTATTCACTGGAATAATCCAGCGTTGTTTAAAGCGAAGTTAAAAGCTGCACGGGAGAAATACCACGAGAGATTGTCAGCAATGAACGCTGTTGTGGTAGATTAACCAGTAGTTATTGATAAAATATGCATCATTTACATGGGGGATGCATGATTCATACGGGGTTCATGCTTAAACCATGCATCAGGTATGAAGGAGACATGAAGGAGACATGAAGGAGGTATGAAGGAGGGGCCTTAAATCCGAAGATATGGTATCCGGAAGATTAGCTGGAAAACTGTATCAAACTGTACCAGGATCAATGTAAAAAGGTACCAGGAGTTGAGAATGACCTCCCTATAACTCCCCTATAAGCCCCCCTTAAATAAGGTGGGCTTATAGGGGGCTTATAGGGGACTATAAGGGGGCTTATATGGGGCTTTTACTACTTTGAAATACGCTAGAAATCAGGGTAAAGCATTAATACTTCAAAAAGGGCAATACTACTTGTTCCGGTACCTCGGTTATCATGCAAAAATCCTGCATGGTTACGAATTCCTGCGGGGATTTACCAAGGTGCTTCTTTATTTGTTTTAAGGGCCGCCGTGCGGCCTGAAAGCCAGGACTTTATTGCTGTAGAAAAAATGAAACTGGATATCTCTGCAGCAGGAATAGCAGTTTTTACAAAAGCGATTATAAAAATAACGCGCATATCTCCCGTGAATCTCAGGAGGAGCTTATCCCCTTTGTAGTGGCATATTTCGGTTCCAAACAAACGAATGATCTGGCAATTAAGAAAATTTATCGTAATCCTGAACCCGCAGCTATCGGGGACACAATAGGTTTCTTACAAGAATGATCGATCATCAGAAAAATATTATAACTTTTTTTATTTTCACAATTTATTGATAATGAATAAAATACACAAGGGGGTGCAGGGGGGTATGCACCCCCCTGCACCTGTTCTTGTATTGTTTATTTCTTTTTATTTGCATAAAAACATTCAAGGTATACGAACAAGCATTCCCATTACTTAAAATGAAGAACAACAGGTAGAAAAATTTATTCTCCCTCTCAAAAAGACAAACTTACCAAACAGAGGAACGCTACGGCCCCGGAACTATCAGCAAATTCTTAAACGTAAAAAAACAAGCGATGAATTACATTTTTCATAGGCAAAATTTCTACAGGATCTCACGCAATTTACTGATGAACAGCAGCCATATAGACAGCAAGAATACGTTTGCCAAAACGCTTAAGGAACTGCACGAATACGGTTACATCATCTATCAGCCGGAACTGCACAAAGGGCATTACCCCAAAGTAACGGTCATCCGGTTAACAGATCGTGAGATAATGAAAAATCAATTGGATCTTTTTCCCGATAGCAATACCCCATCTGATACAAATAGTGGTACCAGATATGGTACAGGAGTAGTACCAATTGTGAACAGATATGGTACTACATCCGGTACAGGTAGTAGTACCATATGTGGTACAAGGGTAGTACCAGATGTGAGCAGAACCGGTACCACATCTGGTACCGAAGTAGTACCAGAAGTGGTACACTTAATAAAACAATATAAACAAATTAAAACAATAGAGTGTGAGACACACGCACCAAAATATCCAACCATGAAAGAAGTTTTAAACTGGGTTAATAAAAAACACATAAGCGCAGAAACGGCCCTCGCGTCTTTTTTGCCGCCATTCAACCAACGGGCAGTACTTAGTAGGTGATCCATTAAAAAAATGACAGGAAGCCCCCTTAAAATGGCTTTTAGCCACAAAGAAATCATTCAACTATGAGCGCCCCAATCCTCTCTGCACAAAAAACAATAAAAACTATTCAAACCCTCTATGACTATCATGCGATTTTGCCACCCTGTTTTAATAGTTTGCTGGTATTTGGTACTAGAAAAATACCTGACATCAGCGCTGTTTACCAGAACGACCAGGATACATTCAGATTTATTATACCGGGTTATATCCGCCCATTTTGGTGCAAATATCCCTAAAGTAGCCGGCACTACTGTTAAGTACTGTTAACTAACATTAATTATTGTTAAACACAAAGCAGGCCAGTAGTGAACTTTTCTTTTGCAAGAGCCGCTGCCACAAAGATTCTGGCTATCCCGGTATCGTAATTTCAGGTATTGCCCTCCCATAAAAACCCTTTCCTGTGGCACGCTTTTTATGACTTTATACGTGTTGAATGAAGGGGGTTCGGAAAAGTATTAATATGGTTAATAAACACATGCGCAGGCTTATCCTTTATCTTATCCTTTTTAAGGCATTTCCTTTATATGCACAGGATACTACCACCGTAACAAGATGGGACCTGCAGCAATGCCTTGATTATGCAAAACAGAATAACATCACTTTAAACAGTCTTCGTTTAAATGCAAAGAGCGCTGAACAGGACCAGCTATTATCCAGGTCAGCGGTATTGCCTAATCTATCTGCTTCATTATCTCCTACTTTAACACATGTGAAATCTACGGGTAACGGGGATTTTGTTCCTTCGTTCAATACTGCTGCCAATTCTTCTGTTATCCTGTATAATGGGGGATATCTTAAAAATGATATCAAACAAAAAGACCTGCTGGCAAAAGTAGCAGGACTGGACCTGCTGGCGGCGGAAAACGATATCACTTTGCAGATCACCCAGGCTTATCTCAATATTCTCTTAGCGAAAGAGAATATTGTATATGTACAGAATGTAGTGGCTACTTCTGAAGCGCAACTGAAACAGGAACAGTATTTCTATGATGCAGGTACTGTAGCCAGGAAAGACCTGGTACATATACAGGCACAACTGGCCAATGACAGGTATACACTGGTAACGGCACAAAACGCTCATCGTCAGAATATCCTTACATTAAAGCAGCTGTTGCAACTGCCCACAGATACCGCTTTTGAAGTAGTAGAGCCGGATACACTGATGACTGCTGCACTTTCTCCGTTAAGGGATGTACAGCAGTATGCACTGGCAAACAGGCCGGAAGTAAAAAGCAGTGAACTGAGCGTACAATCTGCACAACTGGAACTGCAGAAAGTACGGGCTGGATATTTACCTACCTTGTCCGCCGGTGCTGGTATAGGCAGTAACTTTGGCGCTAACACTTATAACTCGTATGTAAAGCAGCTGGATAATAACTTCTATCAGCAGATAGGCGTTACATTATCTGTTCCTATTTTCAGCAGGAGAGTCAACAGAGTGAATGAAGAGAAGTCAAAGCTGGAAATAGGGCAGGCACAACTCACGTTACAGAATACACGCACTGTATTGTCTCAGGAGATTGAACAGGCTTATATCAATGTAGAAAATGCACAGTCGCAATACGATGCAGCCGTGGAACAACTGCGTTATACGCAGGAAAGTTACCGGATTGCGAATGAACAGTTGAAGATAGGGGCCGCGAATACAGTGGAAGTACTGCAACAGAAAAACCTGTACGTGCAGGCATTACAATCTTATATCCAGGCCAAATACAGTTCGGCGCTCTATATCAGGATCTATGATTTTTACAGGGGTATTCCCGTTAAGTTATAAAATTATCTACGGATGAAGAATAAGAAGGTGATTATAGCAATATTGATACTGCTGGCAATAGTAGCCGTGTGGTATTTCTTTTTCAGAAAAAAGGAACAACCGGTTGTAATTGAAACACAGAAGCCTGCCTACGGGCGTATCTTCACCAGCGTAACGGCGACAGGTGCCGTACAGCCGGTAGATACCGTGGCAGTGGGTACGCAGGTATCGGGAACATTGAAATATATCTATGCTGATTTTAACTCCAAAGTAAAGAAAGGTCAATTACTGGGTGAGCTGGACAAGATCCTGTTACAGGCTGAAGTAGACCGTAACAGGGGAGCGCTGGCCAGTGCGCAGAGCCAGTTGATATACCAGGAAGCACAGTTTAAAAGAGAGGACCAGTTATATAAAGTAGGGGCAGTGAGCAAAGCGGATTATGATAACCAGTATTATCTGTATACCGCTGCTAAAGCTGGCGTGGAAAGTGCAAGGGCCTCTTTGCAATCTGCACAGAGGAATCTGTCTTTTGCTGATATTTATTCTCCTATAGATGGGGTTGTATTAAGCAGGAGCGTGAGCGTGGGACAAACAGTAGCGGCCAGTTTCAGTACGCCTACCTTGTTCGTTATTGCCAAAGACATTACTAAAATGCAGGTACAGGCAAACGTGGATGAAGCGGATATTGGTAATGTAGCAGATAGTCAGCGGGTATCTTTTACCGTAGATGCTTATCTGGATGATGTGTTTTCGGGTAAAGTGCAGGAAATAAGATTACGTCCGGCGGTATCGTCCAACGTAGTAACGTATACGACTATCATCAGTGCTCCTAATGACGATATGAAGCTCAAACCGGGTATGACGGCAACGGTTACTATTTATACGAAAGAGAAAGAGAATGTAATGCTGATACCTGCAAAGGCGTTGATGTTCAAACCCGATTCTTCCCTGTCTGAAAAGTTTGTGGTGATAGCTATTGCGCCGGCAGCGGCGGAAAGGCATAAGAGCGCTAAACCGGTAACAGGAGGGAACAGGGATACGATACGGAATAAAACAGCGGACCATGTAAAGACGGCCGCTAATTATGTATGGGTGCAGCGGGGCGATACTTTATTACAGAAGAAAGTGGTGATAGGGTTGAATGATAACACACGTGCAGAAGTTATATCCGGCTTATCGGATGATGAATCAGTGATCACAGGTATGCAACGGTTAACGAAAACAACTGCTACTGCAGCAGGTAATGGTGCCAGTCCGTTTATGCCACAACGTAGAAGACGATGAGTAAGAAGATACTGGAATTACAGAATATCAAACGTACGTTCATTATGGGAACGGAGACGGTACATGCTTTAAGAGGAGTGTCTTTTGATGTGATGGAGGGCGAATTTGTGACGATCATGGGGAGTAGTGGTTCCGGTAAGACTACCTTACTGAACACGCTTGGATGCCTGGATAAGCCCAGTGAAGGGGTATATATGCTGGACGGTGTGAACATAGGAGGATTGTCGAGAGATGAGCTGGCACGGTTGCGTAACCGTAAAATCGGGTTTGTGTTCCAGTCGTACAATTTATTGCCCCGTACGTCTGCACTGGAAAATGTGGAGTTACCGCTTTTTTATAATTCTTCCGTCAGTTATGAGGAACGTAAGCAGAAAGCGATCCATGCGCTGGAAGCCGTGAAGCTGGCAGACCGGCTGGAACATACACCTAACCAGCTTTCCGGAGGGCAGCAGCAGCGTGTGGCGATTGCGCGGGCATTGGTGAATGAGCCGGTAATGATACTGGCAGATGAGGCCACCGGCAACCTGGATACACGTACTTCTTACGAGATCATGGCATTGATGCAGGAACTGAACCAGGTGCAGGGGAAGACGATCGTATTTGTGACACATGAACCGGATATAGCGGCTTTCAGCACCCGTACGGTAATGCTGCGCGACGGGAAGGTAGTGAAGGATACTGCAAATACAAATATACGTTCAGCAAAAGAAGCGTTGGCATCATTGCCACCGGCAGATGATTATTGATTATGAATATCTTAAATCTCATAAGAATAGCTTTTAAGGCGTTGCAACGTAATAAGTTGAGGGCTTTCCTGACCATGCTGGGCGTGATCATCGGGGTGGCTTCTGTCATCGCTATGGTAGCAATAGGGCAGGGCTCCAAGCAGAGTATTCAATCGCAGTTGTCCAGTATGGGGTCTAACATGATCACGGTACTGCCCGCCAGTAATGTGGCCGGCGGGGCCAGATTAGGCGGGGCTACGGTGAATACATTGACGCTCGATGATGTAAAGGCATTGCAGAAGCAGGCGGTTAATATCAGTTTTATATCTCCTGCTGCCACTTCCAGCGGCCAGTCTATTTTTGGTGCCTTTAACTGGCCTACTACCATATTTGGGGTAAGCCCTTCCTACCTGGATATACGTCAGTGGGAATTAACCGATGGTGTTCCTTTTTCTGATGAAGATGTAAGGGCTTCTGCAAAAGTGTGTTTAATCGGGCAGACAGTAGTGAGTAACCTGTTCCCGAATGGGGAAAATCCTATCGGCAAGATCATCCGTTTTAATAATCTTCCTTTCCAGGTGATAGGTATACTGGCAGCAAAAGGACAAAGCTCTTTCGGGCAGGACCAGGACGATGTGATACTGGCACCTTATACTACGGTACAAAAAAGAATACTGGCGACTATCTATTTCCGTACTATTTATGCGTCTGCTATTAATGAAAGCGCATCGGATGCGGCTACAGATGAAATTACCAGTATACTGCGCAAAACACACCGGTTACGTGCCAGTGATGAGAATGATTTCCAGGTGAGGACAATGGCAGAACTGATTACGGCATTAAGCTCTACCAGTAACCTGCTGACGATCCTGTTAACAGCTATTGCAGGGATTTCCCTGGTGATCGGGGGTATTGGTATCATGAACATCATGTATGTATCAGTAACGGAACGTACCCGTGAAATAGGGCTGCGTATGTCTATTGGTGCGAGAGGAATTGATATCCTGATGCAGTTCCTGATAGAGGCTATTATGATCAGTATTACAGGGGGATTAATAGGTGTAGCATTAGGTATTACCGCAGCTAAACTCATTACTGTATTTTTATCCTGGCCAACACTGGTATCAGAATCTTCTATTATTCTTTCCTTTGCAGTATGTGCTTTTACAGGGGTGTTCTTTGGATATTATCCTGCACAGAAAGCATCCAGGTTAGATCCTATTGAGGCATTGAGATATGAGTAATAATCACATGGTCATAATATTCAAGCTAAGACACTACCCAAAATGAATGAAGTATCCTATTGATAATTAGTTTATTTGGAAATTGAGGTCATCCACCATGTCGCCATCATAGCTGCTTTTTATATGAAATGGTATAATGGTAGCGGGGGAGGTAAGCCGTAGTTTAAGTAATTGACTGGTATCGAGGCGTACAGTATAGGAACCAGGTATAAGACCTATAAAGTTATAATAACCATCAGATTCGGTAAGGATACGTGCAACAAGGATATTATCACTGTTATAAATCCCTACAATTATCCGTCCCTGTCCTTCCCCGTTAAGGTTCACCTTCCCGGAAATTTCACCCAATACTGCAACAGGGACCTCTACGATCTTTAAACGGTTGGGGTCAATGGCTACATTGAGACTCTTCTTTTTTACCTGCCAGGCTATATTATCAAAACTACCTGGATCCAGTTCGATATGATAATTTGTGTAAGGTTCAATATCTGTTATACGTATCACGGTATCACGATTACTATATTGAATGTGGCCACTGCTGGTAGTAGTGGCTTTAAGTCCGGCCACCCGGGGTTCACCGGCTTCCCGTTGTCCGTTACAGTTAAGGTCCAGATAGGGTAACAGTATGATACCTCCTGTACCTGTGCTGTTACGTTTATTGGCATCCAGGTACTTTGTTTTACTGTCGTATACCAGGCTTCCCCTGAGAGATTCCACCAGGGTTGACGTATTGTTGTTATGCCAGCAGGAGAGCCCTGCCTGCGTAAAAGGCAGATCATAACGGAATCCGATCCCTATATTGGAGATCCGGCTTTTGAAGCTTTCTTCGTAAGCTATATTCAGATAGCCATGATAGCATACCTGTTTACTCAATTCACACTTTATTGAGATGGGCTTGTGGCTATTATACTCGTATTGCAGCTGCGAGATGCACATCAGTTTGGCAGGAAGCCTGAAAGATAATGAAAGGTTACTATATACGTACAGTGGTGCCTGCTCTCTGAATATAGCGTAAGTGGTAAGGTTGGTACCAACGCCCAGCAGGCTGCCAGAGAGTAACCATTCGGCAGTGGTGTATTTAGTATCAGGCAGCACGATCTGGTTCAGTGTTAACCTGGAAAATGCGGAAAAATGCCGGCTGTTGAATGGCCGGGATATGCTGATCCTCCGTTCTTCGAGGTAATTGTAATTGATAGCCATCTGACCCTTTTTATAGCGGGTATAATTCGCTTCCACTTCCAGGTTTGATGAAGAACGGTAACTAACCACACCTCTGGATCTTACATTGTAAGTATAATCCCCGGAGAACAGGAGGTTAGGTAGTAGTCTCACGGAAGTGTTGATAAAAGGCATGTTTTTGCCGGTGGTAACGGTTGATAAATATTCCAGTCCGCCGCCTACTGTTATTTTCCGGGAGGCCCCGTAATTCAGCTGTACACGGGAGAACCGGCTGTCCCGCCCATCTTCCACTATGCCGGCACTTGCCGTATATTCAAATTCATGCCTGGGAAGGAAATTGAATGGTATGTTGACGCTTTCTTCACGGGAACGCTCTTCTCCCCATGGACCATAAAAGCGGAGTTTAATGAGTGAATTGCCATATACCATTGGTACCTGGAAAGTGAAAAATCCGGAAGCATCTGCTTTGGCATAATCCACCAGGGAATTGTTCACATACAATTCCACTATCCAGTTTGGCTCTGTATAATTGCTGAGCGTGTAAGTACCAAATGACCGCCTGCTGGTGGTGGGGGTATTGGTGAACTGTACGCCAACAACAGGAGCATACACAGAGGCGGTTGATTGTACAAAGATCTTTCCTGCTATTATCTGCCGTAATGCCTGGTGATCGTTATTGGCATAACGCCACCGGTAGAATTGCTGTTTTTCATCAAAAGATTTATTAAAAATGGCCTCATGAGGGGTGGTCAGATGTTGCTGTGAAAAATTGTTGTAATTGAGAGAGACATTGGTTTCACCACCGGCAATAATGCCGCCCAGCGTAAGGTTCAGTCTTGTATCATTTGTTCCCGGCAGGTGCTGGGTAGCAATGACAGACCAATCTGCCATGCCTATATGAAAAAGAGGAAAGTTGCGGGCTATGGTAGTATCTGCTTTTATCTCTCCTTTAAGGCGATTGATGTTCTGGCGTATGGTTTCCTGCCGCAATTCACGTATAGCAGGCAATTCAATATTTGTACTCAGGGTTACAGAAAGATTACGGAAACTGAATACACATAATAGTCCGAATATCTTTTCGAAATAACCTGATTGCAGGAATAATCCGGTAGAAGTTTGAATAAGGGCTCCCGGTGGCAGTGTAAACGATTTCCCCTGGTATTGGACCTTATTGTTTGCTTTATCTATAAGGAAAACAGCCTGTTGAGTAATGAAAAAGCCCGTTAATGAATCCTGCCGGGGTGAAAAGGTATTGCGGATCTTTAAAAAATTAAACAGATCGGCAATGGACAGGTAGATGGAATCTTTACAGACGATAGCAGGTATTTCCGTACTTCCGATATTCTGTACTATCAACTCCACCAATATTTCGTCATACTGAGGTTCTTCCCTCGCATAAGCCGGCTTTATACAAAGCAACAGCCATAACAGCAGAAGAGGGGCAATGTACCTGAGAATGACTGGCATTTTATTCCTGTATAAAAGTGATTGAAAACGTTCCGTTGTAAGCGCCTGCCGGATTGGCGAGTGGGCTGCCTATGGTGAGTGTCCCTCCAATTCTTATCTGCGTTCGTACAGGTGGTGTAGTGGTTGTTATAAAAGGAGTGCCTGTATCGGATGTGCCAATATGTAGTGTGAGAATGCCGCCATTACTACCCGTCAGATGTGCATCGGGGCCGTTCAATATAGAGACCAGTGTACCTGGATTAGCTTCTACTTCAATAATAGCGGGAGAGAATGTGAAGCCCAGGTTGGCCTGTATCACATCGCCGGTAACAGCGCGGGACCCGTTTGGATAAATTGTTACGGTACCTCCTGAAATACCCTGGAAAAATGCACCGAACATCAATCCCTGGGATGGGTTCACATAAATGGATATCGTATTGGGCGGCGGCTGTTGCGCGCTTACAGGTAATTGGGTTGAAAGTAATATTACAATTACATATATCAGTTTATGCGAACAATGATTATTCATTTCCTATGAATATTTTTTTTGAATGGAGACCCTTCTGCGAATGACAACTTACAATATAGACGCCACTGCTGAATACGGGATTGAGGGAATGATAACCATTGCCACTTATTTCCTGCCGTAATATTACCTGACCCACAATATTGCTGATGGTGATACATCCTGTTTCGCCCGGAGCAAGGTCCTGGTACACGGATACCTTTCCTCCTGTACTGTATACATTGACCGTTTCGTTTTTCGACTGCGGGTTCTCCAGTTCCTTTTCGCTGAGTACCAGTGAAAAGCGCTGCTCATATTCGCCTGCTTCCAATTGCACGCGGTAATGCGGATTACGTTGCAGGTCCTGTAGAATGCCTGTTTTAACATCTCTAAGATAAATGTGCAGGCCGAAGGGCATCTGTTCGATGTCCTGTATAGTGAAGGTTATCCACCCTGTTTTTTCTGATGCCAGTCCTAATTGCACACTGGCGCTGTCATGCAGATAAGGGAGTGACCTGATAGACAGTTTTGCCGCATCTTTTGAAAACAGGTAGAGGCTGGGTATCTGCGGATCTGTATTCATTATTTTGAGGGCATCCGTGGCCTGGTTGAAAGCAGGCGTGGCCGCATCATCAAAATAAATAGTAACAGCATCCCCGGATAAATTTTCATCCGCAAAGGAGGTACTTAACCGAAGCAACGGAGGGGTTGTCTTTCTGTGGAAAGCGGTTGTAAAATTGTTGATCCTTGCATTGTTATTGATCGAAAAAGTAGCAGCTACGGGGTAGGTACCATTGGATACATGTACAAAGAAGCCCTGCATGGCAGGTATAATGTTGTTAGCGGTACCATCGCTGGAAATGCCATTGATATAAGAGCTGTAACTGCCTTTATACTGACTGGTAGTGCCGGCATTGAAGTAATACACTGCATTGTCAATGTTTGTCCGTGTCCAGCCTTCCGCAGCGTCCCAGTCAACCGGAGAAGGGTATGGATTGCCTGCCAGGTTAAAACCAAGTGTATAGGGTTGATTGTGGTTGTACAGGATGGGGGATGTTACCGTATTATTATTCACCACGCCGGTCATATCCACTGTTTTAGGAGTGGTAGCAGTACCAAAATTTGCGGCATATCCCAGCATAGGTGTAAGTATACCTGTAGTAGAGGTATAGTCTGTCCACCCCGAATAGTTACGATCTTCCGTATAAGAATAGAAAGTAGGAAAGGACGCTGTAAGATCGAGGTCATCGGAGAATTCGTTGACGGTAGCTGCCTGGAAAGGAGAGCTGAAATATTTATAGCCAAAGCCGGAAGCAAGATAGCGTTGCATGGTGACGTTCCCTATCACATCGCCCGCTCCGCTGCCATCAATCAGTGCTGTTTGTGTAGCTGTAGAAAGTAAGGTAAGGTAACCGCCGGCCGTTAATTGCCCGGTAGTAACTTTTAATATTCCGGAAAGTTGCAGTGTACCGTTTAATGTGACATTATTGTTGATGGTAAGATTTTTAATTGTGTTTCCTGCAAATGCACCGGAAGGTATCACCTGGGCGGTGCTGCCATTTAATTCAACAGTGCCGTTGTTCGCTGTAAAAGTGCCGCTGTTGCTGATACTGCCGGCTATTTGTAATGTGCTGCCGGAGGCTGTTAGCGATGCACCTGACTGAATAGTGATATCTTTTGTGGTGGCAGTACCTGTGCTGATAAGCGGATAGCGGGTGAGGCTGGAAGGGATAGTAACATTGGAGGTACTTAGCGGAACAAAACCGGATGACCAGTTACCGGTAAGGTACCAGTCGGTGCTTACAGTTCCCGTCCATGTAACACTGGTAGGATAGCCTACCGCAAGATCGCCGATGGCGGTCAATCCTGTTGCCTGTATAGAGGTAGATAAAGGGGAGGCAACAGCAGGCAGTGACCAGGCAGCACCGTTATAATTACCTGCTTTGAAATTGGCAGTAACTGCTCCTGCATCCACATCCGTGGCTACCCAGTTAACAGTAGCGGAAAGGGTAGTAAAAACAGTGGCGCTATTGGTAAAGGACCAGTAACGGTTCACACTTCTGGTGGCATCGATGCCGGATGTACTGAGGCTGGGATGGTCCGGTGTTCCCACTGTGGCACTGAGGTTCCCAGCTGTTGTAACACTTGCAAAAATGATGGTAGCCGGTGTATAACTGGTATTATCCCCTATTTCAAATGTTCTGCTCACATTTGATCCCGTAGCGATGTTCTTTTGTAATTTCCCGTATACCCATCCGGTAGACTGTAAAGCGCCGGATACGCTGCCGGAAGCCGGAAGTATAACGCTGTTACTGCTGCCTGTTTGTATTTTCCCGGTAATAAAATTCAGTATACTATTTACGGTAATATTGGAGGATAATGTGACGGAGTTAATTGTTTTTTTAACCGTAAGATTATTAAATGCACCCGTTGACGAAATATCCTGTGCGGCAGCGCCATTGAAGACGATCGTACTGCCTGTGCCGGTAAATGTACCACTTGTCATATTCCAGTTGCCTTCCAGTGTATCTGAAAAACTGCCGGGTACAAAAGTGCCGTTAGCCAGAGAAAAATTACCCAGCATGTGCAATATAGCAGATGCCGTTTTTGTACCTGCTGTTGAAATGGTAAGGTTACCATAAGTTACAGCAGCTATAGCCTGTGTAGTACCATTATATTCAACGGTACTGGTTGATCCGAGTGTTTTTGTATTATAGTTGGAGGGAAGGGTATTGGTACCGCCAATTTTTAATGTAGCTCCGTTTGCAACAGTCAGTGTACCTCCTGTAACAGTAGAGCCTCTGTTAGCCGTAAATGAGGACAGGTCCAGCGTAGCGGCACTCACATTAATATTCCCTGTTGCAGCGCTGGTCGCGTTTAATGCATTCAGATTTCCTGCCGGTGTTTTTATTCCCGCACCGCTTATTTTAAGTGTTGAATAAGTAAGATTTTGTTTAATGGTCTGATTAACCAGTGTAGCGCTATAATCCACGGTACATCCGGCTGTAAGTGTAGCCGATCCGGTTATGCCATAGTTGGCGGCGAAAGTTGCGGCATTGACGTTTAGTATACTGCTGGCACCGAGGGTTAGGGTAGCGGCACCTGATACGAGGTATGGGGTTGTATTTTCTGCAGGAATGAATGTGCCATTTACGATAAATGCGGTAGATACAGATATGCTTGTAATGAGGTTTATGGTGCTTCCTGCATTGATGGTCAATCTTCTGAAAGGGGTGGTAGCGGCTCCGTCAATTGTTTGGGTGGTACCTGCAAATATTACGGTAGCTCCGGAGTTGGTGGTAGTGAAGGAGCCATCATTATTCCAGTCGCCGTTTAATGTAAGAGTAGTGTTGCCCTGGGAAAAGCTACCATCACTGCTGATGGTCAGATTATTTGCAACTGTAAGGGTACTACTTTGCGTAAGTACCGGTGATCTTGTACCCGCGCCGATAGTAAGCGATTTACAGGCAGCAGCAGCATTGACGGTAGGCTGGGAAAGCCCTGTGAAATTTGCGTCACCGATAATAACATCAGTAGTAGCAGTGGGCACTCCTGCGGTCCAGTTAGCCGCATTATTCCATGCAGTACTTGTTGTGCCTTTCCAGCTAGTTTGCCCCATGGAAGTTACCGGTGATAACAAGACTATGAGCAAAAGCCACCTGTTTTTTTGAGTGTTCATGATGGTTGCAGATTAATGTAATGCTATCTCTCCTTCAGCCATTGCCTCGGTTTTGGTTTTTCCATTTGCCTGTGCTGAATATATTACCCGTATTTTGCCGCTATGATAATTAATGCCTGGCGTTGTATTCAGGTCTATGCGGAACTGACGTTTACGTGTAGGCGTATAAACAGCTACACCTTTTACAAGTCCGACTGAAGTAATTTTTCCCTGTGGTGAAATATATTCTGCTGTAATATCACCGTATACAGACATGTTTCCTTCGCGGTTAAAAACTACATTGATTCCTGGTGTTCCATCGCTGGCTATAGAAAAGGAGAGGCCGGAAAGGCTTACTTTGGCAGTGCTTTCCCCTGTGCGGATAATTACCGGTATGGTAATGCCAAAAACGGGTACCAGCTTTACAGATATTGTTCCGGAATCTTTATGGGAACCTTCATCTCCTAATGGTTTTTCATCTTGTACTGCCCTGAAATATACATGTGAACGATATTCACCAGGTTCCATCTGGTTATAATTAATAAGCTGGATTTTGACTAATTGCGCTTCATTGGGTGCGAGTACCACACTACGTGGAAAAATGCGTAAATACTTACTGGCAAAGGCTTGTCCTGAATCAGGCTCCGTAATACTTTCAAATGAGCCGTTCTCATTCATCCTGATTTCTATGAGGGAGACAACATATTTTGCAGTATCCCTGCCGGTATTAGCCAGGTTCAATTGCTGCGTTTTTTTTGGTCCATCAAATACAATTCTTTTAGGAGTAACCAGGAGATTCCCTTGTGCGGCCGCAGTTACAGCATAAAAAAATGTGCATAGCAATGCCCCTGCAGATATTTTCTGCAATAATGCCAATTTCATAGTGGAGGTTATTGAACGTCATCAGGAAATACAATACAGCGTATTGCATTTCCTGATGATGTTCATTAATTAATTATAGTTTACTGTAACATTAAAAGGAGTAGCGCTCGTATATGTACCTGCTGCCTGAGCTGCTGCTACATTGAGGGTGGCACCTACTTTCAGCGTTTGAGCGCCGCTGCTTAGGGTTCCTGTTCCCGAGGGGGTGCTGGTGAATCCATTTACTGTCATATTAACGGAGGAGTTGGAAATAGTAAGCGTGGAAGGAAGCGTGACGGTGTAAGTATAAGCGCCTTCCCCGTTTACAGTAAAGATGGCAGCTGAAACGGTCCCTGCGGTAGCGGGGAGTGTTACGCCGCCTGTTTGTGTGCGCGAGTTGTCTGTGGCCAGTATTACAGTTCCGGCGGTAGAGGCTTGTACAGCTACGTTCCCGAAATTCATGTCAGCCGTTTTGGTAATACTGATGGGAGTGACGATGGTAGCTGTCGCATTAGCGGTAACTGTTACCTGTGCGAAAGTGTTGGTGGTACTACATAGCATGGCAATGAGGCCAGCTGCGAATGTGGACAATTTTTTCATTGAGGTTGGTTTAAAATTAATTGTGTCTTTGGGATTTCAGAAAGGAATAGAGAACAAATAATAAATTGAAGTAAATGTTAATGCTTAAGGCATGCTAATACTACATAACATGACAATAAAGCCAACTGGAGATAGTGACGATCAATTCATTTTGGTCAGTTTTAAATAAATAATAATATTAAAATTCAAGAGGATTTTGGAAAGGATAGGGAACAAATTCGCGGAATAATCAATTTTCGAAGGCAATTTACACCTTTTCCCCAGTCTGCCAAATTAAAATTACCCGTTTGAATATTATGTTTTACAGATGTTGTACAGTATAAATACACTGTATCTGACTGTTTAGTTCCCGGATGTTCAATTTAACTTCACCTGCTATTCACGTCAGATAAGGTACTGTTTTATCCTTAACAACACCTGGCGAATGGGGATGATTAATTTCCATCTTGAATATTATGTTTGGCAGATGTTGTACAGCATAAATACACTGCATCTGACTGTTTAGTTCCCTGATGTAGCTGTAGAATATGGGTCCAGGATTTGTTTTTCAATTTAACTTCACCTGATCATCACGTCAGAAAAGGTGTATTTATTTCTGTACAAATCTGGCGCGAAGATTAACTGAGCATTACTACAAATCAGGTTTGGGAATGATTGATTCCCATCCTGAATATTATGTTTTACAGATGTTGTACAGTATAAATACACTGCATCTGACTGTTTTGTTCCCTGATGTAGCTGTAGAATATGGGTCCAGGATTTGTTTTTCAATTTAACTTCACCTGATCATCACGTCAGAAAAGGTGTATTTATTTCTGTACAACATCTGGCGCGAAGGTTAACTGAGCATTACTACAAATCAGGTTTAACAACAGGCCTGGTTAATTTCCAACAACTACTTTCTTAGACCGCAGTCCTTTCTGCGAATAGTAACTTACAATATAGAGGCCACTGCTGAAGGAAGGTCCCAGATCGTGATAGCCGCTACCTGATAATTGCTGGCGTAATATTACCTGGCCGGACATGTTACTTAATGTAATGCCAACTTTATCACCAGTTGCGATATCTGCTGATACATATATTTTGCCACCAGCACTGTACACCTTGAATGTTTCATCGGCATTTTCGGGTGGTGTAAGGTCTTTCAGACTAAATACCAATGAGAAGCGCTTGTTGTATTCTCCTGTTTCAATCAGCTGGCGATAGGTGGGATTACGTTGCAGGTCCTGGGTAATATTTGTTTTTTCATCGCGCAGGTAAATATGCAGACCGGCAGGTATTCTCTCAAGGTCCTGTACTTTAAAAGTAACCCATCCTGTTCTTTGTGTAAGAAGTCCGAGAGGTATCCGGCTGGCACTATCCTGTACATAAGGAAGTGCATGGATAGATAGTTTTGTTGTATCAGATAATGCATACAGATTAGGCACCAGCGGATCTGTATTGATCAGTTTCAGTGCATCCATTTCAGGGTCTGTTGCAGCGGTAACAGAATGATCAAAATAGATAACAGCTGCATCTTCCGGCATGGCTTCATCTGCAAATGATGCATTGAGGCGAAGTAATGGAACGGTTGAAGGCGCATCCCTGTGGTAGCTGGGCGTGAGGTTGTTTACCCTGGCGGTGTTGTTCACTGCAAATGCTGCAGTAACAGGATAGGTGCCATTGGTTACGTGAACAAAAAAGCCCTGCATACTCGGAATGATATTACTGGCCACACCATCGCTGGAAATACCATTGATATAAGTGCTGTAGGTACCGGTATATTGATTGGAGACACCCGGATTAAAATAATAAAGTGCGTTATCGACGTTTGTTTTTGTCCATCCACCACTGGCGTTCCAGTCAACCGGAGAAGGATAAGGATTACCTGCCAGGTTAAAGCCTAACGTATATGGCTGGTTGTGGTTAAATATAACAGGAGAAGTGATGGTCCCATTATTCACGACGCCGGTCATATCTACTGTTTTAGGCGAGGAAGAAGCGCCAAAGTCGGCCACATATCCCACCATGGGTGTCAGTATACCCGAAGTAGTTGTATAGGCGGTATATCCGGAAGAAGCCTGGTTTTCAACATACTTATAAAAAGAGGGGAAAGTGGCTGTCAGGTCCAGGTCATTAGCAAATTCATTTACAGTAGCCGCTGTGAAAGGAGAGCTGACATATCTGTAACCAAACCCCGAAGCCAGGTAACGTTGCATGGTCACGTTCCCTGTAACAGAACCCCCTCCGCTGCCATCTATCAATGCTGTTTGTGTAGCTGTAGACAGGAGCGTGATGAAACCACCTGTACTGAACTGGCCGGTAGTGGCTTTTAATATGCCAGAGACTTTCAACGTACCGCTTAACGTTACACCTGCACTATTGTTTGTTGTAAGGTTTTTGATCTGGTTACCTGCAAATACGCCTGCAGGTATTGTTTGCGCTGTGATGCTGATGAATTCAACGCCCCCGTTGCTGGTGGTGAAAGTACCACTGTTTGTGATGGTACCGGCTATTTGTATGGCACCACCATTGACGGTGAGGGTAGCGCCGGTTTGTATGGTAATACTTTGTACGGTGGCTGTTCCTGTGGTAATAACCGGGTAATTGGTTAAACTGGATGGAATGACAGCGTCGGTGCTGATAAGCGGAGCAAAATTTGTTGACCAGTTACCGGTAGCGTACCAGTCGGTACTAACGGCACCCGTCCAGGTAGTGCTGCTTACCAGTTCTCCCACGGCAATATCCCCTACGACGCTGAGCCCTGTTCCCTGTATGGAAGTAGAAAGCGGAGAAACAGTAGTGGGCAATGACCAGGAAGAGCCATTGTAATCAGCCACTTTAAAGTTGGAGGTAGTGGCCCCTGCATCCACATCCGCAGCTACCCAGTTAACCGTCACGGATGCCGTTGTGAAAACAGTAGTGCTGTTCGTAAATGACCAGTAGCGGTTTACGCTCTTGATAGTATTAAGACCTGAAGTACCTATGTTGGGATGATCGGGAGTGGCCACTACAGCGCTGAGATTACCGGCAGTGGTAACACTGGCGTAAAGCACGGTAGCCGGCGTATAAGAAGTATTATCACCTATTTCAAAAGAGCGGGACACCGATGAGCCGGTAGCTATATTCTTCTGCAATTTTCCATATACCCATCCGTTAGCCTGTGAAGCACCGGTAATACTTCCACCAGCCGGAATGATTACCCGGAAACTGCTGCCTGTTTGTATTTTGCCTGCACTGAATTTAAGGACCCCGTTTGCTGTTACATCTGAAGTAAGTGTAACGGGGTTCGTCGTTTTATTAACAGTGATATTATTAAAAGCGCCGGTGGAAGAGATATTCTGTGCACTGGCCCCATTGAAGACAAAAGTACTGCCGGTGTTGGTAAAAGCACCGCTTGTCATATTCCAGTTGCCATTGATGGTATCAGCAAACGATCCAGGTACAAAGGTGCCGTTGGTGAGGGTGAAGTCACTTAGTATGTACAAAGCAGCACTGGCAGTTTTAGCACCGGTAGTTGAAATGGTGAGATACCCATATGGCGTAGCGCTCGATACTGCCTGTATGCCTCCGTTATATTCCACGGTGCTTAAAGTATCCAATGCATATATGCTGAAGGTGGGTAATGAATTTGTACCACCTATTTTAAAAAAGGAGTTGTCCTCCATCGTAAGTGTTCCACCACCGGGGTCCTGTGTGATGCTAAAGGTGGAGGCATCGAGGGTCCCGCTGTGAATATGAAGATCTGTAACGGCGGTTACATTTTTTGCCAGTGTAGTAGTAGCGCCGGTATTTTTACTGATGGAAATCTGTGCCAGATCAAAAGGAGAGGCCGTTCCGCCTATTACAGAAGACGTGGAGCCTGTCATCGTGAGGGTACCTACGGACGCATCAAAAGTATTATTGTTGGTGAAGTTATGGGATACGTTAAAATCACTGTTGGCCAGGAGGGTACCTGAGATCGTCAGATCATAGAAGGTGGTCCCGTTGCTGCCTGTAAGCTGTGCGCCGGTACCGCTCAGTGTGAACAGGGAGGTGCCTCCATTTAAGGTACCATCACTTTCCATATCCCCTGCCACGGTAAAAGTATTGCTGCCCGCGTTAAAAACGGCATTATTGGTTATCAGGAAGTTGCCTGTTATATTCCAGTTGGCAGCAGGTGTTACGCCGTTTGTATTGGTGACTCTTACCGTGTTTAAAGCGGTAGGGGTACCTGTTACCGACATGGCGCCTGAGCCCCCGAATATGACGATCCCTGTGCTGGTGAAACCGGTGCCTGCCAGTTTGATGGTTTGTGTTGCAGAAGGGCTGAAGCTCATTGTTCCGCTGCTGGTGACAGTACCATTGTTGGTGAAGCTGCCCAGGATGGTATGTGTAGTGGCACCTCCGTTAAAGATGGCGCCGCTGCCGATGTTGAATGCAACTATTATTGTCCAGTTTACGCTGGGATTTATTCCTGCTGTATTATTGACGTTGAGTGTGGCAAAAAGCGGAGCACTGGTAGAATTTAGTACAGGAGAAACATTCCCGTTGAAATTGATGATACCACTGGAGTTGGAGGTGATAGCATTTAAGAAACGGATGGTTTGCACACTGGTACCTGAGAATGTTGTGGTACCATTACTTATCAGCGAGCCGCTGTTGATAAGGTCCCCGCTTATTGTAGCCAGACCGGAACCTCCGTCATAGGAGCCGGTGGAGGTAACGTTTAAGAGGCCGCTGTAGTTGATATTGCTGCCACTTACCGCATAACTGCCATAAACCGTTAACTTGTAGAAGGTGGTATTGCCTGTAATGGTTTTAGTGGTTCCATTCAGGATAACAGTACTGGTACCGGGTGTAAAGGTGCCGTTATTGACCCAGTTACCGCCCAGGTTTAACGTATTGGTACTTCCGTCCAGGGTAGCGCCACTGTTAATGGTGAGGTTTCCGTTCACCGTAAAAGGGCCTGTTAATGTTTTGACACCGCTGTTACTCAGGATCACATTACCCAGCACCACGGGTGGTATTGTTTGAGCAACAGTACCATAAAAATTCACGGTGCTTGTGCTGCTGACGTTATACGTATTAAAGTTGGCAGGCAGGTTATTGGCGCCGCTTGTCAGCAATATTGCTCCGCTGGATGCTGTAAGGGTGCCACCTACAGCACTTCTGTCGCAGGTAAAGGCAGCGATATCCAATGTGCCTGCAGTAGCCGTAAAGTCGCCATTGATAGTAATATTGCCGGTAAGTGTGGCGGTACTGCCTGGTTTATTAAATGTTATATTATTGAACGTGGTAGTAGAAATGGTTTGTGTACCACTGCCATTGAATAAAATGTTGCCGCTTAATGACAGGAATGTACCACTGTTATTCCAGTTACCACCTACGATAGTAGTGATACCATCCCCATTCAGGGTTGAGCCAGCAGCAATGTTTACATTCCCGGTGATGGTGGAAGCGGCATTGATATCCAGTTCACCTGCGGTAACGGTTAGATTACCATTTACTGTAACTGCGGAACTGATAGCTGCGATACCGGCTGCTTTGTTAATGACAAGATGGTTGTAAGTGAGTCCTGCTATGGCCTGAGCCACACTGCCATTATAAGTGACGGTGCTGGTAGAAGGCGTGAATGTGCCACTGGTATAATTAAAGTTGTTACCTATGTTTAAAGCCCCTGCCCCTGTGAAGGTCACATTAGCCCCTGCTGATTCTGTCAGTGAACCGGCAATTGTAGTGGTACCTGTTCCCATATTAAGATTGATTACATGGCTTGCTGTACCATCACTAAGGGTAAGATCTCCGTTTACCGTGATGTTCTGGTTATTGGCATTAATGGTATGCGTGGCATTGGCAGACCATGTACCGCTGATGTTTCCCTGGGTGGTTAAAGAGCCGCCGGTATTCAATGTGAGTGTAACAGCCTGTACGCTTCCGAATGTGATACTTTTGGCGGTGGCTGCACCGCTGGCAATGGTGGGCTGGTTCGTAAAGGCGATTGTGCCTATTTCCACGATATCTGTGGCTGCCGGAGGCCTGGAAGGAGCTCCCTGTACAATGGTCCAGTTGCCGGCAGTAAACCAGTCACTGTTCACAGATCCGTTCCATCGTACCAGGTTAGCATCATCAGAGAGCGTCCAGCGGTTGCTGATGTCCGATAAGGAGGTTTGTTCAACGTAATTAGCGGTGGTACTGTTGGTCGTTTTGCCGGATACGGCCCAGGTGGTACCATTATAGCGCCATTGCTGTATGGAAGATTCATTATTACCATTCAGTTCTGCATCTTCGTAGTGTAACCGGAGTGTAGCCAGGGATGCAACAGTACCTGTTAATGTAATATTATACACCCGGTTAATGGAACCTCCAAATGGGAAATCGCTGATAGACCCTTTGGTGACGGTTACTGTAACCGCCGTAAGTGATGGGTTCGAACCCGCAAATGTGATGGTATTGTCAGTTCCTTCAAACGCATAGGCGGTGGACGCTGTAAAACTATGTGTATGTTTTATGGTACCTATTATGATGCCGCTGCCACTGCGGTTTGTTGTGATATTAATAGTATTGCTGCCGGTATTCATGCCTCCGGTGGTCATATTCAGTGTAGCTACATCTACATTACTGAAGATAGTCACCTGGTTGGTAGCAGCAGATTTGTTGATGGTGAGTATATTGAAGGTAGTAGCACCGGTGACCGTAACATCTGTAGGACCAGTAAGCGAAACCGTGCTGCTGCCGGCTGTAAAAGTGCCTGCATTAACGAAGTTTCCAAGTATAGCATGTGAAAAGGAGGAAGCGCTGAAAGTGGTAGATGCTGCAATTGTAAGGTCGCTGTTTACTGTGATAGCCCCACCTGCCGTTTTAGTACTGCCATTCGATAAAATGAGATTCCCATAGCTGCCTGTCGTAACGGTTTGGGCACCACTGCCATTATAGTTGACTGTATTGGGAGTGGAGGTGGTTACATTTAAGGTACCGGCAGTTATTGTATAAACGCCTGCAATACCAAGCATGGCGTTGGTGGACAATTGTAGTGAAGTACCATTCAGTGTTACATTAAACAGATTGGCGGTCCCGTTGAGCGTACTGGTACCGGTAAAGGTAGCCGTACCTGCACTGGCAGAGAAACTGCCGCTTACGTCCATAGAAGCTGCAATTGTAAAATTATTGGCAGTAGTGACCGTACCGGTAACAGATAGTGCACTGAATGTGATCGTACCACCCCCTGTAATGGTTTTGGCAGCACCGCTCATAATAACAGTATTGCTGCTGTTCGTAAAGGTACCGGAGACCGACAGATTACCTGTGATGGTGAGGCCACTGGTTGAACTTATTGTCCCCGAAACGGTGAGGTTATCAAATATAAAACCAGTACCTGTAATTGTTTTTGTGGTACCGGACATGGTGAATGTACCGCCTGCGGCATGTGTAAAAGATCCCGGGCCTGTGGTAGACAGGTTACCTGCTACGGTGATACTGCTGGTAGCGGGAGCGGTAATATTGGATGCTGAAATGGAAAGGTTATTAAAACCATGTGTACCCGTACCACTGATAGAAGTACCTGCCCCTATTATGTTTACTGTGCTGGTACTTCCCGTAAAAGTGCCATTATTTACCCAGTTACCGCCAACACTATGTGTGAAGCTGCCACCATTGAATGTAGTAGAAGCCCCTATTGTTACATTACCGCTTACTGTGATATTGGAGGCGGCTGTAAAGCTCACGGAAGTGCCGGCTGCCAGGGTACTTGTAAAGTTACCTACCACTGTAAAGTCGGTGGCAGGCATTGTTTTTACAGCAGCGCCACTGGAGGAGGACAGGGTAAGGTTACCGTATGTCTCTGCTGCAACGGTTTGGCTGGTACCGGAATATTCTACCGTGCTTGTTAAGCTAAGGGAGTTGGTACTGTAATTGGCCGGAAAGGTATTGGTACCACCTATTTTCAATGTGGCACCATTGGATATGGTCAATGTACCGCCCGCAACTGTAGTGCCCCTGCTAGCTGTAAAAGTGGACAGGTCCAGTGTGCCTGCGCTTACCGTAATGTTCCCTGCAGTAGCAACGGTGGAATTCAGCGCACTTAAGTTACCCCCGGCCGTTTTAGTGCCCGATCCGCTTATTTTGAGTGTGGAATAGGAAAGTGATTGCAGGACGGTTTGACCGGCCAGGGTAGCGCTGTAGTCAACCGTTGATCCTGCGGAGAGTGTAACGCCTCCTGTTTGTGCATAATTACCCGCAAAGGTGGATGCCGTCACTTTTAGTATCCCGGTTGCACCAACGCTTAAGGAGGTTGCGCCTGACAGGACGAAAGGAGTGGCATTTTCTGCGGGGATGAGTGTACCGTTCACTGCAAATGAGGTAGTAATGGATGTGTTTATATTCAATGTAGTGGTACTGCCGGCGTTTATGGTCAGCCTTCTGAAAGCACTGGCAACAGTACCGCCTACTGATTGGGCAGAGCCAGCAAATATTACTTTTGAAGTGGTACCTGAGGTAGAATAGGTACCGTTGTTGGTCCAGTTACCTTTCACGGTCAGTGTAACACCCGACTGGCTAAATCTTCCGTTGGACGCAATGGTGAGGTTACCGGAGACCGTCAGGTTCTTATTGTCTGTCAGCACGGGTGTTCCTGTACCTCCACCTATAGTAAGTGATTTACAAGAGGCAGAAGCATTCACTGTAGGCTGGAAGGAGCCTGTAAAGCTGGCATCGCCAATCACCGCATCTACGGTGGAAGTAGGTACGCCGGCAGTCCAGTTACTGGCACTATTCCAGTAAATACTGCTGGCCCCTGTCCAGCTTGTCTGGCCCATAGTGAAAAGGGGAAAAAGCAAAAGGGCAGATAATAATATTTTTCTTCGGATACGCATAATACTTTGCTATTAATGCTCCTTAGGATCATGGATTTTAGAGGTTGTAAACTCAAGTTCATCTATCACATCACCATCTTTATTATTTGTTATCTCGAAAGGGATTGTCGCTGGGGTTACCTTTATTTTCAGGGTAGCCACCTGTTGTTTATCCAGTTCAGCGATATATTTACCAGGCGCTAATCCCATAAAATCGAAATATCCATCAGGCTCGGTCTGGATACAGGCTGCCTGTGAGCCATCTTCTCTCAGAATACATATTTTTATACGGCCTAATCCTTTTTTCTCATCAGTACTGTCTGTCTGGTATACATAACCGGCTACTTCGCCAATGATGGAAACAGGCACCTCAATGAGTCTTAACTGGTTGGGTTGTATCATTACCCCTATCACCGGTTTCTTTATCTGCCAGGCTATATTTTCGAAACTGCCATGTTCCAGTTGAATGAAATAGTTTTCGTAGGCTTCCATTTCTGTGATACGTACGGTGGTATCACGCAGGTCCTGGAAGATCCTGCCCCCATTGCAATTTACTCTGAGGCCGGATGCTCTTGGTTCACCGGCGTCTCTTTTTCCATTGTTATTCAGATCGAGGAAGGGGAGGAGTACCACGCCTCCGGTACCCAGACGACTACGGCTGGAGGCGCTATTATAGCCGGTTTCCCCGTTATGCATCAGGCTTCCCCTGGCAGATTGCACCAGCGTTGTTATACCGTTGCTGTGTAATGCGGAGAGCCCGATCTGTGAAAATGAAAAATCATAGCGCAGACCGATCGAGATATTACTGATGTTATTTCTGAAGTTTCTTTCATAAGATGCATTGAGATATCCATTGCGGGAAAAATATTTCCCTACTTCACATTTTGCTGTTATCACTTTGTGTGAATTGTATTCGAACTGTACCTGTGGAGTAACGATCAGTTGTCCGGGCAGGCGGAAGGATAATGCCAGGTTGCTGTACACGAACGGATCTGCCTTCGGCATAAAAACGGCATAGGTAGTAAGGTTGGTCCCTACTTTGAACAGCGCACCGGAAAGCAGCCATTCTGCCGTTGTGTATTTACTTTCAGGCAAAACGATCTGGTCGAGTGTAACCCTGGTGAACAATGAAAAAGTGTGGTTCGAAAAAGGTTTGGATATAATGACTTTCCGTTCTTCCCGGTAGTTGTATATAATAGCTTTCTGATCTTTTGCATAACGGGTGTAATCCAGGTCTATCTGAAGGTTGGATGGCATCCGGTAACTGAATATCCCTCTTGTCCTTACACCATGTGTGTACTCACCGGAGAATAGCATGTTAGAGGCTATCCGTATGGATGTATTTGCAAATGGCATTATTTTCTTTCCGTTTGAAACAGCGGAGAGGTATTCTACACCACCACCTACCGTTATACGGTTCATAAGGCCATAATTCATTTGTATACGTGAGAACTGGCTGTTCAGGCTATCCTGTATAATACCACCGCTGGCCGTATATTCAAATTCATGTAAGGGCAGAAAATTAAAAGGAATACTGATGTTCTGTTCCTCGGTACGTACTTCTCCCCAGGGGCCATAAAAGCGGAGTTTGAGGATAGAGTTCCCATATACCAGTGGTACCTGGAATTTAAAGAAACCGGATGCATCGGCTGTTGTATAATCTACCAGTGCATCGTTTACATAAAGTTCAATTGTCCAGCCGGGTCTCGTGAAATTACTTAAGGTATAGGAGCCGAATGAGCGGCGGTAGGAAGTAGAAGTATTGGTGAACTGAAATCCTACTACGGGATGAAAGATAGAGGAAACGGACTGCGCAAAGATCTTTCCTGCAATGATCTGCCGTAATGCGCGGTGATCATTATTTACATAACGCCAACGGTAATATTGCTGGCGTTCGTCGAAGGGTTTTACGGCATTGCTATCATGGCTGTTGCCTTGTTGCTGACGGGCAAAATCATTATAGTTAAGGGATACGGTCGCTTCCCCGCCGGCAAGCGTTGCACCCATAGACAGGTTCAACCAGGTATTATGTGTACCTGGCAGCTGTTGCGTAGCCACTACCGACCAGTCGGCAATGCCAAACTGGAACAGGGGATAACGCCGGCGGATCATGGTATCTGCTTTTACCTGTCCTTTCAGACGGTTAATATTCCGCCGCATCAGTTCCAGTCTCATTTCGCGGATAGCGGGTAATTCCACTTTTGTACTGAGCGATATAGAGAGGTTACGGAAATTGAATTTACAGTCGAGCCCAAACACTTTACTGAAGTAATCTATTTTCAGATAAAGGCTGCTTTCCGTCTGTACGAAATCACCCTTATGCATGTTGAATACTTTACCCTGGAATAGGATCCGTTTATTAGTTTTGTCTATGAGGAAAGTGGCATTTTCAGTAATAAAATATCCTGATACGCTATCCATTCCGGGGGATACGGTATTCTTGATCTTTAAAAAATTGAATACGTCCGCAACCGAGAGGAATACAGAGTCATTATTGATAACACCGGAAACTTCCTGTCCGCCAAGACCCTGCACTACCAGGAATATAGATGTTTCATAAAAGGGAGGATCGTCTTCATCTCCGATTGCATGAGCAACCGGAAGCGTTGCGAATATCAATAACAGCGTACAGGTTATCATGCGCAGGAACCCGCGGATGATTCTGTTGTTACTGTTATTGGTTAGTATCATTTTTAATTTTTATTGCTGTATGAACGTGACCGAAAAAGTACCGCTGTAAGACCCCGGTGGATTGGCGGCAGGAACTCCTACCGTGAGCGTTCCTCCTATTCTTATCTGTGTTCGAGCAGGGGATATAGCAGTAGCCGTAAACGGAGAAGCAGGACTGGAAGTCCCGATATGCATAGATAACGTACCACCGTTGCTACCGGTGAGTGTTGCATCCGAACCATTCATGATCGTAATGAGTGTACCGGGGTTTGCATCTACTTCAAATATGGCAGGAGAATAAGGAAAGCCCAGATTAGCCTGTCCTACGCTGCCTGTTACTGCCCGTGAACCATCAGGATAAATAATCACTGTGCCTCCTGTTGGCCCCTGAAAGAATGCGCCGAAAATAAGTCCCTGTGCGGGATTTACATAAATAGAAATAGGTCGCGGAGGAGGCTCCTGTGCATGAGCTGATAACGGTGAAAATAACAGAAATGTCAGTACACCTATCAGCGTATTTACTATGTTATTGCCAGATGTAATTTTACAGATCATCATGTAAGGTGTAAAGTATATTCTTCCTTATTTTAATTCGAGTTCCGCTTTTGCGAGTTCTGATAAAGGTGTGTTATCTGTTTTAGTGGTGTATGTTAACTGTAGCCTGCCTTTGTGAAAATTAATTCCTGCTTTTTTATCAAGCTTCATCTGAAAACGGCGTGTTGCATTGGGGGTATAAATAGCTACCCCGTTTGCGGCCCCTGCTTTTGTTATTTTTCCCTGTGGAGAAATATAATTGACCGTAATGTCCCCATATACTGAAAAGTTACCTGTACGGTTAAATGACATATTCAACTGGTAAGGAATACTGTCATCCATTGCCAGGTTTGAGATGGTCACTTTTGTGGTAGAAGCACCTATCCTTATAATAACAGGAATAGTGATACCAAAAACAGGTATCAGTTTTATTGATATTCCTGTAGTGTCCTTTGCTGGTACCTGATCGCCCAAAGGTTTTTCATCAGGTATAGCCCGGAAATACATATGAGAGCGGTATTCACCCGCTGCTAACTGGCTGAGTTTAGTCGTTTGCAATTTTATCAATTGCGCTTCACCAGGAGCAAGCATGACTGTGCGCGGAAAATAACGCAGATTACCACTGGCGAAATGCTGTCCTGAATCCGGTTCAGTGATCTTATCAAATGTGCCATTTTCATTCATCCTTATTTCAACGAAAGAAATAAGATATTTTGCACTGTCCTTCCCGGCATTTGCCAGGTTTAGTTCCTGCATTTTCTTTTGCCCTTCAAAGATTACCCTTACAGGTGTAATTAATAAGTTTCCCTGTGCTATTGTTCTTATTGGTAAGAAGCCAGCAATAATAATTGTAAGATTAAGCAGAATTAATTTCATGTATGGATTAATTGAAAAATACTGAGTACGGTAAATCTGCCGCACTCAGTATCAGGACATAGTTACTATAATAATTTTTCTGAAATTACGGGGTACGGTAATTCTACCGTACCCTGTATCAGGACATGGTTATTATAAATAATTTACGGTTACATCAAAAGGAGTATCTGAAACGTACGTGCCTGCAGGTTGTGCAGCACCAACGTTCAGGGTAGCACCAACATTCAGGGTTTGTTCGCCTGCAGTCAACTGACCACCTGCACCTGAAGGAGTACTGGTAAATGATGTTACAGTCATTGTATTAGCACCACTGCTGATAGTATGAGCTGAAGAAGGAAGTGTAACCGTATAAGTGTAAGAACCGGTCCCGGCTACAGTAAAAGAAGCCGCACTAACAGTTCCTGATGTGGTAGGCAATGTAACGCCACCTGTTTTGGTACGTGTGCCCGCCGGTGCTAGTACTACTGTACCTCCTGTTGCGGTTTGAACAGCTACATTACCAAAGTTCATATCAACATCTTTAGTTATGCTGATAGGTGTTACAATAGTGGCGGTGGCGGTGGCAGAAGCGGTTGCCTGCGCCTGAGCGCCGGTAGCAATGCCCGCAAGAAGTAAAGTTGTAAGATAAAGCTTGTTTTTCATGTTCGTGTTTTTTAAGTATATAAAAAAATAATTACGCGCAACGTTAACATTGCATATAAGCGGGCTTAGATGCAAGCGTATCCAGTTTGTTAGACAGAAAAGATTTTAGAAAAGAGTGCTGACTGCGAACATTGGTGTTATTGTTCACATGACTTTTGAACGGTGAATATTGGTGTTATTATTCACTTGACTTTTTGAACTGTGGACTTGGTTTTATTGTTCACTTGGCTTTTAAACTGCGGACATTGGTTACATTTTATTCTCTTGCCTTTCGAAACTATTAATCTATCATCTGCAGGTAACGGGATCCCTTTAAAAGGTTTTTTATCATTTTGCTTTCCGACTATTCTAAGTTACGTTTTTTTTTGCAGTGTAGGAATTTTAATTTCATAATAATTTGATTCTCTTTCCATTGTAATCGTATACTCACTATTGCCAGCACGAAAAAAAGTATATTTATTTTAAGTTGGCCGGCCCAGGTCATCAGCGGAAATACGCCACCACAGGCACAAGGGATTTCATGATCCGAAGTCAGCATTAAAAAAATGTAAATCGAAAAAAATAATAATAAAAATGCGGAAGCATAAAAGCCCCACAAACGGACTGGTGTATACAATAAGAAGGCTGATAAAACAAATTCCGTGACTGGAAGTAGCCATGCGATGGTATCTGCATAAGGCCTGGTTAAAAAAGAGCTGTTTAATGTTGCTTTAAAAAGACGGTAATCCAATAGTTTGGTTAATCCTGCATATACGAACAGGATAACCAATAAATATGAAATAATGAGGAGGACATTTTTTCTGATCATAAAATCATTTGCTGATAAACACTTTTTTGGAGGACGTATGTTGCTTCGTATAAAAGCTAACGATGTATAACCCGCTGCTGAACTGTGATCCCAGGTCGTGATAACCATTACCATTCAATACTGTTTGCTGGATAGTTTGCCCCAGCAGATTGGTTACATAGACAGTGCACTCTCCATCGGGCAGATGGTCCAGGTATACGTACAGTTTACCATCTGCGCTGTAGGCATTGAATATGGAGCCGTCTCCCGGTTGTTGTCCGGGATCCTTTCTGCGGAATACAATAGCAAAACGGTCTTCTGTATCTTTTTCCAGGTACACACGGTATTGAGGATCACGCTGGAGGTCCTGCGTTATACCTGTTTTGGCATCATACAGGTAAATATGCCGGCTATAGGGGATCCGTTCCATATCAGGTGTATTAAAGGTGATCCATCCTGCATGCTTTATCTGCAGGCCGAGCGGGATAGAGCGGGTACTATCGTATGTAGCAGGCCATGCACAGATGGAAAGCGGGATAGCATCATCAGAGATAGCATACAGGCTGGGCACCAGGGAATCTGTATTAATAAGCTTAATAGCGTCCATTTCCCGGTCAAAAGAAGGCGTTGCACCATCCTGGAAGTAAACTACCAGCGGGTCTGCAATACCTGCCTCAAAAGCGGCCGTTAAGCGCAATAAAGGCATTGTCAGCGGACCATCCCTGTAAAAGTTGGGTGTAAGGTTATTAATGCGTGCGTTATTGTTAACGGAAAGAGTCCCTATTACGGGGTATGTTCCATTGGAAACATGTATAAAGAAGCCCTGCATGGCAGCTATTATATTGCTGGCAATACCGTTGCTGGAAACACCATTGATATAAGAGCTGTATGTACCGGTATACTGGTTGGTGGTACCGGCATTAAAGTAATAAATGGCATTGTCGATATTGGTACGGGTCCATCCGGCAGCCAGGTCCCAGTCAACAGGAGAAGGGTACGGATTGCCTACCAGGTTAAATCCAAGCGTATATGGCTGATGATGGTTGTACAATGTAGCAGAGAGTGTATGGTTATTGACAACTCCTGTTATGTCTGCTGTAGCAGGAGCAGAAGAGGTTCCGAAGTTGGCCACATATCCCTGGGTAGGATTAAGGATGTTTGAAGTAGTATTATAGCTTACATAACCGGAAGAAGTGAGATTTTCATCATAGCGGTAAAAGGTAGAAAAGGAAGCGCTCAGGTTGATGTCATCCGAAAATTCGTCTACCGTTGCGGCCACAAAAGGAGAGCTGAAATATTTATAACCGAAAGCAGAAGCCAGGTATCGTTGCATGGCAACATTTCCCAGTACCTCACCCGCACCACTGCCATCGATCAATGCCGTTTGAGTAGCAGTAGAAAGCAGCGTAAGGTTTCCACCGGCATTGAGGGTACCATTGCTTAAAAGAATGGCTTTAAGCGAATGGCCTGCGCTGCTGATGGTGGTGCTGCTACCTGCAGCAATTGTCATATTATTGAAAGAGGTGGAAGTTGTTCCGTTCAGTGTTTGGGTAGTGCCGGCAAAAATGACGGTACCACTGTTATGTGTAAATGAGCCATTATTCGTCCAGTTGTTCCGTAGTACAATATTTCCATTACCGGAAATAACATAGGCATTTGCCGGGATAATTAAACCCTGTCCCTGTAAAAATGCAGGCAGCAGGTGTAAAAAAATAAGAAGAGAAGTAAGTCGCATTTATTCAATTATTGTAATATCAAAGGTTACCGTACCTAATTGTACGTTACCCGATGTGCCGGCACCGGCATTCGTGAAATTTACTAATACGGTATTGGCGGCACTTGCGCGGGACCAGGCAATGCCCATCCCATTTGGCAATGAAGAACGTGGATTGATGATAACGGTAGCATTTGTGGTAGCCCCTGTAACGGTGAGGGTTTTGGTAAGACTTGACAGGTAGGTGATGTTGGTATTATCTGTAACGGTTACAGATGTTCTGAAGATATTGTTCAGTACAGTACCAGAGGCTCCCAGCTTAACAGTACCGGCTACGTCCAGTTTTGCAGCAGGTGTACTGGTTTGAATACCTACATTTTCTCCTGATGTAAGCCGCATTGCTTCATTGGCAGAGGCCGTGCCAGCTACAAGGAAAATAATATCCTTGGCTGCATTATTATTGACCACATAAAAATCATTACCCGAAGAAATTAAATAGCCATCGTTTACTTTTCCTGTTTCTATAGGATTGCCTGCCTGATACAGGTAGTTACCGCCATTAATGCCCAGATCTATAAAGTTGGTGGTTTCCGTACCATTATTGGCAGTGGCCACCAGGTCAGAGCTGGACTGGTTCCCGCTCGACATGTTCTGGATATTCACCTGGAAATAGCTATTAATAGAGCCTTTGGCATACAACGCATTTACGGAAGTGGTTGTACCTGCATCGATCACTAGTTTTTCCGGATTGGTAGCATCGAATGTGGAGGTGCCTATGGCAACGTTTCCAACACTGTCCATCATCATTCTCTGTACATTATTTGTACGGAACCGCATGCTTACATTATCTGCAGTACCTAAAAAGTTCGTTGGATAGCTGGTGCCGCTATTACCGGTAGTAGACCAACTACCCGTAGGAGTGCTGAATGTACTGAAAGGCAGTTTTTTCACTAAACCACTTGCAATGGTTAATATACTATCCGTAGAAGTACCTAACTGTACACCCGTTAATGTAACAGGATTGGTGCCCATGATATGCAGAAGGGTAGAAGGAGCCAGCGTCCCTATACCGAACCTTCCATTTTTATCTACTACGTTTATAGCTGTTCCTGCTGAATTGCGCCACTCTGTAAGATTGGCCGTTTGTGTGACAGAATTGGCCTGGATAGCCAGCCCTACACTGGCATCACGTTGTGCCTGTACCAATACGCAGACATTGGCAAGGGATGTACCATTTATAAAAGCCGGAAGAGTTGATGTTTGCCGGTCGCCTCCCAATATGGTGGGATGAAAAGAACCCATTTGCAGGACTCTTGCACCGCCCCCTTGCCAGAAAATGTCCCCTCCATCTCCTGTAATGCGGAAATCGCCGGCACCGGCGGTATTAGAGAACAGTATTTCTGAAAGGGAGCCTACACGGCGTATTTCCAGTGTATCTTTTAATACTAATGGATTGGCAGGATTAGTGACACCAATTCCTACTCCTGTAGTAGTTATCCGCATCGCCTCTTTACCTGTTCCCATGATATTGGCATTGCCATAAAGAAGACCTGTGCGGAATGTTATAGGCGCAACAGATTCTGAACCCAGCATCATCTGAGTACCATCATTGCCAAAAAAAGAGGTATTCACATTTGTTTTTGTAAAGGCGAACAGCATATTACGGCTACTGCTTCCTGAGCCAAATTGGACCACGCTGCCGGTTTCACTTGGAGGAACATTGGTTTCTCCGAATGCCATTCTGTTTGCGGAGTTATATGCGTAATTGGGATAGGTGGTGGCTGAAGAAAGAATAGTACCGTTAACTGTTAGTTTTTGCGTAGGCGCAACTATACCAATCCCAACATTACCCAAACTGTCTACTACCATTCGCTCCGTATTATTTGTACGCAGCCGTACACTGATAAGATCACTGGTACCAAGAAAATTGGTGCCGGAATTAGTGCCGCTATTACCTGTCAGCGACCAGGAAGCAGCACTGGTTAAAGTAGCGAACGGAAGTTTTTTTACGGTCCCCGATGTGATAGTTAAAATACTGTCTGTAGTAGCACCTGCTTGTACGCCAGTTAAGGTTAAAGGATTGGTACCAAAAACGTGGAGGACAGTAGCCGGGGCCACAGTACCAATACCTACTTTGCCGAGACTATCGACCACCATCCGTTCTACATTATTTGTACGCAGCCGTAAGCTGATAAGATCGCTGTTACCAAGAAAATTGGTACCTGAATTAGTGCCGCTATTACCTGTCAGTGACCAGGAAGCAGCGCTGGTTAAAGTAGCGAACGGAAGTTTTTTTACGGTCCCGGATGTGATAGTTAAAATACTGTCTGTAGTAGCACCTGCTTGTACGCCAGTTAAGGTCAAAGGGTTCGTTCCAAAAACGTGGAGTACAGTAGCCGGGGCCACAGTACCAATACCTACTTTGCCGAGACTGTCGACCACCATTCGTTCTACATTATTTGTACGCAGCCGTAAGCTGATAAGATCGCTGTTACCAAGAAAATTGGTTCCTGAGTTTGTGCCGCTATTACCTGTCAGTGACCAGGCAGAACCATTTATAGTACCTGATAATACACTGGTCCAGGCACCACTGGTATAATAATAAAATCCTTTGGTCCCATCGGTCTGATATACCAGTAAACCTTCAGCCGGACTAGACACAGCTACGCGTTGAGCCTGTGTCATGCGTGGAGCCAGGAATCCCTTTGTGGTAGATTTTGCATCGAGCACTGCAGATGCCGCCCCCGTTGTATAAGTAGCATCATCAGTGACTATTACTGTTTGAGAGAATGTGGTTGTAGAAACAACGACAAACAAAACGAGAAAAAAAGTAAACTTAATTTTCATACGAATGGTTTTACAAATAGCTGCGGCTATAATTGTAAGCGTAATTCAGACGGTATTATATGGTGTATCCGGGGGATAAAAAGTTATTCATTTAAATTCCGGGTACAGCCCTTTTGTATTGTACCCGGATAGTCAGATGGAGGTTAATTATAATTCACATGAGTGCTGATAGCAAACCCGACTAAAAGATTAAATCATTCACTACTTCTGTTATAGGATGCCACTTCGTTATCTTCATGACCAGTAATAACAGTATAAATACCAGATCCGGGGGATGTTTCTGTTACATCATCTATTGTGTACAGTTTCCCGCATAATATCGGGCCGAATTTGCAACCGGCCAATATGAAGTCTTCACTTGCTCCTGCGAAAATAGTAGGGTTACCAGATGAATCTATGTAGAACTGATAGTAGGTAGTGTCTGTTCTTCCCGCATGCGCTTTTGTTGCAAATGCACTACCTACGGCAATACCAATTACTAAAATTCCTGAATAAATAGCTTTCATAATTAATTTTAATTTGAGTAGGTGAATAAACGAAGCTGATTAACAAAGCCATAGCAAGGTTAATTGATTTTTTAGGTAGGGCATCGCCATATCTTGGATTCTTTGAAATAGTTATCTGAGTTTTACATTCTTCGACATAGAACAATAAGAAAGGGATTCCGTGGAATACTTTGGTTTTGTTAAGACTATATGAATATAAGCCAATTTTATAGCAGTAAGAATATTAATTAATTAATTATATATCAGTTAATCACTAATACGGAATAGTTATATATGATAATATACGTTATGAACGGATTACGTCATCTTCGCCAGCTATTATTGATCGATAAATACACCTTTATCTGACGTGACTATCAGGTGAAGTTAAATTGAAAAACAAAACCCAGGCCGTATTCCAAAGCTATATCAGGGAACTAAACAGTCAGATGCAGTGTATTTATGATCAATAATAGCTGTTAATCCGGAAGAGAGCCATGAACGTTAGTGAGGAATTTTCCTTAATTTCGGCGTTTTTAATTTTTTATCTATCTATATGCCACAACCGGATACCTCCAATACTATGTTTCATCTGGCGGCAGACTATATCAATCACACCAACCGCCATCTTTTTTTAACCGGTAAGGCCGGAACGGGGAAGACAACTTTCCTGAAATATATCAAGGAACATACTACCAAAAATACGGTCGTAGTGGCGCCAACGGGAGTTGCTGCCATCAATGCAGGCGGGGTAACCATGCACTCATTTTTCCAGTTGCCGTTCGGGCCATATGTACCATCCGGAGCACATCTTTTTGGTGTAGATAACGGAGTGACGGATACACATGCGCTGTTCCGGAATATCCGTTTCAACTACGAGAAGAAAGAACTGCTGCGGGAAATGGAATTGCTGATCATCGATGAGGTAAGTATGGTACGTGCCGATACACTGGATGCCATAGATGCCATCCTGCGTCATTTCAGGAGCCAGCCCTTGCTACCTTTTGGCGGGGTACAGGTGCTGTATATAGGCGACCTATACCAGTTGCCACCGGTAATGCCGGACGATCAGTGGCAAATGCTGAAAGACCATTACGATAGCGTGTTCTTCTTTGATGCAAAAGTGATCAGGCAATCTCCGCCACTGTATATAGAACTGAAAAAGATTTACCGCCAGAATGAAGCTACGTTCATAGACCTGCTGAACGGCGTGCGGAACAGTACCCTGGACTGGGAACAGCTGGCTACACTGAACGAACGTTATGATCCCAGATTTAACGGAGAAGGCGATCAGTATATCGTATTAACCACACATAACAGGCGGGCAGATGAGATCAATGCAGCCAGGCTGGCTGCTATGCCAGGCAACCTGCATCGTTTTGAAGGAGAGATAAAAGGGGATTTCAGTGAGAAGGCACTGCCTACGGATATGGTATTGCAGATCAAACCAGGGGCACAGGTGATGTTTATCAAGAATGACCTGGCAGAACCCCGGCGTTATTTCAATGGTAAACTGGCCACGGTGAAATCTGTGCTCAACCAGGATAAAATAGTCGTAACGCTGGCAGGTAGCGAGGAAACACTGATCCTGGAAAAAGAGACCTGGCGTAATATCCGCTATTCCTGGAATAAGGCGGAGAACAGTGTGGATGAAGAAGAACTGGGCAGCTTTACACAATACCCGATACGGCTGGCATGGGCTATTACCATTCACAAAAGCCAGGGGCTTACTTTCGAAAAGGCCATTATCGATGCAGGGAACGCCTTTGCACCGGGACAGGTATACGTGGCTTTGAGCCGTTGCACTTCCCTGGAAGGACTGGTACTCCATTCCCGTATTCATCCGGGTGCTATCAGAACAGATATGCAGGTACAGGAGTATTCTTCCAGGTCTGAAAACACAGATCAGCTGGAAGATGAACTGGATAGTCAGAAGCAGATTTTCTGGGCAGAGCAGCTGGTGAAATTGTTTGGTGCGGAAAAGATCCTTACAGAGCTTCAGTTGCATGCTTTCTGGTTAAAAGATAAAAAGATGAACGGGATGGAGAGTGCCGTGACGCTGAGCCGTAACCTGCAACAACGGGCAGCACAACTGCACCAGGTGGGGTTAAAATTCCGTCAGCAGTTACAACCGCTGATGGATGATGTGTTAGTTAACGGCGATACTGCATTACTACAGGAAAGGGTCACTAAAGCGATCGCATATTTCACGCAGGATATCTATGAAAACCTGATCAAACCATTAAAGCGTGAGATCGATATCGTAAAGGATATCCCTAAAATTAAAAAGTACGTTGTACAACTGGGCAGCCTGGAAACATTCCTGTGGAACCGGCTGGAACTGTTTCTGCAGGCGCGTTTCGGAGAACTGACATTTAATGAAGGATTACCGGATTACAGTGCATTACGGAGTCCTGCTTCAAAAGAAAAGGAAGCGGTTATAAAAGAAAAAAAGAAGAAGGCCGAAGCAGGTAGCAGCCGTCGCGGCAGCCTGGAGCTTTTCCTGGGAGGGAAAACACTGCAGGAGATCGCTACCGAACGGTCACTGGCTGTAAGTACGGTGGAAAGTCACCTGGCAGATGCTGTGGCTTTCGGGGAACTGGAGCTGGAACAATTTATCGATGAAAAGAAGATCTCCCTGATCCTTCCCCTGGTAAAAGAAATGGGAGTAGCGTCTTCCTCTCCTATAAAAGCTAAATTAGGGGATACGGTTACCTGGGCGGAGATCAGGGCAGTACAGAATTATTACAGGAAGATGAACCCTATAGATACGGAATGAAGTTAAATTCTTATCTTGTCTAAGCGCTGATCGCAATTCCATGTTAATGAAGAAATACCTGATCCTACTGCTGCTTTTTGTAGTGAACAATGCCGATGCACAAGAGTTTTCGTCTCTGAACGTCAATCACGGACTCTCTAATAACCAGATAAACTGTGTCTATAAAGATACTAAAGGGTTTATGTGGTTTGGAACACTAAGTGGGCTGGACCGTTATGACGGTTCTACTTTTAAGATCTTTCATCATAGCCCTGCCGATTCCATTTCATTAGCGGATGATTTTGTAGATAATATTTATCCCGTTCCGGGGAATAAATTATATATAAAAACCAGGAATGGGGACAATTTATATGATCCTGTAACAGAACAGTTTTCAGATGCAGCTTCCTGGCTGAAGAAAGCAGGATTACCCGGTTATGGGGTAGGGTGTATCACCCAAACCGGCAACAGTTTCTGGATAGCCTTTGTGAATGAAGGACTTTACCGGATAGACAGCACAGGGAAGGCGGTCCGGTTTATCCGGAAAAACAAAATTTCAGATCTGCATGTGGCTTCGGGAAACAGGTTGGTTATCCTGTACCTGAACGGTGACCTGGAAATGCTGGATATACGGTCCGGCAAAACTACCTTTTACAGCCAGGCACTCACTGGCTTTATCACCAATCCCATTGCTTCACTCAGGCTTTTTATAGATTCGGCCGATGGCATATGGGTATATATGCTCGGTTCGGACTTCGGGGTGCTTTATTTTAATCCTGCCACCGGCATTTTAAAACCGTTATCCAGCAGGAACGGTGTTTTAAACAATGATGTTGTGAACAGTATTATAGAGGATGATAAGGGAGAGATATGGATAGGGACCGATCATGGCGGCATTAATGTGCTGAACAGGCATACATTCACTTCCCGTTTCCTGATGAATAGTGAAGAGGATGCAAAAAGTGTAGCAGAGAATGCGATCTATGCCATGTACAAAGATAACCTGGGTATTATCTGGTGTGGTACCTATAAAAGAGGGATCAGCTATTGTACGGAGGATATGAAGAAATTCACGCTTTACAGGCATAAAAATGCGGAGAAGCAAAGCCTGATCTATAATGATGTGAATTGTTTTGCAGAAGATAAGAAAGGAAACTTATGGATTGGTTCCAATGGTGGTGGCCTGATGTATTTTGATCGTAAAGCCAATACATTTACCCGGTTTAAACACGAGCCGGGAAATGATAACAGTATTGCTAATGATGTGATCCTCAGTCTTCGTGTAGATAGTTATGACCATCTTTGGATAGGTTACTATTATGGGGGGATGGATTATTACAGCAATGGGAAATTCACGCATTACAGGCATGATGACAAGGATGAGAACAGCCTTGCCGGTAAAACGGTGTGGAAAATATACAAGGACCAGCGTAATAATTTCTGGGTAGGTACTTTGGGTGCAGGGCTGGACCGCTTTGATCCGGGGAATGGTATTTTTTATCATAATAATGTGAATCTTCCTAACTCTGTACATTCCAATTATGTCACTTCTTTTGCAGAGGATAAAAACGGGGACCTGTGGATAGGCACGGCTTACGGGGTGGACGTACTTGATAAGGCCAAAGGGATTTTTGTGCATTACCTGCATGCTACGCATCAGTTAAGCAATGATAATGTGAGTTCGGTTTTATGTGACAGCAAAGGGAACATGTGGGTAGGCACCAGGGAAGGGCTGAATGTATTTGATCCTGTTACGCAGCAGTTTAAATCGTTCCGGGTAGAGGATGGATTACCGGACAATAATATCATCAGTATCCTGGAAGACAATGAACATCATTTATGGGTAAGTACTTCTAACGGGCTGGGTAAAATCACTGTACAGCAGGGAAATAACGGGATCACGGTCCATTGCAGGAATTATGATGATAAAGATGGTTTACAGGGAAAAGCATTTAACGTCAATGCTGCTTTAAAGTTATCATCGGGAGAGCTGGTGTTTGGTGGGGCAGATGGGTTTAATATCTTTAACCCGGCAGATATACAACAACGTAAAAAGGTACCTTCCCTGGTGTTTACCGGTTTGCAGTTGTTTAACAGGATGATCAATGTAAATGAAAAACTGCAAAACCGTATCATATTGCCGGTAGCATTACCGGAAACGAAGGAGATCGTACTCCGGTATAATGAAAATGATTTTTCCATTGATTTTGCAGCCTTAAATTTCGTTAATACGGACAAGGATAAATACGCCTATAAGCTGGAAGGCTTTAATAAAGAATGGTTAACCACAGATGGTAAAACAAGGCGGATCATTTATACGAATATCAATCCCGGTGAATATACCTTACACCTGAAAGCGATCAATGACGATGAATCATTGGATGTAGAGGGTATTACCCTGAAAATCAAAATCTTACCTCCTTTCTGGAAAACACCGCTCGCTTATATCCTGTATGGATTACTGGTTATAGCCGTTTTACTCTTTATGAGAAGACAGGTGATCATGCGTGCGCACAGGCGTTTTGCGCTGCAACAGGAGCGGAGGGAGTCGCAGCAGCTGCATGAGCTGGACGTGATGAAGATTAAGCTCTTCACGAATCTGAGTCATGAGTTCAGAACACCGGTATCACTGATACTGGCACCGCTGGAAGAAATCATCACCCATGCAAAGGATGATACGGATAAAGAGAAGCTGCACCTGATACGCCGTAATGCCAAAAGATTGCTGAACCTGGTGAACCAGCTGATGGATTTCAGGAAAATGGAGATGCATGAACTAAAGCTGGCCACTGCACCGGGGGATATCGTTCGTTTTGTGGAAGAGGTAGCGGGTTCATTTACGGACCTGGCGGAAAGGAAACGGATCAATTTTTCCTTTGAAGTGAATAGTAAGCCGTTACATACGCTATTCGACCATGATAAGGTAGAGCGGATCTTATTCAACCTGTTATCCAATGCGTTCAAGTTTACGCCGGAAGGGGGAACTGTGACCCTCCGGGCCGATGTAAGCGAAGCCGAAGGGAAAACCTGGCTGGAGATCCGGGTAAAAGATACAGGTATCGGTATACCTAAAGAGCGGCAGGATAAGATATTTGAGCGGTTTTTCCAGAGCGATACCCCCGGCGGGTTCCTGAGTCAGGGAAGCGGGATAGGTCTTGCCATTACGAAAGAATTCGTAAAGTTATGCCAGGGTACTATTGTAGTGGAAAGCGAAGAGAACAAGGGCAGTTGTTTTACACTGAGGCTGCCTTTTGTACTGCTGCCTCCGGTGGTTACCACTATACCTATGGAAGAAAGGAGAAAGGAAGAGCCGGTGAACCAGCTACCTGTTACGGGGCAAAGAACGATTTTGCTGGTAGAAGACAATGATGATTTCCGTTTTTACCTGAAGGAGAACCTGAAAACATATTATAATATAATAGAAGCCGTGAATGGCCGGGCGGGATGGCAGGCGACCTTATCCGGGCATCCGGACCTGGTAGTGAGTGATATCAATATGCCGGAGATGGACGGGATAGAGCTGTGTAAGAAGATCATGGAGGATAACCGTACCCGACAGATACCGGTGATCTTATTAACGGCCATGACTGGGGAGGAGGAGCAGTTAAGGGGGCTGGAAACAGGGGCTTCCGACTATATGGTGAAGCCGTTCAACTTTGAGATCATGTTATCCAGGATCAATAATATCCTTGCCAGGAAGGTACCGGTAAAACATGTTATAGGGAAGCCTGAGGTGGCTGATAGCTCCCATGTACCCACTCCGGATGAGATCTTTATGCAAAAAGCGCTGGATATAGTGGAAAAGAACCTTTCCAATGCCTCTTTTTCCGTAGAAGAGCTGAGCCGGGAGTTGTATATGAACCGGGTATCGGTATACCGGAGGATATTTTCCCTGACAGGACTTACTCCTATCGAGTTCATCAGAACCATCCGGTTACAGCGGGCGGCACAACTATTGTCAAAAACGGGCATGAATGTCACAGAAGTGGCTTACGAAGTAGGTTTTAACAATCCTAAATACTTTGCCAAATACTTTAAAATGGCCTATCATATGCTGCCATCCGCTTACGTGGCTGCGATGCGTAAATAGCTATTGTAACTGAAATTACCTCTGAAGTATACATTTGATACCCCTCACGCAACATTTTATCCTTAAATAATACACAACGGGCAACCTTGTTTCCGGTTGTATGAGGATATATTTATCCTATCGTTATGAATGTATTTCCACTTATGAATTAGCATACCAAAATCACTACGTTATGAAGCGAGCCAGTATTACTGGAACATTTTCCCTGATCTTATGGGTAATGGTTACCGTCTGTGCATATAATATGCCAGCCAGAGGACAAAATTTAGTACAGAAAATTGAGGGTACAATTACTGCGAGGGAAACAGGATCAGCTATTCCCGGAGCGACCGTTTTTGTAAAGGGTACAAAAACAGCTACTGCAGCAGATGACAAAGGTCATTTTACCATTTCTGCATCATCGGGGCAGGTACTGGTCATTACTTCAATGGGTTTTTTACCCCGGGAACTGAAGGTGAGTAGTAGCCTTACGGTAAATATCAGCCTGGAAGCAGATAACCGTACACTGAACGATGTAGTTGTGGTAGGGTACGGTATCATGAAGAAAACAGACCAGAGCAGTGCCCAGGTATCTATTACTTCCGCAGACATTAACAAGACTATTAACGCCACACTGGACCAGGCTATCCAGGGCCGTGCTGCGGGTGTGTATGTTACACAGAACTCCGGGCAGCCGGGTGGTGGTATTTCCGTTAACATACGGG